>Ga0192247_1008_pt1 | contig 108438 bp, 117 predicted proteins | sample Koala_Koa26_D3_FD_131276 | JGI IMG/M metagenome (GOLD analysis project Ga0192247, IMG submission 131276) | Enriched cells from koala feces incubated with labeled cellulose particles, San Francisco Zoo, California, United States - Koala_Koa2-6_D3 ...
TATTATTATTATTATTATTATTATTATTACGGAAAAATTAACAAAATCAACCTTGAAAGGATCAAAATAATACTGTAAAATAAAATGGTAAGGTATTTTTATGAAATTAGTAATCATTGACAACACGTTCTGTCGTATTCTGTTCCAAATTCGGCAGAAAGGCAGCACCTATTATTCAAAACCACACAGATTCTGTTCCAATTTGTCTGCCTAAGCGTGCAATGTGACTGGATTTTGAAAATATCTTTACGTGACTGAATGATAACGCAAGAAAGGATGATTTTATGAAGAGTAGAAAACTTTGTATGCGTCTTGCCGGCTGTGTGCTGGCGGCAACTGTGGCGACACAGACTTCAGCACTGCCTGCGATCGCTGAAGCAGACACGGAAATGGAAAATGCTGGTGCAAGTGCTACGGATATTGTGACAGGTGATGTGAATCTAGATGGCACGTTGAATCAAACAGATGTTGCGATGTTGCAACAATATCTGTTGGGGAATTTATCTATGACTCTGACATAGAATCAAGTGGCCGACTGCAATGGCGATGAGATTGTGAATGGATTTGATTTGGCACTGCTTCGCCAAACGCTGTTGGGCGTATCACAACAAATGCAATCTGAGATCACTTATCGTGTGGATTATGAATCCATGGAGTTTTACGTAGATCTTGCACTGTCAATGGGCGGCGACTGTGTGGATTTGTCAGAATTCGCAAATTTTGGCGAATTTGTCATAACATCTACTGATGAATTGTATGATACTTTTGTTGAAAAATATGCATTTACGGAATATTTATTCTCGTCTTATTATGATGAAGCGTTTTTTTGAAAATAATGTGTTGCTTTTGAATATGAGTTATAGTTATGACGGTGCCGTAGAAATTGTCGAGCCTTACCTGAGTGATAATGGTGATACGCTGACGATTCCTTATTGGACGGATTCGTCTAATCCTGTTTATGATGATGATGATGCATTGTATCTGATGCAAGCAATCGTTCCAAAGGAATTGTACACTTTTGATACTGTTGTTTGGGATTACAATGGTGCAATTCCTTCCACGGAAACGACGCCAGTCTACGCAATTGATGCCATTGAAGCAACAACTAGCTTTTACCAATTTATTTACCCGAAATACTGGTCTACAATGCCTTCTTCTTCGTCGAGAATATTGGCAAAATCGGTGGATGATCTGCAATCTTATCTGGAGAAATTCGCAAGCGAAACGGATATAGAAACTTATTTGGCGAAGTATGACGAAGCGTTTTTTGAGGAAAATACCTTGGCATTGGCAGCGGTTTATCAAAGCTGTGGTGAAGAAATTCAATATCAACTAGATGGTGCACAGGAAAGTGCATCTGGCAAACTCTTGTATTTGTATTATAGCGATACTTATGAAGAAGGTGTAACCTACGCTGATGTGCAAACACCTCTGTTGATTCAAGTGATATTGCCAAGAGAGGAATATCCGATTTCTTCTGTTTCTTGGGAGTATACAAATAATCACGAAGATTTCGAAATTTTACAAGTCATTGAAGTGGATATGTATAGTAAAGATACCCCTAAAACCATTCGTGGACTGTTTAAAGCGGAATGCAGTGGTGATATCCGAACAAAGGCTACTATGAGAAATGTTTATAGTATCGATTGGATGACCACAAATCATACCAGACGAGTGGGTGCACCGGTGGATATTGAGTTTGACGATGACGTATCCAATCCACGGTTTACCATTCAATATGACGATACTGCCTTGGAGGAATCTGGTGTATCGGAAGAAGATTTGGTTGTTCTCTACTATTGTAATGATGGCTTTCAATGGTTTCCGGAAATTCCTGCAATTCAGTGGGATACCGAAAACAACATGATTACATTCCAGACACTTACCACATTATCACTGGAATATTTACCAGGTATTTATCTATTAGCAGAGGATTCTTAAAAATATTTCGCTGGAATGCGATGACGGAAAGAAAATCCCTTGTGGCAAAGAAGTGCTGCAAGGGATTTGAATTTGGAAAAAGTTTTTCACAATACAAAAAACCGATGGGAAAGGAGAGGAGACCCATCGGTTTTTTGGAGTCGCTTTGTGCATAAAAGCAATGCGATTCACTGTTAAGAATATGGTAACGCACAGTACTCAATCTTCTACGATATAACGACCGGAATTATCGCAGAACGAGAGCTGTACGGAATTGTTGGGCCGTTTCTATACAGAAACGGGAAGCTTTGCTGCACATTTTGTTGTTACAAAATGCGGCTTTCGAAAAAATATACTTTGAAATATCTTTCGCATATATCAATTCTATCTATGATTACAGTATACCTGCTGCTTGTGTCAATCCCGTGATAATCCTTGGGAATTTTTCTGAAAAGGAAATGTGGGACTGAAGAAGAAACGAAAATATTTTTTCAAGGAACATTAAAAGTGCATGGATAGAACCGGTGCGTGAAGAAAGAAAAAAACGAAAAAAATTCTTGCATTTCGAGAAAAACTATGGTATAATAATTAAGATAACGCAAGAATGACAGCTGTGTGTATCAAAGTCGATGCTATTGCGTGATTTTTAAAATTCCCTTAGGAAAGGTTGGTCTAGGTTGTCCAGTACGGAAATTTCAAATATGCAAATGGTACTACCGGAATCGCTGCAAACGCAGCTGCAAAGCTATCTGTTTGCACAAGGTACAACGCCTTGCGCCTATGTTCATAGTTTTGGTTGTCAACTGAATGTTTCAGATGGAGAGCGGATTCGTGGCGTATTGCAGCAAATCGGATATACGTTAACGAATCACTATGAAGATGCGGATTTGATTTTATTTAATACCTGTGCTGTCCGTGGCAGTGCAGAGGATCGCTTGTATGGTGTTTTGGGTAATGTGAAACGCTATAAAAGGGAAAATCCGAATTTGATTTTGGTGTTATGTGGCTGCATGGCGTCTGAAACACATACAGCGGAATTTGTCCGTACGCATTATCCTTATGTGGACATTCTCTTTGGAACGGCATCGCTTTCTCATTTCCCGAAGCTGTTGCTGGAGCATTTTCAAGGAGAAAAATTTGCTTTTGACATAGGCGAATATGACGATATGTACGAAGGATTATCGCCGTCACGGGAGCATCCTTTTCAGGTGTCTGTTCCTGTTATGTTTGGTTGTAATAATTTTTGTACCTATTGTATTGTACCTTATGTACGTGGTCGGGAACGTAGCCGAAAGCCGGATCAAATTATCCGTGAAGTGCGTGAATTGATTCAGCATGGATACAAAGAAATTATGCTTTTGGGACAAAATGTAAATTCCTATGGAAATGATCTGGATACGTCAGTGACATTCGCTTGGCTATTGCAGCAGATTGACGAAATTCCCGGTGATTTTGTAATTCGTTTTTTGTCATCGCATCCGAAAGATGCAACGCCAGATTTGTTGGATACCATCTTGAATGAAAAAAAAATCGGGAAGCATTTGCATCTTCCAGTGCAGAGTGGCAGCGATGATGTGTTGCGTCGCATGAATCGACAATATACCACGAAAAAATATTTGGAGATTGTGGATTATCTTCGCTCTCGTAACTCGGATTTTTCTTTGACGACCGATTTGATTGTGGGATTTCCCAACGAAACAGAAATAGATTTTGCAGAAACGCTGGATTTGGTACGTCGTGTGAAGTATGATAATATTTATACGTTTATTTATTCGAAACGTCGAGGGACAAAAGCGGCAGAAATGGAAGACAAAATCTCTTCCAAAGAGAAACATGACCGAATGGAGCAACTGCTTCTTTTACAGCGTGAAGTAGCAACAGAACATTATCGTCGTTTTTTAGGACGAACACTTCGTGTTTTGGTAGAAGGGAAATCCAAACGAGACGGCTGGCTTATTGGTAAGGATTTGGCATTCATTATTGTGGAGTTTTCCGGGGAGGAATCTTTAATTGGCACGTTTGTAGATGTGAAGGTTACGAAAATTCATAATTGGGCTGTTGAAGGAGAACTTCAGTAAAGGAGAAAATGTGAACGAGAAAAACGAGAAAATCGATGCAGTAGAACAAGCAGTGCGCAGTCTGGGACAGGTGCTACAGGCGGATGTTCGCTATCAAAAATATATAACAGCGAAGCAGGAAAGCGATAATGATGTGGTGTTGCAAGAACTGCTACAGACATTTCAATATGTGCAGATGCAATATCAACAAGAAAAATCGAGATTGTCGGAAATACAAAATGCAGAAAAAATAGCAGAATTAGAGTCAAAAGCGAGTATTCTCTATTCTGAAATTCGAGAAAATCCTCATATGATGGCACTTGAAGCAGCACAATTGGCGTGGGACGAAATGGTACAAATGGTCTATGGGATTTTATCTCGCTGCATTTCTGGTGAGGTCCCTGAAACCTGTTCTAAGGCGGCGAAGTCGGGTTGCAGTGGCTGTCATGGTTGTGCATAATATGATTTGAAAAAAAGGTGGTGATTTCCTATGTGTCTGTCAGAAATCTCAAAAGAAAAACTTTCTCCAGGTATGCGGCAGTATGTGGAGGTAAAAGAACAAAATCCCGACTGCATTTTATTTTTCCGATTGGGCGATTTTTATGAAATGTTTTTCGATGATGCGATTTTAGTATCACGAGAATTAGAGCTTACCCTTACCGGAAAGGAATGTGGCTTGGAGGAACGTGCTCCCATGTGTGGTGTGCCATACCATAGTGTAGATATTTATTTAAAACGTCTGGTGGACAAGGGATATAAAATCGCTATCTGTGAGCAATTATCTGATCCTGCCACCTCCAAAGGATTGGTCGATCGAGATGTCGTTCGAATTGTAACACCTGGAACACTGATTGACAGCACAATGTTGGAAGATGATGCTAACAATTTTATCGGCTGTCTTTATGAAGACGAAGCGGGCAGTGCAATGGTCTTTTCTGATTTGTCTACCGGTGAGATGATTCTGGCATCGCTGTCTCAAGAGGGCGACAACTTAACGACCGAAATTTTAGATATGCTCTCCCGGTATATGCCATCAGAATTGTTATTAAATAAAAAAGCGATGGAGCGAAAAAGCATTATAGATTTTATAAAAATCCGCTTACAGTGTACCATCACGCTACGAGAGGATAGCTGCTTTGAAGCAGATACGAAGATGATTTGTGAACAATTTCATGTGGATTCTATAGAGATGCTTTGTATTACGAAAATACCAGAGAAAAAAACAGTCAGTGCTATGTTGGATTATATTCGAGAGACACAAAAAAATAGCATTGCACGGTTTGTTTCATTAGAAATTGTGGATAACGCATCTGTCATGGGATTGGATATTAGCGCACGACGGAATTTAGAACTAACTGAAATGCTGCGTCATAAAGAGCGAAAAGGTTCACTTTACTGGCTTTTAGATGATGCAAAAACAGCTATGGGGAAGCGACTTTTGAAAGTTTGGATTGAGCAGCCATTGGTGCAGCCGGTGAAAATTATGGCACGTTTGGATGCAGTAGGATCGTTTGTAGATAATAGCATTGTCTTGATGGAAGTACGGGATATTTTAGATAGTGTCTATGACCTAGAGCGGCTGATGACACGAGTGATTTATCAAAAGGCAACGCCTCGTGATTTAAAGGCATTGTCTGCCACAGCACTTCAGCTGCCGGCACTGAAGGAGCAACTGAAGCTGCTCTCTTCTTCAAAGTTGCTCACGACTTTGAATCAACAAATTTCTACGTTGAAACGTGTTGCGACACTGATTGAAAATGCCATTGTTGATGAACCGCCAATTTCCATGAAAGATGGTGGCGTGATTAAGCCACATTTTAACGAGGAACTGGATCGTTATCGTACGCTGATAAATGGCGGAAAGGATACGCTTAATCAAATTCTGGAACGAGAAAGAAATCGAACCAGCATCAAAGGACTGAAAATTGGGAATAATCGAATGTACGGTTATTATTTTGAGGTCACTCGTTCCTACTATGATTTAGTGCCATCGGATTATATTCGTAAGCAAACATTGACGAATTGCGAACGATTTATTACTGAAGAATTAAAAAATGTGGAAGACGACATCATTAATGCCAAAGAAAAAGCACTTCGTTTGGAGGAAAACATCTTTTCAGAGATAAGGGAAGTGTTAGCGTCGATGTTGAAAAGCGTTCAGGAGACGGCTGGCGCAGTGGCACAGGTGGATGTGTTGGCATCATTGGCGAACGTAGCAATTGCCAATGATTATGTCAAACCAGAAATTGCTGTAGATGGAAAAATTCAAATTACTGCCGGTCGTCATCCGGTTGTGGAACAAATGCTGACAGATGAAGGCTTTGTCCCGAATGATACGTATTTAGATGAAAAGGCACAGCGGATGCTGATTATTACTGGACCGAATATGTCTGGAAAATCGACGTATATGCGGCAGGTTGCACTGATTGTTCTGATGGCGCAGATTGGTTCTTTTGTTCCGGCACAGTATGCGAGAATTTCTGTAGTGGACAAAATTTTCACCCGAATAGGTGCATCAGACGATTTAACAGCCGGAGAAAGTACATTTATGGTAGAGATGAAAGAGGTTTCTGATATTCTTCACAATGCGACAAAAAATAGCCTTATAATTTTGGATGAGGTAGGACGTGGTACTTCCACGCTGGATGGGGTCAGTATCGCACGTGCTGTGGCAGAGTATATTGCCGGAAAGAAAATCGGGTGTAAGACTTTATTTGCAACGCATTATCATGAATTGTTGGATTTGGAGCAGAAATTAGAGGGCGTGAAGAATTATAGCGTGGCGGTGAAAAAACATGGGGATACGATTCGATTTCTTCGAAAGATTGTGCCGGGTGATGTAGATGACAGTTATGGCATAGCTGTAGCAAAATTGGCTGGACTGCCTGATAAGGTGGTACAGCGTGCGAAACAGCTTTTGGCGGAAATGGAATCGGAAATGATAAAGCCGAAAAAAACAGATGATAATGCTCAAATTAGTTTTGCACAGGTGCAACAGGATCAAGTGATTTCGACTTTACAGAAAACGCATGTTCCGGAGCTGTCAGATGCGGAATGTCGGGAACTGTTGAGTGATTTGGCACAGATGCTGCAATGATATTTCAAAAATGGAGGTGGCGTAGGCAATGTTGCATATTAGCGTATTAAAGAAGGAAATTTCTGAACTGATTGCGGCTGGAGAAGTTATCGAGCGACCTGCTTCAGTCGTGAAAGAACTGGTGGAAAATTCCATCGATGCTGGAGCAAAGCATATTACAGTGGAGATTAAGCATGGTGGAACATCATATATGCGGATTGTAGACGATGGTTGTGGCATGGCATCAGATGAAGTCCCTTTGGCATTTCTCCGACACGCCACCAGTAAAATTAGCCAGAAAGAAGATTTGAACCAAATTTTCACCTTGGGATTTCGAGGTGAGGCATTGGCGTCTGTAGCGGCAGTTGCAAAAGTGACGGTGATGACAAAGCGGAAAGAGAACGATTTTGGGACAAGTTTTTCCATTGCTGGTAGTGTCCCAGGAGAAGTAGAACAAACCGGATGCCCAGATGGTACTACTTTGATGATTCGAGATTTATTTTATAACGTGCCTGTACGACAAAAGTTTATGAAACGGGATGTAACAGAGGCAAATGCTGTAAGTCAAATTGTCCAGAAGATTGCGCTATCTCATCCGGAAATTGCATTTCGTATGATTCGAGATAATCGTACGGAATTTCGTACCGATGGGAACGGTAGCTTATATGCGGCGATTTACGCCATTTTGGGAAAGGAATTTGCACACGATTTGATACCAGTGGAATATGTCAATGAACTCTATCGTGTTAGCGGTTTTGTGGGAAAGCCACTGTATTCCAGAGCCAATCGTACATTTCAAAATTTCTTTGTCAATGGTCGCTATGTTCGTTCTCGACAGTGTAGCGTGGCACTAGAAAATGCGTATCAGAATCTGATTATGGTTGGAAAGTTTCCCACTTGTGTTTTGATGTTGGAAGTACCGCCATTGCAAATTGATGTGAACATTCATCCAACGAAAGCAGAAGTGCGGTTTTCACAGGAAAAGGCAGTGATGGATTTCCTATATTTTGCTGTAAAAAATGCATTGATGGAAAATGGATTGGTGTATGATTTTCAAATGGAACGTGTTCCGCAAAAGGATTGGACGACACCGTCAGAACCACAGTATGTGTCACAGCCACTTCCGGAAACATCTGAGACACTTGATTCTGTGCAACCAGTGGAAACGTCTGTCGATACGTCGGCATCCGCATCGGCTTCTCCTCTGATTGCCACACAGACAGCTTTTTCTGTGAAACAGCCGCAGACGGATTTGAAGCAGCCGGATGTACCGACAGCAAGCATATCGGAGGATACAGATTTTACTTCGATTCCAGAGTTGGACACGGGAAAATATCAGTTCCTAAATCATGCATCTTTTCAGGCACGAGAGTCATCTGAATCGGACAAATTTCAACAGCTTACAGCGAATACTTCCGTTGATGAAGCAGAGCAGGTTTCGGAATCTCGTAGTAAAATCGAAGTACTCGGGGAGGTTTTTCAAAATTATATTTTGGCGGAATGTGGAGAAGAGGATAAGCTTTTGATTTTCGATAAGCACGCTGCACATGAGCGCATAATTTTTGAGCAGCTTCAATCGGGTGCATCTAAGCAGACGAGTCAGATGCTATTGCGACCGGTGGAAACACTTTTGTCTATGGATGAATTCTCTGCGGTGCAAGAAAACGTTGCACGGCTGGAAGAAATGGGATTCCTTTTTGACTGTACGAAACCGCCGAAGCTTTATACCACCGCAGTACCAAGCTTCATCCTAGATATGAACTTGAATGAGGTGATTTCTGAAATTGCACAAAATCTCATGTTGGGGAAACAAGATCCGCAGCTTCATTCCTTCCAGAATATGCTACATTCTATCGCCTGTAAGTCTGCTATTCGAAGCGGCGATCGTTCGGATATGCAGGAGTTGCAACGATTGGCACAAGAAGTGTGGGAAAATGAAAATATTCGTCACTGTCCACATGGCAGACCAGTTATGTTCGTCATTCGAAAATATGACTTAGAAAAACAATTTCGAAGGGTATGATAAATGGAACAGACAGAAAAAATTCCCCTGTTGGCAGTGGTTGGACCGACAGCAACTGGAAAAACGGCACTGGGTGTAATGCTGGCAAAAGCTTATGATGGAGAGGTGGTTTCTTCGGATTCCATGCAGATTTATCAGGGACTTGATATTGCAACAGCAAAGCCAACGCCGGAGGAACAGCAAAATATTCCGCACCACTTGATCAGCTGTATTCCCATAGAAGCCAATTTCAGTTTGGCAGATTATTTGGAAATAGCGAAGCCACTGATTGCTAAAATTCATCATCGAAAGCGATTGCCAATTGTGGTTGGTGGGACAGGACTTTATGTTTCTTCATTGTTGTCCAATGTACAGCTTACGGAAACGTCACAAGATCCTGTACTTCGACAGGAACTTTTGCAATTTGCAGCGAAGTATGGCAACGTGGCATTGCACGACAGATTGAAAATACTTGATCCGGATGCTGCTGTTGAAATTCATCCGAATAATTTGGTACGTGTGATGCGTGCAATAGAGGTTTGCGTTTGCTCTGGCAAAACTTTCACCCAGTGTAAGGCTGAGAGCCATTGTGTAGAAAGTCCCTATAAGTCACTGATGATTGGTCTAACGTACGAGAATCGTGAAATTCTCTATGAACGTATTAACAATCGTGTGGATGAGATGATAGAAAATGGACTATTAGAGGAAACATATGCCGTATATCAAAATACAGATCTGCGTACGGCATATCACGCAATTGGTTATAAAGAATTGATTCCTTATTTTGAAAATCGTGCGTCACTTGAGGCTTGTATCGAGAAAATCAAGCAAGAAACACGCCATTATGCCAAGCGTCAATTGACATGGTTTCGTAAAATTCCTTCGATTCAGTGGATAATTTTCAGCAAATCTGACAAGAAAACAGAAATTTTTGAAAAATGCCAAAAAATTATAGCCAAATCCAATTTCATGTGTTATAATATAAAGTAAGCTATTGTATCAAGACAGATATGTAACAATAGTGAGATTGAGTTAGAAGCTCAAATAAATAAAAGGAGACGTTTTTTATGAATAAATTGTTGAATCTACAGGATGTGTTTTTGAACCAAGCAAGGAAGGAAAAAATTTTTTGTATATTCTTCTTGACGAATGGATATCAGTTCCGTGGTATTGTAAAAGGCTTTGATAGCTATGTTGTCATTTTGGATTGTGACGGAAAACAAAATCTTGTGTATAAACACGCAATTTCAACCATCGCACCGGTTCGACCAATTTCTTTGCTGGATAACGAAACTAAGGTCGAAGAGGACTAAATCGGGTGATAAGCTATGGCATTAAAATCCGGAAGTAAAATGACAAATGTTTTGCTTGTCTTGTTATCCGTATCTGTGATTTCTACTGTTGCTATAATTGTGTATCATTTCTTCGACACCAGCTATGAAACAGAAACTGCAATTCGTGCAACTGCAAATGAATCAAAGGTTTTTGATGGAGTATATATTCGAGATGAATCCATTTTGAAATATAGCGGTTCTGGTGCAGTGAGTTATCTCATTTCAGATGGCGGAAAGGCTGCAGTTGGTGATGTCATTGCGGAAGTTTACGAAGATGAGTCAGATATTGAAGTGGGTCAACAGATTGAAGCGTTGCAGCAGCAACTGGATATCTTAGAGCGTATTTCTAATGTGGGTACGCTGGAACAGGCACAGCCGGAGGATTTGTCTCGTCAGATTACAGAATATTATAAGGATATTGTGTATAGCAAGGATGACAGTGATTTCACTGTTTTGAAAGAAGCGCAACAACAGTTTTTGGAGGCATACAGTACATATCAGATCGTTATCTCCAATGGAGCTGTTTCTTTTGCAGATCAGATTTCTAATTTGAACATGCAAATTTCCACTTTACAGGCGAAGCAAAGCGATCCAATCGAGACAGTAACGGCGTCGGATTCCTGTTATTTTGTGAGTCAGATAGATGGCTATGAGTCGATTCTGACGCCGGATTCGTTAGATGATTTGACATCTATGGATTTAGAAGAGATTATTGATGCTTGTGAATCCGATAGCAGTGAGACTAATGTGGATGAAAATGCCATTGGAAAGACGATTTCTGAATATAATTGGTATATGGTGGGCATGATTGATAATAGTGACTTGAAATATCAAGTGGGCGACACCGTAACACTTCGTATCATTAGTAGCTCTGCGGAGAGTACTGCAACGATTGAAGCACTAAACACTTTTTCTGATACAGATGAAGTAATGGTGGTGCTGTACTGTGAAAATATGTCCTCCGATTTTGTACAAAATCGTGTGGATCATGTGGAGATGGTACTTGGAGAATATAAGGGTATTAAAGTTCCGAGAGATGCAATTCGAGTGCAGTCTGTAGAAGAAACGATTATCAATGAAGAGACTGGCGAAACAACGACAGAAGAAGTAAATGCTCGAGGAGTTTACGTGGAAGATGGTGAAGAAATCGTATTTCGATGTTTGGACGTAATCTATGAAAGTGATGACTATGTTTTGTCGAGCTTGAATGCAGATGATGGCTATTTGATGTTATATGATTCCATTATTGTAGAAGGGATTGATGCAATTGGAAACTAGTTTTGCATATATCGATGAGAATTATCGGCGGATTGTCTATGAAATTGAAGAGGCTAAGGCAAAATATCGAAAGCCAGATGATGAGGTTACGCTAATGGCGGTAACAAAGACTGTTTCACCGGAAAATGTGAACCATGCGATTGGCTGTGGCATTTCTGTATTGGGTGAAAATCGTGTGCAGGAGTATCTTTCGAAAAAAGAATTTTACCTGCCACAGGCACAAGTGCATTTTATTGGACATTTGCAAACGAATAAGGTGAAATATATTATCGAAGATATGAAGCTTATTCACTCAGTAGACAGTGTAAAGCTTGCGGCGGAAATTGACCGTCATGCAGCACGAGCGAAAAAGAAGCAAGATATTCTTATTGAAGTGAACATCGGTGGCGAAGCCTCAAAAAGTGGTGTGCAGCCAAGCGAATTGGAACATCTTTTGGAAGAAATCTCAAAAATGCCCCATATTCAGGTAAAAGGACTGATGACAATCCCTCCTGCAACAGGAAATGAAAAATTTTTTGCACAAATGCAGGCGATTTTTCTTGACATTTCGGCAAAAAACATGGATAATATAGATATGGAGATTTTATCGATGGGAATGTCCGGCGATTACGCTACTGCCATTCGATATGGCTCCACCCTTGTCCGAATTGGTACAGCTCTTTTTGGGGCAAGAAATTATCAATAAAAGCTTTTATATAGGGACTTGATCCCTTTCAGCACAAACACAAATCAAATGTGAAACTGTGTAAGTGAAAAAAGAGTCATGCCGTTACCGCACATTGAAACGGTAAGGCTTTAAATATTAACTTGTGCGGAGAATGGAGAGTATCATGAACGTAATGGACAGCTTGAAGAATTTCTTTATGCCGGCTGACGAAGATGAAATGGAAACCCCCAAAGCACCTGCGACACCGATCGAGCCAAGTGGCTCTGCAACTTCTGCTGCTTCTGCTGCATCTTCTACTACCAGCTATTCCAGAGTTTCTTCCGGAACGTCTTCCTATGAAGACAGCCAAGCCCGTCAAAATGAACGTTATGCAACCATCAAGGCAACGGCGCAATTTCAAGTGGTTTTGGTGAAGGCTACAACCTATACTGCAGATTCGAAGAAGGTGGCAGATTACCTGATGCAAAACAAAACGGTTGTTTTGAATTTGGAAGATATTGATGATGTGGAAAAGCGTCGGATTATCGATTTCGTCGTTGGTGCCGCATATGCGATGCATGGACGGATTCGTCCGATTGCGAATCAGACATTTTTGATTATTCCGCAAAATGTTGGCTTCGACGGTGACGATATTGTCGGCGAGCTACAGGGCAGCGGCTTGGTATAATTTTTGTATGAGCAATCGTGTCGATGAAGATGCACAGCAGCTATATTTGGCACACTGGCGTGATTTGGCACAGCGAAGTTACCGAGATGGACGACCCTATTTTACGATGTTTTTGCCACAAGAAGATTTCTTTTTGGCAGAAAAAATTGCAAGTTCTTGTGGTGTTTCTTGTGTAGCATGGGGTGGTGCAAAAGACACGGATCGGGTGCTGTTTGGTTTTTCACCATTTCCGATAGCGGCTGACATATTTTCCATTACTTGTTTGACTTGTCGTTACCCAATAGATGCAGACGTTTATCATCGTGACTTTTTGGGTGCGCTGATGGCGTGTAATCTTGAACGGGAGATTATCGGTGATATTTTGATTTCGCCTGGGTTGGCGCAGATTTTTGTCTGTCAACAGGCAGTACCGGTGATTTTACAGGAGCTACGATAAGTGGGACGGGTTGGCATCTCTATGACAGATGGAGAGTCTGTATGCCTTTCGGTACAGCAAAAATTTCAGACACTTTCTGGAACAGTTGCTTCCTTTCGTATAGATGCGATTACTGCTTTTGTGACGCATCTTAGTCGAGAAAAAGCGACACAGCTCATTCGACAAGGTCGATTCAAGCGATATCATACTACAATTAAAACTCCTTCTGTGTTATTGCAGGCGGGTGATGTGTTTTCTTTGCAAGGCTATGGAAAATTTCGGCTGGATGAGGTAGATGGCATGACTCGAAAAGGGAGACATCATATCACGATTTTAAAATACCAATGAGAGGAGATACCCCTATGATTAGTGCAAATGAAATTCATGAACTCCGGTTTGAAAAAGCTGCCTTTGGCTATAAGCAGGAGGACATTGACGAATTTCTGAACCGATTGGAAGAAGAAGTAGACGAGGCACAGCGTGAATTGGAGGATAAGGACAGCAAGATTCAGGTTTTAGCTGATAAAATCCGAGAATATATGCGTGATGAAGATGCACTGAAAGATGCGCTGTTTGGAGCGCAGAAGGAAGGTCATCGTGTTATTGCCGAAGCCAATGAAAAAGCAGAAGAAATCATCGCAAAGGCGAAAGAAAAGGCTGATGCAATGATGGATGAAGTGACGGTGCAGCATGATGCTTTGATTGAAAAGAATGAGGCTGAAATTGAAGCTGAACATCAAAAGCTGGCAGACGCTAGAAAACAGGTTGCAGATTTTAAAAAGGCTCTTTTTGATATGTATAAAGATCATTTAAATATGCTGTCTGCAATGCCGGAGGAAGACGATTTGACTTTTGGTGTTTCGGATTCGGAATCCAATGTGAAATCGGAAGTCAGTGTAGACTCTTCTGATACATCTGATATTTTCTCGTCGAAAAAATTTTCTGCAAAGGCAATCCAAGGCGCATATGATTCTCGTTTTGGTGATTTGCAAGATGATGACGAAGATTGAATAATTATGGCAGCCGCTAGCAATCCGCTGCAGGAAACTTTTAGCGGCTGCTTTTGTGGTATTGCGGTTGTAAAAAAATCATCGCAGTGACTGTTTGTATTTTAGGGAAAGGAGCGGCTTTTCGTCGAAAGTAGCAAAGCCGGATTCATGCTATGGCACAAGATTATAATAAAACCATCAATTTACCGAAGACAGATTTTCCGATGCGAGGAAATTTGCCAAAGCGGGAACCAGAAACGCTTGAAAAATGGGAGTCGGAAAACCTGTATGAGCAAATCATGGAAAAGAATACAGGGAAGCCCTTGTATATTCTTCATGATGGACCACCATATGCCAATGGCGAGATTCATCTTGGTACGGCACTAAATAAGACGCTGAAGGATATCATCGTCAAATATAAAAACATGAGTGGCTTTTGTGCACCTTATGTGCCTGGCTGGGATACACACGGTTTGCCAATTGAATTGAAGGCAATAAAGTCAATTGGCGTAGAAAATGGTGCGATTTCTCCCGCAGCGTTGCGAAAGCACTGCAAGGATTTCGCTATGAAGCACGTAGCAAATCAGATGAAACAGTTTAAGCGGCTGGGTACACTCGGATATTATAGCGATCCCTACTTGACACTGAAGCCGGAATATGAAGCACGACAGGTAGAGATTTTTGAAGAAATGGCAAAGCGTGGCTATATGTATAAGGGCTTGAAGCCAGTTTATTGGTGTCCGGATTGCAATACGGCACTTGCAGAAGCGGAGATTGAATATGAAAATGATCCGTGTTATTCCATTTATGTAAAGTTTCAGGTGACGGACGACAAGGGACTGTTTGAAAAGTTGGGAATCGCCAAAGAACAGGTCTATTTCGTTATCTGGACAACCACTACTTGGACGATTCCGGGTAATCTTGCCATCTGTGTTGGACCGGCGTATGAGTATACGCTTGTAAAGGTTGGTGAAGAATACTACTGCATGGCAAATGAACTGGTGGCGAAAACGATGCAGGCTGCCGGTATCACAGAGTACGAGACAGTCGGTATTTTCCAAGGGAGTGAATTGGAATATATCCAGACCAAGCACCCTTTATATGATCGTCCGTCTCCAGTAATTGTGGGCGATCATGTTACACTGGAAAGCGGTACAGGCTGCGTGCATACTGCACCTGGTTATGGCGTAGAAGATTTTGAAGTTTGCAAGAATTATGACGAGATTGGTATTTTGGTATGCGTGGATGAAAAGGGGCGTCAAACTGCGGAAGCAGGTGAATTTGCAGGGTTGGATACAGATGAAGCAAATCGTGCCATCGCTGCAAAGCTGACGGAACTAGGTGTTATGCTGGCAACGCAGAAAATTGTTCACCAATATCCACATTGTTGGAGATGTCATAAGCCGATTATCTATCGTGCAACGGAACAGTGGTTCTGCTCGGTAAACGGCTTTAAGGATGAAGCAATTCGGGCAATTGAACAGGTACGCTGGATTCCAGAATGGGGTGAAGACCGCATTAAAGGTATGGTACGTGACCGTAGTGACTGGTGCATTTCTAGACAGCGCACATGGGGCGTACCGATCCCGATTATTTATTGTAAGGATTGTAAAAAGCCTATTGTCAACGATACGACAATCCATGATATTGCAGCACTTTTCCGTAAGGAAGGCGCAGATGCTTGGTGGACAAAGGATTTGTCTGAATTTTTATCGCCAGAGGTACAGTGTGCGTGTGGTTGTAAAGAATTTACAAAAGAATATGACATTATGGACGTTTGGTTTGACAGTGGTGTTTCCCATTCAGCGGTTATGGAGCAGTATGATTGTCTGCAATGGCCGGCAGATTTATATTTAGAGGGAGCAGACCAATATCGTGGTTGGTTTCAATCCTCTCTCTTGACATCTGTCGTCTATAAAGGAACGGCACCTTATAAGGCAGTTTGCACGCATGGCTGGGTCGTTGACGGTGAAGGCAAGAAAATGTCCAAATCGCTTGGAAACGGCATTGAACCGAATGAAATCATTCAGAAATATGGTGCAGATATTTTGCGGTTATGGGTTGCATCCTCGGACTATCACTCGGATATTCGGATTTCACCGGAAATTTTAGGACAGCTGTTCGATGCCTATAAGAAAATTCGCAATACTGCTCGGTATATTTTGGGGAATTTAGGCAACGGTGACGGGTTTCACCCTGACAGAGATAGTGTTTCGGACGATAAACTTCTAGAGCTTGACCACTGGGTTTTGTATCGATTAGATGATGTCATTGAAAAGGTATACGAAGGCTATAAAGCGTTTGATTTCCATGTGGTATTCCACACGATTCATAATTTCTGTACAACGGATTTGTCTAACTTCTATTTGGATATTATCAAAGATCGCTTGTATTGTGAAGCGAAAGATAGCGTACAGCGTCGTGCAGCACAGACAACGATGTATCGGATTTTGCGTGCTGTAACATGCCTGATTGCACCGATCCTCTCTTTTACGGCAGAAGAAATTTGGCAGAATTTGCCACATTCTGCATCAGATAATCCAGCGAGTGTGTTCTTAAACGATATGCCGAAGAAAAGTGGTATGAAACCAAGCGAAGCGTTTGTGACGAAGTGGAATTTGATTTATCAGACGAGATTCGATGCCAATAAGGTGTTAGAAGAAAAGCGTAACGAAAAGTGTATTGGAAAGTCACTTGAAGCATCGCTTACGATTTCAGTTTCAGATGAAACACAGTTTGCAATTTTATCGGAAGCAATAGATCTTTTGGCAACGGTTTTGATTGTATCCGAAGTTAAGGTGATAAAGGCGAATAATGGTGAAACGACTTATACGGTGACACGTGCGAGTGGCGAAAAGTGTGAACGTTGCTGGATGTATGTGCCATCAGTCGGTAAAAATGTAGAACATCCGACCTTGTGTGCACGGTGTGCCGCAGTGATTGAAGCGTATTAAACCAGTATATGATGGATGAATTGAAAGAAACAAAAATCAAATCAAAGCCATCTGCTGCTCGTCTGATATGTTCCGGTATTTGTATCGTTGTAATTGTTGTATTGGATCAATTGTTAAAATATTGGGCAATTACCGATTTAAAGCCAAAGGGCACAATGGATTTTTTAAAAATTGGTAGTCTGGATATATTAGGCTTTTGTTACCTAGAAAATACTGGTGCGGTGTTTGGAAGCTTCGATGGAATGCGTTGGATATTGATTGCAGTGACTGCTGTATTGTGTATCGGATGTATCTATCTTTTGATACGATATTCTAGGAATGCAAAGCTCCTGCTCACGTCTTTGACGCTGATTGTCGGCGGTGGATTTGGTAACATGATTGATCGAATTTTTCGGAATGGTCATGTGGTTGACTATATTGAAGTGCGATTGTTTCATTTTGCAATTTTTAACTTTGCGGATTGTTGTGTGGTGATTGGTGTGGCACTTTTGACGATTTATTTGTTGTTTCATCCGGAACAGCGAAAGCCAAAAGTACAGACGAAGCCAGAGGATGAAAGTCATGCCTGAGGTTTTGCATTTTACTGTACCGCCGGAAGCGAATGGAGAGCGACTGGATAAATGGCTTATCATGCAAAAAACACTGGAGCTGACACGTTCTGGTTTACAACGGATTATGGAACAAGATAGTGTACTGTGTAACAGTAGAATAGCATCGAAAAATGTTCGGCTGCATGGTGGCGAGCAGGTAACAGTGACACTGCCAGAACCAGAGCAGCTGGAGTTACAGTCAGAACCAATTCCGTTGGATATTGTTTATGAGGATGCAGATTTGCTGGTGGTAAATAAGCCGAAAGGTATGGTAGTACATCCGGCACCCGGACATACGACTGGTACGTTGGTACACGCCCTGCTTTATTATTGTGGTGATCAGCTGTCTGGCATCAATGGCGTGATTCGACCGGGAATTGTACACCGGATTGATCGCTATACCAGTGGATTGCTTATTGTGGCGAAAAATGATACGGCACATCAAAGCTTGGCAAAACAGATAGCGGCGCACAGCTTTACGAGAGAATATCGGGCAGTTGCGTTGGGACGTTTTCGAGAGCCAACCGGTACAATTGATGCATCGATTGGACGCCATTCGGTAGACCGGAAGAAAATGTGTGTGACACAAAAAAATGCAAAATCAGCAATAACACACTATGCGGTGTTACAGCAGTATGATAAAGCAGCATATTTACGGTTACAGCTTGAAACGGGACGAACCCATCAGATACGAGTGCATCTGGCATATATTGGGCATCCGGTTTTGGGCGACGATGTCTATGGGAAAGCGTATCCTGGATTGGACGGACAGTGTTTGCACGCTGCAAAAATTGGATTTGTACACCCTGTTACGAGAAAATATCTTGAATTTGAAAGTCCATTACCGGATTATTTCAAGCAGATTTTGATGAAATTATCTAGAAGTCAGAGAATGTAAAGGAGAAAAGTTGTTTATTTTTAGAAATAACAAGTTTCTTATTTTAAAGGTCGTAACTTCTGATAAGGGGGGGCTTTTATGGGACGTTATACAAATTTCTTGTTGCTTACTGATTTGGATGGTACACTTTTACCGCAAAATAAATTGCTTTCTTCTGTGGATTTGATGGCAATTCGTCAATTTCGGTCAGAGGGCGGAAAATTTTCAATTGCTACTGGTAGGACACTACAGGCAGCACAACGATATTTGGATGCCTTGGAACTGGATACACCGGTAATTTTGTTTAATGGTGCAGCAATTTATGATCCGGCGATGAAGTCGATGTTGAACACGGTGACGCTGCCATCAGCGGCGGTGGAAGTGACGAGACTTGTTTTAGATACATTTCCCGATGTATCGGCGGAAATTCTCTGTGTTGACAACACTTATGTCCCTCGTATGACGTTTTATGAACAGGAACATCTGCTAATTTGTCAGGTAGAGCCGGTGTGTGAAGCGTTTGACGAATTGCCACATGGTGGCTGGTTGAAGGTGTTATTTGCTATGGCACCAGAACGTATGGCAGATGTCGCATCGTTTTTCCACGAAAAGCAAATCGACTTTGCGGATTTTGTACAGTCTGAAGCACACTTTTATGAAATGCTACCAAAGAGTACAACCAAGGGTAGTGCACTCCAAAAGCTGCGAAGAATGCCCCTATTTCGGAATATGCAAGTTGTGGCGGTAGGAGATTTCGATAATGATTTAGAGATGCTGCAGACAGCAGACATCAGCGTTTGTCCGTCCAATGCACAGCCTTGTGTGCAGGCTGTGGCAGACTTGCGGCTAACAGCATCATGCAATACGGGTGCAATTGCAGAGCTGATTGATAAATTATAATATATATGACGGAGGTTTTACAGAATGGATGAATTGACCAAAAAGCAGCTCCAAGCAGCTGCCTGCCGTGTTCGAATGGGCGTGGTAGAGGGCACATATCACGCAAAATCGGGACATCCCGGTGGCTCTCTGTCCATTTGTGACGTATTGACTTATTTGTATTTTGCCAAGCTACACGTGGATCCGAAGCAACCAGATATGCTGGATCGAGATCGTCTGGTACTGTCCAAGGGACACTGTGCACCGGCACTCTATTCCGTACTGGCTCAGCGTGGCTTTTTCCCAACGGAAGAGTTGCAGCATTTGCGGCACATTGGTGCATTATTGCAAGGACACCCGTGCATTCATATTCCAGGTGTGGATATGTCCAGTGGTTCTCTTGGACAAGGTATTTCGGCAGCGTGTGGCATGGCACTGGCGGCAAAAATTGACCATGCAGCGTATAAAGTGTATGCAATTTTAGGTGACGGCGAAATCGAAGAAGGACAAGTCTGGGAAGCAGCTATGTTTGCAAGTCAGTATCAATTAGACACGCTGGTGGCAATCGTGGACAATAACGGTTTACAAATTGACGGAAAGCTGTCTGATGTTTGTTCTCCTAAGCCAATTCCTGAGAAGTTTGAGGCGTTTGGTTGGCATGTGATCATTATGGATGCACATGATTTTGATTCTATCGATGCAGCATTTCAAGAGGCAGAAACGATTGTGAAAAAACCAGTTGCAATCATTCAAAAGAGTACAAAGGGCAAGGGCATTTCCTTTATGGAAAATCAAGTGGGCTGGCATGGAAAAGCACCGAATAAAGACGAGTATGAGAAAGCAATGGCAGAACTCAGCGCACAGCTGAATGAACTGGAGGGCTGAAACGATGGCAGAGATTCAAAAAAAAGCAACTCGTGAAAGCTATGGTGAAGCACTGCGAGATTTGGCGGAAAAATATCCGAAGCTGGTGGTACTGGATGCGGATTTGGCAGCAGCAACAAAAACCGGTATTTTCAAAAAAGCTTATCCGGAACGTTTTTTTGACTGTGGCATTGCTGAGGCAAATATGATGGGTGTAGCAGCAGGCTTGGCGGCTTCTGGGAAAATTCCTTTTGCCAGCACATTTGCGATGTTTGCAGCAGGCAGAGCTTATGAAATCGTACGGAATTCAATCGGTTATCCGCACTTGAATGTAAAAATTGGTGCAACACACGCTGGTATTTCTGTTGGTGAAGATGGCGCAACACATCAATGCAACGAGGATATTGCTTTGATGCGCACAATTCCGGGTATGACGATTTTAAATCCGGCAGATGATGTCGAAGCAAAGGCAGCGGTAGAGGCAGCAATTCAATATGAAGGTCCAGTTTATTTGCGATTTGGGCGGCTAGCAGCTCCGATTTTTAATGATCCGCTCACGTATCGGTTTACCATTGGCAAAGGAATTACACTTCGTGATGGTGATGATTTAACACTGGTTGCAACAGGTCTGATGGTATCAGAGGCACTGAAAGCTGCGGAACAATTAGAGACAGAAGGCATTCATGCTCGGGTACTCAATATCCATACCATTAAACCATTGGATACTGAACTGATTACAAAGGCTGCGGCAGAAACCGGACTGCTTGTGACAGTAGAGGAGCATAGCATTATTGGTGGTCTCGGTGGTGCAGTATGCGAAGCTGTTGCAGAGAATCAACCGGTTCCGGTGGTACGCATTGGTGTAAAGGATATGTACGGGCATTCTGGTCCGGCAGTAGATTTATTGCAGGAGTTTGGACTGTGTGCAGACAATATTACAACAGTGGTAAAAAAGCGTTGGAAAAGAAGTAAATAAATAGCAAATGATATAAAAAAGGCAGCTGTTTTGGAGAAAAACAGTTGCCTTTTTGAAGAAGGCTATAAAATTGTCAGTAGCTCCGATAATGTTTTTTTCCCGAAAGCAAGCGTTTCACCGTTTTTTATGATACAGGGGACACTCATAATTCGATATTGTTCTCGTATTTTCGGAAATCGGGAGACATCATAAATATCCGTTGTCACTTTTGGGTTTTGCAGTGCAATCAAACCAGCTGCTGTTGCAGTGGATGGACACATAGAACATGATAATGTTACAGCTACCTCTAAATGCATTTTCTCGAGTGCAGAAATCTTTTCCAATTGGTCTGGTGTTATCTTTTGATCTGTTCCTACTGCATTGCAAATGGAAATAATAAACGTATTCCATTCGTGTCCACCGGGGACGCCATGGAATGTGAAACCCATTGGTGTTCCGTCCATTTCACAAAAAGAAATCGCCGGATAATTTTTCGTATCGCTCTCGTCGGACATAGGAATCACTTCCGTGTGCAGAAGATTAGAAAAGGTACAAAGGTTTTGTACAAGCTGTACTGCCTCTCGGGAGACTGTACTGTCATCAGAAAAAACACGCAGTAAGAGCATACGATTGAGTTGCTGAAACATTTGTTGCAGCTGTTCTGACATCGCTGCAGAAAAAAAGTTGTTTTTTTCTGTGGAATTTCTGGTGTTCTTTTTATGCGGTACGGAAAATGCTGGAAGGGAAAGTTTTTCGTGCATTTTTGCAGCATATCGTGCCAATGAAGTTGCAGCAGCAGCACCATCTGAAACTGCTGTTACTACTTGACGCAGTTCTTTTTCGCATACGTCTCCTGCACCATAAACACCATCTATATTTGTCTGCTGTTGTCGGTTTGTCTGGAGATGACCAGATTCCGATAATGTCAATTTTTCTTGAAACAGCGACGTTTCTGGCGTAAAACCTACAAATACGAAAATTCCGAACGTATCTCTCTGCGGTGCATCATAGCGTGTTTCTTTACCAGTTTCTTTGTCTTGAAAAATTGCATAACGCAGCATGGAATCGCCGCCTACTTTTTGAATTTCTGTGTGATATTTCACTTGAATATTCGGGTGACGAATTACTTGTTCTGCTATCGCTTTATTACAGGAAAACTGTTTACTACGAATAAAAATTGTTACATGCTTGGCATATTTGGTGAGAAAAACTGCCTCTTGTGCAGCCGAATTTCCACCGCCTACGACAAAGACATTTTTTCCCATGAAAAATTCTCCATCGCACGTGGCACAATATGCCACACCATGACCACGGTATTCTGCTTTGCCTTGAAAACCAGCAGTTTTGGGTGTAGCACCAGTGGCAAAGATCACGCCAAGTGTCCGATATACGTTCTGTTTCATTTGAAATTTTTTTACGTTTCCATCTAATTCCACTTTTGTAACTTTTGATGATAAGAATTCTGCGCCGAAGTTTTCCGCCTGCTTTCGCATGGTTTCTGTTAGTGCATTACCGTCTGTACAGAGAATACCGGGATAATTTACCACATTTGTTGTAATTGCAATTTGTCCACCAATTCGTTCCTGTTCAATTACCAGCACTCGATATTTTGATCGAGCCAAGTAAATCGCAGCAGCTAGTTCTGCAGGACCGGCACCTACAATAATGCCATCATAGAAATTTTGTTCTGCCATCATAGCATACCTACTAGGTCAAGGCTTGGTTCCAGCGTCTTTTCGCCGGGTTGCCATTTTGCTGGATAAACCTGATTGCCATGTTCTGCTACAAATTGTGATGCTTGTACCCGACGAAACAGTTCGTCTGCGTTTCTGCCCACGTTTCCGGCTGTCACTTCATATGCTACAATTTTGCCTTTCGGATTCACAATAAAGCTGCCACGTTCTGCTGCACCTTCTGTGTCAATATAGACCTCGAATGCCTTTGCCAGCATACCCGTAGGGTCTGCCAGCATAGGAAATTCCAGCTTTTTGATTGTATCCGATGCATCTGCCCATGCTTTATGGACAAAGTGACTATCACAGGAAACTGCGTAAATTTCACAGTTAATTTCTCTGAACTTTGTATAATTATTTTCTAGATCTGAGAGTTTCGTTGGGCAAACAAACGTAAAGTCTACCGGATAGAAAAAGAAAATGCTCTATTTTCCCAGTACATCGGATTTTGTCAGTTCTGAAAATACGCCATTTTGATAGACATTCACTCAGAATTTCTCGATTTCCTTTTGAATCATCGACATGATGTTTTTCTCCTGTCTCTATTTATTTTGGGATGCGGCTTGTGCTGCACCGTGTCCTTATTATTTCCGATGATACGGCAGATATCCAAATGCTTATAAAAAAAGGCTTGTCAAAACAGTGACAAGCCTTTTTTATGATATATCAAGCATTTTCGCCTAGGTGCATTTTAATTTTCGTTTTTGTCCGTGTTTTTGCACAAACGGAATAGCTGCTTTGCTGACAGGACAATTCCCAAAGCGTACATGACAATCTCTAGGATGCAGAGTATAACTTTTAATTTGCATAAAATGCATTTTTCTTTTTCTGTCATGTTATTTTCTCCTTTTGGATTGAAAACATTTTTCATTTGATTTATGCCTTGTTTACAGAGCCAAACAGAGTCATTTTTTCTTCTACCTTTGCCATGATTGCTTCATAACCTGGTAGTAACAGTTTTCTCGGGTCAAAACCCTTACCCTTCTGATCCTTGCCTTCTTTAATATACTTTCTGGTAGCTTCAGCAAATACCAGCTGACACTCCGTGTTTACGTTGATTTTTGCAACACCCAAAGAAATTGCCTTTGTGATCTGGTCGTCCGGAATACCGGTACCACCGTGAAGAACAAGCGGCATATCGCCTACTGTAGTCTTAACTGCTTCTAGTGTTTCAAAGCTGAGTCCTTCCCAGTTGTCTGGATATACACCGTGAATGTTGCCGATACCAGCCGCCAAAATATCTACGCCTAAGTCTGCAATTGTTTTGCATTCCTGCGGATCTGCACATTCTCCTTTGCCAATGATGCCGTCTTCTTCGCCACCAATTGCGCCAACTTCAGCTTCGATAGACAGACCCAATTTGTGAGAAACTGACACCAATTCGCTTGTCTTCGCCAAATTTTCTTCAATCGGGAAGTGGGAACCGTCAAACATAATGGAGCTAAAGCCAGCTTTGATACAGTCATAGCACTGATCGTAGGTTCCGTGATCTAGGTGCAATGCAACCGGAACAGTAATCCCTAGAGATTCATCCATTGCCTTTACCATATCAGCCACAACCTTGAATCCAGTCATGTATTTCCCAGCACCGCCGGATACGCCCAAAATAACTGGAGAATTCAGTTTTTGTGCAGTATTTAAGATTGCCTTTGTCCATTCCAGATTGTTGATGTTGAATTGACCGACTGCATACTTTCCCTTCATGGCTTTTTGCATCATGTCCTTTGCCGATACTAACATAATTACATTTCCTCCTGTGAAAAATTTACACAGCTTGTAAAGCTGTAGTGGGTATTTTAGAGCTTTTGGAGTGTTCCACAGCTCACTACTTTTATTATACCGCATTTCTTTTTAAAATGCAATGGTATTTCCAAATTTTTTTTGTTTTTCATAAAATAGAACAGTTTGCCAGATAATTTGTGTAATTTCCTTCGATGATTCTATGCAGCCATTTTTGAGCCATTTTCGAATCACGCCGTTTGTTCCAGTGTAGAGCATTTCATATAGATAGCGTGCCTGTGGAATATCTTGGCAGCGATTCGATCTCTGATATGACATATCAAATTTCTCCCACATGATACTTGAAAAATAATTCTCTGCATTGCCGCCATCTTGTTGATATAGAACCAGCACTGCTATACGATTGGCTTTAACGTATTCCAAGGTATGCTGCATTTGCATGAAGCCGTTGGATTCAGTTTCAAAAATCATCTCGATATGACCATAGATCTTTTCTTCAATATCGTCGAGCAATTCGTTGATATCCTTATAATATACATAAAATGTTGAGCAATTCACGTCTGCCAGTTCGCAGAGTTCCCGTACGGAAATGTGGCTTTTTGGCTTTTGTTGTAACAATGTGATGAGAGCATCTTGGAGGGCTTGTACTGTGCAACGTACACGTTTGTCTCGTTTTTGTGGCATAATTTCACCTCTTAAAATAAAAACCGACACTTTGTCGTATTTTGTCTTGTAATTTTGGAGTAAGTTTATTATAATATATTTGTAAAAAAATTGCAAGGAGTATCTTTTATCAGAAACGAGTAATTTAAAAAGTTTTATCTTTTCAATTTTTTCTATAATTTATAAAAAAATCGTAGTCTTATGAATGTTACTTGAAAATATGCAGAACGAAAGGAGCTTTTCTATATGGATATTCATCAATTTTTTCTCGGCAACGCCTTTGATGCGTACATATATTTTGGCGCACATTTAACAGAAAGTGGTGTTGTTTTTCGTACCCTTGTACCGAATGCCAAATCTGTCGAACTCATCTGGGAGGGAGATGACTGGACACCACGTCCTATGCAGCGAGTTCACGATGGCGGTATCTATGAAATCACTGTGTCGGATGCCGTTCCTGGACAGATGTATAAATATCGCATTACACCACAAAATTCAAATGCAGATATTATTGATCACTGTGATCCTTACGGCTTCGGTATGGAACTGCGTCCACAAAACGCTTCTATTATTCGAGATCTGTCTTGTTTCACTTTTCATGATGAGAACTGGATGAAAAAGAGAAGTGATCACAAGCATAGACCGGTGAATATTTATGAGGTGCATCTTGGCTCATGGATGACAAATCCAAATGACACGAATGGTTGGTATACTTACGAAGAAATTGCGCCAAAACTGGTACAATACGTGAAAGCACACGGTTATAACTACATCGAGTTTATGCCGTTGAGCGAACATCCGGCAGATTGTTCATGGGGATACCAAAGCACTGGTTTTTTTGCGCCAACTGCTCGCTATGGAACGGCATTAGGACTGATGCAGCTAGTGGATACTTGTCATCATGCTGGAATTGGTGTAATTCTCGACTTTGTACCGGTGCATTTCGCTGTGGATGGCTATGCGCTCAACCATTATGATGGTACTGCACTTTACGAGTATCCTGAAAAAGAGGACACCTACAGTGAGTGGGGCAGCTGTAATTTTATTCATGCACGTGGCGAGGTGCGCAGCTTTTTACAATCAAATGCTGCTTATTGGTTAGAAATTTTTCACTTTGACGGACTGCGTATGGATGCGGTCAGTCGACTGATTTATTGGGGTGGTGAGGAATATCGTGGTACAAATCCAGCTAGTCTACAATTTTTACAGCATATGAACCAGGGCTTACACCAACGCCAACCGGATGTCATGTTAATTGCGGAGGATTCTACGTGTTATCCTGGGGTAACAAAACCTGTAGAAAAAGGGGGACTTGGATTTGATTATAAATGGGATATGGGCTGGATGCATGATACATTGGACTTTTTCAAGATGCATCCTTGGGAACGCAAAAACCACTATCATCAATTGACGTTTTCTATGCAATATTTCTGGGATTCCAATTATTTATTGCCTTTGTCGCATGACGAAAATGTGCATGGAAAGGCAACGATTTTACAGAAAATGTTTGGTGATTATGATCAGAAATTCCCACAGGCACGGGCGTTATATTTATATATGTATGTCCACCCAGGAAAGAAATTGCTTTTTATGGGCAGTGAATTTGGACAGCTGCGAGAGTGGACGGAGGAACAAGAACAAGACTGGCAAATTTTATCCTATCCGATACACGATGCGTTCCACCATTATATGACAGAGTTAAATCGACTTTATTTAAGCGAACCTGCGTTATATGCCGAGGATTATGAAGATGGTTTTCGATGGTTGGATTGTCATCAAGAACAACGATGCATTTATGCAATAGAACGTCGAGCGCAAAACAGCCGACTCTTGGTTTTATTGCATTTGTCCGATGAGGGAACGGCGCAGTATACTTTTTCTGTGCCATGTTGTCAGGGACTGGAGCCACTACTACACACAGAGTGGGAGCGATTCCACGGCACGGTAAAAGAATCTCACGAAATCTTGCATGGCGATTTCACTCGTGAGGGAATGCAATTTACAATGGACTTGCCATCGCATTCAGGAATTTGTCTGCGAATTTTGGAAAATCATTTATAAATAGAAAAAATCGCTTTTGACTCTATTTTGGAATCAAAAGCGATTGGTTTATGTGGTTTGATATTTTGAGATTAGTAATTGTTTATCATAGAAAAATCCATTTCTGAACTATCGTATGATGATCTAGAAACCGTGATCGACCATGTGTTATCACCGAAACAATACATATAAGTCGTATCATCATATAGATCTTTGAAATTTCCGTAATTGTCAAAAGAATCTTCTTCTTCGCCCACCACATCATAATAAATGCTATCCACTTCTTTCGAGCATGTTACAGAACTACCATCGAATTGATACCATGAAATACCACCTACACCTTGTTGTCCCCATTCTGTAACAAGCTGCTTATTATCTGTGTCTTCATAAAATGATGTATGAAATCCTGAAAAGCCACTACCAACTTTAGTTATACTGCTATTTTTGTATGTGTAAAAATCTATTACGTAATCGGCTTCACAAGTTCCATATTTCAAAATAAGTTCCGGCGTCCCGTCACTATTCATGTCATACAAAAGATACTCAACGTCATAATAGGACGAACTACTAAGACCATTACTGCCACATTCTTTAACCTTAGAAATATACGCATCTTTCCATCCAGATGCCGTTTCCGATGTGCTGCTTTCGCTGCTGGAAGAGGAAGAATTTAACGATTCGTAATATTCATGATAATCATCTATAAGGCTTTGGAACGGTTCACCAATAGAGCTGCTTTCTGTGTAGTTCCATGCATTATAAGAGTCTAGCAATCTCTGTTCTTTTTCGTCGTCGGATAGAGCTAGATACTCATCCACTGTCATCTTATCAACCGTCGTTTCATAATAGGTCAAATTCATGGCATCCATTGCTTTATCGATGTCGTAATATGTACTTGATGTGCTAGCACCATCCGGCATGACGTAAATTCCTTCTTCATAAGATTCAAAGCCCATAACGCCATAATAGTCATAGTCACCTGATAAATTGATATATCCGACACCTTCACCACTGGTAGAACCAGAATCCGTATAATATCGATATGTTCCTGTAGAATTACCACGATATAAATATATATAAGGGTCGTCGACATTAGGGCTTCCAATTTCAAATGAAAAGTTACAATATAAATCATTGTAAGACCTTGAAGCATCGTCATACATTTCAAATGTGGAGTCGTCCAAATAGTACACCATAAAATCTTTAATAATACCCTTACCGGCAGCATAAGGTCTGCACATCACGACAAAATCTGGTGTGCCATCCATATCGATATCTTGAAACCAACATTTTGAATCGCCATCTATATCTGTATCATATCCACATTCATCTGCAAGTTCTTCTGCAGTTGCGAGATTTGCTTGCCATACAGATTCATTTTCTAAAACGGCTTGGACAATATCCGGCGCATCGCTTTCCGTCTCTGCCTCTGTTATCACAGTAGTTTCCGCAGCTTTTGTTGTTGTGTTAGCGGTTGTGACATTTGTGATTGAGGCACGAGAGCTTGAACTTGTAGAATAATCGTAGTCATAGTCGACGTCACACCCACTAAACGCCGTTGTCATCACTGCAGCCAGTGCAAGAACGGTGCAGATTTTTGTGTGATGCTTCTTTGAGTGTGAATCACGACTCTGTTTTGAATAAATCATATTTTTCCTCCAATAATCCTTGCCATTCGATTTCTAATACCCCGCTGAAGTAGAAATACACCGAAACGGCAATTTGTATTATTTTGACTTCATTTTTATTATATAATATTTTGGTAAAATTGTCAAGTGCTTTTTTATTTCCAAAAAAATTATGATAGATAAACTGAAACCACTATAACAGCGTCTCGATGCGTGCTAGTAGTTTTTCTTTGATCGTATCCACCAAAAGCAATGTTTCTTCTTCTAAACCAGCCTTCTTTTCCGTGCAAGGGATTATATGCCATCCTTGCTTTTCCGCAGCGTAAAACGCAGCACTCCGGCATTTTTCCAAATACGCCAAATCCGATTCGTGAATGTCACGCTTGCCGGAATTTGATGCATAGCGTTTTTGAAGAAGGTTCTGGGATATTTTCAGTGGTATTGACAGGAACAGCACCAAATCTGGTCTTGGCAATCCAAGCTGTTCATACTCGTAGATATCCAGCCATTGCAAAAATTCGTCCCACTGTGTTTGCGGGAGTTTACTCATCTGGTGAATGGCGTTAGAGGTTGTGTAGCGACTGGCAAGAATCCAATCGCCGTTTTGATAATCTTTTTCCCAGTGGAGTTTATAATTGGCATAGCGGTCTACAGCGTAAAAGCTCGATGCTGCATAGGCATTGACGCCGTTCGGTGTGGTAGAAAAATCGCCATTTAAATACATTTGTATCAGTTGTCCTGAGGGACTACTGTAATCCGGAAAGCTAATGCCGTGGATTGATTTTCCATTTTTCCGAAGTTGTTTTAGAACTGCTTGAAATTGGGTAGACTTTCCACAACCGTCTAGTCCGTCTAGTACGATTAGCTTGCCACAGTTTTTTTTATTCTTGTTCACTTTGCAGCTCGCCTCGCATTTTTTTAAATTTTTCCCGTACCTCCTGTGCCTTACCACAAGTCATTTTTCCTTCTGTGCAATTGCCACAAATACAGGACGGTCCGACGTTTTGAAACAAAATTGGCGACACTTGATAGCAAAGCCGGAACATTTCGTTTGCTACGGCTCGGATTTCCCATTGTGCCCGATTGCAGCAGCGCAGACGAAAAAAATTTCGCAGACTGCGGATGTTCATTGTCACAATCATTTTTGTTTCACAAGCGTTTGGGAGTATATAACGTGCATCTTCGATGGCTTTTTTTTCTGCACGATTGCGTGCGATTTTTTCAGAGAAACCTTGAGCCAAAAATTCTGGTACATATTTTGCTTCCAGTGCATCCGCCAGACGGTTATAGTTCTCTACAACTGATTGCATGGACGCTTCATAGATTTTCAATAATTCCGGCTCGCTTTCTATAGCAGGCGGAGTGATGTAGACGAAATTTTCCTGCCGGACATATCGTTGGCTTTGCACAGAAAACGATGCAATTCGATGACGTGTGATTTGCGCCAAAAATGAACGAGAGACACCTTCAATTCCAAATGTAAATGTGACGTGTTCTACTGGACTTTCGTGACCGTATCCGTCTAGCATTTGCACAAGTCCTTTCGCCCGTTCCAGCGAGATGGATTCCCGCAGGGACTCTATATCGGTGTCGGAATAACAAAGTCTCGCCGAAGCAGCGATTGTTTGTTCAGGATCTGGTGTGTGCGCAAGCAAAACAACTTTCATAGATGTAATGGCACTCCTTTTTATGAGATAAAAAGCAAAAATTATATCAATAATGCACTTATTATACCATATTTCTTTTGCGATGGAAAGCGATTCCTAGAAAAAAATTTTAGATATTTTGTAAAATTTGCATTTTGCCAAACTTTTTTGTATTTTCACTTGCGTTTTTTGAATGGTTGTGTTATAATAAATGAAGGATTGTAGGGATTATGCACACAACTTTTTGTATGCGATTTATTTTTTTCGTAAAAAGCGATGTGCTAAAATGGAAAAGGAGCCAAAGAATATCATGGATAATTTTGCAGAATACTTAGTAAAAAAATGGCCTGATTCCCAAGATCGCATGAAGCGCGCCGGAATTATAGTGGCGATTGTATTGCTTAGTGCAGTGTCAGTCTGGCTTTCATTGGTGATTAACTTGTTTATTTTGTTTATCACTGTTGCTATCATTTACGGTGGATATTATTTGCTCACTGGACTACGGGTAGAGTATGAGTATGCTGTGACAAATGACGAGCTTGACGTGGACAAGATTATTGATCAGCGAAAGCGTGTGCATTTGATTACCGTGAATATTGCTGCATTTGAAGTGTTTGGTTCTTATGATGACGATGTGGCAGATAAACCAGATGCTACGCTTGTGCTTTGTTCGGACAATACTGGCGAGGGTGCATATTATGCCGATTTGACCACGGAGGAGTATGGCGAAACACGGCTTGTATTTACTCCAAATAAGAAAATGATAGAGGCTATCCATGCTGCATTATCGCCACAGCTTCGGCTGCAATTGGATAAAGATGTCAGGGAGGCATAAAAGGCTGCAAATCGAAATAGGGAATGCGAATCGCTCTTGTTTCACGATAGATGAAAGTGTGGGGAATAAAAAGATGGAACAAAATGATAAAATTTTGCTGCTATTGGCATATGTTGTTGGCATAAGCTTGATTTCGTTTATACTAATGGGTATAGACAAACACCGTGCGAGAAAGAAAGCATGGCGTATTTCAGAGCGTACATTGTTTTTAGTAGCAATTTGCGGTGGTGGAATTGGTGGGACTTTAGGTATGTGAGCGTTTCGTCACAAAACAAGGCACTGGTATTTCCAATATGGGTTTCCACTGCTTGCTATGATTCAGATTCTCTTGATTGCCATTTTTATATGGCTGTGGCGCATTTGATGATTGGACGGGGCACTTAATTACTTTCATCCACAATCGTAATTTTCTATGAAAGCGTGCGTATTTCATGTTGTAAGATGCATATGTTACCATGCTTTCCAACAGTGACAGGGAGGTACTATTGTCATGCAAAAAAAAATCCGTAAATTAATTGGTATTCTCACTGCTGCAGCATTAGGGTGTAGTGGCATATTTGCACAGAATGCGAAGCTCTATGCTTCTGGGGAAGAAGATGAAGCAGTGGAGTATGCTTATGATGCCGCAATCGAGGGGGCAGATCCGAGCAGTATTCAATTGGCTTATTTGACGCAGTGTGCTTTTTCAGAAATTTCTTCTGGACTTGAACAAGTGCTGTCTGCAACTTATCAAGAATTATTGGACGTCAATTTGTCTGGTGATTTGGATGCACAAGATGCTTATTTGTTGATGACATGGAGCGCAGATGTTTCCGCTACCGGCTTATTTCCAGCAGAGGCATTTGACTTTATTGCGTCATGGATTCAAGTTATGAATGTTACAGATATTACTCCGTTAGCGACCGCAACAACTACTACGACAACGACAACGACAACAACTACTACGACGACTACCACCACGACAACGACAATAACGACTACCACCGAGGCACTTACCGGTGCATGGGCATCGAAAAGCATCTATTATGGTGTAGATGTTTCGAAGTATCAAGGGAATGTGGACTGGGCAAAAGCCAAAGCAGATGGTGTTGAATTTGCGATTATCCGTGCCGGTTATGGCAAATATGCCAGCCAAGAAGATCCTTATTTTGACCAGAACATGAAAAATGCACAGGCAAACGGCATTGCTTGTGGTGCATATTGGTTCAGCTATGCCACAACCGTATCAGAGGCTGCACAGGAAGCTGCTGTATTCTCGCAGGTTATTGAGGGTTATCAGTTTGAATATCCATTGGTATTTGACATTGAAGCGGAATGTCAGCTGTCTTTGACCAAAACACAAATTTCCAATATCATCGAAACTTTTTGTGAGGCGATGGAGGATCAAGGATATTACATCTGTTTGTACAGCTATGCTAGCTTCTTAAACAACTACGTTAACCAGTCTGTTTTGGAAGAGTACGATATTTGGGTATCACATTTTGGTGTTAGCTCACCTTCGTATAGCAAGACTAGCTATGGTATTTGGCAATATACCAGTTCAGCATCGTACAACGGCATTTCCGGTAATGTAGATGGAGACTACAGTTACAAATGTTATCCAAGCATTATGACGAATGCCGGTTTGAACGGGTTCTAAGTAAGATAAATTCTACATATGAAAAATTCTCTTGCAGATCTAATAACTGTAAGAGGATTTTTTCTTTTATGAGGAATAAAAATGTGTTTGTTTAGGATTTCTTTTTTGTCTCTTCTTCTGTGTCATCATCTGTTTCCTCATCGCTGTCATCTTCTCCAATTGCGTTTGACAATACGATTTTGCGATGTGTAACGATAAATGCACGAACTGTAGCAAAGACAAGGTAAACTACAACCAAAAGAGCTTCGATAATCAACAGAGGATGCATCATACTGGAAATTACGTCGGAATCTGCACTGGATAGAGAACTGCTTGCTGGAACGAGAACTTTATAAGAATCTGTCAAAACAATGGTTTCATAGTACTCATTGGAAGTAGTATTAACAGTATCAATAATATCGTTGATTTTGGTGAAAAAATCTTCTATTAGCGCATCAGTTTTTTCCATTTCGGCTGAAGTAGCGACGGTACCTTTCTTGATTTTTGATAGTCTTGATTCATATTCGGAGATTTGTGCTTCATAACTAGATACTATGGATTGGGCACTGATTTTTTGTTCAATCAGGTTATCATATGCATCAGAAGTTTGTGTTAGCGTCGTAGAAGTATCATCATTAGAGTTCATCATCAAAATAGAATCCTTTTGGTAGTTTTCGATGGAATCTACGATAGTATCTAAATTTTTCTGTGCAGACTCAAGAGAATAAGTAGACGTTTCAATACAATATTCATAATAGGTGATCAAAGCGTCCTTATCATTCGTGATATTGTTTGCTTGGATATAGGAAGACAAATTTGGTACGTCTACTGTTTGTAGTATGTTAATTGATTTACTCAGGTCAAAAAAGCTGTAGCCGGTTTCAGATGACCGAAATCTCGATATGTCTTCATCAATCAGTGTGTCCACGTAGTTTTTTAACGATGTCAGCGTATTACTGAATATATCAACTATTTGTGCATAGTCATAATCGGTATAATCAATGGCAGCCAGTGTTTGACTGAAAACTTCGCTTATATTATAAGTTTGCATGAAATAGGTTTTGTAGTTGTTCAACATACTATTGAGAAAATTAGCAGCCTTAGAGCGTGATAATCCTGTTTGGGAATAATCAAATTCTATGATAAAGGTCGATGAATGATAAGAAACATTCATCAATTTTTGTGCCGAATCTATAGAGTAGTTTTCATAGAAAATACTCTTATAAGCAATGATTTCATCGATTGTATCACTAGGAACAACGCCGTAAACGCTAATGCTATTGTGAATCGTTTCTAACAAGGTAGAATCAATGCCCATTTCAGTGATTGTTGTCTGTATAACAGTGTCGTTCTTGATGGAATTTCCATTGAACTCATTTCCATTGGGGTCGAGCCCTAATTCAATGCCATCGTAATAGAATCCTACCATGGCGGTTAGCGGCGTTGTGGAGCTGACGCTTTTCCACAGGGATATACTAAACACGAGTGCGCTACATACCACTGTAAGAATCACCCATATTAAGAAATATTTTCGGATTTGTCGAAAAATTTCAACTACCGGTATTGTAATCGTATCCTCTTGTGCTTGCGAGACTGCGTCTTCCCATTCTTTTATTTTCTCTTTTGTATTCATTTTAAAAGAAACACCTCATTCATAAAAATTCTGGTCTGTCACAAATTTTTGTGCGTCGACATAGATCGATTAGATATACTTTAATATTATAACATATTTTTTATGCCTTGTAAACAGAAGAATTTTGAAAAAAAACACTTTTCCATTGAATGAAAAAATAGCACTTTTCACAAAAATATGCGCATTTTCGAACATTTGCAAAGGATATGAATTTGTGGTATAATAAAAAGAAGTACATCGGGGTAAAAAATCACAGTGGGAATGGAGGAAATTAGATGTATCAGATTTATATGTTGCGCTGTAAGGGAAATTCTATTTATACTGGCATTACCACTGATTTTTCACGGCGATTTCGACAGCACTGTGGTGCAGAATCTGGTGGAGCGAAATATACACGCAGTCATCCACCGGAGGAAGTTCTTTGTGTATGGGAAACCGAAACACGTTCGAATGCACAAAAATTGGAATATCGTTTGAAGCACTTGACACATAAGCAAAAAGAAGATTTAATCGCAATTCCCTCTCGGCTGGCAACACTGTTTCCAGAACTAGGAGATAATTTCCGCTTGAAGTGTATTCATGCGTTACTATGAAAATATATTTCTGTTGCGCTTTGGCGATAAATATTGTCTAGAGAAATCGCTTTAATTTCCTCGATTTTAGCATATTTTGCGCTTCCTTGTGACCTTGTTTTGCTGCTTTTTGATACCAATACACAGCTATTTTATAGTCTTGTTTGATGCCATTCCCATAGTAATAACATTAGCCGAGAAAATATTGTCCATTTGCGTGCCCTTGATTTGCCGCTTTCCAAAACCATCGTTCCGCTGCACTAAAATTTTGAATCAGTCCTTTCCCAAAATAATAGCAATAGCCTAGGTTATATTGTCCGACAGCATCATCCTGTTCGGCGGCTTTTCGATAGCACATGGCAGCTTCGACTAGATTTTTCGCTACACCTTTTCCGTAATAGTAGCAATAACCAAGTTTATTCTGTGTATCTGCATCTGCATTTTGTGCTACATCGGCTTTTAACTGTAAGAATACCTCTGTTGGACTGGATTTGCCTTGTGATATTTTTAAATTTTCTGGTTGTGCATCCTGCTCTTTTTCTATCGATGCAACCGTTTCTAAAGGCTTCAACATATCCTTTTCTTCTTTTTGTTTAATTGACGTAGTGTGATATGCATTGATAGGTTTTTCACTGCCTTTTTGTTCTTGTTTATCAGAATCGCATGAGTTCGCTTGTTTTATGGTATCCTTTTTCTCTTCATGATTTACCGTTGATTATCGCATATATGTTCCAGTTTTTTTTAATAACTCCGGCAGTGACGTATGACTTTTCCGCCAAAGCTCGTTTAGCTGCGATATTAACAGCTGCTCCATTTTCTTTTGCATTGCTGGATTTTTTTGCAATGTGTCGGCAAAGTTCAATTTTTCCCATAAATTCAGCTGAAAGGTTTTGATAATTTTTGTACGTTCCTCTTTGGACAACAAGTAGAAACTGAGAAAAGTGTCTTTTGTTTGCATATGTACCCCTCGATTTCAAGTGAAACTTTCCTTTATTATAACATTTTATTTCGGAAAATGCAAGTGTGATTTAAAGTTACGCATAGTGTAGGGAACTTCGTCTGCATTGTCGTTATAATTTGATATTTTAATGTTTTCTATCGAAAAATATTTGTTATTTTTTTGTAAAACATCGAAATTTTCAAGAATATTTCAAGAATCATCGCTATAATTAAAAATATAGGAACAACGCCTCAGTTACTCATTTCAAGTAACTCTGAATGATTGAAATTAAAAGGAGTCCTATGTATGCGTAAGTATCAAAAGAAAATTTTCGCTTGTATCTTGTCCACAGTGCTACTCTGCCAAAGTGCAGTGTGCGTTTCAGTTTATGCTGCCCCCCGGTGATGATGGTGGCGGCAGTAGTAGCGGCAGTGGCGGAGGCGGAAGTAGTAGTTCCTCCGGTTACACGGGTACAGCTGCAACGACTATCTCCTCTGACGGTACTTATTCCGGAACATCTTATGATTCTTCCACGTCTGACGAAAATGCATTGTTGATTGATGGTGCAACTGTTACATTGGAGGATATTACGGTTGACACAGAAGCTGGTGATTTCTATGGCATGAATGCCGCTATTTTGGCACTAAATGGTGCAAACGTAACCATTAGTGGTGCAGATGTTACGACAAATGCTTCTGGTGGCAACGGTGTCTATAACTATGGCGAAAGCGTTATCACAATTTCTGATTCTACCATCAGCACCTCTCAAAACAATTCTGGTGGTATTATGGTTACCGGTGGTGGCACATTGTATACCTACGATTTGGATATTACAACCCAAGGAAGTTCCGCAGCAGCAATTCGTTCTGACCGTGGCGGTGGAACCATTGTTGTAGATGGTGGTACTTATACCACATATGGGTATAATTCGCCTGCGGTTTACTCCACAGCGGATATCACTGTTTCTAATGCAGAACTCACAGCAAACAATTCTGAAGCAATTGTTGTGGAAGGTGATAACTCTGTCACGTTGGAAAATTGCGACGTTTATGGCAATATAGACGATGAAAAGGGCACAAGCTCTGATGAAAATGTCCACACTATTTTTATTTATCAATCCCAATCCGGCGATGCTGACGAGGGTACCTCCTCTTTCTCTATGACAGGTGGTACACTGACTAGCAACAACGGTGATGTGATTCACGTAACCAATACGGCTTGCACAATCTATTTGTCAGGTGTAGAGATTACAAACAATGAAACTGCTGACGGATACTATTTCCTCAGCGTATTGGGAAATGATGCTAGTCATGGATGGGGTACAGCTGGTTCAAACGGCGGTAATGTAGAATTTATCGTTGATGGTCAAGTATTTGAGGGTGACATTGTAGTAGATACCATTTCTACATTGGATATGACTCTGGAAAATGGCAGTTATTTCACTGGTACAATCAATATTGTAGAGAACGCAGAAGGTGGAACGGCAGTATCGAATAACGCTGTAGTTACCATTGATGAAACAAGTACATGGGAATTGACCGGTGACTGCACTATTACATCACTAGAAAATTATGGCACAATCATTTATAATGGTTATACCATTACTCTGGTAGATGGTACAGTATTGTCTGAAGATAGCACTTCGACGACAACAACAACTACTACAACTGTAACAGACGATAATGAGACAACGACAACGACGGCAACAACGGATGCAACATCTGATTCGAACGATACAACAGTAACAAGTGAAGATGATAGACCGACACCTCCGGATTCTACTTCGGACAGCACAGACTCCACAGATACAACTGAAACCACAACAACAGCAAGCGGCACGTCAGATTCGGACAACTTGAGCAGTGAAACGACTATGACAACAAATGACAGACCAACACCACCGGATCCCACTTCGGACAGCACGGATTCTTCAGATACAACCAAAACCACAACAACAGACAGTACATTAGATTCGGACGACTCGAGCAGTGAAACGACTACGACAACGGATGACAGACCAACACCGCCGGATTCTACTACGGATGACACCAATTCTACAGATTCCTCAGAGACAACAACTACCAACTCGGGTATGGATTCTACCACTGAGACAGGTTCTGGTACGACGTCTATAACAACGACGACGGCAACAACTTCAACCACAGCTGATGATGGAGATAGTTTTGCAACGACAATTGGCGATGTCAATTTAGACGGTACGGTTAGTCTGGCTGATGTTATAAAATTGAATAAATATGTTTCTGGCAGCGTGTCACTGACTGATGAGGCTTGGTATAATGCTGATGTAAATGAAAGCAACAGTGTAGATGGAGACGATGCATTGATATTGCTCAAGTTCCAAGTACAACTCATTGATGCATTACCGTATACAGAATAAATCTAATCTTTTTTAGACTTTAGCGGAAATGTGATTATTCCGATTTTTCCGGATCGTCCAAGTGAACTTGTGCCGGTGTATCTGCTTCTGGAGTGTCTGTTTCAACGGACGATGCTGCCTCAACATCGTCTTCTTCTGTGTCACAGACACAGCAGCTAGATTCCGCAGCTTGAACGGCTGTTTCTTCGTCTATATCTGCATCTTCATCTGGGATTTCATCGTATTCTGTAATCCAATCGTCTTCTTCCGATTGTATGATTTTCTTATCCCGTGCTTTTTTTAGTGCAGCAATTATAGCAATAGAAGCAGTTACAGCGGTTACAACCAGTGCAGCAATTAGTTTTCCTTTCATGATTCACCCGATTCTTCGTACCATTGGCTTTTTGTGCCGACTGCGGTACGAGGAGCAGCAGACACACAATAAAATACACCTTTGATATAATTATAGTATATCATAGTTTTCGGTAAAAATCAAGTTATTTTTCTAATATTTTATGCAAATTCACAGGATTATAAATTCCCTGTCATATGCATCAAAACAGAAAGTGCTGTAACCGGTGCGGTTTCACAGTGAAGAATCCGATTTCCTAGCCAAATGCGTTCTGCACCCGCTTCCTGAATCTGCTGTGCTTCGTCTTGCGTAAAGCCACCTTCACTGCCAACGATGACAGAAATATCAGTTTTTCCCTCGAGGGAAATTTCTGAAAAGTGTTTTCCACCATTTTCGTACAAGAGCAGGTTGCAGCTATTGAGCTGTAGCTCTTTACACATTTCGTCGATGGTTATCAGCTTTGTCACCTGTGGAATAATTCCACGGCCGGATTGTTTTGCAGCCACTTTTGCGATTTTTTGTAGGCGAAATAGTTTTCGGTCAAAATCGACTGCATTAGGACGTGAGATACAATTTTGTGTTAAAATCGGAACAATTCGCACAGCACCCAATTCTACTGCTTTTTGGATGATGTGTACCAGCTTGTCTGCTTTTGGCACAGCTTGATACAATGTTACAGAGATACTAGACTCTGCAACGCTAGGTAAAGAGGATAAAACGGTGAGTCGTACCTCTTTTGGTGTAATGGATGTGATTTGGCATGCATAATCTATTCCATAGGCGGACACTGTCAACGGATCGCCAACCTGCATTCGCAAAGACAAACCAATGTGTCTTGCGTCTAGACCGGTAATTGTTACTTCTGATCCGTCGACTTCATCAACGAAAAATTTGAGCATAACAGCATCTCCTTGGTGTATTTAACTTGTGATGGGTAATGAAATGATTTTTTGCAGCGATTTCTGTTTTTCAAAAATACACTTTTCTTTATTCTATCATAGGAAAAATAACTCCATATTGACTTATTGTAAATTTAGTATAAATATCAAGGGATTATTTTTTTCCATGTAGGACTATTTCCTGCTGCAAGCTCGGCGGCATATTTTTGGATGTAGTAAGCGTCGAGACTGTTGATCGTATTGTTTCCGTCTACGTCTGCCGCTAGATATTGTAGTTGTGTCAGCGTAGTGGCGTTTCCAGCCGCAAGTTCTGAAAATTTCACTTGGGCGAGATATGCGTCTATTGTTGTAATTGTACCGTCTTGATTGACATCCCCTTTACTGTAGCTAGTGTCTGCAATACCACTGATCGTATAATACACAGTCAATGTATCACCACAGCTGAGAATTTGCACGTTTTCCAATTGGTAGCCATTTTCATCGGCATTGGCATCACCTTCGAGATTTTCTACTGTATCACTCCAAATGTCATAGCAAATTGTACCGTCATCATCGATGCGCAAGGAATTATTGGCAGGCGTATCAACGAGAGATAGTGTGTCGGTTTGACCTGTGATGCGGCGAATTTCTATAGATGTGATTGATATAGACAAACTGCAATTATCCGCAAAGCTGTCGCTTTCTGCTGAAAAATCGTCTGGCAAGTAAGCATAGGCATTGATATTGGTTTTGAGCGTTAGTGAGTGGATGACGTTGCTTTCTTCACTGAAAGTAACTGAAACGTAATCATCGCCGTCATCTGAAAATGTTGTCGTCATGATATTCATATCACCAGGAATTTCTTGGGTCTCTGCTCCGGTTTCTATGCCTAAATATGCAAGATATGGCGGTTCAGAAGTAGAGATTGGTTGACCATCGGCATCATAGCGAACAGCTGCGTATACCTGTAGTGTTTGGGTGAAAATTCCGGCAGTGAGTATCACAGCGGAAAAGGGTGTAAATCATTTTTTCATATAAAAGCCTCTTTTTATTTTATAAAAATATGACTGCTACAGCAAGGCAACCACAGCAGTCATATTCTGATTTTTTATTTATGTGATTTTGTAGTCACTTTAGCCAGCTAATACATCTTCCCATGTGGGATTCATATCTGCAGAAGTTTGTGCAAAGTATACCTGAATGTAGTAAGCATCACGTATAGTGATTTCTCCGTCTTCGTTTATGTCAGCAGCAGTTTTTTGTGCATCTGTGAAAGAAGCATCCTTACCTGCAGAAATGTTTGTAAATTCCACCTGAACGATGTATGCATCCTGAACATCGATGTCGCCGTCGCCATCTACATCGCCCATATCATTTGCGTATTCTGCGCCAGAGATAGTGAAAATAACTTCGATGCTTGTAGTAATCGTAGTTTCGCTTGCTAAGTCAGCAACGCCTGTACCAGCCCAATCGTCGTGGAGATAGATTCTTGTAACACCAGCACCGGATTCATAATAAGCAGTGTCAATTGCATTGTCACTTACGGTGTAATCCGAAATCGCCACGCCATCTACCTTCACTTCATCCAATGTAACAACAAGATCTGTAAATGTATCGGTAGTAAAGTTTTCGATACCATTTACAGGAGAGATAACCACTGCTAAGAATTCAACAGTATCTGTGCCTCCGTTTGCCAGATCCCAAGTTACAGTATAAGTACCGTCACCAGTAATGTAGGTTGTTGTTGGAGCATTTCCGGTGTTGGAATCACTGTCGGCACCCCAATAGTATTCTGCGCCAATGTTACCTAAGAAATAAGCTTCTGCAATTGCATCAGACGGTACGTCTGAATCAGTTGTATCACCATTGTCACCATTGCTATCACCGTTGTCGTCATCAGCATCAGTGCCGCTAACAGTGAAGTTTACAACGATTACATCACCAGTGTTAATGCCGGCATCATCTGCAAATTCGAACTTAGTTTCATCGTCAGATGTGCTTCCGCCCAAATCTGTGATATTGGGTGATTGCCATATATTCCAGATATTTACACGAATGGTGGAACCGTTGTCATTAGTACGGAACGCACCATCTGAAGGACCGGTGTATTCAATCGTATCTGTCTCACCACTGGTGCGTTGAATTTCAATAGAATCAATTGCAATGTATGCAATACATCCTTCCGGAATACCGTAGTTACCTGCGGATGCGCCCTCTTCCGCATAATCAAATGCATTGATATCTGTTGTCAGAATCATACATTCAATAGAACCGGAGCCCATGTTTGCTGTTGCAGTAACAGAATAAGAACCGTCGCCAGTAATATCGGCAGCAGTCAGGTATTCTGAATCAGCGTCCCAAAAAGAGTCAGTGCCTGCCTGATAACATAGGTATGCAGTACCAATTGACTCATCTGCCGCATCAGCAGAAAATGAAGTCAGGAAAAGCGATGCTACAACAGTTGCGGTTATAGCAATTCCGATGATCGCCGCAATAATCTTCTTGCATTTCATAAAATATTTCCTCCTAGAAATGATTATTTTAGTACATTTTTGTTTTTGAATGAATTGAATGAACGGTATTTGTATTATAATAAAAATAAAAAATAACTATAATTTTATTATTATTAAAAAAATGCAATTTGTCAATAGTTATTTTTTAAAAAATATCATTATAATTTAAAAAAATATCATTATAAATAAATTTTGCAAAATAGACAAGTCTAAGATATATTTGCCATATTTTGCGCAATTTGATATATTATTTCAACCAGAATATGGAATATACTGAATGAGTTGCACCTGAAACTTCAACAGTACGAGTGCATCATTGCCATCAATGCTATTGCTTCCATCACAATCCGCATTTGTGGTAGCAGAGGTGTTTAACTCAATGACAGATGCTACTGCTTTGTTTAACATTACCACATCCGCCAAGGTGACAGAGCCGTCTAAGTTTACATCTCCACAAAGCATTGTGGCATCACTATCAGAGGTTTGTGTGCTGTCCGTATCAGCAGTAGATTCCGTTGCTGTTTCTGTCGTGGATTCTGTTGTAGCTTCTGTAGTATCTGTCGTAGATTCGGAAGCACTGTCTTCTGTAGAAATTGTCGTTGTAGTTTCTGTAGTAGTTGTTGTGGTTTCTTCGGTTGTTGTTGTTTCCGTTGTAGTAGTTGTAGTCACATCAGATACTGTTGTGCCATCCGGCTCTACACCCCAAATCAACGTATCACCATCGTACATAGTAATGTACTGCGTCTCTGCTACATCTTGCTGTACAAGCCCTTCATAGGAATAGTCGTTGTCTGCACTCCAGTAGCTCGTGCCACTTGGTGCTGCAATACGGAACTGTACTTCCGCTTGATGTTCAGATTGTCCAGTTGGCATAATTTTAGCATCATCCTCAAACGTGATCTTAACATAATAGATATTGCCGTCATATTGAATCGGGTCAGATATTGTACAATCATATTCCACATAATTAAGTGACACCGTTAAATCATCAACAGTTGCGCCAGCTTCTAATACTTCGCTGATGTCAAAATAATAGTTGACAGAAATGGAATGTAGAATTCTTGCCGGCCATGCAGAGTGATTGGTTGCCTGTAATTTGATTTCAGTATAGGTATCGCTTGCCTGATTGATACACGCTTCCACATAGAATTCTGTCCACTTCGGTGTTTCTTCCTCTGGGAAATTATCATCTGTAGAACCGCCATATTTGGAGACCATTGCACAAAGGGCTGCGGTATAACCAGCATTATAGTCAATTGCAACCTCATTGCATTGATAGTTATCGATTTTATCTTCATACGTGCCGTTAGAATCCTGCGGACCGCCAACCAATGCGCCATAAAGCGTATGTGCGTGTTCTTTTTCTGTGCCGATGGTTGTCCATTGGTCATCCCAGATACCACTAGAAGTCCGATGGTGATAGTTTTGCGGATAGTCATCACCCATGCCGACGACATAACTGAAATTATCATCGTTGTCACCAAAGCAATAGTTCATGGTGCTATCTGCAAATTCCGTGTATTTCTCGTAATATGTGGTATCATCTGCAAACAATTCGTCTGCTGCCACATATGCCAAAAATGTAGTTGTTGTTGCATGGCGCAAACTGCCCCAGTTGGTCAGCCATGCTAAACCGTCTGACGTATAGCTGATTTGCTTTCCGTCGTAACCAGTTGTCCAATACTCCAGATGCTTTTGAAACTGTGTTTTCCAAGTGGAATCGCCAGTGTTGATGGCATAGAGCAATGTTGCACCTTGCTGTACATCATCCCAACAATGTCCCCATGTGTATTTCAGCTCGGTTGACTGACTTTCTGTGCCTAAATTTGCAATATAGTCGCTTTCGCACAGATCCAGATAGGATTGTTCTCCTGTTGCCATATACAACCAATTTGCTGCATAAAACAGATCATCCCAGAACGTAGAGATGCTATAATAAGACGTTTCCGCTTCATCGCCTCCAATCGCACGGTTTTCATCGGCACGTTCAAAACAAGCAATTGCATGATCTAGATAATATTCTGCTCGTTCGGCATCTGTGTCTTTAAAGCAAAGGTAGCCTGCCGCCAAAGATGCTGCCATTTGTGCTTCAATGCAGCTGTTGTTGCAAGTATAATAAGGACGTTCTGTCTCACCGCTCTGCAGTTCATATTTTGCCATATACACTTCAGCAGAGCCCCACCAAACGTGATCAAATGAGCCATCGCCAATCATATAGACGACCTTATCACCCAAGTCGCATTCTGCCACATAATCTAGTGCCCAGCCTAAGTTGTTCAAATACTCCTCCGTTTCACCAATTGCATCTACGCCATCTTGGTATTCCAGATAGCCCCATGCCATCATAGTGGCAGAGTAAGCGTTGGTCAACGTAAATTTCAAATGATCGCCTGCATCATACCAGCCGCCTTCAATGTAATCATTAGTCATACTGTCAGAACGCCAAGAAACTTCATTCCAGTCGGGCAATTCTCCAGATTGTTGTACTTCGTAGAAGAACATTGACTTTTGGAGTGCTTCGCCATAGTTGTAGCTGCTGTCTTCAGCAATTGCTGTGGATTCTGGCACAGATACTGCCGTCCCAGTAAAGACGAGTACTGCTGCTGAAATTGCAGCAATCCATCGTTTCATAAAAATAACCTCCTTGTTAGAAGTCAAAAGACTCCGAAATGTTATATTCATATTATAGCACAAGTGCAGGAAAAAGTCAAGCATTTTGTACAAAAGTACTGTTTTAATGTGGGATGAAGGGAGAAATTATACAAAAAATCGTCGTTTGCAGTTGATTCGTAAACGATGATTTTGCAATACATTTCACTTTGCTAAAGGCTATATCAAAAATTCACCTGAACACGCTTGACAAAACGCACTTTTTTTGTTATACTATTTGTTATACTAAAAGTAGGAAAAGTTTGTTATACTAAAAGTAGGAAAAGTGAGAATTCTGAAAAAATAATTTCTCACGAATTAAAATCGAATAAAAAGGTGGAATTTGCAATGCGATTTAAAAAAGATTTTCTATGGGGTGCCGCTTCTGCTTCTTATCAGGTGGAGGGAGCGTATTTGGAGGATGGCAAGGGTCTCAATATTTGGGATGCATATACCCAAGATAGTGGGCACGTTATGCACGGTGAAAATGGCAACGTGGCTTGTGATCACTATCACCGATTTCGAGAAGACGTGGCTATTATGAAAAGTCTTGGCATTAAAGACTACCGATTGTCTTTGAGTTGGAGTCGGATTTTACCGAATGGTATAGGAAAAGTCAATGAAAAGGGTTTGCAGTTTTATTCAGATCTCGTGGACGAACTGCTTGCTGCCGGTATTGAACCATTGATAACCTTGTTCCATTGGGACTATCCTTTGGCACTGCATCACAAAGGCGGTTGGCTCAATCGAGAGAGTGTCGATTGGTTCGCAACATATACAAAAATAGTGGTAGATGCACTGTCTGATCGTGTGCAATATTGGATGACCATCAATGAACCACAGGTGTTTATTGGAAATGGCTATGAAAATGGCAGCTTTGCACCGTTTTTGAAATTGCCACAAGCAGAAGTGGCGAGGATGTGCCACCATGTGCTGTTGTCACATGGAAAAGCCGTACAGGTGATTCGGGAAAATGCCAAAAAGTCACCAAAAATTGGTTTCGCAATGGTGACACCTTGTTATACGCCAAAGAGTGAAGCACCGAACAACGTCGAGCAAGCTAGACAGAAGAGCTTCGCTTTTGATTCGACTAGCATTGCTTTTAATAATGCATGGTGGGCAGATCCAATTTTCTTTGGAAAATATCCGGATGATGCAGTTCAAATACTGGGAAACAAGATGCCGGAAATTTTGGATGGCGATATGGAAATGATTTCTCAGCCACTGGACTTTTACGGAGTGAATATCTATGAAAGTCGTGCAAATTATGCATCGAAAACGTATGCAGAAAACACTTACCTTGGTTGTCCACGAACACAAATGGGGTGGCCGATCACACCGGAGGCACTCTATTGGAGTCTGAAGTTTCTGTATGAACGGTATGGGAAGCCAATTTTGATTACTGAAAATGGTATTGCTGTGACTGATTGGGTGCAGCTAGATGGTAAGGTGCATGACCCACAGCGAATGGACTACATGAAACAGTATCTGAGAGAATTGTATCGTGCAATGCAGAATGGTATTCCAGTTATCGGGTATACCTACTGGTCTATTATGGATAATTTTGAATGGGTGAGTGGCTATGACAAACGGTTTGGTTTGGTTTATGTGAATTATCAAACGCAGGAACGTACCATAAAAGACAGTGGCTATTTCTACCGTGATGTCATCGCAAGTGATGGGAAAGTGGTTTTTGCGGATTCGTAAGTGAAAATTGGAGTACTTTCTATGACAATGAAAAAACATTCTATATTAGCACTATTATGCAGCAGTGTACTATTTTGTGTGGCTTGTGACGATTTTGCCAATACATCGATAGTTGAAGAAACAATGTGTGTGGAACTTTCAGCCTTTGATTATGCTGCAGAAATGGGAATCGGTATTAATCTCGGGAACACTATGGAGGCATATTGGGAAGACAGTTCTAACAGTACGACTGGAGCGCAGACCATTGGCAGCAATACTCCGCAGGACTATGAAACCTGTTGGGGTGCAATAGAAACAACGCAGGAAATTATCGATGGAATGAAGGCAGCTGGCTTTCAAACGGTTCGTGTGCCGGTTTATTGGGGAAACATGATGGAGGACGACGGCACATATACGATTTCGGAAGAATACTTTGATCGTGTGGGAGAAATTATTGATTATTACTGTGCCGATGATATGTATGTGGTTATCAATATGCATCACTACGATGAATTTCTGATTACGAATCACGACAAAGAAGAGGTTATATCAGCTGTAGGTACTTTGTGGACGCAAATTGCAGAGCGTTATGCAGATTATTCTGACTATCTTATTTTCGAAGGATTTAACGAAAATTTAGGCTCTCAGCAAGAAAGTGATAGCTATACGGATGATGAATTATACGACTATGTGAATGGGATGAATCAGACCTTTGTAGATGCCGTGCGCAGTACCGGTGGCAATAATGCCGAGCGACTGCTTATCGTCTCCGGCTATTGGACGAATATCGACAAGACGACAGATGCACGTTTTCAAATACCAGAGGACAGTGTAGAAGATCGTCTGATGGTTTCAGTACATTACATTGACAACGGCTATTATTGGTCCAACCAAATTGGCGGATCTGATTGGCTCAATTATAGTCAGGCACAGTGTGATTTGCTAAAGCAGGCATTCACGGATCAAGGTATTCCGGTTTTTGTCGGGGAATGCACATCAATTTACGATGCAGAGCGATTTTCCAAGGACGCTATTTATACGGATTCCACTGACTGCTTGGAACAAATGCTGCAGTTGATTGACGAATACGGTTTTGTACCGGTGTTGTGGGATGTGTGTGATAATTTCTACTCTCGTAGCGAATGCAAAATTGCATCAGACAGTGATGCACAGTTAATTGCGTCGGCAGGAGAAGCGTAATGCGAGTAAAAAACGATATGTACAACAAATTGAATGGAAAGCGAAGATTCATCGTTATACATAATAAGCGTACAGATATCAGAACTGGGACTTAGGTTGGTACAGAGTCCAGTAGAAGGCAATCTCCAACATTATTGCTGGATTGCTTGGTAGACTTCGATAAATTATTATAAATCGCTTACTAAAATTGATTTTCGTAAAAATCGTATTGGAACAGTTGACAATTTTTTTAAATAGTGCTATAATAAAATTATAGTATTTGTTGCAGATGAGATGACTCTCATTTGACACTTAGCGAAAGGATACGTGAAAAATGCGTAAATTTATGAAAAGAACTGGCTGTGCTGTCGTAGCATTGGCTATGTGTGCGGGATTGATGCAGTCTGTACAGTCAACGTTGTCTGTGAGTGCCGCTGATGTGATTTTCCAAGCAGAATGTGAAGATTTGGAGCTATCTGGTGGCGGTAGTCCAACAGTATGGACGGATGTCTATGGGGCATTGTCCTCCGGCTACTCTGGGGAGGGATTCGTTTATTTGACAGGAGAAACGCTTTCTTTTACAGTAGAAGCACCGGAAGAGGGTATGTATGAAATCCTTTTTGATTATGCCCAGATTTTGGATACCGACGGCAGAATGCAGACAATTTCTATCAACGGAACGGATTATACCTTTGTTATGCCTTATAGCGATACGTTCCAGGAGCTGGATATCGGACGTTATCGCTTACAGGAGGGTGAAAATACCATTGAAATTAAGCCGGTTTATGGGTATGGCTGCTATGATACCATTACCATTCAAACGGCTGAGTCTGTTGACTTGACAGTATCTTCAGATACGTGTGATCCAGATGCCACGAGTGAAACCAAGTCGCTGATGAATTATCTCACTAGTGTCTATGGCGAACATATTATCTCCGGACAGCAGGAGATCTACGGTGGCGGTCATGATGGAAACTATGAACAGGAATTTGAATACCTCTACGATTTGTCCGGTGAGTATCCGGCAATTCGTGGCTTTGATTTTATGAACTACAATCCGTTGTATGGCTGGGAAGACGGTACGACAGAACGTATTATCGAATGGGTTAATGAACGTGGTGGTATCGCAACAGCTTCGTGGCATATCAATTTGCCGAAAGATTTTGATAGCTATGAAATCGGCGATACATTGGATTGGACGGATTGTTCTTATGGCGTAAATAGTACATTCAGTGTAGAGAATGCTGTGGTAGATGGCACAAAAGAAAATCAATATCTGTATACCATTATCGAAGATTTGGCAGAGCAGCTGACGATTTTGCAAGACAACAATGTGCCGATTATTCTGCGTCCATTCCACGAGGCTGAAGGAAACGGTGGATTAGATGGCAGTGGTGCATGGTTCTGGTGGGCACAGGATGGTGCAGAAGCGTATAAGGCATTGTGGCAATATTTCTATGATGCTTTGACGGAGGATTATGAACTTCATAACATTATTTGGGAACAAAACCTCTATGCTTGGTCAGACGATTCTGCGCAGTGGTATGTAGGCGATGACTATGTAGACATTGTCGGCTATGATAAGTATAATACTACCTATAATCGACACGATGGTTTAACCAGCGGTCCGAATGAAGATGCGGAAAGCAAGATTTTCTATTCGTTGGTGGATTATGTGGACGGCAACAAGATGGTGTCCATGCTGGAAAATGATACAGTTCCGAGTCTGACGAATTTGCAGATAGAAGAAGCAGGGTGGCTGTACTTCTGTATCTGGTATGACAACGATGGAGACAGTAATTTTGTTTCTAGCGATAGTTATCAGAATGCAGATACGCTGAAAGAAATGTATCAGAGTGATTATTGCATTACGTTGAGTGAATTGCCAGCAGATTTATATAATAATTCTGGTTATACGACAACAACTACTGTAACAGATGAAACAACGGAATCCACCGAAACGGAAACGACAACGTCAGGAGTAGAAACAACAGATACAGATGTAACAAGCGATACTGATTCAACGGAATCTATTGTCAGTTCAGATACAACATCGGATACGGTCTCAACTGAAGATAGTACTACAATATCTGAAACAACAACAGAATCGGACGTAAGTGAAACGACGGAGGAAACCACTACGGAAACTACGGAGTCCGAAACTACGGCTACATCCGACGGCAATGTTACTGGTGATGTTATGTGTGGCGATATCAACCTAGATGGAAATGTTACTTTGGCGGATGTTGTCTTGCTCAACAAGTCGATTGCAGGCAGCGTGGATTTGTCAACGGATGCAATTGCGAATTCTGATTGTGATGGTAGTGGCGTATTGGGCGCAGAGGATGCATTGGTGCTACTACGATTCCTTGTACAGCTGGTTGATACTTTGCCTTACACAGGATAGGTGAAAGCACTTTTATTAGATCCATAAAAATTTAAAAGTCATTCCCACTGAAAAAATGAAGTGGGAATGACTTTTTTCATGATTCTGATTTTTTTAACTGCCATGCTTCTCGCTGCTTTCGTTGTAGTTTATATTTTCGTTTTGTTGCAAGACCGCCTCTGATATGACGTTCTTGTTTATTTTGTTCGAGTACTGCTTTCGCCTGTGCGTATAATTCAGGCTGGATTTGTTCCAAACGTTCGCTGATGTCCTTATATACCGTACTTTTCAATACGCCAAACCACTCCGCAGCGGCACGTACGGTAGCTTTTTCTTGCACAATATATTTCCCCAAAATCACCGCCCGTGTTTCGGATTGTTCTCTCATATTTCTCCCTCCCATTCATAAATGTACATGGGAACAGAACGTCGTACAATCTGTTCTGCGTATAGCTTATGCGAGAGGTTGAAAAACGAGAACAAAGGAGATAGTTTCACAAGAAAAAAATTGCCAGCAAAAAGAACACGAAAAAAATCGAATGAAGTTCTTGCACATTGCTACAAATCGTGGTATAATAAAAATAGAGTGCATAAGCTGTTTTGAAACAGTTCATGATAAATGAAGTGGCTTTGACAGCAAAAAGAGTGTAAAGAACAAATATTTGACTGTGCAAGAGAAAGGAAGAAATTGGATATGCCTCGTATCATTCCATTCTGTTTTTTTGCCACAGCACTTGCTGCTGTGACATTTTTTTCCGGATGTACGTTGCCTTTTCAGAGTAGTGACGGCGATGGTTCCGGTTATACGTTTACGTTCAGTATTGACAGCAATCCGAAAACGCTAGATCCACAATCTGCTACGGATTCTGCTTCAATGACAATTATCCGAAATTTATATGAAGGGTTATTTGAAATGGACGAGGAAGGAAATCTGCAATACGCTGCTGCCAAAAGTGTTGCGGTGTCTTCAGATGGTCTTGTCTATACGGTAATGTTAAATGATGATCATTACTGGTACTACGACAAAAACGGAGACGATGTGATAGATGATGGAGAAACGTGGTCTTTGACGGCTGCAGACTATGTCTATGCATTTCAGCGAATGTTCAATCCGGAGACACAGTCGCCTTATCGGGAAACTTTTGCCTGTCTTGAAAATGCACAGGCGATTATCGATGGTACGGCGGATTACACAGAAATTGGTGTTCGTGCAGTCAGCGACACACAATTGCAATTTATATTGGACTATGCCAATACACGATTTTTATCTTTATTATCGACTACCGCCGCAATGCCCTGCAGTGAAAAATTTTTTCAGCAGACAAAAGGCCGTTATGGGTTAGATCAATCTTCCGTAGCTTCCTGCGGTGCATTTTATTTGCGGCTTTGGTTTTATGACAGTTATGGCAGCGATAATTTGATTTATATGCGGCGTAATTCTGCCAATACTGATGCACGTAGTGTTTATCCCACGGAATTGACGGTTCACATTCGCAATTCACAGCAGAGTGTTGCAGATGATTTGACTTCCAGTGAATCGGATTTGATTATGACGTCGATTTATAGTACGGATTATGAAAATGAAGATAATTATGTCGTTAACGAAAGTGAAGCGACTACGCTAGGTTTGATATTTAATCCGAACAGCAATGTCTTTTCCAATCAAAAAATTCGGCGTGCGTTGTCCATTGGCATCGATCGCAGCAGCATTGGTGAAAATTCAGATGGAGATTTGACCGGTACTTCTGGAATTATTGCTCCTGCGGTCTATTGGAATGGTACGAACTATCGGGAATCTTATCCGGAGACGGTTATCACATATGATGAAGCAACTGCGGTACAGTATATGCAAGTAGGAATGGCAGAACTGGGCATTGAATCACTGGATTCTACGAAAATTCTCATGTGTCGCACATTGATGGATTGTGAGAATTTGCATGATATTATTCAGACATGGCAAGATATTTTCGGATTTTATATTGGCATTGAAGAGGTGACAGAAAGTGAATATTGGGAGCGAATTTCAGATGGAGATTATACCATTGCAGTGTACGGTATCACCGGTTCATCTAACGATCCGGCGTCTGTGTTGGAGCAATTTGCTTCTGGAAATGTGTTTCAATATGTGGACGAAGAAGTAGATCAGCAAATTATTGCTTTGGGGAAGTGTCAAACAGATTCAGAACTATTGGAACAATGCGCTGCGCTGGAACAAGAGATTTTAAACGACGATTGGTTTATTCCGATATTCTATAAAAAACAATATTGTATCGCCAGTGCAGGCAATACAGACTTAAATTTTGATCCATTCGCACAGACGCTGAATTTGCGTAGTGCCAAGTATTTTGGATAATGATTTTCAATTTCTAGATATTTCCTTGCACTGTTTTTGTTTTGCTGCATACAATAACAGTAACAGCAAATCCATGGAGTCACTGCTTTGGCATAGATGCCGCCTGTGAGAAAATCACACGGATACGGCAAAATCCACTTGAAAAAGCTTTTGCCTTTCCAAGTGGATTTTTTTCGTTTAATTTATTCCGTCAAATTCGAGATAAGTGTTGGGAACATTTCCTAGAATCATAGTTTCAGCAATGAGGTATTGAAAAGATACTTCTACTATCGTTTTTGAAAATGGGATTGCTGCTTGAATTTCCGCTGTCACTTCTGCATAAATGGTGTGGCTGGCTTGATTAATACCGACTGACTCGACGGAGCTGACCAGTATCACTGAAGCATTTCCGATGGGCATCAAATGTACCGAAATGTGAGGATCATGCTCCGCAAGGATCCATACGTCTGTGGCAGTTCCGAGAGAGAAATTCAGCGTTGCATCCCGGCAATTGTCTAATCGAGTTTGTACAGCGGATAATAACGTTGCTTGCAGTGCGTTAACTTGTACTGCGTTTGTTTCCACCGCTGTTACACTGCCGTTGGAATCGTAGAAAATCTGTGTGAAATCGTTGTTCTGTATATTGTTGTTTTTCAATACATCAGAAATTGTATCTGCCAAAAGTGCTGATGCATAGCGTTTTGTTTCGCTTTGGCAGACAGCACACAAATTAGGACGAATGGCACGATCCATATGAATGAGCAATCCAAGGAGAATGGTTGTAACCACAAGAAAAATGAGGAGGGAGCGAAATTGTTTACGACGTCCTGTATAAGCTTGTCGGCGCATAAATTAGGTCCTTTCCCAAAACAGGCGGCAAAAAGCCGCCTGTGTTTTTATGGTGCATTACTCCAGTGTACTGCGATCCGTGATATAGTCGATTTCTGTTTCACTGTCACAGCCACATTCTTTTGTATGCGTCGTATTGATGGCATCGATGGGTAACCCACTGGTGGTAAATTCCTCCGCAGGGAAGCGAATTTTGTCGAATACGGCGCAGGGTGATTCCGTGTCTGCATGGCATTCTTTTATGGGAATCGTATACGCATATGTGGGTACGAGAACGGTGACCGGTCGGAACAATTCTACTACGGAGAAAAGTCCCAGCGTCATGATTACAGTGCGAGTTGGCGCAGTATTTTCTGTTATGCAGACTGTGCCAATTCGTGCCTCTAGGGTGATTGGATCTACCACCTGTACTGCCGCTGTAGGCAGATTGATTGTTTCGCAGCAAGCATTGGTGTCGCCTAAGTGACCACCGTTGCTGAAGAAAGTTTTGGTGTTGCTTTCACCACCATAGAGAATTACATTTTTGTTGGTATAAGCAGTACCGGTCAAGAGAACAGGACTACTACAAGAACGTTCGTACGCCATTAGCTCTACACGAAACGTATACGTTAGATCGATGGAATAAAAACCTCGGTTAAATGGAACAGGTTCGATAGTCATACAAATATCTGAAACTCGAACGCAGCGGCTCTTTACCATAGTGATATTGGACGGCAGTTCACCACCGTCCATGATAATTTGCACATTGGAAAAGCAATCCCGATCGCTGCAGCTGTCAAAGACACGCTGCACTTTTATTGGCGTATTGGCATAAGATTCCGACTGAAATTGACTCATAGAAAAACCTCCTTGACGTGAAGTACCAATTAGTCAAAGGCAATACTTTCACTGCCTTTGCTTCTCTATAGTGTATTCACGAGAGACGGAAAATGTGCTAATATTATCCTTTCCAGTTGTTACGGTGCATAGGGACTTTATCCGCCCCCATACGCTTGAGATTTTCTTCTACAGTGCGATCATCCGCTTTTTTGATGAGATTTTCACGATCACGTTTAAATTTGGTTACGTCTAAGTGACGGCTCGGGCCGCCCACGCAGCCACCATCGCACGCCATACCCTCAATGAAATCGCCTGAAAAGCGTCCCATCTTTAGCATCAGCAGCGCACGCTTGCATGCATCGGTTCCATTGCAGCGTTCTACTTGTACCTCGTCTGTGATGCCTTGTTCTTTCATACATTCCAGAACTGCATTAGTTACGCCGCCACTGTTACCGAACCATTTTCCAAATGTACTTGCTTCTTGGCGTGTTTCTGTTGCTTCTTTGATTGTGATACCTTTTGCACGAATTACCGCACGAATCTCGCCAAAGGTCATAGCAAAGTCAGCACTGCCGGGAATTTTTTGGTCGTTGACTTCACTCTTCTTTGCAATACATGGACCGATAAACAGAGTCAATGCTTCTGGATCTTGTTGTTTGATCCAACGAGAAACGCCAGCCATAGGGGAAACGGTAGTAGAGATATTGTCAGCTAGATCTGGATAATGCAGTCGAATCAGGTTGACAAATGCGGGACAACAAGATGTTGTAAGCTTCTTTCCTTTTTGTTTTGCTTCCGCCCATTCTGCCGCTTCAGAGTAAGCTGTCAGGTCACCGCCTAATCCGACTTCAACTAGATCGACGAATCCTACTTCTTTTAATGCTTTACGCCAGCTTTCAAACGTAATGTTTTCGCCGAATTGTCCTTCGGCAGAAGGTGCCATCATGGCATAGACGTGTTTTCCATTGACAATCGCCTGACAGACCTCCACGATATTGGATTTCGAGCTAATTGCACCGAATGGGCAGCTGTGAATACACTTTCCGCATTGGATGCACTTGTTTTCATCTATCATACAAATACCATTTTCGTCTGTGGAGATTGCACCCACAGGGCAGCTCCGTTTACAGGGACGAATCAGGTCTGCAATAGCATTATAAGGACAAGCTGATGCACATTTTCCGCACTCTCGACATTTGGAAGGATCAATATGGGCACGGTTGACACCAATGCTGATGGCACCGAAATTGCAGGATTGTTGGCAGGCTTTTCCCATGCACTTTTGGCAGTTGTCTGTTACCACGTATCGAGAAATTGGACAGCCCTCGCAGGCGGCTTGAATCACCTGTACCGTCAGATTGTTTTTTGCACCCTGTGGGTTCTTGTTTTCTGCCAATCGCACTCTTTGCCGTGTGATTTCCCGTTCTTTATAGATGCAACAACGATATTGTGCTTTGGGTCCGGGCATCAGCCGAAGGGGAAGATCTTCTTTCTCTTTTTCATATCGTCCGGCAAAAACGAGCTTTGCCACCTCGCAAAGCGTATCGTGTTTAATTTGTATAATAATTCCGTCATTTGTTACCATAATTTATAAACCTCCTGTTGATTCAAATTTGAGTCGACAATGGATATCACACTTATTATATCATAAAACGCATTTATTGTAAAGTACAGGACAATTTTTTTTGGAAAAAAGAAGTATGTTCTTGCATTTTTATTTTTTTTGTGCTATAATTTGAATCAACAATTATAGGAATGGGGGAGCGTTATGTCAAGTATTGATTCAAGTATTAATTATGGTACAGATTCTATGGCGTGGGTGCGTGCACTTTCCCATGCTAGTGATGCCGAATTGTATGCTTTGATTCAAACACCGATGTATGATGCCATGCTTTTTCGTCATGCAGATGCGGTGCGACGCATATACTATGGTACGGACGTTTACATTCGAGGACTGATTGAATTTACAAATTATTGCAGAAATGACTGCTACTACTGTGGAATTCGCCGTAGTAATGGAATGGTTCATCGTTATCGTCTGACAAAAGCGGAAATTTTAACTTGTTGTAAAGATGGTTATGCTCTGGGATTTCGTACGTTTGTGTTACAAGGCGGAGAAGATATGGCTTATACTGATAAAACACTGTGTGAAATTGTTTCTACCATTCGAGAGCATTTTCCGAATTGTACGATTACGTTGTCTTTGGGGGAACGTACGAGGGAGAGCTATCGATTACTTTATCGAGCCGGAGCAAATCGTTATTTACTTCGCCATGAAACAGCTGATGATGCCCATTATCGTAGACTGCACCCAAAGGAGATGTCCCTTGCACATCGAAAGTCATGTCTTTTTCAATTGAAAGAGATTGGCTATCAAGTTGGTGCAGGATTTCTTGTGGGTTCTCCATTTCAAACGGCAAAGGAACTGGTTTCTGACTTGCGTTTTTTACAGCAGTTACAACCAGATATGATTGGTATTGGTCCGTTTATTCCGCATTCTAATACGCCATTTCGGGATTATTCTGGTGGCAGTTTAATACTGACGCTTCGAATGCTAGCGATTTTGCGGCTGATGTTTCCGTATGTGCTACTTCCGGCAACGACTGCCTTAGGGACGATTCACCCACAGGGTCGAGAACTTGGACTAAAGGTGGGTGCAAACGTAGTAATGCCGAACCTGTCGCCAACTGGCGTGCAGAGAAAATATGAACTTTATGACAATAAGATCTGTACTGGTGAGGAATCGGCACAATGTCGCAGTTGTCTGGAACAGCGTGTGGAAGCAGCAGGGTATCACGTTGTTACGGATGTAGGAGATATGCGGCGAAGGAAGTTGACAAAATAGTCAAAAAAATATACAATATCTTCTTGTAATATTCATAAAGGTGTTGTATAATAAAAAATGTATATCTGTTGATGTTTTATGGAATCTTGTGAATGCAGCGCAATTTTTTCTGCATTTTTATGGAAAGGAACTATTTTTATGACGACTGCTGAAGTGATTGAAAAAATTCGGGAAGGTTTAACTGGTGAATATAGTGTCGATATGGTCTATCTGGAGGCAGAGGCCGATCGCTATCGCCCTATGAAAAATGGACGAGAAATCGAAAATGCCATTGCCGATTTGGCATTTGAAATTATGCCGGAAGATAAACGGGCATTGCTGAATAAAATGATGTACCTAGACGGAAAGCGTCTGGATACGGTTTTCGCCGAGGCACAGAAGTTAGCAAACGAAAAAAAGACGGAAGAGTCGTTTCGCTTGACGGAGGCGTTGTATACCAAAATCCGTATGAACTATCGAGAAACGGAATCTGAAGTGTATCTTAGCTTACGAAACACACTGGAGCATCAACTTTATCTTTATTTTTACCAGCCTTCAAAAAAGCTAGTGCGTCCGGTATTTGATTTGTCTCAGATGATATTACTTCACGGGTACAATTTATTAGAATTGCGCCGTGCGGAAGAAGCCGTCAAAGTTATCGGAGACGCCATTCGCTATAACCCGATGAATACAGATGCTTATTTTGAATTAGCAGAGTGCTATAAGATACTCCGGCAACCAGAGCAGCTGCTTTCAGTGACGAAAGAAACATTGGAAATCGCAGTAACACCAGTGCAAATTTCACGGTGTTATTGCAACCTAGGATATTATGCGGTAGAAGTGAAGGATTATGACCGTGCAGTGTGCTTTTACTATGAGAGTGAGATTTATGCGGATAATCCCTTTGTTACGGGGGAGTTGCATCACATCTACACGATTACAAAGAAAAAGATTGTACCACCGACACGAGACGAAGTAAATGCAGCGTTTGCACATTATGATATGAAGTCCGGTGCCAATCAAGAGGTTGTTGGCATTATTTCGGTATTGGCAAAAGAAGCAATCGAAAATAAGGATTTGTCTGCGATTCGGTTCTACTTGCATATGCAGTACGGTTTGACAAATGATTCGGAAATCAAAGAAATGATGGATCGTTACGACACGATTGCAAAAGAGCGTGGAAAGAAGAAATAAAAGCGTCTGACAAGACTTGTAAAGTTAGTTTCAGAGTCATAGAAGACATATATCTGACGAAAGTGGTGATGATTCCCACTTTGTAAAAAGTAAAATAATCGTTCAAGTTAATAGCTTGGACGATTATTTTTTACTAAGATTGATTTTCGTGCGAATGTCAAAGGGCAAGCATATTTTTTTCAGGATAAACATACACTAAGATATCACAAATTTTGATATCAAGGAGGTCAAAATGAACCAATTTTTACCTAAAGGAAGCCGACTGCATACTCATGAAAATATTGCAGCACTACATAGTGTAGCGGCAATGAAGGCGGCAATGAACGCTGGGACAATTTTAGAAGCAAGGGCGATTCTCTGCGATAGTTCACATAATCTGTTAGTACAGCTTCCATGTATGCAGGGGATTATTCCACGGGAAGAGAGAGCAATTGGAATTGCAGATGGAACCACACGTGATATTGCACTAATTGCTAAGGCGGGAAAGCCGGTTTGTTTTCGCATTCTTCGAATAGAAATGAGAAATGGACAGCAGACAGCAATTTTATCTAGACGTATTGTACAAGAATCCTGTTGGGAGGAATATTTATCCAAATGTAAATCGGGAGATATTTTGCCGGCAGTGGTTACACATTTGGAGAGATTTGGAGCTTTTGTGGATATTGGATGTGGAATTCCGTCGATGCTTCCCATTCACACAATATCGGTTTCTAGAATTATGCATCCAAAAGATCGCTTTGTAGTCGGTCAACCTATTCAGGTGGTGGTACAGCAAGTAGAGCTTAGACGAATTCATTTGACGCATCGAGAACTGCTTGGTACATGGGAGGAAAATGCTGCACTTTTTTCTGCCGGACAGACCGTAGTTGGAATGATACGTTCTGTCGAATCTTATGGGATTTTTGTAGAATTGACGCCTAATCTTGCAGGACTTGCCGAACCACGGTCAGATGTTTCAGTAGGACAGTGTGCGAGTGTGTATATCAAGTCGATTATTCCTCAAAAGATGAAAGTTAAGTTGGTTTTGATTGACGCATTTGAAAACACAGAGCCACCAATGCCATTGCGTTATTTTGTTCATTCAAAGCACATAAATAAATGGCGATATGCGCTAAAGGATTCGATGCGTATCATTGAAACGATATTTTGAGGGTATTTCTCTTGATTTGGAAAAGAGCAACGGTTGGATCAGTAACCTTTTTAGAATTTTTATAGCGTTTTGCGTTCTGCGGAATTACGATTACCTAAAATACCATAATTTTTTATTTTCGTACAAAAAAACACGAAGAAAATACCTGTGATAGATTTTGCAAAATGCGCTATAATACTTATGCAGGCGATAGATTTTTATAATCTATCACTTGCAGGAAATTGAAATAACGATAGAAAAGGAGAAAATGTTATGAAGGGTGAATTTACGTAAAAGGGCAAAGAGGCAATGGAACGGTTCAAGATGGAATCTGCCAGTGAGGTTGGCGTAACACTGAAGCAAGGTTACAATGGCGACCTGACCGCAAGAGAAGCGGGTAGTATTGGCGGACAGATGGTCAAGAAAATGATCGACTCCTATAAGATGCAGTAGAATCAAAGATTCTGTTTGTGAATCTGTAGAAAAAGCGACACCGCATGGCAAAACGAAAGCCTTGCGGTGTCTTTTTCTATATTTGTAAGGCGAGGAGGCAGTAAGTTTAGAAATTACTGTTTTTGTAACGTTGAATGAATTTTTTTATTTTAGAAATTTTAAAAAAAAAGATTTATACTTGACAAATAAACGCAGTCCTTGTATAATAATAGAAAAGATGTTTTAAAAAATCTGGAAATGCACATCAACTTAATACACTAACATATACACATAGGGGTGGTATAAATGATTTGTCAACAGTGTAGAAGACAAATTTTAAAAGGCTCGTCTTTTTGCGAGTTTTGTGGCTCTGCGGCATCTGTAAATGGTCAGGCGTATGATCAAAATTACGCAAATATGCAAGCGAATGGACAGTGGCAAGGAAATGGAAACCAGAATTACCCAAATTCGCAGCAGCAGGCAGACTTGGATTGGAATAGTAATAATATGGCAGGACAGCCGGTACAGGTAGCACAGCCTTCCGAGTCAAAAAATTCTGTGATGATTATAGTTGTGAGCATTTTGGCGACAGTTGTTGCTGTTTCGATTGCAATGATTTGCTTCCTTTATTTTCGTGATGACAGCAATAGTGTAGCTGATCCATATAGCTACAATAGTGCAAGCGTCAACAGTAGCTGGACATCGGCACATATTACCTGTTCTGCAACATATCTCTACTATGAGGCTTCTACTGATACAAAGCCGCCGGAGACCAGATGTTTGTATCAAGACGATAACATCGAATACTTAGGTACAGTTGGCAATTTCTACTATGCTCGTACAGATGATGGCAGCGGAGGTTATATGTACGGTTATGTCCAGACAAAATATGTAGCAGATGGTGCTGGTATGTATGCTTGGACTTATGTTGTTGTAAATCAAGACAGCGCAAATGTTCGCAGCTTGCCCTCGAAAAATACGGACAGTAATATCATCGGTACGGTTTATTCCGGCGCAACATTTTCTGTTTATTCTTATGATGGCTATTGGGTCAAAATTGATTATAACGGGACAGTGGGATATATCAGTCATAAGATGGTAACCGGCGGTTAAGTGAGATAAAAATATATTGTATACGAGAAGCAGAATTGGAAGAACTATTTGCAGAGTCTTTTCATGGCAAAATCATGGACTTTATCTGAACCTGTATCGTTATGAATCCCAGTGTGAATGCACTGGGATTTTCTTGTATATGCGGAGATAGTGAATAGCAAATGAAATATGCTATTTTTTTTCGATGCACTTTGTAATGTTGTCTTTATATTTGCTTGAGGTTTTCTTAATATGCTCACCAATGATTTCAGAAATATCAGATACTGTGATAAATGCAGTTCCATCATAGCGATCGACAATTCGACGCAATTCCATGATTTCCAGTCGTGTCATCACACAATACATCATATCTTTTTTTCACTGATGAAACCACGTGCATCTAAAATTGTCATGGTACGTCCGAGCTTTTCATAGATTTCCGCTGCGATTGCTGCGCCGTCGTTGCAAATAATAATCGTCTGTTTTGCTTCATTAAATTCAGTCTCTACCATATCGATTAATTTCGATGCAATGATATAGGTCAAGAATGATAACATCGTACGATCAATGCCGAACATAAAACCAGCAACAGAAAAGATAATGAGGTTGATGATTAAAATAATTTGCCCCACAGAAATAGGAAGTCGTTTATTTAAGAGCATTGCCAATAGCTCAGTACCATCCATACAGGCTCCTCCTTTGATCACCAGTCCTACACCTATGCCTAGTAAAATTCCGCCAAAGGCAATAGAAAGGAGTTCATCATCTGTGACAGGTTCGACATCATGTAAAAACCAAGTGCATATAGTAAGTAAAACCATAGCATAAAGATAAGAACCGGCGAATCGCAGACCAAGCATACGCCAACTCATGATGACAAAAGGTGCATTTAATAGAAAAGTTAAAATACCGAGTAGAATATCCGTTTTGTAGTTGATCATCAATGCAATGCCGGTTAAGCCGCCATCTAGTACCTGATTCGGCATTAAGAACATTTCTAGTGCAACACTGTAAATGATGACGCCTATTGTGATTATTAAAAAATGATATCCAATGGCAAGTCACTGATTGTTTTGCATAGCGTTTCACCGTTCCTTTCCCATCTTAATAGAGATTCCTAATGATATTTATATTATACCATAAAAAAGGAAATTGTAAATATGCCATTCACTGCAGCACGAAAGAATGTGAATTCGAATATCCAGAATACATACTCTGACTGCATCTGGGGCGAACATGGGAGGTGGCATTCTTTGTTACTTGTTACACTTTTATTTTTACATATGTTTAAAAATATTGTTGGAAGTAACGAATATGATAATGATGCTTGACAAAGGTATCGTGAAGTGCTATAATAGCAATATAAGTTGTTAACAAGAATAGCTATTTTAATAGCTTTTTTATTAGCTTTCTAGGCATCAAAGCGACAAAATAATAAATTTTAGGCGATTGTCTGAACACAAGAAGGTTATATGGATTATCATGAATTAGCATGTGAACTGTTAGATATACGAGGCAGTCAACCACAAATTCAATATGATCAAATGATATCGAAGCTGCTGAAGGTTGACGTACACGTATTAAATTATCTTAAAGTACATCAGTATGATGAAAAAGAAGTACATCCTAAAAATCTTAGTGATGCGTTGGCGATTAGTACTGTATGAGTTGCTGCGATTTTAAATCACATGGAAGAAAAAGGGTTGATTCGGCGGATACCGGATCTGCATGACAACCGCCAGATAATTGTTTTGCTAAGCGAAAAAGGAAAGGCATTGTTAGAAGAAAGCTTTCAAAAATTCCTAGACTATGTGGAAAATGTTTTAGAACGGATGGGTGAAGACAATGCTCGTGAATATGTTCGGTTACAGTAAAAGCTTAACTGTGTGTTAGTGTAGGATAAGACAAAATGGCAAAATGCTGGAAGGGAATTGTTATGAAATACGCTGTGGTTTATTATTCAGAAACGGGAAATACGCAAAAGGTGGCAGAAGCGATTTACGATGTATTACCACTTGGAGAAAAGATGCTTTATCAGATAAAAGATTTACAAACTGCCCCAAAAGCGGATGTTTATTTTGTTGGGTTTAGTATTCGTAACAATACCTGTGGCATTGAAACCATGAACTTTTTAGACCAAATCAAAGGCGGAAAGGTAGCACTTTTTGCAACTTGTGGATTTTATCCAGCAGATGGCTATCGAGAACAACTGGAACATCGTCTTTCCGTATGGCTGCCGGAACGAGCAAAATACTTGGGGATGTTCCTATGTCAAGGACGTATTCAAGATGCTCAAGCCGATAGGATAAAACAGAATATGCCTAAAGCAGAAAAGCAGCTGATAGAAATGTTTATAGAGGGACAGGGACATCCGGATGAAGCAGATATGATGGCAGCGAAGGAATTTTCGGAAAAAATACAAAAAAACGCTGCAGAGGAAACTATCTCTGATACGAATCCGTTTTATTGTTGATTTTTGATAAATATATGATAGGAGATGTATTTTTATGCAAGAGAAAAATACGACATTGGAAAACATATTGTCAACACCGAATGAAAAAAAAGCACTTCATCTATTTCCGAGAGAGAGATTCGATATAGAGCAGCTCTTCAACCGCATGGAAGTTACAGATTATATGATGATGTGGCTCTTGGGAAAACAGATGGAATCTCCAGAGGATAATCATAAATTTTATTTAAAAGATATTGCAGCAGCTTTTGATTTGCCACAACATACTGTGACGAATATTGTGCGAAATTTGCAGGATAAGAGTATGGTGACGTGGAAACACGACGGTAACGGCGAAGAGGGAACATATATCCAAGTGACGGAAAATGGTATGCAGGCAATCAAGGATCAGTACAGTCAATTAGAACAGTCGTTTTCAGATGTTATACATCAATTTGGAGAAGAGCGGTTTTTTTATATGCTGCGTGAATTGGCAGAGTTTGAGGAACTGCTCCATGGTGAGTTGAAAAAGGAGGATACCGTCTATGCCTAAATCACGAATGCAAGAATTTTTTAACGAGAAGGCAGTGCTGTGTGAAAAAAATGATACAATTCCCAATATCCTTTTTCAAGAATACGGTGTGAATCGTGGATTGCGGGATCAGTCAGGAAAAGGTGTCCTTACAGGGCTGACTCGAATTTCGGATATTGTATCTTATCGTCAAGTTGGTGGGGTACGGGAATCTTGTGCTGGCGAGTTATGGTATCGTGGTTATCCTATAAAATCATTGATAGCACAGCGAAACAGTGTGTTTGGCTTTGAAAAGACGGCATATCTATTGTTGTTTGGAGAAATGCCATCGGAACAGGAGTTACAGGAATTCTGTCGTATTTTGGGACAATTTCGGACACTTCCGGCAAATTTCGTCCGTGATGTTATTATGAAGGCACCGACAAAGGATATCATGAATTCCATGACAAAGAGTATCTTAACATTGGCGTCCTACGATTCAACCGTGGGGAATGATAGCTTGATGGCGTCGATTCAACAGTGCTTCCGCTTGATTGCAACATTTCCACTTTTGGCGACGTATGGATATCACGCTTATAATCACTATGAAAATTACGATAGTATGTACATTCATCAGCCAGATCTGGAAAAATCAACGGCAGAAAACTTCTTGGCACTATTGCGTCCGGACGGAAAATATACGGTATTGGAAGCAGATGTATTAGATGTAGCTCTGATGCTGCATATGGAGCATGGCGGCGGCAATAATTCGACATTTACAACTCGTGTGGTGACATCATCCGGTTCGGACACTTATTCTACAATTGCTGCGGCGATGTCCTCGTTGAAAGGCACAAAACATGGTGGAGCAAATATCAAGGTAATGCAGATGATGCAGAATATTCGGGAAAATGTTTCCGACTGGTTAGACAGAGACGCTGTACGAGCTTATTTGGATCAAATTTTAGAAAAACAAGTTTTTGACAAAAAAGGTTTGATTTATGGTATTGGACATGCTGTTTATAGCATCTCTGACCCGAGAGAACAAGTATTAAAATCTTATGTAGAAGAACTCGCCGTAGAAAAGGGCAAGGAAACAGAATTACAGCTTTATCGATATGTAGAAGAGCTTGCGCCGGAGTTAATTGCGAAAAAAAGACATATTTTCAAAGGCGTTAGTCCAAATGTGGATTTTTACAGTGGATTTGTCTATGATATGTTGGGAATTCCGGTGGAGCTTTATACGCCATTGTTCGCCATCGCCAGAGTCGTAGGCTGGTGTGCCCATCGTTTGGAAGAACTTATCAATGCCGGAAAAATTGTCCGGCCATCATATAAAAGCGTCATGACAAAAGCACAGGAGTATGAATAAGGACGCTTCCTTAAAATAACATTTTGATCTCCCTGATAAAATAGAAAGAACCGATGTACTTGAAAAAGGCTGCATCGGTTCTTTCTATGATTTAAATTTTGGAATATTTGCGATGTCATCACAGATAAAAGTCATCTTTTTCCGACCATACGCAGAGTAGATTTGGTAAAAGTGTTCTTTATCTTCGTACATACGCTGCTCAGCTTGTTGCACAATATCCTCTAACCGTTTTTTTTCGGCATTTTCATAGGCACATCCCATTGTTGCAACAGAGACATTCATTTTTTGAATGGTATCGTGCAGCTGATCCGCTTGTATTTGGAAATCTTTTTCGGAAATATTTTGTAGAATCACCATAAACTCATCGTCACTGATGCGGTAGGAATGTTCCAGTTCAAATCGATTTGCCAAAAGCTGCGCAAAATCTTGAATATAACGATCGCCTTCTGTGTGTCCATATGTGTCGTTGATGTATTTGAGACGATTCAAGTCAGCGAAGATAATTCCAACTGAATTTTCACAACCGTCGCTGTATTTGTCGCAAAGTCGATTATAATATAGTCGGTTTCGCAATCCCGTCGCACCGTCATGGTAGCAATAATGTTCCAATTCCTGTTGATGCATTACCTCATTGATGTAGTCATCGTTGATGTCACGGATGTAGAGCATGACGATTTGGTTATCGTCAGTGTATTCCAAGGCAGGAATAATTTCCATACTAACCCAACGAAATTGCGCATTGGTCTTTCGACGGTAGCGACAGCGCAGAAATTTTGTTCCATGACGTAATTCTTTTTGCATTTCATCCATTTCTGTAAAGCAATCATAATTGGCACGATCTTCTGCATGAACATAACCATGATCGGCAAAAATGCGCCACCAATCGGTGATATGTTTTGTATGAACCACTGCATGATTTAGCTCGTCATCTTTGACCTTGATGATTTCATAAGTGTCTAGTGTCAAATTTACTTTGAGGATTTTATAGAAGCTTGTAGCAAAAATAACCATAGATTCTGCCATAGATTCTGTTTCACTGTCTGTAGGCTTCCACGTAATCAGATACCAAGGATTTTCCTTGGAAAAATCTTTTGGAATCGAAATACGGCAAGTTAACCATAGATATTGATCACCGATATGGTAGATATCTGTGTGTACTGATTTGGTTTCACTGCTTTTTTGCAGCTGTTTCAAAAAGGCGGACTTCGAGTGAAAGATAATGTTTTCCGCAGCGTCTGGTGTCCGCATTTGTTTGGCAACAATTTGTTCTGCATATGCATCTATGGTTTTGATACCAAGCTTATCCGGGTCTTCTTCCAGAGGGCATTTTCGTAAAAACTGGAATTCACCAGTATTATTGTTTACTTTGATCACCTTGACAAAATCGCTGAAGTATGTATCCATGATAAAATCAACATTATTTTTCATGCTTTTCGCCTCTTTTCGTAGAGATATACAAAAGCGTTTTTATTATTATAGCACAAGGAAAATAAATTGTCAATTTGATTTGAAAAATTTTTATGAAAAAGAAATCAAAAGGGTGTGAAAGCAATCCTCGTTTCTGGGAGATTTTTTATGCTAGTTTAGATTTTTGCTGCGAGACGTTCACTGTATTCATTTTGAAAGTGTGCAAAAGTACCGTCGTCCAGAGCATCCCGAATTTTTTCCAACAAAGTATTGTAAAAATACAAATTGTGTGTCACCGCCAGACGTCCTGCCAGCTGCTCCTTTGCTTTGAACAGGTGACGGATATAAGCACGGGAAAAATTGCGGCATACCGGACAGTCACATTTGGAGTCGAGTGGTTGTGCATTGGTTTCGTAATCAGCGTTTGTAATATGTAAAATTCCATCCCAAGTGAAAATCGTACCGTGGCGTGCGTTACGACTGGGCATGATACAGTCAAACATATCGATACCACGAGCCACACCTTCGATAATATTTGACGGTGTCCCGACGCCCATTAAGTAGCGTGGTTTCTCTTTTGGCATAAACGGTTCGATCTGTTCAATAATGTGGTACATGACCTCTGTCGGTTCGCCTACCGCCAATCCGCCAATGGCATAGCCATCCAGTCCCATAGCTGCGATTTCACGCATATGTGAAATCCGAATGGCATCGAATGTACCGCCTTGATTGATGCCGAACAACAATTGATGTGAGTTCAGCGTGGTATCTAGGTTGTTCAGTCGAGCCATTTCCACTTGGCATCGTTCCAGCCACCGTGTTGTTCTGGCACAAGAGTTTTGTACATATTCCAGTGGCGATGGATTTTCAACACATTCATCAAATGCCATTGCAATGGTGGAACCTAAATTTGATTGAATCTGCATACTTTCTTCTGGTCCCATAAAAATTCGACGCCCGTCAATGTGAGATTGAAAATAGACGCCTTCCTCCCGAATGCGGCGCAGCTTTGCCAGAGAGAACACTTGAAATCCACCGCTATCTGTGAGAATCGGTTTATGCCAGTTTATAAATTTGTGGAGTCCGCCCATTTGCCGGACGATTTTATCCCCCGGTCGCAAGTGTAAGTGATATGTGTTGCATAATTCAACCTGACACTTTAAGCTCGCCAAATCCAAGGAGGACACGCCGCCTTTGATAGCACCGGCTGTTCCTACATTCATAAAAAAAGGCGTCTGAATGGTTCCATGAACTGTTTCAAAAACGCCACGTCGTGCGTGATTCTCGACTTTTTGCAGTGTAAACATTCGTATTTGTTCCTCCATGAGATATTCCCCTTGCTATGGTACAGCAAGGGGATTTTCTTTTATTTTCTGAGCTTCTAAATCAATGCTTTTGGGAGTTAGGGCATAATTTTGCCGTTTTTAGTTCGATTCTGTGGTGTTTTTTAGATGGAGAAGCAATTGATTTTTAAGGACTGATAGAGATGATCTTATTGTGTATTGTCGCTTGCCACGTCATATTGTTCGCCGTTATTATCATTTCCCTCATCAGCGGAAGGTGTATTTGCTGCAGCGGAATCAGTCTGTGCCGCTTCTGTTGCAGCGATGTTGTCAGAGCTACTAGAGCTACTGGAACTACTGGAATAATAGGAATTATTGCTAGACGAGCTATAACTATTATAAGAATTATAGGAATTAGAAGATGCATTTGCAGAACTAAACGCATCGGCACTGGAAGAATCATATGCATCTGAAACGGTTTCTGTCGTCGTTGTGGTGGTACGTGAACCATCTCCAGTGGAAATGGTTTATCGTATGTTGACTGTTGTGGTCGTTGTTGTAGTAGTGGTAGTCGTTGTCGTACTCGTCGTTGTTTCTGTGACAATCAGCGCATCTGTTGTACCGTTTGCAGAACTACTCATATGAATCGGACAGATCATCAAAAAAGTTAAAATCAGTAACGTGAGTACTAAAAAGCACCCACAAGTAATCAGTGTCAACTTTGTGTTGCGAGATAGGCTTGAAAAAAAAATTCATGTGAAAAATCCCTTCTAAAAACAATGTCGATTGGAGATAATGATTTATCAAATTTATTTATATAAAATTTATAATATAAATTTAGTATAGTACATTCTTGTCGGATTGTCAAGAAAAAGCGAAAAAAACAACAAATCAGATAAATATAATGGAGAAAAAAGCTAAATTTTTGTGCAATATAATAAAAAAGCATAAAATGGCTTGCTTTTTTAGAAAGTATGTATTATAATGAACATTGTTATGCGGTATATTTTCAAATGTGATTTTTATAATTTATCTTCTCGCTTCTAACTGGAGAGTTATCGAAGTGGTCATAACGAGCCGCACTCGAAATGCGGTTGCCCTTATTGGGCACGTGGGTTCGAATCCCACACTCTCCGCCAAATCTAAAAGCTTCAAGAAAGCATACAATCTCGGAGATTCATCGAAATTGTGTGTTTTTTCTATTTTTCGGTTTAATTTTTTGCTCTCCAATTTGCCTTAAAAAGCAAACACGATGCAACACGAAATGGGAGTACTTTTAGAAATAATCAATTAACAATTCCCTCTGGAATTTATTCCATTTGATTTTCCAACCTTCCAAGGTTCTTTCACCTTCTGATTCTGAATTCTGAATTTGTTTTAATCAAACGGTTGACTTTTTTAGAGGATATATTATAATGAATATCATAATCTTATTTTATTTTGCATCTTTTTTTGCATATCAGGAGGAATATCTATGGGTTCAACAACACAAAATCATTCCGGCAGTCGTTCGGGGTCACAGACACCGAAGAGTCGTACGGCTGTTCAAATTACTTCTCCTTGGAAGTGGACACTTCCTGGAAAAATTTTGACGGTGTTGATTTGTATTCTGCCGTTTATCACGCTTTCCGTAACAGCACCGATAACGGATGCTTCTCGAACTGCTTATTTTATAGGATCGTCCGACTATCAGGACTTTGAACAGCTTTGTCGGGAGGTCTTTTTATGGGGAATCGCAGTTTTTGCACTGGTCTATTTTATCTATGAGCGACTGTGTCTGAAACCAAGACGAGAAATGCCTCTATCGAAAATGATGCTCACCATATTCGGCTGTATGGGTGGTTATTTGCTGCTCGGACTTCTTTCTACAATTTTTTCCGATTATCCTCTCGAGGCGTGGATTGGAAACTATGGCTTATATGAGGGCTATCTGGCTCTGCTGGCGTACGGGATTGTCTTTGCGGCAGCGTGGTTTTGGTGCGATCGAGACGAAGTCATTGAGTTTGTCAAAAAATCTCTTGTGGTTTTGGCTTTTGTCCTCGGAATCTTGGCGATTTTAGAAAACACCTTTGGTGTTTGTTATTATAATCTTTCGTTGATTCAAACTCTCTCCCAACTGACGGGAAAAGTATCTGCAACAGATAGTGCCGTTTTAACCTTCGGTAACGCAGATTATCTGGGACTGTATTATGCTATGCTTCTGCCAGTTCTGTGCGGTACGATTACGATGGATTTGAAAACCAGTACGCTTTTGATACGAATTGCGGTGACGGTTTTACTCGCTATGGCTCTCCTTTTGACCCATGTATCCAACGCAATTCTGTTTGGATTTGGTACGATGGCGGTATACCTGCTGGTGCGGCTGCTGCGCAGCAATTGGATGCGTGTTGGAAAATATATTGTCACTATCGTGGCAGTGGTTGCGGTCGTCGTGGGTGGCTGCAGATTTGTCAATACCCAAAGCGGTGATACGCTGACGGAAAAACTGGAACATACGATTGTGGGTGTCGATGCAGAGAATACGTTCCGTCTGTTAGAAGTACACGTGGACGGAAACACCTTGATGCTGGAAAATGCGGATACCGTGCTGAAGGTAACGGCAGAATCGGAATCGCTGTCTGCGTCGGATTTGACTTTTGTTTGCAATGGGACAACCGTGACACCACAGGAGTCGACAGACGGGGTGCTTTCCTTTGCGGAAGATGCGTTGGAATATTGTCAAGTGGAGATAACCTCTATCGGCTTGGCGTTTGATTTGGGTTATCAGTTACAAGAGAGTGACGGTGCAAAGCTCGAAACGATTCGCACTTCTGACGGCTGGCAAGTGGTTGGGATTGGCAATACAATTTTAGACGACGTTCCTCAAGTGAGCGACAGTCGCTGGCTTCAGACGAAATATACTTATTTAAATGGCAGAGTTTTTGTCTGGGCAAATACGATTTCGGAATTGGATGACTGTATTTTTCTTGGGCATGGAACAAGTACGTCTATTTATTATCTGGAACAAAACGATTTGCCTGCACTATTGAATATTTTTGGACAGTATGCCCTGTTTAATAAACCACACAACTGGTACTTACAGATGGCACAGGATACTGGTGTGCTTTCCGCCGTACTCGTCATTGTGGCGTTGACCGTGTTCTTTTTCTGTGGCATTCGTCTGTTCCGAAAGAAGTATGTATGGAATCCGTGGCAAATGGGTCTGTGGTTTGGACTCTTGGCATACGCATTCTGTGGTGTGATGAACGATAGTATGATTTATCATGCACCCATGTTCTGGTTCTTGTTTGGTATCGCATTACGTGGTATGGCAAAACCGAAGATGGCAGAAAACGTCGAATCAGAAAAGCGGTGAATCTATAATTTCCATAATCTCGATTGTAAACTTTTTATGAACGTAAAACAGAAGCTGGAAAAAGCACGGAAATTCCGTGCTTTTTATTTTTTAAGTGGAAACAAAAAAATTAAAAAAACACTTGACAAGTGCATGAGAATCGTGTATAATATATATTGTTGTTGCGAGTGAGACGGAGGAAAGACGAAAAGTTTTAACGGCTCTGTTTCTTTTTGTGGCGTAAAGAGGAATGTGGAAGCTTAGCTCAGCTGGGAGAGCATCTGCCTTACAAGCAGAGGGTCATAGGTTCGAACCCTATAGTTTCCACCATACGGTCTGGTAGTTCAGTTGGTTAGAACGCCGCCCTGTCACGGCGGAGGTCAGGGGTTCGAATCCCCTTCAGATCGCCAAACTTTCTTTCGAGAAAGTTTTTTTCTGGTTTGGTACAGAAAATGTCTGGCTTGTTTATTAATTATGTGATGGAAATGCGTGTGACACGCATATCGTTTGCGGATTTAGCTCATCTGGTAGAGCGTCACTTTGCCAAGGTGGAGGTAGCGAGTTCGAGTCTTGTAATCCGCTCCATGTGGCGCTATAGCCAAGTGGTAAGGCAAGGGTCTGCAACACCCTGATCTCCGGTTCAAATCCGGATGGCGCCTCCATATAAGAGAACGCAAGAGAGCGTTCTCTTTTTTTTTCGATTTATCATCAGGGCGAGAAGACGTGTGACTTCCTGCACTATGGAACACACGTCGAAGCGGAGGAGATTTATGGTGATTTATTTGATTGATTACGAAAATGTATATATTGATGGGCTGACCGGACTGGAAAAGCTGTTGAAGAGTGATGAAGTGATTATTTTCTATACCCAGAACCGCTGTGGGCTGACTTTTGAACTCCATCGGCGATTGATTTCCTGTCAGGCGACGCTGCAGCTGATGGAGGTTACGGCGATTTCGACACGAAAAAACACCGTGAAAAATGCATTGGACTTACAGCTATCGATGTATATTGGCTATCTGGTGGGCAGACGACCGCAAGTGCCATTGTATATTATCAGCAAGGACACAGATTTTGATTTAGACTTGACCTTTTTTGAACAGTACTTGCAGGAGAGTCATACGACCTTGGCGATTTGTTCCAGCATTGAAAATGCACTCAATGGTGTGGAACAATTGAATACCAGTCGGATTTTGAAGCAAGCAGAATCGGAATCAGAAATGGAAACAGAGACTGCATCCAATACAGAAGCGACACCATCTCGGAAAGAACGTTCTGCACCCAAAGGAAAGAAAAATGGTTCTGTAGTATTATTTCCGAAAGAGCTGCAAACGAGTGTCAGGGAGCTGCTTGCACTGGATGATCAAAAGGTGGTTAATCGTATTTGTGCAATCGTGACAGCGTCTGAAGATCTGTTGACGCTGAACAATCTCCTCTCTCGCTATTACCACGATGGGAAACAGGTGAAAAATATATATCATAAGCTGAAACCCGCTTTTGCGTCTCTGCGAGAAAATGCTGTGCCGCAAAAATAATCCATACATAAAAAAGGCTATTGCATCATATATGCAGTAGCCTTTTGATATATCAATGATATCTATAATGTATAAATATTTTACGCTTCGTAAAACGGCGTCTTTCCTTCGATTGCCTTTTTCCCCATGGAAGAATCTATTGGTGCAACAACGCAAGGACCATGATCCTTTGCAATCTTTGCGACAGCATCTGCAATCTCCTTGAGCTTCTCCTTGTCGTCAACGTCGAGGATAATCAGGTGTCCCTCGGTGTCATTCGTCTTGACACCGGACAGGTATGCACAGTTTACATCAGAAATGGTTTTTAGGTAATTGCTCAGATCCTGCAGCATATCGAAAGGAATTACCTTTAATTCCGTTAGTTCCAACCGTGGCATAATTTTCAGAACCTGATCTTTCATAAACGCCAGTCCTAGAGTAAACGGGTCAATGACAATGCCAGAAGCCGAGTTTTTCGGACTCGAGAGCATATCTGTATATTGTGCCAACGTCAGCGGAACGCTACAACATTTTTCTGGTGCAGAAGTCCATTTCTGCAATTCAGACAGGCTGGAGAAAATCGGCAGGAATTTTTTGTCTCCCTGATTAATCATTACGAATTCTGCTTTTGCTGTCACTTTTTCGCCGGGTTTTACCGTTTTCGGTAAGTCATGCATGATGGCAGGCGCAACAAACTTCCCTGTACGCAGTGCTTGGAAGACGGCGTTTTGTGCCTCTGGGGAGTTTTCTTGCCGCAGACGTCCAGCCGCTTGTACCAAATCTGGATTGGATAATTTTTCTGTGCCAAAGAGACCTAGGATTTTGGTATTCGCTTTCCCGCTATTATTTGCTGTGTTATTTGTTGGAACAGGAACGCTCTTGAGTTCCGCCATTTTATCACGGGTGATGACAATGCTCGCTTCTGCTGGATTGATGAGAATGCCACGGATGTCCACGTTTTGTTTCAATAGAATATCGCAATATTGATCGAAGGACAGCACCATCGTGTCTTCGTCCGGCTCATTTTTCCACTTCAAAAATTCCAGCCAATCCGTGAAAGCGGGAAAGAATTTTTCCCCGTTTTTGTTGGAAACAGCCATAAGAGAAGCCTGAAGTTGACGCTGACCGTTTTCGTCTGGCGTAATATCTTTGAGAGAGCCCTGCAGTGCAATAGGGGCAATAAGCTTTGCCGCCTGAACGGCATCCAGCATAGCTTTTTCCGTCGTAGGGTTTTGCTTTTGCTTAAATGCAGCCATAGCAGCAGTCAGGTCCGGGTTTTTTACAGTAGGTTTTTTCAGTTGTGCCAATGGAGTTCACCTCATAAAAGAATTTATCCCAAGGAAACGAATCAGCGTCGCAAAATTCGGGATATATATTCAGTATACCATAAAAGAAACAGGAATGCAAGTGTATTTTTAAAAAAGATTGTTTGCATTCGTCATTCGTGCAATTTTTCGGCGTTTTTGTTGTCTTTGCTTTTTTAAGAGTTGCGCTGTCCTATATTATTCGCCATACTTTAGCGCATCACTTTTGGGGATTCGTCCAATTTTTATCATTTGTAAAATCGAAACCAAAGCATAGCAAGCGATGCTGATTACCGCCATTTTTATATAACACGTATCTGATATGATAAATGGAACATAACCGGTCATCATTGTGTAGAGATAGAATTCAAATATCCATCGCAGCATAATATCAATCAGTGGTATAGAGATGAAAAGTGATGCCACTACCACAATGGATGTGGCAAGAATATAAAGTCCGCCAATTTCAAAATTTGAAAAGCCTAAAATTTTTGTCATAGAAATAGACATGGCATTTTTTTCAATAATCTGCTTACTCATAAGAAACATCAACAAAACAAATAGTAAGATTCCTGTGCTTCCAAAAATCTCCATCATTTCTCCCATAGACACTGTTAATTGGTCAGAGGTCTTGGTCAAATCGAAAATTGTAATGACAGAAGCAATTGCATCTTCCTCAATATCTGTTATTTCTTGATTGCTAAAATATCCCGTAAAATAAGTTTCACTTTCTTCAAATGTTTTGTCATATGACTCTTTTGGCATGAATATCGCCATGCCAGAATGATAATCATAAATTCCACCTATTAAGAACGTATAACGTTTCTTTTCATTATAAGTGTCTTTTAATTCTATCGTATCGCCGACAGCCAAATCGAATTTTTCCGCCACTGTACTTGCGATTGCTACTGTTTCGGCAGAAAGTTTTGTTGAGATATAGTTGCTGTCTGATACAATCCCATAAACTGAAATTGTATCTTCCATATAAGTTTCATCGGTTGTTTTCAAGAAAGTCAAACAATATTGCTCTGCTTCCTCGTTTGCAGTTTCCACTTATTCCGCTAAAATATATTGATAATCACAAATACGATCAGCTATAATTAACGCTTTATAATCTTCTAGTAACGGATTAAACATCGTTCCGAATACGAGTAATGTACCACCAATGAAAACACCGAAAAAGAGCGTAATATAATGGGAAATATTTTGAAAGAGAATTCGCAGACGAAATCTATGCAAAAAAGGAATTTGGGTGGGCAGACAAAAAGATTTCTTTTTCTTGTGTGTCGTCAAATCACGTCGCAAAAATTGCAGTGGTGTCAGGCGCAGTTTTCGCATAAGGATAAATAGATTAACAAGTACCATCATCACAAGTGGTATAATTGTCGTTAGCCAAGAGGCTTCGGCATTCCATAAGGTTTTATAGGCAGCTAAGCTATAGCTTCCATAATAAACATCAACGAAAAAACGACTGCCCACAGTATAACCGAGGATATTCCCGATAACCGCAGCAATCAGACTAATCAAAACCGGAAGAATCATATAATGGGTTAGGATTTCATGTTTGGTATAACCTGTAGCCCGCAGTGTTCCAATTACACCTGCTTCGGCTGTAATGGTACTGCTCGTTGTAATCGCAAAAACAAATGCCAAAATTGCTGTAATGATATAGTCAATCATCAAAATCATTGCTTTGTCACTGCCCATATCGTCACCGGTAAAATTGATAGCCTGGTTGAGATAACGTGGCAAATAGTCTGTTATACAAAGTATTTGTGTATCGTTTGCACCAGTTGTCAGAATCTGGGTATTATAATCGGTCAGAACGGTTTCTATAGCGTCGATCAAATCATCTGATTTTGCCTTTGCTGTTTCTGTATCTGTCCGCTCTATCAATTTCGGATAAAGCCAGGCATAATTGTAGCAGATATGCGTAGAATCAAAGGCCAACCATCCGGACTCGGACATAACTGCAATTGAAAAGTTGATGGAATCGAACATCATATCCGAATTGTTTTCATACAGACAACTGTAATCCGGAGATGCAATCAATCCGGATACCTGAAGTGTTTTGTCTTTGAGCGTAATGGAATCTCCTACTGCAATGTTATTATTCTCTGCAAACATTCGATTGAGTGCAATTTCATTCTCGGCAACAGGCATTTCTCCAGACATCAGGCACAACAAATTCACCTCTCTCTGTGCTGTAGACCCAAATGTTCTTTTCGCTGTTTTGAAGATTTTCCTCAAAATAATATAAGGGATAAATCGAAATATCACCCGATTCTTCGAGTGTTGTCAAGACAGTATCTGGTGCTTCTCTGTCCAAGGAAAGCTGACCGTCTTCGATTTTTTGATCGACAAAGCCATTGTTATAAATTTCTGCAAAGCTGTTGTCCACCACAAGAAAGCCGGAAACCAGACTAATTAAGAGAAGCATAAACAGGAAGATTACAAGATATTTTCCAATATCATGCCGAAATTCTCGTATAATACGCTTGTTCAACGGATTTTTCATTTATAATCACCTCTTACCATTCTAATGCGTCAACGGAAACCTTGTTGTTATTTTGCAAATCTTTTCGAACCTAACCATCTCGAAGCTTTATAATTCTGTCTGTCATATGCTGAATTACTTCGTTGTGGGTTACCATGATGACTGTTGTACCATATGTTTGATTGACAGAGGCAATCAGATTCAAAATTTCTTTCGATGTTTTATAATCTAATGCACCCGTGGGTTCATCGCACAAAAGAATATCCGGATTTTTAACAAGTGCCCTGCCGATAGAAGCACGCTGCTGCTGACCGCCGGAAAGTTGATTCGGCAGCTTATGCCGATGTTCATAAAGTCCCAGCTTTTGGAGAACCTCGTCTACAGGCAAAGGCTTATCGCTCAGATAAGCACCTGTTTCCACATTTTCCTTGATGTTTAAGTTAGAGATCAGGTTATACTGCTGAAAAACATAACCCAAATGCTTCCGGCGATATCGGCACAGTTTTCGCTCATTCATTTCCGCAGTTTTTTCGCCGTCTATGGCGATATAGCTTGCGTCTGCACTGTCGATTCCACCGATAATATTCAAAAGCGTAGATTTTCCGCAACCAGAAGGTCCAAGCAAAACGCAGAACGTACCTCGTTCCAGCGAAATGTCAATTCCGTGCAGCACGTCCACACGACTTTCACCTTCTCCAAAATGCTTCTTGATACCTTTGATTTCAATAAACATATTTATCCATCTCCTTATTGTTTCAAAAACGTATTTTTAGTTAGTTTATACTAACTAAAAAACAGTATATCACATAGGAAGTGAATTGTCAAGGGGAAATTTTCAAGGCAGCAACGTGAAGAATATGGACGTGCGATGCCAAAGTAGAACTTGTTTTATTTTGTTTTGTATGGAACAGATAAAAATTTTGAACTACTATGAAATGGTGCAGTTGTGTTAGAATAGTCATAGAATCGATATTCGAGTTGGATAGACAAGATTTTTCTAAAAAAATACTTGACAAGTGATGCAGAATCAGTTATAATAAAAAAATAATAGCTTTTCTGAATGGTTCTGCGTTCGGATGGTATTACACGAAAATGGAAGACTGTGGAGGTAATGCGTTTGCAAGCCAAAGGAATCAAACAAATTTGTGACAATCGTGTGGCTAGGCACGAATATTTTATCTTGGAACGCTATGAAGCTGGTATTTCTCTACAAGGTAATGAAGTAAAGTCGATTCGTCAGGGATACGTCAATTTAAAGGACGCATGGTGTGATATTACAAATGGAGAACTTTTTATTAAGGGAATGCACATTTCTCCCTACGAGAAGGACGGACTATTTCGTACAGACCCCATGCGTGTGCGGAAGCTTTTGATGCACAGCCGAGAAATTGATCGGATGTTTGGAAAGGTCAAACAAGATGGACTGACGTTGATTCCGTTGTCCTTGTACTTTAAAAATTCTCGGGTGAAAGTGGAAGTCGGTTTGTGTAAAGGTAAAAAGCTCTATAACAAGCGACAAACTGCTGCAAATCGAGATGCAAGTCGACAAATACAACGTGCCATAAAAGATAAGAATGCTTTTTAGCAGCTAGCCAGTATCCATGTGTTTTCTAATTTTCCAATTAGGGGCCGTAACGGTTTCGACGGGGACAGAGAAGCATGAGAAGCGAGCAGAGATTGCTGCATCTCTTTAAACAGCGGCACGTTTAAAATTAAACGCTAAAAAGAACTTTACTGTAAGCTTTAACAAGAGCCTGCAGGTAGCTGCCTGAGTCAGCTACTGTCGCCCGTAAGATGACCATGACTTACGCTGCGGCATGATTGCAGTGGTGAACGTTTCGGCGGCATGGTTACACCGCAGAAATGTATTTGACCTACTGTGCATTTCAGCCTGTTTGTCGGCGGACGTGCATGGGAAACAATGTAGATAAACTACGCTCGTAGAAACTTGTGTGGATTTGTTTTCGGACAGGAGTTCAATTCTCCTCGGCTCCACCAAAATTATCGCTGGTCGAACACCCGGGAGCACGGTTTTCGTGTTCCTCAACGGTATCGCACTGGTGTTTAGATTAGAAGAAGCAAAGAGGTCTTGAGCCTATTTGCTTCACCCCGTAAATAAGAAGAGGACGGTATAAATCCGCCCTCTTTTTATGTGCCTCAGGAAAATTGCAAGTGCTTTTCAGATACATAGCTGATACACGTACCGTCAAGAGCTTCAACGTCCCAGTGGTCTGGTACGCCCCAGATTTCAGTTGCTATAACGACGGTACCTTTTGCGATTTTCCTTGTCTGCGGTAAATTCTCAATACCCATTACCGCGACGGCTTTTCTGCTTTGCCGTTCCATGCTTTGTATACCTCCTTCCTCAGAAGCTCCCAGAAGCTCCAGAATTGAGTTTTCTCTTTCGGGTAGGTAAATCTAAGCTCAAAGTCCAAAAACTCGATACGGGTCAAATCAGGCTTGTTCTGGCTCGTTCTGGACTTTCCACGCCAGCGCTTGCCCGCAACAAGAGCAGTATGGTGAGTATATGCGGTAGCTCCCTATTGCCTGTTTGCAGCAAGGACAGAGGATATAATAGCTTCCGTCGGGTCTGAAATAATATAAAGGCCTTTCAGGTACTTGCTTCTGCAGCGTGGCGTCTAAAAGTGCGACGTGCTTCTCGACCTCAGTCATATCACATTTTTCCAAAAATCCACCTTACCCAAACGGGTATTCAAAACCGGTGCAAAACGCCGAGCGTATTTTCTGTGCTTCCTGTTTTGTCATTTCTCTGGCCTCCTGTTACGGTGTTGTGATATACACTACGATTGCCTTTGTCCACGGCAGGTTTTCATAATACGACCTGCGCTCGCTTTCCTTCTCAGGCAGCGCTTCCCATTCTTCCGTAGACAAATAGCGCTCCAATACGTCAAACACATCATCGTCACTCTTAAATGCGATATAGTCGTTGATTACGATATACTCATCAACCATTGACTTGCCCCAGCTTCCTGCGTAATAGCCATAGTCGTCACCCATAATTTCGGCGTCAACCATAGGCACAATAGGCAGCTCAGGATTTTCCTGTACAAGCTTCAGTAGCGTCTGTATGTACTCCTGCTGAATCTCATTTTCTGTTTTCATGAGTCAAAAACCTCCTTATTTTGAAACGACATGACACTTATCCTCGCCATAAACGACGTTTAGCTTGCTGCCATTATCCCAGTCAACCATAATACAACCTATGTCGTCGACGCCTGTCACCGTTCCTTTTGTACCGATAGGCGGCGCTTGTACGTCGTCCATTTCATCAAGCTGTACTCGTCAGCCCGCGGGTACTGCTGCCTTATCTTTTCTACTAGCTCCTGATTCGGTATGCGCATACGATAAAACCTCCTTATTCAATCCTGTGAAGCTCCCAGACAAGCCGTATCGAGTTTTAAGACTTCAAGCGGGTAAATCTAAGCCCTAAAATAAAAGCTCGATATGGGTCAAAATAAGCTTGTCTGGGCTCGTCCTCTTACGTGCTCGCACCCTCGATAGGTCCGCCTGTGCCGAGTGAGTCTATAACGCTTTGCAGCGAGTCGGTTTCTCCCGACTCCAACGCTTCGGTCAAGACCGCAAGTATTTCGTCCATTTCCGCAGCAGAGTATATGTAAACTCTGCCCTCGTAGTCGTCCGATACCTGAAAAGCCAAAAGTGTAGGGTTCTCCAAGTTAATCCACTTAATCACGCCGTCGTCATTGAAGTATATGGTAGCGTCGGCCCAAAATTCATAGTAGCCGTTGCTATCGGTCTCTACGTCTACGACAACGCTCTCAGCGGCTATCTCGCCTGTAGGAATAACGGCCACAGCCTCGCCCTCGTTCTCGCTCGCGCAACCCGTACACATTAAAGCAAGCGCTGCGCAAAGCATAAATGCCAAAATTTTCTTCATTCAAAAAGTCCTCCTTTTTATGTTTTTTCTGCCTGAGGCATAGGCTCGGCAGGGAATTTTCTGATTAAGCTAATCATGCCGAAGATAAGCGTATCGGGATTGAACATTTTCTCGGGACTATCGACAATATCGCAGTACCGAAGCCCACCTAAATACTTCAGCAGCTCCCATTTATTGATATACTCGTTTGCTGGGTCCATAAAGTCCTCTGTACAGGGTATGCCCATTCATAATCAAAGAGAATACAGCCCGTCAGCTCAAAACACTTTTCAGAAACGTCCTTAAACTCGGCGGCATTCGGGAAGTGCTCAAGCTTTTTGGCGCAGGTCGTATGCAAACCTTTTACCAAAGAACAAACCTTGTGCACTTTGGAATAGCTGTATGTAGCCTTTTCACATACCATTAAAGGGTCACCTCCAAGCCGAGCATTCTCTGGCACTTACGGATAAACAGCTTTTCGCAAGTGCCGCTTTCCTGCTTGCCGTACCTCTTTGTACGCTCGCCTAAAGCGGTGAACGCATACACGCGAGCCTCGTCAATCTGCTCATCGCTCAGACGCGCCATTGTTTCCTCACCAAGAGCCTTAACTCCATAGTCCCTAAAAATTACATCGATATTGTTCAGCATTACTTTGCCCTCCTTAAAAACTGATAGCACTCGGCAAATTCGTGTCTTGCCTCATATTCAGGATTGATAAAACGGGAAACGCTAAAACCTGCGCAATGCGCATCCATCTCAACGTCGTACCAACCGCTATGCACATAAGTAGTACGGATGATAATCACGTCAGCTTTTGTGCTCTTGAGGTACGCATATAAATTGCTGATTACATGAGTCTCGGTCATTTTGAAGCGCCTCCTTATTTACCAAAAGTAAGCCTGAGAATGTCGTTATCCTCGATTGTCTTGTCCTGATTCTCAATCTCAAAAAGCAGGTCCCGCAGCTCTTTAACTGTCATCTGCTGATTGTCAACCTCGGTAAGTACCTGTCTAAGCTCTCTGTACGTCATGTTTTTGCCCTCCAAAATCGTATTTGTCTAAGGCTTTATCCTCTTGACATTATTTATTATGCCGTGTTTCGTCGAATTTGTATGCCGACGAAGCGCTCAGACTTTTACTGATTTTAGTGATACCGTTCTATGCGGTTTTACTGGTGGCAGTAAAAAAGGGTCAAGACTCAGACTTCTTGTACTGTTCGAGGCACTTCCTGCGATAGGCTTCTTTGGAGACGGCCTTGCAGTAGTCGCTGTTTTCCCTGTAATACTTGCGGCTGTACTTCGCCGCCTTTTCGGGGTGGGCCGCAAGCCATGCGCAGTCGCGTTCGTACTTGACCTTTGCTCTGCACGCAGGCGAGCAATACTTTTTTGTGCGGGAAGTAACGTCAATCGGCTTTCCGCAAACCTGACATATTTTTATAGGTAATCACCCCTCAATAATGATGTAGTTTCTGGAGCTCCCAGAAGCTCCATATTTGAGTTTTCTTTTTTGGCCGAATAAATCTAAGCCCAAAGCCCGAAAACTCGATATGGCTCAAAATAGGCTTATTCTGGCTCGTTCTGGGCTTGCTTATTCCTGCTCGGTATCATCGGGAGCGAGAATATCCTCAATGCTGCACTCCAAAGAGTCCACGAGCTTCTGCGCCGTCTTGAGTGCGATATTCTCGGTTTTAATAACGCCGTGCTCAATCTGCCACAGCTTTTGGTAATTGACGCCCGACTTCTCGGCGAGCTGCTTATAGGTCAAGCCCTTTTCTTTTCTCAGTTTTGCGAGTCCCATTGTTTTTTTGTCTCCTTTTCAATTTCAAATTTTTGTTTTCCATGCCCATCCGTCTAAGATATAGACGGGAGTCAGCCAACGGGAATACTCTTCAGCCGTCAAGCTGTTTCCGTGGACGACTACGGCGGGAATGCCGTAGAGGGATAACTGCAGGTAGCACATATACACGCACTTAATATCGACGTCGGTCGCAAGGACGAAGAGCTGCCTGGAGTAATTCATATCGCGCTCAAGCATAGCCTTTGCCATGCCGAGAATCATTGCACCCGACCCACAGCAAGGCTCGTTCAGAGAAACATAGCCTCGCTCATTCAGAAGAATATCCTTGCCGCCTATCACGATTTCGGCCATTAAGTCACAGACGTGCTGCGGTGTGAAGAATTGGCCTTTATACTTGTTGTGAAGCTCCAACTCGTGAAACAGGATGCCGAGTACGTCAGTCGGCGCATTGTTCCATGTGATTTCATACTCTAAGGCGAGTACAAGCTCCGCGAACATCTGCGTAAAGAGCTCTTGTTCGTTGGGCTTATATTTCCTTATGGTCTCAAGGTATTGCTGCTCGCATTTCTCCCATGTCGGCGCGTGCCTGTCACAGCTATTCGCGACGCATAACGCGCTGAGTGCCGCAAAGTCAGAGAAAACGTCCCATACGCTGTGTACCTGCCCGAGTCTCTGTATGGTTTTCAATATCGTTTGCTTGTGAGGGTTGTTTGCCATAATAATCACCATGCCGACCGCTATGCTGTCGGCACAAATAGGAATGAAAGAGTGCTGACAAGCGGTCGCCTTTCTTATAAAATATTGTTGGGGAGGAAGCACACTACAACGCACGGTAGGAGGAGTCGTAGATTGCTTCCAAAGTTAAAAACAGTATAATAATCAGTGTTAGAACCGCCTTTTCAAGCACAAATAAGTGGCGCTTTGAGCCCGCACACTAAGGATTGTATTAACAGCTGTTAATTGCCTGGCGATTCAGTCACTGCTTTCTCCTCACCATTCCATTATGAGGAGGATGTCTCTTGAAAGTTGTGTTTCCTATCTGCTGTGGTATTGATGTTCACAAATCCTTTCTGGTTGCGACCATCATCAAGACACCGCAGGATAGCTTACAGCCAAGCTATCAGAAGAAATGTTTTTCCACGTTTAACTCAGACCTGAACCGTTTCGCAGACTGGCTTCACACCAATGGTTGCCTGGATGTTTGTATGGAATCTACAGGAAAGTACTGGGTACCCGTGTTCAACATCCTTGAGAAACGTGGAATTCGTGTCGTCATTGCCAACCCCAAGTGGGTAAAGGCTGTAAAGGGAAACAAGGACGATACCAAGGATTCCAAATGGATCGGTGATTTGTTTCGTATCGGTCTGGTCAAGAACAGCTTTATTCCGGCTAAGAATATCCGCATTCTCCGTGAGTTGACTCGTTACCGCTATAAGTTGGTTTCTATGAGGAGCAGCGAGAAAAACCGTTTTCAAAATGCTTTCACGGTCTGCAATGTTGCATTGGACTCCGTCGTGTCTGATATGTTTGGTAAATCCGCAACCGCCATTACGGATTACCTGACATCCAATGAAAAATTCAATGCAGAACATTGTGTTTCTCTGCTGCAACGCTCCCTCAAGAAGAAAGCAGACGCAGTTCTTGAGTCCATCGAGGGCTTTGAAATCGCCGCCGAGCAGAAAACCCGTATCGCTATTGTCCGCGACCATCTTCACTTTATCGATACCCTGATTGAGAGAGTGGATGCGTGCATTGACACTATGGTTCAGCAATACGAGGGTTATATCACTCTGCTTTGCACGATTCCTGGGATCGACCGCAACAGTGCGATTACCATCATCTCCGAAATCGGCGTTGACATGGAGCAATTCGCTTCCTCTAAACGCTTGTGTTGCTGGGCTGGCCTTACGCCTGGCAACAACGAGTCTGCTGGGAAGAAGAAATCAGTCCGCATTTCGCGTGCGGGGGTATACCTCAAACCTGCGCTGGTGCAAGTTGCACACGCAGCCGTGAAGGACAAAGGCTCTCCTTACTATGGGCTTAAATATGAGCGTATTTCCAAGCGCCGAGGAAAGAAACGTGCAATCATTGCCATTGCAAGAATGATCCTGACCGCAGTTTACTCTATGCTTTCTACTGGTGAAGTCTAGAACCCTGTTGACCTCTACAAAGTGGATATGCCAGAACATTTAAAGGAACAGCAGCTTGCCAAGGCTGTAAAGCAAGCGATTCGTCTCCTTGAAAGTCAGGGCCTAAAGGGCAGTTAGGCTCGTTCACAAAATCCAAAACTGCCCTGAAAATTTTGCGTTTTACAGGGTTGCTTTGTTGCGCCCTTTTGGAGCGGGGACAAAATCCTATAATCTTTCACACTAGGAACCTCGCTTTCTTGTGTGTTTGATTTGAACTCTCAACACTTTACAAGAAACTGGTTCCTTTTTCAATATCCGGAACCGAACCTATGAACTTTACACAAACTATTTTACACTACCTTTTCGCTTTGTGCCCCAGGAAATGTGGCCGCAAAGCGAAAATTTTTTTCATCACACTTCATAGTACAGTAACCATTATAAGTATCTACAATGCTATTTATATTGATCATCCTGTATCCATGCTTCGTTTGTTCTGCCTTTGTCGTTTGGATCCTGTTATTTTCGATCAACACAGGCCCGGATACTGTATTTTCAACACTCAGCAAGTACTCCTCGTTTCCTACATTCATTTTTATAAGCACGCTTTTTTCCTTGCCGTCAGCTATTTTATCACAGGCATCTATCACATTATCTAAAAGATTTGAGAGCAGAACAACGAAAGTATTATCTGGCAAAGGAAACCCTAAAAGGTTATCCAGTCTGACCTAAAAGTCAATTCTTTTTTCTGGATACCGCATATTTCTGGTTCAAAAGGACATCGATTGCACTTTGGTTCGTGCTGATGGATAAGGATGACGAACTTGTGTAATTTGCAATCTGATCAAGATAGGCGATTATCTCACGACGGTCAGCCGAGCTTTCAAGCATCCCCCGAATGACAACAGGCTGGTTTTGAAAATCATGCGTTATCTTTCTTTCATTTTCATAGGACTGGGTCGCAGCGACGATGTTATCCATTGCGATACCCAACTGACGATGCAGTATATAGGAATTGTTTAATTCTTCCTGTTGGCATTCAAACTGTCTCATAAGGAAAATCGTCAGCACATCTGTGACCAGAAGGAAAACGACGCAGAAAAGCAGAATCGATGCGATCTGAGGAGCCTGAATAGCAGCATGGTACATCAGGAGCGCACTGACCAGCGTTGATAACGGATAAATGCCGAACTTCACATAATTTCCGATTGCTTGGGGACTGTGCTTAAAATAGGCAATTGTATCATGGTTATTCAGTTTCTTCTGTCGTAAATGAAAATGGGGATGATCTTGATTTTACACAAAACAGAGACTATTTGGACATAACAGTAAGGGCAAATCTAAAATCCCTACCATCAGACAGCTCAACCAAGAGTATGCCCAGGTGCTGAGTAGCAAGAAAGCGGCCTATGCAGAGTACCGTGAGGCCAGGAAGCAGATGCAGGAACTTCTCATTGCCCGGAAAAATGTCGAGGCGATTTTTTTGGGGGGAGCGAGCAGGAGCAGGAGAAACAGCGCAGGCAGCAGGAACAACAGCATAAATACTGACAGGTAACAAGGAACCGGCAGGTCGTCACAGACATTGTGGCGGTCTGCCGGGCTTTTTCTCATTTTATGGCCTATAGTATTGAACTATCAGTTACAAGAGGTATCCTCCTGTGGCCTCACCAAATTCTGTGCACATTCTACAGGCTGAAAGTCTTTCAGCAGAGTTTTTAACTCATCCAGTAGCGTCCCCAGCGTCACCCGCTCCATGCTGTCCTTCATGGCGGTCACAGCGTCCAGCATATGCGGATGCAAAAGCTGATAGATATTTTTCCCAACAGGGCAGGTGCTGTCCGTCTCGTGGAGTTTGAATATTTCCTCCACGTCATTCGTTTCCACGGCCTGATACACATCCCACAGAGTAATGTCTTTCGGCTCCCTGGCAAGATGCACTTCACCGTTTTTTCCGGTGGATGCCGTCAGCAGACCGTTCCTGGACAGATCAAGAAAGATATTTCTGATCGTGACGGCATTAAAGCCTGTGCTTTCCGCAACGAGGGTACTCGCCACCCGGCGTTTCGGAGATAGAACCGCAACATAGAGCAGCGCGTGAACCGCCGTTGGAAATTTTTTTGCTGACACGCATACAACCACCTTTTCCTCTCAACGTAAGTGTTACCAGAAGTATAACAGATTTTATCTGAAAAATCAAATATAACACTTGACATTACGATTAAAGGATGTTATAATATAATCATTCGAACTACATTAAGGAGGTATTTTTTATGCAAACATTGGAAGCCATTGCAAAAAGGAAATCAACGAGGGACTTTGACCCGAACAAGGCTGTGCCGGATAAGGTCGTCGATACCATCGTGAAGGCTGGCCCGTCGGAGGGCACTGCTCATTATATGATTATAGAGGGAATTTCATCATGAAGACTTTGATTGCTTATTATTCAAGAGGCGGTGCAACGAGAAAGGTGGCTGTAAGGCTCCAAAGCATGACCGGCGGAGATCTGTTTGAGATCAGAGGCGAAAAGAACTATGGCGGCTATTTCACTGCGCTGGGAATTGCCAGAAAAGAGTTTTCCCGAAATGAGCTTCCAGACGTAGTGGACAAGGTAAAGGATTTCGAGACTTATGACCGTATCCTCATTGGTTTCCCAATTTGGTACAGCAAGTGTCCGCAGCTGGTGCTGTCTTTTGTCTCGCAGTACGATTTTTCCGGGAAAGAAGTATACCCCTTCTGCACCAGCGGAATGAGTGGGCCAGAGCAGGCCGTGGAGCTGTTGAAAAGCGCCTGTAAAGGGGCAACTGTGCATGAGGGGCTTCGCCTAAACAAATGCGATGAAGAAAAAGTCGGAAAGTGGCTTGGAGGGGCTCAAACATGAAAAGGGAATATGCTCAGTTAAAAGAATACATGGATCAGAGCAGCAGGACTGTTGCCGTTACCGGTGCAGGCATTTCCTATCTCTATGGGATGCGCAGGTTGAAAGAGAGCGTTGGCAGGATGAACGCCGGTCGTATTTTTTCAGCGGCCTATGTCCGCAAGAACCCTGAGAAGTTTTATACCGTTATGAAGGACGCCTTCCTGGATGCCACCTTTGTCAAGGGGCCGAGCACTGTTCACAGGCAGTTGGCGGAGCTGGAACGGCAGGGCAAGCTATGTGGCATTGTTACCCAGAATCTGGACTGCTTGCACACAGTCGCCGGTTCCCAGAACGTGATTGAATTTCAAGGCAGCTTCCGGGACAATATCTGCATTGACTGCGGCACGCGATGCTACGATTATCAGGTATGGAATCAGGGGCATATGCCCCGCTGCGAGAAATGCGGCGCTCCCCTGATGCCCACCGCCTTTTGCCGGGACAACGGTGCCAGCACTGAGGTCTCCCGGGAGAGTATGCGGAAGGCTGCCGACCTGATTGCCCAGGCAGATCTGGTGCTGGTCATTGGCACCACTGGTTTCCGTAGCGAGGAATACTTAAGTAGCATGAAGGCAGAGACAAGGCTGGTACAAATCAATCCGTCTGCAACGCAGTTCGACCAAATCGCCGCCTTGAATATCCGAGTAGACGCTGCCGAGGCGCTGGATGCCGTCTTAAACGGGTAATGCCAATAATGTTGGTAACAGCCACAATGAGTGTTGGCGTCCTTATCTCTCGGAGACTATTGGCTAGTTTTTTGGCCTGTGCCGTTTGCAGACCTTCACCACGATACCGGCGCGGATGTACGGTTTTACGTTGATGGTCATTATGCCGCGCCGCTTAGGCTTACATTGACAGGCTATGGGGATCACCTCCCTTCATGAGGGTAAAAAGGCATCAACACTTTTTATGGCTATCACCATAATGTTTTCCAAAGAAGGTAAAGGCATGGACAAAATTCAACAGTTAGCCGATTATATTGACCAAAGCAGCAGCATCATCGCCACCACCGGCGCAGGAATCTCTGTCGCCGGTGGTGGGGTCACTTATGGGCAGATGATTTTCTCCCGCAGAGGCAGACGAGGCTCCAATGCAGGTTCCTTTTTGCCCACCTATCTGGAGACGATGTTCTCCTATCAGCCCAGCTTTGCCCACTATGCCCTGGCAGACCTGGAAGCGGAGGGCAAGCTCACCGGCATCATCACCACAAACGTGGACTGTATGCACACGATTGCCGGTTCCAAGAACGTTGCCGAAATTCAGGGCAGTCTCCAGGTCAACTGCTGCGCCAAATGTGGCTGCCATTATGACGGATATGAGATCTGGAAGCAGGATGAGTTGCCTCGGTGTGAGGCCTGCGGCGGGGAGATTCTTCCCTGGCCGCTGTACAGCCACATTGGCCTGTGGGATGCGGATGTCAGGAAAGCCAGAGAATGGATTTCCAAAGCGGATTTGATTCTCGTCATCGGGACACGGGGCAACTATGGGGATGTTTACTGGAATTACCGGCGGAGAGGTGCGCCCATCGTACAGATCAATCCGGGGCATACTGGATTCGATAGAGTTGCAAACCTGAACGTTCGTCAGGGCTCCGATGAGGTATTTCAAAGTCTGAAGAAGCTGCGGCACGGAAATGACTGACTACAATAAGAATAGGATGTGAACCTGATGAGAGCTTCCAGAAAAGGCCGGAGCGAGGACAAAATCCAACAGTTAGCCGATTACATTGACCAGCGCCACGCAATGGTGGCCATCACCGGCGCTGGGATTTCGCTTTCTGGCGGCGGCGTGACCTATGGGCAGCTCTCCCGCACCATCCGTCCAGGAGGATTTGAGAGCGATTGCTTTTTGCGCTCCTATGTCAAGGCCATGCACCGCTATCACCCCAGTCCCAGCCACTACGCCCTACGGGAGCTGGAGGAGGAAGGAAAGCTGATCGGGATCATCACCACAAACGAGGACTGTATGCACACAATGGCCGGTTCCAAAAACGTGGCAGAAATCCAGGGAGGTTTTCAAATCAACCGTTGCTCCAAGTGTGGGCGGCATTACGACGGTTATGAGATATGGGATCAGGAGGAGCTTCCAAAATGCGAATCCTGCGGAGGAAGGATTCTTCCGTGGGAGCTTTACAGCCACATTGGGCTTTGGGAGGAAGGCGTTCAAAAAGCGCAGGACTGGATTTCCAAGGCAGATTTGCTTCTTGTGATCGGGACCAACGGCTATTATGGCAGCGCCTACTGGAATTATCGGCGCAGAGATGCCATCATTGTCCAAATCAATCCGGGACACACCAGGTTTGACAGCGCGGCCAATTTGAACATCCGGGAACCATGTGACGATGTATTTCAAAAACTGAAAGCAAGGAGGGGCGAACATGGCTGAACAGAATACCAATCAGGCATTATCTGAAGAAGAGCGACTCAAACAAATGGCGGCGCAGATGCGAGCGCGTGAGTATCAGGGACTCTCTGAGGAAGAAATTCAGGAGCGGGAACGGCAGAAGGAAATGTGTAAGAAAAAGAACATTGCTATTTTGGAGGACACGCTGGCGATTTTGAAACAGGGCGGCTACTCCAGGAATAGGCAAGAAGTGCAGCTTGCTTTTTCATCGGAGCAGATGCGGGAAGTTCGGGCGTTTCTGCCGGAGGAACTGCCATCTCTCGCCGCCGCGAAACTGGAGGAAGCAACACCACAAAACGCCTTCTGCGCTTTTGCTTGCGAGAATGAGGATGTTCTTGTTCTGGCGCAGAAGCAGTATCAGTGCCTAAAAAACTCAGGAGACCCTGCGCCCAAAATTCTCGTGCTGAATCTGGCCAGCGCTACCCGGCCTGGCGGTCAGACTCGGAACGGAGCCAGCGCCCAGGAAGAAGACCTCTGCCGGAGGACATCCCTGCTGCTGTCTCTGGAAAGCGAGGGTGCAAAGCGGTACTACGACTACAACAATGCCAGAAAGACCCGCATGGGGTCGGATGGCGTGCTGCTCTCTCCCAACGTAGAGGTCATCAAGGACGCCTCGTCCGAAGCCCTTGTTCAGCCGTTTCCCATCTCTATTATGAGCTGTGCTGCCCCAATGGTGCGTCTAGGGCTGGAGGGAATGAGTCGGCAGGAGTATGAGGGAATGCTCTACAAGCGCATTCAGGGAATGCTTCTGGTGGCAGCCTCCCAGGGCTATCGCCACCTGATTCTGGGGGCTTTCGGCTGCGGCGTGTACGGGAATGATGCGGCCTTAGTCTCTGATTTGTTTGCCCGTGCCATTAAGGATTTTACCTTTGCCGGAATGGGCAGCGGACAGCTTTTTGCTTCTATTCAGTTTGCCGTCCTCTGCCGTCCGGGGAAGGACTATAATTACCGGGAGTTTTGTCGGAATTTCTCTCACAGCTAAGAAATAAAGGAGGAACAGATGGATATTTCCAAGCAAGTCGTTCAGTTAAAAAGGTCTTTGGATGAAAGCCGGTATACTGTAGCTATCACGGGAGCAGGTATCTCCTTTTCGGCTGGTGGAATGAATTTTGACCACGAAAATGTCGAGGAGCTTCTGCCTTTGGCCTCGGAAGACGTTCTCCGAAACGAACCAGAAAAATATTATAAGCTGCTAGATCATGCTTTTCTCCATTCCATGTTTGCCCACGAGCCGTCCTATGCACATAAGGCACTGAGAAGTCTGGAAATCAACGGGCTTCTACAGGGGATCATCACCACAAATGTAGACTGCATGCACACCATAGCCGGCTCAGAAAATGTTGCGGAGATTCAGGGAAGCCTTCAAGTCAACCGTTGTGTAAAATGCGGGAAGCATTTTGACGACTATCATATTTGGAATCATGGAACGATCCCTAGATGCGACAAGTGTGGCGATGTGATCTGGACATTTCCTTTTTACAGCAATGTTGGGCTTCATGAAGAAAATTTGAAAAGGGCGCAGGAGTGGATCTCCAAAGCGGACCTTATCCTGATTATTGGAGCGAACGGTTCCTATGGCAACGCTTATTTTAATTACAGAAAGCGCAGCGCAAAAATCATTCAGATCAACCCAGGGAGGACAAATTTTGATTCTTATGCCTTGATCAATATCCGCTCAGGTGCAGACGAAGTTTTCCACATGATTGTATGATGTTGTAGTGTGGGTAGATACAAAATGGTCTGCACGTCTATGGCATCTAAAACACTAGCTCCTTGACCCGCCGGGCCTCCCGGCTGGTCCGATCTGCGCTACTCGCCTGTATGCCCACCGACTTGAGCCAGTTGCGCAGCGCGTCAATACAAATGTCTAGCTCGGTGGCAACCTTCCGGCTAGACTGCCCCTTTTCTGTCACCAGCTTGATTGCCTCCTCCTTGAATGCAGCATCATAGCGCAGGGGTGCTTGCCCTTTTTTACTGCCAATCTTTGATCACCATTCTCCTGTTGCTTTAATATTTGCCCCTTGGTTTATGGCAGCCGGCCATAGGCATGGGACATCTCGTTACCTAAGCTGTTAGAATAGGGGAGTAATGGTCTGACTTAAATCTCCAAGGGCTTTTACGCCCGTTAGAAAGTCAGTCAGCTATCTCCTATTCGCAGCGTTCGATTTGTGCAGGTAGGGCCAGGTGGTAGTTCCACAGCGTTTGCGTCACCAAACAGATAGGATCGGCGATGGGTAAAGATGGCTCTGTCCATTGCAATTTTATCAAGCAGGAGATGCACAACATGAACGCAGCAGGTATTGACGTTTCCGGTAGGAAGAGCATGATCGCCGTCCTCTGGCCCTTTTGGGAGGTGGTAATGTGCCCCTTTGAGGTAGGTCACAACACAGAGGGGCTAGTCCATCTGGCCCAGCAGCTCAAGGAACTAGATTGGGAAACCCGCGTGGTGATGGAACACACAGGCCGTTACTACGAACCCGTAGCCAAGATTCTCCACAAAGCCGGCCTGTTTGTCAGTGCGGTGAATCCGCTGCTGATCAAGGAATACGGCGGCAATTCTCTGCGCAAGGTCAAACCGGACAAGGCCGATGCCTCCAAGCTTGCCAGATATGGTCTTGACAACTGGGCTGATCTGTGCGATTATACTCCCATGGATACCATTCGTTATGATTTGAAAACGCTGAACCGTCAGTTCCACCTGGCAGTCAAGCAAAAGACAGCCACGGCAAACAACCTCATCGCATTGCAGGAGCAGTCCTTTCCCGGCATCCGCAAGTGCTTCACCAGCCCTGTGCGGAAGGACGGCGCCCAGAAGCGGGTAGACTTCACGCACGATTTCTGGCACGCGGACTGTGTGCGGGGCGTCAGCAAGAACGCTTTTACCGAGCGATACCGCAAATGGTGCAAACGACATGACTACAAGTTCAAGCAGGATAAGGCTGAGGAGGTTTACACACTTGCCAAATCTGTCGTCGTTCTGATAGCCAAGTCTGAGGTCACAAAGCTCCTTATCCAGGAATCTGCAGACCAGCTCACCAGCATCTCCCGTTCGGCAGAAACCTATCGCGCCGAAATGAACCGCCTGGCCTCCATGCTGCTGGAATATCCGTTTGTCATGCAGATGTACGGATGCGGAGGCTCCACTGGTCCGCAGCTTATGGCCGAAATTGGTGATGTCTGCCGCTTTGCAAGCAAGAAGGTTCTTGCTGCATTTGCCGGAGTTGATCCGGCTCCTAATGCTTTCGGGGATAAGGTTTCGAAAAGCAATAGGACGACAAAGCGGGGGTTCTCCCTATCTCTGAAAGACGCTGTTTAACATCATGAGCGTCTATATTCAAAAGTCTCCGTCGGATGAGCCTGTCTACCAATTCCTTGACCGCAAACGGGCCGAGGGTAAGCCGTATTACGTTTACATGACTGCCGGTGCGAACAAATTCCTGCGCCGCTATTATGGCCAGGTGTGGGACTACCTCAATGGGCTTGAGGCAGATGACAACTGCCCGACGGAAGCGGTTGCTGAAGCTGTGTCAAGCGTTTGACACAGAGGTGGCTTAGCCACCTCTTGTCTACCCACCTGCACAGGCGGGATGGCCTGTCAAGGACGCCATAGGCGCGGCGCAGCCGTTTATCCTTGACTGGACAGCTCGGCGGTGCTACCTACAAATGCTTTCCAGTTTAAGCCAGCGCTCTGCGGCGGCTCTTTTGTGTTGTCCATTTTTCCCACCTCACCTGTCTCAAATATTTTCTTGCTCAAGCCCATTTGGGGCTTGACTTTTTGTTTGTAGGCTTTCCTTTTGTGTCTAAGCTTGCTGCCATATCCTTGGAGCTCCTTTCGGCTTCTTGAATGTTGTTTACAATACCTGCATTCTACCAGATCTGGAACCCCAAGGAAAACGAAGCAATCTGCCCCCTTTTTTATTTTATGGCTATCCAATTAGAGCATATCGATAAAAAGGCTTGGAGGAAGCGCAAGCGTTCAAAAGGCGTGCAAATAATTGATCCAGCCAATTCCGGCGGTTAAATCGGTAGCAAAATTCATCAAGAAATGCCTGTAAATGAGTATCATCCAGGCCATGATAGGTGCCGTTGATAAAGGCTTTGGCATTGGACACAAGCATATGTAGCCACTTTAAATGATCTGGATTCACTCTTGGATTGAAGATTTCCGATTCCAGGCGATAGCCTTCCCTGGCCAGCTTGTTGTAGGCGGAGAGCCCATCGCTGCATAGCAGGGAGCCTGGAACAATACAGCTTTTGGCGAACTCTACAAGCGTATCCCCGTCAACGGTGTCGCTTACCTTTGCCCGCAAGTAGCCCGGATGCCCCTTTTCATCCAGCGATACGCCAAATACCACCGGTATTTTGTCGGTTCCACGCCCACACTTACCGCCCACGTGGGCACCGCCGAAAAAAGAGTCATCCACCTCTACGGTTCTACTCAGCAGGTATAGGCTGTCCCGATCTCCCATCGCTTTGCGAATTTTATGCGACATTGTCCAAGCGGTATCATAGGCAACCTTCAGTTCCCGCTTCAGTCTCAGTGCCGAGCATCCCCGCTTGTCCTGCCCCATCAAATAGATCGCCAGAAACCATTTGGTCAGTGGCGTGCGGGTTTTCTCCATCACCGTCCCAGCCGTGACCGATGTTTGATGGTTGCAATGCCGACATTGCAGTTTATTGCGCGCTTTTATCTGGTATGGTCTATCCGCTGCGCCGCATTTTGGGCAGGTGAACCCTTCTGCCCACCGCATTTGATAAAGGTATTCCCGACAGGCTTCTTCCGTCCCGAACCGTTCCATGAATTTCAGCAAATTCATGCTCTCCTGCTGTGCCATGCACTCATCCCTATCCCTTTTTCTTTCTATTTTACCACATTATGTTCTGCTTGGATAGTCATTTTTTATTTTGCCAACGAAAATTTTACACTAGCGCGACCTCCACACCGACCTACAAATCCTCCTAGGACAAGTCGGCAACTGGGCTGTACACGGCGGCGACTATGAAGGACAAAATCAGCACCTTCCCCAAGACTGCGGGACTGCTGGTGTTCCGTGGCACAAGCACCTCAAATATTACCCATGTTGGCGTTTACGGCGGGGACGGTTATGTCTATGAAGCGAAGAACCATGCCAGCGGTGTCTGCAAGACCGCTTACAAGCAGTCTGACTGGAATTACTGGGCGCAGTGTTCCTATATCGCTGATGATACGGCGGCTGATGCGACTTCTCTGGCGGTGCAGACTACAGCGGCGGACGAGAAAGCCATATGGGATTACCTCTACGGCAAAATTGGCAACGCCTATGGTGTGGCAGGGCTGATGGGCAACCTCTATGCGGAGTCGGCGCTCATCGCCAATAACCTCCAGAACGCCTACAATACCAAGCTGGGAATGACGGATAAGGAGTACACGGACGCTGTGGACAACGGCACCTATACCGCCTTCTCTTCGGATTCCGCCGGATACGGCCTGGCGCAGTGGACTTATTCCACGAGAAAAAAAGCCCTGCTGGAGTATGCCGTGGCACAGAAAGCCTCTGTGGGCAACCTCTCCATGCAACTGGCGTTTCTCTACAAGGAGATGTCCGAGAGCTATGGGGCTGTGCTGGACACGCTGAAGAATGTCACCTCCGTCCTCCAGGCATCCAATATCGTACTGACCAAGTACGAAATACCCGCCGATACGGGGACTTCGGTGCAGACGAAACGCGCCGGTTACGGACAGACCTATTATGATAAATATGCAGGGATAAGCTCCTCTGCATCCTCCGGCTCGACCAGCACTTCCACTGTGACGGAGCAGACGGCAACCGACCCGGCGAAGTCCTTCAACAAGAGTCTCGTCGGTACCTACAAGACCACGGCGAACCTCTACATGAGGAACGGCACCGGTCAGGGCAAATCCGCGATGGTGGTGCTGCCGAAGGGGACGAGCGTGAAGAACTACGGCTACTACACATCTGCAAGCGGCGTGAAGTGGCTCTACGTTCAGATCACCTACAACAATGTCAAATATACCGGCTTCTGCTGCGGGACGTATCTCAAAAAGCAGTAAGCCACACAAGAGTAATGCCTGCTGGGGATTGATTTCCCTGGCAGGCGTTATTTTTTTGCTCAAACACCCCATCAAAATGGCCTCCAAATGTCCATATGTTGAGGAGGTGCTTTGGTATGACATCAGAACAAGAAATCCAAGTAACAGGTCTGCGTGAACAAGGTTACGGTTATGCCACCATCGCCAAGTCAACAGGACTTACTAAAAATGCTGTTGTCGCATTTTGTCGAAAGAAGGGGCTGACAGGCTGCAAAGCCGCAAATAGTCGTGTAGATATTCCATCAGACCGCTGCCTGCAATGCGGAAAACCCATTGAACAGAAAACAGGAAGAAAACGCATAAAATTCTGCTCTCCTGAGTGCCGCACGGCATGGTGGAACAGTCACCCGGAGGCTGTGAACCGTAAGGCTGTCTATTCCTTCGTATGTGCAGGGTGTGGGAAATCCTTCACGGTATACGGCAATGCCCATCGGAAATACTGCTGCCACGAATACTATATCCGTGACCGATACAAAGGCGGTGGTAGCGATGAATGAGAAAGAATTCAGCGCAGAGGTTCGCTATCAATCCGCCATATCCGTGGTAAAAAGTTTGTTCCGACAGGGGCTTCTGACCGCCAAGGAGTACGCTGAAATTGATACAAAACTGCTCGAAAAATATGCGCCATCTTTGGGTACATTATTCTCCGAAAATGACTTGATAACCGGCGAGTTTAGAGCGATATATAGTAGCGGAAAGGAGTGATTTTATGCGTAAAATCAGCAAAATAGAGCCGGTTGTCCCGGTGCTGCCTGTCCGCAAAAAGGTCGCTGCTTATGCCCGTGTTTCAAAGGATACCGAGCGACTGGCACATTCGCTGTCAGCACAGATAAGCTACTACAGCGGACTGATTCAGAAGAACCCCGAATGGGAATATGTCGGCGTATATGCGGATTACGGAATAACGGGGACATCCGCTGATGGGCGGCCGGAATTTATGCGGATGCTGAAGGACTGCGAGGATGGAAAAATCAATATTGTCCTCACGAAATCCATCTCTCGTTTCGCAAGGAACACGGTTGACCTGCTGGAGACGGTACGGCATCTAAAGGAACTGGGTATTGAGGTCAGGTTCGAAAAAGAACATATCAATTCGCTTTCGGAGGACGAGGAGCTTATGCTTTCCCTGCTTGTATCCTTTGCCCAGGAAGAAAGCCGTTCTATTTCGGACAACTGTAAATGGGGCATTCGTAAGCGTTTCGAATCCGGCGAAATCGGTACGGCAAATAAACATATCCTCGGCTACCGTTATGATGAGGAACAGCGAAAATATATCATCATCCCGGAAGAAGCAGTTATCGTCCGCAGGATGTTCGAGCTTTATATTGACGGCGTTTCTTTGCAGGGAATCTGCGATGACCTAAATGACAGCGGGTACCGAACCATCAACGGCTGCTTATTCCAAGAGGCATCGCTGATGGTTATGATTCGCAATGAAGCCTATGCCGGAGATACCTTGCGGCAGAAAAGCTACATGGCAGACCCCATCACGAAGAACAAGGTAAAGAATAAAGGCGAATTTCCAAAATACTATATGCCCGATACCCACGAAGCTATCATCGACCGTGCCACCTATGCAAAGGTACAGGATGAAATAGCTCAGCGTGCATCTCTTCTGAACCCGACCTACTACTTCACCAAAAAAATCAAGTGTGGCATCTGTGGAATGCCTTACACCAGAAAAATCAGCAAAATAAAAGGCAAGAAATTTGTTCACTGGATTTGCCGGACGAAAAAAGAGCCAGGAGTAACCTGCACCAGCATTAATTTCAGCGAAGCAGAGCTTAAACACATATGTGCCAAGGTTCTCGACACAGGCGACTTTTCAGAAGATGAATTCAATCGTCGAGTGTTGGAATTGACAGTTCTGGAGAACGGCAGCATCGAATTTCACATGATTGGCGGGGAGAAAACGCTGTGGGAAAATCTCCGCATCAACGAAAGTCGCCATATTCCCACGGTGACCGACTGCTTCAAAGGGAAACTGCTCTGCGGAGACTGCGGTTTGGAATACCACCGGGTGGTTGGCGCAGGTAAGTGGGTGTACTGGTACTGCATCGGGAAGAAACGCAAAGGGATATCCTGCTCCAATCGGAACTACGCTGACTACCAGTTACGGAACATCTCCGCATGGGCGCTGGGGCTTTCCGAATTTGACGAAACAGAATTTGATAAGCATATAGAGAAAATCACGGTACAGTTGGATGGTAATCTGCTGTACTGTTTTTATGACGGGAGGACAGTTCTATGGGAAAGGTAATCACGATTCCGGCAACGATAAGCAAGTACACCGCTACGCCTATCAATGCCGTAAAAAAACGCAAGGTTGCCGCTTACGCCCGTGTCAGTACAGACCACGAGGAGCAGCTGTCAAGCTATGAGGCACAGGTCGATTACTACACAAATTATATTAAAAACAGAGATGACTGGGAGTTCGTTTGTGTGTACGCAGATGAAGGAATAACCGGCTGTAACACAAAAAAGCGAGACGGGTTTAATACGATGGTTTCGGACGCGCTTGCCGGAAAAATCGATCTCATCATAACAAAATCGGTGAGCAGATTCGCCAGAAACACGGTAGACAGCCTGGCCACTATCCGAAAGCTGAAGGAAAACGGCATTGAAGTTTACTTCGAGAAGGAGGCCATATGGACCTTTGATGGTAAGGGCGAACTGCTGCTCACCATCATGTCCTCGCTGGCGCAGGAGGAATCACGCTCCATCTCAGAGAACTGCACATGGGGACAGAGAAAGCGTTTTGCAGATGGCAAAGTGAGTGTGCCGTTCAAACGGTTTCTCGGCTACGACAGGGGACCAGATGGGAACCTTATAATAAATGAGGATGAGGCGGTCATTGTCCGCAGGATTTACGCTATGTTTCTTGAGGGCATGACACCCTACCTCATTGCAAAGCAGCTCACCAGCGAGGGCATCCCTTCTCCCGGCGGCAAGCCGAAATGGGGAGATACCGTTGTAAAAAGCATACTCACGAACGAAAAATACAAAGGCGACGCTCTGCTGCAGAAGGTACTCACCACGGACTTTCTCACCAAGAAAAAGAAAGTCAACGAAGGCGAAGTGCCGCAGTATTATGTGGAAGGCAACCATCCTGCCATCATCTCTCCAAAGGTTCATGAAATGGTACAGCTTGAAATGGAAAGGCGCAGCAAAAACGGCAGGCACAGCGGAATGCACCTCTTCTCAGGCAGAATAAAATGCGGTCACTGCGGCAGTTGGTACGGCTCGAAGATATGGCACTCCAACAGCAAATACCGCAAGACCATCTGGCAGTGCAATCACAAATTCGATGGTGAAGAAAAATGCCCGACACCATATCTGACAGATGAGAACGTAAAGGAATATTTTATTTCGGCTTTGAATACACTGATTGTCCAGAAGGATGAGGTTATTGCCGATGTAACTGAATCCCTGATGCCGACCTTTGATACCTCGGTGCTGGAATCAGAGCGTGACCAGCTCCTGCAGGATGTCCAGATGCTTGCAGATGCCGTACAGAAAATCATCTATGAGAATGCCCACGTAGCCCTCGACCAGACAGAATATCAGGACCGTTACGATGCCCTGACTGCTCGGTATGAAGAAACCAAAACAAAGCTGGACACCATAAACGAACAGATAAGCGACAAACAGATCAGACGGGCATCAATCGAGGAATTTCTGGATACTCTCTCAGGGCAGGAAAACTCAATCACTGAATTCGAGCAAAATGCCTGGTGTGGGCTGGTGGATTTCATAACCGTCTACGGTGAGGACGATGTTCGAGTGACCTTCAAAAACGGCATGGAAGTCAAAGCCTGACAACATAAAACGACACCTCGTTTTGGAGCAGCCTATCACTCCGGCATGAGATGTTTTTTCTATAATTTATATAGTCACCGCAAGGCATTTAGTCACCGCAAAACTGCACATTTTAATTTTTCATACCCTTGTATCAATTTCTCGGTCTACATATCTGCGTACACGGAAACAAACTCCCAGTCGTCACGGCTTTTGATGTAATTGGTGTAATAATCGACCTGTGCCTCGTAGCTGGTCAGCTGTTCTTCCTGGTCGGTGCTGACACGGGCATAGGCAGCGATACGGCGTTTCTTTGTGCTGTTAATCGGCGCTGCCGTGAACCTGCTCAGTGTTGCCGGAATTGTTGTTACTGTCTTCGCCATCCTTGCGCCACCTCCTTTCTTTGCGGATAGCCTTGGTCTGTTTTATTCTGCGTTCCTCCGTCCAGGGATTGCCGACACGCCTGTTCAGATAATCATTCGACTCTGTGTGACCGTCACGGAAGTGGAATGTTACCGTATGTTCCAGAATGGATGCGCACTCGATGGCGGCGTCCATTTTATCCTCGTCAAATTCCGAAAGCCCCAGCACTTCGGCAACCAGACGCTTCATGGTTTCGTCCTTAATGGAGGAAGGGTTGGTATCCTTGTTTTTGTGAAGTTCTGCCCATTTCTTTTTCCGCTCCGGTGTCCACCAGTCTAACTTTGCCGTGGATTTGAATTCCCAAGTATGCGAAACCTCGGAGCCGCCTTTCATGTGAAAGATGAGAAGATTGTCCGGGCAGACCGTGATGCACTCGACTTTTTTCAGAAAAACATTCTCATCAAATTCATTTAGTTCCAGCACCTTGCAACAAGACTAGATCAGAGCTTCGTTCGGTACATTTTTGGCATCACAGAATCTGACGCCTTTATCATCTTTGCCACGGCATCCCCATGTGACAAATGTGTCATCCATCCGTTTATAGGAGTGCCTACGGTAACTCTTGCCGCAGTGTGAACATTTCAGCTTGCTAGTAAAGCAGGAAGTCGGGATGTGAGGGTTAGCGATTGCACCGAGCTTTCTGCGCCGTGCAATCTCATCCTGCACCTTCTGATAGGTTTCCAGGCTGATGATAGTCTCGTGCGTGTCCGGCACCCAATACTGCGGAAGTTCCCCTCGGTTGATACGGCTCTTTTTGCTGATGGGGTCAACCGTGTATTCTTTCTGGAATAGCAGGTTCCCCGTGTAGGTGATGTTGCCGAGAATCTGGCGGATGGATGAATTGCTGAAGTGCATACCCTTATAGGATTTCACGCCCATTTCTTCCAGTTGCTTTTCTGTGGCTTCTGCTGAGAGACCGTTTAGGAAATTATCATAGATGAGCCGGATAATTTTTGCTTCATCCGGTTCAATGACCAGATGGTCGCCCTCCTAGCGGTATCCGTAAATCTGGAACCGACCGTTCGGAATGCCCTGCTTAAACCGTTTAACAGTTCCCCATTTGACATTTTCCGAAATGGAGCGGCTTTCTTCCTGCGCAAAAGATGCCAAAATGGACATCATCAGCTCACCGTCACCGCTCATGGAATTGATGTTCTCTTTTTCGAACCGTACCTTCATGCCGATGTCTTTCAAGTGTCGGACGGTTTCCAGCAGGTCAACCGTATTCCGGGCAAACCGCTGAATCGACTTCGTGAGAACAATGTCGATCTGAACACGCACATTGATACAAAATAACGATGAACACGGATACCCCATTAACGATGAACACGCCACCCTATTAACGATTGTGAACAGGTGCAAAATGAGGGGTGTGCATAATTTAACGATAGAAAAAGCACCCGACCGAAGCCGGATGCCGTAAAAATCCGTATTCTGTTCAAACCTCTGTGCCGTCTCGGAATGTCACTCGGATGTCCTTATCGCTGTAGACTGTCACAAAATCCACCAGGCTCGTCCAAGTCTCCTCGTCAAATTCTGTAATGGGCTGCTGGCTTTCAATGGATATGATGAACTGTTCCATCTGCTTTTTTCTTGCGGCGTTATCCGCAATCGTCTGCGTGGCTTCATCGTACTGTGCTTTTGTCTTTTCGTAGCGTTCCACCAGACTGTTGTAGCGTTCTGTGTACTCGTCCTGGTCGAGAGCAACACGGGCATTTTCATTTACACACCGCTCGGTCAGTTCTACGATAACTTCCAGCTCACTGTGAAGCTCCGCCTGCCTTTTCTCCAGTTCAGTGCTGTCGCACAGCATGGCGATGATGGTCTGCACATTGGCAATCAGTTCATCCCGCTCGCAGAGCAGAATGTTGACTGCCCGGACGAACACTGCTTTGACCTCATCCTCGGTAATGTGCGGAGTGCCGCACTTTTTATCGCCTTTGTATTTGTTGTTGCACTGATAAATGACCCGGCGGTATTTATCGTTGGAGTGCCAGACTTTGGAGCCGTACCAGCAGCCGCATTCGCCGCATTTGATTTTAGAGGAGAAAACGCTCACGCCGCTGTAGCGCTGGCTGCTCTGGGAGCGCCTTTCCATCTCCATCTGCGCATAATCAAAAATTTTCGGCTCAATGATGGCTTCGTGGTTTCCCTCAACATAGTATTGCGGGATTTCGCCCTCGTTGGCCTTGCTTTTCTTTGTCAGAAAGTCAGTCGTGTAGGTTTTCTGGAGCAGGGCATCGCCCTTGTACTTTTCGTTGGTAAGGATGCTCTGAACCGTGGACATATTCCATTTGTTCTTTCCTGTTGGAGTCTTTATCTCCCTCTTAGTAAGCTCCGAAGCAATAGCATATGCCGTCAGGCCGTCAAGGAACAGCTTGTAGATAAGCCGCACAACTTTTGCCTGTTCTTCGTTTACAACGAGGTTTCCGTCCTTCCCACGGTCGTAGCCCAAAAAGCTGCCGAATGGCACGCTGACTTTTCCGTCCGCCATGCGCTTTCTCTGCCCCCAAGTGCAGTTCTCCGAAATGGAGCGTGATTCCTCCTGCGCCAGCGAGGACATAATCGTCAGGAGCAGCTCGCCTTTGCCGTCAAAGGTCCAGATATTTTCCTTCTCGAAGAAACACTCTATATTATGCTCCTTCAGCTTTCGGATGATTGTGAGCGAATCGACTGTATTTCTGGCAAACCTCGATACGCTCTTAGTTATGATCAGGTCGATGCGTCCTGCGAGGGCATCGCTCACCATTGTATTGAAGCCCTCCTGTCTTTTTGTGTTACAGCCCGTAATTCCTTCATCTGCGTACACGGCAACGAACTCCCAGTCATCACGGCCTTTGATGTAATTGGTGTAATAATCGACCTGTGCCTCGTAGCTGGTCAGCTGTTCCTCATGGTCAGTGGACACACGGGCATAGGCTGCAACTCTGCGTTTTTTCTTACTGTTAATCGGCGCAGCCGTGTACCGGCTGATTGTCGCCGGAATTGTCGTTACCCGCTTTGCCATTTACTGCTCCCTCCTGATATATTTTCTTTTGCCTTTGATGTACTGCCTTTTTTCCGTATGCCCGTCCCTGAAATGAAATGTGAGCATATCGCCTGCCGCCGAAATGTATGAAAGGCGCTGCGTCATGATGTCAGCATCAAATTCTTCTGTTCCAAGAACCTCCGCGATGATTACCTTCAGCTTTTCGTCTTTCATAGGGATGGGTCTTGGAATATCCTCATGGATGCCCATTTCCGCAATACGCTTATTGTGCTTATGGCACTCCCATGATAGATTTAACGAGCCGTCTGCGTGATAGCGTTTTTTGGCGGCAAGGTTTTCGCCGCACCCCTCGCACTTGATAAAAATCGACAGGTCATAGTGCAGATACTTCATGGTGGTGCGGGACTTGTAGATTTCAGCGTGGCGTTTTCTGTCCTCGTCTGTCCATTGCGCTTTTCGCTTCTGGCGGTCGGATTTTGTAATTTCACTGCCGCCGTGATAGAAGTAGCTCGCCTTTCCCGCTATGCCGTTTTCTATCTCAACACCGTAACGCTGTACAATCTCAGCTTGTGCGGCATCAAAGATATCCTGGCTTATGATAGCCGGATGCGTTTCTTCCGAATAGTACATCGGAAGCTCACCGTTGTTTTTCACTAATTTCTTTACTCCGTTATCATCCACATAATATTTCTGGAGCAGGGAGTTGCCCGTGTATTTCTCGTTTCGGATAATTTCGCCGACCACCGCCCCGGAAAAAGGCTTTCCCGTGTAGGACTTACGCCCCTCTGCATTTACCTTTTCGGCAACCTTATAAAAAGATAAGCCGCTCAGATACAGTTCATAAATCCTGCGGACGGTTTCCGCTTCCTCCGGTTCGATTTCGTACTGACCGTTAGCAGCGCGGTATCCGAGGATTTTAGCCGGTCTCAGCCTGCCGTCCATAAACCTTTTGCGGATGCCCCACTTACAGTTCTCTGAAATACTGCGGCTTTCTTCCTGCGCAAATGACGCAAGGATGGAGAGCATCAGTTCCCCATCCCCGCTCATAGAGTTGATGTGTTCTTTCTCGAACCGCACCTCCACGCCGATGTCCTTTAAATGCCGTACCGTCTCCAGCAGGTCTACGGTATTCCTGGCGAATCTCGATATTGATTTACAGAGGACGATATCGATTTTTCCATTTTCACAGTCCCTGACAAGGCGCTGGAATTCCGCCCTATGCTTTGTGCTTGTCCCTGTGACAAAACTGTCGGCGTACACTCCGGCATACTCCCATTCGGGATTTTTCTGTATCAGGCTGCTGTAGTAGCTTATCTGAGCCGAAAGCGAATGGTTCAGCCGTTCCGTTTCCATAGAAACTCTGGCATAGGCGGCGACCTTTTTCCTTGCCGCAATTGCGGGCGTGGTCTGCTCGATTTTCGTAATTTTAGCCATGAAATCACGCTCCTTTCCGCTACTATACATCACTCTAAAAGCCCCTTAAGTCAAGCGGGCGTCCGAAAATAATGTGCCGAAAACGGGGCGGTATTTCTCAAGGAATATTATATCAATCTGACGATACTCCTGTTCATTTATGATGCCGTTTTCCAGCATTCGCATGACCATGCTCATGGTCGCTTGGTACAGCTTTTCATTCTTCATCTGTTCTTCACTCATTGCCGCCGCCTCCCAACCGATGCTCGATGTAGCACTCATGACAACAATACTTCCTGGCAGCACTGCCATAAACTGAGAAGGTCTTTCCGCAGTTTGCGCAGATGACCTCACGCATCGCTCTGCGGTCAACCCGGTCGAGATGGGCATTCCACCACTTGTTCCGGCACTTATCCGAGCAGAACTTCTTCTCTTTGCGTCCTGGGTTCTGCCTGACGGGAACACCACAGCACAGACATTTGTGTTCAGTAGTATCTTGCTGAACCGGCTCCGGCTGCTGTGCATTTCTGCGGCAGAACGATTTCACTGTATTTTCCGAAATCCCAACCTTGCGGGCAATGGAGCCATAGCCCATGCCTTCTGCGCGGAGAGAGGATATCATCATTTTCTGTTCATTGGTCATCACAGTCCCTCCAATCGTTAAGGGATATATCCCTCTACTTCTGAAAGGACAGAAATGCGATTTTTCAGCGGACAAAAAAAAATAACGCCTGCCAGGGAAATCAATCCCCAGCAGGTGTCCATAAATATCATTTTTTAATTATTAGCAAGAAGTTTTTCTACTTGGTCTTTGCGCTCAAACAGAACACATCCACCAGCGTGATCCTCCATCAATACGTCCCCGTCTTGCAGTGCTGTAAATAGCTTGGAGTGCAGTGCTTCTCTAACAGACGTATCTCGAACACTTATGTCAGAATAAGGAGAGAATGGGCATGGCTCAGCGCCGCCGTGGGAATTAATGTGGAAAAACCCTCTTCCCGCAGCAAGGCATCCACCAGAGCTTTTCTCATCACCGGGGAAAGAGATGAACAGCATCTCAGGATACTGTTCCCGCAGTTCCATGAGCTTGTTTTTCAGAAATTCTCTTTCCTCATCTTGTGGTGCCAATTCAGTGCTGTCTTCGATGATGGGCACAAACTCAACATAAATCACAACCTTGCAGCCCCGCTCTTGGAGAACGGAAATAAAGCTGTCAGAAACTACTTCGTTCAGGTTAGAAGTCGTAACTATAACCGATGCTCCAAAAATCAGATGATTATCCTTTATCTTGTCCATTGCACGAATCAGGCTCTTATAGATTCCCGCTCCCCGGCGCTCATCCGTTTTCTTTTCATCACCCTCAATGCTGAAAACAGGAACCAGATTCCGAGATTTATCAAAAAGTTGTATGTAGCTGTCATTCAGCAAGGTTCCGTTTGTGAAAACAGGAAATAGGATTTCTGGGATTTGCACTGCCTTCTCCAGAATATCACGGCGCATCATAGGCTCTCCGCCTGCAAGGAGAATAAAACCAATTCCTAAATCACATGCCTCTCTGAAAATAGCATCCCATTCGTCTGCGGAAAGCTTGGCATACGCTTTTCCATCAGAGCAGATGTGGTTTCCCAATGCATAGCAGCCCGCGCAGTGCAGATTGCAGCTGCTTGTAATGCTGGCAATCAGAAATGGAGGGATGTGTTCCCCCTGTTCTTCCAGCTGGGCGCGTCGTTTGGATGACTTTCGACTTGCCAGTGCGTAACGCGCCATAAAAGCACTTTCCTTCGGGTCTTTCAGTGTTGCTCTAATGGCACCTTTGACGATATTTTCTACACCGCCCGTCATGTATTCTCCAAGATTGAATTCCTTTTCAGCCATTCCGTCTTACTTCCTTTCCGTTATTTCTGCTGCAAATTTCCTTGTAGCTTTCAGGTCATCCTGATTCGGGCGGCCTTTGTGAAGTGCTGTAAACTCCCCACGACAATAAAAGTTTTTGCTCTCTACTGGGATGCCTTTGTCCTGGAGCTTCTTCTGAATTTGCGGAAACGCACGTTCCGCAAGTGCAGAGGTAGAGAAAACGACGACTTTGCCGATCTTGCTTTTGTCCAGTGTCTGAATATACGCCTTGACTTCAGAACTAATGCCGCCCCAATATACAGACGCTCCTAAGAACAGAATGTCAATGTTGCCATCTATCGGCGCAGTAATCTGTTCGGCTTGGCAACCGACCGTCCCTTGCAATTTCGTCTGCCAGTTTTTTCGTATTTCCTGATTTTGAAAAGTAGCGCACCGCTACCTTTGATTTTTCCATAGCGAATTCCTCCAATTCTGCAGGAAGTTTAAGAAGCATCCATATTCTCGCTCTGAAAAAAGGCTTTACTCTTAAATCGCTACCTGCTATGATATAATTATAGGCATGGGAGATACCCATGTCAACTACGCATTTTTTATGGAGTAGGTACTAAAAAACTTATCTAAGGAGGAAATCGCGATGGCGAATGAACATATCTGTCCTTGTACCGTAGGGTGCCCTTTGCAAAAAGCGATAAGTGCAATAAGCGGAAGATGGAAAATGTCTATTTTATGTTCACTGTCAAATGACGGCGCGACCAGATACAATGACATAAAGCGTAAAATGGGGAGCATTTCTAATGCGATGCTTGCCAAGTCTCTAAAAGAACTTGAGGATGATGGCCTTGTAAAGAGAACGGAATACTTGGAAGTGCCAATTCGTGTAGAATATGAAATCACAGATTCCGTTCGTTCTTTGATTCCGATTCTTACGGAGCTTGCCGTATGGGGAAGCAATCTGGAAAATCAGAACATAGCAAGTGAAGAATAGATGCTGAAACCAATGCTACAGAAACATTAAAAATAATCCTCGAATTGCAATAGCAAGTTGCAATAGTTTTATCAGTGATGCTCGTTGGCAGATGCGTTTGGGTTTCACGGAGGGAGGGCGTAGCCCGACCGGAGAGAAGCCCAAACGTGCGGCTACTCAGGCGGCGTAAATGCGATCCAGTTCCTGCTCGAACAGTTCCTCCGGCGTCCGTTAGCCAAGGATTTTTCTCGGCAGCGCATTGATACGGTCGGCAAAGAATTGAATATCCTCTTCACTATAGTCTGCAATACTCTTGCCTTTTGAAATAAACCGCCGAAGCATCCTGTTGTGGCACTCGTTCGTGCCTCGCTCCCAGGAGGAATATGGATGCGCAAAGTACACCTTTACGTCAGCTTTTTTCAATTCGAACAATCTGGTAAACTCTGAGCCGTTGTCAGCAGTAATGGTTTGGAATACTTTTGAGAAGTGCTCACCGTATTCTGCTTTCAATTTTTCCATAGCTTCCATCATGGCATCTGCGGAGTGATTTTGGAGCTTCAGCAAGATAGATACCCGCAGTTTCCTCTCTGTTAGGGTCATAACGCAGGGTTCCTCGGTCGTCTTTTTTCCAAGCACAGAATCAATCTCCCAGTTTCCAAAATCCTTTCTGCTTTCTACACATTCCTCCCGCAAATCAATACTGTCACCCAGCTTTTTCTTATTTTCACGAACTTTTCACTTCTTTGTGTTCCGGCTCACCTTTTCTGGCAGATCAATGTTTTTCAGGGAAATCACTCCCAAATCAACATAATTGTAGAGCGTTTTGGTACACACCATT
>Ga0192247_1020_pt1 | contig 64716 bp, 72 predicted proteins | sample Koala_Koa26_D3_FD_131276 | JGI IMG/M metagenome (GOLD analysis project Ga0192247, IMG submission 131276) | Enriched cells from koala feces incubated with labeled cellulose particles, San Francisco Zoo, California, United States - Koala_Koa2-6_D3 ...
AACAGTTTTTTATTTTTCTTACTACGACTACCGTATAATCTTGCCGAAAATACGGTGATAATTTCAAGAACATCTTTCGCAAGTTCTTCTTCAAATTTAATATTTTCATCACCTTTATTGATAATGATTACTTCCACATCTTTTGCTTCACAAATTGAAAAAACCAATTCTGCACCAAAACGTAAAAGTCTATCTTTATGCGTTAGAACTAAGCGTTTAACTTTTCCGTCTAAAATAAGATTTAATAATTTTGTTAGACCTTGCTTGTAGTAATTCATTCCACTACCAAGATCTTGAATAACTTCATAATTAAAGCCTTGTTTAGAACAATAAAGTTCTAAAATTTGTACTTGACGAACTAAATCTTCTTTTTGATCGTGGCTACTCACTCGAGCATAAGCAATGGTTTTCAAATCATCACGATTAAAAACAATATTATGGTTAATCGCTTTGAGCGTTTCAAGTTTATAGCGGCGATCACCGCCTTTTGTGAGCTCATCGGGCTTAAGCAAGCCCTTTTTATCCCAATTTCGTAGCGTTTGTATGGTTACGCCAAGCACTTTGCTCGCTTGACCAATGGAAAGAAGTTTGTTCATTTTGGAAATTATAGCATAGAATCAATGATTATGATTATACTAAATTATTTTAGATATTTATAGAATTTTATAGATTTTATCTTTCAGTTTCTTGCCCTGTGGATAACAAAACACCAGCAGAGTTATAGTCTTTGATGATGTAATAACCGGTAATGATAATGACACATAATCCGATAAGTAGCTCCATTTTCATCTCCTTTATTTTATTGTAAAAGATAGATGAAAATTATAGCTGAAAGGGGGATATAAAACTGCGATCTAAATCACACTTTAAGCATTACCCCGTGCAATTTGTTTTTGTAATTTGACTAATTTCTCTTTAATACGGTTACGTTTGAGGGGCGATAAATAATCTACAAATAACACGCCATTTAAGTGATCAATTTCATGTTGAATACAAATTGCCAATAACCCATCTGTTTCAAAGGTAAATTCTTCACCCTGACGATTCAGTGCTTTCACCGTGACTTTTTCTTTGCGAGGCACTAATCCACGAAAGCCCGGAATGGACAAGCAACCTTCTTCAATACCGGCTTCCCCCGAACTTTGTAAAATTTCAGGGTTGATCAACACGATCTGATTGGTCTTGTCCCCATCAATATCAATGGTAATCACACGTTTATGTACATTCACTTGTGTTGCTGCCAGTCCGATCCCTTCGTGTTCATACATAGTTTCAAACATATTATCGATAAAGGTTTGTAGTTCGTCATTAAATTCAGTGACAGGTTCCGCAATGGTGCGTAATTGTTCATCAGGATAAATTAATATATTTAATAAGCTCATAATTGTTGAATAATGTTGAATAAAAGAAGTGACCGTATTTTAGCAGATTCATAGAAAAATGGGGCAAAATAAACCGCACTTTGATGGATTATTTTATTCTATTTGCACGCATAATAGCGTAATATAACGACAACGTTGACAAGTATAATATAGGACATATAATGGATGATCAATCAATCAATCAATCAATCAATCAATCAATCAATCAATCAATCAATCAATCAATCAATCAATCAATGAGCCTATTCCTGTACTAAAATTAAGGCATGGTAATTTTAAATTATTACCCCATGATTTAATTAGTTTTTGGGCTAAAGAGTATGGCGAATGGTCTGAGCTTGAAGTGATGTTATTTGGCAAGTTGTTGGATCCGCATGCTAATGTTATTGAAGTCGGTTCGAATCAGGGGATGCATGCTGTGCCGATTGCTCAATTTATTGCAAAAGGTAAATTGTTTTGCTTTGAACCGCAACGTATCGTTTTTCAGCATTTATGCTGTAATATCACGTTAAATAATCTGTTAAATGTTTATTGTTATAATCAAGGTGTAAGCGATCAATGTGCAAACACCGAGATTGAAGCATCAGATTATCAAACAGATTGGAATTATGGCAGTTTTTCCATTGATAAAGGATTTAGTACCGAAGGTGAATTTGCTGGTGAAGTGCATCGGGAAACAATATCCTTAATTACCTTAGATAGTCATCCCGAAATTCAGAAATTGACATCATTACGATTATTAAAAATTGATGCCGAAGGGTTTGATTTGAAAGTCTTAGCTGGTGCGAAACAAACAATTGCAAGACATAAACCGGTTATTTTTATTGAGGTTCATAGTGATTCTATTATATCCACTAAAAGATACTTGGAATCCATTGATTATTGTTGTTATTGGTTTGTTTCTAACCGTTATCAGAAAAATAATTTCCTTGGGAATTCGAAAGAAATAAAAGGGGTGGATACTAATTTTGTTTGTTTTCATCGCACTGTCGTCGAGAATAATGGCGTACCGGATTATTTAGTAGCAGTGAATGAGGCTACGCTTGATCGGGTACCGATAATGCAGCTAGGATAAGCATGTTGCGATAAAAAAACCCAGCATAGCCGGGTTTTTTGTTCAATCTAAACAATTATTCTGCAACAACAACTACGTTTAATGCTGCGAATACTTCGCCATGAAGTTGGAAACGAATGTCGTGATCACCGATGGTACGTAATGGACCAGTGGATAAACGCACTTCTGATTTTTCTACTTTCACACCCGCCGCGGTTACCGCTTCAGCCACATCACGAGTAGTGATAGAACCGAATAAACGACCACCGTCACCCGCTTTAGAAACGATAGTAACGGATTCTAAGGCAGTGATTTGTGCTGCACGAGCTTGTGCTTCTGCAAGGCTTGCAGCCGCTTTCGCTTCTAATTCAGCACGACGTGCTTCAAAATGTTCAATGTTCGCTTTGGTTGCCATCACTGCTTTTCCTTGTGGAATTAAGTAGTTACGGGCGAAACCTGATTTCACATTGACTTGATCACCTACGTTACCTAGGTGAATAATTTTATCTAAAAGAATGACTTGCATTACCGTTCTCCTTAATTACTGATGATTGTCAGTGTATGGAAGTAACGCTAAATAACGCGCACGTTTGATTGCACGAGCTAGTTGACGTTGATACTTCGCACGAGTACCGGTAATACGGCTTGGGACAATTTTGCCGCTCTCTGTGATATAGTTCTTTAATGTCGCAATATCTTTGTAATCAATTTCTACAACATTTTCCGCGGTGAAACGGCAGAACTTACGACGACGGAAATAACGTGCCATTTGGCTCTTCTCCTAATCTATAAATTCGATTTGCTCGGCATGCAATACTAATTGGTTCAAGCCATTGGCTTGCTTATGGGTACTCAAAAAGCCCACTACCAATAATTGGCTACCGACCGTAATGCTTTGAGTGAGTTGAATTAATTGAGCGCCACTGATTTGGATTGGCATTTTGCACCAAGCTTGACGCTTGAGTCCAACTTCGATTTGTTCGGAACGATGTTCTAAATAAAATCGACAATGTTCAATACCATTTGGGCTTTTCGATCGTTTGGGTAAATCAGCGACAATGCCGATTAACGATAAACGATTAGCAATGTTCAACTTACTCCTCAGCATCCTCAAAATCGTTGGTTTCAACTTCAGCTAAAGCTGGACGGCGATCGTCTTTGGCTTTAACCATTGGGGACGCTTCTGTTACGGCGTGCTGAGTACGAATAATTACGTTACGAAGAATTGCATCGTTGTAACGGAATGTGGTTTCTAGCTCGTCGATGACTTCTTGAGGCGCTTCTACATTCAATAACACATAATGTGCTTTGTGTAATTTGTTGATTGGGTAAGCCAATTGGCGACGACCCCAATCTTCAAGGCGATGAACTTGACCGCCAGCTTCTGTGACAGAACCTGTGTAGCGTTCAATCATACCTGGTACTTGTTCGCTTTGGTCCGGATGAACCAAAAAAACGATTTCGTAGTGACGCATTACTGCTCCTTACGGGTTAATCAGCCTCCGACTGTAAGACCAGTCGCCAATCTTGCGGAAGCAAGGAACGAAAATAGGATACGACTGTAGGGGGCAGATTATACAGCAATATTAGGGGAATTCAAGTAGAAAATGAGTAGAAAAACACCGCACTTTCATTGTATTTAAACTGCGGTGAAAAGAATTAACTTTCTTGTTGCGAATGAAAAACCAACGCATGACGCATTGCAATGTGATGTTTTGACAATCTTAAACGTCGAATACGTGCCGTTCTGCGAATTTGTTCGGCGAAGGATTTATTGGTTTTTTTTAAGTGTGATTTACGTTTTACTGCCATAATTATTCCTTTTCTAGTGGGTCAACCTGTTCGGTTGGTTGATTTTCATTATTTTGATTTTCTTGTACGCGATGGTAATTGATAATACTATTCATATAACGACGGATATTTTCTACATATTGAAAGGCTTCATAGCCACGCGCATAACCATATTTTAAATTACTGTAATAACGTTTTTCGGCGAGTAGCGGTAGATTATTTTTCACATCAGACCACTTATCGGGATCGCCACCTAGATTTTTAGTTAAACGGCGAACATCAAGCAAGTGACCTAACCCCATATTATAGCCTATTAAAGCATACCAGATACGATCTTCTTGCGGAATACTATCTGGTACTTGTGAAATGAGCCAATGTAAATATTCTGAACCGGCTTTAATGCTCTGTTCGGGATCGGTTCGATCGATAATTTTCATGCGTTCCGCTGTGGCTTTGGTTAGCATCATGATGCCACGCACGCCAGTAGGCGATGTAGCATCTTTATCCCAATGAGATTCTTGATAAGCGATGGCAGCAAGTAGTCGCCAGTCTAAATCTCCCTTATATTTCTCAAAAAGTGCGGTGTATTTAGGTAAAATATTTTCAATCGCATTGGTATAAGAACGCATATCCGCATAATCAAATTTAGTAAAGTGATTAAAATATTTTTCTTCAATACGCGCAATTAAACCATTTTCAATCGCACCGTTCATAAAATCTAACAGGGCAGCCTGTAATTCATTATAAGAGCTGTTCGGCAAATACCAATGCACTGTGGATTCATCCGTCACATCAAATGCCACCGCAATTTCGGGTTTCACTTGCTGAATGGCAGACACATCAATAGAATTAGCAATCGTATAAGCAATTTTGCCATCTGCAACTTGTAACAATAATTCTTCTTGATTTTCTTTCTTACTCACTGACCACGTTAATTTGGGATTGCTGGCTTGCTTTTCTTGTAAAATATTATCTAATTCTGATCCGCTGGCAATCACTAACGAGCCTTTTAATTGATTTAATGAATTCGGACGAGGTTGCCCTTTGCGATAAACCAGTTGCCAAGAGGCGGAATAATAGGATGGACCTAGCTGAAAAGTATCTACTTTTTGGGGTTGATACAACAAATTAGCGGCTGCAATATTAATTTCATGTTTACTTAATGCATCAAATAGTGCAACACTATTTTCCAAAGGTTTTATTTCTAATTCTACCCCGAGATAATCCGCAAAGGCTTTACTTAATTCATACTCTAAACCACTTTGACCATTACCATCAATAAAATAAGAAACCGGATTGTTGACGGTGCCAACCACCAAGGTTTTATTTTTCTGAATATCCATATAATGATTGGCTTCGGATCGCATTATTTGTTGCCAAGGGAAAACCATATCGATTGCCCACAACAATAATGCGATACTCGCTACAATACGTAAGAATAATCCTTTCATTTAAAATATTAAAGTAATTTAACCGGCACTTTGACCACGAGTTTTTTTAATTTAGCCACTTTACCATCAACATTTACGCAAGGTTTATGCGGTTCGTAAGGTAAGAAAACAACAAACATATTGGGACGCATCAGAATAGTGTTTTTGTCAGCGAATTCACTCGCGGTTAGCTGATAATCGTCATCAGCATGGTATTCTTCATACAAGGATAGATCCGGTGTAGCAATACCATATTCAATATTTTCTGCGCCTTCAATTAACAGTTGCACATCAATGTAATCATGGTGTAATTCCACCTTTTTGCTATCTGATGCACCTGTTTCTGGCGACATCACGTTCATATAAATGTCGTCCGTTAAATCGTGGCGACCATTTTCTAATTCCGCCAAATTCAAGGTTTTTAAATGTTCGCATACATCGATGATAACTTTTGGTAAGCCACGAGCATAATCTAGGTTAGTTAAATTGCCAATAAACATTATGGTTCTCCTTAAGAAGATAAAAATGACTATTTTTTACCGCGTTTTGGGTATATGACGGAAATCATACTACAATCATTTATAAAATTGCTAAAAATTCTGCAAATAGTACAGAATATTTTTGAAAAACTAGACTTATATCACAGTTTTGCATATAATCACCGCACTTTACAATATTCAACTAATAACCATGCCCCCTTAGCTCAGTCGGTTAGAGCAGGCGACTCATAATCGCTTGGTCACTGGTTCAAGTCCGGTAGGGGGCACCAAACATTTCCTATCCTGTCAATCCTGTGTTAAAATTTATCGTTTTAATATAACTGGACAATATATATCATGAAATTAACGGATTTTTTAATTAATAAATTAGATGATTTAAAAGCGACTGATATTCAAATGATTGATGTGAGAAAGAAATCATCGATTACCGACGATATGATTATTTGCACCGGAACTTCAGGTCGTCACGTAGCATCTTTAGCCCAAAAACTCATTGACGAAACTAAACAAGCTGGTTTTGAGAGTTTTGGTGAAGAAGGTAAAGCGACCGCAGACTGGGTAGTCGTCGATTTCGGACAAGCTATTGTGCATATTATGCAAGCAGATAGCCGTGGGCTTTATCAACTTGAGAAACTTTGGGCTTAAAAAGTTAGCAAAAATTGACCGCACTTTTATGAAAATACAACTGATTGCTGTTGGCACAAAAATGCCAGATTGGGTCAAAATAGGCTTTGAAGAATATCAACGCCGTTTTCCTAAGGATATGCCATTTGAATTGGTCGAAGTGCCTGCCGGAAAGCGTGGTAAGAATGCGGATATTAAGCGTATTTTAGAGCAAGAAGGTAAGGCAATGTTAGCAGCTTGTGGTAAAGGAAAAATTGTCACTTTGGATATTCCGGGCAAATCTTGGACCACATCGCAATTAGCCGCGCAATTAGAGAATTGGAAAAATGACGGACGAGATATTTGCCTGTTGATCGGTGGTCCAGAGGGGTTATCGCCGGAATGTAAAGCACTTGCTGAACAAAGTTGGTCATTGTCGTCATTGACATTACCTCATCCTTTGGTGCGAGTCGTCGTGGCTGAAAGCCTGTATCGGGCTTGGTCATTAACCACTCATCATCCCTATCATCGTGAATAAATGGCTATGCATTGGTTAACTCAATTATTCTCGGCTTTATTTGCTAAACCACGCCACGAACCGATTCGAGATAATCGGGCAGAACGCAATTTATTTGTGCGTCGGGCGTTGATCGCTTTTATCGGTACGCTAGTATTAGTTGCCGTGTTGCTGACAAATTTATATCATTTGCAAGTGGTGGATTTTGATAAATATCAAACACGTTCGAATGGTAATCGAATTAAATTATTACCCGTTGCCCCCACGCGTGGTTTGATTTATGACCGTAATGGTACCTTATTGGCAGAAAATCTGACGTTTTTTGGCTTATATATTGTGCCAGAAAAAGTGGAGGATTTAGACCGCACTTTTGCAGAATTACGCATGGTGGTGGGATTAACGGATGAAGATATTGAACAATTTAAGAAAGAACGTCGTCGTTCAACCCGTTATACGCCGATTCTTTTAAAACCGAATTTAAATGAAGAACAAATAGCTCGCTTTGCGGTGAATCAGTATAACTATCCAAGTGCGGATATTCGACCTTATTTTAAGCGGAATTATTTATATGACGAAGCCATGACCCATATTTTAGGCTATGTGTCGAAAATTAATGATAAAGATGCGGAACGACTAAAGAAAGAAGAAAAAGATGCAAATTATGCCGGCACCACGGATATTGGTAAACTGGGGATTGAACGTTATTATGAAGATGAATTACACGGTAAACCGGGTTATGAACAGGTAGAAATTAATAGCCGTGGTAAAGTGATTCGTAAACTGAGCGAGCAACAACCGATTGCGGGCAAAAGTATTCATCTCACGATTGATTTGCCGTTACAACAATTTATTATGGATTTGTTAGGTAAGCAAAAAGGCTCGGTGGTGGTGTTAGATCCGAAAGATAGCGGTATTTTGGCGATGGTATCTAGTCCGAGTTATAACAATAATTTATTTGTAGGCGGTATTTCTGGCGCAGATTATAAACGTTTGTTAGATGATGAAGATCGTCCGTTATATAGTCGCGCAACACAGGGAGCTTACCCGCCGGCTTCTACGGTAAAACCCTTTATTGCTGTAGCAGCGTTAACTGAAAATGTGATTACCTCTGGTACCACAGTTTTCGATCCAGGTTATTGGATGTTGCCAAATAGCACCAAAAAATTCCGTGACTGGAAAAAATCGGGGCATGGTAATACGGATTTGCAAAAAGCGATTACTGAATCTTCTGATACTTATTTTTATCAAGTGGCTTATAAATTAGGTATTGATCGTTTATCCGAATGGATGAAAAAATTTGGTTTTGGTATGCCGACGGGAATAGATATTAAAGAAGAAACTGCGGCGATTATGCCTGATCGTGAATGGAAACAACGGCGTTATAAAAAACCTTGGGTAATAGGTGATACCATTCCAGTGGGGATCGGTCAAGGCTATTGGACGGCAACACCATTACAATTAGCTAAGGCGCTTGCTGTATTAGTCAATAATGGTCGAGTAAATACGCCACACTTAATGAAAGAAATTAATGGTTCATCGCTAGAACGTTATAAAGATCCGCTGTTATATGAAGATATTACGGAGCCGACAGAAGGTGCATGGACAGCGGCTAAACGTGGTATGTTTGGCGTGATTCATGGTGCATCGGGAACGGGTCGTAAGGCATTTGCTGGAGCGGCTTATGATGCCGCGGGTAAATCGGGCACAGCTCAGGTGTTTAGTTTAAAAGAAGGGCAAAAATATGATGCACGTAATTTAAAGAAATTCTTGCATGACCATGCTTGGTTTATGGCTTATGCACCTTATGATGATCCTAAGGTAGTGGTGGCAATGATTTTAGAAAATGCTGGTGGCGGTTCGAGTAATGCGGCACCCATCGTGCGTCAAGTGATGGATTATTATTTATTACAACGTTTACCAAGAATTAATCAACTACAACAATCCGTTGCACCTGATAATGCCGAACCGAGTATTAATGCTGAAAGTGCGGTGCAAAATGCAACAGAAATAGAGATGACAGAATGAATGAGAAACCATCATTAATTCCTAGCTTATGGGGAAAACTGCACCTTGATTTTTGGTTATTAATCGGCTTGCTCGTGATTTCAGGTTATGGATTATTAGTACTTTATAGTGCGTCTGGTGGCAGTGAAGTGATGTTTCGTAGCCGTGTCATTCAAGTGATTTTAGGTTTTGTAGTGATGTTTATTATGGCACAGCTTCCCCCACGATTTTATCAACAAATTGCGCCTATTTTATATATTGCGGGGGTGATTATGTTAGTATTAGTGGATTTAATTGGAACCACCAGTAAAGGAGCGCAACGTTGGTTAGATTTAGGGGTCGTTCGATTCCAACCATCTGAAATCGTTAAATTGGCGGTTCCGCTGATGGTGGCGGTTTACTTGGGAAATCGACAACAGCCGATTAATTGGAAAGAGACTTTAGTCGCTTTTATGATGATTATTTTTCCCACCTTATTGGTTGCTATTCAACCAGATTTAGGCACCGCTATTTTAGTCAGCGCATCTGGTATTTTTGTGTTATTCTTAGCCGGTATGAGCTGGTGGATTATTTTAACTGCGGTGTTAGGGCTGGCGGCATTTATTCCGATTATGTGGATTTATTTGATGCATGATTACCAACGCACAAGGGTGTTAACCTTGTTTGATCCTGAAAAAGATCCTTTAGGTGCGGGTTATCATATTTTGCAATCAAAAATTGCCATTGGTTCGGGCGGAATATGGGGCAAAGGCTGGATGGAAGGTACCCAATCTCAGTTAGAATTTTTACCTGAACCGCATACGGATTTTATTTTTGCGGTATTAAGTGAAGAATATGGTTTAATTGGTGTGTTAATTTTATTGACCATTTATTTTTTCATTATTAGCCGTGGATTGGTTATGGGGGCTCAAGCAAGAAATGCTTTTGGGCGTATTTTAACCGGGGCAACTTTTTTAATTTTTTTCGTGTATATTTTCGTCAATATTGGCATGGTGAGTGGCATTTTACCCGTTGTGGGTGTGCCTTTACCACTGGTGAGTTATGGCGGTACATCCTTTGTTGCATTAATGGCTGGATTTGGCATCGTGATGTCAATTCATACTCATAAAACGAAAACTCTTTATGGGGAAGGGAACTAAATCCCTTTTAAGTGACTCTATATAAAATGGTATTTAATAAAATTGAGAGATTTATGCATAAATTTAAACTATTATTAGCAATCTGTTTAGCGTTTTTTTTAACCTCTTGTACATCTTCTGCGCAAGCGACAAAAAGCACGCCTACAGTAAATTTAGCTAAGATCGCAAAGATCAATGATAAAAATATTTATACGGTGAATGGTAAAAAATATACCAATATATCTACTGGATCAGCACATTATGAAAAAACCGGTAAAGCCAGTTATTATCACCAAAAATTTCACGGTAATCGTACTGCCAGCGGTGAAATTTACAATAGCACAAAATTAACCGCTGCACATAGGACATTACCGATAGGCACTCATGTATTAGTGACGAATTTAAAAAATAATCGTCAAGTAGTGGTGAGAATTAATGATCGTGGACCTTTCACCAAATCTAGAGTGATTGATTTGTCTCGCTCGGCTGCATCACAACTTGGCATGATTTCGTCGGGAGTGGCAAATGTGAAAGTGGAAAAATTACACCTAGTTCGAAATTAAATATTAAAGGAGTATTAGTATGTTAAAAAAGTTAACCCAAAAAACAAAAATAGCATTGGCTGCCAGTTTATTATCCTTATCATTTACTAGTGTGGCTGATGTGGATTTTGGTATTAGCCCACCACAAATTAATGCTCAAACCTATATTTTAATGGATTATCATTCAGGTGCTGTGTTGGCAACCTTAAATCCTGATCAACGTCAATACCCCGCGTCATTAACCAAAATGATGACCAGTTATGTGGTGGGGGATGCGATTAAACAAGGTAAAATTAGTTCAACAGATACGGTGACTATCGGTGAAAGTTCATGGGGGAAAAATTTCCCCGGTTCATCACAAATGTTCTTAAATTTAAATCAACAGGTTTCTGTTTCCGACTTAAATCGTGGGATTATTGTGGTGTCGGGCAACGATGCTTGTGTTGCCATAGCAGAACACGTGGCTGGTTCAACAGATAAATTTATTGAAATGATGAATAAATATGCGGAACAGTTTGGTTTGAAAAATACCCATTTCACTACACCACATGGTTTAGATGATCCAAATCAATATTCATCTGCCCGCGATATGGCGATTATTGGTGCGCATCTTATTCGTGATTTACCTGAAGAATATAAAATTTATGCGGAAAAGGATTTCACGTTTAATAAAATTAAACAACCGAACCGCAATGGTTTATTGTGGGATAAAACGATTAATGTGGATGGTATAAAAACCGGACATACGGATCAAGCAGGCTATAATTTAGTGGCTTCTGCCATAAATAATAGTGAAATGCGGTTAATTTCTGTGGTCATGGGTGTAGCGACGTATAAAGGTCGTGAGGTGGAAAGTAAGAAATTATTACAATGGGGTTTTAATAATTTTGAATCCATAAAAACCTTACAAGCCGATAAGGCTATCGAAGAAAAATCCGTTTACTATGGTGATGAAAATAAAGTCGCTGTGGGGGTGTTACAAGATGGGTTTATCACTATTCCAAAAGGTCGCCAAACGGATCTAAAAGTGCGCGTTGAATATGACGGAAAAGGACTTGAAGCACCGTTAGTGAAAGGACAGAACGTCGGTAAAGTAATTTATCAGTTAGATGGTAAAGATATTGCGACGGTTAATCTTCAAGTGATGAAAGATGTGAGTGAAGCTGGTATCTTTGGGCGTGCTTGGGATTGGCTGATTTTGACGATTAAAAGTTTGTTTTAAAGAATAAAATAAGAAAAATTTATGAAGAATCTACCGCACTTTGATGTAAGTGCGGTGCTTTTTTTTAAAATTTAAGGAAAAATATGACCGATATTAACGTAAAAGAAATTAATTTAGCCGATATTCCCCAGCAACAATTAAAAGATTTGTTAAACTTCCCTTGCTCTTTTACTTTCAAAGTAGTGGGGAAAAATCGTCCAGACTTAATGGATGATGTCGTCGTCGTAACACAAAAATACGCCAAGGGGGATTACAACCCACGCCAACACATTAGCTCGAAAGGTACTTATAATTCCGTATCTATTGATATTATTGCGGAAAATATTGCGCAAGTGGAAACCCTTTATGTGGAACTAGCAAAAATTGATGGTGTGAGAATGGTGCTATAGATTTAGTGGAGAAAAAGGATGAATATTCCATTAATTATCCGTCAACTTGGCAGACAGGATTATCAAGATGTTTGGCATCAAATGCAGGCATTTACTGATCAACGTGATGAAAATACTGCGGATGAAATTTGGCTTGTACAGCATAATCCGGTTTTTACCCAAGGGCAAGCCGGTAAACCTGAGCATTTATTGCAAACGAGCAATATTCCCGTGGTACAGTCGGATCGTGGTGGACAGATTACTTATCACGGACCGGGGCAACAGGTGATGTATGTATTGATTGATATTAAACGTCACAAAGCCGCGGGACGAGATCTTAGCGTTCGTCATTTAGTTACTGCTTTAGAACAATCTGTCGTAAAAACTTTAGCAGATTACAGCGTACAAGCCTACCCTAAAGCAGATGCCCCCGGTGTATATGTGGATTGTCAGGGTATTGAGAAAAAAATCTGTTCTCTTGGTTTGCGGATTCGTAAAGGTTGTTCCTTTCATGGTTTAGCGTTAAACATTAAGATGGATTTGCAGCCGTTTCACTATATTAACCCTTGTGGTTATGCTGGTCTGGAAATGTGTCAATTAGCAGATTTTATTGATCCTACAGATGCTACCTGTGAGAAAGTTGCGCCAAAATTAGTTGCACACTTTAGCAAAATTTTAGGCTATAATATGCAACAAATTTTTAACAATTAAACTTTTGTTTAAAATAGATGATAGGATAGTAAATGGGTACTCCGTTTAAAATGGAACGTGGCGTTAAATACCGTGATGCGGCTAAAACGTCAATTATTCAAGTCAAAAATATCGATCCCGATCAGGAATTATTAAAAAAACCGTCGTGGATGAAAATTAAATTGCCAGCCAATTCGGCAAAAATTGATAGCATTAAAAATGGTATGCGTCGTCACGGTTTGCACTCAGTGTGTGAAGAAGCCTCTTGCCCGAATTTACATGAATGTTTTAATCATGGTACAGCGACCTTTATGATTATGGGCGCGATCTGTACTCGTCGTTGTCCATTCTGTGATGTGGCACATGGTAAACCGTTGCCATTAGATCCTGATGAACCACGCAAAGTCGCGGAAACCGTACAGGATATGAGATTAAAATATGTGGTGATTACTTCGGTCGATCGTGATGATTTAACCGATCGTGGTGCGGCTCATTTTTCTGCCACGGTGCGTGAAATTAGGGCTTTGAATCCAAATACTAAAATTGAGATTCTAGTACCTGATTTTCGTGGGAGAATTGAACAAGCAATTGAAATTCTAAAGGAAAATCCACCGGATGTGTTTAACCATAATCTGGAAAATGTACCACGCTTATATCGTGAAATCCGTCCGGGCGCAGATTATGATTGGTCATTAAAATTACTCAAAGGCTTTAAACAACAATTCCCTAATATACCCACTAAATCTGGCTTAATGGTAGGCTTGGGTGAGACTAATGATGAAATTTTAGAAGTAATGCAAGATTTGCGTAATCACGGCGTGACAATGCTAACCCTGGGACAATATTTACAACCTAGTCGTCATCATTTACCAGTAGCACGTTACGTCCCGCCAACAGAATTTGATGAACTACGCGAAAAAGCCGAAGCCATGGGATTTGAACACGCGGCTTGTGGACCTTTCGTGCGTTCTTCTTATCATGCGGATTTACAGGCGAGTGGTGGGGTTGTGAAATAATCATTTTACGCCTTACTATTGAAGTTGAAAAAGTGCGGTGAAAAAACAAATTTTTTTCACCGCACTTTTTTGGTCAGAAGTTTTGATATTGTTTAATACCGCTTTAGTATCACTCAAAGGAAATTTGGTATTGGACAGTTATCTCTGTTTTTTTGATAATGTTCTCATCAATATTCTATTTTTCTTTTATTTCGTGGAGGTCATGATATGCCATTAATACAGATTACCCTTGTAGAGGGGCGTGATGATAAGGTTGTAACTGAATGTGCAAAAGAAATCGCACAGGTTGCACATACTAAATTAGGTGCACCGCTGGAAAGTATTCGTGTGGTGGTCAATCAAGTTCCTGCAACACACTGGATTGTGGGAAATCAAAGTAAAGCCGAGCGTGATGCGGCGAAAGGAGAATCAAAATGAGCTTAAATTTAGATGCGAAGACCATTGAACAGGCGGCAGCCTCTTTGCGTGAGGCGACAAATACAGGGTGTTTTATTACGCCATTACGTGAGCAATATCCAAACATGACGTTAGCAGATGCCTATGCAATTCAAGCCGCGAATACACAACATGCGATACAAGCTGGACGGCGTATTACTGGACGTAAGATAGGTTTAACGTCTGTTGCGGTGCAAAAACAATTAGGCGTAGATCAACCTGACTTTGGTACTCTATTTGATGATCTCGCATTTGGTGACAGTCAGCCCATTCCTTTCTCGCTTTTGCATCAACCTAAGGTGGAAGCAGAAATTGCTTTTGTACTTGGGCGTGATTTACCCCATGAACGTCCCGGTTTTGCCGATGTGTTAGGGGCGATAGATTATGCGGTGGCTGCCATTGAGGTAGTCGGTAGCCGTATTGAAAATTGGAATATCGGCTTGGTGGATACCGTGGCAGATAATGCATCCTTTGGTGCATATGTTTTGGGCGGTACGCCTTATTCAATGCGTGGCTTGGATCTGCGGTTGGCAGGTATGGCGATGTTCCGTGCAGGTGAACCTGTTTCTACTGGGGCAGGAGCAGCTTGTTTAGGTCATCCACTGAATGCCGTAGTTTGGCTGGCGCGCACCATGGCAGAGCTTGGCACGCCATTACGAGCTGGCGATGTGGTGCTTTCAGGGGCGTTAGGTCCAATGGCAGCAGTGAAACCGGGTGAACGCTTTGAAGCCCATATTGAGGGTTTAGGTTCAGTACGTGCGGTGTTTGAAAACGATAATGCAGAGGAGAAATAAGCCATGAGTCATTTAGAAAATTTTGCACAGATTGTGGATCAAGCCGCATTCAACTGCCAAGAAATTGCACAGATTGACAGCGAAGGAAAACTAACTTTAGAAGAGGCTTATTATATTCAAAAACTCTCCATTGGGCGACGTTTAGCCCGTGGTGAACGTCAAGTAGGCTTCAAAATGGGCTTTACCAGCCGTGCCAAAATGATCCAAATGGGCTTATCCGATGTGATTTGGGGACGACTAACCGATGCCATGCAAATTGAAGAAGGCAGTGCGGTGAATCCTGCTCGCTTTATCCACCCACGAGTTGAACCTGAATTGGCATTTTTATTGAAAAAAGACTTGCCTGCCAATGTGACTAATGCACAAGCCTTAAGTGCCGTGGAAGCCATTGCCCCTGCCCTGGAAATCATTGATTCTCGCTACAAAGATTTTAAATTTAATTTGCCTGAAGTCATTGCCGATAATGCTTCTTCAAGCGGTTTTGTGGTGGGAAATTGGCATAGTCCAACCGTTGATTTTAGCAACCTTGGATTAGTCATGAGCATTGACGGTCGCCCTGTGCATGTGGGATCAACTGCTGCTTTGCTTGGGCATCCGATCCGTTCTTTAGTGGCGGCGGCTCGTTTAGCCGCTGGGGCAGGTGAACCGTTAAAAGCAGGCGATATTATTTTAGCAGGCGGTGCAACACCTGCGGAATGGATTAAAGCTGGGCAATATATTGAAGTGGAAATGCAAGGATTGGGGCGAGCTGGCTTTTCCTTGTCCGCTGAAAACCAATCTTAAGGGGGCAAAAATGAGTGAACAGAAAATTAAAGTCGCCATTATTGGCAGTGGTAATATTGGCACAGATTTGTTAATTAAAATATTACGTCATGGTAAGCACCTAGAAGCAGCGGTATTGGTCGGGATTGATCCCAATTCAGACGGCTTAGCGCGTGCGGCAAGATTGGGCGTTGCCACCACTCACAAAGGCGTGCAAGGCTTAATTGAAATGCCTGAATTTGCCGATATTGACATCGTGTTTGATGCCACCAGTGCCACTGCACATGTAAAAAATGATGCTGCCTTGCGAGCCGTTAAGCCGAATATTCGTTTAATTGACTTAACCCCAGCGGCTATTGGTCCTTATTGTGTGCCAGTAGTGAATCTTGAACAGCATGTCAATCAAGCCAATGTGAACATGGTCACCTGTGGCGGTCAAGCTACTATTCCCATGGTGGCGGCGGTGTCGCAAGTCACCAAGGTGCATTATGCGGAAATTGTGGCGGCTATTTCCAGTAAAAGTGCTGGACCTGGCACAAGAGCCAATATTGATGAATTTACCGAAACCACCTCTAAAGCCATTGAAGTCATCGGTGGAGCAGAGAAAGGTAAAGCCATGATTGTACTCAATCCAGCTGAACCGCCAGTAATGATGCGTGATACGGTGTATACCTTAAGCGATCTAGCCGATGAACAAGCCATTCGAGAATCTGTTGAACGCATGGCAGCGGCGGTGCAAAGCTATGTACCAGGTTATCGCCTTAAACAACAAGTCCAATTTGAACACCTTGAAAAACCTGTTTTTATTGAGGGATTGGGACGTGTCGCTGGCTTAAAAACTTCTATTTTCATTGAAGTAGAGGGAGCAGCCCATTATCTTCCTGCTTATGCAGGTAATTTGGATATTATGACCAGTGCTGCTCTTGCCACCGCAGAACGTATGGCACAGTCATTACTTAATACGGAGAAATAAGCCATGAGTACAGAAAAACTTTATATTTCCGATGTGACCTTGCGTGACGGTAGCCATGCGGTACGTCATCAATACAGTATTGAACAAGTGCAGCAAATCGCCAAAGCGTTGGATGAAGCAAAAGTAGACAGCATTGAAATTGCACACGGCGATGGCTTGCAAGGTTCAAGTTTTAACTATGGTTTTGCGGCGCATACCGATTTGGAATGGATTGAAGCCGCAGCGGACGTGCTAACCCATTCTCGTATTACCACTTTATTGTTGCCTGGTATTGGTACCGTTCACGATCTCAAAAATGCTTATCAAGCAGGGGCGAGAGTGGTGCGTGTGGCAACCCATTGTACCGAAGCCGATGTGTCTAAACAACATCTTGAATATGCTAGAGAATTAGGTATGGATCCAGTGGGCTTTTTGATGATGAGCCACATGACCACACCCGAAAAATTAGCTCAACAAGCCAAATTAATGGAAAACTATGGAGCAAGTTGTGTGTATGTGGTGGATTCAGGTGGTGCAATGCACATGGACGATATTCGCCAACGTGTACGTGCATTTCGAGATGTGCTTAACCCTGAAACCCAAATCGGCATCCATACCCATAATAATATGGGTTTAGGCGTTGCCAATGCCGTGGTAGCAGTGGAAGAAGGTTGTCAGCGTGTGGATGCCAGTTTAACGGGGATGGGAGCAGGCGCAGGTAATGCACCATTAGAAATCTTTATCGCTGTCGCAGAACGTATGGGCTGGAATCATGGTTGTGATTTATATCGCTTAATGGATGCCGCCGATGATCTGGTTCGCCCATTGCAAGATCGCCCCGTGCGAGTCGACCGTGAAACCCTCGCATTAGGTTATGCAGGCGTATACAGTAGCTTCTTACGCCACGCTGAACGAGCGGCTAAACAATATAGCTTAAAAACCATGGATATTCTGATTGAATTAGGCAAACGCCACATGGTCGGCGGTCAAGAAGATATGATTGTGGATGTGGCGTTGGATTTATTGAAAAATCGCTAAGAACAGCAAAATAAATTGAGGGCTAAATTTTGTGTAGGGTTTAGTCCTTTTTATTGCATTAAGCACTTGATACCGATTATTAGCTTACAACTACCCAACATTTAAAACATTAACACACCCTAAATTACATTTGATAAATCCCACAAGTTAATATAGGATAAGTCCATTCATCAATCACCCAAAGGAAACCACATGGACGGTAATTTATCTCTTATTCCAAGCATTCGCATGAAACGGGAGGGAATGACCCAAACGGAGCAACGTGTGGTGGATTGGTTATTGGATTCGAGTAAATTTAATCGGCATAGTTCGTTAAGTTCTGTGGCAGAGGGATTGAATGTATCTGAACCATTGATTGTGAAAGTAGCAAAGCTGCTCGGGTTTTCGGGGTTTCGTGAACTACGCAAACAGCTCACCAATTCGATGGAAACCCACCAACTGGAAACAGTAGAATTGTCCGCTCAAGACAGCCCAAAAGATCTTGTGGACAAAGTGTTCAATGTGTCACTACAAACCATCACCGAAGGCTTAGCTATTGTGGATTCGGAGAAAATTTCTCAAGCTGCAAGCTGTTTTTTCCATGCCAAGGTTAGAGATCTTTATGCTGCTGGCGGTTCGAACACCATTTGCGATGACATTGCCCATAAATTTCTGCGGATCGGGATTCGTTGCAACACTTATCGGGATATTCATTTAATGATGATGTCCGCTTCCCTACTCACCCCTGATGATGTGATTTTGGTGGTGTCCCATTCGGGCAAAACCACGGATTTATTGAAAGTCGTTAACGAAGCGAAGAAGAAAGGGGCGAAGATCATTTGTATTACTCACAGCGATATTTCGCCCATTGCCATGTTATCGGATTTTGTGATTTGCACGCCAGCTCCCGATACCCCACTACTCGGCAAAAATGCCTCAGCTCGGATTTTGCAACTGATTTTGGTTGATGCTTTTTTTGTTGCTGTGGCTCAACAAAATCTCACCTTGTCTGAAATCAACCTAGAGAAAACCTTCGAATCTACCAATTATTTTCGTCAAAAATAACCGCACTTGATGCGTTTATCATATTCCTATTCACATTATTTCCCTCTCAAAACTTTCCAAATTTTATCTGCTTGTTTATTTTTATAGCAAATTAACCACAAAAAACATACCTACCAACAAAATAATTCACATTTATTTTAATTTTGTGAAGTAGATCACTTTTTAAACGAATGAAAACATGATATAAATAGCCCAAACTAAATTGCAGAACAAAATGCGTAAAGTTTAGTTGAAAAAATTCGGTTATTTTCACCGCGGTTTTGCCAACAGCTCTGATTGATAACCGAAAAAATCAATCAAAAAAGGAGACATCAAATGAAAGCGTTAAAAACCTTAAAATTATGTTTAGCCACTGCGGCGTTGGCTTGTTCGGTTTCTGCACAGGCGGCGGATTATGCGGTGATTTTGAAAACCTTATCCAATCCGTTTTGGGTGGATATGAAAGCGGGGGTAGAAAAAGAAGCTCAAGAATTGGGCGTGTCGGTGGATATTTTTGCATCCGCTTCCGAGGGCGATTATCAAGCCCAATTACAACTGTTTGAAGACTTAATCAACAAAGATTACAAAGGCATTGCCTTTGCTCCCCTTTCTCCAGCCAATCTTGTCATGCCAGCGGCCAAAGCCTATCGCAAAGGGCTTTATTTGGTGAACTTGGACGAAAAAATTGATACCGACAATTTACGCAAAGCCAAAGGTAATGTGGAAGCCTTTATAACCACAGACAACGTGGCAGTGGGCGGCAAAGCGGCACAATTTATTGTGGAACAATTAGGCAAAGACGGTGGCGAAGTGGCGATTATTGAAGGCAAAGCAGGCAATGCATCAGGTGAAGCACGCCGCCGTGGGGCAACGGAAACTTTTGCCAAAAATAGCCAAATTAAATTGGTTGCCAGCCAACCTGCCGATTGGGATCGCATTAAAGCCCTTGATGTGGCAACCAATGTGCTTTCTCGCAACCCAAATTTGAAAGCCTTTTATGCCGCCAACGACACCATGGCAATGGGCGTGGCTCAAGCTGTGATTAATGCTGGCAAACAAGGCAAAATTTTAGTGGTGGGAACAGACGGTGTGCCTGAAGCGAAAAAAATGGTCAGCGAAGGAAAACTCACCGCCACTGTCGCTCAAGATCCTGCTGCTATTGGAGCAAAAGGGTTACGGCTGTTGGTTGAAGCTCAAAAATCAGGCAAACAAATTCCTGTGGAAAATGAACCTGTGGTGAGTACCGTGGATTCTATTTTGGTTACGCAATAATCCAACGGAAAAAGGGAAAAATTTCGCTTTTTTTACTCACAATCCTTGACAGGATTGTTCGGGGCTTTGCCCCCGTTGCAAGCAACGTTCAAAATTCCTGTCGGAATTTTGTACCGCACTTTTCCCTTTTTCCAACCAATAACAATGGGAGAAAAAGAAGTATGACTCAACCATTAGTTCAAATGAAAAAAATCGCCAAACATTTTGGCCTAGTCAAAGCCTTGCAGTCGGTGGATTTGGATATTTATACCCACGAAATTCACGCCTTGTTGGGCGAAAATGGAGCGGGTAAATCCACTTTAATGAAAGTGCTGTCAGGGCTGCATGCTCCCACATCGGGCAAGGTGCTGATTGGCGATAAAACCTATGACAGCCTTGATCACAAAATCGCCGCCGATCTTGGCATAGGCATTATTTACCAAGAATTAAGCCTGATTGACGAACTCACTGTATTGGAAAATCTGTTTATCGGGCGATTACCAGTCAAAAAAGTGTGCGGCGTTAATTTGGTGGATTGGGACAAAATGCGGTCGCAAGCCAGCATTATTTTGCTCCGTTTGGGGTTAAAAATTTCCCTTGATGAACGAGTGGGCAATTTGTCGATTTCCCATAAACAGATGATTGAAATCGCTAAAGTGCTCATTTCGGATGTAAAAATCATCATTATGGACGAACCCACTTCTTCACTCACTAATTCCGAAATTGACTATCTGTTTTTCATCATGAAACAGCTGCGAGAAGACGGCAAAGCGATTATTTACATTTCGCACAAAATGAATGAAATTCGCCAAATTGCCGACCGTTACACCATTTTAAAAGACGGCAGCAGCGTGGCGACAGGGCTAATCAAGGACATTTCTAATCAGCAAATTATCCGTTTAATGGTCGGGCGTGATGTGGAATCTCGTTTCACCGAACAAGCCAGTACCAAATCTGATCAGCGAATTTTTGAAGTGAAAAATTTTACAGGCAAAAAAGCCAAACAAGTGCATGATGTGTCTTTTTCCTTAAACAAAGGGGAAATTTTGGGCTTTGCAGGGCTGGTTGGGGCTGGGCGAACGGAGCTGATGAATTGCCTGTTTGCGGTGGATAAACGGCAGAAAGGCGAAATTTATTTAAACGGCAAAGAAATTACGCCCAATTCACCGTTGCAAGCCATTAAAAAGGGCATGGCATATATCACCGAAAATCGCCGTGGCAATGGGTTCTTCCATAATTTTTCCATTCGGCAAAATATGGCGGTGGCAAAAAGTTTGAAAGACGGTGGCTACAAAGGGGCGACTGGCTTGATTGATTTTGCCAAGGAAAAAGAGTTGGCTTTGCAACAACAGGCACGGCTTGCCATTAAATGTGCGTCTGTTGAGCAAAATATCACCGAGCTTTCAGGCGGCAATCAGCAAAAAGTGATTATTGGCAAATGGTTGGCATGCGATCCCGATGTATTGATTTTTGATGAACCCACAAGGGGCATTGACATTGGGGCGAAAACCGAAATTTACAAAATTATGCGAAGCCTTGCCGAACAAGGCAAAGCGATTTTAATGGTGTCATCGGAATTGCCCGAAATTATGGCAGTGTGCGACAACATTGCGGTGTTTCGTGAAGGCACGATTTCGGCGATGTTGGAAAACACCAACGATTTAACTGAAGAAGCCATTATGCGTTGGGCATTTCTAGATTCACAACAAGAAGGACAGTAGTATGAGTAAAGCAACCTTTAATTTCCCCCAATTTTGGGATAAATACGGCACATTTTTTATTCTCGCCATTATCGTGGTGATTTTCGGCTCGGCATCGGGGCAATATTTTCTCACTGCCAATAATATTCAACAAATCTTTGTGCAAAGTTCGGTTACCGTATTAATCGGTGTGGGCGAGTTTTTTGCCATTCTCATTGCAGGGATCGATCTTTCCGTTGGGGCGATTTTAGCCTTAAGCGGCATGGTGACTGCCAAATTAATGTTAGCAGGCGTTGACCCAACTCTCGCAGCCATTATCGGCGGCGTGTTAGTGGGCGGCGGACTGGGTGCAATTAATGGGGCGTTGGTCAATTACACGGGCTTACATCCATTTATTATCACCCTTGGCACCAACGCCATTTTCCGTGGCTTAACCCTGATAATCTCCGATGCCAATTCCATTTATGGCTTTTCCTTTGAGTTTGTGGATTTCTTTGCTCAAGATATTTTCTTTATCCCGATTCCCGTGATTTTTGCCTTAATCATTGCGGTCTTCTTGTGGTTTTTAACCACCAAAACTCGCCTTGGCCGCAATATTTATGCACTCGGTGGCAATAAAGAATCTGCCTATTATTCAGGCATTGATGTGAAATTCCATACGCTCGCCGTATTTATTATTTCAGGCATTTGTGCAGGTCTAGCAGGTGTGGTTTCCACCGCTCGTTTAGGGGCTGCCGAACCTTTAGCTGGTGTAGGCTTTGAAACCTATGCCATTGCCAGTGCAATTATTGGCGGCACCAGTTTCTTCGGTGGCAAAGGACGGATTTTTTCCGTGGTGGTCGGCGGTTTGATTATCGGCACAATCAACAACGGGCTGAATATTTTACAGGTTCAAACTTATTATCAATTGGTGGTGATGGGCGGCTTAATTATCGTAGCTGTGGCATTAGACCGCTTAATCAGTCGTTAAATTAGGAGTATGTATGAAAGTTTTAATTGCACCATCGTTAATGTGTATGGATTTAACCAAATTCAAAGAACAAATTGAATTTCTCGATCAAAAAGTGGGCTATTTCCACATTGACATTATGGACGGGCATTATGTGCCGAATTTGACCCTGTCGCCGTTTTTCGTCAGCCAAGTGCGGAAAATTTCCACAAAACCCTTGGATTGTCATTTAATGGTAACCAATCCCGAAAACTATATTGATGATCTCGCCAAAGCAGGGTGTGATATGGTTACGCTCCACGTTGAAACCATTTCAGGACAGGCTTTCCGCCTAATTGAAAAAATCAAAAAGTTAGGCATGCAAGTGGGGATTATTTTTAACCCTGAAACCGAGATTGAACAAGCCAAATATTATTTGCCGAAAGCGGATAAAGTGACGGTTCTCACCGTTGATCCTGGCTTTGCCGGGCAATCTTTTATTCCCGAAATGTTGGAAAAAATCACCGCACTGAAAGACTGGCGAGCGAAACATAATCTCCATTATCAAATCGAAGTGGACGGTTCATGCAACCCGAAAACCTATGAAATACTCATTCAAGCAGGAGCGGACGTGTTAATTGTCGGCACATCGGGGCTATTTAACAACGCCGAAGATATTGCGGACGCATGGGACATCATGCAACGAGAAATTGCCAAATATTAAGGGGGCATAATGGAAAATATCGTGATCGGCGTGGATATGGGGGCGACCCATATTCGCATTTGCCTAATGAATCTTCAGGGCAACATTTTGCTCACCGAACGGCGGAAAACCCAAAATGTGATCGCAAAAGGGCTAGTGCAAGGCTTAACGGATTTCTGCCAACAATTTGCCAAAACCGACAAGGTCAGCCAAATTGTGATTGGTTTGCCTGCGGCGATTTCCAAAGATCGCCGTCAGGTGCTATCCGTGCCGAATATTGCCTTCAGCCAAGCCGAATTTAACCAAATTAGCCCTGCACTTTCCGCTCATTTTCACTGCCCTGTTAAACTTGAAAGAGATGTGAATTTGCAGCTGGTTTATGATGTTTATCATCATGATATCAAAGACAAATTAGTGCTTGGGGCATATTTAGGCACTGGCATGGGCTTTGCCATTTGGCTTAACGGCGAACTGTTTATCGGTTCGCACGGCGTGGCAGGCGAACTCGGGCATATTCCTTACGGCGATGAAAAGATTCAATGTAATTGTGGCAATCAGGGTTGCTTGGAAACGGTTTGTTCTGGCATTGCGTTGAAACGTTGGTATGACAGCCAGCCATTTGATTTCCCCATGGATTTGCTGTTCCAACAAAAAGCCAACGATGACTTTGTGCAACACTATCTCAACCATGCCGCCAAAGCCGTGAGTGCGGCGGTGAATTTATTTGACGCCGATGCGTTGATTTTGGGCGGTGGCGTCATGGATATGCAGGATTTCCCATTGCCAAAATTGAAGCAATTAATCGCTCAATATGTGCGAAAACCCTTGCCTTATCAGGAACTATCCATTATTAAAGCAGAATCATCGTCTTTTAACGGAGCCATTGGAGCCGCCTTATTTGCTTTAACACAACAGGAGAAAAAATGACCATTATCACCATCGGTTCAGACCATATCGGCTTTGCCCACAAAGCCTTTTTAATCGATCATCTCAGCAAACAAGGGCATCAACTGCTCGATATGGGAACATTCAACCAAGACCGCACCGACTATCCCATTTTTGCCGAAAAAGTCGCCCATGCGGTCAACAATCAGCAAGCTGAACGGGGCATTTTAATTTGTGGCACAGGCGTAGGCATTTCCATTGCTGCCAATAAAATCAACGGGATACGTTGTGCCTTGTGCAGCGATGAATACACCGCCTTAATGTGCCGAGAACATAACGACAGTAATATTATCGCTTTTGGGGCGAAGATTATCACCGCAGAAAAAGCCTTGAGTTTAGCGACATTATGGTTAAATACGCCCTATGACGGCGGACGGCATCAGCGACGGTTGGAGATGATTGAGGATCTTGAAACCAAAATCCTATAATAAAATTTGCCTAAATACCCATTTCTAAAACATAAAAAACACCCAAACCACGCTGTTTTGGGTGTTTTTTTAGGAAGAAATTACTGCTCTTTACCACCAAGCAAATGCACCGCTTCCGCCGCAATATAACGATTTGGCGTACGATAGTTAGTTGGTCCATAATGCGGTGTACCATAAGTATCAAATTCTTTTGGCAACGGTGCACCATACCAAATAATCGCATTATCTAATTGGTTTTGACTCCAAACCACAGGTTCCCAAGCCGGATCTTCAATGATATAGCCGGGTACACCAACCAATTCAATGCGATTGCCACCCGGTTCAAGTACATACACAAATTGCGCTTGACTCACTGCGTGCGAGGCAGGACCCGCTTCCATTTCTAAACCGCAATCCGTTACCACTTCACAAATATCCATTAAATGTTGCGTGTTACCATATAAGAAAGCCACATGATGTAATCGTCCACCGGGACCCGCAGCGTCTTGTACTAGTGCTATGTCATGAGAACGGTGCATACATCTTAACCAAGCAGCGACTTCAGTATTGTCACTAAATACAATGTGTTCACTGAGTTTTAACCCCAAATGCTCACGTAAAAAGTGGTGATTCTCGCTTACATTATGAGAAAGAATGTTGATGTGATCGAGACGACGTACAGGAATACCACGTAAAGGACGGCGTTGAATACGATTGAGTACCACGCTTTTTTCCTCTTGCTCAGGACGATAATACTCCACGTCCCAATGAATCCGTAGCACGGCACCATCTGGCAAAGTAAACTCATAAGCACGGCCAATACCGCCTTCGGGCTCGACCCAACCGCGTCCCAAACCTGAAGACTCAATAGATTTTACTCGTCTTTCAAGAGCTTGTGGACTAGTGGTTCGCCAAGCGGTGTAACCCATACCCGGTTGGTCACGATAAGTCACTTTCAGCGAATGTTTATAGGGATCTTGCCAACCACGTAGGTAAACGGATTCACCATCGCGACCAGTCTCGATCATACCAAGTAAGTCTTTAAAGAACCAAACTGTTTCATCAACATTGGGCGAAAACAGCTCAAACGCAGAAATGCTGGCAATATCAAAGATCGGTTCAGGGGGTAAGGTGTTTTGAGAAAATGTAGTATTCATGTATCCTCCATTAGGTATTGGAATAAGATGATTAAAAGTACTGCACTACTCACTATAATTTTGATTATAAGATGAATCCAATACTTTTTTTTGTTTGTCTTGATACCTAAAATGTAAGGAAATTTAGCAGGAAAAACAGCGTAAAATCGGTCGTAATAATTGTGATTATTCACTATGCTGATACTGCTGCACAACATCCAGAAAAGCCCGCAACGCGGGAGAATTATCATTGTGTCGATACAAATAGTTGAGTTCTATATATTGTAGATATTTGCTGATTAAAGGACGATAAACCACGCCCGGCAAATTTAAATTGGCGACAGAAGCGGTCGTAATACAAAGTCCGAGACGGCTAGCAACTAGAGCGATAGCCGTAATGAAATCCTCCGTTTCCCAACCGACCGTTAAATTACACCCTTCGTGCTCAAAAGCCTGTCTGACTTCTTGCGCCAAACCATGGGTGGGAAAATTGGGATAGAGAATAATAGACTCGCCGGCTAAATCAGCCAGCTTAATCAGTGTTTGTTGACAGAGCGGGTGGTCCTCATATAGGGCAACCATAAAGGGTTCTTGCAATATAGTGCCTACTGCAATGTCGTCCTCCTGTGGTGTAAAACGAGTAAAACCAATGCTGATACGTCGCTCACGTAGCGCTTCTATTTGCTCGTACTTAGTCATATTGTGCAAACCGATACGTACCCCCGGGCGTTGGGCGTGAAAACGTGCCAATAATTGCGGGATAACATACAGTACGCCAGAACTGAAAATACCAATATCCAAGCGACCAAGCATTCCTTGGCTGGCAAGTTGGGTCTGTTCTTTAGCACGTTGAACCAAGGAGAGTATATTGGGTACCTCAGCCAGTAGTACTTCTCCTGCTTCAGTCAATTCTGCTCCTTTGGTTGTACGAACGAACAGATCTGTACCCAACTCTTCTTCTAAAGCACGAATTTGACGAGTTAAAGGAGGCTGTGCGATATGTAGGCGCTGTGCCGCTCGACCAAAATTGGCTTCCTGTGCGACGGCCAAAAAATAACGCATATGTTTCAAGTTCATAGTGATAATAGCCTTTGGCAATATTCTAATAGACAGGGCGAATCTCAGAACTTGATTGTAACAGAACAGAAAAGATTATCAACATTCTGTCAGTACCAGCCTTGAAAAGTTAAAAATATCAACCTATCAATAAACACTCAATAATCATCTATTTCTATAATTATTGGATAAACTTATACAATCACATTGCTAGTTTGAAAAAATTTGGGGCAAGCACGACAGAATAACGAAAATTTCCACCGCACTTTTAATTTGATTTATGGTTCTTCAAGGAATTATGCTGAATTGATACATTTTTCCCTTTATCTTTAAAATACTTGCCAATTTGTTCGGCAATATACACTGAACGATGTTTTCCACCAGTACAACCAATGGCAATGGTTAAATAACTGCGGTTGTTGTTCTCTAACATCGGGAGCCAAGTTTCGATAAAGTTACGTGTTTGGTAAATAAAATTATGCACTTCGGTATGTCGTTGCAAAAAGTCAATGACGGGTTGTTCTAAGCCAGTCATTGAGCGTAAAGAGGGATCCCAATGGGGGTTGGGGAGAAAACGTACGTCAAATACATAATCCGCATCAAGAGGAATACCATATTTAAAGCCAAAGGATTCCACCACGATTTTAAGTGCTTTATTATTTTCACCACGCAAGAACTTTCGCAATTTTTCAGCCAGCTCGTGGGTGGATAATTCCGTGGTATCTATGATGATATTGGCTTGCTGATATAAAGGTTCAAGATAATCACGTTCAGCATTAATGGCGACTTCAAGGGAAATATCTTTGATCGATGAAAGTGGGTGAGGGCGACGAGAATCACTGTAGCGTCGAATTAACACATCCTGATCCGCATCTAAGAAAATAATTTTTACTTGATGTTGTTCTGATAGCTGAATAATTCTTTGTTCTAAGGATTCTGCTGAATCAGGGAGATTACGAATATCGACACTCACCGCGGCAAGCTGCTGGTTTTTTGAGAGAATTTTGGCTAGTTGAGGGAGTAATTCAATAGGTAAATTATCGACACAATAATAGCCGATGTCTTCTAAAGCACGTAAAGCAACTGATTTTCCTGCTCCTGAGCGTCCGCTAACAATAATCAATTCCATAAATTCTCTCAATAATGTGGCTATGTTGTTGAATCTATATTTTCTTGTTTATGATCATCAAAATGTTGAAAAATTTGCCAAATTTCCTCCGCACTTTGCGCGGATCTAAGCTGTTTATCCAGAGTTTTGTCTTTTAATTTTTCACTTAATTCTACCAGAATTGGAGTATAAGTTTGACAAAGTTGTTCAGGAATAATCACGGCTAAAATTAAATCTACTTCTCGTTTATCTGCTGCTTCATAATCAATAGGAGTATTTAATTGTAAAAATACCGCAAATACCTTATCTCCTTGTGATAGACGAGCTCGAGGCATAGCGATACCATTACCGAGTGCTGTGCAACCTAATTTTTCTCGATTAAATAGACTTTCAAAGCATTCAACTTCATCAACATTTGCTTGTTTAGCTAAAATACCAGCCACCATTTCTAATGCCGTTTTTTTACTTGAACAAATAACGCCTTGACGAATATTTTCAGGACGTAAAAGTGCGGTAAATTTTGCCATGGTTTTCTTCTTTATAATTTAAATTCTTCACCAAGATAAACACGTTTAACCTGTTCGTTATTCATCACTTCACTTGGTGTGCCCGTAGCAATCATATGCCCGGCGCTCACAATATAAGCACGTTCACACACATCAAGGGTTTCACGCACATTGTGGTCAGTGATTAACACACCTAAACCACGATTACGTAAATCTGTAATGATTTTCTTAATGTCGATTACCGAAATGGGGTCAACTCCGGCAAAGGGTTCATCTAACAAAATAAATTTGGGATTAGCCGCTAAGGCACGCGCAATTTCCACTCGGCGACGCTCACCGCCTGACAAAGATTGCCCTAGATTATCACGAATATGTCCAATATTAAATTCATCAATTAACTCATCCGCTCTGTCTTTACGTTGTACGGAATTTAAATCTTTACGAATTTCTAATACTGCCATTAAATTATCATACACACTTAACCGGCGAAAGATAGAGGCTTCTTGTGGTAAATAACCGATTCCTTTTTGTGCCCGATTATGCATAGGTAACAGACTGACATCTTCATTATCAATGCTGATTTTGCCTTCATCATGACGCACTAATCCAACCACCATATAGAAAGACGTGGTTTTACCTGCACCATTTGGTCCAAGCAATCCTACGATTTCCCCCGATTTCACGGTGAAACTCACGTCACAGACGACTTTGCGGCTTTTATAACTTTTTGCTAGGTTCTCAGCGTTTAATACGGCCATCTTCGCTTACCTTATTTTTTCGTTTTATTATCGTTTAACTGAGTTGGAATTAATATGGTTTTAACTCGGGTTCCGTTTGAACCATTTGCTTTAAGTTGTTGTTTTTTAACATCATAAGTAATACGTTCACCATTAATCTGACTGTCTAACTGTTTGAGTTCCGCATTGCCTGTTAGGGTTAAAAATTCCGCGCCTAAGTCATAATGGACTTTATTGGCTTTGCCATCCACCGGTTTGCCGTCATCTAACAATTGGTGAAAACTCACAGGGCTACCAAAAGCCTCCACTGTTTCTTTTTTACCAGAATTTTCTGGCGGACGAGTAATAGTGACTTTATTGGCTTTAATTAAAATGGAGCCTTGGGTAATCACCACATTGTCGGTAAACGTAACTACGCTATTTTCCATATCTAAGGATTGATTATCAGATGTAATACTAATCGGTTGATTAGTATCATCTTTTAATGCAAAAGCAGATACCGACGTCATTATTAACGCGGTTAATAGCATAATTCTATTGTTCATTTTGGGATTCATCGGTTTCATCATTTGTTTTACTAATTTCATAGTGAGTTTTCACCTGTTCTTTCAATGTGGCGACTTGTTGTTGTAAATTACCGGTTAATTTCAATCCTATAGAGGTAAAATTTAAACCGTTAATTTTTACTTGTTTATCGGAACTAATATCTTGCGTAGTCAAATTAACTACCGCACTTTCCGTTTCAAAACGCTGTAATTTAGACTGTGGCAATAAACTTTCGCCCAACACATTACCGTCTAAATACAACATATTATCTTTGGTTAATGTGGCTTTGTTCGCACTCAATTTCCAACTTTCTGTTTGTTGGATTTTTTCGTGTTGAATGTCAAATAAATAGACTATCGAGGTGTAGAAATCCGTATGTCCATCGTATTCGTAATATTCCACCTTTTCAGACAATGCTACATATTGTTTGGCACCAGTGGGAGAATATATCACGGTATTCATTTTGTTCCCAACGTATTCGGGGCTTTCTTCCTGTTTAATTAATTCAGCTAATTCACTATCTGTCTGATTTAACGAATAAAACCAGCCTAATAAGATCAATGTAATGATAGCGAGAATAACTGTCCAACGAATATTCATATTTATTGTGTTAAATTAATATAGGGTTAAATTAGTAAATTATAACATAATTTTGTTAATTAGTTAGTCGAATAATGACGTTTACCAAAAATTGCCGTACCGATTCGTACCATCGTGGAACCACAAGCAATCGCCGTTTCCATATCACTGGTCATACCCATTGAGAGCGTGTCAATTTGTTGTTCAGGAAAAGCTTTTTTTAGTTGTTCAAATAAAACATACATTGCACTCAATGCCATTTTTTGCTGGTGCATATTATCTGTTGGGGCAGGAATTGCCATCAATCCACGTAAACGTAAGTGAGGTAAATTTTCAATGTGTTTTGCTAACCCCAACATTTCTTTCGGTTGAATACCGGCTTTACTGTTTTCATCACTAATATTAATTTGAATAAGGACATTTAATGGTGGTTTTCCCACTGGACGTTGTTTATTTAATCGTTCAGCAATTTTGACACGATCAAGGGTTTGCATCCAGTCAAAATGTTCTGCCACTAAACGTGATTTATTGGATTGTAACGGACCGATAAAATGCCAAGTTAAAGGAATGCCTTTTTGCGCAAAATATTGAATCTTCTCCACGCCTTCTTGTACATAATTTTCGCCAAAAGCCTGTTGTCCAGCATTTATAGCTTGTTGAATATCTTGTACAGTTTTGGTTTTTGATACGGCTAATAACTGTACTGAATCCGCTAACCGATTCGTTTGTTGGCAGGCTTGACTAATTTGTTGGTGAATATGGATTAAATTATCTTGAATTTGCATTGTTGTCTGTGTTCAATAATTTTCAATTTAAAGAATCTATTTTAGCTGATTTCTAAAAAATAAGCATCAAGGATAATTTTTAGTGTTATTTTTTTATTTTCTATTTGACAATCCTAAAAAATTTCGGTATTTCTAGCATCAGTTAGAAATTTCGGAAAAAACGAATGCAATTAAACCGCACTTTTGCAATGATGATTATGACCACCACTATTATGACGATTAATGGGGCGGGTTAGTGCGTAATAAGATTCAACGAAACCCGCAACTGGTTAAAAGTGCGGGTTTTTTTATACAAAATTTTAAATATTCACAACATTAAGGAAACATTATGCGAGTACTCAAATTTGGTGGCACTTCTTTAGCTAACCCTGAACGTTTTTTACAAGCAGCAGAGCTTATTGAAAAAGCCCATTTAGAAGAACAGGCAGCGGGGGTTTTATCGGCACCCGCTAAAATCACCAACCACCTTGTCGCCATTTCAGAAAAAGCCAGTCTAAACCAACCTACCGAAGATCATTTTAGTGAAGCACTTGATATTTTCTATAATATTATCAATGGATTACATGAAAAAAATAATAAATTTGATTTGGCTGGTACAAAATCCTTAATTGATGCAGAATTTGCTCAAATTAAACAATTAGATGCGGAAATTCGCCAAGCAGGTAAAGTAGATGATGCGGTGAAAGCGACCATTGACTGTCGTGGTGAGAAGTTATCTATTGCGATGATGAAAGCTTGGTTTGAAGCCTGTGGTTATCAGGTGACCTTAATTGATCCGGTACAAAAATTATTAGCCAAAGGATCTTATTTAGAAAGTAGCGTCGATATTGCTGAATCCACGAAACGTGTTGATGCCAGTTCAATTCCAACCAAAAATGTGGTACTTATGGCAGGGTTTACCGCGGGTAATGAAAAAGGTGAATTAGTGCTGTTAGGACGTAACGGCTCAGACTATTCAGCGGCTTGTTTGGCAGCTTGTTTACATGCCAGTGTATGTGAAATTTGGACCGATGTGGATGGTGTATTTACTTGCGATCCTCGCTTAGTGCCAGATGCTCGCTTATTGCCAAGTCTGTCTTATCGCGAAGCCATGGAATTGTCTTATTTCGGTGCGAAAGTGATTCATCCACGTACTATCGGACCATTGGTGGAGCCGAAAATTCCTTGCTTAATTAAAAATACCGGTAATCCTGATGCACCCGGTTCCATCATCGATGGCAAAGAACGAGCATCTGATGGTTTACAAGTGAAAGGGATCACCAATTTGGATAATGTCGCCATGTTTAATGTGTCTGGTGCAGGTATGCAAGGTATGGTTGGCATGGCCGCGCGAGTGTTTTCGACCATGTCAAAAGCGGGTGTGTCGGTGATTTTAATTACCCAATCCTCTTCTGAATATAGCATTAGTTTCTGTGTGCCAACCAAAGCCATGGATAAAGCTAAAGCTGCTTTAAATGTGGAATTTGCCAATGAATTAGCGTCCAAAGCCCTTGATCCTGTGGAAGTGAGCCATGATTTATCTATTATTTCAGTGGTTGGCGATGGCATGAAACAAGCCAAGGGGATTGCGGCTAACTTTTTTTCTGCGTTAGCCAGTGCGAATATTAGTATTGTGGCGATTGCACAAGGATCTTCGGAACGTTCTATTTCTGCCGTGGTACCTTTAAATAAAGCCATTGAAGCCGTACGTGCTACCCACCAATCTCTTTTTAATAACAAAAAAGTGGTGGATATGTTTCTGGTCGGCGTTGGCGGCGTCGGTAGCGAGTTAATTGAGCAAATTAAACGTCAGCGGGAATATTTAGCAAAAAAGGACATTGAAATCCGAGTGTGTGCTTTAGCCAATTCGAATAAAATGCTGCTCAATGAAAATGGCTTGAATTTGGACAATTGGAAAGAAGATTTAGCCCATGCGATGCAACCTTCTGATTTTGATGTGTTATTGTCATTTATTAAATTACATCATGTAGTCAATCCGGTCTTTGTGGATTGTACATCTTCCGATTCTGTGCCAGCTTTATATGCGCGTGCGTTAAGTGAAGGGTTTCACGTGGTGACACCGAATAAAAAGGCAAATACTCGAGAACTCGAATACTATAATTTACTGCGTGAAAATTCGCGTGGCACACAGCGTAAGTTTTTGTATGATACCAATGTGGGCGCCGGTTTGCCAGTGATTGAAAACTTACAAAATCTGCTCGCTGCCGGTGATGATGTGGTGAAATTTAACGGTATTTTATCAGGCTCATTATCCTTTATTTTTGGTGAATTAGAAACGGGCAAAACTCTATCAGAAATCACCGCACTTGCACGTGAAAAAGGCTTTACTGAACCTGATCCAAGAGATGATTTATCGGGGACTGATGTGGCACGTAAGCTATTAATTTTAGCCCGTGAAATTGGTTTAAACCTTGAATTAGACGATATTGAAGTAGATAGTGTGCTACCAAAAGGCTTTAGCGAAGGCAAAAATGTCGATGAATTTATGGCAATGTTACCGCAATTAGATGCGGAATTTGCACAGCGGGTTGCAAAAGCCAAAGCCGATGGGAAAGTATTGCGTTATGTGGGTCAGATTGAAAACGGCAAATGTAAGGTGTCTATTGTTGCCGTGGACGGTGATGATCCTTTATATAAAGTGAAAAACGGTGAAAATGCGTTGGCGTTTTACACTCGCTATTACCAGCCGATTCCGTTGTTATTGCGTGGTTATGGGGCGGGTAATGCGGTGACTGCCGCAGGAATCTTTGCCGATATTCTCAGAACATTGAAATCCTAATAACGGCAAAAAGAATAGCAATAAGGACAGCCAGTATGACAACATTACGAATTTATGCCCCTGCATCCAGTGCCAATATTAATGTGGGCTTTGATACACTCGGGGCGGCGATTTCGCCCATTGACGGCTCGTTGCTTGGCGATGTGGTGCAAATTGAAGAGATTGAGCAGGGTTTTGAGCTGGAAAGTGCGGGGTATTTTGTGCGGAAATTGCCTAAAGAACCGCAAAAAAACATTGTGTATCAAGCCTATGTGTTATTTAGCGAGCGTTTTAAACTGCGTGGTGGCAAAACCAAATCTTTACGCTTAACGCTGGAAAAAAACATGCCTATTGGCTCAGGGCTTGGTTCAAGTGCCTGTTCTATTGTGGCAGCCTTAGTGGCGTTAAACAAATTCCACGCCGAGCCTTTTTCCAAAATGGAATTGCTGGAAATGATGGGGGAACTTGAGGGGCGAATTTCAGGCTCAATTCATTATGACAACGTTGCCCCTTGTTATTTGGGCGGCGTGCAATTAATGGTGCAGAGTCTTGGCAATATCAGCCAAAAACTGCCGTTTTTTGACAGCTGGTATTGGGTGCTGGCGTATCCGGGCATTGAAGTGTCTACCGCCGAAGCCCGTGCCATTTTGCCGAAAAGCTACACCCGTCAAGATATGATCGCCCACGGTCGCCATTTAGGCAGTTTTGTGCATGCGTGCCACACGGGGCAAGATGTGTTGGCAGCGTTAATGATGAAAGATGTCATCGCTGAACCTTATCGAGCAGCATTATTGCCAAACTTCGCCGAAGTGAAACAAGCCAGCCGCGATCTCGGGGCATTGGTGAGTGGCATTTCAGGCTCAGGACCGACAATGTTTAGCATTACGCCCGATCTTGCCACGGCAACCAAAGTGGCAAATTACCTTGAAAACCATTATCTGCAAAACAACGAAGGTTTTGTGCATATTTGCAAAGTGGATAATGCAGGGGCAAGGGAATTGGGGTAGAATAAGGAAGTCAATTTTTCACATCATACCGTAGGGGCGGATCGGTGTATCCGCCCGTTAATTTACGGAGTGCGATTTTCGGGCGGATACAGCATCTGCCCCTACAGAAAACACAATAAAAACGGAACAACCATGAATTTATACAACATCAAACACCCAACGGAACAAGTGAGCTTCGCCCAAGCCGTCCGCCAAGGGTTAGGCAAAGATCAGGGCTTATTTTTCCCTGAAACCATTCCGCATTTAAATAACATTGACGAACTGTTGGCGTTGCCTTTAGTGGAACGTAGCCAAAAAATTCTCGGGGCATTAATTGGCGATGAAATCCCAACGGATAAGCTTAACGCCATGATTGAAAACGCCTTTACGTTTCCTGCCCCTGTGGCGAAAGTGGCAGACAATATTTACGCCTTAGAATTATTCCACGGGCCCACCTTGGCGTTCAAGGATTTCGGCGGTCGCTTTATGGCACAAGCATTGGCTACCGTGCGTAAAGATGGCAAAATCACCATTTTGACTGCCACTTCGGGCGACACGGGAGCAGCCGTGGCTCACGCATTCTACGGGTTAGAAAACATTGAAGTGGTGATTTTGTATCCAAAAGGCAAAATCAGCCCGTTGCAAGAAAAATTATTCTGCACCCTTGGCGGCAATATTCGCACTGTGGCGATTAATGCGGATTTTGATGCCTGTCAAGCCTTGGTAAAACAAGCCTTTGATGATGAAACACTCCGCCAAACTATCGGCTTAAATTCTGCCAACTCCATTAATATCAGCCGTTTATTGGCACAGGTTTGCTACTATTTTGAAGCGGCAGCACAGTTGACCGCCGAACAACGTCAAAACTTGGTGGTGTCCGTGCCAAGTGGCAATTTCGGCAACTTAACCGCAGGCTTAATCGCCAAAACCTTGGGCTTACCAATTAAACGCTTTATTGCGTCCACCAACGCCAACGACACCGTGCCACGCTATTTACAAACAGGCGAATGGTCGCCAAATGCCACCGTGGCAACGCTGTCCAATGCCATGGATGTCAGCCGTCCAAACAACTGGCCAAGAGTGGAAGAATTATTTAAACGCAACGGCTGGAATTTAAGCGAATTAGGCAGTGGGGCATTAAATGATGCCCAAACCGAAACCGCCTTAAAAGCCCAATACGCCCAAGGTTATTTATGCGAACCACACGGAGCGATTGCCTACCAAGTGTTAAGCGAACAACTACAAGCAGGCGAAACAGGGCTTTTCCTTTGCACCGCTCACCCTGCCAAATTCAAAGAAAGTGTAGAACGCATTTTAGACATCGAATTGCCACTGCCCGAAGCCTTGGACAAACACAATAAATTGCCGTTATTGTCCGATGAAATGGACGCTGATTTTGTGGCGTTAAGAGCATACTTGTTGAAGTAACCAGAAAAAAGTGCGGTGAAATATTAACCGCACTTTTCTTTTGTAAAGGATAAATAATGATAAAAGTGTATGGCATCAAAAACTGTGACACCGTGAAAAAAGCCCTCAAATGGCTAAGCGATAACCATGTGGAGCATCAATTACACGATTACCGTGTAGACGGGCTACCTGCTGATTTTTTAATTCAAGCAGAACGCCAATTTGGTTGGCAGAATTTAGTCAATAAACGTAGCACCACTTGGCGAAATTTAGATGAAAAGGTGAAAAAAACGTTGGAAAAAAACACCGCACTTCAAGTGCTAACAGACCAACCCACCTTAATTAAACGCCCGATTATTTTGCAAGAAGAGATTGCGTTGATTGGGTTTGATGAAACCGACTATCAATCTGCTTTTAAATAAAATGAAAAACGATATTCTCTCCCTTGCTCAAAATTTAATCCGCCGTCCATCTATCAGTCCTGATGATCAAGGTTGTCAACAAGTCATTGCTGAACGCCTTGAAAAACTGGGGTTTAGCATTGAATGGTTGCCTTTTAATGATACGCTCAATCTATGGGCTAAACATGGCACGACAGCCCCAATTTTTGCCTTTGCAGGGCATACTGATGTGGTGCCAGCTGGTGATGAGAATCAATGGACATATCCGCCTTTTTCCGCTGAAATTGTCGGTGATATGCTGTATGGACGTGGGGCGGCGGATATGAAAGGATCGCTGGCGGCAATGGTGGTGGCAGCGGAAGAATTTGTGAAAGCCAATCCAAATCATCAAGGTACAGTGGCGTTGTTAATCACTTCCGATGAAGAAGCAGCAGCCAAAGATGGCACGGTGCGAGTGGTGGAAACCCTGATGGCAAGGGGAGAAAATATTGATTATTGTCTTGTCGGCGAGCCATCCAGTTCCCAAACCCTTGGCGATATGGTCAAAAATGGCAGACGGGGATCGCTCACAGGGAATTTGTATATTCAAGGTATTCAAGGGCATGTGGCTTATCCGCATTTGGCGGAAAATCCTGTACATAAAGCTGTGCCATTTTTGCAGGAACTGACCACTTACCAATGGGATAAAGGCAATGAATTTTTTCCGCCAACCAGTTTACAAATTGCTAATATTCAAGCTGGCACTGGCAGTAATAATGTGATTCCAGGGGAGCTTTTTGTACAATTTAATTTACGCTATTGCACCGAAGTGACCGATGACATCATTAAAAATAAAGTTGCTGAAATGTTGGCAAAACATGGATTAAAATATTGCATTGAGTGGAATTTATCAGGCAAACCGTTTTTAACCAAGCTAAATAAATTGGTGCAAGCGGTTGTTGAAGCCCTTGAAAAAATCGTCAACATTTCACCGCAGTTAGACACCGGCGGAGGTACGTCTGATGCCCGTTTTATCGCCTTAATGGGCGGTGAAGTGGTGGAACTTGGACCGCTGAATCGCACGATTCATAAAGTGGATGAGTGTGTGAGTGTAACGGATCTTGCAATATTGGGAAAGGTTTATAAAAGTATATTGGAAAAATTATTGTAACAAATGACTACATATTTGCATGCAAGATTAAACGTGGTATAGCTACAGCGTAGCATTACGTTGTTAACTCTGTACGCAAGTGCAGAGTAAGATTATGTTTACTAAAAACCAAGACAAAAATATGAAATTAACTATCGATCAATTAACCGGTAAATCCCGTACCCATTTAGTGTCATTACCTTGTCCACATTCGCCAAATCATTTCTTGCAACCGCAGGCGATGAAAGCCTTTCAAGGGTTGCAACAAAGTGCGGTGCAAAATGGCTTTAATTTACAGCCAGCCAGTAGCTTTCGGGATTTTCAACGCCAGCAGTTAATTTGGAATGCGAAGTTTAATGGGGCACGAAAAGTGCATGATGATCAGGGCAATCCGATTGATTTAAACCAACTTTCTGATTGGCAAAAAGCTCAGACAATTTTGCGTTGGTCAGCCATGCCGGGAGCAAGCCGTCATCATTGGGGAACAGAAATTGATTTTTTTGATCCCGATTTATTACCCGTCAATCAATCTTTGCAACTCGAACCTTGGGAATATCAACAAGGTGGCTATTTTTATGAATTAAGCCAATTTCTACAGGAAAAATTATCACACTTTGATTTTGCCTTGCCTTTTATGCAATGTAATCAATATTTTAATATTGGGCGTGAGCCTTGGCATATTAGCTATTTGCCGTTGGCAGGCATTGCTCAACAGCAATTTTGTCCAGAAATATTATTAGCCAGTTGGCAAAATGAAGAGATTGCCGGGAAAATAACCTTAATTCGCAATATAAATGAGATTTTTATGCGTTTTTTGAACTAAAATAGACAGCCGTCTTGTAAATGAATAAGGAATTATAATATGTCAGAAGAAACCAATTTTCCTTCAAGTAAAAAGAAAAATCGTAAAAAAGCCCTAGCTATTTTTATCTTTATTTTATTATTGCTCGCTTTAGTCACCGGACTTTATTGGTTCTTTTTTGTGAAAGGCTATGAAAGCACCGACGATGCTTATGTGAGTGGAAATCAAGTGATGATTTCATCACAAGTAAGTGGCAATGTTCAGCAAATTAACGCGGATAATATGGATTTTGTACGAGCGGGGGAACAGTTATTATCTTTAGATAACAGCGACTTACAACTTGCCTTTGAACAAGCTCAAAGTAATTTAGCCAGTGCTGTTCGTCAAGTTTCCCAATTAAATTATACCATCAAAGAACTCTCTGCTGCGGTGCAAAGTAAAACCGTTAGCCTTGAGCAGGCGCGTGGTAATTTACAACGGCGTGAACAGTTAAATAAAACGCAATCTATTGATAAAGAAAGTTATTTACACGCTAAAGAAGCGGTAGAATTGGCAAAAGTAGATTTAATTGCCACGCAAAATCAATTGAGCGCTAATCAAGCATTATTACTGGATGTACCATTAGATCAGCAACCGAGTGTTTTGCATGCGGTGAGCCAGTTAAAACAGGCATGGTTAAATTTACAACGCAGTAAAATTGTCAGTCCGATTGATGGTTATGTGGCGCGTCGTTCAGTACAAGTGGGACAAAAAGTCGCCGTGGGATCGGCATTGTTGGCGGTTATTCCAGTTGATCAAATGTGGATTGATGCCAATTTCAAAGAAACCCAATTAAGATATATGCGACTTGGTCAACCAGTCAAAGTAAAAGTGGATTTATACGGCGATAAAGTGGAATTTAACGGAAAAGTATCTGGGATTGATATGGGAACAGGTAGTGCCTTTTCTTTATTGCCAGCCCAAAATGCGACGGGTAACTGGATTAAAGTGGTGCAACGTGTGCCTGTGCGTATTGCGTTAGAACCTGAGCAGTTGCAAAAATATCCGCTACGTATCGGGTTATCTTCTCAAGTGGAAGTGAATGTACAGCAAACCGACGGTGATGTATTGCGAACCGCACGTGATCAAACTCAACAACAAACGCTCTATTCCACTTCTAGCTTAGTTTATGATCAAACTGCGGTGGAAAATTTAGTGAATTCTATTATTTCGCAAAATACCTACTAAGGCGGTTCGCTATGCAAAAACCAGTTCATGGGGTGGCACTTGCCATAATGACCATTGCCTTAGCATTGGCCACTTTTATGCAAGTGTTGGATTCGACCATTGCGAACGTTGCCATTCCAACCATTGCAGGGGATTTAGGAGCGTCAACTAGTCAAGGAACTTGGGTTATTACGTCTTTTGGGGTGGCAAATGCCATTGCCATTCCGATTACTGGTTGGTTGGCAAAACGCTTTGGCGAAGTGCGGTTGTTTTTGTTGGCGGTGTTAGGTTTTGTGGTCGCCTCTTGGCTATGTGGTATTTCACATAGCCTTGAAATGCTGATTTTATGTCGTGTGCTACAGGGCTTAGCCGCGGGTCCCATTGTTCCTCTTTCGCAAAGTTTATTATTAAATAATTATCCGCCCGAAAAACGAGGCATGGCGTTGGCGTTTTGGTCTATGACCGTGGTGGTAGCCCCTATTTTTGGACCGATTCTTGGTGGTTGGATTAGTGATAATTTACACTGGGGATGGATCTTCTTTATCAATGTACCGATTGGGTTAGCCGTGATGTTTATGACGTGGAAAACCTTGGGCGATCGTGAAACGCCGACCCAGCACAGTCCAGTGGATTTAATCGGGTTAAGTCTATTAGTGTTAGGTGTAGGTTGCTTACAATTAATGCTCGACCAAGGGCGTGAACAGGACTGGTTTAATTCCACTGAAATTGTGGTATTAACCATCGTTTCCGTTGTTGCCTTAATTGCGTTAATTATTTGGTCATTGACCGATGATAATCCGATTATTGATGTGTCTTTATTTCAGCGACGAAATTTTGTAATTGGCTGTTTATGTTCTAGTTCAGCTTTTTTAGTTTATCTCGGTTCTGTGGTGCTGATTCCGTTGTTATTACAACAAGTTTATGGCTACACTGCCACGTGGGCGGGGCTAGCTGCTGCACCAGTGGGTATATTGCCGATCTTTCTATCACCGATTATCGGACGATTTGGGCATAAAATTGATATGCGAATTCTGGTAACATTCAGTTTTATTATGTTTGCAGTGACATTCTATTGGCGTGCTGTTACCTTTGAAACGTCCACCACCTTTTGGGATTTTGCCTTGCCGCAATTTATACAAGGTTTTGCCGTAGCGTGTTTCTTTATGCCGTTAACCACCATTACATTATCAGGTTTACCCCCACAAAAAATGGCATCCGCCTCCAGTTTATTTAACTTCTTACGGACGTTAGCCGGTTCGGTCGGCACCTCATTAACCACCTTTTTATGGTACCGCCGTGAAGCCATGCATCACACCCGTTTAACCGAAATGATTACGCCGTATGACTATAATTCACAAGTGTATTATCAAACGCTCGGTCAATTGGGGTTAAATGATACACAAATTTCCAGTATGTTGGCTCAGACTATTACGGGACAAGGCTTTATTATTGGCGCAAATGAAATCTTTTGGTTGTCTGCAATTTTATTTTTATTGCTGGTTATCGTGGTATGGTTTGCCAGACCACCCTTTGGTGGACGGCATTAAAATATAGCAAAAGTGCGGTGAAAAAATAAAAATTTTTTCACCGCAGTTAGCTTGAATAAGGATGTTAATTTACATAACGGCTAATTGCACCAGCAATTTCAGTGTCTTTATATAATGCAGAAACTACGTCTGTTAAAGTCGCATCCAGAGATTTTTGAATATCGTTATTATTTACCCCTAAAGCCCCTTCATCAATGCGGCTTGCACCAAAGTTTTTGGTGAAATTGCCTTGAATGCCTTGGACATGAATTTCTAACTGGATTTTAGAGGTGATTTTATGCCGAATATTACCTTCTTCTACTTTGGCATAGAATTCTTTTACGGTGACTAACACGTTCGTATTCACGCCACTATCGGCTAAACGGAAGCCTTTTGCATTTAAATCTTGTTGAACCACTTGTTGAAATAATTTTTCTACTGCTGGAGAAGAATATAGTTTGAATAAGGCACTATTTAGCGTGTAACTAGAAACTTCTGATTGACTACGCCCGTCTTTACTTACGACATTCACAATGGCTTTTTGATTTTGGGTATTAAATGCAGTGGTTGCTGTTGGGGATTGTGGGTTAAAGGTTAATGTGTTACTTGGCATGCTTGAACAGCCTGCCAGTAAAATAGCACTGGCTAGGCATGCTCCAAATGATAATTTTTGCATTAATTTCATAATTGCTCCTTAATGTTAAAATTTTATATGACTATATTCTTGCAAACTTCATGAATAATGTATAGCCTTTCCATATCAATTTTATGTTAGGAACTTATTTATGTCAAAACAACAAGCACTAGCGCAGCGATTAATGGCTGAATTTCAACCGCACTTTGTGAAAGTCGAGAACGAAAGTTATATGCATAATTCAGGGAAAGGGGCAAATTCACATTTTAAAATAGTGTTAGTCAGCGACAAATTTAACGGTATTCGTCAAGTCGCTCGTCATCGCCTGATTTATCAACTATTTGCTCAAGATCTTGCGAATGGTATTCATGCCTTAGCCTTACATACGTATACCTTAACGGAATGGCAAAATTTGCAAGGGAATTATCCTAAGTCACCAACTTGTGCTGGAGTTGGTTTGTAACGCTTTCTTAGTATATTAAAATATTTTCACCTTTTTTTAACAAAAACACGTAAAAAAATACGGTTAAACTGGAAGAACGATCGGATTTTAGTTAAAATACTTCGTTATTATTGTTTTTTATGAACAACAACACTGAATTTGAGTTTTTATTTTTATGATTTCTTGGGGGCTGTCTTTTCTTCTCTCCAATGTTATCGCTCAAAGTGCGGTCATTATTTTAGTTAATTTTGTTGCAAAAATAATGGCTTAATTTTCAACCCTAACGAAAAAGTAGTGCAAATAATGATTACGATTAAAAAAGGCTTGGATCTTCCCATTGCGGGAAAACCAGAACAAGTAATCCGTGACGGTAATACCGTGACTGAAGTTGCTATGCTTGGCGAAGAGTATGTGGGTATGCGTCCTTCAATGAAGGTGCGTGAAGGTGATGTGGTGAAAAAAGGTCAGGTGCTTTTTGAAGATAAAAAGAATCCGGGCGTCGTTTTCACAGCTCCTGCAAGTGGTACTGTAACTGCGATTAATCGTGGCGCTAAGCGTGTGTTACAATCTGTGGTTATTCATCTGGAAGGTAACGAACAAGAAACATTTACGAAATATGATGTGCGTGCCTTAACCCAATTAACTGAACAACAAGTACGTCAGAATTTACAATCCTCAGGCTTATGGACAGCATTTCGTACTCGCCCATTTAGCAAAATTCCTACGGTAGATGCCGTACCATCATCTATTTTTGTGAATGCCATGGATACTAGTCCACTGGCAGCAGATCCTGCGGTGGTTATTAGTCAACATGCAGAAGATTTCACTCATGGTTTAACGGTATTAAGTCGTTTACATGATAAAATTCATTTAGTCAAAGCACCTGAATTAAGTGTAGCAAGTGTTAATGGTGTGACTGTGCATGAAGTCAAAGGGGTACATCCAGCAGGCTTAGTAGGGACACATATTCACTTTATTGATCCCGTAAGTATTAGCAAACAAGTATGGCATTTGAATTATCAAGATGTGATTGCTATTGGTAAATTATTTACCACTGGTGAATTATTTACTGATCGCGTGGTTTCTTTAGCGGGTCCACAAGTGAAAAAACCATGTTTGGTACGTACTCGTTTGGGGGCGAATTTATCCCAATTGACCGCAAATGAAGTCAAAGACGGAAACAATCGCGTAGTATCAGGTTCTGTTTTACATGGTGCAATTGCCAACGGACCACATGATTACTTAGGGCGTTATGCCTTGCAAGTCTCCGTATTGGAAGAAGGCGAAGGTTTAGAGTTCTTTGGTTGGATCACCCCACAACCGGATAAATATTCTATTACTCGTACGGTATTAGGACATTTCTCAAAAAAACTATTTAATTTTACCACCGAGATTCACGGTAGTGAGCGGGCAATGGTGCCAATTGGTTCTTTTGAACGAGTGATGCCGTTGGATATTTTACCAACGATGCTATTGCGTGATCTTGCATCAGGTGATACGGACGGGGCGCAAGCCTTAGGCTGTTTGGAGCTAGATGAAGAAGATTTGGCACTTTGTACTTATGTTTGTCCAGGTAAAACCGATTACGGTGCTTTACTCCGTCAAGCATTAGAAAAAATCGAGAAGGAAGGTTAATACTATGGTTTTTCTGAAAAATTTATTTCACAAACTTGAGCCTGCGTTCTTACCCGGTGGCAAATTTGAGAAGTTTTATACCATATTTGAGGCAATGTACACCTTGCATTTCACGCCCGGTCAAGTTGCTAAGGGTACTACTCATGTACGTGATGCCATCAGCTCTAAACGGATGATGATTACCGTGTGGCTGGCGTTATTTCCTGCGGCTTTTTACGGTATGTATAACGTAGGACATCAATCCATTCATGCCATTGCCAGCCTCGGTACCACCGTGGAAGCCTTAGCAGCACAAGATTGGCATTATGGCTTAATTCAATGGTTAAACCTTGATACTGCTGTTACTGCTGGTGTCGGCAGTAAAATGGCTATAGGTGCAGTGTTTTTCTTACCGATTTATTTATTAGTCTTCGGTTTAGGTTCATTGATTGAGATGATTTTCGCTATTGTGCGTGGTCATGAAATTAATGAAGGGGTATTCGTTACCACCATTTTATTTGCCTTAATCGTGCCACCAACCTTGCCATTATGGCAAGCTGCGCTTGGTATTACTTTCGGTTTAGTGGTAGCCAAAGAAGTATTTGGGGGAGTCGGTAAAAACTTTATGAACCCGGCGTTAGCAGGTCGTGCATTCTTGTTCTTTGCGTATCCGGCACAGATTTCAGGTGATGCAGTGTGGACAGCAGCCGATGGTTTCTCTGGTGCCACTGCACTTTCCCAATGGGCTCAAGGTGGCGAAGTCGCATTAAAACATATTTCTACCGGTCAACCGATTGTGTGGATGGATGCGTTTTTAGGTAACTTACCGGGTTCTATGGGGGAAGTTTCTACCTTGGCATTGATTATCGGTGGTTTGATGATCGTATTTGCGCGCATTGCTTCTTGGCGTATTATTGCTGGTACCATGATAGGGATGATTTTGACATCAACCTTATTCAATTTCATTGGTTCCGACACCAACCCTATGTTCTCTATGCCTTGGCATTGGCACTTGGTATTAGGAGGCTTTGCGATCGGTATGATCTTTATGGCAACCGATCCAGTTTCTGCTTCCTTTACCAATAAAGGTAAATGGTGGTATGGTGGTTTAATCGGGGTGATGGCAGTGTTAATTCGTGTGGTCAACCCAGCTTACCCAGAGGGCATGATGTTAGCGATTTTATTCGCCAATCTATTTGCGCCATTATTCGACTATTTAGTAGTTCAAGCAAATATCAAACGTCGGAGAGCACGCAATGGCTAAATTTAATAAAGATAGTGTCGGCGGCACCTTAACCGTCGTGGTATTGCTGAGTTTGGTCTGTTCACTCATTGTGGCAGGGGCAGCTGTGTTGTTAAAACCAACCCAAGAGATTCAAAAACAGTTGGATAAACAACGCAATATTTTACAAGTAGCAGGTCTGTTACAAGAAAACACCAATGTGCAAGCAGTCTATGCTCAACGTATTGAAGCCAAATTGGTGGATCTTGATAGCGGCGATTATGTTGATGGTCCAGCAGATTTTGATGCTGCCAAAGCAGCAAAAGATCCTGCACAAAGCACCGCACTTTCGCCAGAAGAAGACATCGCTGGGATTCGTAACCGTGCTAACTTAGCTGAAGTGTATTTAGTGAAAGATGAAAATGATAAAGTTAGCCAGATCGTTGTACCGTTTTACGGTCGTGGTCTTTGGTCAACCATGTATGGCTTTATGTCAATTCAACCAGACGGTAATACCATTAACGGGATCACCTACTACGACCAAGGGGAAACTCCGGGGTTAGGTGGTGAAATTGAAAATCCACGTTGGCAAGCTCAGTTCCCAGGTAAAAAATTGCTTGATGAGCAAGGCAACCCAGCCTTACATGTCGGTAAAGGGGCAAGTGCTGATAAAGAACATGGTATTGATGCCATTTCTGGTTCAACCTTAACTAGTAATGGTGTGGATCATTCTTTCAAATTCTGGTTCGGTCAAAAAGGTTTTGGCCCATATCTAGCAAAATTAAAAGCGGAGGCTAACTAATGGCTGCTTCTAATCTGAAAAAATTGTTACTCTCGCCAATTGTCGATAGTAACCCAATTGCTTTACAAATTTTGGGGATCTGTTCCGCTTTAGCGGTGACCACTAAATTGGAAACCGCATTTGTGATGACCATTGCGGTAACTTTTGTGGTGTCATTCTCAAATTTGTTTATTTCCATTATTCGTAACTATGTGCCAAACAGCATTCGTATTATTGTGCAAATGGCGATTATTGCCTCATTGGTTATTTTGGTTGACCAAATTTTGCGTGCTTATGCTTATGGTTTATCTAAACAGCTTTCGGTTTTCGTTGGTTTGATTATTACCAATTGTATCGTAATGGGACGTGCGGAGGCCTTTGCCATGAAATCAGGTCCAGTGGAAAGTTTCGTCGATGGGATCGGTAATGGTTTAGGCTATGGAGCGATTTTAATTGCGGTTGCCTTTATTCGTGAGCTGATTGGTTCAGGTAAATTATTTGGTGCCACCATTTTCCAAACCATTAATGAGGGCGGCTGGTATCAAACTAACGGCTTATTCCTGTTAGCACCAAGTGCATTCTTTATTATCGGTTTCCTAATTTGGGGTATTCGTACTTGGAAACCTGAGCAAGTGGAGAAATAACATGGAACATTATATTAGTCTATTTGTAAAATCTGTATTCGTAGAGAATATGGCGCTTTCTTTCTTCCTTGGTATGTGTACATTCCTTGCAGTATCAAAAAAAGTATCTACTTCTTTCGGTCTTGGGATTGCGGTTATTGTGGTATTAGGCATTGCCGTACCCGCTAACCAATTAGTTTATACCCATATTCTGAAAGAAAATGCCTTAGTGGAAGGGGTGGATTTGAGTTTCTTAAACTTCATCACTTTTATCGGCGTGATTGCTGCGTTAGTACAAATTCTTGAGATGGTATTAGATAAATTCTTTCCAGCCCTTTATAGTGCACTGGGGATCTTCTTACCATTGATCACGGTAAATTGTGCCATTTTCGGCGGTGTATCCTTTATGGTACAACGTGAATACAACTTCCCAGAATCTGTGGTGTACGGTATTGGTGCTGGTACTGGCTGGATGTTGGCTATCGTGGCTCTTGCAGGCTTAACCGAAAAAATGAAATATGCTGATGTACCAGCGGGTTTACGTGGTTTGGGGATTACCTTTATCACCGTAGGTTTAATGGCGTTAGGCTTTATGTCATTCTCAGGCATTCAATTATAAGGAGCATATCGTGGATAGTAATTTTATTTTCGGTATCGGCATTTTTACAGCCCTTGTATTAGTGCTTGCAGTGGTTATTTTATTCGCTAAATCTAAATTAGTGGATTCAGGCGATATTACCATTTCCATCAATGATGATCCTGAAAAAGCGATCACATTGCCAGCAGGTGGTAAATTATTAGGGGCACTAGCTAGCAAAGGAATTTTCGTTTCATCGGCTTGCGGTGGCGGTGGCTCTTGCGGTCAATGTGTGGTAAAAGTGAAATCAGGCGGCGGTGAAATTCTGCCAACCGAGCTTTCTCATATTACCAAACGGGAAGCCAAAGAAGGTTATCGCTTATCTTGTCAGGTAAACGTAAAATCTTCCATGGATATTGAACTGCCAGAAGAAATCTTTGGCGTGAAAAAATGGGAATGTACCGTTATCTCTAACGATAACAAAGCCACGTTCATCAAAGAGTTAAAATTGGCAATCCCTGAGGGTGAAGAAGTGCCATTCCGTGCTGGTGGGTATATTCAGATTGAAGCTGAACCCCATACTGTGGCATACAAAGACTTCGATATTCCAAAGGAATACCACGAAGACTGGGATAAATTTGATCTCTGGCGTTATGTGTCAAAAGTGGACGAACCTATTGTGCGTGCTTACTCTATGGCATCTTATCCTGAAGAAAAAGGCATTATTATGCTTAACGTGCGTATTGCAACACCGCCACCACGTAACCCAGACGTGCCGCCAGGTCAAATGTCTTCTTACATTTGGTCATTAAAACCAGGTGATAAAGTCACGATTTCAGGTCCATTTGGTGAATTTTTTGCTAAAGATACCGATGCTGAAATGGTGTTTATCGGCGGTGGTGCAGGTATGGCACCAATGCGTTCGCATATCTTCGACCAGTTAAAACGTTTACACAGTAAACGTAAAATAACGTTTTGGTATGGTGCACGTTCAAAACGCGAAATTTTCTATGAGGAAGATTTTGATATGTTGGCGCGTGAAAATGACAACTTTGAATGGCATATTGCCTTATCAGATGCGTTACCAGAAGATAACTGGACAGGTTACACCGGCTTTATTCACAACGTGCTTTATGAAAACTATCTGAAAAATCACGAAGCCCCAGAAGATTGTGAATATTATATGTGTGGACCACCAGTGATGAATGCTGCGGTGATCAAAATGTTAGAGAGCTTAGGCGTTGAACACGAAAATATCTTATTAGATGATTTTGGAGGTTAACCTTTATCCCCATACTTAGGTATGGGGCTAAGCATGGTGACGCTACTCCGTAGCTTTATAGAAAAGATGCGGAGCATCGTTATTCTTTATAACCCTGTACGCAAGTGCAGGGTTGAAAACATAAATAAAGCAATAAAATGAAATATTCTATAAAATATTTATTCACACTAGTTTTAAGCCTGTTACTCGTAGCGTGCAGTAAAGATCCTGAAATCATCACTCTAACAGGCAAAACCATGGGAACCACCTATCACATCAAATATATTGATGATGGTAAAGTCAGCCAAAAAGTAGAACAAGCTCATGAACAAATTGAAGTCATTTTGAAACAGGTAAATGACCAAATGTCCACCTATATTCCTACCTCAGAGTTAAGCCGTTTTAATCAAAATACACAGATTAATCAACCAATTGAGATTTCTCCTGAATTGGGTAAAGTCATTACCGAATCACTTCGCTTAAATAAATTAACTGACGGTGCATTAGATGTCACCGTTGGACCTTTAGTCAATTTATGGGGATTTGGACCCGATAAACGCCTAGATAAAGAACCTAGCCAACAAGAATTAAATGAATGTTTAGCATTAGTTGGCATTAACAAGCTCAAACTTACTCAAAGTGCGGAGAAATTTAGTTTAGAAAAAAGCATTCCTGAGCTTTATATAGATTTATCATCTATTGCCAAAGGTTATGGTGTCGATCAAGTGGCGGATTATCTTGAAACAATCGGCACTCAAAATTATTTAGTGGAAATTGGTGGCGAAATTCGTGCTAAAGGTAAAAATGCTGAACAAAAATCATGGCAAATTGCCATTGAACAACCGAATCTTGACGGCAGCCGCACCATTCAACAGGTCATCGGTTTAGACAATATTGGCATGGCAACCTCGGGCGATTACCGCAATTATTTTGAACAAGACGGCGTGCGTTACAGCCATGAAATTGATCCAAAAACAGGCTATCCAGTGCAACATCATTTAGCTTCGATTACCGTATTACATCCGTCAGCTATGACCGCAGACGGTTTATCCACAGGCTTATTTGTTCTTGGCGAAGAAAAAGCCTTGGAAATTGCCGAACAACAAGGGATTGCGATTCTCATGATCATCAAAACCGATAACGGCTTTGAAACAAAAACGTCCTCAAAATTCACCTCACTTTTAGCGGAACAAAATTAATTAAGGAGATATTATGCAAGTTTTTTTAGTGACCTTTGGTATTTTTATGCTAGTTATTTTTGGTATGGCGTTGGGTTATATTGTCAAACGTAAATCTATTCAAGGGAGCTGTGGGGGCATTTCATCGTTAGGGATGAAAAAAGTTTGTGACTGTGACGAACCTTGTGACGACTTGAAAAACAAAGTTGCCAAAGGGGATGCAGATCCGAAAGAATTAGAACGGTTTACTAAACCTGCCTTTTATGAAGTAAAATAATTACTGCTCCGTATTGGTATATGGGGAAAATCTTGATGCTCTGCATCTTTAGACCAGCTACGGAGTAGTATCACTATGTTTAACCCCATACGTGAGTATGGGGGAAGAGAACAAAATTATGCAATCGATCACTTACAACACACATTTTCCGCCACTCACTGCCGATCAGCTCACTTACAACCAAAGCAAAAAAGTCATCGTGGGTATGTCAGGTGGCGTAGATTCTTCTGTATCCGCCTTTATCCTACAACAACAAGGCTACCAAGTGGAAGGGTTGTTTATGAAAAACTGGGAAGAAGATGATGATACCGACTACTGTACTGCAGCAGCCGATCTCGCCGATGCACAAGCAGTTTGCGATAAACTAGGTATTCACTTACATAAAATCAATTTTGCAGCGGAATATTGGGACAATGTGTTTGAACATTTCTTAAGTGAATATAAAGCTGGTCGCACGCCGAATCCTGATATTTTGTGTAACAAAGAAATTAAATTCAAAGCCTTTTTAGAATATGCGGCAGAAGACTTAGGTGCAGATTATATCGCTACAGGGCATTATGTTCGCCGTTCAGGTGATGATGAGCATGCTCAATTATTACGTGGTTTAGATAGCAATAAAGATCAAAGCTATTTCCTTTATACCTTAAGCGATCAACAAGTCGGGCAAAGCCTGTTCCCAGTTGGTGATATTGAAAAACCAATTGTACGAGCTATAGCGGAAGATCTCGGCTTAGTCACCGCGAAGAAAAAAGATTCTACTGGCATTTGTTTTATCGGCGAACGCAAATTCAAAGATTTCTTAGCTCGTTATTTGCCTGCTCAACCTGGTGAAATTCGTACGGTGGACGGTAAGTTAGTCGGTCATCACGATGGGTTAATGTATCACACCTTAGGACAACGCAAAGGCTTAGGAATTGGCGGTGTACAAGGATTAAGCGAAGATCCTTTCTACGTGGTTGAAAAAGACTTAATTAACAATGTATTAATCGTGGCTCAAGGACATGATAATTCCGCCTTGCTTTCCGTAGGTTTAACCGCCAGCCAACTACATTGGGTAGATCGCCAACCTATCCGCCAACCGTTACGTTGCACAGTTAAAACTCGCTATCGCCAAAGCGATATTCCTTGCAAAATTATCCCCATCAACGATGATAATATTCAAGTGATATTTGACGAACCACAAATCGCCGTCACCCCAGGACAAAGTGCGGTATTTTATCAAGGAGAAATTTGTCTGGGGGGTGGGGTGATTGAAACACAGGTTAAATAATCAATAAAACCGCGGTGAAAAAACAAATATTTTTCACCGCAATCCAAACTATTATTTTACCAACTCTACAACTTCCTTCGTCAACCGCCCAATCTCATCCCACTTTTTCTGCTTGATCAAGGCTTTTTCTACAAACCAAGATCCACCACAAGCGACCACATTTGGAATGGCTAGATAGTCTTTAATATTGGTCGGTGAAATTCCCCCTGTTGGCATAATTTGCAAATTGCCGTAAGGACCAAGTAAGGCTTTAATCATTTTCACCCCACCGCTGGCTTCTGCTGGAAAAAATTTTACTGCGGTGATACCAAATTCTAATGCAGCTTCAATGGACATTGGATTATTCACTCCGGGGGTAATTGGCAAACCTAGATCTTGACAGAGTTGTACAATTTTTGGGTTAAATCCTGGAGTAACAATGGCATCTGCTCCTGCGTTCTTAGCAGCGACCACTTGTTCTGCGGTCAACACAGTACCTGCTAAAATTAACACATCTGGATAATGTTGACGTACCAAACGAATCGATTCTTCGGCGGCGGCAGAGCGGAATGTGATTTCAGCTACAGGTAAGCCGTTATCAGATAAGGCTTTGACTAATGGCAAAATATCTTGGGCATCGTCCACGGCAATCACGGGGACGACTTTAAGCGTTTTGAGTTTTTCAATTAGTTGTTCGGTTGTGTATGACATATTTTTTCCTTAATTAAATTGCCGCATAAATTGTTCTACTTGATGACAATAAGGAATAGGTGCAACCGCCCCAAATCCTGTTGTGGTTAATGCTGCGGCTGAATTAGCATAATATAGCGATTCCTTTAGAGATTTACCTTGCATTATTTGTGTTAAAAATGCCCCCGAAAAGCAATCTCCAGCTCCTGTTGCATCAACAGTTTCTACTTTATGTCCTTTTTCAATAAATCGTTCATTTTCTGTTGCCACCATAGCCCCTTCTTTTCCCATTTTTAGGATAATAACTTTAGCTCCGAGTTTTAAATAAAAATCAGCAATATCGTCAGCCTTATTTAATTTGGTTAACAATATAGCCTCATCTAAACTTGGCAAACAATAATCTACCATACGGATAGTTTCGTGAATAATGGCTCTTGCACGATCTAATGACCAAAGTTTTAAACGCAAGTTAGTATCAAAAGAAACTTTTGTTCCAAGTTCTTTTGCTAATTCAATAGCTTTAAACACGGTATCACTCGAACTTTGACTAATTGCATGAGTAATTGCAGACGTGTGTAATAATTTAGTAGATTGAATAGACTGTTTAGTAATTTGTTCTGGTGTTATTTGTGCAGCAGCAGAACCCTTACGGTAAAAAGTAAAATGATGTCCTTGCTCATCATGAGAAATAAGATAAATGGCAGTTGGTGCGTTCGGATTGCGTACAACAAAATCTATATTAACATTTTCTTTTTGCCACAACTGAATAAATTTATCTCCAAACACATCATCACCAATATGAGCAAGCATACCGACTTTTGCACCTTGCCGAGCGGCACTAATAGCAAAATTAGACGCATCTCCTCCATATCCAGCTAAGTAATTTAATTCTTGATTAGGTAACTGGCTCAATTCATACATAGGTTCGCCAAATGAAAGAATATCTAACATATTTACTCCTTGTTTACTGAGATCTTATAATAAAAAGTATGCGGTTACAAAAACACATTAAAAATAACCGCACTTTATTGATTAAATACGTCCGTACTTAGCCAGACCTTCACGTAGAGACCCTGATTCAATGATTAATTTAGCTTGCTCAAGCTCTCTTTCATCAATAGATTTAGAGAGTGCTAACACTTCTTCTACCACATCTTTAGGAACGCAGACTACACCATCAATATCACCAACTATCAGATCTCCTTGATAAATAGTGACTTCACCAATTTGAATCGGTTGATTTGAGCTAATAGTTTTAAAACGCCCTAGGGTTGTACCAGGAGAAACTGTTTTGGAAAAAACGGGGAAATCATAATCACGACGGATTTCATTAATATCTCGCAAACCGCCATTTAATATAGCCCCTTCGTGTTTATTAGCTACTGCCCCTGCGGTCATTAAACCGCCCCAAACAGCCACAGTTTCCAATGCTTGGCAACCGCTAATCACGATGACGCTACCTGCTTCCGATTCATCAATAGCATCTAAAGCATGTTGCGGTGGTAATTTTTCATCCGTGGCATCTTCAAAAATAGTAACTGCTGGACCAACAATTTTTTTGTTATTAATTCGATTTTTGATTTCATGGGGTAAAAACATAGTCTTACCTAAAATCTGGTCACAGGCATCTGCAATAGAAGCCGTAGAGAAAATTGCACGATAGCCGTCAATAATTTGTTGTGAATACATAATAAAACTCCTTAATAAATGACATGTTAGTTGATTATTTGTTTACCCAGTTTTTAGGTTGTTCACCTTCAAACACACGGAGAACTTCCTCTGCTGCTTTATGTTGTAATTCAATCACTGATTCTGTTGTATACCAAGCTGTGTGATCGCTACAAATCACGTTATCCAGAGTAAGTAATGGGTTAGTTGCTGAAACAGGCTCTTGCTCAAAGGTGTCGATGCCCGCTGCAAAAATGCGTTCTTCATTTAATGCGGAATAAAGTGCTTGCTCATCAATTAAGCCACCACGTCCACAATTGACAATAACCGTATTAGGTTTCATTAACGCTAAACGATCGGCATTAATTAAATGATGTGTTTGTGGGAGTAATGGAGTGTGTAATGAAATAAAATCAGCCTGTTGACATAATGCATCAATTTCGACTTTTTCTATACCTAATTGTTGTGCTTCCCTTTCCGTTAATAGGGGATCTGATACTAAGGTTCTGGAGAAGCCAATTCCTTTGGTTTTTCGGAAAAATTCTCGGGCAATGCGACCAAATCCAACAATACCAAGTACTTTTCCGCCCATTCGATACATGGGTTCAAGTTGTCCAATTCCCCATTTACTATTCAAGCGAACATCTCGATCTCGTTTAACAATACGTCGTGTTGTTGCGAATAGTAATGCTACCGCATGTTCAGCGACATCTTCAGAGCCATAATCAGGCACATTCGCAACATAGATCCCGTTTTCCTTTGCGGTCGCTAAATCAACATTATCGACCCCAACCCCGTAGCGTGCTATAACTTTACATTGCTTAGCCGCCCTGATAACATCAGCATCAATTTTTGCTTCACGCACCATAATAGCATCAACATCTTCAACAGCCTTTAGTATTTCAGTTTTATTGCTCCCTAAGGAGACGATGATAAATTTTGGTTTATATTTGGCTAGGACACGTTCTTCTTCTTGATAATCAAGATAGCCAGGTTCAATAATAACGATTTTTTTCATGTTAACCTCTATATCTAAAATGTTAGTTTTGGATATATTTTATAGTTGAAATAGATTTTATCACAATAAAAAATTTTAAATTTTGTGATCTTGTTCACAAAATTGAAATAAAAATAGCATATTTTTCGAAAAATGATATTTCATGCTTGTAAATGGAAATGATTAGGGTATAAAATCCAACCATTCTTAAATGTCAGAATGTGGAGAATGAAACCATGAAACTTATCAAATCAGCATTATCACTAGCCTTATTAACTTCCGTTGTTATTTCATCAACGGCTATGGCTAAAACTAACATTAAAATTGGTCATGGTGCAGCAGATACTTATCATATGCACAAGGCGTGGGTGAAATTTAAAGAAATAGTAGAAAAAGAATCTGCTCAAGATATAACGGTAGATATTTTTCCTAATGGACAAGTGGGTGGGGATCGTGAGCTAACTGAAGCAGTGCAAACAGGTATTGTGGATATGACAAGCCCCGTAGTGGAAGTGATGTCGGGCTGGGATAATGCGTTTACTGTCCCAGGTCTTCCGTATATTTTCCCTAATCGTGCTGGCGCTTTAAAAGCGCTATATGGTGAATTTGGCAACAAACTATTAGCAAAAGCAGAAAATTTTGGGCTTATTGGATTGGGCTGGATGGAAAATGGTATTCGAAATATTACTAGCAATGTTAACTGTCCAATTACCAAACCAGATGATCTTAAGGGGGTAAAGATTCGTACTATGCAAGTTGATGCCCATATGGATGCTTTTAAGGCAATGGGTGCTAAACCAACCCCAATGTCTTTCAATGAAGTTTATTCCGCTTTACAGCAAGGTGTCATTGATGCGGAAGAAAATCCATTAGGTCATATTTATTCCTCTCGCTTTTATGAAGTACAGAAATGTGTCACGCTTTCTGGGCATGTGTATTCTACCCATATGGTTTTAGCAAATCCAGATTTTTATAATGGATTATCCGATAAAGATCGTGAATTGATTAAATCAGCCCTAAAACGTGCTATTGATTACCAACAAGAGATCATTACTCAAGAAGAACAAGAGCAAATTAATGCCATTCGGAAAGCTGGAGTAAGCGTAACCGAACTGTCTCCTGAACAATCAAAAGTCTTTGAAAATGTAGTTGCCCCTGTGAGAGAAAAATATCTTAAAGCAGTTGATCCAGAACTTGTTCGAGCTCTTGAATCAGGTAAAAATTAACATGTAAGTGGGCGGATAAGTTCCGCCCCTAATCAATAGGAAAAGAGCATATGAAATTCCTAAAATTACTTGATGAAAAAATAGAAATTTGGTTAATCAATCTTCTATTGGTTAATATTACCTTTTGGATTTTCTACGAAGTCGTGATGCGTTATATCTTCAACAATTCATCTTCTTGGGGGGAAGAATTTGTACGGTGGTGCTTTATTTGGTTTTTATGGATTGGTGTTAGTTATGGTTTCAAAACCAGAAAACACGTTGCGGTGACAGCCTTTGTCAATCTACTGCCAGAAAAACTACAGGCAATTATAAATATTCTGGTTAACATCATAGTGTTATGGTGTATGGTAAAAATCAGTCTGTATGGTTGGGAACAATTAATTAGCCCAATTATTGTAAAGCAGACGAGTGTGGTACTCTACTGGCCATTTACTGAAATTCGAGTTGGAATGCAATGGCTTTATGGATCATTATTAGTGGGAGCAGTACTCAGTGTTATAAGGTTATTACAAAATATTTATCAAGATATTAACGCATTTAAATCAGATTTCTATAAAAAAGGAGAATAATGATGATCACTGCAGTACTTTTTGGTGTGTTCGTTCTTTTAGTGTTACTAGGTGCCCCTATTGCAATTTGTTTAGGGGCCGCCTCACTTATCGTTTTAGAATATTTACCCAATACGCCAAATATTTCTTTGCTGGCTAAAAGTGCCGTAATGGCTGGCAATTCCTTTCCTTTAGTCGCCATTCCACTTTTTGTATTAGCTGGTGAGATTATGCAACGTGGGGGACTTTCTTCTCGCATTGTAGGTGCTGCTTATAGATTAGTTGGACGATTTAAAGCAGGATTAGCTTATGTCAATATTTTAGCTTCTATGTTTTTTGCTGCTATTTCAGGATCATCCCCTGCAACAGTGGCTGCTATTGGTTCAAATATGATTCCTGAAATGGAAAAAGCAGGTTATAAACGTCCTTATTCAGCCGCTATAACTGCAGCAGCTGGTATCACTGGCGTCATGATCCCACCATCCATTCCTTTTATTGTTTATGGCGTAACCGCTAATCAATCTATCGGTAAAATCTTTTTAGCTGGTGTTATTCCTGGGATTTTGTTTGGCTTAGGCTTTATGTTGGTATCTAAATTTACCATACATAAAAATTTAGAAATTGCCGCTCGTGCCACAAAAAAAATGGAAGATGTTATCAATCGTAAAGAACATAATGGTTTACGAGAACATTCTATTTGGGCATTAATTACACCAATTATTATTCTTGGTGGAATTTATGGTGGGATTTTCACCCCGACCGAAGCAGCTGGTGTAGCCGTTGTATATGCTCTAATTATTAGCCTATTTGTTTATCAAGATCTTAAATTTAAAGAATTAAGTGCAGTCTTTTTGAAAGCTGGTTTGACTTCCGCAACGGTATTGGTCATGGTAGTGATGGCAGCATCTTTTGGGCGATTACTTACCTTACAAAAAGTGCCTGTTGATGTGGCTAATTTTATTACTACCCTATCTAATAATCCTTACATGGTGTTATTGCTGATTAATATTATGTTATTGATTGTCGGGATGTTTATGGAAACCATTGCTTCTATTATTATCCTCACGCCAATTTTATTACCCATAATTCAACAATTAGGCATTGATCCTGTGCATTTTGGGGTGATTATGACGGTTAATCTCGCTATTGGTTTTTGTACACCACCATTAGGTGCGAATCTCTTTATTGCGACAGGAGTGGCAAATGTGAGTTTAGAATCATTAATTAAATCTATTATTCCTTACTTATTCATGATGATTTTGATGTTATTTATTGTCACTTACGTGCCACAATTATCCTTATTCTTACCATCACTCATGAATTAGCTGTATATATTAACATTTATTAGGAGAATTTTTTATGAAAAGTATCAAACATGGTTTAACAATCTTGACCTTTATTGCCCCATTATCTGTCAGTGCTTCAACTCTACCGGCTGAGATTGTCGCTGAATGGAATGCAATAAAATACGAAATTAAAGACCCATTGATTAAATCAACATGGGAAAAAAGTCAGATCTATGATAAAGCATTAATGCAAGGCGTAAAAGTAGATCAAAATAACCATCTTTATGTCTCTACGGCTCGTTGGGCTGGTTCGGAAATTCCAGCAACACTTTCTAAACTAAAAGGTAATGGAAAATCCGCAGTATTAGTACCATTTCCATCAGAAGAACTCAATGATGTGAATAACCCACAGGGATTAAAAGCCGTGTTAGGTTTTGAGATTGACCGTAACAATGTAATGTGGATTTTAGATCAGGGACATATTGCAGGTCAGCCTACTAAAGACGGGGATGAAAAATTAATTTTATGGGATTTGAATACCAATAAAGAGATTTCTCGTTATAATTTTACTGAAAAAGACAGTAGCCGTACTTGTTCATTTTTAAATGATATTGTGGTTGATAATGATCATCAATTTGCTTATATCACCGATTCTGGTATTTTTTGTCAGCCACTGGATGGGGGATTGATTGTTTACGATCAAACTAAAAATCAAGCTCGCCGAGTATTATCAGGTTCAAAATTTACGCAAAATGAACCGCACTTTTTCTTTAATATCAATGGTGAACCTGTTGCTAAAGATAAACCGATGCTTACAGGTGCTGATGGTATCGCACTTTCTGGCGATAAAGAAACCTTATATTGGACAAATCTCACTGGCAATACGTTGTATTCTATTGAAACTGAAATATTGCGTGATTTTTCTGTCCCTGAATCAGAAATTGAGAAACACGTAAAAATCGTTAGTATATTACCTTCTAATACTGACGGCATGACAGCGGATCGTGCGGGGAATCTTTATATGACGGGTCTAACCATTAACGGTTTAATGAAACGAGATGCCAAAACAGGAGAAATTAGTCGCTTGTTTTATAATCAAAATATGGTATGGCCAGATACTTTATCCATTGGTAATGATGGTTCTTTATATGTTTCATCCAATAACCTACATCGTAATGATTTAAATTATGTTGATCCACCAACAACTAATTACAAAATCTGGAAGCTGACAATAAATCAGAAACCTTATACAGATAAATAGATTATACAAAGTATTCTGGGTTATAATGACTCAGAGTACTTTTCTATATTATTATCATGAACAATTCAACCAATTTACTAAAAGATATTATTTATTTACGTATCCACAATATGATTATCAGCGGAAATTTGCCCATGGGGCAAAAAATTTCTGAATCTATGCTTATCGAAAGACTGAATGCGACAAAAGCCCCTGTCAGAGATGCAATTAAACGATTGGAAACAGAAAATTTAGTTGTTATTAAACCTAAAAGTGGAACATTTATTTTCAGTGTAACCGATAAAGAGCTGGAAGAATTATTAGAATTTCGTTTTTGTTTAGAAAGCAGTGCGATGCGTTTAGCCTATACCAAAAATAGTAAATTTTTGGTGCAACAACTACGCCTAATTCTTGATAAAATGCAAGTAAGCTATGAACTGAATGAAATGAATGAATACTTAAAATTAGATTATGAATTTCATAACACAATTATTGCGAGCAGTTATAACAGCTACTATATTGATGCATATAGCTTAGTAGCTGCAAGAATGGCTGCTGTTCGCGTCCATCTAGGCTCCAATCAAGAGCATACTACACGATCTTTTGAACAACATAAAAATATTATTAATGCTTTAGAAAAAGACAATCTTGATGTGGCAATCAACGAATTGTTAAAACATATTTCACCCAAACATGGGGCTTATTGGAGTATCACCAATATTACACAACCTCTTTAAATTTCCAAGGATTGCCTATGCACAAATATACTGGTGAATTAGCCCTAATTTTAACCACGATTTTAGCCGCTTTAGGTTGGTTTTTTTCTAAATATGCCATTGCGGGATTTCCGCCGTTAGGTTTTCTTGGGGTGCGTTTTTTCTTGGCGGCCTTGCTTTTTCTGCCTATTGCCTATCGTCCATTATTACAACTTAGCAAACCTCAACTTTTTTCTGCTATTAGTGTTGGCATGGCGTTTGCCGTTTTTCTCAGTAGTTGGATTTTAGCCATTCATCATGATACGAATTTAGGCAATGGTGCATTTTTATTGAGCTTATCCATGTTGATTGCTCCATTGCTTTCAAGATTGATTTTTAAACACGCATTAGAAAAAATCTTTTGGCTCGCTTTTCCACTATCGCTTTGTGGTTTATATTTTCTTGCGGTTGGGAATGATGGATTACATCTTTCAAATGAGAGCTGGTTTTATTTGCTTGCGGCGTTCTTATCGGCACTTTATTTTGTGTTAAATAATAAATATGCCAAAGATATTCCCATATTACCACTCACCACCATTCAACTTGCCGTCATTGGCATATTATGCAGCCTATTTTCTTTATGCGGTGAGAATTGGAACCAAACAATCCCCATTTCAACTTGGGGTTGGTTAGCAGCCAGTATTTTAATTTCCACTAATTTACGTTATTTATTGCAAACCTTTGGACAAAAACACTGCAATATCGCCAATGCCTCTATCATCATGTTATTTGAACCTATTTGGACGTTAATACTCAGTGTCATTTTATTTTCAGAAGAACTAGGTTTCAGAAAATTATTGGGGTGTGGATTGATTTTGTTATCTTTGATGGTTTATCGTTTATTGGGAGTTAAACAAAAGTATTAGCGGTTGTTTTCTGCTCTTTAACCATTTAAAAAAATCTGCTATATTACGTAGTCCAATTTTCTAAACTTACTCCGTCAATCAAAATGGCAAATTATCAAGACATCACTCTCGCCTTAGCTGGGGTTTGTCAGTCGGCAAGATTAGTGCAACAGTTTGCACAACGAGGGCAAGCGAATACCTATGCCCTAGAAGTTTCTTTAAAAAGTTTATTACAAACACACCCAACTGATACATTGGCGGTTTTTGGTGGTTCGTTGGATAATATCAAATTAGGCTTAGAAACCTTAATTGAACAACTAAATGCTCAAAACCCTGAACTCGCTCGCTATTGGTTGAGCTTAGTAGCAATGGCTGGCAAATTGCAAGATAATGCGGAAGCGAAATCTCAGCTCGCCCATCGTATTCAATATATGCCAACTCAATTAGAATATTATTCACTGCTTGATGAAAACATGTTAGAAAAAATTGCTACTATCTATACCGATATTCTCAGTCCATTGGGTAAACGGATTCAAATATTCGGTAATGCGGAATATTTACAGCAACCATCTATTCAAAACCGTATTCGAGCCTGTTTGCTAGCGGGTGTTCGAGCGGCTATGCTTTGGCAACAAGTAGGTGGTAGCAAATGGCAACTGCTATTCTCTCGCCGTAAGATCCTAAATATGGCACAACAATTATATGAAACTATTTAACGGAGCAAAATCTCTATGTCTTTCAATGCTATGCAACTCAATGCGTTAACTGCCCTTTCCCCGATTGATGGTCGCTATCAAGATAAAACCACGGCTTTACGTGGTATTTTTAGCGAGTTTGGTCTATTAAAATTCCGTGTCACCGTTGAAGTACGTTGGTTACAAAAATTGGCATCTACAGCACAAATTGCGGAAGTTTCTTCTTTGTCAAAGCAAGCAAACGATTACCTCGATCAACTTGTGGCAAATTTCAGCCTTGCCGATGCGGAACGTATTAAAGAAATTGAACGCACCACCAATCACGATGTGAAAGCGGTGGAATATTTCTTAAAAGAAAAATCCGCCGCCTTACCTGAATTGGCGGCAATTAGCGAGTTTATCCATTTTGCTTGTACATCAGAAGATATTAACAATCTGTCCCATGCGTTGATGTTAAAAACAGCTCGTGAAGAAGTGATTTTGCCACAATGGCAAAAATTAATTGATGAAATTACTCGTTTAGCCAACGAATACAAAGACATTCCGCTGCTTTCTCGTACCCACGGTCAGCCTGCATCCCCGTCCACCGTAGGCAAAGAAATGGCGAATGTGGTGTATCGCTTACGCCGTCAATTTAATCAATTAAAACAAGTAGATGTGTTAGGCAAAATTAATGGTGCAGTGGGCAACTATAACGCCCATTTATCTGCCTATCCTGACATTGACTGGCATCAATTAAGTGAACAATTTGTCACTTCCCTTGGCATTCAGTGGAATCCCTACACCACCCAAATTGAACCCCATGATTACATTGCAGAGTATTTTGACGCCGTGGTGCGCTTTAACACTATAATCATTGATTTTGACCGTGATTTGTGGGGTTATATTGCATTAAATCATTTCAAACAACGCACTATTGCAGGGGAAATCGGCTCAAGCACCATGCCACATAAAGTTAATCCGATCGATTTTGAAAATTCTGAAGGCAATCTTGGGGTGGCGAATGCGGTGATGAGCCATTTAGGGCAAAAATTGCCAATTTCTCGCTGGCAACGTGATTTAACCGACTCCACCGTATTGCGTAATCTCGGTGTCGGCTTGGGTTATTGCTTAATTGCCTATGCTGCAACGCTCAAGGGCATTAGCAAATTAGAAGTGAACGAACAACATTTGCGTGATGAACTTAACCAAAACTGGGAAGTGTTAGCCGAACCCATTCAAACCGTGATGCGTCGCTATGGCATTGAAAAACCTTATGAAAAACTCAAAGAATTAACCCGTGGCAAACGTGTTGATGAACAAGCCATGCGTGAATTTGTGGAAAAACTGGCTATTCCAGAAGAAGAGAAAGTGCGTTTACAACAGCTCACGCCTGCAAGCTATATTGGGAATGCACTGAAGTTGGTTGAGGCGTTATAAGAAGCTTTAAAAGTGCGGTGTTTTTTTATTGTTTTAAAAAGCAGCAAACGATATTATGACGTAATTTTTATTCTTGACAGAAAATAGAAAAATCCTTATTATGCATCCCACAGCTGCGGAGGAATGGTCGAGCGGTTGAAGGCACCGGTCTTGAAAACCGGCGAGGGTTTACGCCCTCCGTGAGTTCGAATCTCACTTCCTCCGCCACTTAAATTTAGAGAAGTCGTAAGTTAATCAGTAACTTACGGCTTTTTTGTTTTGGGGTGGTTCGGTTTGTGGGTCGTTTTCTGCGGTGAATTTGAATGAGGTGATAGTGGACTGTTCCCAAAATGTACCCACGCTGGCATAGTTGAGTAGATGGGTGGCGTTTAAGTGGGCGTAGCGTTTTACCATTTCCACAGTTTCCCAACCGCCGAGTTCTTTTAGCACCATTAACGGTGTGCCGTTTTGTACGTGCCAACTTGCCCAGGTGTGACGTAAGTCGTGAAAGCGAAAATCCTGGATATTTGCTTTGGTTAATGCTCGTTGGAAGTCTTCACGGTCAATTTCGCTGATGTATTTTCCCTTGCCACGATGAAAGACGTAGTGAGCGAGTTGTTGACTTTGTCTTTTTCTGAGTAAAGTGATCGCTTCACGGCTAAGCGGTAAGGCTCTTGCTTTGCCTGATTTGGCGATGTCACTACTGACAATGGCGATATTTCTTGCGAAATCTATTTTGTCCCATGTGAGTGAGAGAATTTCTGTCATTCTTGCCCCTGTCATTAAAGCAAATGAGCAGACTTCTTTCATCCATTGTAGGCTAAGGGCGTTGATTAATTGCAACGCCTGTTCTTTGCTTAGCCAACGAACCCGCAATTTAGGTTCGGGATTTTTCGGGACGTAAGGCACGCTATCAATCCACCCTGCTTTGTGGGCTAGGGATAAGGCACGCAAAATAGATGTGCGATAGCGATTTTGTGTGGCGGGGGAGAGTTTCTTTTTTGTGCCTGTTTTGTGGGTAGGCAGATTATTGAGAATGTCGTCTGTTGTTAAAGAGCTAAGTGTGCGTCCTGCCAATACGCTTCGCCAGTATTCCGTATGGCGAATTTTGGTTTCAATATCTTTTTGTTCTTGAGAAACTTCTAAAAATCTGATTAATGCTTCTTCAATTGTGCGTTCAGGTTTTTTGTTCAGTCTTTCAATTTGCCAGGCTTCATGTTTGAGTTTATCGTGGTATTCTTGGGCTAACTTTTTTTCAGTCGTTTTAGCAGAGTGTCTAATTCTTTGACCGCTTGGCGTTCTGAAATCAATCCACCAGATACCGTTTGATTTTTTGTAGATCGACATGTTAAATGCTCCTTATCGCCGACCTGTATTTCTAGCCGACAAACATTATTCTGCTTTTTACAGTGTTTTTCAAGCACTGACGGGAAAATTCGCCACAATCTTGAACCTTCCATTTGAAATGCTCCCCAACGTAAGCGGTTGTTATACACGGCGGAATAACTCATGTTGAGCATTTTTGACACGGTTTGTAAGGATATTGCCTGTTCCATAATCCACCCTTATTTTCTTCTTTTAAAATACCGTTGTTTTTTCTTTTCTAATTTTGCTTTAAGTTGCAAAATATCTGTTGCCTGATTATCAATAACCTTTTGCAAGCCTGA
>Ga0192247_1024_pt1 | contig 51413 bp, 61 predicted proteins | sample Koala_Koa26_D3_FD_131276 | JGI IMG/M metagenome (GOLD analysis project Ga0192247, IMG submission 131276) | Enriched cells from koala feces incubated with labeled cellulose particles, San Francisco Zoo, California, United States - Koala_Koa2-6_D3 ...
CTCATCTACTTTTGGCTCATCTACTTTGGGTTCATCTACTTTGGGTTCATCTACTTTGGGCTCATCTACTTTGGGCTCATCCGCTTTTGGTTCATCTGTTTTTGGCTCATCCGGTTTTGGCTCATCCGCTTTTGGCTCTTCCGCTTTTGGTTTATTAAAATCAGGATCTTTTACAAGATTGCCGTCTTCAAGTAAATTAGTCAATTTCCAAATAGCATGTCCATCCGTTGTTTCATTCATCAAACGATAACGATAGCCACCTGCATTAACATAAATTGTGCCATTTAGTGTTACCGTAATATTACTTGCATAATCTGGTATCGCTTCGAGAACTATCGCACTGTGACTAGGGGCCACAAATTCATCATTACCACTTCTATCTGTAATATTTAAAATGGCACTTGAATTTTCCTTAATCTTTCCATTTAGTACGATCTTATCACTTTGATTATCGATTAGTTTTGAATTCAAATTAAATGAATGGGATCCTGAATATTGTCCCTCTACCTTTAATGTCTTAGTTTTATTGTCGTCATAAGCAAAATCAATGAGAGATCCACCTAATGAGCTTAAATTGTCAACATGCGAATTAGCTGTCATTTTCCATTTAGACCGTGGTCTTAAACTAATATCAATATAACTGTTCGGAAATTCAAATCCACCGATTAATGTAGAGTTGTTGTCCAGTTCAAGTACCGTAGTGAATATGTCAAATGAATTTTCATCATAAATGGCATGAACTAGTTCATCTTCCACTTTAAAGGTTGTATTATTCAAATATATTCCAACAGCTTGGACGGCTCCAGATAAATTAAATGTAGATTTACCACTTTTAACCCAATTAATCCCTTTGTCAGTAACAATATTGCTGTTTTCAAGGGTAAAATTATAATGACGAGCCTCTCCTAAATCTCCTTGCTCTACTTGAATAAAAACACCATTCTCGCCCGTGTTCTTAGCTGTGAGATTTCGAGCAATTACATCAGCACGATCTTTTATAGAGAATATCGCTGAGTCTTTTCCTGTGGCATTTAATTTTACATTGTCAAATATTGCATTACTTCTGGCCAGTGCAACCACTGAACTGCTATTACCATGATTAGTGATGGATGAATTGATCACTTGAGATGCTTGTTCCCCATTTTCAAGAAACTGCAAGGCACCAAAAAATGGGGAATTCTTAGGTGAACGTGTTATAGTTGCATCAAGTGTCATATTGTTAATACTGGCGTTCGAACTATTAAGATAAACACCAAAGTAACTATTGTCACTTGTTGAAGTTATATTCAAGCCGTCAATCGTAATATTTGTTTCGCTAATGCTAGCAATCCCTACCTGCTTTGACGAATGCATAATAGAAACATTATTCAGCACAGATGTTGTCACATTACTGATACGTAAGGAAGCGTATTTTGAGGAATCTGTAATATTTTTATTGGTTAACTTATAATATGGAAGATCCTGTACATATATTGGAGCTTCATCTGTTGTTTGTGTGATCTGAGCTGAATTTGCAATGGCAAAATTCGCCATTAAAGCAAGTGTTAATGCTGAATATTTGAAATGAACAATTTTCATTTTATTCTCCTTAATAAAAAATGTATCCATACACATAAAAACTGCGGACAACATGATATACCTATGAAAACACTATTTCAAGAAAAAATAATAATATTTTGTATTAATAATGACAATAAAATGAGAATTTAATATTTTTTGACTTTATCAAGAAAATGGTCTGATAATCTTGATTATAAAGTTTCCTAAGACAGAATAATATATTATATTTTTTTAATTTATAGTTTTTTACACCTTATTAATGAATTGTTTTAACTAAAAATATCTTATTTAAGATTAAAAAAGGGCATGATTTTTATTTCATCCCCTTTCGTTTTTAACAACATATTCTATTTAAAAAACACTCTGGCATTTCTAAACAACCGCATCCAAGCTCCATCTTCATTCCATTCTTTTGGATACCAAGAATTGCTCACAGCACGGAAAACTCGTTCAGGATGTGGCATCATAATAGCAACACGTCCGTTCTGGTTGGAAAGTGCGGTGATTCCATCCACCGATCCGTTTGGATTTGCTGGATAGGCTTCGGTAGGTTGAATATTGTTATCCACATATTGAGCAATAATTAACCCTTGTTTATGTAAGCCTTGTAGCTGGTTTTCATGTTTAAATTCCACTCGACCTTCGCCATGTGATACGGCAATAGGCATATATGATCCTGCCATTTCCGTAAACCATGGAGAATTATTTTGATTAATTCGTACTAACGCTGCGCGAGCTTCAAAACGTTCCGACATATTACGTACAAAACGTGGCCAGTTTTCTGTGCCGGGAATAATCTCTGCTAAATTTGAGATCATTTGGCAACCGTTACAAATTCCGAGAGTTAGCGTATCTTCACGCGCAAAGAAAGTTTGGAATTGCTCACGAAGTGCGGTATTAAATAAGATAGATTTCGCCCAGCCACCACCTGCACCAAGAACGTCACCATAAGAGAAACCACCACAAGCTACTAACGCATTGAAATCTTTCAGATTACAGCGAGCATGGTGTAAATCGCTCATATGCACATCAATAGCTTCAAAACCGGCTCGGTCAAAGGCGGCTGCCATTTCAACGTGACTGTTTACCCCTTGTTCACGTAAAATCGCAATACGCGGCTTTTTGCCAGTAGCAATATAAGGGGCAGCTATATCTTGATCAACATTGTAAGTTAAATAAGCAGAAAGACCTCTATCGTCAGGATTTTTCTTAGCTGCAAATTCTTGATCAGCACATTCAGGATTATCACGCAAGCGTTGCATTTGGTGAGTAAGTTCCGCCCAAATTGCACGTAACTCCGAACGTTTTTCGTCCAGTAACACTTTATTACCACGAGAAATGATAAATTCATCATTTTCGGTCACATAACCTAATTCTTTGGTTAAATGAATCAGCCCATGTTGACTTAATACGTCACGTACTGCATTAAGATCGCTTTCACGTACTTGAATCACTGCCCCTAATTCTTCGTTGAAAAGCACACTAAGATCGTTATCACCTAAAGTACTAATATGTGCTGACACACCACAATGTCCAGCAAATGCCATTTCCGCTAAAGTAACAATTAAACCGCCGTCTGAACGGTCGTGATAAGCTAACAGCTTACCATCTTGAACTAAGGTTTGCATCGCATTAAAGAAGTTTTTCAACAAATCAACATTGACGACGTCTGCTGGTTTGTCGCCTAATTGTTTATAAACTTGAGCCAGTGCCGTTGCTCCTAAGCGGTTTCGCCCTTCACCTAAATCAATTAATAACAAGCGAGTTACCCCTTGATCAGTGCGTAATTGTGGGGTCACGGTTTTACGCACATCTTCCACTCTAGCAAAGGCACTAATTACCAATGATAACGGTGCAGTCACAGATTTTTGTTCGCCGTTTTCTTGCCAAGTGGTTTTCATGGACATGGAATCTTTACCTACAGGAATGGTTAAGCCTAAGGCAGGACAAAGTTCTTCACCCACGGATTTGACTGCTTGATATAGCCCTGCATCTTCGCCATGGTGTCCTGCCGCTGACATCCAGTTGGCAGAGAGTTTAATGCGTTTAATATCGCCAATGTTAGTTGCCGCAATGTTGGTAATACTTTCCGCTACCGCTAAACGTGCGGACGCTGCAAAATCTAATAACGCCACTGGAGCCCGTTCACCAATGGTCATCGCTTCCCCGTGATAGCTGTCTAAAGATGCAGTCGTCACTGCCACATCCGATACAGGAATTTGCCACGGGCCAACCATTTGATCACGAGCCACCATGCCTGTCACCGAGCGGTCGCCAATAGTAATTAAGAAAGTTTTTTCTGCCACCACAGGTAAACGCAACACACGGTGTAAAGCATCTTTTAATGTAATGCCATGTTGAGAAACGGCTGGATTTTGCACCGCAGTTGACTGCACATCACGAGTCATTTTCGGGGTTTTGCCTAATAACACATTCATTGGCAAATCAATGGGTTTGTTGCCAAAATGACTGTCATTTAAGGTTAAATGCAATGCTTCAGTGGCTTCGCCGATTACCGCATAAGGGGCACGTTCACGCTGACATAATGCTTCAAATAACGGTAATTTTTCAGGCGACACCGCTAAGACATAGCGTTCTTGCGATTCGTTACACCAAATTTCTAACGGTGACATACCCCGTTCATCACTGAGAATTTTGCGTAATTCAAAATTACCGCCACGACCGCCATCGTGAACAAGCTCAGGCATGGCATTAGACAAACCGCCAGCTCCCACGTCGTGAATAAACAAAATCGGGTTATCCGTGCCTAGCTGCCAACAACGGTCAATCACTTCCTGACAACGGCGTTCCATTTCAGGGTTATCCCGTTGTACGGAAGCAAAATCTAAATCTTCTTTGGATTTTCCTGAAGCCATAGAGGACGCCGCTCCGCCTCCCAAGCCAATATTCATCGCAGGGCCGCCCAACACAATCAATTTTGAGCCAACTGCTATTTCGCCTTTTTGTACGTGTTCGGCACGGATATTACCGATTCCGCCTGCCAACATAATGGGTTTATGATAACCACGGACTTCTTCACCAGCAAAGCTGTTCACTTTTTCTTCATAGGTGCGGAAATAGCCCAACAAAGCAGGGCGACCAAATTCATTGTTAAATGCCGCACCGCCTAAAGGACCGTCAAGCATAATATCCAAGGCGGAGGCAATGCGATTCGGTTTGGATAACGGATTTTCCCAAGGTTGCTCAAAGCCCGGGATCACTAAGTTAGACACCGAAAAACCGACTAAACCTGCTTTTGGTTTCGCACCCCGTCCTGTTGCCCCTTCATCACGAATTTCACCACCCGAACCTGTTGCCGCCCCTGGAAATGGCGAGATAGCTGTTGGATGGTTGTGAGTTTCTACTTTCATCAAAATATGAGCATCTTCATTGTGATAGCGATATTGCCCGTCTTGATCGGGGAAGAAACGCCCCACTTTTGAGCCATTCATCACTGCGGCATTGTCTTTGTAAGCGGACAGCACATAATCAGGGGTTTTCTCAAAGGTATTTTTGATCATTTTAAACAAGGATTTTTCTTGTTTTTCACCGTCAATCACCCAATCCGCATTAAAGATTTTATGGCGACAATGTTCCGAGTTGGCTTGAGCAAACATATATAACTCAATATCTACAGGATTACGCCCAAGTGCGGTGAAATTTTCCACTAAATAATCCATTTCATCTTCCGCCAAGGCTAAACCTAAATTCACATTAGCTTGTTCTAACGCCTGGCGACCACTGCTTAAAATATCCACGGTAGTAAAAGCTTTCGGTTCTTGTTGGTAAAATAATTTTGATGCATGTACCAATTCACGCACCACATTTTCCATCATTCTGTCGTGAATATGATAAGTCAATGTTGCTTGTTCATCCTCTGTTAAAGCACGTTCAAATTCAAAATAAAATGCTAAACCACGTTCTAAACGCACCACCTTGTCTAAACCACAGTTATGAGCAATATCCGTAGCTTTTGATGACCAAGAAGAAATTGTACCAACACGAGGAATCACAACATAACATTCTCCTTGCGGTTCATGCTGTGCCAACGTTGGACCATAATGTAATAATTCTTCTAATTTTTGCATTTCTTCGGTATTTAATGCTGCTTTCAAATGAGCAAAATGTACATATTCCGCATAGCAAGAATTAACCGGTAAGCTAGTTTTTTGAAAACGAGTGGCTAATTGATTTAAACGAAATTCAGACAAGGCTGGTGAGCCACGGAAAATTTGGAACATGGTGTTTTCCTTTGAAAATAGTGGGATGAATAAAATAAAACGGAGGTTATTATAAAGGAAAAAAACCTATAACGAAAACGTTTGCGTAAGAAATTAAAAATAAAATACTTGAATTTACCATCTAACAGCAACAAATAAAAAAAGTGTTCATCAACTTAATGTATTATTGAGTTACCACACAAAACAAATATTGAAAAAATGAACACCTCATACAAACATCTTACCTTAACCGAATGAGAAAAATAATAGTTCTACATACTCAAAAGCTTACTCTTACTGAAAAACAACAATAGGTTAACGCTTCGCAATATAAGTCTTTATCCCACTTTTTAGTAACCATTTTGTCTATTAAGCCAAAACTTATCAGAAAACAAAAAAGCCGTAAGCTATTGATTAACTTACGACTTCTCTAAATTTAAGTGGCGGAGGAAGTGAGATTCGAACTCACGGAGGGCGTAAACCCTCGCCGGTTTTCAAGACTTAGTTGATGTAAATAAAATTAAACACAAAATAATTTAATTTCAACGACTTGTATTTTTATCCTAGCGTGTTTTTTGTTTAATATATCAACTAATTTTTCCTTTTTGGTTTTGTTTGGGGATTGTTTTGGGTATGGGGAATGTTGTTATTTTAGTAGGGAAGAAGACCGCTGAACTGCGGTCTCTCTATCAATCCTTACACCCACACCCCACCACGTCACTGCATTCAAATTCTTTGTTGCAGATGGTTTCGGTGATGCCTTGTTTGGTGACTTCCCATTTTATGCAGCTGCCAGCGGGAAAGGCTTTGGCTTTGGTGTTGTCTTGTCCCCGTTCAATTTTTATTTGGTTGCCGTAACTGATGACTTTGATGATTTCTGCACCCGTGCCGTCATTGATGACGAGATAGCTGTGATCTTCACCTAGGCGTTGTGCCAGTTCTTTGGCATCTAAAATTGGCAGTAATTTTTTGCTACTGCTGATTGCTTCGCTTAAGGTGGTTTGGTAACCGTTTAACCATTTGTAACTCATTTTAACACTCCAAACATTCTTGTGAATAAAAATAACCGTTTTCGCTACTACCCATATTACAGTTGCACCCAATGTGAATCGGCACGCAAAATGGCTTACAGCCGTCTATGCGGATAATTCCTTGATAGCGTCCTGAACGGGCTTTGTATAATGCGTCGTCCCACATAAACACCACGCTGGAATCGGTGAGTTCTAAGGACGGATAAACAATCGTATCGTTTCCGCCCACTCGGGTAATTTCAATGGTTGCACTGTCTGCTTGACTGCAATTGTCAATGTGAAAGGTGGTTTTCGCCACTTTTCTGTCAATTTTAATCGGTTTCATTTGTTCTCCCTGTGATTAATTGTTGTAAAATCCACTGCCAAATAATGACGGGGTGGCGGTGTTTGCCCCTTGGAAACTTGCCATGTTTGCCGTTCCCATTGCTCCCCCAATGTGGCTTAAATTTGCCACAGCATTTGACCAGCCGTCATAAGGGTTAATTTGGCTGGCAGCAGCTGCCGCTTGTTGAGCGGTGCGAATGGCGTTTAGGCTGTCACCCACTCGTCCTTGGAATAGGGCATTCCATTTGTAGGTTTCTTCTCGGTATTGGCTTTCCCGTTGGTGTTTGCGTTCTTCTTCCATGCGGATGGCTTGATTGGTGGCAAGCACGGTGGCTCTGGCTTCGGCGATTTGTAATTGGCGTAATGCCGTGCGTGTTGCCCCCACACAATGAATACGACTTTCCCGTTGCACTTTATCTCTCGCACGGGAGAACTCACTACGAGCAGTGGCAATAGCTCGGTTTTTCGCCGTGTCATAATCCACTTGATAACCTGCTTGTTCCCTTGCTCTGGCTTCGTTGAGCATGTTAATTTCAATCGGTCGGCTGTGGTCATACCAATGATTAAACAGTTTGTCGCTCTTGTCCTTTTGGTTATTCCAAATTGCGTCAAAACGATTTTGTGCTTGTTTTGCCGTGTCATGTTGTTTGTCGGCAAAATAAAAGGACGCTGCCTGTTGAATCAGGGCAATAATCATATTGGCGTTGGCGTTTTGTTGCACGGCTTCAAAATATTTGCACGCATAATCTGCCATAGCCAAGGCACGGGCTTTAGCACTGGCGTTGGTGAGTTTATCCCCGTCAGGAATTGCTTCTATTTTATCTTGTACACCTTTGCAGTCTATGTCCTTGCCGAAAAAGGCTTCACTAATGGAATCCATCATGCTGGTTTCTTCTGCCATGTTTCCCCCTTAAATGTAATCATGTAAATGTCGGTAATGAAAAAGCTCAATTAAATCTTCAAATTGTTCAATCAATTCTTGGGTAAATTGAGCTTTTAATCCGTTGTTCGGTAACATCAGATAAAATTCATACAAGGCTTGTTTATTGCTGTCTTTATCTGATTGGTCACGCAATTGTTCGATAATTTCGGTGTATTGATTTGCCATGGTTCTCCTGATTTTGGGTAACAAAAAACCGCCCTAGTGGTTTAGATTTGGGCGGTTGGGTTATGTTTTCAAAATACCTATTTTTCACGTCTCAAAAAAGCGACAGCAAGCGATCCTAATCCAACAGTTGCAATGGCTGTAGCCAGTGTTTCAAATCCTAATAAAGCAGAATAAATCGCACCACCAATACTGCCAGCTGCCACAAGAACGCCCAGCAATAACGCCCCAATGCGTTCAATAAATGTAAAGTTAATCATTTTAGCGTCTGATTTTCGGCGGTGTTCTGCTTCAACCTTTGTTTGCTCAACAATAAAATCAACAATCTCTGGACGAACCGTTTGTAAACGCTCAATAACGTTAACATCAAGTAACGGGGTATCTACCTGACTATGTGACAAACTAAATTCATTATGTGCATTACGAGCTTTAATTTGCGTATTCTTCGCCATATTTTTTTAAACCCCGATTCAAACCAATAACCACGTCATTGCAATTTTTGCAAAGATTTTTTCTATCTCTAGCAAAGCCCTGCGATACATTTGGGTAGGCTTTTGGCTTTTGCATCACGTTTGACACAATAGATAAATTCGTTAAACGTTTGAGTAGTGCTAACATATTCAGCCTCCTTTTTTCTTTTGTTATGTTAAAGTGAAAGGACTATTTTGTCAAATCTCACACAAAATCCACCGCAGTTTTCTCCTGATTTTTATTCAAAAACTGCGGTGTTTTTTCCCTGTGTTTTTCCTACGTTTTTACTCTGCCGTATTCAACCCTTGCATTTTTCGCCAGCGGTTTAACATGACACGTTGATATTCATCTGAACGTTGATGGTAATCTCGCAAGCGTTGCTCGTAGGCTTCTTGGCTGAGTCTTCCTGCTCGCAAGGCTTTTGTTAGTTGGGCTTTTTGGCTGCGGATTTGGGCGGAACGTTTTTTGTCAAGTTCATAGAAAGTGACAATGTCCTTGCGTTCGTCCGTAAGCCAACCATCTAACTTGCCCCGTTCTTTGCGAGAGTTGTATTCCCTTGCCACATTTGCCGCTTCGTGAATGCTTTCATAATAACGGCTGGCGTTAGCAAATTGATTTGGCGTGCCAATGAGCTGATTGATAAACGGAATGCGAGTGTCTAAGCCGTGTTTTTCTCGATTCGGATTTTCAATAAACATCGTGCTTAACTCTTTCAGTGAGCCAATAAAGCCACTGTAGCCGTCAAACACATTTTTCACCTGCTCAGGGTGCATATCCACGCCAATGGTGTCATGAATCCCCAAGGCTAGATCTTGCCAAAAATCCGCCGTGGTAGATTTAGCTTGTTCCGCTTTGAGCTTGTCTTTGTTGACATATTCCGTGGTGATGCTGTTACCAAAAGCATTACGGTTTAAGGTAATTTGTGCAATGGGTTGTAGTAGCGTTGGGGTAAAGGTTAACGCCGCTTTCTCCAACGGATATTTGCCTGCTGAAATTTCACTTGGGGCAATGGGGGCAATGGATTTTGTACTTTGCACAAACATATTCACCGCTGCTTCGGAAACGGAAATATCCGACACTGCCGCTTTGACCATATTGGTGGCAAAGTTCCATGCCAATTGTGGCATACCAAACCCCACGGGGATTTTTAGTATTTTCTCGCCCGGTAACGGAATCGGAATATAACGGGTAATGTCACCCTGTTTGTCCAGTTCGTTACCCCCTTCGTCATCGTCCCACAAGGCACGCAACATCATATACAACGGCATCATCACCGCCATATACCCTAGAAAACGTTTTTGCCCTTTTGGCGTAGACAAATATTTCATCATGTTACGTCCGCCCATGGCGGTTGGTTGTGCAAAGGCATACAAGGCTTTGAAAAATGGCATCACCGACCCTGTTTTACGGAAGTTGGTGAGTTCCAAAGTAATCCCTGCCGCTTGTTTTGGGTCAACCCCGTGTTCAATCAAGGCTTGATAAGACGCTAGCGATGACACTGTGTCAAAGATTTTGTTATAGCCTGCAATGACTTCCCCTGCTTGCAACAGTTTCTTGCTCACAACGGAATTTTCTTGTTGCAGTTTTTTCACCAAATCTTTTTCGGTGGTTTCCAAATAGGTGCGATAAGTGGATAACGCCCCTTGGGCTAACATGTCTTTCAGCAGTTTTTCGCTTGGCTGACTGTCTCGCAATGTTTGATTAAAACCAAAACGCTTGGTGGCTTGCCAAATGCCTTTGCTTGGATTGACCGCATTGTTTAAAAAGGTGCGGGCGATTTTATCCATTTGTTGACTATCAAGCAGATTGCCGTTTTTATCAAAGACTTTTTGAATGCGGATAAACTCGGATTTCTCCCATACATCACGCATCATGTTGACGGGGGCAAAAGTAATATTCCATTGCGTCACCCCACGAGCAAACCAGCCCAACGGCTTGGAAACTGCACGCATAAAGCTGTTCGATTGCTCCACATTTTCCCGTTGAATGGCTTGAATTACTGCGGGCGGTAAACCGTATTCAAAATACTCACCGCCTTGTTTGCGAATCAACACATTGTCACTGGAACGGGTCGTTTCCCCTAATCGTTTCTTGCTCAAACCTAAGGTTTTTTCCAATTGCTCACGGGCGGATTTTTCTGCTAAACCTTGTTCGGTGAGTTCGTCAATCTTGTTTTGATAAATCTCATCAATGTGATTTTTAAATTCCGCCCAACCGGAGTAAGTAGTGGTTTTGCCAATGGCTCGCCAAGACGCATCAATGCCGTCTTCTGCTTCCGACATTTTGCGTCCTTTCAATTGACGATCTCGGGAAATATTCACCGCAGTTTGCCCCGCCCCACTAATGCCATCAAAGTCTTCCTGTGCATTCGGATCGCCCGTTAACGGCACATAATGGGGGTTCTTTTTAAACTCCCTATATTGCTCTTCGGTGTAACGCCCTGACGCATGATCTAACACTAAACGATGTTGATTTAGGCGGTATAAATGCCGTGCGGCTTCTTCCAAATCCACTCTGGAAATATGTTTTTCAATATTGTCCATAATGATTTTGGCGTTAGCATTTGACCAACCGCCTGCCGTGCCAATTTTAAATTCCACATCAGGGTCGATAGATTCCACATCATGTTTACGGCGACGATATGTGCGATTGGCTTTGCGATAGACTTTGTCGGCATCTTCCACTGCTTTTGCCAGTTCTGCATTATTTGGATCTTTCGCCCACTCGTTTTGTGCAAGCGATCTTTCCGCTTTCGCTTCCAGCATGGCTTTGCGTTCACGGGCTAGAATTTCATTATTCTTCTCAATGGCATAACGAGTCGAAGCCCAATACCCCACCAACCGTTTAATAGTCAGTTCGTCTTTATTGTATTTCTTGCTTAATGCCACCAATTTTTTCATTAATGGCTTTAAGAATTGCTGTTCAATTTCGCTGTTTAATGCGTCCCGTCTGCCTGTGGCGAGATACAAATCATGGCGTAACATTTCAATTTCATGTTCGCTATAACCATGATCTTTCAACCCGTCAATCCAGTCATTCACTGGTCGGAGTTGGTCAGCTACTTTCTCATCTACCTTGCCAATTAGCGTATTCCAACGTTCTCTTAAGCCTGCGAAGTTACGCCCCCGCACATCATCAAACCACCCCGCTTCCTGTGTCGCTTGCCCCTTTTGTGCAAGGTTAGCGGCGGATTGACGGCGAGAATAGCGAATGTCATTGTTAGCATTATCTGCTTCTTGCTGATTATCTTCTTGCAAAATTTGCAATAAGCGTTTATCATCAATGGCAGAGAAAGGTGAATTGCTTTCGGAATTTGGAGTTGTTATCCCTAGAGTAGAAAGTAGTTCGCCTTTTTCGATCTCACTTAATTTGTGGTCGTAATAGCGTTCACCATTCTCACTGTTTGCAATAGCAGCCCTCACCGTATAATCATCACCGCCAATATTTAAGCCTGCAACATAGTAATCATAGCTTTCAATATCAGGGCGTTTATTTGTATCTTCGTTCGGTAACGTATCTATATAAACAGCATTTTCAATAATTTGCGGAATAGCAGATACGCTTTGAAGATGATCAGGATTTTTATAGTCGTGATCTAAAACTTCTTTCACAGCTTTCAACCCTAACGAAATTTCTTGCCCTGTATCCTTATTTGTATAAACCCCACGCAAAGATTTACCATAATTCAACGCATTGCGTTTATACTGCTTCATATCCGAACTTGCTTCAATCTCTTTGCCTGAAATATGAATACTTTCACTTTCACGCAATTTCTCTAGGCTTTCGGCTTTTGGACGACGTGAAAACAACACATTCCCACCGCTATTTTCATCTAGCTCATTGGTTGCCTGTTTTACCGTTTCCGCACGGCTATTGGTGTCATTAGGATCATACTCATAGATTTTTAACCCTGCTTTTTCCAATACGTTGTAGGCATTTTTTGGCAAGTTTTCAGGCACCACTGCACCGAGAAAATCGCTGAATTGCGTTACGTCTTTAGCTTTCGCTTCGAAATATTCCGTTGGCATTGCTTTTAATTTTGCCAACATATCCGCTACGGCTTGACGATTTTGTGGGGTGTTTTCCACTGAAGAATAGACAAAGGCTTGGTCAATACTTTCATCTACCGCATTGTGCAATAAATTATAAATTTCATTGCCAACACCTAATTGCTCACCCAATTTTGCTACGTCATTTTCCATTTGTTTAATGGCTTGTTCTGACGTTTCCTTATCCACTAAGCGACTTTTATTTTTTTGAATATCAGAGACAGATTTAAATTGCGGTGTCACTTTCGCACGCAAGCTACCTGTACCATAATCAAAACTTTCACCACCACGTAGATTTTGTTTGAGCTTTTTCACCACATTTTCTAATGAGTGTTCAACGTAGCGAGTTTCCCCTGTTCTTGGATTTTCGCCATTTTCCAACTGCTCACGAATATCTAAAGGCTCAACAATATCTTGAACATATTGATTAAACGCATTTTGATAATGATGTTGAGTGATTTGCTCATTTAACGCCGCCTTTGTTCTGCCATAATCCACATCTGTTGTTGGGTCTAACCCTTTGACTAATCGTTTAATATCGCCATTTAAATAAAAGGCTCTATTTTCTGCTGACATATTAATAATGTCTTGCATTTCACCGATTTTACGTTCAGTGCTTTTTCTCGCAATTGGGCTTGTGGTATTACCTTGCTTGGCTCGTGCTTCTTCTAGTTTGGCTAATCTTTCTTTAGCAAAATCACGCAGAAAATCATCTGAACGCAACGCATCAATACCACCATTTGACAAGGCTTTTTGTACAGATTGATAATCCGCAAATTCATTGTGAGCTTTCTCTTCGTAAACGATATTTGGTTCAATGCCTTTGCTTTGTAGAAATTCATACTGCACTTCGGCAGAATCAGACAAGATATTGCTTACGCCTTTTTGTTCTAAATTTCCTGTGAAGTTCCAATCAAATCCTTTGTCATTCAACAATTCCGCAGTGTCTTCAAAACGTTGATATAACGCACGCTGATCTTTCGCATTGAGTTTATAACTTACTTGCGGATAACGTGGACTATAAATATCTGAGCCAAAGACTTTCGCTTTATTTTCACCTTTCGGATCGATATGGTTACGGTCACCAATTAAAGTGACTTCACCAAAATCAATATTGGATCCTTGTTTGGAAATGGCAAGCGATGCCATTGGCAAGCCACCCATTTTATCAGCGTGCATTATGTTTTCTGCACTGAGACTGTGCGTCACCATTAAATCACGTTGGTAATTTTCTTTTTGGGGAGCTTTGCGTGAAAAACGAGTGCCATTATCAGATTTATTTTCAGATTGGTATTGACTTAAGTCGGTTTCGGTTTTAATATCATTGGCAGAAAGGTTCGCATTTGAACGTAGCTTAAGTGGCAATTGGAGCCAGTGTACGTTCGCTAAATGTGAGCCTTTTGTTTTATTCCAATAATAGATCGGATCATTGTCAATCATTTCCTGTAGCTTATCGTGTTCTTTTCCATAAGCACTTGCCACATCTAACAATTGAACTTCACCACTCTGATTTAAATGCAATGCAACTATAATTGGTTCATCTCTGTTTTTATCCGAATTAAACTCAGTTAATTCAGTCAAAACAACAAAACCATTAGGATTAGATGAATGTGCCGATGATTGCAACACTGCAACAGGATCATTGATTTGTTGTGGTAATTGTTTCAATACTTCAGGCTCAATAGCGTGTTTTCCACGCATTACTTTACTCAACACCTTACGTTTGATTTTCACTTCAACATCAGGCAAACCAATCATTTTTAACACATCAGGCGTTGTTCCCAATGAAATAGATGTTTTAACTTCATCACCATTAACAAAGGCATCCACCGCTTTTGCAAAGTCCGAATTTGGATCTTCGTTTAGACTATAACTAAAATCACTTAAATATCTGACATTTTGATTGCTCCGTTTTACATCTTCAGTGCTTTCAGGTGATTGATTTTGGCGTTCTTCCTTGCTCATATTTAAACGAGTTTGTACGTTACGAGCTTCCACTTCTCCAGCTGAATTACGATAATTTCGTTCTGCTTGCATTTCTCGAAGTTGAGAAATTTCATCCCAAAGTTTATCCGCCTCTTTTGCTAACATTGGTTGGCGTAATTGTTCTTTGATTTCGCTGATTCTTTTATCAATAGATTCATTGCCTGTGTAGGTGTTATCTGGCAACATTTTAAGTTCTTCGTTAATGTTAGAACCATTGGCAAAATTCTCTTCATTTTGAATAGCGTGTTGAACTTCGTGGACTAAGTAGCTTTTCATTTGACCTGCGGTAGCGTCATTAGATAAAACAATTTTGTTCTCGTTAGGTGAAAACCAACCGCCAGCACGTTTATTGTCTAACGGTTTAATTTCCACTTTAAGATTGGCTAATTGTGGATACGCATTAAATAACGCTTCATCTTTCCAAACTTCGGACAAAGGAACTTCAAGCGTTTCGCCATTTTGACCATTCACTAACTGCTCAAAACGATAATCATCATAAGCTTCATAAGGTGTAATCAACGCTGAATCATCATTAATTTCAAACCGCCATTTCCCATCTTTGCCTTGGAACCAACCTGTTTTTTGACGAATGGTTTCAGGATCTACGCCTTGAGCCAATTCGTCTTTCGCCTGTTGCAATAAGGAATGGTTGGCATTTTTCGCCCGTTCGCCTGCGAAAGAATAACGCACATCTCCATTGCCACTTTCCGCTTGTGTATTGCTTCCAATCCCCCCTTGACGGATCCCAGCTAACACGTCAAATACTTCTTGCGTGGTCATTGCCATTGAGTTTGGATCTCGTTTGAGAATGGCGTTGACCACTCGGCGTAATACGTTGGCATATTTCCGCAGATATTGACCGAATCCGTCTTTCCATAATCTGCCGATTTTCACGTTATAACGGCTTTCGAGTTCTGCCCAATTGCCTGTTTCAACCGCCGCATTGATTTCTGCAACGGCTTCTTCGACCGCTACGGTGAACGGCACTTCGCCATATTCTGCCCGTTCTTGTTGAATGGTTTTGGCGATTCTTTCTACCACGGGATGTTTGCCCATTCGGGTCACAATATCTTCAAATCTTGCCCCTAATGTTACATCCACCCCACGATGTGCCAATTCGTGCCACGCTACCCACGCCAACCGTTCTTCACGGCTCATTACGTTGTTAGCAGTGATATTGTCGCTGTAAATGTAGATTTTTTGCGTGGTTGAGTCATACCAACCTTCCACATTGCCATCCAACAAACTCTCCGCCGTTTCCCCTTTCGGCGGTTGAACAGTGTTTCTGTCTACCACTTCAATATGGCTTGCGGTTTTTTCCCCTAAAATCCGTGATAGGGTTTGTTGGTCTTGAGTGGCTTGGGTGTTGACGGATTGTTGGCGTTGTTGTATATTATTTATGCCATCCGCTCCCACTTCAGCACGAGAAGGTGTAGGGCTGTTAGTGCGTAGGTCAGATGAACTCACACCCGTTCCCTGATTCACCGAATGGCTTTCATCAGCTCCCACATCTTGACGCTGACGTGTAGGCAAGTTGTGCGTAGGCAAGATGGTATCGTTACTTACCCCTTGTTCACCTGTTTCAATACCTGAGTTATTGCCATAATGCAACAATTCAGATAGTATATTTTGAGTAGCTTCTAGCGAAACTTTTTTTCCGTCAAGTTCGGATTGTGTCTGAACTCCGGGTGTGTTCGCTAGAAGCTTTTCTTTTAACATTACATTATGAACATACATTCTCGGCGAGTTATAGTCTTTCCGCACAATAACGTTTTCAATATACTCCACACCATCAATTTTCACAGGTGCAGAAATAACGAAACTTTGCATATTATCGTGTTCTGCTTGAGCAATAACAGCCCCTTTCTCAATCACATCTTTTAAAGTGAAGAATGATTTCATTTTAGTGGCATTTTGATAACCATGTTGCAATGTATTTTTTACTGAACGACGATTAACAATGACTTCGCCTAATTCAGTATTGTTCGCCACGCCACCAAAACTATTGACTACATCCGTTGCCCACGCTGTACGTTCTTTGTTTGTTCCCAAATTCACATCAACATCAGCGACTTCCGAAACAGCTTGACCTTGAATAATATTCGCTTTTTGCGCTTTTTGTTCTTCAGTTTGATAAGCTCGGCTAAATAATACGTTTTCACTATTACCTAAATCCTGCTCAACAGACGGATCTTGGGCTTGCTCTGCACTTTGTTTTGCTGAAAAATCTGACGGATTTTGCACCGCAGTTTGGCTTTCTGTTGGCGTAGCTTGGTCGGTGACATGGTCGGTGTGTCCCACTTCTGCCAAATAGGCTGCCGCTAATTTGCCGTAGTGGGTGTTTTCCTGTGCTGCTTGTTCAATTACGCCGTCTTGAATATCCGTTTTTAATTCATCAAATAAATCATCACGGTCGCTCTCATTTTCAATGTTGGCCAATACCCGTTCAAGGGCTTGTTCATTGAGTGCAACCGTAGAAACAGGTGGATTTTGCACCGCAGTTTGGGCTTGTGTTTGGGTTGTTGGCTGTGCTGGTTGAGTAGCTTGTGGTTCGGCAAGGGAATTAATCAATTCATCATCTTGATTAGTTTCTTGTTTGCCACTGTTCATCATGCGTTGCATACCATAAGCAACGCCACCACCTAAGCCACCACCTAACATACCGCCAAAGGCAGCTGCACCAAGATTGTCGGTGAGCGAATGAGCGTTATCTATGTCACTAATGGCTTTATTGGTGGTCACTTGTTGTGCCATTTCATCGGCAGTCTCAGTGACAAATTCACGCCCAAATCGTCCACCTGCGGAATTTAACGCACTGCCTGCCCGTCCCACTGGCAAGAAACCGCCTAGGCGTTCCAGTGCCGCACTGCTTAAGCCGTTCATCAACACTTCGCCACCATGTTCTTTCAAGCTGGTTGCCAGTGCCACACGGGCAGATTCAGGGCTGTGACCTTGAAATAAGTATTGCAAATACAACGGGCTAGCGTCTAACGCTTCTTGTGGCATTGCCATAATGTGGTCGTTGATTTCGTTGCGAGTTTCGCCTGCCCCTTGAACACCACCTAAAATCATCGGTGCGGCAGCTGCTAAACTTACCCCGCCTGTTGCTGGAGCAAGGTAAGCTGCCCCAATCCCCACAGCAATTCCAGGTAGCACACTTTCTGCCACATCGCCACCTGTGGTTAACGGATTTTCAAAAAAGTTGGCCAGACTCGCCGTAAAACCCGTCCCACCTAATTGCTTATCCAAGGCAAGACGTTGGGCGTTTTGCTCACGGTTATAGCGGTTTTCTTCGGTTTCGAGATTTTGCCAGTATTGCGTAGCTTCATCGCCCCATTGACGTAATGCCCCTTGCGGGTCAATTAATCCGCCTACCGAACTCACCAAACGAGTGGCGGATTTAGGCACAACCAAAGCGGCATCTTTCACATTCCCCCAAAATCCTGCACTAGGTGGCGTATCGTTTTGTGGTGCAACCTGCACGGTTGGCGGTGCGTAAAGTGATGCTAGACCAAAGGCGGTATCAGGTTGTGCCGTCATGGCATTAGGATCGCCATATAAATCGGCAAAGGCTTGTTGCACATTGACGGCGGGCGGATTATTTGGATTTTGAAAAAGACGGATTAATTCATCGGTTGACTGGCTCATAAAAACTTCCTATTTCTTAATTAATAAAACAGTTAAAATCTCAGGTAAATGCCATTTTCAGTCGTTTTCATATCACCACCACCGAATAACACTTATCAATGGTGCAATGCTCAAGGCAAAAATACTTAATGCCGTTAAGATAATCGCCAGACCAATTGATACTCGAATAAAAGGACTTGCATTTGTTTCCATTTCTAACCCCTTTTTTAGCTGTATTTTTAATTTTGTTTTGCTATAATTAGTCATCACTTATTTCTCTGTATGTGAGTTCATTTCTGTTAAGGTACTTTTAATGGGAATGAAAAAACCCCGAAAGCGGCTAACTTTCGGGGTTTATTTTTGCTAACAAATTTATCTCGGATAATAAGACGCAAAAGGATAATAAGGATAATTTATCGTGCTATTATTTTTAATTATCTGCTGTAATTGACCTGTTCTATTTTTTTCTTCATCTTCTCGCTGTCTATCCGCAATCACATTATTCAACGACTGCATCACCTGCTCAGGGGAATGGGTTTGTAAAGCAGTCGCCAGTGTTTGAATGGCTTGCTGTTCATTTAAGCCCAAGGCTTGTTGCCATTGGGTCGCCACATTGCCAAAATTTTCCCCGTAATGTTGCGTAAGCTGAGCGAGATTGCCATATTGTGCCGTTGGCTGTGCTTGTGGCTGTGGCTGTGCTTGAGCCTGAATAGGTGGTTGCGTATAACCTGTAATAACTGGCTCGGCATTTTGGGGTGGATTAAGGTCAGTAAAATAACCATTAAAACGAGAAAAATAACTACCAATATACTCCCCGTCATTGGGGTGCCTTGCATAGAGTGCTTTGGTGTGCTGATTAAATCGTTCAGGGTCAAAGGTGGTTATCTTATTGCCGGTGTTCGGATCGTAACTTTCCACAAAGGAATTTTTATATACGTCCGCCAATTCCGCATCCAAGTTTTTATAATGTGCTGCTTGAGCCTGTTGCTGATTGCCATAAAGCTGAGCCGTTAATGCGGGGCTAAATTGTTTAGCAATCTCAGGGTTAAGCAGATACGCATAATCTGGGTTTTGCCCCGCAAGAATGGCTTGTTGTTGCACTTGGTTTAACTGGGCTTGGTCGTTGAGACCACTTAACGCCAGTTGGTTTTGTTGGGTGTTCAAGCCCAACTGGGACAAGCTGTTATCAATAGTGGCTTGTTGAGTGGCGTTACGAGTAGTGGTGTTCCAACCATATTGATTAATCAAATCCTTATTTTGTGCATTTAACGCATTCACTCGCCCGTTTTGCGTAGCGTAATTTTCTGCCAGTTTCCGCATGTTGTCTTCTGCTGTGGTGCGGTTATTTTGCGTAGCGGTGAATTGGTTAGCAATGTCAAAGGCTTGCTTCCATGCGTTTTGGTCAAATTCGGTAGGCTGGGCGTACATTGCCATGTTTCGTCCAATATCAGCGATTGCCATAATGTTCTCCTGTTGTAATTTAGACGGGTTATTGGGTTGGGGGGTTAGGCTTGGTCATAAATACTTTTGACTAAATCCCCGATATAATCAGGCATGCCGTTATTGGCTTGCGGGGTCACCCCAAAAGCAGCCGCCAGTTGGCTTTGATATTTCTGCCGATTGCTGGGCGTAGGGTTTTCCACTTCTTGGCTCAAAGGTTCAAATGTGCCGTTAAGCTGATTGAAGTAATGACTAAAAGGGTTATTTTGTGCCGTTTGATTCCCTTGGGGATTGAATGCGGCGTAGATGTTGTTGGTTAAAGGTGGCGTAGATTGTTGAGCTACATTTGGCACATTCACGGTGCTGTAATCATATTGCTGACCGTTATAAGGATCTACGCCACCACTTCGCATTATGCTAATTAATTTTTGAGCATATTCAGGATCTGTGGCATAACCTGCTTTGCTCAATGCTCTAGCTGCTTCGGCAGGTGAACTGGCAGTGAAATAACCCGCTTTGTCATAACGTCCACCAGGTTTTGCAGTAAAACTAGCACGATCTTTTATAGCATCTTCTAGGCTGTCATAATCTCTGAATTTCTGCTGAACGTTAACATTATCACCATTAATATTTTCATGTGTCCAAACCACCGTACCTTGTTCATCGTTATTTGGATCGCCGTTACCAGCCTTTATACCCCAATAATTATTTTTGCCTGAAACCTTGCTCCCCCAACCTGATTCTAACGCCCATTGTGCGGCAATCACTTCAGGGTGAGCCACCCCTGCATTTTGAGCTGCCATTAAAATCTGCTGAAATGCTTTTTGTTGTTGTTCAGTTGCCATAAAATTCTCCATTAAAAAACCCACTCAATGGAGTGGGTGGTAAGTAAGGGGCGGTTGTAATTATTCCACAATTTTGTCTATAGCTGATTCGCCTGTTTGCTTATTAATTTCTACGCTAAATAATCGTGGTGCCGTCTCAGGATCGCCCCCACATTGTGCATTATGGTTTTCTCGCACATCAACAATAAAGGCGTTATCTATTTCTTTCGCTTCAACAAATAACACACAATGAAAAGGTAAACGAGTTAATGTTTCTTGTTGTTTATTCACTAATGCCATAGATAAATCTATCGCTTGTTCCCACGTTTCTACTGGCTTAGCCACACTCGGCAAAGTGATAAATAGGCTTAGAAGTAAGGGGAGTTTTTTCATTTTTGCACCACCAATATTCTATCAATCATATCTTGCACATTTTTATTGGTATTAATAGGAATCAACTGAATATTCGGATATTCATTTTGATACACCCTAAATAGTTGATCTGCAAATCCTTGTCCAATAGTTGATACATTAGTGAAATCCAGTAATACTATTTGAAAATGCTCAAAACGAGACACCAATCTTTTTGCTTGAGAACGAGAAATTAAAAATTCCCCCTCATGTTTAGCTAAGTTGATAGGTACGACTGTTTTGGCAAAAGCAAATTCATCCGGCATAGCAAATTCATCAAACACTTCTTTGCAGGTTTTGTTGGTTAAATGACTTATTTCCAACATTACCTTTGTGCCTTTCACATACTCAATATCATGTTCATACATAATATCGATTAAATCATCATTGTGAACAAACGCCCAACCTTTGGAACTAATACAAAAGAAATCAAATATCTTAGATGAAAAGAAGATCCCTTCACCTGAATGATTCTTACTGTCGGTAGTTAATTTTCCTTTAGATAATTCGAAAATGGATTGACGAATATCAACCAAATCAAAGGCTTTTTGAATTTTCTCAAAAATACCCAATCCATCATCTTCGATAGAAATAAAAGTAGAAACTGGCGTTGTCCTAATCTCTACATTTATTTCATTGCCACAAGAATGATCGACTGCATTATTAAACATCTCCGTAAAACCATATTGTAATATTTCCACAATATTTTTTGGTAAATGTTTAATTTTGGGTATTAACGTTTCTCTTAGAATTAAAAACTCGTCCAGCTTTTCATTTAATTTAAAATTGAAATTATCAATATTTTCAATCAATTCATAACGTACCGCACGCCCTTTACCTTGTAAACGAATAAGATTATTTTCAACCAATCCTTTCAGTTTACGAGACGCACTTTGACGAGCAATATTGAGATGTTGAGATAATAATTCAGCCGTTTTAGTTGGGTGAGTTTTAACAAATTGTAGTATATCAAGAATATCTTCTGTCATAATTTCCCCTTTTTATTGTCTCAATTGTAACATCTAAAGGAAATATTCGAAACATAAAAAGAGTAAAAATATCTACAAACTCGCCAAAATCGTCTCCACATAGTCATCAAAGGCGTTGTCATGATTGGTTAAATCAATGAAACGGTGAATATATGGCTTGGTGACAAATAGCGGATTATCCAACAATAACACCATCACACAACCTTTAATCTGATTGTCTTCTCGGGCAGTGAACACCTTAATTTGAGTATAAGGGGTTTGTCCCGCCCACACTTGAAAAAAGTGTTGCCAATTTGACCGCAGTTGAGCGGTTTGGTCAAAGTTTTCGCCAATATAACTAAACAACTCACTTAATAACTGTTGTGAACTGGCAATATCACTGATATGTTCGGTTTGGTATTTCATTGTGTTTCCTATAAAAAAACCGCCATGGGGCGGTTAAGAAAATCTCGTGGATAACGGGTTGTTCGGATCTAACATTTTCGGAAAGGGAATATGTTTGGGCGAATACGCCAGTAATAAAATTTCCTGTGCGGTGATTTTTTGATAATGGATCACCGCTGATGATTTCAAGCCTTTTATGTTCCATTCTAAATTATAGGTATAACATTCAGGTTCACTTTCGGCATACTCGCCACTGTGGTAATGCCACGCATTATGTTGTTGATATAGCACTGTTTCAGGGATAATGTTGCCTTGGTTATCTTGCCACGATGTTTTGTTTTTGCCAACAAGGAGATTATCCGCTCTGACAGACGCAATAAAATCCGCTAACATGTCGACTTGAACATCATCAAAATAAGGAAAATCCCGAAATTCTAATGTATTCATCAAGCCGTTTTCAAACTGTTTGGAAAGGTGAACAATCATACGGTTCTCCGTAAACTAAACAATTTTTCACGGATTTCTTCCCTTGTTACACCTTGTTCAAAGGTTAAACCAATATTTTCTTTCCCCATTCTGGATAAAACAACATTATCCATTTCCTGTTTATATTTAGCGTATTCAAATAATTGCGTAAAGGCATTTAGCACTTTCTCAAAACTGGCTAATCTTTCAAGCAATATAGGGTGTTCATCGGTATATTGTCTCGTGGTAAACAGCAACCCTGCTGCTTCTCGCAACATACTCATCATTTCCTGCTTGTTAAATGTTTCAAGCAAACTCGGTTGCTGATAGGCTAACAGATAAAACGCTGACAACGTATGCTCTGCCATAAAAATACGGTTTGCCAATTCGCTCAAGGCTTTTTCTGTAGCAACATCTTCCATCTCATCTGATTGTGCTTTAGCCGAATCTACGACATTTTGCGCAATACTTATTTTACTTTGAGTATATATCGGCTGTGCAGAAATGGCGGCACTAATGGCAATGCTGACTAATGAAAGTAAGTTCATCTTTCTTCTCCTTTCTTCAATTTACCCATTGTGGCATAAAATCAGATGAAGTCAACCTATTCCCCCCCTAACTCTGCCACGCTACTGGCAATATGATATTCCCACACTTCCCCTTGTCCGCTGATTTCTACATCAAAAAACAAGGTGGCATAACCCGCTTTTAAGCGATGCGGTCGGGTGTCGTTGACAATTCTGTCACTTAATACCACAGGCTCTTGCACCATTTCATCTCGGTGGCGTTTGTAGGCAATATGGGTTACTCGATTTGATTGATATTCTTGCACCAGTTTATAGGCTGTCATTGCCGTGTAACCGGGCAAGGCATTTAACCGCCCACGCCATTTAAAATGCTTCCAACTGTTGCCCGCATTCCATTGATAAATACCGTCATCAAGGGCGAAAAATAACTGGTCTTGGTCGCTACGATACACCGCTTTCGGGCGAATGGATAAGGTGGCCAAGGCTTCAATTTGCACATCATCATGAATCGAATCAGGCACTTTAAAGCGAATGCCGATTTTATCGGTGAAACCAAAATAATACCCGTCATGCACCACGCCTGACATCTGCCACGGGGCAAGGGCTTGCCATTGGTCTTGAGTGAATAGGGCAGTGGTTATCACTTTGGCTGAATTGCCTGCCAGCATCACTAAACCGTCTTTAGTGGCATAAAAACACGCTCCATTATAAAGGCAAGCGGATTGATAGGATATGATTGGCAACGGCTCTTCTACAATGGAAATTGAACGGCAACCCTGCGATTGACAAGGGCTTTCCATTTCAATCATGGCAGGGTATTCGTCTGTTAAAATATAACCGACTTTCTCGCCACATAAAAAGCGAATCGGTCTTCCGTTGAAATTGCCGTAGCGGTAGGATTCGGGGAACGCATGGGGTTTCAGTGGTTCACTGAGCCATAATTCCGTTCCCACTAATCCGCCTAATTGCCCGTTGCCACAATATTGCAAATCTCGCATATTGTCTGCTGGCGGTGCGTATTCTTCGGTCAAGCATTCTTCGCCGTACACGCTGTGAGCCTGATGAACATAGCTTGTTGTGCCAACATCCACTTCATCGACCAACAAAAAATGAGCGTCATACTCCGCTTTCGGATCGCCATAATCCAAGGGGGTGACCGCACAATATAACCGCACTTTGGCGATAGAATAGGTGGGGAAATCTGCCCCAATCCCACTAATCACTACATTCTGATCGTTGTGAACATAAATAGGTTCACTGGGTAAACTGGGGGCGGATTCAAAACCCAATTCATCAACTAAGGTATAAATATACTGGCGTAACTCTTGATTAAAGTCTTGGCTTAACGTGCCTAAAAATTGGGCGTTTGGGGCGGGAATTTCCACGGGAAAACCCAATCTCTGCCAGCGGTCATCACACGCATTTTGTCGCTGTTGAATCACAGGATAATCGCCAACCCCACTTGCCACCAGATAACCGCAATCTGTTTCCATGGGTGAAAAATTGGCGTGGCAATTCTCACTTGCAAGATAACAACATTTATCCACAAAAATCACCTTGCCCGTTTTATCACTGACTTTCTTATCCGTCCGCCACGGTCGCAATGTACCACGGCTTAAATCCACATCTTCCGCCACTTGTGCCATGGCTTGATGTAAATTATTCGGGCGTTGTTTCGGCGCGATACCACCAAATTGGGTGAGTTTTAGACTAGGCATGTTAGATCCTTTTGAAAATTATCTATAATCATTCTTGATTATGGTTGCGTTTGTGTTATTATAATCTTATACGATTACAGCCTATATTCATTATGTTTACCTTACATCTCATTAAACAAGCTCAAAAAGAAATTTTGAAAATGCCTACGGCATTAAGGGAATCCACTTTTGAAGCCTTGAAACAACTTGAACAACAAGGCAATCAATTAAAAGAACCCCATGTTAGAGATATGGGGGACGGTTTAAAAGAGTTGCGTGCGTCATCAAAAGACGGAATTTCTCGTAGTTTTTTCTTTTTTCATATCGGTAAACAAATTTATGTAATCCACGCACTCCATAAAAAAACACAAAAAACACCAAAGCAAGATTTAGATCTTGCCAAACAACGAATGAAAGCGATTAAGGAGCAATTTAATGCAAAATGAAACCTACGAATTTGTGACCCTTGCCGAACTTGAACAAGAATTAATGCAAGATCCTGAATTTGTTGAATTACGCAAAGTGCGTGAAGTGCAACAAAAAATGATTAATGAACTCAAACAGTATCGTTTAACTAAACATCTTTCACAAAGTGAAATTGCAAAACGTACTGGCATGAAAGTTCAAAACATCAGCCGTCTTGAACGTGGGCTAGTTCGCCCAAGTTTTGAAACAGTAACTCGCTATGCTCAAGCCTTGGGCGGTGAAATTATGTTTCAACCAAGTGCGTAATTTTATCTGATCGTGCCGTAAAACACTGCCCTTTAGGGCGATGATATAAGGCACAAATAAAAATAGAAAATTACTCAAAATTTGAGTACAATCAATTCGTGTTAACAGAGATATGCTTAGGCTTTCTCAATGACGACATATTCAGGGTAGGACATACCCGTAGAGCTTGTGAAGTGAATCTCATTAGAGATCAGCAGCAAGAACCCACCGAGAGTAGCCCCCGAAAGGGGGAGCTAGTAGGAATCCCCATCCTTTAGGGCGGGGAGGATGTCAAACACTGCCCTATCCAACTCAAAATGCGGACCATCTTTAAAGGATGTCCAATCACCGCCCCAAACAATCGGCACATTCAGCTGTTTCGCCGCTTGTTTGACGGTGTCGGCGAGCTGTTTAAACTCGCTCCATTTGTCCCAGTTCACGGGATACGGTACTAAATCCACCGCATGCCCTGTTAAATGTCGGCTGTTTAGGGTTTTGCTTGCCCCTTTTGCCACTAATTCTTTTTGCCGTTCCAGCGTGCGAACACCTTCAATTACGCTAAAATCTTGTTTGGCTAAGGTTAAAGCAAGGCGAACCACCTTAACTAAATCAGGGTGAACTCCTGTTAAATGCTTTTCACTGCGTTGACTAAATTTAAATGTCATTCTCACTCCTTAATTTGCCATAAAAAAAACGACTGCATCACACAGTCGTTTTTGATTTTCGGTTAACTTATTTGTATTTTTTGTGAATTTGTTGGGTGTAATGTTTGGCAATAATACGGATTTGGTCAACCCCTAAAAACGCCACCCCCGCCCCAAAGGCAACGGACAGTTTGGTCGGCATATTAAAATATTCAAATACGCTTTCACTTGCCACCGCAATCAAGCCACAAATCACCGCTTCTACATAGCGTTTTAACCAGGGATGATCTTTACCAATATAATAAATCCGCAAATACGCCATAACAAATGCCATAAAAAAACTGTAAATGGCATTGATATGTTCTTTGCTATAATTTAACACTAATTCAACAACGGTATATTCTTTGTCTGCCATTGTTCATCTCCTAAGGTGTTTCCTTGACACTACCGCATTCTTCACACCTTGTTGCCAATTCCACAATTTCTCGCTCAATCACTCGTTCAGTCGGGCGTGGCACGCTAATTTGTTGGCTTAAACCGCTTTCATTATCAGACAGACAGCCACAAGGCGTTTTGCATTTTTCTATCACTTTGCAATAATCAGGCATGTTAGATTCTCCCTTTAAACGCCAAACTAGACGGGGCATTCGTTGCAAAATGACTTTGCACATCAATTTTGCCTTGGGCGATACCTTGTTTGAACCGTTGCTCATAAACCACTGCCAATTGCGGGTCGGCAAAGTCATATTGTCGCATAAACAACAACTGGCTTAACGCCCCATTGACCACCACATCATGATAACGGTCAAATAACAGTTTATCCACATCGCATGCCGTTTGTGTCGGCTGAGCGAAATAATGCACCTGCAATTGATTCTCGCCGTCAAATTTAGGGGGCTTGCTGAGAATGATTTTATCATTTGGCTCAAAGGTAAAATGCTTGTGGCAAAAGCCGTGACGTGGTGAATAAAAATGTTCAAAAAAACAACGGCATTTTTCACCGCGGTTACCCAAATGCACCGACTGCACCACATGCACTTGCTCATTATCGCCTTGTTCAAGGTAATAATCTCGCACGCCCGCTTGTACATCTAAACGCAATTCCCGTTTTAACAATCGGCTTTGCTGGCAAAAGGTTTGTGCTGACTGGCGTAAATATTCCAACGCCACATCATCGGGAACACCTTTTGCTATCAGTGTCACTCGGGGTAAAAACTCAGTGAGTGAAATAAATTCCACATCTCGCCCGTCATTATCACAAATCCACCCCGTCATCGGTTGATTGCCCCCTTTGGGTTTTAAGCAAGGGTGAGAACTAAAGCTAATGGGTTTGGCGGGGCTTTCGCATGGACAACTCATTTTTTACCCCCTGTATTTTTGCTTGCTTGTGCGTTGGCTTGTTGAGTAAATGCCACTCGCACTTGCTCTTGTAACAAGGTGCGATCTAAAAATTGCTTATAATATTGAGCGGATTTTTGTTGCGATGTAGCACTTTCTGTTTCCATAGCAAATAAGCGATACAGCACATAATCCACCAAGTTCGCATAGTTTTCCGTGATATTTTCATCAAGGGTGTCGCCTAGTTTAACTTTGTCAGGCTTTACCGCACAGGTCATTCGGGCGTAAATGTTTTCATCAGGGCTAACAGGTGGTTTCACGCTGAATTGATTATCCGTGCCGTTAACCTTGCTATAACTGCGTGTGTCGCTTTGACGATTAGCACAATTGCGTTTACCAAATGCCGTTTGGGCGGTGTCGTCTACTTCTTTCAGCTCTGCAATAAAATTGCCGTGAGCGTCCGTGATGGCATCGACCGAATACAACAAATCACAACAACAAGGCTGTTGCAAATCGCTCTCGTCCAGTCTTGTCACCACGGTTTTGATAAACTTAGCGGGATTGAGTTTAAACATTTCTGCCACCGCTTCATTGAGATAATCCACAATCAGCGGATCTTCAATGCGGTCAGCGTCAATGTCGTTATAATCAAAACGAACACGCAGAATAAAATCTGCAATATTCATCAGCTAATTTCCTGTTCAATGTCGTTGCTATTGGCTTTGCTTCTGCGACTTGGTTTCGCCACAGACGGCTCACGGTGAATAATTTCTTTCTTTTCATTTTTGGAAAGTAATTCTGCCGTTAAACTATTTTGCACATCAAATTTCATGCCATTAATGGCGGAAACAAAGGTGTGTTTTTGTGGAATAGGTTGTGTCATGGTCATTGTCCTTGTAAAAAAAAACGCCCTAGCCAGTGATTGACTAGGGCATCGGGTTACATCATAAAACCGTCTTGTTCAAAGCGGCGACCAATCAATAGCACCAAATCATTTAACTTGGTGAGATCTTTTGGCAAGGCTTTAATTTCAAGCTCAATCACGTCCACTTTTGGATTGTAACCTTGGGTTGGTTGAACCGTCCATTGGGTGCGTTCTTCCACTTGAGCGGTTTTGGCAGAATCAAAGTAACCCGCTTGGCTGACCACTTCAATTTCGCCCGCTTCAGAATAAGTGGCTTCGGTCACCATACCTGATAAATCCGTGCCATTCACACTGGTCAAGTCAAATTGAAAACCCGCCACAGGCTGGCGGAAGTCAAAGAAAACGGCTTTCACATTGGCGTGGTTTGGATGTAGGAAAACCCGCAATTTATCGCCTACTTCTAAATCTTCTACCGTTTTGCCATAGCGTTTGAGTAGCACTTTTAAAAGCTGTTTCCATTCCACCTTGTCACGATAGCCATAACCGCCGTCTGCGCGGTTATCAGGCTGAACCTTAACAGGTAACAGGTTTTCATCTACCACCCCGCAATCACGGCAAGGCTTGCCAAATTCAGTGGCATAACCGCCACGGAATAAATTATAAATCGCCATAATTAATCTCCTACTACAACAGCCGCAACGGCAATGGATTTATTGCTTAAGGCAGCCACATCAAAACGGTAATTCCCCACAAGGTAAATATCGTTTAACACGGTTTGCCATTCGAGATAGTCTAAACGACTTGGGGCAGCAATGTTTTCAGGATCGACCATTAACACATATTCCACCACTTTACCGTCTGCACGGCGATAACGTGGCATATGTAATGATGAGTAGATTTCCATTCCTAACATCGGGTGAACCATTCCCGTTACAATCGGGTTATCCGGTAAGCAGCACCCTGCACCAAGATGAGACTGCTCCGCACGCAAACGAGAATAAAACGCAGGACTTGCCACGATTTTTAACGCATTGCCACCACAGGTTACGCCGCCTTCTTGTAAGGCTTGCTCCATATTTTGCAATACATCCATGGCTCGCACGCCATTGGCTTTACTCACCACCACTGGGTTTTCTGTATCGCCAAGATTGATATTGCCACTTAATGCCCCTGCTCTCACGCCACGCAATAACGGGTGAGCAGACGCGGCTAACACAGTAAAGCCGTAACGCTCAGTTAAATCACGCAACGCACGCCCTACCGCAGTTTCATACCCGTCTTGAAACACTTCCCAGTTGTGACACATCAGTGTGGCTTCTTCACGAGAGAATTTCCGTTTCATCGGCACAGACTGGCATAAACGAATTTCACCACTACGGAAGGGATTATCAGGCTCCCAGGTTTCACCATTCCATGCACCGTCGTGGAAATCGCCCACTTCAATGTTGTCAATAATGGTGTAATGTGCCACAGGGGCGCAGTTTAGCCCTAACTCCACGATATTATGTTTTGGGTTGACAATTCGGGATAATGCGGAGCAGTTGTGCATTTCAGAAATCACAATCTGCGTGGCATAATCGGGAATATACAGCCCTTCGCTTGCACCGCCCAAATCGGCGGCTCGCATATTCTTAGCCATAAAGACTCCTTTTATTGTTTAAATTTTGCCAAGAATTTTCTCAGCTCAGCGGTTTTCCCTTGACGGGCTAACATTTCCGCTTGTACTTGATCTTTCTCGGTCATCTCTTTGGGAATAATTGCCTTTGCCTTAGCGGGTGCATTTTTTTGTGGTGCCACCGTCACAGGCATAGGCGCTTTGGTTTGGGATTGTTGATACTCATCTAACAAATTGCGAATCGCTGGAATCAAGCGAACGTCTTTTTCACCCCCCGCTTTAGCGATTAAATCAAGCCCCGTTACTCCCGTCCAATCGGTTTTACTGCGTGCAAATTCCATAAAAGCAGAATCGCCAAGTAATCCTTGCACTTCAGGAATTTCACGCTGAATTTCCGCATACCAAATCCGCTCACGCTCGGAAACCGTTGGCTGGGCTGGTGCTTTCGGTACGGACGTGTTGGGTTGGGTTTCTGTTTCTGTTTTCGGGGAAACAGGTGATGATTGCTGTTGAGTTTGTTGCTGAGCAAGTTGTGCTTTGAGCTTGAAATACAAATCAGGATTCACAATTTTTATTTCACCCAAATCGTCATCAGATAAGCCAGTCGGGTCTGGTTGACTCGGGGTTGGTGTGGTTGGCTGAGTGTGTTTTTCTTCCAATTCTCGCAAGCGTTTTTCTGCTCGCTCTCGGGCTTCGGCTTCTTCAATTAAACGGGCGTTGAGCTGTTGCCGTTCTGCCTGTTCTTTTTTCAATCGCCCTTTCCACGCATTGACATCGTTGTCATCTTTCACTGATTTTTCATCTTCGCCTGTAGAATGTGGCGCAGCAGGCGTTTTTGGCTCAAACTGCGGTTCTTTTTCAGGGGATTTTTCAGTAGTCTGTGACGGTTCGTTTGTCGGGTTGTCTTCCGTGGTTTCAGGGGCAATCTCCGCTGTGGACTCGGTTTGTTGTTCTTTTGCTAAACCATTGCCAGCTTGCTTTTCACGGGCTTTCATTAGCTCATCACGCAAGTAGTGGGGAATGTATTTACCAAAAGACTGAGTATCTTGTTGTTCCATTTGTCTTTCCTTAAAAGAGTGGAATAAAAAACTGCGGTGAAAAACACATCATTTTTTCACCGCAGTTCTATTGAGCGTTAAACCTTACACTAATGGTAAGATTTTCGTTGTCGTTTCAGGTTTATCAGGGCGGAAAATTAAGCCTGTGAGTTCAGCGATAGTGTGAGCGGCATGTTGATATTCCTTACGCATCGCATCATCAAGCTCCATGCGAGCTTTACTATTTAAATAAAGCCACTGAGCATACAGAAAATTTTCCAATTCCTGTTTAATATGTTCATTGTGGGAAAGGCTAAAACGCAGTTCGGTCAGCTCATCATCAGGCTGATTAGGCGAACACATTCGCACCCACAATGGGGAATCTGTGGCTTTCATTAGCGTCCGCAACCTTTGCAACCGCCTTTCGCCGCACGACTGGCAGACGGCATTACGCCACCGTTAATTTCTTTGGCGACTTTGGCTGTTGAGTCGGTAAAGCGCACACCGCCGTTACCTTCGCTAGGTTTTACCACGTTTTCGCGTCCTTTTAATGGGGTATAGCTCATCGCTTTCTCCTTATTTTTTAGGTTTAAAAAAACGACTGAAACTAAATGTCGCAGTCGCAGAGTTGGTTTTTCGGGATGATTGGGTCATCGTAATGGTCAATAATCACCGAGTTTGTGCCGTGATATTCAAAGTAGTAAGTGCCTGCATCATCAATATGAATCGCAGGCTCATCAGCGGTTAACACCACCGCTTGTTTACGCTTTTTATACGGCATATGTTCCACATTCGCCAACACAGACGGCTCAATAGGAAACGGGCAACACTCATCAGATAACGCCCAATGGCGATTACCCAATGACTGCACCCGTGCAATATGCACCGTCACCGTTTCACTGCCACTCAATCCCCACGCAATCACGCGCAATGGATAGCGTTTAACTTCCACATTGCTGGATGTGGGGAATAATTCGTTTAGGTTGAAATGTGGTTGAGACGGTTGTGTATGGCGAATAAGGGTTGTGTGAGTTTGGATTGGCATGATTTGTCCTTATTGCATCTTTAAGTTAAGCGTTAATAAATCCAAGTGCCAACTTGCCAGTTTGAAATAGTTGGTGTAATCATCTCGACTAACTTCGCATTGCCGTTTTCCACATATAAACGAGCGATTTTTTTTAACATAGGATAGGCTAAAATTTCCTGAGCTTCAGCAGAATCTAAATAACCACTAGGAGTGCCATCCAATACTTCACCTAAGTCAAAATCTGCAAAACCGGTAGTTTGATTAAACCCCATTACAAACTCAGACTGAGAATATTTTAATTCCCCGTTTGTTTTCCCAATTAGCGTAAATGTAGTCGTTGCATTAGTTGTATTACTAAAATTTACAACAAACAAGGAATAGTACCCATTTGGCATACCTGTTAATATATTAGACGAAATATTATCCATTTCACCGTAGTATTTAGATACGCCTGGAACAACTTGTTTATCTTCCACATCCAATATTGCTGAATGAGCGGTATGGGTTGGACTTGAGAATCCAATCGAAGCGCCTGGATTAAATTCGGGTACTAACCATAAATCAAGAATTGTTGCACCACTTTCACCTTTCCATTTAATATTCGCAATAAATTCCGCGTTAGCATTACCACCATAATCACCCACAGCTTGAATATTATCAGTAATTTCAGCAGGAATATCTGGCTCAGGCTCAGGCATTGGCGTTGGTTCCGGTGTTGGTTCCGGTGTTGGTTCCGGTGTTGGTGTACTATTACGACATTCTTCTAACTGAGCGTTCAGAGAACTAATTTGTGAATTGGCGTTTGCCAATTGAGACGATAACCCTGCGTTCTCTGCTTCCAGACTATCGTTTTTAGACTTTAGGGCGGTTAGTCTCGCATCAATTGCGTCAATATCGGCACAAGTGGCAAGGCAATCCCCTTGCATAACAGCGTTATTACTGCTGTCACGTCCTAACTTCATTTTAGTGCCATTCCCCGCCAACACATCAGCTAAATAATTATCTTGTGCCGTGTCTTTTTGTTGAAGTGCACTAATTTGATTGTCATGTTGCGTGTCTTTTTGTTGAAGTGCACTAATTTGATTGTCATGTGCCGTGTCTTTTTGTTGCAGGGCACTAATTTGATTGTCATGTGCCGTGTCTTTTTGTTGCAGGGCACTAATTTGATTGTCATGTTGCGTGTCTTTATTTTTCAACGCAGCAATCTCTTCATCTTGTGCTTTATCTTTAGCGGAATTTGCTGTCACTAATTGATTAATCAGCGTTTCGGTTTTTTCGTCTTGTTCAGTTTGTGAATTTTCAAACTGAGTGCATGTTACAAATGCCATAATACTCTCCTAAATTTTTGTGCCAATAAACACGGCTGTGTTATCATCATCGCCGTCAACACGAGTAAGGGTGAATTTTGTGCGATGATTACCAGGGAAATTGATTTCAAAGGTGCAACCGTCCACCACGTTAATAGTGGTTTGCCCAAATCTTTCTCTATAACGAACAAGATATTGCATACCCAATCCCACCTGATTCCTATCAAGAATGTCGATTGAAGCAAGAAGATTGTTAACCCAAATTGCATTAGGCTCAACAGTTGTGACTGAATTAGCAGCAGTGTATTCATGAGTTTTGTTTTCATCAAAAAACACAAAAGACGCTTTAAAAGCGTTAAGGGTTTGTATCACCACTAAACCGCTAATCGTCCAGCTTGGCTCTACTACCGGTGGTTGTGCTGGCGTATTCGCTTGCATGGCTTCTTCACAATCCATCAAGTCTTTTTCCACCGCTTGCAGCTGTCGTTCTATAAACCTGATTTGTATCTCTTTGTGTTCAAGCTGAACTTGAACTGCGGTTAAATTTTCCGTTGTTTGTGAAAGTTGCTGTTCGGTTTCTGCTAGCGTTTGTTGTGTCTGTGCCAGTTCCTGCTCCACCGCTGAACAATCTGCGGTTTGTTGACAGCTCAATGCTTTCAATTTTTCTGCATAGTAAGGTTTTATTGCCATAATTAGCACCCCGTTTTAATAAGCTCTGGGGCAGTGGCGGAATGGTTAACCGCATAACCAATCACCCCATTTTCACATTCTGCAACCGGCACAGTATGTCCATCGTCTGCATTCGGATACGCATAACCATGAATATTGCCTTGACAGTCAATAATCGGCACTGTGGCATCAGGATCTCGGGTCTCGTTCGGATGAAACAAATAACCAATTTGTCTATCACCATTATGACAACCATCTCCACAACCTAACTCCAAATCAATCACAATCGGCACACTGGCGGAATAACCACAACGCTTATCGGTACGCGTCCAGCGTACATTTCCGCAATTGCTGATTTCTTCCACTTCCACAAAATGCTGATTACACCGCTCTGTCCCTGTGGTTTCCCATGTTTTATCGAGACAAAAACCGCAAGGCTCAATACCCAGCTCAACATCGCTAAATTCACGACCGCTTACCGCTTCCACTTCCACCACTAAATCCGCTTGGCTTCCATGCACCACCGGCATATAATTGCCCGCATAAGGAATAATAATGGTGTTACGGTCAGGGGTGAGACTGGGTACGCATGTGCCAATTTGATATTCAATCGCTGAACTCAATTCGCCTTTAGTTGGACTAATTAACGCACAACCATTACGCTCAAAGCGGGGCTGTGAACTGCAATAATGCACCCGTTGAAAGGTGATGATGTTTTCGTTAGTTAAACCATAAGCGGTCACTCGTACAGCCCCCTGTACTGAAAAACCTTGTGTATCCACCATATCAGGGGAAATCACGGTTAATACATTGGGATTACAACTCATTATTTGCCCCCATATAAATTATCAAACAACACTGACACTAAATCGTGAAACTTGCTGTAGTCTTGCCCTTTGCGTGGTGTAAATACAATCGGTTGTTGCCACCACAACACTTTAAGTCCACCGGCATAACCACCGTCTGTAAAGGTGAGTACCTTAGTGGATTCGTTAAATTTCACATCACAGGTATTCGCTTGAACACGCTGCACCACACCATAACCATATCGGTCGTGCCAAACTTGGTCGCCCTGTTTGACTTCATCTAAATCAATTTTCATTTACATTATCCTTAAACTCCGTCCGTCTAATCCGCTCGTTTGACTTGCCAATTGAGCATTATTCAGGTCAGACTGCACGCCACGACTTGGCATATAGCGGTCAGTGTCAATCCCTGCGGATTTTAAATAATCTCGTACCATATCTGTGACCAGCTGTTGTGGTACAAGCCCTTGTTGTACAAATTGACTGGCTTGCGGGACAAGTCCTGCCAATTCTTTTGCTTTTTCCAACTCAGCTTTCAGCCCTAAAAGCCCCGTTGGGATAATTTCTGCGTCCGCTTTTACGCTGTCATCATCGCCCAGTAAATTATGGGCGTATATCAACGTAATCGCTGGACGGATAAAATATTCATCAATATTAAACGCACAATCTTCCAACCCTAACACGGCGTTATCGGTCATCATCGCCAATCCACCCAGTGTTTGTCCCGCCCCTTGTAATCCTGCATTACCATTTAAAAATGACGGTAAACCGCATTCATCATCGGCAAGACGAATCTCATTGGTCATAAAGTTAAATAACTGCGGAAAGGTCAGTTGGATATTATGTTGCGTGATTCCCCGTCCGTTATTTTCTCGGCTAGGATTAGAGAAAATGCGGACATAAGGCTCAAAGGTGATTTTACTTGGGTCATTGAATTTATCCGCATCAATTTCCAACATCGGACCTGCCGCATAAAAAGCATTAAGCAACATGGAATATTGCGTGCGATTAATGGATTGCTGGCGGTCATAAATCATCATTCCCACGGAAATACCATAAGGCTCACCGGCAATGCGTTTGTAACTGGCGGAAAAGTAAGTGCGTTCCCCTTTTGGGTGTGCCACAATTTGACAACGAATCACACGGTTGTCGCACACTTCAATATCGGCGTTAAAAAAATCATGGCATTCACTGTCTTTCAGTTTCACGCCGTAATCGATTAAATCCTGCCCTTGAATCAACATCTGACAACGCAAGGTATGAATTTCATCTTCCACTAAGAAATAATCCAACACCCCTTTATCTTCCACATCTAGCCCTAACCAGTTAGCATCGCCATTCTCAATAATGGCTTTTAACACATCATCGTGATAACCTAATTCTTCCTTGCCAATAAATGACGACAATTGGGCTTTAGTGCGCTTGGTCAGCTCAATAAAATAACTGCCGTCTTGAGCATTGGTGCTATCAGGGGCAAAAAACGCATTCACTGGATTAATCCGCCGAAAAGTCGGGCGAATCACCGTGACTTTTTCAAACTTATTTTTATTCCACTGATAATCCACCACCGCTTCATTGTCATAACCCACCACCATAACGGGGAATAAGGCAATATCAAATAAGGCTTCACTTAGCACTTGGGTGAAATGACCTTCCACTAATTGGTCTTTAATCAACTTCACCATTTTAGCCGTAGCATCTGTGGCAATGTGCAACTCTTCTTGACGTAATAATTCTTTCGCTTCTTTGCTTTGTTGCTCAATGAACCTTACCACTTCAGGCAATAAAAAACCGTCTTCCCCCATAATGGCTTCAGGCGGTATCCCTACTTCAATGAGCTTACTTAATAATTGCCCTTTAACCCTTTCTAGCCCTTGTTCTTGTTTGTTCTCGGGTAACTCCACAATAGGCGTAGGGGAGATATTAAACGGCGGATTGGCAGGATTAGCGTATTTAGACCGCATATAACTCCCCACCGCATTGACTTTAATTTGGGTTAAGCCAAAATAAGAACGCATATTCGGACGACCAATTAATTCTTCAGGGTCGTGAATCTTATGATAAGCATCATCAAGCCGTCTAAACCAATCATCTACGGTTTTTCCTTGCACTAACAAAGATGAGCGGTGACTTTTCGCTTGACGAAAATATTCCGTCACTTGCTCTGCCAGTGAATCGTGAACATCTTCTAATTCATCTTCATCATTCGGCAAATCAATTTGTTCTTTGTGTGTTGCCATTGGACATCCTTAAAAGAAAAACCGCACCTTTAAAAGTGCGGTTCAATTATATTTTATCAAAAATCAAAAAAATTACTTGGCAATATTACTTTGTGCAATATAATAGTTTTCATCAGCAAGGTGCTGAGACAAGAAACCCCACCTTGTGGAAAGTGGGGCAATCTGAAGTAGGTGAAGTGATGAATAGAACTTTAGCGATCATCATTATCCTGTTAGTCGGATTGTTGGTAAGCCTGCCAGCTTACTAGACTAACTCAAAGGGGGATATGTAGCAGTCTCCCCCTGCGACTTCAATCTTAACCAATTCGTACTTTAAAAGCAAGGATTTATTATGGCAAATGCAATAACCGAACACAGTAAAAAATTGCGAGCCAAAACCGCTCACGAGTGGAATAAAAAAATGCTTGAGCAAGGCAAGGTTCAACGTATCAGTTTACAACTTGCCACTGACACTGCACAAGAATTTGACGCCATCTGTGCGGAATTAGGCGTTGCTCGTCCGCAAGCAATTAAAACATTGTGTGAACTGTATCGTGCTACACATTCCCATTAATCATACTCCCCCCATAAGTCGGAGCTTTGCGTAAGCCTTGGTATTCTTCGCTTTGCTCCGACCTTGGCATCACATAATTTAATGCAAAAGTAAATGACAAGGCATCCGCCAAATCAGGCGAATGAGCCATTTCTTTTTTGCTCTGCATTTTCAGCCGTCTGGAACTGTCGTATTCTGCTGACAACATCAGCAAATCACTTTCGAAAATATCGTTATCGGGAATATCTGCCCCATTTTCGAGCCATTGGTTCATTCTGTCCCACATTTCCGCCCGCTTGTTAACATAGGCATCAGGTTCATCGGCTTTACGGCTTGCCTTAATATCTATCACTCGGTCTGAATAACCCAACTCCACCAAACGGGAATAAACGCCCAAGCCTAAACCTACGGCATCTACAAACATCATGTCGACCTTGTATTCATGAATCACATCAACACAACGTCCCACAATCGCCATTAAATCAGGCTGTTTAAACCGCCACGCTTTCAGCACTTTCTGCCCTTGACGTAACACAATCGCTGTACTGTCTTTACCACCAGCAGCGGGGTCAACACCACATACAATCGCTCCGTAAGGTTTAAATTCTGCCTTGCGGGCTTCTCGTACGGCAACCGAATTAATAAACGCATTTTCGCTGGATTGAAAGGCTTCTTCAGGGGTAATCGGGTATTGCTCACGAAACAAGGCAAGCCGTTCTTCAGGTGAACCCTTAAACTCTCGCATTTTGGCTTGTCGCCACGCTAACTGCTCATCGTCAATGCCATACAAGGCTTGATAATCCCGTTCTTCTTGGGAAAACTCCACCCCAGTTGCACTTTGACGATATTCTTTCATCGCCGTCCACGGATAAAACACGGGTGTGTATTCATTTTCACCCCGTATGGCTTGTTCCCACGTTTGATGAAAATATTCACCTATGCCGTTTGCGGTAGATTCAAGAAAAATCATGGAGCCGTCACCACTGGGTACAGTTTGCATTACTCCAGCGGTCATCTCCGCTTGGTTTTTACTGCGTGACACTTCCGACCAATGCAAACATTGAATGGTCGAACCGTGTCCCACATTTTTACTACCTGCCGTGGCGGTTTTAAACGCACTATCCACATCGGTGAAGGCTAATTCATTGGTGCTATTGCGGTGAGCTTTCGGCTTAAATTCATCAGGGGCGTTATCATGGTAACGCTTAATCATCTCAAACAGCTCTTTAGTCGCACTGTCTAAATGCGTCAACACAAGGGCTTTCGTCCCCCTGTGGTAAATCGCCCACCAATAATACAACGCCCCAATAAAGGTGGATAACCCCATTTGCCGAGCTTTCAATACAATAAATCTTGCTCGATGTTGCATCTGCATTTGGTCGTAGAACTTATCCAACAAATCTAATTGCACTGAATTTAATACAAAGGGAATCACCCCTTGATTTTTGGTACGGATTTTCAAACAGTAATAGGCAAAAGCCTGAAAGTTACGCCGAAATTCATCACGCAGACGATCGACCTGTTCCGAGTTCGCCATTGTCAATACTCTCCAACCATTGGGAAAAATCCGTTGTGGTGCCTGTGGCTTGGTTTTCAGTGCTAGCACCTAGGGCTAACCGATAACCTTTTTGCAATTCCACCAAGGCATTACTTAAGGCTTTTATCTCACCTGCTTTCTTGCAACTGGCAATCTTATCTATCACATCAGCTTGTGCCATTCTGATGGCTCGCAGTGTAGTTGCTTCAAATTCCGCTAATTCATCTGCACGGTTATCAATGGATTTTTCAACGGATTTTGCTTCCAATTTGCTTCCAATCTGCTTCCTTTCACTTTCCCATTGTTCACGCATCACCTTTTTAGAAAACGTGCTATAAGGAATATCAAAGGTTTCTGCAAAATCACGAGTAGACAAAGAAGACTTTACAAATTCAAGTTTAATTGCAACCCAATCATAAGACTTCTTCGCCATAACCTACCCCAACCAATACCCAACGATACCGCCTAACAGCAACCCCACCATAATCCGATACCCCAAACAACATTGACAATTCGTTCCATATGCAAACAACAACGCTAACTGCTTCCCTTGTTTAAAGGGAAACGGCAATTCTTCCACCGGCTTTTCACACACCCATGCAATCTTTTGTTCCGCAAATGGATCTTCTTTCACTTCATCATAGCCCACATAGACTAATTCCGAACTCATCGACCTTGCTTTGGCTTTCGCTTCTCGCACTGTTTCCGCTAGAATCGCTAAGGTTTCTGTTTCACCGTGAAAAGGGTAAGTGAAATAACAATTCAACATTATTTTTGCTCTCTCTGAATTAAAAAAGGCGACCTTTCAATCACCTAAAACAAACTGCGGTTCTGTGCATCATCATTTTGAGCAGTTGGTTTTTATTCGTTGTAATAAAAAGCCCCAAGCATTGCTGCTCAGGGCTGTAAATTCTTTCGTGCGTTTTAAATGTACGAAACCGCACTATAGCTAGAATGATACAGTTTATGTCTAGACAAATCAAGCATTTTTGTATATTAAACAGCCATTCGATTCACTTTTTCTTGAATTGCCGCTCCCACAAAGGCATTTAACGACATATCGCCAGCGGCTATCACCGCCATACGGTGTAATTCTTCACTAATCCGCACATTGAATACACCTTTAAAAGGCTTGTCAGGCGTTTTGCCTAATTCCGCACAATCACTCAAATACAAATCCACAGACGTACGAAATTCTTTTTCTAATTCAGGTAAAGTTTCCGCTTCATATGTGACCAAATCCCGAATATATGCTAATTTACCAAACAATACATTATTTTCTAAATCAGGCTCAATTGTGCCAACATAGCCTTTATAGTTTAACAACGTCATAATATACCTACCTGTTTTAAGGATTCTTTCACTGATTTTAATACACCGCCTTTAATATAATTTTCAGGGTGTGGCTTGTGCAACAAGATAATATGGTCAAGTTTTGTGTTAAAAAATCGAACTCGAGAACCTGCCATTTCTTGCTTCTCATATCCTTGTTGAGCAAGCAAAGTGACTAAATCCATCCAAACAAACGTACTTTTAGCCCCTGCCAGTTTCTCTAATAATTTTTCAGCTTTTCCCATAAACTCAACCTATATTATATTTAGTATCAATTATAGTTACATTTTTCTATTTTGCAACTATTTTTGCTACCATTATGCTAACATAATGCACTGATTTTGACTAAGCATTAACTTCAACGATGTTTCTGCTACTCTCATCAAATTAAAATAATGTGCTTTACTCACCCCAAATCTTGTTAAAATCCCCCTTTGCGTCACCACCTTATACTTATTCCGCAAATCATACACAGGCAACCGATACGCATAAGTCGCCATAAACAAATCATACAGCTCAGGCGTAACTTTTTTCATTACACAAACACAACGGTCAATTTCCATCGCCAACTCGTCCTTAATCGGTACCACTCGCTTTGATTTCATCACGGGCGGAACAGGAATACTTACCGACAAGCTCGGATATTCCGTACCTAATCTCGGTGTCGCCCAATATCCCCATTGAATACAAACATCTTTAAAACTCACATCAACCCCTTACACTTCACCTTATACACCCGAATCAATTTCTTAATCTCAGGAATCGTCAACTTCAACGGCTTATGGTCTTTTCTTTCCAACCATTCCACCCGCTCTAGCCCAATTTTCCGCACTAAATTAATCCGATATTCCGTAATATTCCCACTTAAATGTGTATTGCAAGGCTGACATTGCTTATGGCAATTGTCTTCATTAAACCGTAATTCAGGGCAAGCCTTGGTGGTGCGATAATGCCCTGCGTGCCATTGCCCCTGATGAAACCGTCCGCACGAAATACAGGGTAAATCCTTATCCCTTAAACGAATAAATTGATTGAAGACTTTCTGCAAATCTTTCAACCAATCTTGACGGCTTTTCAAATTCTCCCGAACTTGCTTAATCTTGGCTCGTTCTGCTTTCTCTCGTGCTTTCCGCTGCTTAATTTTCTCTTTTTCTGCTTGCTCCTTAGCAAACTGCATCGCACAAGCCACCGAACAGACTTTCGCAAAGCTACTGCGTGGCACAAAGTCCAGTCCGCAAATCTTGCATTTTTTACACCGCACTTTTTTCATTATTTCCCCTTAAAAGACAACCAACCCCATTTAAGAGACAATCATTTCAATAACAAAAACAAATCTTTACAATAAGCCAACCCATTTAAGAGACAACCACCATTTTCGTAACGTCACGAAAATGATCTATCGCCACCGTTCAGGCAACCATTTCCAATCATTAAACCGCACGCCATTTTCAACGCCCCAACTCGTCAGATATTCAATCAAACTCGCCATACGGCTAACGCTCATTTGTGCTGAACTTTCCCGAATATTGACAAATTCCCCCTCTAACCCTGCCACAATCTCAAAGCCCTGTTTAGTCGCTTGTGCGTGAGCGGAAATAAATAACACTTTCCATTGCTCCATACTGAGCTTTCTACCGTGAAATTCGCACTGATTCGCCACGTCTTGGCACATGGCATGGAACTTAGCATTCTGTTCAAGGTTACGAGTAATCGGCTTAATCTGCACCACTAACGGCTTTTTCTCATCAATTGGCAAAGTGCGAATAAACTCGATTAAATTGCACCGCACTTTTTCCGATTTAAGCTCAACGTATTTCATCGCTTAATCTCTCATTCCAAGCCAAAATATAAACGCCATAGTGGCGAAATAACCAATAGTAACTATTGCAGCATCAGACATTAATTCACCCTTACCCCTTTAAACATCGCTCTCATATTCGCAATGTGTTGGCTAACTTGTTCTTTGCTCGCAGGAATAATCACTTTTTCTGGCAAGGCTGGTTGTGGTTTGGGTACTTTCCAGCCTGCATCCAATCGTTTTGCCGTACGGTTTAATTCCTGCTGAATTTCTGACCGCAAGTCCTTATCCGTCCACTGGTTCGCACGCTCTTTGCAATACAACCCTGTAATCAAATACCGCTCTAAATCACTGTCAAATTTAAACCGGTCAATCTCTTCCATACCGTACGCCATAAACGCCACAATGCGTTGATATAGCTGGTCTTCCGTGGCTAATCCGTGCGGATTGTAGTTTTTCTTACACCACGCAATAAACTCACCCACACTCGGCAAATAACCGTTTGGCTTCGCTCTCGCTTCACGCATCCCGCATTTCACCATCTCAAAATTATTCACGCCCTGTTCCTGAAAACCCAAAATCCATTGTTGCTTAATGCGTTTGAGTTGAACAGAATCAATATTCAACAACACCGGACAACTGGCGATTAAATTTTTAAATAACTCATCCACCATACCTGCTACGTCATCATGCAAAACCTTGTCAACAGTGCTTGTTGTGGTAGCGTTTGAAACTTGATTATTCATGGTTAAAACACCCCTTCCCAATCTTCCGGACGATTCCATGGCATCGCATTTTTCTCCGTAAACGACATCTTCCGCTCCACTTCACCAAACTGAATTCGTGATTGCCGTTTCATTTCCAGCTGATCCCATTTTTCACGCAACTTGTGCGGACTTAAAATATTCGCTTGCCAAAAACTATCACGGTTCGCCCACTGGAATAACTCGCAGATGTCACGGTGCGACCGCCTGTCAACCTCTCGGATAAGGCGAACCTCATTCGCCCAGCGATTGATATTCGGGTATTTTATTTTCGGGTTGAGTTTTTGCAGTTGGCTAAACATCCATTCCGCTGTCGTCAAATCATCGTTAGAAAATTTTTCAAGTTTTCGCTTCGGCGACTTCGTCTGAACTTGTTCGGACGAAGAAGATATTGATTGGTTAATTATTGGTTCAAAAGAGTTATTGGTTCTGGGTACAGATTCTGACCCATCTAAGGGTACAGTTTCTGACCCATAGGGTACAGTTTCTGACCCATAGGGTACAGTTTCTGACCCATCTAAGGGTACAGTTTCTGACCCACTTGATTTAACACTTGAATTTTTAGTGATTTTGGTTTTAGTCAGAATTTTTTCCATGTTTAATTTATACAAATTTGAAGTATTTATGCCACTCTCTTTTTTGCGTTTAATAACCAAAATAAATCCTAATTCTTGTAATTTTGTTAACGCCAGTCTTATCGTTGTTTTAGATTTAATGGAACATTTATCTTGTAAATAGGCTAAAGACGGGAAACATTCTCCAGTTTCATCATTCGCATTATCCGCAAGGCGTAAAAGGATTAATTTTGTTGTTGAGTCGGGAAGATCTAAATCCCATACATGACCAAGTAGTTTAGAACTCATTTTCATTCTCCTGAATAAAAGTTTCCAACGTTGTTTTAAACGTAGTCCAATTTCTCGCTGTTTTTGCAAATTCCTTTAGTTCTTCTACGTCAAAACCAAGAGAAGTCGCTTTTTTCATAAGTTGCATGACATAACCAAAATTTACATACATTCGATTTTTCAAAATCCCTCGAATGTAACAAAGTTCTCTGTCAATTTCAGGCATGCGATTAACACTACAAATCTTCGGAATTAAATTAAAAAAATCATTGCTTTTTTCTTCATGAGATTTATCTTTTCCGAATCCAAAAACACTCTCAAATGCGGAATCAATGGCGTTCAAAATTTCTTCAAGAGAGAATTTCTTCAACCATGATTTAATCGTTTTTTCCCCATTCACATTAACTTCATGGGGTTCTATTAATTCGTTTACTTTCTTTGTAATAACCATAACAAGATCTTGATCTAAATTGGCGAGGCTTTCTCGCCATTGCAGCATCATTTCAAGTTGCTCGCGTTTTTCATTCAGCTCTTGTAATTGTTTTCTTTGCTTTTCAATAACGGAATTATCCGTTAGTAAAATATCCTTTTTACCTAAATTGCAATCTGAACAAGATGTAATCAAATTCATCAAATCATCAGATCCGCCCTTGCTGACAGGATTTATATGATCGACGTGTAAAACCACATCAGGTGCAGACTTACCGCAGTACTGACATTTAAAACCATCTCTTTTAAAAATCTCAAAACGGATTTTCTTAGATAATGGTTTTCTAGCAGTTTTTACGTCTTTTATCGGCATTTCACTTGCCTTTTTGTTTTTTTTAGTGGATAATCTACCCATACTTATTACTCCTTTATGGATTAAGTAACTAACCACCGCCCAACGGTGGTTTTTTATTTGCTAAACAAGTACCAACCAAGTAACATAAACGCTACCAAGTAAATGTAAAAAAACTGATCGCTGAGATAAAATCTTTTCAGCCGGTTTAAAAATTCTTTCACTGGAGTATTCATTCATTTTCCAAATATTTCTCATGCAAACGGCTATCCAAGCCATTTAACGCCAATAACAACAGCTCAAATTCCTTACGTTCAACGGCAATGTGCGTGGCTTTATCCACCAGCCCAAAACCATTCGCCGCAATGAAATTCAAGGCGGTTGTTAATTTCTCACCATTCTCACCTGTCAAACGGCAAAGCGTGGACGGATCGCAGTCCATACGATCTGCCACATCTACTTGCTTTTGTGAGCGGTATTTCTGCATCAAAGGATCGGCAAGCTGCCTTGCAGATCTTGTTAACGTATTGCGTGCCATTGCATTTGCCTTTGGGTAAATTAGTTCTCAATAGGGAAAATATCTTCAAACGTGCAATTAACACCGCATTGATTAAATACCGCAATAATCTTGCGTGCAGTATTCAATTTAGGGGTACGCCGTCCAGTTTCATAATGACCTAATGCCCCTTGAGTGATGGCGACACGTTCAGATAATTCTCGTTGAGTTAAATTGGCAGATTGTCTAAATTCTAAAATCTTGTTCATTTTTTAACTCCATTAATAACTAGCCAATAATACTATATGTAACCAATCAGATCAAGATAAAACTACTATTAGTATTTTGAATAAATAATACTTTGCGTAATAATCAACAATTAAACTAAGGTAGGTAAATAATGAAAAAACCGTGGAATGATTACGTTCGTGAATTAATGGCAATCTCTGGCAAAAACCAAAACGATATAGCGGATGCAATGGGAAAAACCCAAGGGGCAATCGGTCACTGGTTAACGGGGAGAAGAGCCCCGAACTTCGATGATGTAGCACAAATGTTAAGAATTTTAGGGGCTGAACAGGTTATTTTGAATAAAGATGGCACTGTAGAAGATTTTGATGTCAATGTAACGCCTGTTAGATTGCGTTCAAGAAAAGTCCCCCTAATCAGCTACGTTCAAGCTGGAATGTGGACAGACGTAAATTTATTAAATGATAGTGAAGATTTTGACTTTATCCTGACAGATTTAGATGTTTCTGAAAACGCCTTTGCCCTAAAAATCAAAGGGGACAGCATGGAGCCTGATTTTATCGAAGGAGATGTGATTATCGTCGATCCAAAAATCCAACCTCACGCCGGTGAATTTGTAGTGGCTGTTAATGGTGATTATGAAGCAACCTTTAAAAAATACCGTCCGTTACAAGACTACGATAATTACGGTAATCGGCACTTTGAATTAGTGCCCCTAAACCCCGACTACGATAAACTCACCACCTTAAAACAGGCTATTCGCATTGTGGGAACCATGGTTGAGCATCGGATTTATCGGCGGAAACGGTAGGGGAAATATGGCAAGTATCAATGAATTAATCATTCCACAATGGGAAATTGATAATATTATGCAACAAAAAAAGATTGTCAATTTCAATCATGCCATATGGAGTAAAAAGCAATTTAATCAGCCAGAGCCAGCTTGGTTAAAATTGGCTTTACCTGTTTTTGATGAAAATCAACTTCCTATTACCCATTTAAAATTACAATGGCAATATCGCCCAGCAAGAAGAGCAGAGTTAATCCCTGAAATGAATTTTATGGCAATGTATAAAAACCGCCGATTATTTGCGGTAGATCAGGGACAAAATATCTCTCACCACAACGCATTTACCGATGTTTTGCCTACACCGCCAACACGCATTGAAGGCTGTCACTATCACTTATTACACGAAAAACACAACCAAGAAACAGGTTATCCCATAGAAAAAAAGATTGAAAAAACAGATGACTTTTTCTTTTTTTCGGAGTATTTTTTAGAACAATTTAATTGCTCTTATACGGGCAAAATCCCCCACCCAATTTATAGCAATAATGGACAAATGGAGTTAAGTTTATGATATGCAACATGGCATTATCGCATTTAGGCTATGATTGCCAACCGTTATCAAGCGGATTGGTAAGAATTAATACGCCATTTTTCCAAGATGATGGTGATGTTATTGGCGTGTATATTGAACAATTAGGCGATGATAAATTTTTAATTACTGATGACGCAAAAACCTTGATGAACTTAGAAAGTCGTGGTGTTTCAATTTCCACCAAACGCTTTAACTATATCAAACAAAATTTATCATACAGGGGAATTGAACTCAATCAACGGGCGGAAATCAACAGCATAAGCAATTCAGCGACACTTGCTCAACAGTTACAAAAAGTAATCCAAAGCTCAATTATCACAGGTGGAATGGCTTCAGATTGGTTTAGTCTGCCTGAAGATAAATTTGAAAAAGAAGTGAAAGGCTTATTTCGTCAAAATAAAAGTAAATTCAGCCAACAACTTACTTTTGATAATAAATTCACAGGGTTAAGCGGGCATCTTGTTAAGATTCCTATTTTGTTACAGGGGGCAAATAAACCTAATAAACAAATTTTTACAGTCAGTGTAAATGCTCAAGGAAGCTGGAATAGTGCGTATAGCGTATTAGGAAAGATAACGGATTTAACCGACCCAACAAACAACGCTCAAAATACGCAACAATTTGTCATTATTGACGACCATAATGCAGGCGACCAATTTAACAATCTTGTCTTACTTTTTAACGCACAAGCTCAAGTTTTACCATATCAAAAACAGAATATTTGGTTAAACAAGCTCGCAGCATAATCCAAACCGCCTCTTGAATTGGGGTGGTTAAACCCCATATTTCCCCGCCAAATACCGCACCCCGTCACTCACCAGCTCCGTTTGTGACTTACCCGTTTTACTGCTTAATTGCTCCAGTAATTCAATCACCGATGAATGCAGTTTAAAGGATTTCAACTTCACCCCACGCTTTAAATCGCTTCTCTCTTGAATTTCTTTTTTCGTCATTGCCATAATAAAACCCTTGATTTTTTCACCGCAGTTTATTAATATTTAGGAACTGCCTAGCGATAATTGCAGTTACCGCTAGGACTTGAAAGTTATCTAGTAAACTGGCACAGCCAACATTAACAAGATAACTAGGATTAAGATTTTAACGTACATAATCCAGTTCCTTTTGTAAGCCCCACTCTACACAGCGTGGGGTTTGCTGTTTCTAGCTCCTTGCTAGATGTGATTATTATAGTATGTACTACACCATAAAGCAAGCAATTTATACAAATTTTCCAATAAAAAAGCCCTGAATTAACAGGGCTTGAATAATATTCACAGGGTTATTTTATTCTAATTTTCTATCCTAATTCCACTACTAAATCAGGGTGTTTATTAAGTAGTTTCAATAATGCTACTGCTGCTCCACTTGGATTACGCTGTCCTTGCTCCCACGATTTTAACGTATGTACAGAAATCCCCAACCGCTCAGCAAATTTACGCTGTGAAAGTCCTGTACGATTACGAGTTTCTGTCACGGGGGAAGTTTCAACATAAGTAATTCGCCCGTGCTTGCCTTGTTTTGCATCCATTAAGGCTTCGGTTAAACTTTCACGAATAACCACCGCATCAGGATCGTCCGCAATCACCGCATTAACCATCGCTTCAATATCCCAATTTTTCGTTTTGGCTTGAATTTTTTCTTGAATATCACTCATATTACACCGCCTTTAATTTTTTTATCTCTGATTGAGAAACATTTTCCTGCTGATTTTTGGCATACAAGTCCAATAACAACACTACGCCGTCATCGAGCAAGTTAAAATAAATAATCCGCAACCCACCGCGCTTACCCCGTCCAGAACCTTGCCAACGAACCTTACGCAAACCGTGAGAATTAGGGATAACATCGCCGACTAGCGGATCGCTCGCAAGATAGCTAAAAAATGCCGACCGTTCCTGTTCGTCCCAAATATCATCTGCTTTTTTCTTAAAGCGTTCTTGCTCAATAATCGTGTACATTATTTTCTAAATGATTAATAAGAATAAATGTATTATATGGATACAATGTATTATATTCAAGTATTTTTTATGGGTTATTCCCCCAAAATCCCCACCGCACTTTTCCAAAATTACCCCCTTTTAGCTACATTCTTGCTCAAAAAACAAGCAATCAAACAAATTCCCTAAAAATTTATTTCGTTTAAAATCAATGAAATAAAAATACATTATGTAATTTTATAAAATAAATAATACTTTTAGTATTTACAATCTTAATTACATTTTGTATTATAATCACATCAAAACAAAACGCTCTTTAACAATTTAATTCAAAACAACCTTTAGCCCAATGGTGATGAGTTAGTCAAAGCGTGGAAGCCCACAAAGACCCACCGCTCAAACAGGCTAGATGAAAGCGTTAGCCCTAAGGGTTGTTCAGGCGAAATCTGGGCGTGTACAGTAAGACACAAGAAAGTAACCGAAGAAAAATACAGGCTCTGGGGATTAGCCAAAAAATCCCCATTCAAAACCGCATTTATTGCTTTTTATCAACCAACTTAATGCAGATAAAGTGCGGTGGCAGTAAGTGCGGTTTTGAATATTTAAGGTTTAAACCAACGTTCAATAAAGATTTTAATACTTGGGTAATAATGAATTATCATATTAACCAAAACAGCCAAACACAACATATGAGCGATAAACCACAGTTCTCCAGCAGTTAAAGAAAAATATTTAAAATCAAATATTTCCTTACCGCTACTTAATAAAAATTGAATGCTAATCACAAACCCTGCTAATATCCAATTTACCGTAGCACAAAAATACGCTCTAAATTTACTCATAATTACACCTTACAAGGGAAATCCCATGAAAAAAATGCTCAAAGACCTAATTTATAGACTATCTCAAGATAAATATTTTTTAATAATTTTAATCCCCTTTATCTTTGCTGTCTATGCGTTGCTTATTGTCTAGTTGCTAACAATGGCGAAATAGCCATAATTGGCTCTTTAAAATTAGCTAGGATTGAATTAAAAACTGTAAAGGTGGTCAGTAAGTGCGGTTTTGAATAACATCTCAATAGCGGAAAGTGGCTAAATACCGCTCGTCATAATGACATAAATATCCGAACCCCACGCAAGTGGGGATTTTTTAAGAGACTAGATAAAAATGAAACTAAAACAATGTTTATTAATTCTGCTTATGATTAACTTCAACCCTATCGGCTTGTGGCTTAACAGTTTGACGATTAACGCATTTATGGAAAATCGTATCAACGATGTCCCAAAATATGAGAAAACCTTGCCAAAAAGATGTCGCTGCAACGAAATAGAACAGATAGAGCAAAATGTAAGGCGGTAACCCTGGCAATGGGTTTTCCATTAAATAATCTTGCATATCAATGGGAATATATAGCCAACAAAGAATAAACGATAAAAGCCATGTGGTAATACGCATAATAATATTATCAAAATGCTCCTTTAGAATTGAAATAACAGACGGGATTAACACTTCCCACATATTGAAACTCCTTTGTTGAGTGAATGAATTTTGACACTTCTATTCTACTCTTAAGCCTTTAAAGCACAAGGGAGTTTCAATATGGGGGCTTGACATTCCCCCCACTCCGCCCTAAGCTACCCTTAGTTCAACCGCCCAAAACACAAGGAAAAACAATGCTTCTTGACATCAAACAATACAAAGACTGGCTTATCCGCTACGCAGAACAAAACCAACTCACGCCCGAACAAGCGGCAGAAAAACTCATTGCGGATGCCTTGTTAGAAGACCACGACGCACAAGAAAACGAAGCCAATCACGAAACATTCAAACGTGTCATTCGTGGCAGTTTGAATGAATTAAACGTCAAACAACTTCGCCTAGTGTGGGAACTCATTTGCCAATTACAAGGCAAATAAAAACCTTGACACTAAAAACCAACTCATACTATAATCCGCCCCAAGGTGTCGAAACCTTTATCAAGTGGCGGAAAATAACAGGTCGCCAATGCGGCTTTTTTTATATCCGAAACCCAGACAATGTCGGGGGGGCGACTAATACAACACCGCAAGGGAATAAGTCCAGCCTAACCACTTGAAGGCTTTCGAACCCCCCGACACCTAATGTCGAAATTAGGTGAAATTATCGAAATATCAAGTGGAGAACTCAAAATGACTACTCAATTAGCCATTTTCAATAATTCAATTCGTCAGTTAGACGGTCTTTATTCATTAAATGACATTCATCAAGTAGCTGGTTCTGAAAGAAAACACGAACCTAATTTATTTTTTCGTTTAGACCAAACTCAAGATCTTGTTAAAGAATTAATGAATGAAAATCTTGATACACAGATCTGTGTATCACACAAATCATTTAGAAATGGTATTAACAAAG
>Ga0192247_1025_pt1 | contig 42461 bp, 35 predicted proteins | sample Koala_Koa26_D3_FD_131276 | JGI IMG/M metagenome (GOLD analysis project Ga0192247, IMG submission 131276) | Enriched cells from koala feces incubated with labeled cellulose particles, San Francisco Zoo, California, United States - Koala_Koa2-6_D3 ...
AATTTCTTCTCTAATTGCACGCGCCTTGGTAATATATTCAGAATTAGAAACTGCTCTATTTCTTTTTAATACATTGCTCACTTAACACCTCAATTTGAGCTTCATAAGTATTAATATTAGCGCGCATTTCTTCACGAATGGCTCTCATATCAGCAAATTCATCATCGGTTAATAAACCTTCCGCATATTTAATTGCTTGATAATCAGTATTATCAAGAATTTGCTTACATACTCTAATTTGACTTTCTAATTCTTCAATTTGTGCTAAAACAACTTCATCCATAATTCTTTATTTCTCCTTTCTTATCATTAAGAAGCAGCGATTCTGAAACAGACAGGCACCCCATAAGAGTAACTAGAGCTGGTGCCGCCGGCATCCCCGTTGTCGCTGACACGACAGCAGAGAGCAGGGGTACCAGAATAAACAGTAGACAACCACCAGTAGCAGCGTGAACCTCCATCTCCTTGCCCTTTAATTCTGTGATAGAAACTATTAGCGAATAGAGGATATTGTACTGACTGCGAAGCTCCCCATCTCCTTGTTCCACATACCTGACTACCAAATACTTCATATTCACCAGGAAGCCAAATTGGACCAATATCTTGCCATTCACATCCAGTTGAATCTGTAAGAGCTGAAGATGAACTATATCTCTGCTCCAGCAAAGTTCTCTTATTAAAGATAACTGCTCTCACATCGCTAGGAAGTGTAGGATAAATAGTATTATTTAATACAGTATAAATATTAGAAACCTTATATGGACAAGCACTTGTAGAATTACCATTGTTGTTATTTGATGTATTCCACTGCCGAGTTGTACTCAAACAATCCTTACTAATCCAATCAATATGATGTCCTAAAGGTACATCAGTTGTCTTGTAATAGGTATCAATACCTGCAATCTGCATAACCACTGTCTCACCAGTAGTTAATTTAATCGTCTTGTAATCTCCTTCACGAAGATTTTCAAAATCACCATTATTACACATAGTCCGAAAGTCGGCCCAAGTGTAATCTTCTAGTTCAATGCCATCATAAAGCATTGGACCAGTCGTATTGACTAAATTACCAATTTCATATTCAGTTCCATTCAAAACTAATTTTGTAATAGCCATTTACTTTCTCCTTTTAATCTGTTATTATAGTTAATGTAGTGCCATCATCACTTATTTCAAAATAATCTGACACTAAATACAATCTACTGGCTTTATCACTATTATAATAAGCCGTATTTAACGCTGAGTACAACTTTTCATCATCCAGTATCTGAAAATTCACAACCTTCTTGAATAAAGCCAATGCACCAGCGATACTTAAAGCTGTCAATGTCGGGTCTGAACCTTCTTCACTATAATTATCACTTATCTTCAAGTGACCATATAATGTTTCTGACCCAGCTCCATAAGTTGTTTCAGTTGAAGCATGATATACATTAGCTTTACCACTCTGCAAAACACTAACTTGATTAGCTAAATCAGTTTCTAAATCACTAATATCACTAGCCAAATTATTAAAAGCAGTTTCAATACTCACATGCAAAGCACTAACTTGATTAGCTAAATCAGTTTCTAAATCACTAATATCACTAGCCAAATTATTAAAAGCAGTTTCAATACTCACATTCTCAGAAGTTATAACATTAGTAGCTTCCGCTCCAATAGGATAAGTCTCTGTAAAGGTGCCATCTTCACCTTTAATCCTTAATTCAGTAACTCTTGCCATCCTTGTAATCTCCTTTATTCAAGAATTCCATCCACTAAAGATGAAGCAGGTTCATCCTGCGAAAAATATAAAGAAGTAATCTTTACGTCATTTAATTCTAAAATTCCTGTCTTACCTATTTCAAATTTTTGCCCATTAATATTAACAAAATTGCCCACTTCACTTTGAATACCGCACTTCTTTATATACTTCATATCAGAGTCATAATTACTCTTAATATAACTTACAACGTCTGAGTTCGCAGTGAAGGGACCAGACACATGAACAAACTTATCATTCATCTTATTCCTCCACTACAAACCACAAACCGCCTACACTAAGAGCTGTCTGTTTACTACTTAAATCACTTGCATCTTCAGTAGATACCATAAACAATGTTGAAGCATCTGACTCCAAAGTACCTAGATAATACCACCCTGCATATGAACCATTTGTAATAGTATAATCAAAAGCATAAAATAGTTTAGTGCCATCATCATTACCAATAGTCACTACTTTACCTTTTAAGTTAGTACCAGTTAAACCATTAGGATAAGCACTATTTAACCATTTAATAGCTGTAGTAATATTTTCTAAATCTGGATAATCAGTTAGAGATAGGTTCAAACCAATTAAGATACCATTCTCTTCTTTAACACTACCTAAATCTAACCAGTCGCCATCACCATAGTTCGCATAATTAGTTCCCGCTTCAACAATAGCAGCTCTAACTTCTGGATTACTATAGTAAACAATTAAATGGTAATCATTAGTGATAGTCATTTCAAGAATAAAGTTCAAAACAGTATCAAGAGTCTCACTGGTTCCATTAATATAACTAACAGTAACTACACCACTTTGTGAAATATCGATACCGCTAACCCACACAAGGTCAGTCTCATACGTCGTTGATTCTTCATCATCCGCGCCATAATTATATTTCACTGTAAAATGTCCATTAGTAGTATCAAGAGTAACTTCCTCAATCCATTTAAATAAATTCTCATAAGTTACCACATCATCGTGACTATAAGTAATAGTAACAGTACCTTCTTCATCAAAAGCAATATTATCAATCATATTATAATCGCCAAGATAAATACTTACAGGATCTCCTGTCTCATTATTATCATAATTATAATAATCATAAACTAATACTTGTCTACTATTCTCAATATCATCATCTTGACCATCATATTCCTCAATAGTATCATCTGCTACCATTACTCTAAAGTTATTTAAACTCTCACCTTTAATACCTTTAGGAATACTAAAATGCCACTTCTCATAAAAAGTATGACTACCATCATCTGTTCTCTCACTTAAATTTTGATTAACAAAATCATTAGTATCATCACTTCTATTATAATAAGCATCTACACTTTCCGCAGTAAAATCAACTACCAAATAAGGAATAATAAAACCAATATAAGCAATACAATCTTCTTCATTTTCATCTCTTACAGAACAACAAGCCCATTGAATTTCATCATTATAATTACCTTCTCCGTCTGCTCCAGGAACTAAATCACTATTCTCAACAGTATAAGAACCTTCACTATAACGATAATCATAGCCTTCTGTCTCTTGCATTGCTTGCACTTTCGCAAGGGAGGTAAATTCCAACATAGGTGCCTTGCCCGCAGGTCCAACAATAGTACCTACATAGATAGCTCCACCTAAATCATTCGTATAATCATAACCACGTCTATAAATCTTACCATTATCTGGGTCATTTTTATTTTCAGTGTTAATCAATACGTGTTCATCAAAGTGAACTGCTTCATAAGAAGGACCTTGCTGAAAGTTTTCAACCATCTCATCTATAGAAGCATAGTTCGCGACTATAATAAAGGAAAACCCAGGTCTTCCACCATAGAACGAATCCATCCGCGCATATCCTCCTTAATACTTAAAATCTAATATAAAAAAATCTTTTCCATCTTGAGTAAATGTGGAATCTTTCACTACAAACCCAAGATAAGATATTGTAATGTCATCATTATATAATTCATAAATACCAGTTCTGCCTATCCGCATTTCTTCACCATCAACAACAAACATCATACCAGGCGGACCCTGGATACCTATCTTCTTTAATTCCGTTAAGTCATCGTAAAGAGTAGATAATGTTGTTACAAGGTTATCAACAATAGCAAAGGCATCAACTGTAACATTCATTACACGACCTTCAGTTCCATCATCATTCTCTTGATAAAAGTCTGCTACAATTCTTGATAAATCAAATACAATTTCATTATATGTTGAATTAGGATGAAAAATTAACTCAAAGGTAGTAGTACCAACGCCCTTCGGCACTGATAATATTTTCACTTCTTGAGTATTATCTTCTGTTAATTCTCTATTAATTAATGTAACAGTAAAATCTTGCGCCCATGTTTCTGATTGAGTAACTTCAAACTTTAAATAATAGCTATATAAAGAAGAAACTACATTAGAACCACTTAAATATAAACAAGGGTTATAGAAATTAATAATATCATTTTCATCAACTAACAAACTCTGTGTGAAACTTAAATCGGTGGTGTAAGAATCCAACTGACTGCGCCTAAATTGCCCAATCGAGTAAGCCATAATCCTTTTCTCTCCTTCCTTATATTCTCTCTAAAGCTCGTGTACATGATACTGTCATTGCACTTGATACATCAAGAGGAATACTGATTGAATTCATCATATAATCCCCATATATACCACTCTTAGGATCTCGTACAGTAATTCTTGTATTTGGTTCCAAATAGTAAATAGGAATTGCTGATAAAGTAATACTTTCATTATAACTTGTATATTGATACAATAACTCTCTAACATACTCATATGCAGAGTTTGACGTACCGCCGCCAGTAATTAACGCATAGACCGCGCTATCAAGTTGAATATAATCTTGACCTTTATCTTCGCACTCTTGACGCAAATCAGCAATATTTTCATCCGCAGTATTAAGTAACACCAAATCAGGTATATCTGGTTCAAACACGCAATTAACATCACTATCAACCACCACCTTAGTTCTTCTTCCTATATTAGATATACTAATCTCTGAAACCGCAGCCCCAGTATCAATAAAATCTAAGAAGAAATCAATATCCCAAGGATAATTAATAGCATCCGCGTAAAATTCCCCGTTCTGTACATCATAAAGCTTCGGCCATTCATTCTTCAACTCTGTATAATAATAATTAGAGTCAATTCCAAGTGGTTCAGCCGCGGAACCCGATAAATATAGCTCCGTGCGCCAGTCTGTAGTAGTTACCTCTTCCAGTCCAACAGTGATTTCCGCGTATTCTAGTGCATCAGCATCCCATTTATAAATAATACTTGTACTATCATCCATATAGAATACTTCTTCGACACCTTGTTCTGGAAAATCATCCGTACTATCATAATGCATTGGACATTTAGCTTTTATTAATCCATCATCATCCTCATAAAAGAAAACTTTATAAGTATTTCCAACAGTAGGTTTAGTATCAATAGAAAGATGATAACGAATATCATATTCATTACCTTCCGCGTCTTCCCGCACTCCCCATACAATAAAGTCATTCTTTATCATATTAAATTGAGGATTATTACTATAAGAGGTAATTAAATTACTATCATCAAATACATAAACAGCTTTACCTTTACTCATATCAACTAAATAGTCATCTTTAGTTAATTCATTTAAAATAACAGTTGACTGACTTGTATTTAAATAATTCTTTATCTCTTGGAATACAAAATTGCCATCAAGGTCATAAAAGTATTCATAATTACCTAAATAAGATACAATTTTATCTAATAAATCACAAACAGTACCGCCCGCATCAATAACTAAATCACTTGTATAAATAAAATCAGTGTAAATATAACCAACATCACTACCATATTCATACATTGTATATGTGCTATCATCAGTTAAACTACTACCATCAGTAGTTGCTGTATATTGAGTATTACCTTCATCATCAAAAGTAGTAATAATATATAAAGGTGAACTACCAGTCCACTTCATAACCTTCTTTACTCTTGTATCAATATCACTAATGATAATTTTAGCAAGCTGTTCTCCGCCAAAGTGGTTAACTGCCTCTTGTATAATCTGATATATAGTAGGATATAAAGTAACATAAGCACCAGTCTCATCAACAGTATCATATTGGTCAAAAGTAGTAGATGCTGGAAGAGTACCTCCGCACTCTCCATTAAGTAAACACATCTTATCTTTTAACTGTAATGATATAGTCACTCCACTTGAAGTATGAGATATGCTCGGTGTAATAATTACATATACTCCAAGCGGAAACCATATCATAGGATACTGAGTATAATATTCTGTATTATTTAAAAAGCCTATTTCTAATTCAACTTTTTTATTAATTGAAATAATATTATCAATATTAGTTAAATCATTTTCAGCTTCATCAGCAACCATAGTTAAATTACAAGTGCGTCTAATTGAAGAAAAGCCATCAAGATTAATAGTACCACTTATAACTCGTCCTTCGATGCTTTCAAGCGGCTTCTCCGCCCATGTTAAAACAGTAACTTTCACATACTGCTCTTTTAATCTATTTTCATCAAATTCTTTTAAAAAGGAGGTATCTTTTAAATAAGGATAATTCTTTTTCATATTAATACTCTCCTTTTATTAACTCATAAATATAATCAACCAATCCTTCAACAGGACATAATACATCTCCATCTGAAGTAAAAGTATACCATTGACCTCTATACCAAATATACTGATCACTATCACTTATAATTTCAGACAATAGTAAAGTATAAGTTGCTTCATCTTCATCATAAATAGTTTCTGACTCTTCAACGGTAACTTCTCCACTATCTTCATCTGCGGAAACCGCGCTTAAAGCAGCATCAGTCTCGTCCTCAGAACTTTCGGTCGCCACCACAGTATAAACACCATTTTTCACTGGATTAGTAATACTATCCAATGAGTAAACTGTAATACCAGTATCATAGTATTCATCATCCTCTGGCTCTAACCTTGTTTCATCAGTCATTGGATTTAGGTGCATTCCGCAGAAATAAAATGCAGAAATTGTAGCTTCATCATCATAGAAGTCCAAAATACCAGTTGGACCAACTACATGTCTGTAATAGTCGTCGTCAAAGGAATCTTTGACATACACAACCGCACCTGGACTAGACTCAACAGTAATTCTATCAATAGCTGTTAGCTTTTGATAATAAGCCTTATAGTCAAGATAATATTTAGTATAAATCTGTTTAGATAATGAAGTATTTGTATCAAATGTACCCCATAATTGTCCTGCTCTTGTATAATAATACAGTCTACTTGCATAAGAACTCGTATCTTCCTCCTCTGAAATATATCCAATATAATCTACAATTACTTCTGAACTAACGGGGAACCACACTGAAATTACTTCAGTATCTTCATCCAATAACTCATAATAACCTCTTGGACTTACTAATATAGCTTCATTATTTATATAAACTATATAACCATAAACCGTATTTTCAGTAACAGTATCAGACGCGGTCGCCGGTGTCAGGGAGCCATCTTTCCCGCACACTATCAGATAGGGGTCTCCTTGAAATTCAATTCTTAGCCATTTTAAATAATATATAGTTTCAATATATCCACTAATAGTCTTTAAATCAATTTCACTCTGAATTGAAGTAATTACGTCTTGAGTTGTACCTACATATGTTCCTGCTAATTGTCCCTTTTGTTCATAAGTATATTCAATATAAGTGCTATATTCACCTACAGTTTGAATACCATACTTCTCAAAGTTATCAAGTGAGCATTCATCAATTTCATAAGCAGTAGCGGAAAAGCTATAGAGCATCCGCCCTAAAGTTGCATTGGGTGTAAAAGATACATCCATTAATCTTACTAAGATATTACCCTCAGATAAAGATCTAAATAAAGTTGCTTTATTTGCATAAAGAAAATCCATTACTTGCTTTCTGAACTCTCGCTCATAAACAAAATCATTATAATCTGTAATTAAATTTTCTTCATTATATTCTTCATAGTATTCTAAATTATCACCAAATGTTGAGTCTTTACTAATAAACGCTCCATCCTCGTCCATAAACGCGGTAACCAGCCCAGAAATAGGAAACTGCCTATATGCTACATTACCATTACGTCTAATATACGGATATTTAGAACCTATGGTTTCAGTTCTTGACTCTGAAAGAGTTGTTTTAAAAGAAGAAATGTTAGGATCATACTTAATCCTAATTTGCATACCTTCTCTTGTTAAAAATATATCATCTAAGTAAATCATAACTGGATGTCTATTAGTTATGATTGTACCTCGTTGTCCTTTAGCGTTAATCTTTTGCGCACAGTATCTATACCATACGCCACTTTCAACAGTATAATCATACCAAGTTAAATTCAATGCACTACCCTGATTGATTAAAGAGATATAAACATCTTCCCATATAGTAAAATTACTTTCACTTGATGTTCTTCTGATACATAAGTTACTTAAAAATTCAGTTGTATCAGTTGAAACAACAGTAACAATCATTCGTCCATTTTCTTCATCAGCTTCCACGGAAATCGTAGCATTAAGCACATCAATCCCGTTCGATACAGTCATGAAAGTGTATGATACAGTATTACTATAACCATTATTAGTAGTATATGTAATACTTAATGTATACTCTGTACTATCTGTCAAGTTAGCTTTAACTTTATGATTAATTTCATTAGGATAATATTCATTACTATATTGAATACCACTTTCATAAACAGCTCTACTATAGCTATCATAAATATTTACTTCATAAGAAGCTAAGTATTCATCTTCATCCTCATTTTCATCATAGTACATACTACCTACTACATCTACTACCTCTGATACAGTAAATACTGTTTCTATTGAACTAGAGGTATCATTTGAATCAAAACCTTTAATATAAATTAATGGTTGTTGAATACCTTTAATCAAACAAACAGTAGACCACTCAGAGAAATAAGCCTGATTATTAGTCAACCATGCAGCTACCTTAGTAGAGCTTGTAAACGCGGCCGCCCCAGTTCCAGTGAAACGAATTTGCACTTTATAATATTGATTTATTTCAAATGCTCCATCTTTTAAATCACTTGGACTGATTGTTATATAATACCTATCATCACTTTTAATATCTGTATCAACATTTAAACTTGTAATTTTAACGCCAGCAGGGTATTGAGTTGGGTCTAAAGCAGTTAAACTGCTATTTTGATTACTTACAGTAACTTGAACATTTTGTATATCCGCCGAATCATTATATGAAGATAATGAAAAATATACCTTACATGCTGTTGTTCTTACGAACGATGGCATCATGGTATCAACTATCGGCGGATATAAATTGTTTAATATACCTGCCATATTAAAACTCCTTTTATCTCAATATTTAATTTAGTTATCAAGAGCGTCAGGCGACTTAGGGAGCTTCCTAATTTCATCCATTAACTCTTTGATGAATGAGTTCCCGCCCTCGTCTTCATAATGATCATAACGCTTTTCAATACATTCCAAGCTATAATCATCAATCCATTTTTGACCATAACAGTAAAAATGGTGCTTCTCAGTAATCCAGGATTTAATATCATCCTTGTCAGAAGCAAGTAACAAAGTAATATTATCCTGTATCATTCTTAATTCACTTCTTAGTTCATTTTGATTTTGAGACAATTTTTCTAATAATTCATCATCCCGTTGGAAATGAGCTTCAATGGTTTCTTCTTTTTTTTGTTGGACTGTTTCTTTATTAAACGCTTTTCTTAATCTTTCAACAGCCCAATCCCAAAAAGAAACCGCCCCTTTGATAGCTAATCCTAACATAAGAATAAAAATTAATATATCTGATACAGAATAAGCCTCTAATAGGTCTATCATTTTATTGCTTATACCTCCTTTTACTGAAATTATTTAAAAATTCATTAAAAAGGATGAACAGGTCTTGCCCAATAACTTTATTCTGATATGTCCTTGCTCCATGTTAAAGCTTCCCTATTTTCAGCTACAGTAGAGGATAGAGTGTTTAGCACAGTTTCAACATCCTCTCCATCTGTTGTCTCAATATTACTTGCTTCGGCACCTATTGGAATTTCTTCCGAATAAGTGCCATCCGCATAAAGAATTTTAATGGTTTTTACTTTATCCATTTGACTCTCCTCTTAGTTATCTTCTGTTTCCACTTTTAAATAATTTTTTAAAAAACTTTCAAAAACTTCAACAGCATCTTCTATATTATCTATTGGTTTAAAACTACGACTACGAGTATCAGTAATACCAAAAGTGATAGTAGATTCATCTTTATCATAAACAATATTTAATATATTAAATGACTTCATGAAATTTTTCCTCCTTTTCTGTTTGACTTTCAATCAATGCTTGTTGATATAATGTGTTTAATTCATTATATAAATTCTGCACTATTAAAAATACTACCGATACTGGTAAACCACTACCATTAATATCATTAGTTAAACTTTGACGTAATTGCTCACAAGCCACATTGATATTAATAACATTTTCTTCTTTTTTATCCATTTTTATCTCCTTTTATCTCTTAGTCAAAAGATACATTTTCACTATCTTCTGCACTTATTAATGATGTACGCCAACTACGAACACCACTTAAATTTATTCCAATAGAACCAGAAACTACATATCCAAAAGTGTCTCCGTCACCATCTGTAGCATAACCATTTTCCCATGTTATAGTTACTTTTAAATCTCTAATATATGAAAATCTTTGCCATGACACTTCTGTATTTTGAAATGTTAATGTTCCAGTAACATCAAGAGTATCAACAACTAAATTTTTAACATAAGTTGCGATATTAGTTCCTCCAACTGTAGTATATGTTGGAATATTAGTTCCGCTCCCACTTAAAGTAGAACCGCCAAGAGTAATAGTGCCACCAGTAACATTAATATTAGAAAAGTTAGCTTGCCCTGCTGCCGTAATTGACCAATCACTTCCCGAAATAGCACCTGAACTATTTAATGTAACATTACCACCCATTAAATAAGTAGACCCGATGGTCCAGCCACCAATGGTTCCACTGGACGAAGCGACAAGTCGGTTAAAGGTTGCTACACCCTCGCTTGTAATACTCCAAGAGTAAGAACTTCCGCCACTAATGCTTCCATTTGAATTAAGTGTTATATTGCCGCCAGTAAGAGTAGATGACCCGATGGTCCAGCCACCAATGGTTCCACTGGACGAATGAAGAACACCAGATCTACTAACATAAAAATTACTTCCTAGCCCTATACCACTTGTTCCAATATATACTCCGCTACTACTTGTATCATTATAAGAAGTCTTATCACCATTAACTAAATATGTACTTTGAATAGACCAACCACTTGACCCATTTCCAATATATCCAGTTGTAGCAATCATTTGTCCTGCATTCGTTACCTGAAATCTTGAATGTCCACTGCTATAATAACCAAGAGCAATTCCATCCGTACCAATATAAAATCCTGTGGCATTTGCATCAAATGAACTCTTACTTCCACTATAAATAGCACTACAAGAATCATCTCCGCTACTTTTATCTAAAGTAATTTTATTAGAACCGCTTCCAATAACACCACTTGCCGCATACATTTTACCAGAACTATTAACGCCAAAGTTATTGCTAAATGCCATGCGCATTGTAGAATCAGATGTTCCATTAACCGTTCTAGTAAAGTTTGCAGATGAAATTTGTACATTACTTGAACTATTTTTAGTTCCAGTATAAAGAGAATCATCATCAATATTAAAACCTGCTATTGAACCGCCGCCCTTAGCAGTCAAATAACCATCTGCGGTTACTGAAAAGTTTCCGCTACCAAATTTAATTTCAGGCGTTGTTAAATCAATTAACATACCTGTGCCTGCGGAAGTGCTATAATTACCAGAATATAACTGGGCTTTATTATTGCTTGGATCAATAACAATTTGACCTTTACCAGCTGCGCCAAATTCCGCTTTACCGCTATCCGCATCTAAGAAAATACTGCGGACACCCGCTGCATAGCCGAATAGACCGACCTCCGTAGTAGAGGAACCTGACTCTTTTACAGCACCAATCACAACTCCTGTAAAACTATTATCAGAATTTTTAATACCTGCACCAACCTGTGGGGCAAGAATATATCCGCCCTCTTCATCAATGGTTACGCTATTACCATCCCAGCTATTAAGGTATGATAGACCATACTTATTAAGCAGTAAATGGACTGGCATATGGATGCGAGCAACCTCGGTTCCCGCCCTTTTAATAACACACTCAACAGCATTAGTTACACATTGTCCATCAAATTCACTAGCAGGTTTAACTGACCATTGGTTTCGTTCTAAGTCGTCATCTAGCCCATCCGCCAGATAACTACCAACAACCCAACTACTCTCATACACTCTACCTAAGTAACCCCATGTATAAGTCATAATATAGCTACTGCTAGTTAATGTACTTACATCCTCCCAATAGGAATTAACATAACGAGTAACAGTAACTTCAAACGGATGAGCGTTATCATACTTAGGACTCTCACCATCAGATGTATAAGTAGCATACTGGAAACCAGTACCTTCTTTTAATACAGCTCTATAATTATCATTACTTAACTTAACAGTAATAACAGGAATAGTAGCATAATACTCGTAACCATCATAGCTTACAGTAACCTTCACAATATTAGCAGGATGTGTAGAACTATAACCACTATAAGTAAAAGTACCTGCACTACTACTGATCACGCTCAAACTTGTAGTATCATATACAGAAGAAGTATATCTATTTCTTAATATACTCCAAGTTACAGTAGCAGTAATACCTTCATCAGAAGTACCAGATGTTGCACTTTCAAATACTTTTGTTTCGCTATGCCATAATTGTACTTTAAACCAAACATTACTATTTTTAGTTGTATAATTTAAAGACCAACTTCCGCCACTTAATTGAGTAATAATTGGATACGCGGGCGCCGTTCCTGACGCAATATTCGGAACTATACGACATGTATACTCAGTTCCATTTGTTCCTGACTCTCCTTCTTTGACGAATGTAAGGTCGGTAACCGCACTTAAAGACAACCCTTGATAATCTACTAATAAAGTAATATCATTATTTCTTTTAGTAATATCATATCTACTTGCAATACCATAACTAAAAGAAGTAATATTACTATAAGTATTTGTAGTATCTCCTTTTTCTGTTGGAGTATATGCGCTTGGAACTGTAATTAAAGTATCAGTAGTAGGAACTATCCATTGAATACTACAATGACTAGCTACTTCATCACTAATAGCTTCACCTAAATTATTATAAATAGTAAATGTTAATGCTTCTATATCAATAGGGTCATCAACCGCACTACTTGCTGGACTTACTCCTGCTTCATTATATTTATATAAATGAGAACCATGATTAATAATTAAGCTATAGGTTCCTTCTGTTTCTAATGAATTTAAAATAACAATAGAAGCAGTTCCTAAATATAAAGTTCCATAATAAACTGTGCAAGTGTACGTACTCCATGTTGTAATACTACTTACTTGTAATTTATGAATTTTATTACCTTCAACTCGTTGTACACTTTCATACTCAAGTAACGTATCTTCATAGCTTGCCAAAGTAGTCGCATTTGCCGCAGCTAATTTTGTACCATTTTCAATAGCAGCTACTAAAGAAGTATAATTACTATATAATTCATTATAATCTTCATTTAGCGCGGTAGTCTCGCTCAAAGCGGAATAGGTTCCGTCATAAGTGGTTTCCGCCCATGAATAAGTATAATTACTATTTTCCTCTCCGTTCACATAGCAAGTTAAGGTAGGATTACCAATATCAAAATAAAATTGAGTTCCACTGTCAGAACCAATAGTTATTTCATAATTTGAGCCTAAATTTTTAACAGTAATAGTTTTTGTTATAACTGTACCATCATAAACAACAGCACACTTATAGGTTACAGACGCGGCTGCTACATCACTCTTCTTAACTGTCCATTTATAGCTTCCCGCAACCCATTCAACTACATTATTTTCAGAGTCAATTACTGTATAATCATTTAAACACTTCCAACCTTGTCCACCATACCTATTGTAATATAAACTTGTAGAATTAACTCCTGCATGTTCAGTAAACCAATAGTAAGGTAACTCTTGAGAGTCATTATCAATAACTTTTCCCTTAACGCGGACTTGGGCTACTAGCGTCAAAGTGTCCGTGCTGGCGTTACTTGAAGTGAAGTACGTTCCTTGAGGAGTTGAGAATGTTAGACTGTAATTACTCAGGTCTTCGCTACTTAAAGCGGTTGCCGCGCACATAATAATATCGCTAATAAAAATATCCGCCTCTGGGTCATCACTCTCATTGGGGAAGTCTGTACAGAATAAACTTATATAATTTATCTCTATAAAATTTTCATAATCAATGTCAAATATTCCATATTGTTCAGTTGCACTAATTAACTTATATGGATTACCTGTCATTTTATCAACATCGACAGTATAATATCTTGTGACTGTTTCTCCAGTAGCATTATCTGCAAAATCAAGAGCAAAGATAATACCATAATTACCTCTATATTGATTTTCTGTTGGAATAGAAGTCTTAACAGTCATCCCGCATATTAAACTTTCTGTTGTTTTAATATATTGTTCAATAGCTGTTGTATCTATTGAAACTAAATTACTTGTACTATCTTTTGAATATAGTACCTTAGCTTGAGTTCCACCATAAGAACTTAATTCAAAAGTATCAGTTGAAGTGACAACACTCACTCCATTAATATCATATGCTTCTTGACCTTCGACAGTAGAAACATAGTTAATACCAAGTTTCTTTACTGTTCCTAAGATAGTTTTATCATTACTAAAATCACCCGAAGGAATAAGTACATATACTGTTGAACCTGTTGTATAAGTAACATCAGTGCTTGTTGAATAAGCTAAAAATGTACTATCTTGATATGACACGCGGTAGCTACCGATTGTAGAGTCTACAGGGCCAGCTATTTTACCTTGAATAGTCTTGTCGTATCCTGCTTCAGAGATAGACTTATCAACAATCGTACTGATAGCTTCGCAGATACTTTGTTCGATACTTGTCATATGTTTCTCTCCTTTTGTCTCTTTTATTCTAACATAATATTATTTTTTTGTCAAGTTCTTTAAAGAATATTACCCAATAAAAAAGAGGGTGGATAAAACACCCTCTTACATTTATAGTTACCTAGTATTTCGATGAAAATTATTCTTTATCTACATATTCCCAATGTAATTTTTCTCCAGTAACAGGATGTCTACCCGCACTTTTAATAAAATTAACCAACATGGCATCTATCTGACTTTTCGATTTGCATACATACTAGCTACGTTCACTAAGTTATTGAATGCCTCTTCAATCTCATTAGAATTGGTTACATTCGGGAATGTAGCCTCAATATGAACATCTTGTTCAAGAATATCATTTCCACGCTCATAACTACCAACACTACCGCTTAAGCTGCTCATATAACTAAACATCTTATCAAAAGCAGAAGTATCTAAGTTAGCTAACAAGCTTGAAATATCACGTACCATGTTAACCGCGGCTAAGATATTCTCTGTATCTGAACTATTAAGCACTAATTCCTTTTGATGTAATACTGCTAAAGCACCGTTGCCTTCCCAATCACCAGTATAACCACCAGTATCATATCCGCTTAACTGACTAGCTTTTAACCAACCATAAGCAGAATTACTTGAAGTTACATGGATAGGATAAGGTCTACCATCAGTCTTAACAGAAGTAACAGTAACAGTACCACCTGCGCCACGGCTACCAGAAGGATTTGTACCATAGCTATCATAGTAATATAATCCACCAGTATAAGTCGCGGTGTCGCCGACTTCTAGTGTTCCATTACCTTGTGTAGATGAACCACTTGAACCAGACCCACTGCTACTACCAGACGAACTTCCGCTACTACTTCCACTTGAAGAACTACCTGATGATCTATAAGATGATGAACCGCTTGCTGCGGCATCCGCATTCATGCTTTGAGTGGCTTGCCAATATGCGTACGCAGCCGCGGTCGCCGCTTCAGCAGCAGCCTGTGCAGCTTGATACTGTGATACCAAAGTCTGTAACTGGCTAATTACAGTCTGAATTGCACTTACTTCTTCTGCATATTTAGCAATTAATTCATCATTAGAAGCTAACAAATCTTGCGCGGCGCTCGTAGCATAATCATACCCGTCCGCAATCGATGTTAAGTCAATGCCCGCCGCGGCTTCAAGTTCATCCAATGAAGTCTGATAATCATTAGTAGCTTCATTTAAAGCATCAAGGGCTTCTTGACAAGTTGGAACCAGTCCGCCTTCCGCAGCAAAGGTATCCGCCATATGTTGAACACCAGAATCCCATTGAGGAACAAGACTATTCATCAATTCATCCTGCTCTTCCGCACTCATGTTCTTAAAGTTTTCAACATCGACATCATACAAAGCAGCCAATTCAGTGAAAGCAGAATCCATTAAGTTCTCTCTAATAACTGCATTTTCTTCAACTAAAGAATTAATAATATCTCCATAATATTCAGTATATAATGCAATTTTCTCTTCACGCTCTTCTGCACTTAATGTTTGATCCTCATATAATTCTAATATTTTCTGTTGATATTCTTTATAAACTGAATATAACTCATCCAGATTATTCTGGTATTCTTCTTTATCAAAATTATACAATTCATTCTGTAATGCTAGCAACTCTTGTTGGGCGTCCGCGACTGCGTTATCATCTGCAACATATTCATAGGTATAGTTACCTTGAGAGTCACGTCTTAACCTCATTGTAGATTTATTCTGTTGAGCCTCTTCCAGTGCAATCTGCGCTAAAGTAATCTCATACAGTTTTTCCGCTCTTTCTACATCATATTCAGTTAAGTTTTCTTTCTCTTGTAGATAAGCCACTTGCTCTTCCATCAAATCATTCAGTTTCTGTTGTGCTGAAATACTATCAGTATCATTTATAGCATCTAAATATTTCTGTTGAATTTCTTCAATAGCATACATTGAATTGATTTCATCAAGATAAATATCCGCCTTTTTATTAATAAGATCCCATTCTTCACTTATATAATCAAGACCTAATCCATCAGTAATCGCATCATTTAACTCATCAATGATTTGATTAATAGTATTACTATACTGATCAATAATATTTTTAACAGCATCTTCAACTTTATCATTTAATTTAGATAACGCATCTTCCCATTCTTCTTGCCAAGCCTGTCGAGCTTCTTCATCAGTCTCTGCCTGCATCATTTCATATGCGTAAGCAACACGTTGTTTTAAGAAATCTAACTCTTGATTATTATTAGCTTCAATCTGAGCATAATAGTTAGCCATTTCCGCGTAAGCATCATCACCATACAATAAACTGATTAATTCAACATCATGGTTCAGCAAATCATTAATATATTCATATTGCTCTACTTGTTCATCAAAAGCCTCAACAGCTTCATCAATCATATCCAAGTAAGACTCTTCAATATCATCTATTAAATCTTGCACATCTTCCAACTGTTCCATTAATTCAGTATAATATGTTTGTAAATCTTCTAATGCTTGTGCTTGATTATCGCCATATACATCTGCCCATCCAGTTGCATCTATTTGCGCGAGCTGGTCTAAAGTATCATTAACCTGGTCCGTAAGAGCCTGTATGCTACCAGTCCCGCCATTCGAGATGGCTTCCGCGATTTTATCTGCCCAGTCACTTAGATTATCAGAAGACAAGTCTGTAATATCACTTGCTGTTGTATTAAAGTAACTAAGAATATCTGCAAGATCTTGCGTAGCATTACCTAAGATATCATCATCATCTAAACCAAGGATAACTTTTCTATAGAACTCATTCCAATCCTTTTCCGCTTCTTCCATGTCAAGTCTGATTTCAACTTCCATGGTAAATTTGGTAATTTGAATTTCAATTTGTTCATCAATAGCATCTTGAATATCATCCTCAAGTCCTGGAATAGTTTCAGATATTAAAGTATCATAATCTGATATAGCATCAATAAAATCTTGATAATCATCTTTAATATCCTCTAATGTATCTTTATAAGCTTCCTGCTCTTCCGCAGACATCGCGTTATAGGTATCTATACAGCTATTTACATAAGCAAGTTTACTTTCAACAATAGAAGCATAGTTAGTAATATAACCATCTGAGTCAAATGTTACACCCTGCGCGGACAGCTCCGCTCGTAAGCTAGCGGCCTCGCCCTCTGCGATACTAATCTTCTCATTAGTAGCATCAATCTGGTCATTTAATGTTGCCAACTGGTCATTTAAATTATCAAGTAATGCTTGTCCTGTTAGTTTACTTTCCTGTTTCTGTAATCTTGATAGATTTGTAGAAATTTCTTCTAATTCCAAGTTAATATCATGGTAAAGATCAATTTCATCCTCAAGATAATCCATTACATCAGGTTCATCTTCAGAATCACTTCCTGACCCAGAACTACTGCTACTACCAGGTGAGCTTCCGCCACTGTTTTTACTACTATAATTATTAGAAGAACCAGTTGCTTTCTTTGTAATTTTACTTACATGGGCAGAAGTAGATGTTCCAGAAGAAGAACTAACTGAACCACCGCCAGATTCTCCGCCTTCAGTAGACACTTCCGTACCGACAGAGGCAGATACAGTATCAGCATCAACATATTCTGTTGTACTATACTCTTGATCTACCCAGCTATCAATGTTACCATCACCATCAGTATCTTGTTGTTGAGTTCTAGTATGATAAGTTGTTGTTAATGGATATGTAGATGTTACAGTCTCTTCACCAGGGACAAATTCTACATCATAGCCCATTGCCGCCATCATAGCTTGCACTTGATCTGAAGTATATCCTGCCGCATCAATTAAAGCATTCAATGAATCAATAAAAGCATTTTCGCCCTCAGTATCTACTTCAATAGTAGAACCAACTTGTAGAAGATTTTGATCCAACCAAGCTTGAATATCTGATAAGGTATATTGCATACCCTCATATAGCTGGCTATCATCTAAGTCTAATTGAACTAAAATATCTTCATAAGCAGCTGCTCTTAATCTATCAATAGCATCAGCATCGCCTTTCGCGGCTAAAGCTATATCATTCATATGACTAGTAATAAAATCGCTACTAATAAATTCATTATCAATATCTAATAATTTAGACATTGTATCAGTAACATCATTAATAGTTTCTGCATATTCCTGACTATCTTTGCTACTCTTAGAAAGAATATCTGACCAATCTTCCCAATTATCAGCTAAGTCATCAATAGCATCATTCATATTCATGATCTGAATAGCTAAATCTTCTGCGGCATCCTCATCGTCTGCTAAGGTATCAGCTAAATCATCTGACTCATCTGCTATTTCCTGCAAATGATCTGCATACTCATCAATTTCATCTGAGTCTAAATCACTTTCACGCTCCGCATTCCATAGCTCATCATAAACCTTATTAAATGCTTCTACACTAATAGTACCTTCATCTAAATATTCTTTTAATTGTTCATAACTATCCGCGGACTCCGCTATAGCGAGCTCAATACCTAGAATAGATTCTTTATTAGTTTCGATTGCGTCATCTAAATTTTTAAAAGCTTCTTCATTTGCAGCAACTTCATCTGCAATTTCTTGCAACATTTCAACTGAAGTATGACCATCTTCTAAGTCATCGCGCCACTCTGCAATTTTTTCTGCATCTACCGCATTTAAAGCTTCTAATAATTCAATTTGCTTTTCAACTTCTGAACCACTATACTTATTTTCCCCTGCGTCATTTTGATAATTTTGAGTTTCTGATAATGATTCATAATCATAATCTTGTACTTTCTGCTGTTGTGCAATTTTCTCTTGTAATTCTGCTATATTATCAGAAAAATTACTAATTTGCTGAGATTGTACTAACTCATAAAAATCTTCTGCATCCCCAGTTAGCTTGTAAGTTCCATCAAGCATCATAGTGAAGTACTCATCAGCCGCGTCTCCCACTTCACCAGCTAGAGTTGAATAATCATCCGCAGAGATTGTATCGCCAGTCTCTAAACCATCAATAATATCATGAATAGAAGCATATATTTCTTGAAGCGCTGCTGTCGTACTTTGAGTAGCTTCCGCAGTCTTCTCCATAGCATCAATAAATGCTTGCAACTCATCTTCAGTTAAATCTATTGATACATCAGCATCATCCAAAATATCAATTAAATCATCAGTAGTAATACTACTCCAATCATCAATATCTTGAATAGCACTAGCAAAATCATCAAGTTCATCTGTGCCAATCTGACTAAAAGTATCTTCTAATGTAGTTAATGTATCTTCCGTACCATAAATAATAGCACCTTGTAAAGCATCTGCAATATATTTACCAGAAGCAACTGATACATCATCAGAAATATCCAAGTTATTAAATGCTTCTTGAGTAGAATTTAATAAACCTTCCGTATAAGAGTCTAATGCTGTCTCATAGTTATTAACAGCATCCACCATATCATCAGCAAAATCTTCTCCACCAAACAACTGAGCTAATTCTTCTTCAGTTAAGCCCATTGCATCTTGTAGATAAGCACTCATCGCCTCTGCAGTGAGTTCACTAGCCTCTTCTACTCCAACTTCCGCCAATAAAGTCTCTAACTCACTCCGAGTCATAGACTCAAAATTACCAGATGTTATATAACTCTCAATACCACTTGATACACCTTCAGCTGTATTATGCTCTAAGTTACTTAGAGAAACAGCAACCGCATCCGCACTAATTTCAACTTCACTTAATGCATCTGCCGCAGCAATCATAGTAGCAACAGCTTCATCAGTTAATTCAACTTCATTACCTTCAGAATCCTCAAAAGTAAATGTTCTATTACTATCAGTTCCTTTAACAGCTTTCTGTCCAGATACTGCGCTATAATCATATCCAAGGTCTTGTAGTTGTTGTACAATGGCTTTATAAGTTTCATTATTTCCACCACTAGCTTTAGACATTTCACCTGCCCAAGTATCAACATATTCATCTGCTAATTCGCTAGTTCGTGCAGTTAATTGATTAGAAACTAATTGCTGAACTTCATCACTATAATCATCGCCAAGAACTTCTGCGACTTTAACATCTGCGATTGCTTCAAGAGTAATAGTGGCATTTTCTGTAGCTGTGGCATAATCATTAATAGCTTTATTTAAGCTTTCAATATCTTTAACCTGGTCAGCAAAACCTAATTCATCTAATTTTTCTTTTAATTCATCATTAGACAAGTTAGTTAACTCATCAATATTTTCAATAATCTTATTTTGAACTTGAGTAGCATTTAAGCCATAATATTGTTCACCAGTAGCACTGTCATATGTTGCTCCTCTAACATCGCTTCTAACACTATCTAATAAATCTGATCTAGCTGAAAGATTACTTGAATTATAATTAGCCTGCGCGGAAGCTAGGTCACTAGCGCCTACAAGCTGGCTATATTGTTCTTCAATCGCATCTAATATATCTTCATTAAATGTTCCTGTTGAACGGTCATATAAATCACCATATTCAGCAACTAATTTAGATAAATCAATACCATCAAGTTCAGAAATAGTGTTTAAAAGATCTACTGCCGCAGTAGTAGTTTCTTCTAAAGCCTCTTGCCATTCTTCTGTACCCTTAGTACATTCATCTAATTGCTCCTTAGCAGAATTATATGTGTCAATAACAGATTGAAGATTATCATAAGTATCAGCTAATTTTTCATTAGCATCTGCAAGTTCTTCTGCTGATTCAGCCGCTTCTTTCGCAGCATTAGCTTGAGCATTATAAGCATTTACACATGCCTTAACAACAACTACGGTTGCCGCAATGGCTGCGCTTACCGCAAGAATAATTGCCCAAATTGGACCTAAAGCTGTTTCAAAAGTTAAAACTGCCGCAGTTGCCCCTAAAAAGCTAGTCTCTGTTGTTGCTCCAACCGCCCCAATAGCTACGGCTAAATTAGGCATCAAACTTGTAATAGATGAAAAATTCCTAATAAGCATTGGAGCTGTAAATAATAAATTAGAAGCTATCTGTGAAAATTTTTCCCATGAAGATAAATTATCATTATTTAAAACTTTAACTGCATTAGTTACTGCATTAATACCTATCGTTATAGAAGTTAAACCTTGGATTGTAGATGAAATAGCCTGTTGTTGAGTGTGCTGATCAATTCCAGATAAGAAATTACCATTTTCATCTATTCCACCACTCTGCAACTGAGTTTTTAAGGTTTGAATTCTTGAAGCTAAGACATTTAAATCTGCCCCATCCCATTCAGCAATTTCTTTTACTATCTGTTGCGCAATTTCTCTTTGAAGATTAGCATTTTTTAGAGCTGTCGCTTGTCCTTCTAAAATAGTATCTAAGCTCTCTTCAAATGGGATTTGGGAATTACTTAAATTCCATTCAGCTTCTCTAATAGCTTCTTTTTGTTCTTCTGTGAGATAAGCATTATCACTTAATGTATTTAAAAACTCTGTTAAAGACACTTCTTCATTTAATTGATTAATTGTATCAGTACGAGTAGCAGAGTATTTTTCATCATATTCTAATAATCTTTCTTTAGACGCATTTAATTCATTATATAGTAACTGTTGATTTTTTAATTCTGTATTAGCATCTTGTAAATTTTGAGTGGCTATACTAGCATCAATAGAAGAATCTCCTATATCTTGATATTTAGCTAACATAACAGATAAAGTAGTAATTTCTGAATTTAAATTTGTTAATCTATTATATTCTTCAGTTCCTATTTTACTACTTAAATTTAAAAGTTCTTTTTGTATATTAACCTGCTCATTATAAGCAGCATTCATTCTTTCGCTACCAGTATCTGCCATACCTAAATTTGTCATTCCTTGTACAGTAGATAAATCTTGCATATTTTGCTTTAAAATCTGACTATTGGTAATTTGTTTTTCAATAGCCGCGCCAATTTGGTTATTAAAAACATTAGCGCCCATTACTCCAAGCATTGCAAGAGTAGACATTCCGCCACCAAGAGAAGATAAGAAATTATTAAATACACTTACTACATTAGTAACACCATCAATAATAGTATTAATAGCATCTGTATCTAATAATGTACTATATGTTTCTTCTAAGGTAGTTTGTAACTCTTGTAAATGAGCCGCAGTTGATTCCATGTAAATATCTTGCTGCTCTTGTAATGTACCAGTAGCATTATTAGCTACATCTAAAGCATCAAGATAATTATCCCAGTTATCAAATAATGCAATTAAATTATTGTATTGACGAGTACCTGCCATAGTTTGAGCTAAAGCTACTTGTTGTTCTCTACTGAAATCAGACCATTTAGTACCAATTTCCTCAATAACTTCACCCATATCACGAAGACTACCAGTAGCATCAAGTACATTGATACCCATATTAGCCATTTCCGCGGTATAAGAACCAAGTGTAGCACCTTCTTCGTCTACACCAGCCTCAATATCACTCATACGAGCATAAATAGTTTTTAATGCAGTACCAACAGATTCAGGAGCCTGACGTGTTACAGATATAATAGTTGATAACTGTGCTGCTAATTGTTCTTCACCAACACCCATCGCAGAAGCTGCACTAGCAACCTTAGACATACCAGTTGATAATTCTTCCAAATCAGATGCCGTACTCGCAGCAACAGCAGCTAATACATCTACAGCTTGTTCGGCATTTTCAGTTGCGATACCATAACCATTCCATACAGCAGTTAATTGCTCAGATACTTCTGATGCAGCTTGTCCAGTAACATTGGCTGCCTTTAAAGTAACTTCCGCTCTTTCTTGGACTTCTTCGTCAGACAAACCTTGCTGATAGTAAATCAAAGAAGCATTTGTGTAATCAGTTGTACTTGCTCCTAAAGATTTAGCAGCTTCATTCGCGGACTCCGCGAAAGATGCCATGTCTTCAGCAGATTTTTCTGTAACAATTCTAATATCATTTAAAGAAGTATCTAACTTTTGAACGTATGACCACGCTGATTGTACCGCTCCAGCAAAAGAGCTCATGGCACTAGAAGCAATACCCCACTTAATAGTATTACCCATAGTTGTAGCCATATTATTTAAAAGCTGATTACTTTGCTTAATTTGTAAATTCGTACTTAAAATAGAGCTAGCCATCTTATTATATGCAGCTGCTCCAGCAGTACCGCTAGATTCCATAATTGTCTTTAATTGAGACATAGAACCATAGGTACTAGTAATTGAAGTATTTAGTTTTGTTAAATCTAATTGATTTAATTTACTATTCCATGCTTCATTTAAAATTGTTCCAAGTCGTTCAGCTTCAATACTAGCTTGCTCTAATTCTGTTGTTAAATTTCCAGATAACTTAGCAGATTGTGCTTCTTGCTGAACCTGCTTTAAAGCATTCTGTATTTCTGTTAATCCAGATTTATCAACAGTATAGCCAACTTGAAAATTAATTTTATTAGCCATAAATCCTTTTTCCTCCTATTTATTTTGCCGACAAAATAAAAAAAATCGCCTTTACTATCATATTATGATAATAAAGGCAATCAATTTAATCACTTTTGACCTTGCTTAAATTTCTTGATTCTTCTTAGTGCCCATTATAGGACGCCCGCCATTGGCGGCAGTAGCAAAATCCACTACAGCCTGGTACTGAGAAGGATCAAAGCTGTCAACAATGCGGGCAGCCGCCTCTGCGTTACCAGGGAGGTCGGTAATTAAGCTTTGAAGCACGGCCGCCGCGCTATTCTTGTATTTCATTGTATCTTCAACAATTTGATCAATCCAATTAATCAATTCATTATATTCATCTTCATCAATTATTTCGAGCATTTTATCAATAAAGCCATTGCTCTTTAAACAATCATAAATCTTTAATTCATTTTCTCTTTGCTTATCCGTAAAAGATAAGTTAGTATACATATAAACTAAATGCAAATGGAAAAATATATCCAACTTCAAAGGATTATATAACCCATCTTCTTTAGCTTTTTGTAATGTAATCATTACTAAATCATATTTATCTTCCGCAGGAAGATATTTTAAAACCTCAATAGTTTGTCCTTCAAAATCAAAAGTATTAACAGAAGTATCTGTTTTCAACTTTAAATTAGCATAAGACACTTTAGCCATATTATTATCTCCTTTTATCTCATTTCTTATTTAATTATACTAAAATTTTTCTCTTTTGTCAAGTTTAAGATGATACAGTAACTCCTTCCCAACTTTCTATAACATTCATTAATTCTTGCACATCTTTACTTACCGTATTACCTAAACTATTAACTAATTTATTACGAATTCGACCTTTTGAAGCATACCAATCTTTTAATTCTTTTAATTTATCTTCATTAAAATCTTCTTGCATAATCATATTAGCTAAGTTAATAACCTGTACTAAACTTAAAGTAGAAGCATTGGCACTCTTAATGGCATACTCTGTATTACCAACAGAAACATCACCTTGCAATAAACCAGAAATATTATCTACATAATGTACAAACTTCATCATAAAAGTATCAATATTAGTTTCCAAATAGCTATTTAAGAACAAAGTTTCTTGTCGAGTTAATACAACAGCAGCATAAGCCTCATTAATATCACCTGCCGCAGAAACCTTCATAATTCTCCATTTAGGCGGACTCTCTGGATTTAACCACATTACTCTTTTTACTTTACTTGCTCTAAAACGCGCCATAGACTCTTTATATGTATTCTTTAAATTACTAATACCAACTTCGTTTACATTATCTTGTGTAAATTTAGTTAAAGCACTTTGAAAATTCCTATTATTTACTTGATAACGAGCTACCAATTTATTTCTTGATGAATAGTCAAATTTTAATATTTGTTCTTCATTAATATCGTATAAATCTGGAGTGCCATCATCATTCTCATATACAAATATAGTTTGTACCTTTTGACCTAAAAAATTATTAACAATTTGCTGAAAATCAAAAGTAGCTTGATATAAACTTTGAGGTATACCACTTTGCAAAAAATCAGAAACATATGTTCTATTTGCAATATATTCATCTAATTCATTATAACTTGCACTGGCTTTTCTTAATGCTTTTTGACGTTTTAGAATATTTTCAAAATTAGTTACTTGTACTGATAATACTTCTACCACATTCTTATAAGACGCGGCAGCCGCTTTAAGTTGCTCTAAGGTGGGTTTAACAGCGCTTTGAACTCCGGTCGCCGCGACTTCAGTTAAATAATTTTGCGCTTCATTTAACGTACTACTATCTATAGAAATCCCATATTTTTCAGTAAAAGCACTCATAATTCATCACCTGCATAAATAAAAATAAGGGAGGACATTAGTCCTCCCTATTATATTTTTACTCGCTGTCTCCAGCATCAGTTGTTCTACCGTCATCGGCAGAATCAATCTCCTCAGAATCAAGATGTCCCATAACAGTAGTTCCAGCCTTAGTAGGCTCATCCGCGTTGATAATCTGCATTACGCAAAGCACTTTCTTTGTTTTATCAAAGATAGTATATCCTGGGAATGCATCCATTGTGAATGTGAATGTAGATGGATCACCAGTTGATGCCATTGTAAATGTGAAGTTAGACTGAATCTTAACATTCGGGAATGTCAGAATAGCAGGCATATCCACACCATCAGACTGACGTCTGAACAATGTATCAGCTTCAACATAGTAGTAACCAGCGAAGTGCTCTTCGTCAATCTGCATTTCATCGACAACTTCTTCTGTCTTAGTAATGTAGTAATCTACAAATACCATATCACCAGCTGAGCCAGACGCAAGTCCAGAGATTACATTTGCATTAACATTAAATGTGCCACCAATCATATCTCCGCTTAAAGAACCATCATCTTCAGCTTCCATGATAAAGATAGGAGCTGTTGCATCTACAGCTTCACTGTCACTTAATGCACCACTTAAATCAACCACTAAAGCACCATCAACTTCACTGATAGTTGTTGTAGTTGTAGTATGCACGTGAACAACAGCTAGTTCATCTAATCCAGTAGCCTGACCAAATAAACCTGCACCAGATAGGATAGCAAATCCAAGAGGAGAAAGTAAAGCATCTTCAACAGTAAATGTTAAAGTTTTCTCACCTTCCCAAGCGATCAATCTTGTATTACCTCTACCACCTTGTGCGTACACGGTTGTAGCTGCACCTTCCATAGTTGAAGTCTTTGCAGTATCAATATAAAGAACAGGCTGATTTTTCTTGAAAGTTTTCTTTCCAATTACAACATCTGATTTGGCTTTAAAAACAACGTTACAAATCTCGCGTACACCAAACTTCATGCTATTATCCTCCTTAAAGTTTGTTCATAAGTTTCCGCGGAAGCTAGGTATGAATCTCCTTCATCCAGTTCTCCGCCTCTTTTAAATCTTTGGCTCCCGCCAACTTTGCGCGTAAATAAGTATCAAAGTCTTCTTTTAACTCATAACGCTCAAATTCATCAAATATTTGATAAACAGTATATTGCATTACTTCATTAATGGTTTTATACTGTCCAACCGCTAAAATAGAAACATACCTACTAAAGACTGAGATCTTTTGCATTTCACCCTTAGCTTTTGTTGCTTTTTCACGTCCTGCTTTCATCTTATCCGCAAGCCGCTTAGCATATTCATTCTGAGGGTTATAATCTTGAGCATCGTTCTTGTTTCTCTTCAAACAGAACATCTGAACTAATATATCTTTGAACTCTTCATAAGTATCCTTATTTAAACTTCCCTCTTGTTCTCCTGCTTCAGTAGTTTTCACAAAAGAAATTTTATCTTGACCAATAGTCATCCTATAGTCAGGAAAAATAAGGGATAACACCATCATGGCACACACTCTATTTTTTTGAATAGCGGAAGTTTTTTTATCTCTCATTATTGACATAAGTACGTCAAAATTACTTGTATTAGTTAAATTACTTTTGTCCTCGCTACTTAATAAGTCTTTAGAAAAATTTAATAACTCGCATCCAATAAAGAACGCTTCTTCTCCAATGTAAGCAATTTCTTTAATAGTAGGTTGATGAATAGTTAATCTTGCCTTCGGAAACGGGATATCATTCCCCGATAACAAGAGTAAATCATTCAGCATTACTCTCTCCCAGGAATTATATCATCACTACCATGAATTGCTCTATAGGATAGGCTATAACCAGAAAGGTTCTCATCTAAAATTACCTGACTGCACCCTGCAAATTGAAATATTCCAATCCCTGATAATTTTATATTATCCAATAATCCATCAATATAACCTGCTATTTTAAGCGGTCTGAGCCTATAGTTACCTATATCCCAGTAATCAGTGTGACAAATAATATCAAAATTAACTGTACAATCTCTGAATTGTGGATTTGTACTATTTGGAGTAAAATTATCAAAAGACAGAATAATATAAGCTTTTATTTCTTCATGCTCTGGTAATCTGATTTTGGGTTCTAACTTAATATACCCATCCTCTCTAAGTTTAGCAACAGACATTGAATTTAATTTTTTTAAGTAAGCGGGATTTGTTTTATCGTCCAAACAATCTTTCGTATTAATAACTAAAAGTCTTTTTAGTTCATCACTGTATGGGCGACTTTCCACAAATAGCTTTCTCAAAATTGTCTCAGCATCTTTCTCACAAGAGAGAAAAGATGATTTAATTTTATGTGTTAAAACTAAATTTCTTGTAGGCATATCGCCACTCCTTTTATCTCTTTATAATGACTCTATAACAACATCTATCTCATAAATGACTTCATCATCTATTTGATAAGATAAAGTAAATTGTCCACTTTTACCAGTTACTATTTCTATGCGGGCTTCGAGGTCTGTAGTCTCCAGGAATCTAGCCTTCTGGTTACTAACAACCCACTGTCCGCCCTCCGCAGCATTATGTATTGTATAAGTAATAATATCGTAAGGATGAACCCTTAATTGCCCCTCAATATAAACCTCTTCTTCATTAGGTTCTTCTGGTAATTCAGGTACGATACGAGCTTCTTCCATCTCATTATTAAACCATTCACCTAAACATATCTTAACAATACCATCTCCATAATAAGGATTAACAACTTTAACTTCCCACATATTTCCATCTATTTTAATAGTTTTAAATCTATGAAAATAATCTAACACTTCATCTGTTTTAGTTAAATATCCAATTAAAGAGTAGTTAATATCATTCCATACAATACCTGCCTTTTGATTCCACTGTATAGTAGTTTCAGTCGGTCCACGTAAATATAACCAGTAATGATTTCCATTAATTTCTGCTTCTGCATCGCATCTTCTTATTTGCGCCCTAAAGTACGCATCTTCTTCTAAATACTCAAGGTAAACCAACCAACGAGTACCTGTCTCTTTCCATTCAAAAACATCACCAGGTTGAATCCCAATTTCTTCTTCACCTTGCCATGTTTTCCCAAGTTGTTCAGCATTTAAGCAGATATCTTTATATGGGATAGATAAAATTTTATCATCATAATCTTCACTTGTCTTATCATCATTGATTAAACAGCGAAATTCTCTTCCATCTGATAAAACCGCGGTCGCAGCTTGATAGGAGTATAAAAGCGCCTTCTTAAGCGTTCTTAACTTGTTTAACTGGAATCGACTCTCCGCCTTTCCGCCTCCCATATATTGTAATCTATTATTTAAAGTCGTTAGTGACATAATTTTTTAAGTTGTTTATCAAGCTTAAACACTCAAAGATAGTTCTTCTAAACAAAGCAAAATCATCTTCTTCTGTTAAAGTTAATAAACCTTCCAATTTACAAAGTAGAGAGAATAAAGTCTCATGCTGGTCGACTAACAATGAGTCCATTCCCGCCAACTCTTCAATAATAGTTTCCAAAGGTTTTTGCCAATCAACATTTTCTTCTCTTGTTGGCAATAATTTATATATCTGATTGGTTAATCTTTTCAAATTAAACGCAATCGCTTTATTATCTATATCTGCATAATATTTAATCACCATCGGTTGTATCCTCCTCTAAATCGCCCCAAGTTAAGGCATTATCTACATAATCTATTGTCTTAACTGTATTAGATAAGCAATTCGCGGCAACCTTAGCAATTTCCGCAGATGTACTAGCACTTTTCGTACTTGTGCTAGAACTTGTAGAAGTTGATACTGGTTCAATAATCTGTCCAAAAGTAGACCTCATAATACCATTAGCATCAGCTTTTCTACGTTTATAAAGACGTTGTAGGTGGAAACCTTCTCTTTCATAATCCTTTTTCAAAGCTAACAGTTTTTGCATATGGTTAGCTTGGGATGTAAATTTAAAATCAGTTCCACTATATTTCATTCTAGTGTTTTCAACACTAGCTAATTGATATCCAAACCATTCTACAATCATATAAGTAGAAAGAATATTAATTTCTTCTTCTGTTAAAAGAGCTGCAAAGAAACCTTCATCATAAATATATGCAATGGCAGTTTCTCCATCACTTTCAACACCAGTATATTCATCTTGATCTGCAAATAGTTCAGTTTCATATACTGTCAAGTCAACTCGTGGGAACTCAAACTTGTGAATAGCAGTAACTAATAATTCTTCTAATATTCTATATGTATCAAGTTCAGTCAATTCCATATACATATCGTCTGTAATTTTAGATAAAAAACTATCATAAACTCTGGAAAAAGGTGTATGTAGAGTAATATTCATAGTACACCTCCAATATATTATTGTTCTTGAATAGAAGTAACTTTATATTTAGGCGCGGCAGTGCGTCTTCCGCTCTCTACGACTGGGGCTGCAGCTCTACGTGTTGTCTGTGTAGTGCTCTCTTTAACCTCATCTCCGCCATCAAATTTGGTATTTCTAATTTCAATAGCTTTTGTTACATTAAATCCAAGTTTCTTCTGAATAGCATCTCTCTTAGACATATTATCCAAAGGTAATGAAACTGCATAATCCTTAATCATATCTAATACTCCATCTGGAGCAAAATCAAGACAATCTAAGAACTCGTCCAATGTGCCTTCTTTTAAAATTCTAATAACATCATCTTTTGAATAGAAATATTCAGGTTCAACTTTTAAACCTAATGCTTCAAGAGCTTCAGGGTCTTTTACGACCAGATATTCGCGGAGCATACGCTTCCCGCCTGGTAAGAAAGATAGCTTCTCAAGTTCGTCAAAAGAAATTTCTTTTGTTTCTCTTCTTGAAAATTGTCTATTTACGCTCAATTCTGGCACTTTATATCCAACCAAATGTGCGCTTCTATTAGTTACTTTAATCATTGTATTTTTTTCCATAATTTAACTCCTTTTATCTCCTTATCCAATTAAATGGGGAGAATAAGATTTATTCTCCCTATTTATTTATCTTAATTACTCGTCAGAGGTATCCCAAGCATTTGAAGTTGTAAGACTTGTATTTTCATATACACAAATACCAGGATTTACAAGATATGTTGCCACACCTAGTTTCTGATATGTCTGGATCTCTGTTGACCAGTCTCTATTTTCAAATGTCTTAACCTGAGCCTGACCCTCAAATGCAACCTTAACAGGCCTCTCAGCGCCAGTAGGAATAATATAACAAATAGAAGGATCAATAACTTTAGTCATATTAGTCTCATCTTCGAAAGACTGAGGTAAGATGATTACGTTGTGTCCTTTATAAGTTGTGAAATATCCATTATTCCAAATCTGCTCTTTCATTCCATCAGACCATGAAGCGCTATCTGCTGGAATCATTGTTGTAGCAAATTCAAATGTGCAGTAAATAGTAGATTTACCATAAGCATCTGCTGTCTGGATTAATTTATCCATAATAGCTTCATCAAAAGCAGTCTGACTTGTCTTATTAACTTCTTTGATATCAGCAACAGCTGCTTTCAAAGATTTAGCGATTTCACGATAAACTGCTTCATCAAGTCCTTCAAGAACAAGATTATAATAATCATTAAGTGTGAATCTGCCATCAAGCATTTCTTCCCACTCAACACGAGCAGCTCCGCCGTATGCGCTTGTTGGCACTTCTAGTGTATAACCATCTAGCTTGAAGGTTTCATATCTACCAGCAAGACCAACTTTAGTCACGAACTGTTTTGCACGTTTCTTAGAAGCTTCACTAATATTTACCTTGAAAATAGGTTTCACGCCCTGAGCGTAAGTTTTAACATCAGCGAACTGACCATAATTTTGAAGAACTTTAACAGGTAATACTTCTGTTAAACCAACTTCAAGTAATGTATAAATTAAATTCTGATTCTCACGGAATGCTTGAGGAGTTTTTCCTAACTCATTCAATTCATTCACAAAAGTCTTATTTAAGGCTTCCGCAGAAAACTTCTGATCTCCGAAAGTAAAGGTTGCAGAAGGATTTAAAGAAGCCTTAGCATTGGCTCTAGCCAATTCAATTAAGCTATTTCTATCTAATGCCATTTCTATTTCCTCCTAATTATTTAATTCTCATAAGTTTTACACCTGGCTGACTATCTGCCATAGTATAAACTTTAGCAACCTGGAATGTAGGAGCATCGTCTGCCGCAACTTCGTCTGCCGCAGCATCAACTTTCTTCAAATATCCATTCTCACCAACAGAAACCAAATCGCCAACTTCAAGATCAATACCATCTACAGTGGCACTATCTGATTTAGCGCATTCGCCAAAAGCGTTAGTTGTAAATACATCGCCTAAAACAGTAGAGATTAATCTTGGAACGATTTCTCCATCTGAATAGTTACTAGCGATCATAGCAAAATCCTTATGATGCTGTTTTCTCTCATCATAAAGCTTTTCTTCATTATAAATAAGCATCCACTCACCAGCACCAGAAAGATTTACTGCACCCTTAGCATAATCGTACTTAGCAAATCTACCATTCTCAATGATGGTACCCATCTCATCAGTGTCAACAGGCAATTGAGCTAAAATCTGTCCTGTTACAATACCTGAAAGATGGTTAGGTTCTACCTGAGCGAAACCTGTTCTACTAATTGTAGCCATTCTTTATATCCTCCTATATTGATAGACTTATAATGTTTCTTGGACCTCGCGGACAGCTTTAACCCAATCTGGAGTGTTATTATCCTGGTCCCCTAAGGTATAAATAGTAACATTAGGTTTACTATTTTCACTTGGAAGTAACTGAGCAGCTAACTGTTTCTTTGTATAAACAATAGACAGCTTAGCTTCAATTTCATCTAATGTATACTTAGATTTATTTTCAACCACATCTTTCTTATCTTCATCAGATAACATGTAGAAACTCTTAATTAGTTCATCTTTCTTTTCATTCTCTACATCATTCTTAAAAGAAACAAGAGTCTGATAATCGGCTTCTAATGCAGTAAACTTACTCTGAAGCTCTTCATACTGCTGTTGAAGTAAAGAATATTTTTCATCTTTCTTCTTATCTTCATCATCGTCATTTTTATCATCATTCTCAGGTTCTTCAGAAGATTTATCTTCATCTTCTTCTTTCTTTTTATCGTCATCTGAGTTTGCATAAGAAGATTCTCCTTGAGATTCTCCCTCTGTAGGATTTTCAATTTTATTCATAGCAGTTTCATCAGTTTTGTCCTGTTCTGCTGAAAAATTTTCTTGAACTTGCTCTTCAGTTCCTACTTCTGGAGTTTTATTCTCTTCATTCATTGATTGTCCTCCTTCTAATGCAAATTTTAATTGTTGCATCATACTATATAAACTTCTTGTAAAATCATCATTTAAAGCAAATGATGTACTTACATCTGGAGCTGTGACATTAGCACCTTCAAAGCAAGGTTCAATATCTTCTCCTAAAATACACAATTTTGAAAATATCGCATCATTGATTATAAAAAATTCAAGACCTGATTTATAATTTTCTGCCCAATGACCATCCAAAGAATTTTCATCAAGCTCCATAGACTGCGGTCTTCCCTCCTCAAGAGGAAGTTTAGCCTCTTCATATTGACCAGTCCATAGATATCCTGTTGTCATTAAATATTCATGTTCAATTTCATTGCCGAAATCATCAGTATCTGTGAACTTCTGAAACCAGACCTCCGCGTCTGGTGCAACAAAACCATATGGTTTTGTTAAAGACTCAAATTTAAAACCATCTGAATCTATAGTTATTTTATCACCATGATCTCTAAAATCTTCTTTATCGTCCTTGTAGTAACCCACAATCGGCGCCCCGCGCAAAGTTTTCGCCATTTCTGTAGCTACTTCTTTTGAAATAAAACTTCTATTGCGGTTTTCTCCTACATAAAGAACTTTTATTTCACATTTAGACATAAGTGGATTAATATCAAGAGGTTGAAGATTAATAAATTCTGGCTTATCTATTGTTGCCACACTCATTCTAGGCATTTCATTATCCTCCTCAACTCATACTCTCTCTATTAGCTATTGTTTTTTCACTTTTTTCATCATCAGGCTTTTCATCTCTACCAACTTTACCATCTCCAGAAGAAGTTGAAGAACCACTCTTATTTCTATCAAGCACATCTGCGCTCATAGTTGAACTCATAAGAGGTGGGATAAATACATTAACTAAATCTAATATATCATTTTCAAAAGCCGCACTAGCAAGAATCACACTCTGACTTTGACCAAGAGCAATCTGAGGTAACATCTTAGAATATCCCATTTGAGTCTGAGCCTTGTACTTATCTGCTAGGTCTCGATAATTATAAATTGAAGTCGGCAATAATTGCGCTCTAAAGTACAGTTTCTTAGAATTTTTATTAAAATCTTTCAATAGAACTTGATTTAAAAAGGCTTCAAATTGTACTAAAAGATTTAACATTAATGCCTCGTCATTTGCAATAGATTTTTCAAGAGCCAAATTACCATCGGTATTAAATTGCATTTGAGATACGCCTGCTTCATTATAAACAGTACGCTCTACCTTCTCCAATTCATCTGTTGATGTGGTAGTATTACTATCTGACATATCTTCTACTTCTACATCAGCAAAAGTAGTCAAAACACTAACACCTAAAGCCCCACCTACCATTTGTACAGCATTATTATGCAACTGTTGAGCTTCATCTACATCAAATACCAAATCACCATTTTTATCAACTGGCATTTGCTGGATAATAATTCTGGTTAATTTCTGTTGCATACGTTTGCGGTCAAGGGCTTGCGCGTCATCAAGGTCGATAATTGCAGGAATAACCGAGATAAAAGCAGGAAAGTCTTCGCCATTAAGATTGAATTTAATTGTATTTTCTATATCAAGAAGATACCAACCAGCTGTATCACCTACAAAATCCTTTGGTAATTTTCCTTCTTTATATAAAATATATGCTTTCTTAAATTCATCTGGAAATAAATTAAGAATTTTCATTCTTTGCACTGTATCTGTAAAAGTATCATCAAAGAATTTTAGATCAAATTCAACCGCGGGCCGCCCTCCAGGTCCCTCATAACGAGACCGACAATAATTAGGCGGAAGCTCCTGTACAGAAATCTGGTCGCCATTTCTTACAATATAGCCATAATAACAACCATTACGAACAACTTTTAAAGCAACCTCACCAAACCAACGTTTAATTTGGAAATCATCAAAATACTTTAATGCTTTATTAAAAGTATCTACAACAACCTCTGGTTTAACTTTATCAGAAACCACAAATGGAGTAATCATCCAATCATACTTATATAAATAAGCAATATAGCGGCATAAACGTGAATAAATACCACTAGTCTTGTAAAAGAAATTAGAGATTTCTCTCATTTTGAAAAGATCTCCACTTCGGATTGCTCTTAATACAGCTTGCTTATCTCCTAATCTAGGGTCAATTCTACGATAATCTCCTAAATTTAAAGTAGCATCCTCTAATGTTTGTTTTCCAACTTTTATTTTTGAAAAATCTACTGGTATAGAATCAGTGTTAGGCGAAAATGAAGGCTGTTCTTCTCGAACCATATTAAAACCTTTTTTCTTGATTTCTGCTTGTCTATTAATCAAAATACTATACCTAACCTTTCTGATTTCAGTTTATCATAAAATTCAGTTTTTGTCAAATTTTGCTTAGAGTTAAGGCGCTAGTAACCTGCCGCCCGCATTATATAGTCATAGTTGACTCTTGGCTCATCCCAATATGGAATTAACACCAATTTAATGTTATGACGTAAACAATATTCTCGCTTACACATATCATTATACTGTTGTTTTCTCAAACCAGAAATTCCACCAAACTTACTCTTAGCTTCATAATGTTGAATACCTTGATATTCAATAAGAAAATCAATATCCCCATTATCATCAAAAACTGCAAAATCAAAACGCAAAGGACGACCATTTGTGCTCAACAGGTCCGAAAAGCTATATTCTTCTTCAAATATCAAACCATTTTCATTCAATATATCTTCTATTTTAATTTCGCCTCTTGAAGCTCTCATTATTTGCCTCCTTTTGTGCTATAATTACTTTAAAAAAGCACTATGTACTTTTTCAAAAATTGTCCATGAGTTATCCAAATAAAATCATCTTAGATAAATCTCTACCATGTTTTCGCTGCCTACCTTCTTCTTGCCTCTTCACATAATACAATCCATATTCAAAAGCTGAAAATTTATCTTTTGGTATGCCCCTTGAACTTTGTTTTAAAATAATATTAACGCCTTCATTTTCTTCCTTTAAATTAAGCATTTGTTCTTTTAAAATTGTTGTTAAAGTAAATGGTTTTAAATATTCTGCACGTTTATCTGAATCCATCTGCTGTCCAACTTTAGTAGACATTAATTTATTTTTAGCCTGCATTTCATCAATTAATAACTTAATTTTACCACTACTCATTTGTGTCTGTACATAAGTATGTGCTTCTGTATTAATTGGCGCATTAGCTTTAACTAAATACATAGCATCCGCTTCTATATCAGGCTGTTTATTTACTTTCTTATACTGATCCATAACTTCCGCATAAGTCCCACCAGACACTCCAAAAGGCGGAAATATGTCATTTGTTTCTGGATCTATTTGTGCTTTTGTCATAAAATCAACAAAACCAGCACCAACACCGTTAGCATCAATCACCACTTGACGTGCTTTATACTTATAATAAAGTTTTTTAATATTTATAGCTTGTTCTTCAAAATCTTCTGCTTCATAGCTATATAAATTAACTAAACTTTGAATCGGTGTTCCTTGCGGTTGCGGTGTAACTTTAATAACACTTGCTTCAGTAGTACATTTGAAACGACCTACGTCAACTCCAATAACATAATATGCGGATTTAGCACTTCTTCCACTATATTCATATTCTGGTTGTAATAAAACTCTATGTTTATCAAACACTTCAGAAGAGAAAAATGCATTTTCCGCATCCCCAGACCAAATACTACGATACTCTCTATCAAAAGAAGCATCATTATATGTACCTTGTAATTTTAATTTATCAACGAAATCTTCATTTAATAATCCTTCAATAACAGGAGTTTCATAAGTTCCACCCATAATCATTACTTCATCTGGGTCTAAAACTGATTGAATTAAAAGCTCAACAAGCTTTTTATATGCGAAGGAATTTTTCCATCCTGCTGTAGTAATATATACTTGAGATTTATTTACTGTTTCATCGGGAACACGCTCTCCATCTGCCAATAATCTATCAACGTTTGTTGTAGGAATAATAATTTCATTAAGAATATCTCCATCAATAAGTACACATTCCTCCATCAACCCGCCTGTACGACGTTGACCACGAGAAGACTGTTTTGCAGCTAAAACATTAATTTTAGAACCATTCTTAAATACATATTCTACATCATCTTTTGTCTTTCTTGTTTTGCCACGTTCTAAGTTAAGTTCATTATTAAGTGCGGGAATGAGCCTACAAAGTTCCTCAATCTTCGCTATTGTAATTGATGCAGCCTGCTCTTTTCCGCCAGTAGTAATAAATAATTCACTATGTGGATATAGAATACAACGTATCATTAATACTAACATTGATAAGAATGATTTTGAATACGCACGAGGGAATGTCGCATATATATAGCGATGCCGCATAACAATGCGTAAAAATATTCTTTGATAAAAGTAAAAATGAAACGTACAATTTGGATCATTTTGAATTAAGAAATCTATAAAAATATCTGGATATTCTCTAAAAAAAGCTATTAAATGTCTTAAATTAGGAAGCTGCTCTTGTAATCTTTCTTCTGATAATCCTAATTTTTTATTATGTTCATCAGAAAGATTTAACAAGTCTTGCAAACTCATATTATTTGTTTCATTGCTCATTATATTCCTCCTGATCTGCTTCTAAATCTTCATTCAACTGATCAAAATACTGCTCATAATCTTCATTAGTAATAGGAGCGTCTTTGCCACCATTAGCTAAACGTTCGGCTTTCTTTTGGTCAAGAATTGTTCTTTGCTTCAAATATTCTTCAATTTGGCTTGATAATGTAGTATCACTATAAATCAAACTCTTATTATATTCTTTTAAATCATCAATAATTTTATCTACTCTATCATAAGGTTCTGTAATTTCATAACGCGGAATTGCACTGCCTTCTTTCTCGCAATAATTAACCAACTCACCAACAGAAGTTAAGAAGTTATTATCTTTATCTTTATTTTGAGCAGCTGTGAATTTCGCGGACTTGCGCAAAGAATCATAAACTCTTGATAATTTCTGGAAACCATCCATGTCTCCGCAATCAATAGCCTGATTCATTTTAAGATAAGTCTTACAAATAAGAATTAATGTACCAGACGTATCAGACTCTTGGATATCAAAAGATTCAGTCATTTCTTTATATTTTCGCTCTAATTCAATCCATTCATTAGGCTTATATAATCTACCCCACTTCATCGCAAGATAAATTTTATCTTCTTCTGTTAATCCTGCTGCGGGATCTGGTAAATCTTCTGCTTTCATAAAGTTATTTTCATCATAAAATGTAGACGCGGCGGCCTGGTCTGGAGCGCCGAATATCGGGGCTTCCGCGTGTTGAGTTTCAGTACTAACAAGCGTTTTATATTGTGCTTCAGAAATCTTGCCCTCTTCTAAATCTTCTTTTAATTTAGCTTCAATTTCTGGGTCTATTGGCGCAGGAGCTACAGGTATAGTTCCTAAATTCTTTTGACTCATTTTCCGCGCTTCTTCTGAGTCCGCATAACCAAAATCTTTAAACTGTTTTAATCGCATTTTAGATAAATATTTACCAAAAATAGCAGTTCCATTAGCAGTATTAGGATTTTTAGCAAAATCTTTATCTCTTAGTGCATTCCATTCAACTGGTACGAAGGGAACATCCATCTTCTCTAACAGCCAGACATATGTTGTTTCATCAAATGGATCAACGTGCATAGTTAAACATTTTTTACACATTTCTGTTTTTCTACCATCTTTATAAGTATAAAATTGATTTTCATTCAAATCTCTATTACACTTACTACAATGACAATATTTAATTTCTGCCAATTAAATTACCTCCTTTTAATTCTTTTCTTTTGTTTTATGATTTCTGCAATCTTTACAAATACTATAAAAACCGTCCTTGCTTGTTTTATTCTTTGAAAAAAATCTATTGTGAGCTAATTTAACTTGACCACACTTAGAACAACGCTTCCATTTTCCATGCTCTTGAGTGGTATAGTACCAGACTAAATAATCCTCTTGAGCCTGCTCCGCCAACAATTTAGGAATTTTATTCCGCCATAAAGAAGATAAATATTCTACTGAATATTTAATACCATGCTTTTCGTATAATAATTCTTGAATTTCAGTATTTTGTTTACCGTTAATTTTATAAATAAGTAAATCATAACAATAAGGGTAATCATCTTTTAAAGTTCGTTCAATTAATTCATCCAAATCTTCCATAAGATAGTAAGAATCAGTCCAAAACTTACCCCAAGCATCTTCTTTTAATTTAGAATAATTACATAATAATGCAGAAATATGTTTAGGATCGAAGAAGGTCACTAATCCATCACTATGCGGTACGCCATTTTCATCTATTGTAATATGTTCACTTAATGAAACACTTGTAAAACTCTTCACTCCATGACTAAAATACATAGGAGGATGATAAGCATTTTTCATTACATACTGGTCTTGACGCATTTCTATCAACTGTTTCTTTAATAAATACTTACGTTTACCAGTTGCTGCCTTACATTCTGCTTCAACAACAGTAATAGCATCACGTAAATCTTTTAATCCAGGAATTGTAGCTACATCTTCTGGAGTAATAGAAATTTTAGGGGTAAATATAATATTTTTATCATTAGCTATCATATTATATATCCCATCCTCTCCATTTTCAAGCTTATCTGAAAGCCCCTCAAAGCTCGTTTCCCGCTTATTAACAGTAACCATTCTATTATCAGTAAGAATTTTTTTCTGTTTTCGCTCTTCTTTATCCATCGCAAAAACAATGTAATTGCTTAAAATTTCTAAATATTTATTAGTTAATCGTTCAGGAGGAGTCTGCTCTATAATTTTTTTAACTAATTCATTTCGCTCTTCTGGAGTTTCTAACGTATAATCTAACTTAATTGCAGGTTTAATTTCTTCTTGTATTAATTGTTCTTCTATTGCTTCATTATTTTGTTCTGTATTATCTTCAATATCTTCTCCATCGAAGAGCAAATCTGTTTCTAATTCAGCCATTTCTTGCTCTCCTTTCAAAAGTTCGTTTAAAGGAACTTTTATCTATTCCTACTATTAGTATAACACAAAATTTTTTCGTTGTCAAGCAAAGTCTATTTTATTGACAAGAGCAAAAATAAATGATATAATATAATAAAGATAAAAGTAAAGAGGTTAAATAATGATAGATGTTATAATTCCTGCTTATAGTCCTTCTTCAACTATAAGAATAGGATTAATGAGTTTAGCAACTCAATTTCATAAAGAACTCATTAATATAGTATTAGTTAATGATTGTTCACCTAATACTTTATGTAATTACGCGGATTTAATTACTGAATTTAAAAATATAATAAAGATTGATTGTATAAAGACACCTTATAATATGGGACAAGGTGGCGCCCGCCAGTATGGAATAGATCATACATTTAATGATTATTTTACTTTCATGGATGATGATGACCAATTTGGTAGTAATTTTGCTATATTTAATTTAATCGCGGCAGTTCAAGCTAGTGAGCAACGACATCCGCGTCAAAAATGCGCTTTTTCTGTTGTCCCCATTTGTAATTTACATAATAATAAAATCACTACAATTCAAGTGGACTCCAATGCTTTTGTTAATGGAAGGTTATATTGTAGACAATTTATTAAAGAATATAATATTCATTTTCATCCAGATCACTCTTGGGTAGAAGAGGATTATTTCTTTAGCCGCTCCTTGTATTTTGCTTTAAATTGTAATACAAATAAATGGTTTGAAGCAAGAGTGGGAGATGATCCATATGCCTACTTTTGGATGGATAATCCTAATTCTCAAACGCAGAAAGATACATATCGAAAATATTTAGATATGACGCATTTTGCAGAAACATCTGTTGATTTAATTAAATGGATGGAAGAAACAAAAGGAAGTAAAAAGAAAAACATAAAGCAGGAATTATGTTTTATGATTTCTCATACTTATTGTCATTATTTTACTTGGATGGAAAAAGATAGTGAATTTACTAAAAAATTTACCTCCGTGGATTGGGAGAGAATGCGAACAGGTATTAATAAATTAAGAGCAAAATGTCAAGAATATAATTTAACAAGAGAAGAAATTAAACCATTCTTATTAAAGGCTAGACAAGAGCAAGAATTTCACAAAATAATTGATATGGATATTATTGATTTTATAACAAAAGGAACTAAGGAGTTGGAATTATGAGAGACTCAAATAGAGCTTTTATCGTAAGCGGGCTTGGTGCAGCAGTTCTTAATGCAGAAATGGAAATAGATGACCCACCTTTTCCAAATATACCTGCTTTTCCTAAGATATATTGGGAAGATGCTACAGAAGAACAGCGTCAAGATAAAGATATTATGTGGGTAACTGCTCCTATGTTTGGCAAAACAAGGAAATATTTTCTTAGGTCATATACAAATGAAGAAAAAGAAATTATAAAGAAAAGAGAGAAGTGGCGACTCGAACAAATGTTCGATTATATTCTTAAAGTGTATGGATGGGAATATGCTATTAAATTTTACCAAGATAGTTCATGGTCTGATAAATTTAAGAAATATAATATTGTCATTGATACAAGAATACCACATTGTAAATATGCAAATGGACAATGTGATTTATTTTGTGAATATTTAAGTAGCGGGAGGTGTGAATACGCGGAAACCTAGGTTGTACGCTCCGTGAATCGGGGTCTCCGCGTACCTATATGAAAACAATTTGGAAATATGAAATTAAAAAGTTAGGTTTTACTTGCCTGGAATTGCCTAAAGGCGCAGTTGCAAGGTCTTGCGATATTGATATGGAAGGTAATGCTTGTGTTTGGTTTGAAGTAGACTCAACGCAACCTACAGAATCACATTTCATTTTAGCTGAAGGTACTGACATGAGCATTGATCCATCATTAACATTATCTTATATTGGTATGATTAATGATGATGGTTATATGTGGCATATTTATGAAGTTGTAGGAGATTTTAATGCGCATTGATGTTAAAGAGTATGTAAAAGAGCAAAAAGATTATTTAAAAACTACTTGTCCTAAGAAATTACTTATTATTCAAGTAGGGAATAATGCAGCAAGTAATAAATATGTTCAAGGAAAAATTAAAGATTGCGAAGAAGTAGGATATAGAGCTACTTTAGTTAAATATCCAGAGCAAATCTCTGCTTTAA
>Ga0192247_1044_pt1 | contig 34961 bp, 46 predicted proteins | sample Koala_Koa26_D3_FD_131276 | JGI IMG/M metagenome (GOLD analysis project Ga0192247, IMG submission 131276) | Enriched cells from koala feces incubated with labeled cellulose particles, San Francisco Zoo, California, United States - Koala_Koa2-6_D3 ...
TATTATTTCTTATAAAGATTTTTCAAACCAGAAACCTTGAGTTTAATGGGAGAGTTAGAGCTATTATCGCCTTATTCGTTTGTTAAACAACAGTCCACGAGAAATCAAGGAGCGCTGTTAGGAAAAAATTCTTATCAATTTTCTTAAATTGATAACTTTAAAAATTTATGATATAATATATACATAAGAAATGAAAAAAGTTGTTTTCGTAGGTAGACGTATCGGAATTAAATCACACGCCAGAGAAGGTGAGCAACAATATTCTCGTGTAGCTCAGTTGGTAGTAGCATCGGTCTGTTAAACCGAGGGTCGCAGGTTCAAGCCCTGCCGCGAGAGTTAAGGAGGTTATTCCACTTCTTTAGCTATTGTTTATTTAACGCTCAAGTGGTCATTGAGTGTGGGTAAGGGATAGCGGAATACGCTTGGCAGAGCGACTGAACTGCCCAGGTCTTGCCAGTGGCATTATATGAGGGACGACTTCCTCACTGGCGCAGATGGTAGCCCTGGTGGGTGGGTAGTTTGCCGACATAACAAATACCCCACTAACTATATTATGACCGCAAAATTGTTGAGCGGACGATTAAATAAAACAATGCGTTTCGTCCTTTATGAGAAAAAAAGGATAGGAAAAAGCAGATTGCGGAAGGTGCGTTTCCTCAGCTTAGTCTCCTGATGTTATATAGCACAAAGAACTAAAAAAGATGTCGGCGTACCTAGCAAGCAAAATTAATGACTCTGGACTTGGCTGGAAATCTTCCGAGAGTAATACCATGGTAGCGCTTGATTGTTGCGTCTCTAGTGGAGAAAAACAATCTTTCTTGAAAAATTTTAAAATTTTTGATATAATATATGTATAAAAGGAAAGAGGAAAAAGCAGTTGCAATAAACATAAGACTTTTTCCTTTGCGGGATGGCTAAATTCCCGCGACAAACGCCCTTTCGTCTAAAGGTAAGGACGAGCATAATTTTATAAAGTATCGAATTCAAAGTTTGGTCAAAATTGGTGAAAAGTATGAAGTAAGTGATAATGCTATAAGAAAATGGTGCGATAAATTTAATCTTCCAAGAAAAGCAACAGAAATTAAAAAATATTCTGATGAAGAATGGGAAAAAATATAGTATAAAATTATGCTTAATCTGGGTTCAAGTCCCACAAGGGTGATTACAGTTAGTTTAAATTTTGTTATAACCTCTCTTTGAGTTGCAAGGCTCTCATTAAAAAGCCTTGATATGCGGCGCCTTAGTCTAGTGGTAGCGACAGAAGGATTTCACCCTTCAGACGTGAGTTCAATTCTCGCAGGCGTCATTGATATAATTTAATAACGCGGGATAGAGCAGTCTGGTCAGCTCGTCTGCCTCATATTCAATGTTACAAAGTGAGCCTTAAATAAAGGAGGTGTAATGAAATTCCAAATTTATTTAATGAAACTCAAATTAAAGGTATGAAATGTGAATTGGAATGTGCATTAAAATTTATTGAAAAAGGATTTATCGTATCTTTTCCATTCGGCAATACAAGTAGATATGATTTAATGGTTGATGTAGGAAATAATAAATATTTTAGAATTCAATGTAAAACAGCTCATCAAAAAGAAAATGGTAGTTATATAATAAATACCGCAAATCAGCAGTTTACAGCAAACTCTAGGAATGTAAAGTATTATACTAAAGATCAAATTGATTTTATTTGTTCAATTATTGAAAATCAATTAGTAGTAATTCCTGTTAAAACAATAGAGAATTGTCGATCAAAAATTTTTCGCAGTCATAATTATCCTCCATTAAATAATAGTTGTATTTCAACGTGTAATTGGATAGATGATTATACAGTAGAAAAACAAATTTTGTCACTTTGTAAAGAAGAATAAGAAGCAGAAGGTCGTAGGTTCAAATCCTGCTCCCGCAATTCTCTTTATCTCGGTCCATAACGCGAGTTAGTGTAAAGAAGAGCACGCCTATGTAAGCGTCATAGGAAATGAGGACTTGCCAAACCTCACACGCAGGTATGTAGGAGATAAAGATTTTATAAAGGTTTTGGTTTTTTTAGTCCTAGGTTACACTTAAATGCAAGGAGTGTTATGAAAAAAGAACTTTTTCTTTCCTCTTTCTCAGTTTTTTTCAGCATTTTTCTGTTCTAAAAAATAATGCTGTTTATATAAAACATTAATTGATTTTTAATAAAAATTATAATATAATATATACATAAGAAATAAAGAAAAGGCAGTTACAGCAAACAATGATAAAATCATTAAGTCGTTGGTTCAAATCCAATCTTATGCGGGTTAGCGTGAGTCGTCCAGTTGGTAGGGCAAATGAAGTATAACTGCCTTGAAATATTTACTAGCTTAGCTCAGTTGGTTTAGAGTCCTCGTCTGATACGCGAGTGGTCCTGGGTTCAAATCCCAGATGGCGCACGCTTAAGCTCCCATGGCAGACGAAACTTGTAAAAAGGAACTCTATAGTAAATGCGTTCATTGTGGGAAGTGGATGAATAAAGCTGGGAACAATCCACCAAAATTGATTTTTAATAAAAATTATAATATAATATATACATAAGAAATAAAAAGACACAAACAACAAATTTTACAATTCTTAATGGAAGAAAGTTTGACTTGTTATCAAATAATGTAAAGTGTCTTGTTTTTAGCGGATTAGCGTAATTGGTGAGCGCATGTGACTTTGACTCACAAAGAAAAGGTTCGAATCCTTTATCCGCTGTTAGCTTGGTTGGAAACCAAGTGAAACTAATATGAGTGGGATGTTACTTGAATAGAGTGTGCATGTCATTTAAAGAGTGTCTTGCAAGACTTTGGACATATAGTCACACCACTCGGCTGTTTGTTTAACAACAAACAGCTTATAAGGTAGCGTAGCTTAGTCTGGTTTAAAGCGCCGCACTGTCACTGCGGAGATCGCTGGGTTCAAATCCGCCGCTATCGCTTATTTTACTCCATTAGCTTAATGGATAGAGCACTGGTCTACGGAACCAGAGATGCGAGTTCGATTCCTGTATGGAGTGTTTAACTCCTGTTAGTTTAATGGATAAAACCTGGGTCTTCTAAACCCAAGCTCTGGGTCCGATTCCCAGGCAGGAGATGTCTTATTGACAAAAGAAAAAATTTTTGATATAATATTTATATAAGGAAAAAGGAGATTTGATAATTATGAGTAAATGGACATTGGTTGGAACTAACGCACTGGGTTTTGGAGATCAGGAAACAAAAGAGCAGAAGGCTCGGAGAATGCGGAAGTTTGATAATATGATCCGCAATACCAAGGTGAAAACCGAGGAAGAGTTAAAGAAAGACGCGGACAAGGCGTTTAAAGCGGAGCAGGAGCGTAAAGACGCGCTGGTGGCAGCTTATGATGCTAAAAAGCTGAAGAGTAAAGATGCCATTAAGGAAGCCCGTGCAATTAAGCGCAAGAAAAATAACAAGAAGGCGGACAGCCCCTGAGTCGGCTGCGGTCTAGTCTCATAGGAAAATGGGGCGGTAGTTCTAATTGGGAGAACGCCTGTTTTGCAATCAGGAGGTTGAGGGATCGTACCTCTCCCGCTTCATCGGCTTAGTAGCATAAGGTGATGTAACTTACCATCTGAGGTGCCAGCTACCAAGAAACAGAAAGTTGGTTATTATGCTCCTCTGGCGTAATTGGTGGCGCATCTGATTTGTTAAACAAACTTAAATAAAAATAGAATAAATGGAATTAAATGCAAAACAAAAAGGGAACTTGACAGAACTTCAATGTCTAACTGCCTTTTATAAAGAAGGGTGTCATGTGAGTTTACCCTATGGAGAAAATTCACGATATGACATGATTGTAGATGTTGACGGCACATTGCTTAAAGTCCAAGTTAAAACAGCTTCATTACCTAAAACTGCCGAAAGTATGGATGAAGCCATAGAGTTTTCTTGTAGAAGTTCTCATGTTAATAGCACAGGAGTTAAGAATATTCGATATACCAAAGAAGAAATTGATTATTTTGCAACTTTCTATAATGGTGAATGTTATTTAGTTCCGATTGAAGAATGTTCTACAACTAAAATTCTTCGCTTTGTTCCTACAAAAAGTGGTCAAGTAAAAGGTATTAGCTTTGCTAAAGATTATCTATTACATGACCAATTACAAAAAATAAAGGAGAAAAATATTTAAGTATTGATTAACAAATCAGAGGGTTAAGGGTTCGAGTCCCTTGGGGAGCTTTAAAGACATTATTCAATCAGCAAAATGACTTTGAAGAACAAATATTTTAATTTACAGAATTAAAAGGTGGTGCGTAAATTCGTCCTTCGTCCTTCGTCCTTTGTTTTGGTTCGGTTTTCCTTAGGACGAAGCACTATTCAGAAAACTGAATATAATGTCTTGATACTGCGGGTATGGTATAGTGGTTATTATTCGGGTCTTCCAAACCTGCGACGTGGGTTCAGCTCCCACTACCCGCTTAGGCAAGGTAACTGCAAATTAAAAATATGTAAAGATTACATACAAAATTTGGAGGAAATCTCTTATTAACATTTACTTATATGATTAAGTAACGTAGAAAACTTTCTCTTTACAAAGGGTCGGAGGAGTACAACGAAAGTGGTAGGCACTTTGTCTTGCCTAGTATTATCAAATCCCTTTCCTATATAGAGGCGGCGGATGGTTCGGAAAAAATACCGCCGCCATTTTCTGAGGATGTAGCCAAGCTGGTCAGGCAGCGGACTGCAACTCCGTAAACAAGGGTTCGAGTCCCTTCATCCTCTTTAGCTTGTCATTGGCAAGCGCCCTCCCTTCGAAAATATATAAGGCATATACAGCAAAATATTTTATTCTTTTTACAAGAAAGATGATTGGTTAAGTGCCGACGATTCGGCTCCAGCGAGTATGGTATTTAAAATTTTAAGTACAAGATTTTGGTTAAATACCTAGCAAAAAAAATCTTGACTATGCCTTGAAGTGATTAAATTGATAATATATGGAAAATTATAGTATTTATAAGCATACTAACAATATAAACAAAAATCTTGATAAAGATAAAGAGTAAGGAGTAGGGATTTATGAATAGTTTTATGGAAAATTTAAAAACAGCTAATAATTATCACTTAACAGAAAATATGGGATTAACTCATTCACAGTTAAATGGTGATGTGTACCAGATGTTCGCTTTAGGCGGAGCTTATCGTAAGCGTTCAGATGAAGATTGCATTTTGCTTTTTAAGAACGCATTTGAAGAGAGTGAGTCTTTGGCTTTGAAGTGTCTTTTCTATCTGCGTGATTGTCGCGGTGGGCAGGGAGAGCGTAGATTCTTCCGCACATGCTTTAAATGGCTGGCTCAGGAGTATCCTGAAGCGGCTGCCCGCAATATCGAAAATCTTTCAGAATATGGACGCTGGGATGATGTTATCTATGCTTGCGTAGATACCCCGATTGAAGATAAGGCTCTTGCTTTCATCAAGAAGCAGTTAGCACTGGATGTCCAGTGTAAGACTCCATCTTTGCTAGGTAAGTGGCTTCCTTCAGAGAATGCTTCCGCATCTGAAACAAAGCGTATGGGTAATATTGTACGTGAATATCTTGGCATGTCTCACAGAGAATATCGTAAGACTCTTTCTGTATTGCGTGAGCGTATTAACATTGTTGAGCGTTTAATGTCTGCAAACAGATGGGATGAAATTGAGTTCGATAAAATCCCCTCAAGAGCAGGTCTAATCTACAAGAACGCTTTTGCCCGTAGAGACATTATTGCTAAGAAATATGAAGCTTTTGCAAAAGACAAGACTACAACTGTTAATGCTTCTGTGCTATATCCTTATGAAGTTGTTCATAAAGCAGTTGAAGGCACTTGCGGATGGGGCTATCGTTTCGAAGATATGTCTGCCACAGACAGAGCAATGGTAGAAAAGTATTGGAATAATTTGCCTGACTATCTTAATGGAGCAGATTGTAAGATGCTTTGTGTCGTTGATACCTCTGGTTCAATGACGGGTAGAGAGGCTTCCGCACCTATCAATGTTGCTATTGGTCTTGGCATGTACTGCGCAGAGCATGTAAGTGGTCCATTCAAGAATCATTATATTAGCTTCTCAAGCAGACCGCAGCTAATTAAAATTGAGGGAGTTGACTTTGTAGATAAGGTTCGCCGTATTTACAAGACAAATCTTTGTGAAAACACTGATTTGGTAGCAACTTTTGAAATGATTAGAAAGATTGCTATGCAGTCTGATCCTGCGGATTGTCCTACCTCTATTGTTGTTATTTCAGATATGGAAATTGACTCTGGTACAGGTCACTGGGGACGTGTTTCTCGTGATGAGTACGGTTGGTTATTTACTGAAATGGAACAAGAGAGAAAGAAATGGGAGGCTTGCGGACTTCAGTGCCCTGCTTTAACATATTGGAATGTAGATGCAAGACAGAATAACATTCTGGATCTTGGACCGAACGTCTCATATGCAAGTGGTATGTCTCCAGTCATTTTTGAACAGGTTATCAAAGGCGTAAGCGGATGGGATTTATGTCTTGAAAAACTTTTAAGTCCTCGTTACGCTGCGGTTTGTTAAAATAAAAATAAAGGGTTGCTTTAGGCAACCCTTTTTCTTGTTTATATGTTATTTTATTCTGGGTGGCACGCACACAGCCGTCCGCAGGAATTAAAATTCACTCTACAAATTTTTTAGAGCAAAAAATTAAAGGCGAGTATTTACAAAATACTCGCCTATTTTTTTATTAAGAAATTACTGTAAATGTTAATGTGGTTTTCGCGGTATCCACCGCTACATCTAAACTTGTTCCTGTTGTTGTAATAATTAATGATGTGGAATCAACTGATATTACAATAGGAGAAGCTAAACCATCTATTGCAGTAGTTGAACCTGCCCTTGTAGTATATGATATACCAGTAGAAGTTTTCGCAATGCTAGCTACAGCAGAACTATCTTTTAAATTATAAGAGCTTCCACCAGGGACAGTAATCTTTGAAATATCTGCCATAACCTATTTACCTCCTAATTAGGATACTGTTACTGTCACTGCGCTACCTGTAAATGTTGGTTTAGATACAGTACCTGCTGCTGTAATAGAACCTTCTGTTCCACTAAATGTTGCAGTAGGAGCCTTCGCCGTACCAGTAAAAGTAGGAGCTGATATTGTTCCTTCAACTGTAATTGTTCCTTCTGAACCTGCGAATGTTGCAGTAGGAGCCTTTGCTGTTCCAGTAAATGTAGGTGCACTTGCTGTAGCACTAACACTCGTAACAACTGCGGTTGCGGAGCCTCTGGTAGGTAATGTACCAGCACTAAAGCTGCCATTTGTCCAACTTAAAGTTAAGTTTTCATTAGCTACGGTGCAAGCTAAAGCAGGTAATGTACAACTTGGCAATGTACCAACACCAGTTATACTGTACATACTAGAAGTTGTTGGAGTTGTTGTAATCGTAGGTGCAGACACTGTACCTGCTGGAGTATATGATGCAACAGTCACAGAACCTTTTGGTGTATAAGAAGCTTTACTTCCAGTAAAAGTTGGAGCTGATACGGTACCGGCTGGAGTATATGACGCTACAGTTACGGTTCCCGCAGGTGTAAAAGCAACTGCGCTACCAGTAAAAGTAGGCTGAGATACAGAACCCGCTGCGGTTACACTACCACTTGCTGTATTCTTATATGCTAAATTTCCTAGTGCGCTTAAATCGCCAAATTCTTGCCAAGCGCTACCATTATAAATAAATTCTGCGCTACCATAATTTACAATACTACCTACAACAGCTGTTACGGATTCAGTGTCAATCTTAATAGGATTAGTAGTAGAACCATCCGTTAAAGCGGTTGTAGTTACACCTAAATAACTAGAATAACTTTCAAGAGTTTTAATTAACTCTCTAGCAGTAGCATCTTTTAGGTCATACGTAGTACCAGAAGGCAGCGTAATCTGAGAAATATCTGCCATATATTTTACCTCTCTTTATTATTATTCGCTTGTAGTAAATACTAAGCAACTTGAATTATTAGGATCAAGAGAAACGCTTACCTTACTGTTCCATGTTTCTCTCTCTGTTGATGTAATATGAATATCAGTATCATTCATATGCTCCATCATCAAAGTATCAACAAAAGGGATATCAATAAGGTAAGCTAAACCATCACCTATTTTAATTCCAGGAATGGAATCTCCATCGTCTGTTGTTTGATAATCTGTATAAATATAAATACTATTTTTAGCAGCTATCAAAGAAGATTGAGAGTTCCAATCAGCAGTAGTATTACTTAAAATTTTATCTTCGTTAATTGAAAATCTTTCAATAGTTCCCGATGCATTCTCAGCATCAAGATAGAATTTACCATCTGTGGTAAAAGTGAACCTACCTTCAACGACTGGAAGAGAATCCAATTTATCAGAAGTAGTTTCAATAAATTTTACTAACGCCATTGAAATTCTCTCCTTTATAAATTAAAAACTATTTTTATAACTCTCTTATTTTTCTAACTTAGTTCTTATTCAAAAGATTCCCAAGTTAATGCTTCATCGGTATAAGCTTCAGCTTCTTTAACCGCAGCACTTGTATAATCAGATAGAGAAGCTCTTGTTACAGAAATAACTCCATCTACTTCATTGACAGCACTTACATATTCTCCATCAACTGCGGTATCCTCATAGTCTAATGCTCCGATGGCTGTCTCAATCTGACTTGAAACATCTACAGCTCCGACCTGAGCATCAACATATGCTTTCACACCATACCAGAACTTACAACTAGGTCAACGGGAATATTAATTGTTCCTACTGTTGTTCCACCCTGTGTAATTGTATAAACTTTAGCATACTCAGTTGAGGTGCTGTCTTCAGTTACAGCAACTACAGATGCAGTTCCGCCAGAACCGATTGCTGCATATAATTCATTCATTGCAGATACAAGGTCTGTCTTAGATGTTGTACTTAAATCATCTAATGTACCAATTTCTGCTTCGATTGTTTCTACACTACCTCTAATGTAGAAATTCTTGTAATGGCTTCATCTAAATCAGATACGTTAGATAGTTTCGTAGTACCTAAATATAGGTCATTTGTGTCAGTTAAACGGTAAAAAGTTGCACTATCTTTTGTAGTTAAAGCTTTATAAGCTGCAGAAGCACCTTGTAAAAACTTTACATTTGAAGCCATATTATTTTTCTCCCCTTATAAATATTTATAAAATGAAAAAGGTTAATTTATAGTTCTTCCCATGTAGGAGAACCTAAATCAACATAACATTGGTCATCATCTGACCATTGATAAATTGTTGTTTCAGTAACATAAAGAACACCTGAAACTCCAGTAGACGGTAAATCCGCCCCACTTAAAAAGATTACATCTTCTAATTTAACGAAAGATTGCTTATCTTGTAAACAAGTTTCATCATCATAGAGGGTTATTGTGTAAATGTAGAAAACTCCATCTTCACACGTTTCAAATTTTGCTACCTTGTCAGAAGTGATACTATCTTCCATAATGGTAACTAGCATTTGGTAACTTACAAACTTAACATCTGTATCATTGGCAGTATATACATAATATCCTTCAATCAAATAGTTACCATAATCTAAAGTGTTTAAAACAATAGGAGATGATTCAGTTCCTGTTAATGTGGTAAAACCATTATCCTTTACGACTACATTGCCACCAGCGCCGTAAAAGCTGCTCATATGCTATGTTCCTCCTTTTGTTTAATATACGAAGTCCACAATAGTATCTTCATCCGCTCCATCGGGAAAAATTAAAGATTTAATTGGAACGGTTTCATCTAACTCATACATACCCGTTCTTCCTATTTTAATTTTTACCTTATTAATTTGAACAATCGTGCCCTCAGTGGTTTGAATGCCCAACTTAACCAAAACAGGAGGTGTAGATTCTGGAGTGAATTCGGAAATTGCGCCTTCTTTACCTAATAGATCGGTACTATCAAAAGGACCTAATACCTGGCCAAGTCTACCATTAAGCACTCTTCCTTTAACCATATAAAGTCCTCCTTTTTCAAAAAAATATTATTTTTGTAGATAACCAGTTTAACAAAAAAACCCAAGTGCTTAAATTGATTTTTTTAAAAAATTTTGATATAATTTTATTGAAAAGAAAGAATGGTGATAAAAAATGAATAAACATTATGCAATTACTGATCTTCATGGTATGGGTAAACTATGGGATCAAATTAAAGAATATTGCGATGAAACAGATACAATTTACTTTCTTGGAGACGCGGCGGACCGTGGACCCGACGGACTTCGTGTAATGCGGGAATTATTCCAAGACAAAAGAGTAGTATATATCAAAGGAAACCATGAAGGTATAATGGAAAATGTAGCTCCTGGACTTATTGATGGCTATACATATGACATTAATTTGTGGTTAATGAATGGCGGGAAGCCGACCATTGACGCTTTCAAGTCACTATCAGAACCTTCTCAGTGTTGGTATATTCGGAAGATTAGATCCTTACCTGATGTAGCATTATACACCAATCCTAAAGGTCAAACTATTATACTAAGTCACGCAGGGATTGATCCAGATGATATGGATAATAAACAGCCTAATCGTTACGGAGAGTCTCCATGGCAATGGGATAGAGACCATTTCTATAGTAAATGGAACCCAGACCCAAAGTATAATAATACTTATATTGTTCATGGTCATACGCCCGTACCTCATGTTATAGCCAAATTGAACGAGATGGATAGATTCATGGACCGACCGCCGCGCTATACTTCATGGGATTATAAAATATTAAATTATGCAGATGGTCATAAATTTGATCTTGACTTGGCATCTTTTCAAACTGAACGAGTAGCTTTATTTGATTTAGATGAATTAAAAGTTGAGAAATATTTTTATGACTTAGGAGTTGATGAAAAGAATGGTCAGTAAAGATAAAATTCTTAAACGACTACAAGAGCATTGGAATTTTTTATTACAGCAAGGATATGATGAAGATCATATCCTTGGTATTTTTGTATATGGATCTGTTAACTATGGGTATGCTAATGAAAATAGTGATATAGATACAAAAGCTATCATTCTTCCTACTTTTGAACAATTTTGTTTAAATCCACAAATGATTTCAATAGAATATCATATTGACGAAGAGCATATTGAAATAAAAGATATTCGCCTTATGCGAGACATGTGGATGAAACAAAATATTAATTTTATTGAAATTCTTTATACTGATTATTTCATTATAAATGAAAAATATAAAGAGTTATTTGATAAATATTTCATTCAAAATAGAGAAGCAATAGCCCACTATGATAAGCAAAAAACCTTAAAAAGTATTAGTGGACAATTACTACATACTTTACATCAAGAGCCAACTGATAATAAAAAATTATATAATGCAAGTAGATTATATACTTTTTTAAAAGATTATTTTAATGAAAAGTCATACGCGGAGTGCCTTCAACCAAAAGATGAAAGTCTATGGGAATTAAAATATGGTGAATCTGCGTTAAGTAAAGATGCGGAAGCCAAGCTCGTACGCGCCTTAGAGCTAGAACAATTAACTAATGAGCTTGTTAATAAGTATGCGGAAGTCCAGTCTCCTCGCCACGATGAAGCGACTGCCGCGCTCAATGAAGGCGTTATGGAGATTCTCAAAGCGAGCTTCCGCCCTGAGATAAATGCTTCAACAATTACTAAAAAAGAATTTTTTAGTAATTTAACTACAACTGAAACTAAAGCATATTATGCTATTATTTCACAAATACATGATAAAGGTAATATTACTATATCAGATATGGTAGAAAAAACATCCATTTCCCGCCCTGTATATGCTAATCTATTGTCAAAATTAAAGCAATATGATGTAGCTAAGGTAGTAAATAGAGGTTCTGGTGGAACTGATATTGAAATTACTCAAATTGAATTAAAAAATGAAGCCATTGATTTTACTTAAAAATAATGATATAATATATTTATAATAAATAAAGGAGACGCCGAAGGGTGGAAATATTTTCCGTGCATTGGAGCTTTCTCCTATCAGCGGTATTTATGTGAAAGTAATTGCAGCATATGATGATACAGATGCAGAAGGTAAGACGGTTCATCATCCTATTGGTGAGGAATTGTTCATCACTGGTAACGACCAGATGATTTATTACCCAAGACCCGAACACGCAATGATTCAGTATGACGGCAAGTATATGCATCATGCTATTGCAATCCCTGAGGGCGAAGGTCGTTATATTTTAAATCGTCTTACTGGTGAAATTACTACAGTAACTGGTCCAAAAATGTACCTACCTGATCCCCGCACAGAAGTTGTTGTTAAGAGAAAATTGACTGCAAAAGAATGCAGACTATTCTATCCTGGCAACAATGAGGTATTGGCTTACAATGATGCATTGACTGAAAGAACTACGGAAAAGAATACTCGTAAGGGTCAGACCAATAGTACAGATGTAATTAACAACGCATACGCCACTTCAAATCAGGCAGATACGCTTGCTATCTTTGAAGCTAATGCAAATATTAGTCGCGGTGTATCCTATACTAAGCCTCGTACCATTACTCTTGATACAAAGTATGATGGAGTTGTAGCTATCAATGTTTGGACTGGATATGCAATCAATGTAACATCTAAAACTGGTAAGAGAGAGGTTGTAGTTGGACCTACCACTCGTCTGCTTGATTATGATGAAACACTTGAATATATGGAACTTTCAACAGGTCGTCCTAAGAATACTGACCATTTGCTTGAGACTGCTTATCTGAGGGTTGAGAATAATAAGATTTCTGACCTTATCAATGTTCAGACTCAAGATTTTGTAGATGTGCAGATTAAAGTATCCTATTGTCTTGATTTCCTTGAGGATTATAAGGACAAGTGGTTCTCTGTTGAAAACTATGTGAAGTATATGTGTGATCGTCAGCGTAGCTTACTCAAGAGAGAGGCTAAGAAGCATACGATTGAAGATTTTTATTCAAATGCTACTGACATCGTGCGGAAGGTCGCTTTGGCGCTCCCTGAGACTGACTCTGAAGCTGAAACAGCGGAGCCCGCGTGTGGTAGACAGGGACGTTTCTTCCCAGAGAATGGTATGCTTGTACATGATGTTGAAGTTCTTAGCATCGGAGTAGAAGCAAACGTAGCACGAATCCTTGAAGCTCATCAGACTGAAATGATTCAGAAGACTCTGGAACTTTCAGATGCAACTCGTAAGATGGAAGTTGTTACTCAGCTTGCCGCATATGAGAAGCAGGAGAATGAATTAAAGCATCAGAATGATTTATATGCTTTGGAGCTGAAAACTACTCTTGAAACTGAGAAGATGAAAGCCGCAAATGAACTTGCTGCTAAGAAACGTACAGAAGAAGAAGCTGTAAAACAGGCTGAAGCTGACATGCAGAAGATTTTGGATACTATCCAGAGTGCTAAGTTGGCAAGGAATAAAGCGGAAGATGATGCAAAAATTGCTACTGAGAAGGAACTTGCTGCTATTGAAAAGACACGACAGGATGCTTATGCAGCTACTGTTGCTGACATTATGAAGAGCATTTCTCCTGACTTGATTGCGGCACTTACATCTAAGTCTAACGCGGATATGTTAGCTACTGTGAGCGAGAGTATGAGTCCATATGCGATTGCAAACGGGGAATCTGTGAGCGATACGGTTAATCGCCTGATGCGTGGTACCTCACTTGAAGGTATCCTTGATGGCATTGCCGCGTACAAAACAGAGGATTAATATAAATAAATATCAAAGAGCGATAGAGATATCGCTCTTTTTTGATTTTATAATAAATTTATGATATAATTTTTATATAAAGATAAAGTGAGGAAGTAAATATGGATACTTTCAAATGCGATGAAAAGACAATGCAATTATTTTGTAAACAATTTTATACAGATAAAGGCTATGCTCATGCAGAAAGAGTTGCTAATTTTGCACGAGAAGATATTCGTTATTGGCAAGAAAAAGATAGAGATTTTGTTATGTGCTTAGCATGGGCGCATGATTTATATGAAGATACCAACTGCCCTCACGAAATTTTTACTCCAGATTTTGATAAGGCTTTACATTTTATCACTTGGTATAATAAAGAAACTACCTATGATAGATATTTAGAGCTAATCAAAAAAGGAAGAGATACAAGTCATGTTGGTCATATGGTTTGGTGGGTTAAATTGCTTGATATGAAAGACCATTTAACTCAAACAGATACATTGACTGATAAACTTAAAGAAAAATATTTATCAGGATTGAGGTATCTACTATGATAGAAACAATAGGTTCAAGAAGTAAGCATTATAGTGCTACTTTGTTTTCTCCTCTTGAGATTGACTTAGGAGAAGAAACTGTAAGAGAGGTGCTTGGTTATGATAAGTACCATATTTTATTACAGAAAGATTGGGATAATGCTTGCTCATTGGTTATTAAAGAATTTTTAGCAAGTGCTAATTTGCCTGTAAATAACTTTAAATTTGAAGAAACAACAGTAGGTGATAACAATGGCACAACAGACGGATTGATAAAGAAGCAAGAGCAATAAAAGCACAAGAACATACTACGGCGGTTGCTGCTAACTGGCAACCACAGATTCAGTCCTCTATTTCTTCAACTCAAATATATAGAGATAAAGTAAATTTATCCAATGATATTTATACTCGTAATTATGGAACATTAAAAATTACAGTTGAGGATTTAGATACTGTTGGAGCGATTATAAAATATAATAGACCTAATATGGCAGCCTTGAACTTTGCTTCCTACACCAACCCAGGCGGTATGTTCATTAAGGGCAGCCGCGCGCAAGAAGAATGTCTATGCCATGCTTCATTTTTATATAATGTGTTACAACCCTTTCAGAAAGAATACTATGATAAGAATTATCTAAATAAAAATAAAGGTTTATATTTAAATAGAGCTTTATATTCACCAGATATTTATTTTTTCAACGAAGATGAAGTTTATCCTTGTGACATTATTACTTGTGCAGCTCCCAACTGGTCTGCCGCTCATTGGACCAACGTAACAAGAGAAGAAAATTATCAAGTGTTGCAATCTCGCATTAAATTTGTGCTTGATATTGCTCTTGACCAACATGCGGAAACTTTGGTATTGGGCGCCTATGGTTGCGGTGTTTTCCGCCAGAATCCGCGTGATGTAGCAACTATTTCTTTATCTCATATGGATTATTATTCTTGTAGCGGGTTCTGCGCTCGGAGAGGCGGCTTCCGCAGATAATAGATACATTATTGGCTTCGTTGTTGGTTGTTTATCAATGACTATATTGGATATTATACATTTTATAGACAAAAACAATGAGGATAATTGATTTTATGTTAAAAATTTGTTATAATATTTATAGAAAAATAAAGAGAGATAATAAGGAGATTGATAATATGATTAAATATCCCAACTGTAAAGAAGTTAATTGCAACCATGATGAGGATGTAATTAAATTCTTTCCTGTGATTAAATGCACTTCTATTAAACAGTTCATTAAAGCAGGCGTTGTTACTGTTGGTAGTAAATTTGTTGTGGACGGAAGAGACATTACCTGTATTCATCATAAAGGTAATCAGTGGTTTTTCCAGTATGATGATTGTCCAATGGCTAGTACCGCAGAATCTGGTGCATTGGAGAAAGCCTTAAAGAAAATTTGGAATGAAGTTATTCCAGAGTGTTTAAAGAAAGAAATTAAATATACCTTTGTGCCGACTGAATTTCAGATTTTTGGCGAAAAGAAGTGGGGAGTAAAAGAAACTGACACTTATCAGTTTGATTATTATAAGAACAATGAAGCACATCATGTGAAAAACTATCGTGGTCCAAAACATGATTTTTGGAAGAGTGGTGAGTCCTGCTCCTGGTGGTTATCTACCGTTACTTCTGGTGCCTCTACTGGCTGCTGTCTTGTCTACGACAACGGACATGCCAGCGGCACCAGCGCTAGTTACTCTCATGGGGTGCCTGTCTGTTTCCTTATTGAAGTTGATGATTAGGGGTTGCTTTAAGCAGCCCCTGTAAAGGAGTTGATAATATATGAGAGATAAACATCAGAAAAAACTGCAAAAAGATATAAATAAAATTGTTAAAGCTATGAACGAAAATGTCTATAATGATATTTTATGGCTTGGCAGATTTTATGGTCATCAAATTAAAGCAGATTATTACAAATTTGAGGATGGCTCTGGCGGTATTTTGACTACTTGGATTGAGTTAGTAGATAGAAAAACTAACTTAACAAAAGTAATTAAATTAAGTCATCATGGTGGAGTTATCAACTTTGTATCATATGATATGTGGATGGCTATGAATACCTTCATTACAGAAGATTGCGCGGTCTGGGAAAAGGAAGACCTGCGGCATGATATTATAGATTATAGAGGAGGGGTTAAAAATGTTAAACGCAAGTAATATTTACACTGAAATGGCTGAAAAATATAACTTTGAAGAAGTCCTTGAAAAGATTGTTGAAAAATATAATCTTGAATGGGCAACTCTTCAGGGTGAAACTTATGGTGCAGGAGTGCAGAAAAGAGAATATGGTCTTAAAGGACATGACTTTATGGGCTTTAATTTAATCTTTTCTGATAGAGGAAGATTAAATTCTGTGGAGGCAAAAGAAATTATGTCTAAATATGGTATTCCTTGGGTGCCTATTGTAGATGAAAATTTCATCTTACCCGATACCCTCGAAGAGCTTCTTGACATTGCAACTGATAAGTCTCAGCTTGATGGCGGAATGCGGGAAGGTCTTGTATTTAGAAGCCAGGATGGTGTAAAGAGCTTTAAGGCAGTAAGCAATGAGTTCTTGCTTAAATACCATCAGTAAGGAGTAAAAACTATGAGAAAATATGTAAAAATTAGTAGCTTAGGCGATACTTTAGAGCTTATTAAGCTATCTTTGGAGGTTGATGGCGATGTTACCGCCATGAAAGGTAAGTATGCTATTGATTGTAAATCAACATTAGGAGTATTTGCTTTAGATTTTTCAACAGGTGTTACACTTGAATATCCTAATGATGCAACTGAATTAGATACTTACTTAAATAAATTTGAAGTTGCTACTAATAAGTAGCAACTTTATTTTTTATAAATTTTATGATATAATAATATTATAAGATGTAAAAGATTGAAAAGGAAGGTGGTCAATTAATGAAACATTGCACAAAATATGATAATATTACAATTTCTGAATTTTACTGTACTTATTGCGGTCAAAAGGGTTTACCTATTGCTCGTAGAGCAGGACAACAGAGAGAGGCGGGACATTTAAAGAAATTATGGTGTCCAAATTGTAATATGACAGTAAACCATGTTGAAGTGCGTCCTTTTGGTTCTTACAACTATGAAGATTTTAAACAAGAATTTGAGCTTGGTCGTTTCATAGATGGACAAAGAGTTCCGCTGTCAGAACTTATCGGTTGTTCAAAAGGTGAATGTAAATACAATGTTAATGGAAAATGTTGGAACGCAAATCATAGTTATAATTGCGGACATCGGATTGTGATAGAACAAGGTCCAGAACATAAAGGAAGCGGATTGGAGCGTGATAGATAATGGCAAAATTATTTATGCTTATGGGTATTCCAGGTTCAGGTAAAAGTACCTGGATAGCTAATCATATTAATAATGAAACAGATAAATATATTTCAAGGGATGAAGTGCGTTTTTCATATGTTTCTGAAGAAGAAGAATATTTCTCTCAAGAGAAGAAAGTATTTAAAGAATTTACTCGTCAGATTAATGAAGCATTAAATCAGGGCTACAATGTTTTTGCAGATGCGACTCATTTAAATGAAGCTTCTCGTAATAAATTGTTAAGAGCAATAGTAATGAACACTTCTTCTACTGAATGTATTTGGGTGCGGACTCCGCTTGAAGAAGCACTTAAACGCAATGAAAATCGCAAAGGAACTCGTTCATATGTGCCGAGAGGCGCCATCCGCCGCATATTTTCACAAATGACTAAACCTACTTTTATTGAAGGTTTTAATAAGATTTATATTATTGAACCAGATAAACCTATTAAAATTTTAGAGGAGGGATAAAATGTCTCAGATTTGGTTTACATCCGACACTCACTTCGGGCATGATAGAGACTTTGTATGGGGCGTCCGCGGTTTTAAAAATGTTGATGAAATGAATAAAGAAATTGTTAAGCGATGGAACTCTGTAGTAGCTAAAGATGATATTGTTTATCATCTTGGTGATGTAATGCTGGGAGAAAATGAAAGAGGTCTTTATTATCTTAAACAGCTTAAAGGCACTATTTACATCGCTCTTGGTAACCACGATACTAGCACTCGTGCGGATTTATACCGTAACTGCTATAATGTCGCAGACGTTCAGTTAGAATATCGTATCAAAGCAGGAAAAAGAACTCTTATTCTTAATCATTATCCTGTTATTACAGCAAACGGTGAGGATACTAGAACCCTCTGTTTGTATGGTCATACTCACCAGACTACTAACTTCTATGAGAACCGTCCATATATGTATCATGTTGGAGTAGATTCACATAACTGCTATCCAATTAAATTGGAAGATGTATTAGCAGAAATAATTGATAAAAAGAAAGGAAATAATTGATGACTGCTTTTGGCTATATTATTACTTATTCTATTAATTATCTTTGAACCATTCTTATATTTTATATGTGGATGGTTTACAGGATTGTTAATTGAAATAACATTTAGTAATATGTTTATTAATGGTTTAGCTTTATTGGGTATTACCATTACAGCTTCTCAAATTCCTCTTTTATGCGGAACATTGGGTGTTATTGGCTGTTTCTTTAAAACTATTACAGCCTCAAAGAATAATTAAACTCACTTTGCGAGTTTTTTTATTGGGCAAAAATAATTAATTTTTTTAAGCCAATTTTCATATTGACATAACGAATTAGGAAAGGATTATATCTTTATGAAAAATTTCTTATATGGAATATTTTTTATATCAATAGTGTATCCAATAATAAATGGAATAATAGCTTTATTTAGCCAAGGAATTGAATATTTATGTACTTGTATAGCGGTTAAAACTGCTAAAAAACAAATGGAACTTCCGCAACAAGAGGAAGAAGAGCCAATAAGTACACAATGTATTGGATTTCAAGTGCCAAGTGAAGAATACTATGATGAAGGAGAATAATATATGTCAAAATTTTATGATACTTGCGCGTTACTAGAACTTCAAAATCAAGCATTTAATTCTCATTTTTTAATAAGTAATATTACTTTAAAAGAATTAGAGTTAATAAAAACTTCTTCTTCAAAAGATTTTGATATAAAATATAAAGCTCGTAAACTAATTCATTTATTAGATGAAAATGAAGATAAATATACTACTATTAATTATCAAAAAGATTGGGACGAAGCTATTAAAATATCCCCTATTTTATTTGATAATAATGATAGTAAGATTATTATGACTGCATTAAAAGTAAGCCTTCAAGAACCAGTAAATTTTATTACTGCTGATTTAAATTGTAAAAAATTAGCTCAATCAATAGGATTAAATACAGAATATTTAAAGCCTTGTATTGACACCTATACTGGTTTTAAAGAAATTACCTATCATTCTGATGAAGAATTAGCTGAAATATATAATCAATTATATCTTACTGATAATATATGGCAAATGTTAAATAATCAATATTTAATTATAAAAAATGCTAATACTAATGAAGTAATAGATAAATATAAATATACAAAAGAAGGATTTGTAAAGATTACCTTCCCTTGTTTTGAAAGCAAAATGCTTGGTAAGGTAAAACCAAAAGATATTTATCAAACAATAGCTATGGATAGTTTAAAATCTAATAAAATTACCATGATACGCGGGAGCGCGGGTACTGGAAAATCATACCTCGCTTTAGGTTACTTATTATCTCAATTAGAAAAACATAAAATTGATAAAATAATCATTTTTTGTAATACTGTGGCTACCGCGGGTTCCGCTAAATTAGGCTACTATCCTGGCTCCCGCACAGAAAAGTTACTCGATTCACAAATTGGTAACTTTTTATCTAGTAAATTAGGAGATAGAGTTGGTGTTGAACGAATGATTAGTGAAGGTCAACTAGAATTATTACCAATGTCTGATATTCGAGGATATGATACTTCTGGTTTAAATGCGGGAATTTATATTACAGAAGCACAAAATTTAGATATTGATTTAATGAAATTAGCATTACAGCGTATTGGAGAAGATTCAATCTGCATCTTAGATGGCGATTCTCAAACACAAGTTGATATGCCAATTTATGCTGGACTTAATAATGGTATGAGACGCGTCTCAGAAATCTTTAGAGGCGATTCTGCGTATGGTGAAGTAACTTTGCAAAATATTCATCGTAGTCATATAGCACGTTTAGCTGAATTATTATAGCTAAAAACTGCTTAGCGCGCAATCGGTCGTGTCCGCAAATCAAAATAGGTCTTAGACTTTTTTAAATCAAAATTACCAAATAAGGACTTATATGATTAATTCATATAAGTCTTTTTTTATATCTTATCGAAAGGAGATAATCTAAATGTTTGGCAAAAAGAAAAATTTAAGTGAAAAAGAACTTAAAATTCAAGAGCAGAACATGAAGGTGCAAGAAGAGTCTTGGGCAAGAGAAAAAGACCTCCTTGAGCGCCAATATAAAATGCAAGAAGAGAGAAAAAATCTTAAACCAAAAGGCAAGATTACTACTACCAAATGGATAGTTCTCTTTTTATTTTTAAATTGTACTGCTATTGAGATTTTCACAGGTTGGGCAACCTATGAAAGTTTAATTATTTCTCAACAAATAGGTACTTATGCGGATTTCTCCCCTCTAGTAGCTTTAATCGGGGCTGTAGTGGGTGAAGTAATGGGATTTGCGGTATATGCAGCGAAATCCACGAAAGAAAATACCGCAGGTGGTATCGTATATGATCAAGCTATGCAAGCCGCTCAATCAATGATAGAAGCGGAAACCGAGCCTGGTGGCGTCGAAGACCCAGAAGCCGCGGGTTAATATAGGAGGTTAATATGGATTTTTTAATTAGTTATTGGTGGATTATTCTAGTCATTATTGCCGCAGTAGCTATTGGTGGCTATAGTATTTATGCTTTTGTTAATCTACCATCAGATAGCCAACTTACAAAAGTAAAAGAGTGGTTATTATATGCTGTGACTGAAGCTGAAAAAGAGCTAGGTTCAGGTACTGGTCAAATTAAACTTCGTTATGTGTATGATATGTTTATTGTTAAGTTCCCTTATTTAACTAAAGCAATTTCTTTTGATACTTTTAGTGATTTAGTAGATGAAGTATTAGAAAAATTTAGAGCATTATTAGCAAGTAACAGTAATCTACAGAATTATGTGAATGGAGAGAATACAACAAAATGAGTTTAACTGGTAGTTCCAATGAAGAAAAGATTTGGAATTTTTTAAAGAGTAAAATTAATAACAATTATGGTGTTGCAGGATTAATGGGTAATTTATATGCGGAAAGTGGCTTAAATCCGCAAAATCTCCAGAATAGTTATGAAACTAAACTGGGTTATACGGATGCAACCTACACCGCCGCAGTAGATAATGGAACCTACACAAATTTTGTAAAAGATAGTGCAGGATATGGTCTTGCTCAATGGACTTATTATAGTCGCAAGCAAAATTTGTTAGATTATATTCAAGGACAAAATTTATCCATTGGTGATCTTGAAGGGCAATTAAACTTCCTTTATAAAGAATTAAGTAGTAGTTATTCAAGTGTATTAACTACGTTAAAATCTGCTACTACAGTCTTAGCTGCATCTAATGCAGTTTTAACAGGTTATGAAAAGCCTGCAGATCAAAGTACATCTGTTCAAACAAAAAGAGCTTCTTATGGACAGACTTACTATGATAAATATGCAACAACAACAACAAGTTCAAACACAGGAGGTACAACAATGGGGTATTCAAGAAGCGTTATTGTAGCTCAAGCCCAAGCATGGCTTGGTTATAATGAATCGGACGGAACACACAAACAAATTATTGATGTATATAATGCACATACACCTTTAGCAAGAAGCTATAAAGTACAATATACTGATGCTTGGTGTGCTACTTTTGTATCTGCCGTATCTATTAAGTGCGGTTATACAGCTATTATTCCTACAGAATGTAGTTGTTCACAAATGATTACATTATTTAAAAATTTAGGAGAATGGAAAGAAGATGATTCTTATACTCCTTCAGCTGGTGATATTATTTTCTATGATTGGCAAGATTCTGGTAGCGGAGACAATACTGGTACCCCAGATCACGTTGGTATTGTAGAAAAAGTAAGTGGTAGCACAATTACTGTAATTGAAGGTAATTATAGTGATAGTGTAAAACGTAGAACTATTGCAGTCAATGGTCAGTATATTCGTGGATATGGCTTACCTGCTTATACAACCGCGGGAACCACTACATCTAGTAGCTCTTCTTCAACTACTACAACAACATCTAGTACAAGTGGTTCAAGTTCTACCACTTTAAATAAAACAGAACAATGGAAAGGTGTTGTTACTGCTTCTACTTTAAATGTTAGAACATGGGCAGGAACTTCTAATTCAACTGTATCTTTCAGTCCTTTAAAGAAAGATGCTGTTGTTAGTGTATGCGACACTGTAAAGGCTTCTGATGGCTCTTCATGGTATTACATTAAATATAATAGCAAATATGGATTTGCTTCTGCAAGCTATATTTCTAAACAGTCAACTACTACAACAACGTCTAGTGCAAGTAGTAGTAGCACAAGTTCTACTGCAACATCTACAAAAACTGCAACAGAAAAAGCTTCAAGCTACGATAAATCTCTTGCAGGAACATATAAAACAACAGCTAAGTTAAATGTTCGTAATGGCGCAGGAACTGGTAAATCTATATTAGTAACTATTCCTGAAGGAACAAGTGTAACTAACTATGGATATTATACTACTGTATCGGGCATTAAATGGATGTATGTACAATTTACATATAATAAAGTTCAATATACAGGGTTCTGTTCTAAGACATATTTAACAAAATAAAAAATCTAAGAGGATAGCAATTTGCTATCCTCTCTTTTTTTGTCTAATTTTAGCGAGCAAAAATACAAGCCTGTTTGACTTTCTCTAAAAAATATAATATAATATAAATATAAAAGAAAATAGCTTTGCTTTGCGATGGCAAAATTAAAGAAAGAGAGAATAAATTTTGATACATACAATAAATGAACAAGAGGTAGAAGTTCATATTATTCCAAAACTTATTCCTTCATTAGACGCTTGCAATACTGATTTAAATAATGGAGATACTTTAGTTATTACAGTTGATCCAGATATATGGGATATTGATACTGCTCAAGAATTTTTAAAGCTATTTCAATCAGTATTTCCTAAAAATAAAATTATGATAGTCTTTAAAAGAATAGAAATAGGAGTGATACATCAACATGAATAAAATAGTTGCACATTTTACAACAGTATGTAAACATAAATATTATGTAGGGAAATATTGTTTTAAATGCGGGTTCCCACTCCGCGGGCTTAAACACGACCTTTCAAAATTCTCACCTATAGAATTTGTAGAAAGTGTAAAATATTTTCAAGGTAATAGAAGTCCAATAGAAAAATGCAAAGAAGTTAATGGATATTCAAAAGCATGGCAGCATCACAAAGGACGTAATTCACATCACTATGAATACTGGGTTGATAACTTAGATAATGGCGGAGCTGCTTTAATGATGCCATTTAAAGACGCTTGTGAATTAATTTGTGATTACTTAGGTGCGGGTCATGCCTATATGAAAGATAAATTCTCATATGCGGCTGAGCTAGACTGGTGGCGCCTTAAAGCAGCAAAACCACTCTTAATGCACCCTCATATGAAAGAATTTATCGCAAAAATATTGACAGATTTAACTATCAAAGATGATACTGTTGTATTAAATAAAAAATATTTAAAAACTGTTTATGATAATATAACAAGGAGCTAAATATGATAAATATTTATACAGATGGTAGTGCTCGTGGCAATGGTCAAGTAAATTCAAATGGCGGTTTTGGAGTTGTTATTTTACATGATAATGAATTAATATATGCTTATTCAGAACAATGTGTGGATACAACGAACAATAGGGAAGAGATCAAAGCAATTCTTCATGCTTTTCAATTAGCCCAAGAAAAATATCCAGAAGATTTTTGCATTATTTATTCAGACTCCATGTACTGTGTAAATATTTGCAATAGTTGGATTAAAACTTGGGCACAAAATAATTGGCTCAATAGTAAAAAGAAAACAGTTGAAAATTTGGATTTGGTTCAAAAACTTTATTCTTATCTTACTATTGATTTTTTTAACGCGGAAGTTGCGTATTGTGGTGGACATAGGGGCATTCTAGAGAATGAATTAGCTGATGCTCTTGCTACTAATAACCTTAACCGCTTCAAAACATTACTACAAACAAATAACATCAAATATAATACCTCTGGACAGGACAGGACAATTATATTATAATAAAATTATATAATTATGAATAAATAAGGAGGTATTTTATATGTTAGGTTCAATTTACTGTTTCACAAATCTAATTAATAATAAAAAATATATTGGTTCTACTGTTTTAGAGCCAAAAAAAAGATATAATCAGCATCTTTATAATGCTAATCATAAAGATGCTCATCAATATAACTATCCACTTTATTGTGCAATAAGAAAATATGGAATTGAAAATTTTTCTTTTGAAATTCTTGAACAAAAAGAGTGTTCAGAACAAGATTTAAGAAAATTAGAAAAAGAATATTTAATTAAGTATAATTGTTTATCTCCTAATGGATATAATCAAACTTTAGACACAGAACATCCTATTAATGATCCTAAAACTTATGAAAAAATTCGTGAAACTAAAAGAGAAAAAGCTCAAAAAGTTGCTGAAATTGATGAAAATAATAATATTCTACATATTTATAGAAGTATTATAGATTGTGCAGAAGAAACTAATTTAGCAGAAAGACATATCGCAGCTTGTTGTAGAGGAGAAAGACATCATACCAATGAAAGACATTTTTGTTGGATAGATAATAATAATCAATTAATAATTCCTCAATATATTGGATATCAATATAAAGGACAAGCAGGAACTACTCAAATACAATCTACAAGTAAAAAAGTTCAAAAACTTGATCTTAATACTGGAGAAATATTAGCAACTTATGATACGATTGCTTTAGCTGCTAGAGAAAATCATTGTGACCCTAGTGCCATTACAAAAGTATGTAAAGGAATAAGACATAAATGTGGTAATTATGGATGGAGATATGTCATATAATAAATTGATTTATTAAATAAAATATGATATAATATAAGAAATGAAATAGAAAGGTGATAATAAAATGAATAATTATCAAGCAGATAGTATTGAATCATTAGATTATTTTGAACATATTCGGCGTTATCCAGGTATGTATATTGGTTCAAAAGATTTAAATGGTTTACATCACTGCATTAAAGAAATCATTAGTAATAGCATAGATGAATTTCTTAATGGTGCAGGTTCAGAAATTATCATCAAAATACAAGATGATAATGGGATATATATTCAAGATAATGGTCGAGGAATCCCACATGGGGTTCACGATAGTGGATGTAGTATTCTTCAAGCCTGTTATGGTATAGCAAATACAGGTGGTAAATTTAATAATGCCACTGGTCAAACTGGATATAATACGTCTGGAGGAGAACATGGAACTGGTGGTAAAGCTGTAAACGCTTTATCTAGTAAAATGATTGTAACAACAGCAAGAGATGGATATAAGGAAATTGTAGAATTTTCAAAAGGTAAATTTATTTCTTACAATCAAGAACCTAGTAAAGAACAAGGTACTACAGTATTATTTTACCCTGATATAGAAATTTTTGAAACTATTAAAGTAGATACTCAAAAACTTGAAAATATGATTCAAGAATTTAGTTTTTTATGTAGTGGTTTAACTTTTAAATATATTGTTGGTGACAAAGAAAAAACATTCTATTCTAATAATGGATTATATGATTATTTAAATTATCTTAATAATAATAAAGATTTATTAATTAATCCAATTTATTTACAAGGTCAAGATGGTTCTTATCAAGTAGAATGTATTATAGGATATAATAATAGTTATTCCTCTACGATAAAAATGTATACAAATAATATTCCTCAAGAAAAAGGAACTCATTTAACGGGTTTTAAAACGGCATGGACATCTACTTTAAATAATTATGCAAGAGAAAGTAAAATATTAAAAGAAAAAGATGAGAATTTAACTGGTGCTGATTTAGAAGAAGGTCAAATTCTTATTATTAATTTTAAAATGATTGACCCTGTATTCAAAGGACAAAATAAAGAAGAATTAAGTTCTTCTGAAGGTAGAACTTATGTACAACGATTAGTAACAGAAGCTCTTAAAAATTATTTACAGTCTAAGCCAAAAGATATTAATACTATTTTAGATAAAGCTATCAATGCACGTAAAGCGCGGGATGCCGCTAAAAAGGCTAGAGAAGCCATTCGTAATAAAGTTCCAAAGAAAAAAGAGAAACTATTAAATTTGCCTAGTAAGTTAGTAGATGCAAATAGTAAAGATAGAAGTACCTGTGAACTATTAATATGTGAAGGAGATAGCGCGGCTGGTGGTCTTATAGCTGGACGGAATCCTGAAACAACTGCAATTTTTCCAATTAGAGGAAAAATTATTAATTTATTTAAGAACTCTGATGAAAAAGTCTTTGCTAATCAAGAAGTAGTCAATATCATTAAAGCCATTGGACTGGATTTTGATACAAAAACTAAAAAAATGATTTATGATCCTAAAAAGTTGCGATATGGTAGAATCTTTACAGCTTGTGATGGGGATGCTGATGGATCGGCAATTAAGAATCTTCTACTTACACTCTTTTGGAGCTTATGTCCAGAACTGGTTCTTAATGGACACATTTGGATTACTATTCCTCCATTATATAGAATTACTAAAGGTAAGGATGAATATCTTTATTTAAAAGATAATGCTGAATTGGAGGCGTATAAGGTCAATCACAAAGGAGAAAAATTCCAGATAAATAGAAATAAGGGCTTAGGTGAACAGGATGTCGATGAACTTGCTGAATGTCTTCTTAATCCTGAAACTCGCAACATAGCACAAATTACAGTTAATAATATAAAAGCAACAGATATTTTATTTGATACTTTAATGGGAACAAGCGTTCCGCCTAGAAGAGAGTGGCTTCTTAAACATTCAGAGGAGGCGAGTGACAATTTATGGTAAAACAAATTGATATTAGAGATGAATTAAGTCAAAATTTTATTGATTTTAGTTATGAAGCTAATAGTGCGCGTGCTTTTGCTGATGCAAGAGATGGTTTAAAACCCGGGCAACGAGCTTGCTTATGGGAAATGTATCATAAAGGGTATTTATCAAATAAACCTCATGTTAAATCAGCCAAAATTGCTGGTGCAGTAACAGGAAATTGGTGGCCGCATGGAGATGTTGCAATTTATGATACTTTTGCACGAATGTCTCAACCTTGGATTAATAATATTCCAGAAGTTGATTGGCATGGCAACAATGGTTCTCAGTATACAGGACCTGACTGCGCTGCTCCTCGATATACTGAAGCTCGCTTATCAAAAGCTGTTGAAATAGGTCTTTTTAGTGGAATTAAAAAACATAATGTAGAAATGATTTTAAATTATTCAGAAGATGATGAATGGCCAGAAGTATTACCCGCAGTATTGCCAAGACTTATGATTAATGGCTGTCAAGGAATTGGTTCTACTATTGCTAATGTATGGCTTCCTCATACTCTTGCTGATGTAGCTGATGTTATCTTAAATTATATGGATACTGCAAAATTAGATTATTCTAATTTATATCCTTCTTTTCCTACTGGCGGCACTATTATTAATAAAAATGATATTCATACTATTTATGAAACAGGAAAAGGTAAAGTTGTACTTAGAGGCAAAGCAGAAACAAAAGAAAATAAAATTTTAATTACTGAATTACCTTATCAAGTATATGTTCAGCCCTATGTAGAAAAAATTAAAGATATGGCTATTAAAGATGAATTAACAGGCATTGAAGCAATTTATAACAAGAGTGGAAAAGATACTCTTCTCATTGAAATTGATTGTGAAGATAATGCAGAAAAGGTTTTAAAACAATTATATTTAAAAACTGATTTACAAAAAAATTATAATGCAAATCAGTGGGCTTTAATTGGTAAAACTCCAAAACTTTTAACTTTAAAAGATTATTGTGATGTTTATATTAATCACAACCTTAATTGTATCGTTAAAGAAGCGTGTTTTGATAAAGATAAAGCATTAGCAAGACAACATATTGTTTCAGGCTTATTAAAAGCACTTGAAGATATTGATAATATTGTTGCATTAATCAAATCGAGCCAAAGTGCGACTGTCGCAAAAGATAGATTAATAGAAAAGTATGCTTTTACTGAAATTCAAGCTAAAGCTATCATTGATATGAAATTAGGTAAGTTAGCGGGCTTGGAAAAAGTGGAACTTGAGCAAGAAAATACAGATTTAATCAAAACCATTGAAGAATGTACTGCATTAATTGATAATATAAATATTCAAAAGGCAGAGCTAAAAACTAGACTTTCTGCTCTTGTTAAAAAATATGGAGATACAAGAAGAACTGAGTTGGCTCAAATTGAAATTCCAAAAGAAGAAAAAGAAATTGCCGAAGTGATTCCAGAAGATGTTGTAGTAATTTTAACACAAACTGGAGACATTAAGCGAATTCCACGCCAGTCTTTCAGAACTCAAAAACGCGGTGGTAAAGGTGTAAAGAATGAAGATGAAGCTATTTTAAACACTATTTCTACTAATACTATTGATAATCTTATGTTATTTACATCAAAAGGTAAAATGTATAGATTATTAGTAGATAATGTACCTGCGGGAACCGCTGCTTCGAGAGGAATCAATGTTAGTTCATTGGTAAATATGGAGCCTGATGAAAAAGTTATTGCAATGACTTCATTATATCACCAAACTAATGCTAAATATGCAGTATTTATTACTAAACAAGGTTTAATTAAGAAAACATTTTTAGATGAATATTTTAAAGTTAAACGTAGTACAGGTATTGCAGCAATCAATATTAAAGATGGTGATAGTTTGGCTAATGTAACTTTCCTTGATGAAGAGGATGTTATTATCATTACTAAAAAGGGTATGGCAATTCATTTTGCTACAAATGAGATTAATCCTATCGGACGTATAACCGCGGGAGTCCGCTCAATAAAACTAATAGACGGGGATGAAGTTCTTATTGGTCTACCTATTCATAAAGAAACAGATATGGTAGCTATTATTACCACTAAGGGTTATGGTAAGAAATGTAAAATTGATGAATTTCCATGGCAATTAAGAGGTGGTAAAGGGGTCTGTGTTTACAAAGTATCTGGTTCAACGGGCGATATAGCGGGCGCCGCGATGGTTGATGATAATGACAGTTTACTTTTGGTTGGTAAGCCTAATTCTATATGTATCCCTACAACAGAATTACCTTCATTGAGTAGAATTAGTATGGGTAACATAATGATTAAAAATAATGTAACATCAGTTGTTAAGTTATAAACTTAACAACTGATTTGAAGGAGAATATAAATGTTAAATAATGAAATTATAAAACAATTATATCCAGACGCAGAAGGATTAATGATTGAGCCAATGCTAATTCATGCAAGCACGGATAATCAACTCCAAAGAGCGTGCGAAAGTGGAGAATATTTTGGTCAATTAAAAAAGGATGGCGCATTATATCAATTTGTTAAAGGTAATACTGGAGAATGTTTTCTTTTTGGACGAACAGTAAGTAAGAAAACAGGAGTATTAACTGAAAAAATTGCAAATGTTCCTCAAATAAAGGAAGCTTTAGAGTGCCTTCCAAATAAAACAATTTTAATTGGAGAAATATATTATCCAGGAGGAAGCTCGCGCAATACCACTGAGATTATGGGATGCCTACCAGCGAAGGCTATCGAGCGTCAAGCGGGTTCCCGCGGTTATATTCATTATTATATACACGATATTGTTATGTATGATGGTGTAAATTTTATCATTGCTCAAACTAATAATGAAACTCGTTATAAAATTTTGCAAAAAGTTTTTGAATTATATAATCTAAATCAATATCCTTTTCTTGAATTAGCTGAAAGTTGGACAGATAATTTATATGAACGAGTAGGTGCAGCTCTTGATGTAGGCGAAGAGGGTATGGTTATTAAAAAGAAAACAGGTGTCTATGAGCCTGGGAAACGTCCAGATACCAATCTTAAAGCTAAAAAAGTTGATTTTGCTGATGTAGTTATTATTGGATTTGAAGAGCCTACTAAAGAATATTATGGTAAAGATATAGAAAATTGGCAATATTGGACAAACGCCGATAATACAATTTCTTTATCTATTGAATGTCATTATGGTGAAGATGATGTAATGGCTGTAACTAAACCATATTATTTACAATGGTGGAACTCTCGTATCAAAATAGGTGCATATAATTCAAAAGGTGAAATTGAAAATATAGGCACTATTCATTCAGGTATTTCAGATGATATGAAACAAGATATGACAGAAAATCCAGATAAATATCTTAATCACGTAGCAAAAATTCAAATGATGGAAGTTGATAAAACTAATCATACCATTCGACATGGCTTTTATAGAGGTCTGCGCGATGATAAAAATGCAATGGACTGTACTATAGACTCCATCTTTTGATAAATTGAAAAATTTTTGTTAGAATATTTATATGAAAGATAAGAGAAATAATCGAATTAAATTTTTATCTGAAAAAATCGTAGCACTGGAAAAAGAGATGCGTTTGGGCAAAAATGTTCAAGAGAATCAAGATAAAATTGAAAATATAATGTCTACCCTCTCTATTGAGGAGATGCTACAAGTTGATGATTATATAACAAAGAAAAAAATGTTGACTTAATAAAAAATTTTTGTTATAATAATTATCAATAGATGCGTTAAACATCACATTTTATTATAATTATTTAAAATTAAAGGAGAAAAAGAAAAAATATGGCAGTATTAAAACCAAATTCAAAGTTAGTATTTAATTATGTTAAGGAGCATGATGGAGAGAATATGACCGCAACTGATGTTGCTGAGGGAACAGGTCTTGAAGTGAAGAGTGTTAATGGTATTGTAACATCTGCTTTCCAGAGAAAGGGTCTTATGGAGAGAATCCCCGCAGAGATTGAGCTTCCTGATGGAACTCACAAGGCAGTTAAGTTCATTCGTTTAACAGATGAAGGTAAGGTTTTTGACCCAGAAGCTCCAGAAGAGACAACAGCTGAGTAATTAAAATACTTTATTTTTACATAATGGGTGAAATAATATTTTTATTTCACCCAAATTTTTTATCAATATGAACGGATTAAATATATTTTTAATTTTATTCCTTATTATTGAAACTATTGGTTTTGGTTTATTTTATTATAAATCAATTAAACCTCATAAGCAAGAAGAGCAGAAGCAACATCAAGATGAGCTTGATAAAATATATCAAATTCAAAAAGAGATTAATGAACTTTCCTCTCAGAAAGCACAGTTATTACAAGATATAACAAAAGAAAAACAGGAAGTTGAACAAATCTATGAAAAAGAAAAAAATAAACTTTCTGAACAAATAAATTTATATAAAAGTAATCTTTCTTATGCCAGTGAACAATATGTATATCATCTTGAACAAAGATATAAAGAAGTTGAAAAAGAATATCATACTAAAGTTCAACAGCTCGAACAACAAGAGCAAGAACAAAAAGATATTATTCAACAATATATACAAAAAATTGATAACTTAAAGGATACTTTAAACGCGGGAGCCCGCGCACAGTTGCGAGAGAGGGAGAAAGAAGAGCAATTAAGCTTTTACAAATTATCAGTTTCTGAAAGTGATTTAGATGATATTTTAAAATTAAATAGTTTAAAACTATCATTTCATCAACCTGTTATTCTTAGTAAATTAATATGGAGTACATACTTTCAAAAACAAACAACTGAAATGTGTAATAGAATATTAGGTACTACTAACAAAGTATGTGGCATTTATAAAATTACCAATATAAAAACGCAACAATGTTATATTGGACAATCGGTGGTTAGCATCTGCCGATGAAACACTTTTCCTAGTGACCGCTAGGGGTTATATAATTAACATTATATAGCTAACGAGGAATGAAAAAAAAATTCAAATCTCGTGGGAAACTTTGTTTAATTTAATAAAATACTTTTCATATAAATATGAAAAGGAGATGAAAGAATCATGGAAATAATCACTCTTTAATGATATTAAAGATCAAATAATTGCAGGAATTTATAAACTTGATTAAAATTAAACAAAGAACCTGTATCGACTATCCCCTAAGCCTTCTGGGCAGGGGAGTAGGGCTACTATTGGTACGTAGCTGTATTTTAGGTAACGAAGTACATGCAAACCGAAATGGTGTCCTTATTCTTTAATGGATAAGTAAGAAATAGTCAAATTTAATGAGATGTCGCTCAAAGATGGAAAGACCACGTCAAATGTGGACTAGGAATCGAGGCTTCCGCAACTAATAAATTATATAATTCAATGATCGCTCAAGGGGTATGGAACTTTACTTTTGAATTAATGGAGCAATGTGATCGACCTCAATTAAATGAAAAAGAGGCTTTTTGGATTGAAATGTATCAAGCTTATGATTTAGGTTTCAATAGTACTAAAGGAAATAAATAGGAGATAAAAGGATGAAATTTGAAAATACTCAAGTAATGAACTTTGAAGGCGCCTTGCGAGGTATGAGAAATCCTAAGAACAGCTGGAATAAAAGTGATAGTCTATTTGATATTGTAGATGTAGAAAACAGTATGATAGATTATGCTGTAGCTGAAAAATGGATGAATAAGTATTATTCAAATTTAGAAGATGATTCTGAAGAATATGAGGAACATTTTAATAATTATGATGCATGGCTATTAGATAACGGTATTTTACGTTACAATGAAGATACGGACCTCGCGGAAGTTGCTTTCATTGGACCAGATGATATGAAACTTGCACAGACTTTAGTGCGCTCCGGATCGGAGCACCGCAAGTTCTTACGTCAAATTTTTGTATCTGTTGACATTACAGCACCGTTATATTGGTAGTCTTCTTTCTGCCAATGAAACACTTTACCTTTTATCAAAGGGGTTATATATTTTTTATTTATATAGCTAACGGGGAACTTATCCCAAGAATCCCGTGGGAAACTAATTATAAATTTTTAATATTATCAGGGTCAAATTCTTAAATTAGATATAGATACTTTTAATATATATTAAATGAAATAGGAGAGTATCTATGAAAGAAATAAAAACTCGTCAATCTAAACCTAGAGTTGACTTAACAGGAAAACAATTTACATATTTAACACCATTATATTATATTAAAGGCGGTAAATGGCATTGTAAATGCAAATGTGGTAAAGAAATAGATGTAGACACTAGAAATTTAAATAGTGGACACACAAAATCTTGTGGATGCCTTAATAAAGAAAGCAAAAATGTAATTGATATGATAAATTTTGAAAATAATGATATTAAAGTCTTAGAAAGAGCAGGATCAGACAATCAACAAATTGCATTATGGAAATGTGTATGTAAACATTGTGGTAATATTTTTATTACAAGAGGTAGCACAATTAGAAACGGAAATACTTGCTCTTGTGGTTGTGTTCATTCAGCTAATGAACAAAATATTATAAAAATATTACAAGATAATAATATTGAATTTGCTACACAATATACTTTTCCAGATTTATTGGGTATTAATGGAGGTCATTTACGTTTTGATTTTGCAATTTTCAACAATGGTCAATTATCTCATTTAATTGAATATAATGGACAACAACATTATCAACAAGCTGAAGGTGCTTGGGGTAATAATTATAATGATTTAGTCAATAATGACCAAAGAAAAATTAAATACTGTAAAGAACATAATATTGAATTGCGTATTATTAGATACGATCAAGATTATAATATTAAAGACTTAATTTAATAATTAGAACCTGTAGAGACTATCCCCTAAGCCTTCTGGGCAGGGGAGTACCGGTGCTATTGATACGCACTCTAGTTCTAGAAAACGAAGCTAGTTAAATGGGGAAATGGTGTCCTCTCTTTTAGAGAGTAAAAGATAGTCCAAATGGGAAAGAAGCGGATACTTACAAAGTAGCTACTGTTGCTAATAGTACATCTACAATGCATAAATTAACATCTAAACCAATCACTATTGATTGTTTTGAAATAGATGATTATAATAAAGATTTAATGTTAGATAAAAAAGATGATCCTTTACAATATGATGATGTTGATTTAGAGGTTACAAGCCTTATTGATTTTTGTGAAGAATTACGTCAAAAATATCTTACAACAAAAGATACTCGTTATTGGAAAGAATTAGTTCGTTGGTTACCTGAATCTTGGTTACAAACTCGTACATGGACAGCTAACTATGAAACTATTCTTAGTATATGTCATCAAAGACGCTCTCATAAATTGAATGAATGGAGTGGTATCCACACTCAAGTGGAAGATAGCTTTATTCAATGGGCAAGAACTCTTCCATACGCTCAAGAGTTTCTCTTTTTTGATGAAACAACCGAACAAGTATTATAAGCAAATTTGTTGATTTGCTAAGAAAAAAATGTTATAATATAATTATAATAAAGATAAAAAGAGGTAAATCAACAAATGTCTAATAAAGAAAAATTCATTCAGTTAGTGAATGAAGTCATTTTTAATGGACCCGCTGATTACAGTGGTCTAGAAGATTGGGAAGATATTTGTGATTTTTGGTCTACATTTTGCACAACTAAAGTAGCACCAAAAATCACAGAAAATGGTATCAAAGTTCTTAAATTTATGCAAGAGAATGAGATACAATATAACAATGTTTTTAAAGCTAAAGATAT
>Ga0192247_1080_pt1 | contig 17946 bp, 16 predicted proteins | sample Koala_Koa26_D3_FD_131276 | JGI IMG/M metagenome (GOLD analysis project Ga0192247, IMG submission 131276) | Enriched cells from koala feces incubated with labeled cellulose particles, San Francisco Zoo, California, United States - Koala_Koa2-6_D3 ...
TTCTCCCCAACAAGTCCCATTTATCTAACTTTTACTATTCTATTTATCTCACTTGTGATTAATTGATGCCTTTTTATCAATGCAATAAACTCAAAGGCGATCGTAAGAGAATTTATGCCATGACGGTCAATGACGATGTCTATTTTAAATTATGAAGATTATTATTAGGAGCAAATTATGCGTAAACCTGCTCACCCCGGATAAATTTTATTAGACGGTTTTATTAAACCGCATAACATTAAAATTAAAGACTTAGCCGAGCATTTAGGCTTTTCTCGTGAAACCCTATCTCGTGTGTTACACGCTAAAACCCCCATGACTGTCAATTTGGCTTTACGCCTAGAAGAAGCAAGCATTAGCTCGGCAAGATTATGGTTGAATTTACAAACCAAATACGACTTATGGGAATTAAAACAGCAACGCAAACATGCTATTCAAACTTTTTATTTTGCTATGGCGTAGATCTATCTTATATAGCCTTCCCCCCCAACCCCACCACCTTATCACTCTCCCATTTACTGTCATTTTTATGCGTAGTGAAAATCACCGTGCGGTGTTGGGCTTTGATGTAATCTAATACGGCGGTTTCGCTGCTGTCGTCTAAGGGGGCGGTTACTTCGTCTAATAGCAAAATTGGAGCATTTTTCAGCAAGGCTCGGGCTAAACATAGGCGTTGGCGTTCGCCGCCGGAGAGTTTTTCGCCGTTTCTGCCGATTTGTTGATTTAGCCCTTGCTCACGGTTTAATAAATAACCTAAATTAAGGCTCTGTAATATCTCGGTTAATTGCTCATCGCTGGCTTGGTTGCCTAAGCGTAAGTTTTCGGCAAGTGTGCCGGAAAATAACACAGGTTCTTGTGGCACATAGGCAAATTGTTGCATAAAGTTGCGGTAAGGCAGGGTTTTGATGTCGGTATTGTTGAGTAAAATTTGCCCTTGTTCGGGGTCATCAAAACGCAGTAGTAATTCTAATAAAGTGCTTTTGCCACAACCGCTTGCCCCTGCAATTTGGACGCGTTCGCCTTGATTTATCTGAAAATTGATATTTTTCAATACGCCATAATGTAGCTTGCAAATGCTTAAAACAGCGTTATTTTTCACCGCAGTTTTATCGTTGTTTGGGGTAACATTGTGTTGGGAAATATTGTTTCCGTCAACATCCTTTTGCTTAAGATGGGGAGCATTCAGCAATTCTTGATATTGGGCGAATGCGGTTTTTATGCTGGGAAGCGAAAGCAGGGCAATAGCAAGGGTTTCAAAGGGAGCAGCAGCCCGCGCGACTAACAGCACAAGCAGTAAAATTTGTAGCGGCGTTGCCCCATTGGTTGCCAAACCGATGGCGACGATCAGCATTGGCAATAAGCTACTTAGGGTAGCAAGACTTATCATTACACTCGCTAAACGGTTGAGTTTGGCTAACAATGTGGCGTTGTTGTACCATAAGGCGTTTAAGCCTGCGCCGGCGTGTTGCATACCACGCACACTCCGCCAAAAGGCTAAATTATCCACAAATTGCAAACTCTGTTCATCAAGCTGTTGTTGCAGTTGTTGGCGTTGTTGTTCAAGTCCTTGCAAGGTGCGTTGTCCGACTAATTGCAAGGCAAAAGCGATAACTAAACTGACAATAACTAACAAGCCGATTTGCCAACCAAAAGCATAAATCACGCCGCCGCTAATCAATATTGGGAAAAGCGAAGCATAGACAAAAGTTTGCATTTGGTGAGCAGGTAAACTCATTAAAAATAGGATTTTTTCGGCTGCCATACTGCTGGCTTTGGCTTGATTGGCAAGACTAAACCACGATAATTTGGCATTGCGTAACACTTGTTCAAGTCCTTGATATAAATCGCCTGCGAGTTTTACCCCTGATAAATAGCCGAAGCGTCCTGCAAGGGTGGTAAACAGTACGCAAATCACCGCCAAACATAACACCGTGGCGAAACCTGACTGCTGGGCAAGGGCATTTATCAAGGCAAAATAAAACAGGGTTTCTAATAATGCCACTCCCGCCCATAACAAAACAGGCAAACTAAAGCGTTGATAGATGATTTTTTTGAGTGTGGAATGTTGCATAAAAAACCTGTTAAATTGAAGATAAATGAATGACACAATCGGCTTGTTGAATCAGCGTTTGGCTATGGCTGACGAGCACAAGGGTTTTGCCTTGTTGTTGCAAGGTACGTAAGGCTTGAATCACTAACTGACTGCTGTGTTCATCTAAATGGCTAGTCGGTTCATCAAGCAGGAAAATTTGTGCCTTGCTGATAAATGCCGCCGCAAGTTGTAGCCGTTGGCGTTCGCCACCTGATAACAAATCTGCCGCTTGGTTGAAAGGATAATCCAAACCAAGTTGGCTTAAGGTTTGTTGCATTCGCAAGGAGTCAATATCAGGCTGTTCAATGCTTATAATTTGCTCAATGGTACAGGGTGGCAGTTGAATTTGTTGCGGAATATAACGCAATAGTTGATGAAAATAATGTTCATCAAAGGCAAAAATAGGCGTGTTATTGAGACGAATTTCCCCTGAACTAAGCCGTTCTAAACCTGCAATGGCGCGTAAAAGTGTGCTTTTACCACAGCCACTTCGCCCTGTAATCACGGTCAGTTTATGCGGTTCAATACGTAGATTAAAGGGCTGATGTGCTGATACCGTTTTATCAAGTTGCACACAGGCATTATCCACTTCAAGGGTTAAATCTGGCGTTGCTGTTGCGGTAAGCGTTCCCCATTGAATTTTTTCTTCGCTCAAAAATTGCTTAATGCGGGTCAATGCTCCTTTGCCGATGCGTAAATAATCAATGCCGTGTCCAAGTCGCAACACAGGGGTAACAAAAGATAGGCTAAAAAACAGCGCTGCCGCAATGATGTCAAGCGGTTGTTGATAGGTCAGGGCATAAGTAATCGCAAACGTACTCACCGCTTGTAACAACGCCACCGCAAAGGCGGACAGCGTGGCAACTTTTTTCACCCATTGCAACATTTCGCTGGTAAATTTGGCGGTTTGTTGTTGATATTGAGCCAAGAAATCTTGCTCACCGCCAAACACACGCTGAATTTTTATCCCCTTAAAATAATCTCCTACCAGCTCAATAATGCGTTTGACTACTTGCATTCTCGCTTCGCTATCTTTGGCACTGGTTTTGGGTAAAATCCACACATAATACAGCGATGCAAGTAGTGCCGGGGTGAGAATGAGCAGGGTTTTTGCCCCCAATAACAGCCATAACAGGCTAAACGCCGTCAGCGGCACAACAATAAATACCGCAATTTCACTGGGTAAGTGAGCAAAAAGATGATGGATACGTGCAATATCGCTGGTCAGCAAGGCTTGTAAATCACTGTTGCTATAACGAGAAAGGGTGCTATGGGGCAGATAGCTTAAATGTTGTGCGGTTTGGGTGCGTAAATGCTCGGCTAAACGCCCTTCTACATGGTGTGCAAGATAAGCGGATAAACCGCTACACAACGCCGTCACGCTCCACACCAGCGCTGTCCACCCTAAATGGCTAAACTCGGCATCTGCCACAAATTGTGCAATCAGCCAAAAACCGCACAATAACAGCAAGCTGGCACTCGCCGCAAGCAAAACACTCAAACAAAAGGGCAAGTGCTGATCTTTAAGTACGGAGAGAAACATAACCAATCCTTTATGATATAAGTATGACATTAGCAACGAACAGGCTAATCAAGCATTTTTAGTTATTCTAGACTTAATGCGAATAAATATCAATATTATATCAGGTGCACTAATGAATCAATAGGTTTGCCATTAAATAAAAAACGTACTTCGTTAACATTAAAAGGACTGAGTCCGATATAATATCGTGGTCAGTCCTTAAAATAAGCGTCCAATTCTTTGGGTTTAGCTCAAAATTAGTTCAACCAAAGTAAATAACCGATAGTAGCGATAGCAAAGACAGAAGTCAGATTTAAAATAAATCCTACTTTTACCATTTCACTTTGTTTCACTTCTCCTGTACCAAATACGATGGCATTTGGTGGTGTTGCTACTGGCAACATAAAGGCACAAGACGCACCGAGACCAATAATTAAGGCTAAACCAATAGGTGCCATGCCTAACGCTTCAGCAATAGAAATAAAGATTGGAACGAGTAAGGCAGCACTGGCGGTATTAGACGTAAATTCGGTTAAGAAAATAATAAATGCCGCAACTACTAAGCCAATAATGTAATAATGACCACCTTCAATCATAAATACAATACCATCCGCCATAATTTTACTTGCACCCGAATCTTTTAACACCGCACTCAAGGTTAACCCCCCCCCGAATAACATGAGGACACCCCATTCGGTGTTATTCTGAATTTGCTTCCAAGATGCCACATTAAATACCACGATTAAAACTGCGGCTAATAGCGCAATGACACTATCAAAACTGGCAATGTTTTTCTCTAAACCGAATAATGATGATAATATCGGATTAATATAACCACTGAAAATCCAGCAAAGGGCAACAAAAATGAAGATGATCAAGGTAATAATGCGATCGTTATTCATTTTAATCTGTTCAAAATGTTGCTCAAATTTTATGTTTAGATTGGGTTTAAATACGATATAAAGCGTACCAATCATCAATGGCATTAAAATAATCATGATCGGTAAACCATACCATAACCAATCCGCAAAGGTTAAATGCAATTGCGATGCTACGATAGCATTTGGAGGACTCCCTACTAACGTTCCCATCCCACCGATACTGGCACTGTATGCAATACCTAATAACACAAAAATATAGGTGCCATGTTCTCTTTCGCGATCTAACTGACTTAATACCCCCATGGCAAGTGGCAACATCATCGCTGCCGTAGCGGTATTACTAATCCACATGGAAAGAAACGCTGTCACACTAAATAAATATAGCGTAGCGACAAATAAATTACCACCAGCTAGCGCCATGATGCGGTTTGCAATCAAGCGATCTAATTTTTGAATATGAAGAGCGGTTGATAACGCAAATCCACCAAAGAATAAGAAGATGGTGGGATCCGCAAAGGCAACTAAGGCATTTTTAGTGGTGACTAACCCTAACCCGATAGCCAGTATTGGCACGATGATAGCGGTAATCGTTACGTGTAATGCTTCGGTTAACCATAAAATAGCCACAAAAGCGAGCAACGCTAACCCTTTGTTCGCTTTAGGATCAAAGGGTAGCACATTTAGTAAAACAAAAAATAAAACAATATCTAACAGTAGAATAATGCCTTTCGGATTTAAACTACTTTTTTTCTCAGGGGTGAACTCCATCATTAATCTCCTTGTATTGAATAACTCAATAATGTCAAATTAGCAACTTGTTAAGAAAAAGCAACACTTTTTTTATGGATTTGTGATGGCGATCATAAAATAAAAAAGTGCGGTTAAAATTTTTTAAAATTTAACCGCACTTTGCTGAAATTTGTCTTTATTCATTATTGAGATCATCTAGCTCTAAAGGTTCTTGAGAAAGGATAATCCCGGTTAAATCGGCATACACATGATCTTCAGGAAAGAACGTTACACCGGCAAAATTTACGGGTACATCACTTTCACCTTGGGTTTCCACATCCGCGCCCACCGGAATCGGTGCAAGGGCGTGAATACCAATATCAATATTTTCTAATTCGGCTAATTGGCGAACTGCACCATATACAATAATGCCTTCCCAACGATTATCTGCGGCGAGCTGAGCTAATTCGGCATCAATTAATGCACGACGAACGGCACCACCACCATCAATGACTAGCACACGACCCGCACCGTCTTCTTCTAATAATTCTGCAATTAAACCGTTTTTTTCAAAACATTTTACCGTGGTAACTTTACCGTAAAAATTCGTTATACCGCCAAAGCTAGAAAAAATCGGATCCACTACATCCACTTGATCCAGATAAATATCGCAGAGTTCAGAAGTATCAATTTGCATAGCATTTTCCTTATATCAAAATTTTACTGTAGTATATGCTCGATCTTATAAAATTAGCAAGCCTAAACTGAATAAAACCGTGCTAACTAAAGCCAACATTGACATTTTTCCCAACATCGGACGGAGTACCATCGGATCTTTTTGTTGATAAACAAAACGAGCATGTTTAGCTAATAATACCGCAATAATGGCAATAATAATCAGCAGTAACGGTTTATGTACAATAGCAAAAATCGCATAACAAAGCACCGCACTGGATAATAAAATGCAATGATAAATGCGTCCATTTTCCGCACCGATTCGCACAATTAAGGTGTTTTTACCGGCTTTTCGATCTTGTTCAATATCACGTAAATTATTGATATTTAATACCGCAGTAGAAAGAAAACCACAAGCTGCCGCGGGTAAGAAAATTGACCAGTCTAGACTGTGCGCTTGTAAATAATAAGTACCACAGACTGCTAACAAACCAAAAAACAGGAAGACGGAAATATCGCCCAATCCCAAGTAACCATAGGGTTTTTTACCCACCGTGTAAGTAATAGCGGCTAAAATCGCTAAGACACCTAAAATAGCAAAGGCAATTAGATCTTGTGTGGTTTCATAGGCAAGTGCAATTAAACTGGCACCGGAAATAAAACTCGCCACACAAACTGCCATTAAGCCATTTCGCAATTGGGTTGCCGTCATTTGTCCTTGCTGAATACCGCGTAATGGTCCGATACGTTCAGCGGTATCCGAACCTTTTTGGTAATCCCCATAATCATTGGCAAAGTTAGAGACGATTTGTAATAAGGTGGCGGTCAGTAAACAGACTAATGTTACTGACCAATTCAATGTTCCATGCCACTGCGCTAATGCAGAACCGGTTAAAATAATTGCCACCGCGAGGGGTAAAGTTTTTGGTCGAATCGTATCGAACCATGCTTTCATTGTTGCCATAATAAATTTCTAAAAAAATACACCGCACTTTATGTCGGATAAGGTAAGATAAAGGCGAATATTTTAACATAGATTAAAAAAGATGTCTGATTTGAGCTTAACTTTACAACCTATAGGGAGGATTCATACGCCCTATCAAGAAAAATTCTCCGTGCCACGCCAGCCGAATTTAGTGCAAGATGGTACAGGGATGGTGGAATTGATTTTTCCTTACAACGTCCCTGAAACGGTTCGGGGGTTGGAGCAATTTAGCCATTTATGGCTGATTTTCCAATTTGATAAAATTCCTCAAGGCAAATGGCAACCGACCGTTCGTCCACCCCGTTTAGGTGGGAATCAACGAGTGGGCGTATTTGCATCACGTTCTACGCACCGTCCTAATCCTTTAGGTTTATCTAAAGTAGAATTACGTAAAATTGAATGTGGTCATGGCAAAGTGTTGCTCCATTTAGGTTCTGTCGATCTTGTCAATGGCACGCCGATTTTCGACATCAAACCTTATATTGCCTATGCCGACAGTGAACCCAATGCGATGTCAGGCTTTGCTCAGGAAAAACCAACTGCATTATTGCAAGTTAGATTTAGTCCAATCGCGCAAACTGCGGTACAAAAAATTGAAAAATTTCAACCGCACTTTCAGCGATTTATTATCGAAGTGTTACAGCAAGATCCTAGACCGGCGTATCAACAAGGACAGATTTCCGATCGGATTTATGGCGTGAATTTGTGGAACTATAATGTGCGGTTTTGGATTAGAGAGAATGGGGTAGTGGAAGTGGTGGAGATTGAAAATGTGGCAAAAAAGCCTGTTAATTTACAGGCTTACATAATTTGAAAAACTAAAGTGTTACGTCTAACTTCTCATACGCTCTAACCGCTTTAGCTAAGGCTTTTTCCACGTTTTCATCACGAGCTAAAATCACACCTAAACGGCGGTGTCCGTTCACTTCGGCTTTGCCGAAAATACGTAAATCGGTATTCGGTTCGCATAATACTTCCGCCAGATTGCCAAATTGTACTTGATTGGATTTTCCCTCCACTACAATGGCTTTTGATGCAGACGGACTGATGAGGTTGATTTGTGGAATAGGCAAACCGAGAATTGCACGAGCATGTAAGGCAAATTCAGACAATTCTTGCGAAATTAAGGTGACCATTCCCGTATCGTGTGGACGTGGCGATACTTCGTTGAAAATCACTTCATCACCACACACAAACATTTCCACCCCGAAAATGCCACGGCCTCCTAAAGCTCCGGTAATTTTTTCTGCAATGTCTTGGGCTTTTTGCAAGGCAATGTCTGACATGGCTTGTGGTTGCCAACTTTCACGGTAGTCGCCATCTTCTTGGCGGTGTCCGATCGGGGCTAAGAAAGAGGTACCGCCGATATGACGAACAGTCAGCAAGGTGATTTCATAATCAAATTTAACAAACCCCTCTACGATTACACGTCCGGCTCCGGCACGCCCTCCTTGTTGAGCATAATCCCATGCTTTTTGCACGTCATCAAAGGATTTCACCACCGATTGACCATGACCAGATGAAGACATAATCGGTTTCACCACGCAAGGCACGCCGATTTTTTGCACCGCACTTTCAAAGTCGGCAAGGTTATCCACAAATTGGTAGGGTGAAGTTGGCAAGCCTAATTGTTCCGAAGCTAAACGGCGAATACCTTCACGGTTCATAGTGAGTTTGGTGGCCTTGGCGGTTGGGATCACATTAAAACCTTGCTGTTCCAATTCTACCAGCGTATCGGTGGCGATGGCTTCGACTTCGGGAACGATATAATCAGGCTGTTCTTTTTCCACGAGTTCACACAAGGCGTTACCGTCTAACATAGAAATGGTATAAGCTCGGTGAGCGACTTGTTGAGCAGGGGCGTTTGCATAGCGATCTACGGCAATCACTTCTACGCCAAGTCGCATTAATTCAATCACCACTTCTTTGCCAAGCTCGCCTGAACCCAGCATCATCACTTTGGTGGCTTTTGCCGTTAAGGGAGTACCGATAGTTGTCATCTTGTTTTTTCCTTTATGCTTGTGGATAAAGCAGTTTCTCGTCTAACATTAAATCTTCATTTTTATTAATGCCAATGCCTTTATCAATCACGTGTTGTACCGCTTTGTGAGCGTCTTCAAGTGAATGTTCCTTGAATGAACCGCATTGGTATTCATTAATTTCAGGAATGGTATTTTGATCTTTGACTGCTAATGCATCGTGCATTGCTTTTAACCACGCATCCGCTACCAGCTTCTCATCAGGTGTTCCAATTAACGACATATAAAATCCCGTGCGACACCCCATTGGTGAAATATCAATAATTTCCACATCATCGCTATTTAAATGATCACGCATAAAGCCAGCGAATAAATGTTCAAGGGTATGAATTCCACGCGGCGAAATAATTTCTTTGTTCGGTTGACAAAAACGTAGGTCAAAAACACTGATAATATCACCTTTGGGCGTGGTCATGGTTTTCGCAATTCGTACTGCGGGAGCGTGCATAATAGTATGATCGACTTTGAAACTATCAAGTAATGGCATATTTTTTCCTTTTTTTAAAAAAGTTTGAACTTTATGGAATTGTGCAAGTCTTATATTATAAGCAACTTGCAGTTGTATAATAAAAAATTGGTTCCTTAGGTTATATTTGCCCATCTTCGTGATGGGCTTTTTTTATTTACTAAAAATAAAAAAATTAGTTGCTATTCTAATTAGGTTATATTTGCCTTTCCTTGTGAGGGGCTTTTTTTACGTATTAGAAATAAAAAATTGGTTGCTGAATATTCTACACATTTACGCCCAAAAAGTATAACCGATCACCATACTCAATAAAAATAAATAGCGTAAGTTTTTACCGATCCGCATATAAATTAAGGTTTACCAGAAATTCAGGCGTAGCCAATCTGCAACAGCACACATCAAATCACCTAAAATGGGTAGCCAACTGAATAACAATAAAATTGCCTAACAGTACGGTAAAAATCAAACATTTTTCTTGTTATTTGGCTTTGATAACTTGATTAATTCGTACATCAAACACATCCATTCCCCCAGCTAATCCAGCTTGTACACCGAGATCGGCATCTTCAAACACAAGGCAATGTTGTGGATCAGTATTTAATAATGTCGCACAACGCAAGAACGTTTCAGGATTCGGTTTATGATAGGTCACTTGATCGGCATTGACGACCGCATTAAAATATTGGCGTAAATTGAATTTATCCAGTAATAAATCTACCATAAAACCATGCGAGCCAGTGCCTAATGCCATGGGAAACTTACCGAAATTTGCTTTGATAATGTCAAAGGCGGGGAGTAATTTGGCATTTTTCTCTACCATTTCAAATCCGAGTTGACGTTTTAAACGAACCATTTCATCAAAATGCTGTTCAGGGATATTATGACGCTTCATGGTTTCACGCGCAATAATAGAAACGGTTGCGCCTCCAAGTTCGTACATAATATCGCCGGTAATGGGGTAGCCTAAGATTTCGCCTACTTTTTGCCAAGCAAGAGCATGGCTTGGCATGGTGTCGATGATGGTGCCGTCCATGTCGAAGATAAGTGCGGTGTAATTTTGTAATGTTTCGTGCTCAATCATGTTTGTTTCCTGTTTGGGAGCATGTGGGGTATTTTGCTATAAAATGGGGGAGATGTAATTAGTTTTTTTGTTTTTATTGCAAATTTTAGTTTTTTAGGAGCGGGTTTCGCCCGATGGGCGGCCGTACTTTCTTTTGCTTGTGCAAAAGAAAGTAGGCAAAGAAAAGCACACCCCGATTTCACCACTTTTCTTCGCTTATTTGGCATTTTCTTCACGCTAAATTTTGAACTCGCTTCGCTCAGACATGCAAAATTTAGCTAAAAATACCAAAACGCTCAGGCGGTTCAGACGGGGCCCCAAGTTTTGATCGAGCGTAAATAAAAGTGCGGTTGAAAAATAGATATTTTTTAAGCTACGGAGTAGCGTCACTATGCTTAACCTAGTACGTAAGTGCTAGGTATTTTTAATAAAATAAAAAGTAGAATGGCGCACCCGAAAGGATTCGAACCTTTGACCGCTCGGTTCGTAGCCGAGTACTCTATCCAGCTGAGCTACGGGTGCGTAGGGAGTTTTATTTAATCTATACCAATCCACCTAGAGTAAAAATGAAATGGCGCACCCGAAAGGATTCGAACCTTTGACCGCTCGGTTCGTAGCCGAGTACTCTATCCAGCTGAGCTACGGGTGCAGATTATAATAAAACAATTTGTCAAAACCATAAAATGGCGGTGAAAGAGGGATTCGAACCCTCGATGGAGCTTTTAACCCCATACTCCCTTAGCAGGGGAGCGCCTTCAGCCTGCTCGGCCATCTCACCGCAACTGGTTTGTGGACGATATGATACGGTTTTATATAAACAAGTCAAACGCTTTTTGTTAAAAACCGTTTATTTGTCTAAATCATCTACAATTTATTTAGGGTTTACGCTGTGCAGTGGCTAAGATTTCTCGTAAATTAGCAAGATGTGCCGTCGTTTTCTGTGCTTGTTGTTGCTCCGTTAAAGGTGGCTTATCTCGTTCCCATTGTACATCGTCTTGCGGTAACTCCAATAAAAAACGGCTGGGTTCTGGCGTAATTAACTCACCATATTGACGACGTTCTTTACACAAGGTAAAGCGTAATGTCTGTTGCGCTCTGGTGATGCCTACATAAGCCAAACGGCGTTCTTCATCTACATTATCTTCATCTATACTAGTTTGATGCGGTAACAATCCTTCTTCCATGCCGATTAAAAAAACATGGGGAAATTCCAACCCTTTGGATGCATGTAGGGTCATTAATTGTACTTGATCACTGCTATCATCATCTTCACTACGTTCTAGCATATCTCGCAAGGTTAAGCTGGTGATGACCTGATTTAAGGTCATCGGCTCATTTACGTCATCTCCTTGTAACATGTTTGCTACCCAGTCAAATAGCGTGGCGACATTTTTACTTTGCATCTCTGCCACTTTTGGGCTATTTGCAGTTTCATATAAATATTCTTCATATTGAATTTGTGCTAGCATCCGTTTTACGACTCGTTCAGGATCAGAACGTAATAGCGCATCATTGAGTTCCATCATCCACTGCCCGAAGTGTTGTAACGCATGATAAGCCTTTGCTGTAATTCGATGAATTAACTCAAATTCAAAGATTGCGGCGAATAAGCTAATATGCTTTTCGTGAGCTAATAATCCCAATTTTTCGAGGGTAGCGGTACCGATTTCACGTTTGGGGGTGTTCACAATACGTAAAAATGCGGCATCATCATCTTGATTAACCAACACGCGTAAATATGCCATCATATCTTTAATTTCCGCACGGCTAAAAAAGGATGTCCCACCGGAGATTTTATAGGGAATTCGGTTTTGCATTAATACTTTTTCGAGCAAACGAGATTGGTGATTGCCTCGATATAACACAGCATAATCTTTATATTTGGTTTTATGGGTAAATCGGTGAGCGATCAATTCAGCTACGACACGTTCTGCTTCATGTTCTTCATTTTTGGCTTCAATAACTTGTAATGTTTCCCCTTGACCTAAATTAGAAAACAATTTTTTGTCAAATACATGATCATTGTTATCAATTAAAATATTGGCACAATGTAGAATTCGTTGGGTAGAACGATAATTCTGTTCTAATTTAATCACATTAAGTGTCGGAAAATCATGACGTAACCGCATCATATTTTGTGGTTTTGCACCACGCCATGAATAAATAGACTGATCATCATCCCCTACCACGGTAAAATTGGCTCGACTACCCACCAAGAGCTTTATGAATTCATATTGGCTAGTGTTGGTGTCTTGATATTCGTCCACCAGTAAATAACGAATTTTTTGTTGCCATTTTGACCGCACTTCTTCGTTCTGTCGGAATAGCAACGTTGGCAACATAATCAAATCATCAAAATCCAACGCATTGTAGGCTCGAATTTGTTTAGCATAACGTTCATAACATTGCGCAAAGGTTTGATATTTTTGATCACGAGCGAGCGCTAACGCCGTATCAGGCATAATCAAATCGTTTTTCCAGTTGGAAATAGCGGAGATTAACTCTCGTAATAAATCCTTATCTTGTTGTAATTCGTCGGCAGTTAAGTCTTTTAATAATGCGAGTTGGTCGTGCTCATCAAACAACGTCATATTGGCTTTAAAGCCAAGTTGTTTATATTCTCGTTTAATAATATCAAAGCCTAGAGTATGAAAGGTTGAAACGGTTAATCCCTTGGTTTTATCTTTACCAATAGAATGAGCAACGCGTTCTTTCATTTCTCGTGCCGCTTTATTGGTGAAAGTGACGGCAGCAATATGCTTTGGTAAATAACCGCATTGACCGATTAAATAGGCGATCTTATTAATAATGACGCGCGTTTTACCTGAACCAGCCCCCGCCAACACAAGGCAAGGACCGGTGCTAAATTCGACAGCTTGTTGTTGTTGTGTGTTAAGTTTCATTATTCTTCTTGTGACCAAACATAGGGCAATAACGCCGTATCTAACAGAAAAGACAGGGGTAAATCCAAAATTGGCAAGCCCCATTTTTGCGCTTGTTGCCAGTCAAACTTGGTACCATCGTAGGCTTGGTATTTTTCTGTCGGATCAATTAATTGTACGATTGTCCCGCAGCCAGTTAGACCATTGAGCAACAATAGTGCGGTTAAAATGAATAAGGTTTTTTTCACGTGATGGGATTTTCCTTGAGTCTATATCAGTGAAATATTATACCCTTTTTACACCATTTTTGCTTTATAAATAGACTTTCTATAGCGTACAGATTAAAATTGTTGATAATTTGTAAAATTTTTTATTTTTAGGAATGTGAAGCTATGAAAAACATTGTGATTGTCGGTGGTGGTGCGGGCGGTTTAGAACTCGCTACTTTCTTAGGACATAAACTGGGTAAAAAGCAAAAAGCGAATGTTGTTTTAATCGATCGTAATCAAACTCATCTTTGGAAACCGTTATTACATGAAGTCGCCACGGGGGTATTAGATTCGGAAACGGATGCCGTCAGTTTTCGAGCGCATGCTTATAACCACGGTTTTAATTTTGAACAAGGATCCATTGTTCGTATTGATCGCGCCAACAAATATGTTGAACTTGAACCGGTATATGGTTCGGAAGGGGATGTTATTGTAGTCGCTCGCCGTATTCCTTATGATTACTTGGTGCTTTCTATTGGCAGTAAATCAAATGATTTTAATACCAAAGGTGTGGCAGAAAACTGTATTTTCCTAGATTCGCCCGAGCAAGCCTTACGTTTTCAGCATAAAATGTTAGAGCTATTTTTAAAATTCTCTGAAAATAATGCATTAGCTGAGATTGGTGAAGATGAAAGTAAACAAACCTTAGTGCAAGAAGATAAAGTCAATATTGCTATTGTCGGTGGTGGCGCAACGGGTGTTGAACTTTCCGCAGAATTATTTAATGCAGCCAAGCATTTGTCTTCTTATGGTTACGGTAAAATTCGAAGTGATTGTTTGCAAGTTACTCTCATTGAAGCCGGTGATCGTTTGTTGCCAGCATTACCAGAGCGTATTTCTAATGCAGTGCGAATGGAATTAGAAGAATTAGGTGTGCGAGTCAAAACTAGCACTATGATTACAGAAGCGAGTACAAATAGTTTGTTAACTAAAGACGGTGGAGAAATTAAAGCCGACTTAATGGTATGGGCGGCGGGTGTGCGTATTTCCACGGTTACCCAACAATTTGATGGTTTAGCAGTTAATCGAATCAATCAGTTGTGTGTTAAAGATACTTTACAAACAACCCTAGACGATAGTGTATTTGCGATTGGCGATTGTGCCTTTTTATTACAAAAAGATGGCACGCCAGTCCCACCACGCGGGCAAGCTGCCACGCAAATGGCAACAGTCTGCGGGCAAAATATTGTGGCGTTATTTGAAGGTAAAGTGGAACTTAAACCTTTTGTTTTTCGTGATAAAGGCTCCTTAGTTTCGCTATCAAAATTCACCACACTTGGTAATATAACTACTGGCAAAAAAAGCTCATTAACCATTGAAGGAAACTTGGCACGTTTAGCTTATATTTCGTTATATCGAGTACATCAGCAACGCTTACATGGCTGTTTTAAAGTAGGATTAATTATTCTGATTGGACGCCTGAATCGGTTTATTCGTCCATCGTTGAAGTTGTACTAAGTCATTTAAGAGCTAAATAACATGTTGTTATTTAGCTTTTTTTCTCAATTCCTTTTTTTATCCAATATTTATAAGGGTTATTACTGGTTTGTGAATGTAATAATTGATGATCCATAAATTGACAAAAACTTGGAATATCTCGTGTTGTTGCAGGATCATCGGCAATGACCAGTAATACATCGCCATTTGACATATATCGGATTTGTTTACGCACTAACATGACGGGTTCGGGACAGCGTAATCCTTGAGCGTCTAGGGTATAGTTTATAGCAATATCATTCATTATCATAATTTTCAATTTATTCTATTATTAACGTATAATAGCGTGAAGCAAGTATTTGGTCAAAAGTTAGGGTGTATATGATAAAATCAGATCGTCATTATGTAATCAATCTTTTGGCATAACAAGAGCAGGTATATCGTGCATATTTTATCAATTATTAGAATTGTCGGCATTTTGATAATGTGTTTTTCATTATCTATGTTTGTACCGGCTTTTGTGGCGTTAATTTATGGTGATGGAGGTGGTAAAGCCTTTATTGAAACCTTTGTGTTTAGCTTATTGTTAGGGGCATTGTTATGGCGTTCATGCTATTATCATAAAGAAGAATTACGTTCGCGTGAGGGTTTCTTGATAGTTGTCATGTTTTGGTTTCTATTATGTGGACTGTCAGTGATTCCATTTTTATTTTTTGATGAACTGAATATTGATTTTGCACAGGCAATTTTTGAAGCAATTTCTGCCGTAACAACCACTGGTGCAACTGCAATTTCAGGATTGGATAATTTACCCAAATCCATTTTATTTTATCGACAATTTTTGCAGTGGATTGGCGGGATCGGATTAATCGTTTTAGTGGTTGCTGTTACCCCTTTATTAGGTATTGGAGGCGGGCAGTTGTATCGTGCTGAGTCGGCTAGCCCGTTGAAAGATCAGAAAACCTTACCACGTATTGGTGAAATGGCAAAATTACTTTGGATGATTTATGGCGGCTTAACCATATTATGTACATTAACTTACTGGTTAGCTGGCATGACCTTTTTTGATGCCATTTGTCACAGTTTCTCAACTGTATCAAATGGCGGATTATCAACCCATGATGCAAACTTAGGTTATTTTCAGAATTCTACTATTTATTTATTATCTAGTTTTTTTATGCTATTTACCGGTTGTAACTTCGGTTTGCATGTTCGAGCATTAATGAATCGAAAATATCAATCGGTTTGGAAAACCTACGCTAGAGATCCCGAATTCCGTTTTTTTTGTGTAGTGCAAATTGTGTTGATCGCCATTATGTCTATTGGGTTATATATTTCATTCCAGAATATGTCACTTTTCGATGCATTTTCACAGGGTTCCGCACAGATGTCATCCATGTCTATGACGGCTGGATTTACTTTATTTAATTTTAATGAACTACCGACATTTTTAGCTATGCTATTAGTCTTCGCGGCTATTTTAGGCGGTTGTGCTGGCTCTACTTCAGGCGGATTGAAGATGATTCGTGTTTTAGTGATTTGGTTACAACTTAAGCGAGAAATTAAATTTTTAGTACATCCGAATTTAGTAGTACCGATAAAATTAGGTGGTACGTTATTATCCTCTCGGGTCATTGAAGGTATACGGGCGTTTTTAATTGCTTTCTTTTTAACCTATTGGCTGTGCGTATTTGGGGTAATTTTATGTGGCATGGCTCCTCTTGATGCATTAGTCGCTATATTTTCGACCTTAACCAATGTCGGACCGGGACTTGGATCGGCTAATGTTGGATTTGCAGAAGCGTCTAACGGTGCAAAATATGTTTTATCTTTTGCAATGATTGCTGGGCGACTTGAGATTTTTTCTTTGTTAATTTTGTTTAGTCCTTCTTTTTGGAAAACTTAATGAAAACACTTATTGTATATTCAAGCCATGATGGTCAAACCAAGAAAATTGCCGAATTTATCGCATCTAAATTATCTGGCAATGTAGAAGTGCGATCTATTTCTGAAACTTTTTCTTGCGATAATGTGGATAAGATTATTATTGGTGCATCAATACGTTATGGATATTTTAATAAACAATTATATAAATTTATCAAAAAAAATACCGCACTTTTAAATGATAAGCCGAGTGCTTTCTTTGGGGTAAATTTGACCGCAAGAAAAGAAGATAAAAACACGCCAGAAACGAATGTTTATGTTCGTAAATTTTTACAGCGTATTTATTGGCAACCCAGATGTTCAGCAGTATTTGCTGGTGCATTGTTATATCCAAGATATACTTGGTTTGATCGTACTATGATTAAATTTATTATGCAGATCACTGGCGGTGAAACGGATACCAGCAAAGAAATTGAATATACAAACTGGGATAAAGTAGCTGAATTTGCTTTGGAGTTTGATATGTTGGATTAATATTCAAATATTGCATTTTTTTACAGCATTTCTTTTATTATTGTTTAATAAAAGTGCAGTTAAATTTTTTTTATCAGAAAGATCTTGCGAACAAGAGAAATATCCCTATAATGCACCACCGCACCGCAAGGTTGTCAAGTGAATGTAACGAAATGAATAGATTAAGTTAAAATTCTGAAAAAAATTTAGAAGATCACTTGACAAAAATGGGAGAAATTAATACCATTACAAATCTTGCACAAATGCAATCGTTCTTTAAAAATTTATCAGACAATCTGTGTGGGCACTTGTTGATTGATTTCGGTTTAAAAATTTTAAAAACTTGAAGTCTTGATAGGTGCTTAACTTAGAAATTCATTGGGGGCGTATGCAATACGCCCCTACAAAATGAACTTTAATGTAGGGGCGTATTGCATACGCCCTTACAAAAGTCAGTATTTATTGAGCGATTGAACTTGATTAAGTTTAAAAAACTTGAATTGAAGAGTTTG
>Ga0192247_1122_pt1 | contig 9744 bp, 10 predicted proteins | sample Koala_Koa26_D3_FD_131276 | JGI IMG/M metagenome (GOLD analysis project Ga0192247, IMG submission 131276) | Enriched cells from koala feces incubated with labeled cellulose particles, San Francisco Zoo, California, United States - Koala_Koa2-6_D3 ...
CAGGGCTACGCTCCATTTTTCAAACTCCTGGTTCCAGCGCATCAGCAGCGGCTGTTCGTCCCCGCTCCGCTGGTACCGATACACCAGCGTCCGTTTTTCGTCGTCTTCGAATACGATTTTTTGTTTCATTTTTTTAATCATTTATAGCCGTCCGTCAACCGGTTGTTTTAGTTTTGCGCCCGCCCGCGACGGATATAGGGCGGCGTGTTGTTTCTCGATCTGTTCCTTAAGAGGGGCGAACAGTGCGCGTTCGCCCTCCTCTACCTCAACTGTGATGCCATAGCGCACTGATTCGTAATTGCCGAGGTTATGCACAATTTGCAAGCTAATTTCCTTTACTTTCATTTTCAAATTTTTGAATTTTCAAAATAAGATCTTCCAAAGACTTCTCTTTCATTACGAAACTGTATCCCTTATAATATACGGTTGAGCCCGATACCTTCGTATCGTAGTAGATTATGTTTTTTGCGGCATAACAACCCGATTCCTGCGCAATTTTGGATTGAAGTGTGCACGTTTCATCCTGTTCCAGTTTCCGGGCGATTTTTATCTCTTCAATAAATTCGATTATTTCCTCGGCGGTTCCGAAAAAGCTGTAAGTTTCAAAATGTTTTCCGTTCTTTTTTTTCCCAAACTCTTCATTCCCCACCGATAAAAGGTAATAATTTGTTTTACCCGGGTCTTCACTATAATTAACCGCCAATGTCCACGGGTTAAGTACACTTGTTAACATCTTATTTTTAGTAATTGTCTGCGCATTAACGTTCACGAATGTAAATGCGATTACTACTGCGATTAAAATTTTACTGATTGTTTTCATTTTTCTACTTTTTTATTGGTGAATGGTTAATTTTTATCGTTTTCGATTTCTCTGAGTTCAATCATTTCCGCCACTTCCCGAATCCGGCGGCGCATTTCCTTAATCCTGCATAGCCCTCGCATTAACTGTTCCTGTGCCTCCCGGTCTTTTTCCACCGTCCGGAAAGCAATGTAAATATCCTCCGGGAGCTTGCCACTGCCATGAATGAGCCACACCTTTTCGGCGCCTAGGAAATAATACCACTGCAGTTGCCAGTGATAACGCTTCATAACTTCCGTTGTCCGGTAGCGGGAAAATTTTAGCTCTAGCACCGACCCCCCTGCGGGATCATAGCCGTCGGCGTGGGCGATAAGGGCTGGGAGGTTTTCCATTGGACGTTGGAGGATGTGTTGCCGTTCGATGTGAAGCATCCAATCCCCGGCAACTTCCTCGAAAAAATAATCTTCGAACCGTTGTCCCACCTCCATTGCCTCTGTCTTTGGGGGTTCATTAAGGTATCGCCGGGGTAAATCCCCGTAAGCAACAGCGAGGCGTATAAAGTGGTTTAAACGGACATGTATACCGCCTCCTATTCGTCCCACCAGTGCGGCATCGGTGCCACCAAGATAGCCGCTTCGATTCTGTACATTATTAAAGTCCATCGCCCCAGGGATTATCAATTCCAAATTTTTCATAAAAATACTTGGCTATTTGAATAGCCTCAAAAACGGAAATTTTTATGCGCTTATCACCTGAAATACGTGCCCGGACACTCTCGTACGTTCCAACGCCAAATATTTTTTTTAAGTCTTGGAAACACACCCGTTTGTCGGGTTTGTTCAATAGGTCCCAACCGTGGCGAAAAGGCATTTTGGTACCGGGGTTCTGTGTGGCATACCCGATGATGTTTTGCTCATACTGTGTCATAATTCACTCTTTTTTGGCAGTGTTTGCAGCGCTGCAATTAATGAATCCTGTACCTCTTTTATTTTCCACTGGAGCGCCAGCATTTCCGTTTGTCCAGAAAATACCAGCTCGCGGAGTTCTTCCACACTCATACTGTTAATTTCCTCAATTGTGTACAATTTTTTTGTTTTCATTGTTTTTTTGTTGTTTTTTTGTTTTTATACTTTATCCATTTCCTCAACAAAAGGAGTGTTTTTTTTATTTCACGTTGAACTTTTTAGCACCAGCGGGAAAGCCCCTGACTTCTGCACAGCTCCTGTCGTTCCCGCTCTATCTCTTCCGCCCAAAGGATGCCATAATATTCTGTATCTTCTAAGGCTTCTTTTTTTTCAATCTCCTCCCATTCTTCCAGGCAACGTTCGGCTTCGATTTTTTTCAGCTTTTCCATTTTTTCCCGCGCTGCATTATAGAATTTTTCAACACTATGTTGGTAGATAAATCCTTTGTTTTTCATCTTTTTTATTGTTTTAAGTCCCCGGGGAGGTTACCCCCCCCCCGGGGGGGGGGTTAATTAAAATTCTCCGTAATGTGGGTCAAAATGTTCTTTGATGTACTGTTCTACGTTGCGATACGTTTCTTGGTATTCTTTTTCGATGCTGTCCGGTGTGGTAAAGTAGATGGTTAACTTTGTTTTTTTATTACACTACAAATATACAATCAATTTTGATATTTTCCAAATATTTTCGGGAAAAAGTGAAAAAAAAGTAAAAAAATTGATTTATTCCTCCCTTTTTTCTTCTTCTTTTTCTTTTTCAAATTTCCAGCAGTAAGAATCAGGCGCATAGGCGATGGCACGAAGACATCCGTGTGGCTGGTTCTCATTGCTGGTTGTCTTGTTGGGTGTCCATGTCTTCCCTCCGTCGGTGGAATAGGCTATCCATAGATGATCTTCGTCCTTGTCCTCGCCCTCGCCGTCGTACCACCTGTACCCCGTCACAACGAAACGCCCACCACCATAGGCGAGAGCATAAAGCTCCCCGTGTAACTGGTTCTCATTGCTGGTTGTCTTGTTAGGCGTCCATGTCTTCCCTCCGTCAGTGGAATAGGCTATCCATGGATGATAATTGTCCGACCTATCACCGCTGATGTCATATCTGAACCCCGCTACAACGAAGCGCCCGCCACCATAGGCGAGGGCGCGAAGAAGCCCGTGTGGCTGGTTCTCATTACTGGTTGTCTCGCTAGGCGTCCATGTCTTCCCTCCGTCGGTGGAATAGGCTATCCATGGATGGTAATTGTCCGAGCTGTCGCTGCCGTTGCTATACATGCCATATCTGAACCCCGCTACAACGAAGCGCCCGCCACCATAAGCAAGGGCGTGAAGAAGCCCGTGTGGCTGGTTCTCATTGCTGGTTGTCTCGCTGGGCGTCCATGTCTTCCCTCCGTCGGTGGAATAGGCTATCCATGAATGGTATCGTTCCAAGCTGTCGGTGACGTCATATCTGTTGTACCCCGCCACAACGAAGCGCCCGCTATTCTGTTCTTGTTTTTCGATTTCTTTTACGATGTCCAGTTTTGATTTTTGTGTTTTCATGTCTTTAAATTTTTAATGGTTAACTTTGTTTTTTTATTACACTACAAATATACAATCAATTTTGAAACTTTACAAATATTTTTGAAAAAAAAGTAAAAAAATAAAGGTGTTAACATGAAAATATTTCAGGTAAAACAATAAAAAACCATCCCTCTTTTGAGAGGGATGGTTGATACAAAAAAATAGAAATTGATTTATTCCTCCTTTTCTTCTTCTTCTTTTCCAAACTTCCAACAATAGGAATCGGGTGCATAGGTAAGGGCACGAAACTGCCCACGCTCGTCACTTATTCCCTCACTGCTTGTTGTAGTGTTTTTCTCCCATGTCTCTCCCCCGTCAGTGGAGTAGGCAATCCAGGGGTGGTAGTAGTTGGAAATCTCGTGCCTGTGCCCCCCTACCACGAATCGCCCGCCACCATAGGCGAGGGCATAAAGCCGTCCATGTGTCTGGTTCTTATCGCTAGTCGTATCGTTGGGCGTCCATGTCTTTCCCCCATCGGTGGAGTAGGCAAGCCAGGGGTGGTTGTTGTCCTCGCCATCATATCTGTACCCCGCTACAACGAACCGTCCCCCGCCATAGGCGAGGGCATTAAGCCGTCCATGTGTCTGGTCCTCATCGCTAGTCGTATCGTTGGGCGTCCATGTCTTTCCCCCATCGGTGGAGTAGGCAATCCAGGGGTGGTAGTTGTCCTCATCCTCTTCCTCGCCGTCGTACCTGTACCCCGCTACAACGAAGCGCCCGCCACCATAGGCGAGGGCGTGAAGCTGTCCGTGTGGCTGGCTATCCTCGCTGGTTGTCGTACTTGGCGTCCACGTCTCTCCCCCGTCGGTCGAGTAGGCAATCCAGGGGTGATAGTCGTCGCTGGTATCTTCGCCGCCGTACCTGTACCCCGCTACAACGAAGCGCCCGCCACCATAGGCGAGGGCGTGAAGCTGTCCGTGTGTCTGCCCCTCCTCGCTGGTTGTCTCACTGGGTATCCACGTCTTTCCCCCATCGGTAGAGTAGGCAAGCCAGGGGTGGTAGCCGTCGATGGAGTCGTGCCTCCATCCTGCCACAACGAACCGTCCCCCGCCATAGGCGAGGGCATAAAGCTGTCCATGTGTCTGTTCATCATCACTAGTCGTATCGCTGGGCGTCCATGTCTTTCCCCCATCGGTGGAGTAGGCAATCCAGGGGTGATTGTTGTTGCTAGTGTCGGTGCCGGTGATGCCATATCTGAACCCCGCCACCACGAAGCGTCCACCACCATACGCGAGAGCGTGAAGCTGTCCAGTCAAATAATCCGTGCCGCTTGTTGTAGCATTTTTATCCCACGTTTCTCCCCCATTGGTGGAGTAGATAATCCAGGGGTAATATTGTTCTCGTCCCGCTGGGAGGTTTTCTTCGTAACGACTATATCCCGCCATTACAAACCGCCCGCTGTAGTCGTCAATCTCCTCCCAAGGGCATGCCTCTTCTTCTTCCGCGCGCGCCGAACCTATCAGCCGCACTTTGTTTACTCCGTCGGTTGCCTCTGAAAGGATAACCGAAGACCTGTTTTGTTTTTTTGTTTCTCTGGTTTTCATTTTTTCGTGTGTCTGTCATTATGATGAGCACTATTCGTTACATATTGCCCAGGATGGCATATCGTCCCGTTCTGGCTCTGTGCACTCCATCCAGGCATAAGCACAGGGTGTTTCGGATTCGTTTTCCTGCTCTGTACTGATAATAACAGCTACTCGCGTTGTTTTGTTTCCGCTTTGGAAATAAACGTAATGCGTTCCCAGTGCTGCCGTAATATCGGAGGTGTCCTCCGTGCTGCTTCCTGGACCTATGTAGGTGATTTTATAACGGGTTCCGTCCATTTCTTCCTCGTCCGAACAGCAGCAGTCTTCGGCGTCCTCGCTGTCTTCGGCGCCCGCGCAGCGTTCGACCTGTAAGAAATCATCCGAAGTCGAATAAGTAACACCACGGTTGCACTGAACCGTTACACAGGCTTCGTATATTTGTTCGGGGTCTTTTTCTTCCTCATCACATGTTTGCCAGTATGTGTGGCAATCCCAATCAGAAAGACGCCAGTAGATGTACGCGGGGGAAACCGTGAGTGATACACCCCCCACGCCCGTGCCGTCGTAATTTTGGGCGTTGAGGCGAACCAATGTAAGGTCCGCCAGTCCATCCTGCCAGGCGGCCTCATAAACACACCACACGCGGGCAGAGGTACTGACAAGGGACAGATTATTCAGCTGCATGAACTGATAGAATGGCATCGGGATAGTGACCTCGTACGTTGTTTTTTCCTGCAGTACCCGGTTCAAATCCTCGTTTTGTCCCATATCGAAGGCGCGGAGTGTACCGAGTGGTGAGCTGCAGCCATTCCATATGGCGAGGGTAGGTTCACCCTCCCAATTAATATTGGTATAACTAATTGTACCCTCCTCTTCATCTACTTCGCGCGTATATTCGATGTTTTTCAGATAAAGGAAACCTCCCAGGGTGGAACCACTTGCTAGTGGTGAAATATACCAGTCGTTTTCGGCTGTTAGCGTGGAGTTTGGAACGCTGTAATTGGTTTCATATCCGTCACCGCGCTCCTCGGTCAGTTCCCCCTCTGTAAATCGGATAAAGTTGTTATAGGCCAGCTCCCCGACCCCGCGCGTAAGGGTGTCGCTTCCCAGTTCCTCCCGTCCGTAATAAACGGGATTTATTGCCGCTTCCCCATCGTTGTAATTATCATTGTCCGCCCAGTTATAATTAAAGTAGTGAAGACACGGCACGCCGCGCTCATTATTCTTTAGCCCGAGCGTCCGCCCCGTAATAGCGCCGTACGTTAAGAACAGGTCGAGCGGTTCTATGTCAGGCAGGTTATCCATTAAATAAAATGTGTCCCCCTGCTGCAGCTCGTTGCCCTCACTGTCTACCGCCGTAGGCAGGACGATGACGAGCCATTTACCAATTGTGTCATAATATTCATCCGCCTGGGCTGTCCATCCCAGATCCAGCTGGGCGGAAATGCTCTCCAATAAGTACATAAAAGACACACAGGGCATGAATGGCATATCGCCGGGGAGGGATGAAAGCGTAAGCGAGGCGGAGTTCCAAGTGTCAGGGGTTTCGGTGTTGGCTGAATTCAAATATTTAATACCGTTCGCGCCAACTAATACAGCCACCTGTTCTTCATTGTTGTTTCCATTATTGCTAACAGCCATTCCCCACCAGGTGTTGTTACCGATACTGACTTCCGTCCACTTTTTTACATCGGAAACGCCAGAATCCTTCACGTAGTAGCTATGTCCACCCTCCCCGGCCGCTATATAGTATCCGTTCCAGTAGCCGCCGCAAAGCATGGCATACTCCATCGTTTTATCGTCTTTTTTACTAACAGCAACAGCTGACACAAAAGAAGAGTTTGAACTATTATCGGTGGTGTAATACAACCGTGTTCCGTTCCCATTCTTACCAGCCATCCCGGCGAACCATCGCCCTCCCTCGCGGGAAACAAACCAGCCGTTTTTCTCATTCTGTAGTGCACTCCATTTAGAAGTGTTGGTGTTATTGATATCATAATACCATCTAGTCCCAAAGTGTCCGACGCCATGTACGTAGTTATTGCCTCCCGCCATGGAATAAGTGTGATTTCCGCTGCTGGCATTGCCTGGAAGCTTTGTGCCGGGAAGAATAGTGCTACCGCCGCTATTACACGATTTGCGATATACTTCCTTTTCGGAAGTATAATACAAATAATTTCCGCACACACATAGAGGGGCATAGGCATGGTTTGATTTATATCCCTTGCGAGCGATATCTGTAAAAGGCATCTGCAGCGCGTTCACAAAAAGCGTCAGACTTTCAATAACCCCTATTCCGGTAAAGGAAAAAATCGCATTCGAGCGCCGAACATAATACGTCGTTTGTTCATTATTGTTATCATATGCTGCACAGGCATAAAAACCGCTGCTCGTGGAATTGCTAGCACTTTCTTCTTGTCCGGTTGTATAAATTTCCGTCCAATTTTTCCCGTCCGAACTGGAAACAATCGAGGAAGAACCCACAGCCACAAAGCCGCTTTTCCCCCAGCAGACATCGAAGAACGTTCCACCGCCTACACCTTCTGTATAGTAACTTTGGATGCAAAGGTCGGGGGCTTTATTTGCGCACGTCGTACCGCTTCGGCAGGCAGCCGAGTCACTCCAATCCATGACAACCGATAACGTATAGGGGTCCGCTACCGTGTAAACGGTTCCGGTTCCCTCCTCTTCGTCCTCCTCTTCCGTGTTTTCTACACTGCTTCCCAGGGCTGTTTTTAAGTCCGTTGCCTCAGCCAGTGTTCGGAGGGCGGACACGCCGCCGGAGAGCGTTAGGCAGGCATTATAAGCACCATCGGCATAATCGACAATGGAAATGTTGCCGTTTAACTGCCCGGTATCGTACAGGAGCGTGCAGCCCATCTCGTTCGTAACCTCATCACCCGAGGCGGCGGGGTATTCACTGAATCCAAGTACCGCATTATTGTGGGGCGTGGCAGGGATAGAGAGGTTAAACGAACGCGTCATTTCCAAGTCTTCATAACGAAAAAGAAGCGAAGTGTATTGGAAGCCGGTATCCTCGTCACTCAGTTCAATGTATTGCTGTGCCCCGGTGTTCCCTCCATCCTCTTCCGCCTGTACTCGGCTGCTAGCTGTATCGATTAATAATCTGAACATCGTTTTTTTTGTTTATGTTCCACGTGGAACATTAAAATTTATCTATGTTCCACGTGGAACATTAAAAAGCAACATGTAAGAGGTAAAACGTAATGGAAACATCTGCCGTGGTGCCGGCAAGTGATATGCTTGGGGAACTCCCTACGCGGGCAGGGAGGTCGTCCTGTATCCAATCCACCCTGAGGTCACCCGCCACACCAATATCTGCCAAGTAGCGGCGTTGTTCCATCGTAAGCCCTCGGCTAATACCGCCCACGGTCATCCGATAGCCGTTGCGGTGCGGATATCCGATTGTTTCCATGTCGTAAAAGTCAACATTGTCCTCTGCCGTAAGCTGCTCCGTTGAGGCTTCAAATACCCACGCTTTTTCAAAACCAAACATCCCAGTCCAGCGGGCTTTGATTTTTTCACAGGGCTCCTGTAAGGCGCGCACTTTTATTAACCGGCTTATACCGCCGGGTGCGGTAAACCGGTAGGAACCGACACCGAGGGAGGTACAAGCATACCACAGGAGCGCATCGTCGTCTCCATCCGCATCCCTCCTTTTCCGGGCGCGAAGCGTGTTCGTTTCCTCCTCCTGTATGTTTCCCGGCGGGTGACAAGTGTTATTACTCGTGCCGTACAGGGTGAGCCCTTTACCGACAAAATAAACAGGCTGCTCATCGTCCGCATCCATGACGCGGTATTCGGTAAGGGGATAAATGGTCTCGGAAGGGCGGATGCCACCATGCAGGTAAATGGTTTTTACTTCCGCTACCGCTTCCGCTTCCTCTTCCTCTTCCTCCACGATTTGCATAGTAATATAATCCATGCCGTAGTTGTAAGCTGAGCGAGCAAAGTCCCGAAAAGAAAACGTAATCTGGTCATCAATCCACCCGTCAAGGGTTAACTCGGTATCAAACTGACTATATGGATCATCCTCTTCCTCCTTATTACTCATCGAAAGAAGAATGGTTACACTTTCCGACCCCTCGCCCGTGTCCTCCTCTTCCTCGTTGCTTTGTCCGTTTAATGTAATGACTGCCATGCAAGCGTCATCCACCCAAACATCCGGATCAACTGTTAGTGTATAGGTTGCCATGGTCTTCTTCTTTTATTTACGAATGTTCGCGTATTCTCTATATAGTGCCGTTCGTTTTTGGAACGTGGTAAATTCTTTATAGTCCATTACCGGGGCTGGCTGTGCCGCTACGGCTTCCGTCAGCGAGGCGGTCAAGGTTTCGTAGTCAAAACCACCACCACCACCGCCCGTGGGACTGTTAGCTAGTTCAAAAAGCCGGGCTTGCTGCGAGCCGTTTAATATCATCTCACCGCTGTTGACACGAGCCGTTAGGCGGTCGCCTGTATACAGCCTCCCGCCCACAATACCCCCACCGGCAAAACCACTTTGGGAAAATGTTTTAAAAACCGTAACAAATTGGGAGGTAATCTGTGCAATTGTAGTAACCAAAGCGGCTATATTTTCGGGGAAGGGCAGTGTTTGACTGGCTGCCGTGCCGCGTGCTAGCGCCAGGGCCTCGTTGGTCAGGATCTCCGCCATCTGTACGCTTGCCTGCAGGGCGGCAGCTTTCTCACTCTCGCCTGCCAGATCGCCCATACTTCCAATCATTTGCGAAGTGCTGTTTGAAGCCGATGAGGCAAAATTTTGCCAGTCTTTTACTCTTTTCTCTGTGTCTTTATGGGTGGAATCTGTAAGCCCTTGTTCCGCCTGGGCTACCTGCTCCATTTGTGCCGATACCGCTGCGGCATATGAGCCCTCTTCG
>Ga0192247_1135_pt1 | contig 7901 bp, 7 predicted proteins | sample Koala_Koa26_D3_FD_131276 | JGI IMG/M metagenome (GOLD analysis project Ga0192247, IMG submission 131276) | Enriched cells from koala feces incubated with labeled cellulose particles, San Francisco Zoo, California, United States - Koala_Koa2-6_D3 ...
ACGGAAAAAAAGAGCCAGGATTTTGTTATCACTCCTCCCCTCTTTATGTTGCCAACGCGTAAAGAAGCTTCATTACGTATCATGTTTCTTGGTAAGACTAATTTGCCGACCGATCGTGAAACTTTGTATTGGATGAATGTTAAAGCAATTCCGCCAACAGATGAGAAAAATACACAGAAGAATACCTTACAGTTGGCATTACAAAACAAAATCAAGCTATTTTATCGCCCGGAAAATCTACCTGTGCAACCAGGAAAAGCACGAAATATGTTGCGGTTTAAGTATGAGGGCAAACAACTAAAAGTTATCAATCCTTCGCCTTATTACCTGACACTGACAGGAATTAAAGTACAAGGGAGTAAATTGCCCAATATGTTTGTACCACCGAAAAGTGATATTACGGTCTCGTCGCCAGTGACGTTGGCTGGTGAAATTACTTATCAAACAATTAATGACTTTGGCGCTACGACGGAGCGGCAGAAAGGAATAATGCAGTAACAACGGAATAGTTCAGATGCAACACAGGTCAGGGATATGAACCTAAAGCTCAAAAGATGCGAATATTGGATGGCGGCACAAAAGCAGATGAAACGGGTTGTGCCGCTTCTTCTGGTTATTATGCCTGCATGTTCAATCGCGGGAATGCGCTTTAACCCTGCTTTTCTGTCGGATGATACTGAAGCTGTTGCTGACTTATCCCGCTTCGAGAAAGGGATGACTTATCTTCCTGGTAGCTATGAAGTCGAAGTTTGGGTCAATGATTCCCCTTTACTCTCTCGTACTGTAACGTTTAAAGCAGACGATGAGAATCAACTGATTCCCTGCCTTTCACTTGCTGACTTATTAAGCCTTGGAATTAACAAAAATGCGCTGCCAGAGCAGGCTTTGGCTTCATCTGAAAATAGTTGCCTTGATTTGCGTATCTGGTTTCCCGATGTGCATTACATGCCGGAGCTGGATGCACAGAGACTTAAACTGACCTTTCCGCAGGCGATAATAAAACGTGACGCCCGCGGATATATTCCACCAGAACAGTGGGATAACGGTATTACAGCTTTTTTGCTGAATTATGACTTTTCTGGTAATAACGATCGTGGTGATTACTCTTCAAATAACTATTATTTAAATCTTCGCGCTGGGATCAATATTGGTGCATGGCGTTTTCGCGATTATTCAACCTGGAGTCGTGGGAGTAATTCAGCAGGTAAACTGGAGCATATCAGTAGTACGTTGCAGCGCGTTATTATTCCTTTCAGAAGTGAATTAACGCTAGGAGATACATGGTCATCATCAGATGTTTTCGACAGTGTTAGTATTCGTGGCATAAAACTGGAATCTGACGAAAATATGTTGCCCGATAGTCAAAGTGGTTTCGCTCCCACGGTGCGCGGAATTGCGAAAAGTCGCGCTCAGGTAACAATCAAACAGAATGGTTATGTCATATATCAAACCTATATGCCGCCGGGACCGTTTGAGATTAGCGATCTTAACCCGACATCATCTGCGGGAGATCTGGAAGTTACCATCAAAGAGTCTGATAATTCAGAAACTGTCTATACCGTACCTTATGCCGCTGTCCCCATCCTGCAACGAGAAGGTCATTCAAAATATTCTACTACGGTTGGCCAATATCGAAGCAATAGCTATAACCAGAAAAGTCCTTATATATTTCAGGGGGAATTAATTTGGGGTTTACCCTGGGATATTACGGCTTATGGTGGGGCACAATTCTCTGAGGATTACCGGGCGTTGGCGCTCGGCCTTGGCCTGAATCTGGGTGTATTTGGTGCAACATCGTTTGATGTTACTCAGGCTAACAGTTCGCTTGTGGATGGGAGCAAACATCAAGGGCAATCTTATCGTTTTCTTTATTCCAAATCGTTAGTTCAGACAGGAACAGCATTCCATATTATTGGCTATCGTTATTCAACCCAGGGCTTTTACACTTTAAGTGATACGACATACCAACAAATGTCAGGGACTGTTGTTGATCCAAAAACGTTAGATGATAAAGATTACGTTTATAACTGGAATGATTTTTATAACTTGCGTTATAGCAAACGTGGAAAATTTCAGGCTAGTGTATCGCAACCTTTCGGTAACTACGGGTCTATGTATTTATCGGCTAGTCAGCAAACATACTGGAATACTGATAAAAAAGATTCTTTATACCAAGTTGGTTATAACACCAGTATTAAGGGTATCTATCTAAATGTTGCGTGGAATTACAGTAAATCACCAGGGACAAATGCGGATAAAATTGTCTCGCTAAATGTCTCATTACCTATAAGTAATTGGTTATCTTCCACGAATGATGGGCGCTCATCATCGAATGCCATGACTGCAACGTATGGTTATAGTCAGGATAACCACGGACAGGTAAACCAATATACGGGGGTATCTGGTTCTCTGTTGGAGCAGCATAATCTCAGTTATAACATACAACATGGTTTTGCTAATCAGGATAATAGCAGTAGTGGTTCTGTTGGTGTTAATTATCGTGGGGCATATGGTTCCTTGAATTCCGCCTACAGTTACGATAATGAAGGTAATCAACAAATAAACTATGGCATCAGTGGTGCTCTTGTTGTACATGAAAATGGTCTTACGTTGAGTCAACCATTAGGTGAAACTAATGTTTTGATAAAAGCGCCTGGAGCGAATAATGTGGATGTTCAGCGGGGGACAGGAATATCCACTGACTGGCGTGGATATGCAGTTGTTCCTTATGCAACAGAATATAGACGTAATAATATTTCATTAGATCCTATGTCAATGAATATGCATACTGAACTGGATATCACTTCCACTGAAGTTATTCCGGGAAAAGGTGCGTTAGTTCGTGCAGAGTTTGCTGCTCATATCGGTATTCGTGGTTTGTTCACAGTTCGTTATCGTAATAAATCAGTCCCATTCGGTGCTACAGCCAGCGCTCAGATTAAAAACAGTAGTCAAATTACCGGGATTGTCGGCGATAATGGACAACTTTATCTCTCAGGATTGCCTTTAGAAGGTGTTATTAATATCCAGTGGGGAGACGGTGTTCAGCAAAAATGTCAGGCTAATTACAAGCTCCCTGAAACAGAACTGGATAATCCTGTTAGCAATGCAACTCTGGAGTGCCGCTAATGAATTTAATATTCTCTAAATATTCTGTATTTTTTATTCTTTTCGCTTTTTTTGCTTTTCCGCTCTCAGGGCAGGCCAATGATTCAGTTGTTGTTACATTTACTGGGATTTTGTTGGCAAAAAGCTGTGACATTACTACCGGAAGTAAAGATCAGTCGGTAAAAATGGGCACTTATGATGCTAATGAATTTTTAAATGTAGGTGATGTTTCTCCGAGTCAAACGTTTACGATTAATGTACAAGGATGCCCGACTGCAAAAAGTACTGTTTATAGTTCTGGTGTGAGCGCCAATGTGCGGTTTACTGGTGATGCAGATGCCATTAATAGCGCATTACTGCGTCTCTCCGCCGGTGCAGATAGTGCGACTGGACTGGGAATAGAAATATTGGATAACAATGATGTGGCGATTGCCATTAATGGTGAATCAGGTTTTCGTGATTTAGTGTTAAATGAAAACGGTGATGCTAATTTGACGTTTAAACTTCGCTATAAATCAACTCAGGAAAATGTACATGCCGGGCAAGCAAATGCTCTGTTGTATTTTGATATCGATTATCAGTGAGGGAGATATGAAGATATTCATTAGTTTATTTTTGTTTATAATATCAACAAATTCTTTTGCTGATGATATCACTCATGCCGGAGTGGTTCGTATTGAAGGGTTAATTACCGAAAAAACCTGCATTATTTCTGATGAGTCAAAAAATTTTACAGTTAATATGCCAGACGTACCCAGTAGTTCGGTAAGGAGTGCAGGGGATGTTACTGAAAAGGTTTATTTTTCCATAACGTTAACCCGCTGTGGTAGTGATGTTGGCAACGCTTATATAAAGTTTACCGGTAATACAGTTTCAGAAGATGCCAGTTTATATAAGCTGGAAGAAGGCTCGGTAGAGGGGCTTGCACTCACGATTTTTGATAAGAATAAAGGTAGTATTAGTAATGATATTAAAAGCATCGGTTTTTCACTTACACCATCAGTTGATAATATATTGCATTTTTTTGCGGCTTACAAAGCATTAAAAAATAATGTCCAACCAGGGGATGCCAATGCGTCAGTATCGTTTATTGTCACCTATGATTAAGGTAGTCATAGTATTATTTTCCCTTTTATTCTCTACAGCACAAGCAGGCTTAGTGATCGGTGGAACGCGTTTTGCGTATCCGGAAAATCAGTCCTCAATATCTGTTGAACTCAAAAATACTTCAGACAGAGATATGTTAGTCAAGGTTGCAGTCTCCCCTGATGATGCTCGTCAGTTGACGGGAACGGTTGAATCTTTGCCCTCATATTCTGAAACGGTATTTATCGCAACTCCGCCACTGTTTATTTTGAAGCCTGACAAAAATACAAAAATAAGAATTAATCGTGTTGGTGGCAGTTTACCTGCCGACCGGGAAAGTTTATTTATACTGAATGTTGCAGCATTACCAACGTTGGAAAATAGTCATTCAGTCAAAACTGATAATCAATTGCAAATAGCAGTCCGCAATCGTATGAAAATATTCTATCGGCCATCAAATTTGTCTGAAGACCCGAATATGTCATATCAAAAATTACGCTGGGCACGAAAAAATGAAATTGTTACCGTTTATAATCCAGGCCCCAGATATGTGACACTCTATAACCTACATGTTGATGGTAAAGTTATAGATGGTGGTATGGTCGCACCATTTAGCCATCGCCAACAATCATGGTGTAAATCGCAAGGGGTTTGTGAAATAGCATGGCAGACATTGGACATTTATAATAATGTATTGCCAATTTTGAAAGTAAAATTAAATCCTTCACAGTTGGATGTTACTGGCTTTGCATTTAGTCAATAATATATCTGAGGACATGATATGCGTATACATACTTATTGGTATAGAAGATATTTCATTTTATTGATTATTATATTTTCAAATGTTCTTTCTTCTATTGCTAATGCTGAAGATATGGGGCGAGAACGTGCATATTGTTATCCGGGTTCACCGAGTAATAATACTACGCCTGCATCCTTTTCTTATAATTTTGGTACTATAGTGGTTTCTGATGTCAACAAAAATGCGCCTGGCACTGTATTGCCATCACAAATCTGGAAGGTTGGAACCTATAAGGCTTATTGTAATTCTCTTGATGATTATGAAATTTACTTCAGTGCTGTCTCTGGAATAGATCCGTCTGGTGCCAGTGGTGATCATCAAGGGAGTGATGTATTTATTCCACTCACCCATGAAATATCTGTCTCTACTCATATAAAACTTTATAATCAAAATGGCACAATGACAGATAAAATTGTGCCATTCGAAAATTATAATACCAATTATCCGGGGGACAGAAGCAAACCATCTAATTGGGCATCAGGTACTGAAGGATATATTAAAATCAGGATTGATAAAAAAATTATATCTGATGTTTCATTAAGTAACGTATTATTGGTGTCATTATATGTCAGCCAGATCCCTACCGAACATGGTCCTATCCCTGTCTTTAATGCCTACATAGGAAACTTAAATATTCAGGTTCCGCAAGGTTGCACTATTAATGAGGGTACGAGTTTTACTGTTAATATGCCGGATGTGTGGGCCAGTGAATTGAGCCGGGCTGGTGCCGGAGCGAAGCCCGCTGGTGTTACTCCTGTAGCAACAACTATTCCGATTAATTGTACAAATAAAGATATAGATGCGGTAATGACGTTGGTATTCGACGGTAACATTTCCGCCACACGTGATACCAATGGGAAACAAAGTATTATTCAGGCTCAAGATAATCCTGATGTTGGTATTATGATTATGGATAGTCAGCAAAACTCCGTAGATTTAAATGCCCTGGCAACATCAGTAGGCGTTCCGTTCAGATTGGTGGAAAACCAGGCTGCTTCTGCACAAACTGCTGATGTTACTTTCCTGACTTTACCTGTTAGTACAACTGGAAAAGTGCCAGCGGCAGGTCGTTATAATGCACTGGCTATATTGCGAGTGGAATATCAGTAATTTTTGAGCTGGTACAGAATCGGTTTAGCCCGCTTTTAGCCATCGGTGCAAAATAAAGCACAGTAACAGCAAGGAAGAATAATATGCAAAATAGAAAATGGATTTTGACCTCGCTGGTAATGACTTTTTTCGGCATCCCCATACTGGCGCAGTTTTTGGCGGCGGTTATTGCTATGCTGGGTATCGGACTTGCCGGTATTATTGAAGTTTGTAATATCCTTATCACGCCAACAAGTTACCTTCTTCTCAACATTTTTTTTGTTGGCGCTGGGCGCGATAATGCTATTTTTCTCGGGGCGAGTATGGGCGGGCGATAGCGCACCAGAAAAAAGAGAAATAGCCGTCTGGCGACAATGTCTTTTTTTAGTACCCGCATTATTAACCCTGGCTGGCTGGATAATCACGCTGCATCTGGCAGATTATCAATTTCTCCAGATAGGATCGGGTTGGTTGGCAGATCTTATGTTCCCCTGGCTGGGTGTTTTGTTAGTCTCATTAGTCGGTGGTGAGTACTGGTGGATAGTCATTATACCCGTTGGCGCGTATATCAGTTTTTCGCTGGGGTACGGCTGGCCGACAAGGCATCCTTTAACCGGCACGTCCGGGCTACGTTGCCGTAACTTACTCCTGTTTCTACTTCTCTTACTTGGTTTTGTCGCTGGGTATCAGGCCCTTTTATATAAGCAGCAAAACCCTGGTGTTGGTGTACGCGAAAATATTGATACCCGGGCCTGGCGACCCGATAAACTTAATAATCAACTGACGCCACTGCGTGGTAAACCACAAATTCAGTTTACGCAAAACTGGCCGCGACTCGATGGTGCTACGGCGGCGTACCCAATTTATGCTTCTGCCTTTTATGCGTTAAGCGTAATACCAGAGGATTTTCACGTCTGGAAATATTTGGATAACTCTCGTACGCCAGAAGCATATAACAAAATCGTTAAGGGCGATGCTGATATTATTTTCGTGGCGCAACCTTCCGGTGGGCAGAAAAAACGCGCTGAGGAATCGGGCGTCACTTTGCTATACACGCCATTTGCCCGTGAAGCATTCGTTTTCATCGTCAATGCAGATAATCCGGTTAATTCCCTGACTGAACAACAGGTGCGTGGCATTTTCAGTGGCGCAATTACCAACTGGAGCGCGGTTGGCGGTGACGATCAGGAGATCCAGACCTGGCAACGCCCGGAAGACTCTGGCAGCCAGACGGTGATGCAATCACAGGTTATGAAAAATGTCCGCATGATCTCGCCGCAGGGAACCGAAGTGGCAAGCGTGATGGAGGGAATGATTAAAGTCGTTGCCGAATACCGTAATACAAACAACGCAATAGGCTACACCTTCCGCTATTACGCAACACAAATGAATGCCGATAAAAATATAAAAATGCTAGCGATTAACGGTATTGCACCGACTACGGAAAATATTCGCAACGACAAATATCCCTATATAGTCGATGCCTTAATGGTAACGCGGGAAAATACGACGTCAGAGACACAAAAATTGGTGGAGTGGTTTTTAACGCCGCAGGGGCAGAGTTTGGTGGAAGATGTGGGCTATGTGCCGATGGATAAAACGTTGCATTAAGCAGGATTACAATATGGATATCATTAATATTTTCCTGAACGCGGCGAATGCCCTTTTTATCTATCAGCCGTTTATGCACGATCAGCGGGCGAGGGGGTAATTATGCACCCCACTCCTGCCATGCAGGCATTAATTGAGCAGATATATCATATTTTTCGTCGTTATCCGGCGCCGAAGCAATTTGTGGTTTGTTGTGAATATTGTC
>Ga0192247_1151_pt1 | contig 6586 bp, 7 predicted proteins | sample Koala_Koa26_D3_FD_131276 | JGI IMG/M metagenome (GOLD analysis project Ga0192247, IMG submission 131276) | Enriched cells from koala feces incubated with labeled cellulose particles, San Francisco Zoo, California, United States - Koala_Koa2-6_D3 ...
AGATTCAAGGAGCTCTGTGTTTTGCAGCTCGCGCGCCCGCTGCATATCGATAAATTGTAATCGAAGTTGATACTCTTCCTCGCTTCCTCTCCGAGTCTCATTCAACCGGAGCTGCACGGCCTCGATAGCTGCTGCCTGCTGCCTATTGTTTAACTCTTCTGCAGCTTTGGCATCAGCTTCCGCCTGGGCTTTGGCGGCTTCATCCGCCGCACGTTTTCGCTCGGCAGCTGCTTGGACCGCCGCATTCGTGGCATTTTTCTCCGCTTCGTTAAAAGATTGCAGAGAAGACTGAAGCCGGCGAACGCCGTCCTCGTAATTTTTCTCCGCCGTAAACACAGCCGCCTGCAGGTTAGCCAGGTTGTCTTTTGTCGCATCCGATGTATTTTTTTCCTGTTTCGCCTGCTCGGTGGCAATCCGGAGCCGCTCGGCCGCATTCCGGCGCTGCTCGTCCAGGTCTTCCTTTTCGAGGCGGATGGCTTCTTCGAGCGCCTTTCTTCGCTCATCTAGGCTCTTGTCTTTGTCCTGTGCTTCATTCCGGAGGCGGGAAATTTCCGCCGCACGTCGAGCGCTGTTTACTGTATATTGACGTTCCGATTCCTCCAACGCGTCCTGAGCTGTTACCAGCTCCCGCGCTGCGTCGGCTGCCTGTTTATAGGAGGGAATCAATTTCCCGATGATAGAGGTGACGACATTAGCTATCGCCGTTACGATTTTGGCCAGTATACCCGCAAGGGCCTGAAAGGCATCACTAACGAGGGACAAGATAGGCTGAAAGGCGGAAAAAGCGGCCTTTAGCGCCGTCATGGCATCGTCGTTCTTCTTAAAGGCGTCCGTTATGCCTTTTATCACGGTCATAATAACCGTCAGTATGGCGGTAATGACATTCAGCGGATAGGTGATGAACACTTTACCAAAGGACTGAACGGAGCCGGTAAGGGATTTAAGATTAATGCCGCCAGTCGTCCCCATATTCTTTAAGGCCTGTTCGATGCTAGAGGTGTAATTTCCTACGTTGCGCCGGTTATCCCCCATCGAGCTTTCGAGATTTCCCACCTCGGTGCGTAGTTCCTTAATGTGGCCCAACAGCTCTGTTCCCCGGGCGCTTTCGCGCTCTTCTTTGGATAGGGCGGCATAGGAGCGTTGCAGGGAGGCGAGCGAGGCGCGCATTTCGTTCAGGCTGTCCCCATAGTCCGCGTTAGTGTTCACCGCGTCCACAATCTGGGCATCCAGCGTCTTCAGCGCCGCTTGATCCATTTTGATAGCTTCCTCGTTTAAAGCCAGCTGACGGGCACTCTCTGCCGAGGTTTCCGTCATCGCATCTACGTCCTTTTTTAGCTCTTTGTTTGCTGTGCGAAGTGCCGACAGTTCCGCGCGGACTTTGGCAGCCCGTGCCTCCAGGTCTTTCGTTTCAAACGAGACGTCAATTAATATGGTTTCGTTATTGGATGGCATTTCATTTGTATATTAAATCAGTTATATAATTCTTCGTGTACCACGGCAGGACTTCTTTTAATTTCTCTCCGGTCTCCTGAACAGGGAGCGTCCAGTTATAAGTGCGGCTTCCATACTGGGCAGGGGACGGACGCCCGTAGCCGAATCGTTTTATTTTTCCGTAGGCAACCGCCCCGGCAAACCGCCGACGTTCTTTCTCATCCGTGAACCGAAGTCCCTTGTCGCGGCTCCACTGCTCAATAATCTCCGTAAAGTTCCGCGGAACCGCCCCCGCCGGGCGTCCGTGTTCGAGTGTCGTAAGCGGAGCCCCTCCACCATCGCGGCTATAATATAGCTGCGCACGGGTATCCGAGACGCGCACCCGAAAACCGTCAGCACTCCGGCCGCTCGCATTAATCTTCTGTCCCGAAAGCGCGGCCCTTATTTCGTCCCGCGTCCGTTCGAGTTCTTTTTTTATGTAATCACTAAGCGCACTCATTTCTTCTCTTCTTCTGGTTTACTGTGTTTTCTTTTCCTGTGCGGATGCGGCGCACTGTGGAAAGGATGTTCTCCACTCCAGCCTGGAGCCACAACGTGAATCGGACGGCGGAAGTAAAAAGCGGGATCCTCCACACAAACGCCAAGCGACTCAATGAGCCGAACGCGGACGCCGACCCCCGTGAAGAGGTCTTCAAATTCCAAGTAAATGCGGTTTAACGTGGGTTCAGATAACAGTTCAAACGCGTGGTCGGGATCGGGACTATGCCGGATGTAATTCAGCCAGGCATCGGCATACGCTTTCGTGTGCTGCACGATGCGTTCCTGTTCTACGCTGTTTGCCCGGTGGCTGGTGCGGTCGATAAAATAAAGCGTGGGGGTGAAAATCTCACACCGCATCGTATTCCGGTACGTCGTTTCCGTTTCGTCAATTCGATAACACATACAGGCGGGCATGGGCGTATTTCCAATGAGTACGTCCAGTTCTTCCCCCGTGCCATACCGGAACGGCAGTCCAATCGCCTTTACGCTGTTTTTCAGCTTCTGTACAATGCCCTCCGTGCCATACGGAAAGGGCATATGAGGACGGTCGATGCCGGGCGGTGGCAGGGTGGAGGGTTTAAAATGTTTCTTTGCCATGGTGGTCATCTTTTGTGTTTTCGTTTATACTGTCTTTTTTGCCGCTCGTAGCGCATCCGTTCGAGATAAGCCGTGCTATAAAGGTCCTTGCGGACTAAAAACCAATCACCCAGCGGAACAGCCGCCGCGGCATCAAAGGAAGAAAGACCAAAATAGGCGCGAACTTCAATAAGAGGGCGCTCGATGCCTTTCATTTCCGGCAGCCGGCGAAGTAATGGCACATCCTCCGGAAGAGGGGCGAGGTGGATTTTTTCCAGCATCTCCAGCAGCGTCTGAAAAAAGTTCCGGACATACAATATCCGGGGCAACATAACTGTCAGGGGACCATCGGCGCGGATTTCCGCTTCAAGCACTGCCGGGAGTCGGCCCCCCTCCAGGTCGGCGAGCGAGCTGAGCGGAAGCGCCCACAGATTATAGTCCCAATCACAGCCTACACACTCCTCTACCCGCCGCCGGTCTGCCTCAAGTAGTAAGCCCTCGCGGAGCAACACCTCGTAATCGAAAAGCGTCAGTCGGGACAGGTCGAGCCTCATAGCTTTTTATTTTTCAAACAAGCCGGGATACTGTTTATACAGTTTTTCAAGCACCGTTTTGTGCCTCAGTTCGGTGCTGCTATAATAACGCCCTTTTAGTTGGAACCCCTGCCGGAGCGAGGGTTTTAACCGCGGGACGGTCATCTTCTTTTCCTTTTCACCAGGTGCCTCCTCCCTAGGGGTGTTTTTACCCGTGACGGTTGTTTTAGTCTCCGGCGCCGCCCGTTTCTTCCGGCGAGTGGTCTCTTTTTTCTCTGCCGCGGCGGGTGCCTCTGTGGTTTCCGCTTCCGAAGCCTCCACGGTCTGCGTAGCGGGTGTTATTTCCATCTCCTCCTCCTTTATGAGGACTTCTTTTACTATTTCTTTGTTGTTTTCTTCCATGACATTGTTTTTTAAGATAGGTTATCCCCCCTCCCTCTAAGGAAAGAGGGGAGGGGAACCCGGTAAAAATGATTTAATCTTCTTCTGCGCCACCATGGTCGTCGATGGTGTATTTCAGATAGGAGTTAAACTCGTTCTGCGTATCATGGTAGTTTCCCCACCACAGGTCTATTTCCGCATTCGGTGCATAGGTCTCCGTCAGCGTAAAGCTATAGCAGCCACCGTTTTCCCCGTCAGTGTAATTCAGGGAAGCCTCGGAAGCTATCAGCCCGTTATCAAGTCCCAGAATCGGGAAAGCACTATCGCCGCCTTTTTTGTCTTTGCGCTGCAGAACAACTACCCAGCCGTTTTTGTTGCGCAGGAGTGGTTCAATAAATTCGCTGCTGAATTCAGCTCCGGCACGCGGGGCGGTAAAGGTGAGCGTTTTTGTAAAGGTGCCGCTGTCGGCGTCGTATTCTTCCGCCGTATCGGCATACGGCGTAGCGCCTCCGGCCTCGATGGCAATCCATTTAGCATAAGTTTTGTCGGCTTCTTCGGTGTCGGTGCTGGTGTCGTTGTGTGTCGGCTCGGAGGGAACCTGGTCGCCCTGAGTGACGTCGTTGTCGTCTTCTTCTTTTTCATTCACCCAGCCTTTAAGCAGGATACGTTTGATGCGGTTTTTATTCTGCATCGTGACCGTTTCCTGTTCGCCGCCACCTGAGTGGCTCTCGTCGGTCTCCCCGTGTTCATGATAATAAATAATCCGGTTCACGTCCTCCCAACGGCACATGACGGCAAGAGTCTGCAGGCCTGCATAAGCGGGAAATAAACAGTTTTTCTGTGCGTTCATTCCTATTTGTGAGGAATCGCAAGGTGTATAAGCCATAATCTTTTTTTTAGTAGTTAAATAAATTGTAAACTTTCTTATCCGGACGGTACATCAACGTGCAGGCTTCATTGTAGAACCGCGCCCAACGGGCCACGTCAAAGACGGGCTCCGACTGCGTAAAGGAAGCCCGCGCGGAGATTCCCGCCGGCGTTGTCCGAACCGCTCCATACCGAAGATACGCCGCCGCCGTCCAGTACCGGAGCGCCTCCAATGTACGCTTACTTATCCGGTCACGGGGCGCGGGTTCTCTTTGAGGCGGAGGAGGCCCTTTTTCGTCTTTTTTTGTTGGGTCTAGCGTCTGAAAGGTGTTCCTCCTCCTACGGGGCGGGTACGCTGTGGGGATTTCCTCTACCGCATCCAGCGCACCACTTCCAAACGTATCCAGAAACGACTGCTCAGCCTCCGCCAAGATGCCCTCCAGCGCCGTGCGGTCTTTTGCTCCCGCCGCGGGTGGCAAACTCCACGGATGGGAGGGGCGAATCATATCTTCGATAGTTAGAACGGTTTTCATCGGTTATTTACTCTTCTTTTTCGGTTTCTGTTAATTTATGCTTGATAAACTCTAAGCCTAGCTGAGACTGCAGTAGCTGTGTGAGGTATGCGCCAGAGAAAGGCACCGTCAGAGCACCACCGATATAGACTTCGTTCAGGTACTCATTTTTGTTATAAGCCAAATTGAAGTTTTCGAAGCCGCGGACAGTCACATCCCCCACCACCTTGTAGGCACTCGGCACAAAGGCAATGGCTTGCACCATCTTGTATTCGTGTGCGTTGATAATGCCGTTTAGGCTATTGTATTGGCTACCCTCAGTATGTCCCGATTCGCCACAGCTGATGCCATACTTATCCTGCAGGTATGTTTTTGCTGTGGCGCGCGAGCTGAAGCAGTCAAAGAATGCATTAAAGCAAACCCCTTCGGCGGTCGCTACCTGCGGCAGGATGCGCGTAGTGTGAATCCCTGCCACGCCCAACATCTGAGCCAGATCGTCCAGTGCGTTATAAACGGGCGTACCGCCGCCACCGTAAACAAACCGGCGCAGGTGGTTTGCCAGCGCTTTGCTACAGAATAGATGTATATCGCCCTCGGCTTCGATGGTGGACACCATGGCGGCCACTTCATCAATGGTCGGCATATGGGTAAGCGCTGCGCGGATGCAGTCTTCCGGGTATGTAAAGCAACCCTCTTTCCAATCGCCCCCGGCTCCGTCATGTGTCGGGTTTCCCCCGGTTTCGTGGTCGATGATAACGGGGACCTTTGATAAGATTTCCGTCACATAAAGCGGGGCGGCCTCAGTAATGGGCTCCAGTTTGGTCACATGTCCCTCTTTCGGCAAAAGCGGATGTTCGGCGCTTCCGGGGTTGTCCGAGAGATACCGGCCGTCACCTGTCAGAACGCAGCGCATAATTTCATGTGCAATACGGGTAGCCAGCTCGCGGGTGATGTACCGGAGTAAGGCACCGCCGGCGTTTTCATACTCAACCGTTTCGCGGTCGATGCGGATAAACTTGTAAATGATTTCTGCGCGGATTTCCTTAGGCTTGAATATAAGTGCCTGTTCGTCTTTCTTTGATCCTTTCTGATGAGCATGGGCCCGACTACTGTCGGCGTCGTTTACATCGGTCAGCGTTTTTAAAGCAAGCAGTCCCGTTACGTCCAATAGCTGCAGGAAGCCATCGGCAGCATTTTCCCAGGCGTCGTTTATTTCCTCTAAGACTGCCTCGGGGAGTGTTCCGGTAAATGCCTCCGGCGAGGGTTTGCCCTCTTCATCCACAGCAAAATCAAAAAGACCGTTCTGGGTGAGCGTCGCGCGCCAGTTTTGGGCGAATTCTTTCACGTCCTGCGTACGGCGAACAGTGTCCAGAAACAGGCGCTGAGCTTTTTCACTCCTCAGGAAATTCTGCACCTGAACAAAGTTGCGGGGTGCACGGAGTGACTCCTCTACTTCCTCCACTTTGCCCTGCAGCTCGGCCACCAGGGCACGCAGCTGTTGGTCCATATCTTCTTCGGCGGCATCAAGCTCTTCGATTTGTGTGCGCAGGGATTCAATCTCTGCCTCTTTTTCTTCAATCACAGCTTCTGCCTCGGCGCGTGCCTCATCCGATAGCGTATTGCTGCGCATACGCAGGCGGCTGAGGACGTTCTCCTTGGCGGAAAGGGAAGCGGTAAAGTTTTTTAATTTTTTTTCGTTCTTTTTCATACGTCGTTTTTTTTAGTTTAATACCAAAAAACCGGTAA
>Ga0192247_1152_pt1 | contig 6577 bp, 4 predicted proteins | sample Koala_Koa26_D3_FD_131276 | JGI IMG/M metagenome (GOLD analysis project Ga0192247, IMG submission 131276) | Enriched cells from koala feces incubated with labeled cellulose particles, San Francisco Zoo, California, United States - Koala_Koa2-6_D3 ...
GCCATTATTTGTTGGCTGAGCAAATTCATAATTACCATTGATAGCAACATCAACTGCCTTTGTGATAGCCTCATCCTGTTTCATCCCTTCCATCATATACTGGCGAGACAGGTTGCTGATGAGATCATGATAATCTGGAGCTATATTCATGTCGGCAGTTGTCAGGGAATTAAAGAATGTCTCCAGTTTTTTATAGATAGCTTCGTTAAATTCAGTCTTCGTTGTACCAGTCAGGCCAAGACGAGCATCTGCCGCCTTCCCCCAGTCCTTGTCGCGTAGGGCAGTCAATTGAATTTTAGCAGCCCTGTTTTGTTCAGAATCACGTAGATTCATATCAAGGAGAGGCTTGACACCGTCAGGAATTTTGCCGTCCTTGGAAAGTTGTTTCCATGCCGACTCCCAGATGCGAGGACCAACGGTATTCTGGAACTGTGCCAATCGATCTATCGCCGCATTGGGTTCAGCAGTTTGCAACTGTTGGGTAAAATCATGAATAAATGACTTCGTAAATAATGTATCAGGAATGCCAGTATCACCACTATCACGTGTTCCGAAGAACCGTGATGCTTCGCTTACTGACGCAATCCATGCGTTCTGTAAATTGGTGTCACTTGGATTTTCTATGAATGCGTCATAAAGAACTTTCATGTCAGCGTTATTGTCTGTGAAATATTTAATCGGATCGTCTTTCAGCTCTTTTTCACGCCTATCAATGTCTGCCCTAACCAGTTTTGTCACGCCTTCGCCATGTGCATTCTTGTGGCTTTCCTCGTATTTTTGAAGTCGTTCACGGCTTTCGAAGATAGGTGACCAAGCGTTATCAGCTATCATTTGCTGGGCATCGATATGCTGCTTATATTCCTCATACTTCTTATACGCAGTAACGGTATTGCTGCCATATGCAGCCACAAAATATGATTCATTCAGCTGCTGACTTTCAGGTATTTCAACCCCATTTGCCATAGCCACCATCTGGTCGTCAGCAGCAAGTTGCATCTGAAACTGCTGGCCCTTATCACTAGTTTGTTTCTTTCTCTTTGCTATCTCAAGTGCCTTCAACACCTTCCGCGTATCCTTGGTGTTCATCGCGTTATTGCGCATTGTCAATTGACGTGTGGCAAGGCGGGCAGCGTCTTCCGTGGCATATGATCCGTAGTTTTTGCCAGATGTCTGGTACTGTTCTATTGCTCCATCAGTGGTGACTGGTTGGCCATTAGAGTCCACGGAAGGAACGATGGTATAGCCTTTTTCGGTAGGGATGGTAACGGTGCGGACGGGAGAACTATCCTGCGGTGCACCGCTTGCCTTCTCGATATTGCCTACCTCAGTCCTGCCGTATGCGAGACTATAATTGGCACTGCCATTCAGCAACGCTTCCGCACCAGCAAGATTGCCGTTGTCAATCATGTAGAGAGCAGCGTCACGGTAGGCACCGGATGACAATTTCCCCATGTTTTCCTCAATAAGAGGTGCGGCCATGCCGGAGCGTTCCATCTTGTTCTTGTAATAGTACTTAGCCTTATTGAGGTTATCGATGAGCTCTTCAGGGTCGTCAGCGTTCGCGATTGCTCGTTCAAGGTATTGTGATATTGCCGCATCGTCAACATCATCCTGCCACTTTTTAAATTGTGCAGTCTGATATTTACGGACGCGGAGGTCAGCCTTAGCATCATAGTCATCAGCCAACCGGTTAAAGATATTCCTAACATGCCAGTATTGGCCATCGAGAAGTTGACTGCGAAGGCTATTGGCACGGGTAGCGCGGACGTTATTTATGCCAGAACAGGAGCCGCTTACACACCGGCGGCCTGTCTGGATATTTTGTTGACGAAAAAAGGCTTGGCCAAATGAACCCGGGATTGGATTACGGGCACGGCCAATTTGCTGGATAGCGTCAGGGTCGCCGGGGTTGAGAGGCGGCTGACCGGTTGAAGCTGCAGATGCAGCCTGTGTCGCGGCAGGAAGGCCAAAGGTAGAGGGGTCAGTCTCTGTTGCTGGCAAGCTATTAGGAACAGTATACACCTGCTTGCACGAGCCACCACTACAGGCAGTACCGGGTATCCCATTCGCTTCAGGGGTACCAAATGCCTGTTCTCCCTTCATGGTGAGAAGGCCATTCTCACCTTCAAGGAGTTCATTCATTGCACGTTCGTATTGGGTAAACAAGTCTTGCGCTTTTGTTTTAGCGTAGTTGTTTTCCCACATGTTGACGGTTTGCCCAAACTGAATAAGGGCAGGACCAATATTACTACGACGAAGGGCGTCTTGGTTTGCTTGGGCTTGTATGCGGATTGCCCGGTCAGATTGGGGATTATACCTCGCGGATACACCACGACCAGCTACGTAAACACTGTCTCCGCCGCTATATCGGGGCATTCCCCCGCGTCCTCGTAGCATCATCTGTGTATATGGAGGCATCCTGTATCACCTAACCTTTAGTAATTCCACCAATTTGTTGCGCTACCCCATGTAGACCCGATCGACGCTATACCCCCCAACGCGGCACTCCACGCTGAACCGCTCGCTGAGGATCGGGTGGAAGATGCGGCGTTCATATAGGACTGTGATTCTGCACGGAACGAGTTAGCTTGGTTACGGTAGTTCCAACCTTGGATCTGATAGTTATATGCTTGATCAATACCTTTATTATATTCATTGATAGCATCAATTTCAGATAGTTGGGCAGTATCAATTGTCAAATCCAAGTTACTCCCAATATCCACAACAGCACCAGAACCACCGGCCGCCGCACGCTGCGCACCAATTGCCTTCGCACCCTTCAGCCGCATGGACTGCATATTCTCATAGCCCTGCCGTGCTTCAGCACTGGCCTGACTTTCAGCCAGCTTAGAATTCTGCTCTGCCACCTTGGCATTATATTCAGCCATTTGCGCCTGCGCTTCATATGCACTGGCCTGTGCATTTGCTTGTGCCTTGGCATTATTGATACTGGCCATTGTGCCAAGCGCTTGGGAAAATATGCCAATCCCGAACATAATACTACCAAGTGCCATTATGGCGCCTCCCCGAAATCTACATTCGTTGTAATACTCGTCACCCTAAACGGCAACGGTTGGCTTTGCTTCAGTATAATGGATGTATCAGTATCTTGTCCAGAGGGAAGTGTAACATCTATGTCGCCAGTAAAGAGTTTACACGGTTCGCCCCAATATTCAGGAAGATAAGGGATGTCGTAATATTCTGCATCTTCCCAGAAGTCTTCCCTGCCAAGGTCCCCCTGTTTTGTTGCCGCATATTGGCCACCAAGGGATCGATGAAACCGGATTGTGGTCTTGCCGTAGGCACGGTGCATGCCAGTGGTGCTACCGGCTTGCTGTGTGTCTGTCTCGACCGGCAGAGGGGAGATGACGGAGTCATAAGGCAAGCCAACTACCACCTTACCACTCGCGGCATATTGGAGCTCGACACTGCCATTTTCACCAACCGTCTGTTCTCCTTCAGGCGAACCAACATTCAGCACCGACACAGTCTCGCCAATAAGGTGGCATGCGCCACAGACGGTTGTGGATGCCGTCTGGTCAGTACTTATTGCATTCTCAAGCACCACACCACTATCCACATAAAAACTATCTTCAGCTTCCTCATCTTCCTGTAGCCGCAAATGCATCCGTTCAAGGAAATACTTTTCCCCTCCCTGAACCTGCCGCGCTACCACCAGCCACAATATATCCTCACTCTCGCCACACAACACACATACCGAAATCACCCTACCCTTGGTTGTATGTTTTGACCATGCATAGATGTTCTGCTCTCTCATATAGGTAAGACAGAGGAGTACACCATCGTCTCTAACAATCCAAATATTCGAACCCGGGGATTGCTGGAATGCCCACTGGATAATCTTATGTCCTTCTACAAGTTCTGGAGCGAGAAGAGAGAGGTCATTCCCTGCATAGCCATCGATCTCCCAGTTGTAGGCAATCTCACGAACATGCGAGCCAAGGCGTTGTTCATGAAGAATAGCTGAGCCGATAATGAGGGGTTTTAAGTTTTTACTTCCCCAATAGGACTGAGTATTGATGCGGACATCAGATGGGGTAATAGCTGCACCGGACGAATCGGCAGTATATTCGGCGCCGGATGTGCCTAGGAAGAGAGAACCAAAACTAGCCATCCAGTGAATATCATCAACAGAGTTTGAACTAACCATATACTCGACAGGGTCGTCATCCTGCAGTGGACGTGATTTACGGAATGATTCAAAGTCACCCGTGCGAGACATATAGAAGGACGAAGGGGCATCCTTGGTGCCACCGATAGTGAGGCGCTGGTGGTGGAAGGTTACGGAGCAAGGATTGTTGTTTGACTCAAAGGGATTCCAATTTTCCTTTGGCGTGACTGTCATGTCTGGTTCGTAGTTTTCGTCGACAAAACGGGTGCAGCCACACGCCACGCCAATAAGCCCGTAATACCCAGCAGAGTCACGGTAGATGTTGTATTCACATGCGCCAGATACAGCGCTCCAGCTCACAGTCACATGATCGCCCGCCACCCAGTCGGTTGGATAACGGAACGTAATGCAACGGGCAGTAGAGGGCAGAGATTCAATGCCATCGCAGTCAACAGCAGAGACTTTATAGCCAAGACAGGAGCACATGTTCATGGTGTATGCGCAGCAGTAGCAGCAGTTGTAGCAGCCAGCGCTGCTGTTCCAGTCGCAGCAGCCGCAGACTAGGCCGCGGGTGGCGGTGACGGTTGGCGTGCTTGGTGCGCTAAGAGATTGGTTAAGTGCAACGCATTGCATGCACCAACAATAGCCACTGGCATTAGATTTATCAGTACGTGACAATTTGTATAATGGATAGCAGCAATGCGCAAAATAGACTACGTCAGCTACTTGCGCATAGTCTACCTCGCAAAGATGATTCATGCAGTATGGGTGAGTACAGCCAACAACACAGCCGGCACAACAACCATTTGTTCCGCAATAGACAATAGTGCAACTGCAATGAAAAGCTAAAATGAAATTATCTTCAGGAGCGGATGAAAACTGGAAAGGCAATAGATATGCGCAGCCGCTTAATGTAGCAATATATTCCATACCCGGACGACGTTCAATGTCGCCGTGTATGTTAGGTATTGCGTTGGTGCATGCCTGAAGGAATGTACCAAACTTCTGAAGATCATATCGACTTGCTAATGTTGTAGTAACTAGACCTCCAGTAAAGTTATGCCATGATACCCTTGGCATTAGGCTTCCCTAGCAATTACAGAGCTGCAAAAATTCTGCCACTGGCCTTCTTCTTTTTCCGTCATCCTTGTCCTCATAGCCACAACCAAATCGTTCAAAGCGACGAGGGTATGCTGGAATCGCTGTACCATAATTGTCTCATACCGTGCAGCATTATTAGCAGCAAGTTCTTTATACTGTGCCCATCCACCCAGTTCATTACTAAGGCGGGCAGCAATGATAGCGATATCATTGCTGTCCTCCTCAATACGCTGAACCATGCTGGAATTTTTATTGATATGCAGCAGCATTCTTATGCTCCTTTACATTTACAATCTTCCCCGCAATCATCGTCACAATCACAATCCTCTTCGGCAATGCCCTTAGCCTCTTCCTTGTTAAGTTTCATATCGAGCATTGCGTCAGTTACTTCCATCAACTTATCCACTGGTACAGCGGTGGAAAGAATGTCGCGGTCAACCCACATACTGCCGTCAGCATTCTTATTATCGCCAAATCGAACGCACAGCGGACGCATGTGGTGATTGGTGGTGTTGGAGATATTGCCGTGGATTGGATAGCCAAACTGTTCAGGGCCAGTTGCACCCCAGATAACCACACCACTTACACCAACACCTGCAGCCATATGCTGGAGGCTACTGTCAATGCCAACAAAGCCCATAGATGCCTTAAGGAGTTCAGGGTAAAGCCAGTAGGCGGTGTTAAGAACACAGCATCCACCAAGGTGACTATACTCCTCATTCACCATGGAGTAGTTGACTACAGCAATATCAGGATGCGCCTTAGTGAATTGATTGATAAAATCCTGCGCCATATTGAGTGGATATGCCCTGCGCTGCCCTTGTGGAATAAAGACACGAGGCTGATTCACATCATACGGCGATTGACCACCACCAAACTGAACGAGGATAAACTTCTTCTTCGGAATCCTTTTAATGACTTCTTTAGCTTCACGACACCATTTTTTGCATGAATGCCATTGAGGGAGTTCACCTTCGTATTCAATACCAAGGAGTTTTGCCCACTCATACAAGAGATGAGTCTTAGCAAAAACAAAAGGTGAATAATACGGTTCACGGAAAACAATGTCCGTGTCACGAGGAACCCTGTCATACAGGCCGGGTTCTTCATGTGAATAGCTGGCTTTGACCTTGGGATGATGACGGAATACATCAGGGTATGCAGTCATCATCTGGACTTCGCCCTTTTCAGCCAACTTATCAATAAGTGCTGTAAAGGCAATGTGTTTGCCAACACCTCCGTTGATTATGTAAATAGCCATTTACTCTTCCTCCGATTGTTGACGTAACTGCTTTCTCTTTTCAATAAGCACCTGCATCTCTTGCAAAATCTTTTTAAGTTCCG
>Ga0192247_1163_pt1 | contig 5922 bp, 6 predicted proteins | sample Koala_Koa26_D3_FD_131276 | JGI IMG/M metagenome (GOLD analysis project Ga0192247, IMG submission 131276) | Enriched cells from koala feces incubated with labeled cellulose particles, San Francisco Zoo, California, United States - Koala_Koa2-6_D3 ...
TCAATTAGCGAAATCTATTGCTGACGTGAGTTTCTATGAGTTTAGAAGACAACTTGAATACAAAGCAAAATATAATGGGAAACAGATTATTTTTGCAGATAGATTCTATCCAAGTTCAAAAACGTGTAGTCAATGCGGTTCAATTAAAAAAGAATTGAAATTAAGTGAGCGAATTTATTGTTGTGAACATTGCGGTGCGAAAATAAATCGTGATTATAATGCTTCAATAAATTTATTACGCTTAATGGAAAAACAAATAGGGCAAGTTCTGCCCGAATTTACGCCTATGGACTTGACGGCAATACAATCCGATTTAGCAATAAATCGGATTGTAACCAGCAAGGTTGAAGTAGGAATACAACAAAGATCCAATTTATAGCTTTTTATAGTTATTTATAGGATTTTGTAGGTTTGTAAGAACGGTATTTTAATGATTTATTCCTTATCATGATGCCAATAGAGCGGTCCAATCAGATAAACATCCTGTCAAATTCCATTCAATAGCGCTTTACAAGTTTTAAAAAATCACTTATCCTTTTAATAGGAATCATTTTTATTTTAAAGAGATTCTTTTATGTGGTAAGCAACGTTGCGAGCAATGTTATTATGTTATTGCATCAACGTTTAACAATGAAGTCATCTGACTTCAGTCACTAAGTAAGCTAGCACGCTAAACTCGAAGCGGTGCTTTGCTATCTATTTTGTAATTATCCTAAGGAGTTTTTCTATGCAAAACCCATTTAAACTCAGTGCTATTGTAATCGCCTGTGCTCTTGCCCTTTCAGCTTGTAGTTCATCTTCTAGTGGGGATGGTTCAAATGTTACCCCAACCCCACCAGAAACCAGTACCCCTGATAACAGTACCCCTGATAACAGTAACCCTGATAACAGTAACCCTGATAACAGTAACCCTGATAACGGTACTCCTGATAACGGTACCCCTGATAACGGTACCCCTGATAACGGTACTCCTGATAACGGTACCCCTGATAACGGTACCCCTGATGACAGTACCCCTGATAACGGTACCCCTGATAACAGTACTCCTGATACTACCTCCTATGTCGTACCAGAAGGCATTGCTCAAAATAGCTTTGATGCAAACACATCTGTGTCATATGATGCCGCTAATTTTGACAAAATCACCGTTGACGGTGTTGAAATTCAGTTAAGTGAAGCAACCAAAAAAATTGCGGCGGGCAATCCAAACTTTGTGCACAGCGTATACTATACTGACAAAGGTGAAAACAATGGTACAAACTCTAGCTTAAACTTTACGGGGGCAAATGTGATTACGTCTCAACGTGAAAGCGATATCTCTGATGCAACTTATGAATTTGCCAATGTCGTTGCGGGTGCAGTGGTAGCAGGTGATAATCAGTATCTGTTTGTGCAAGGTACACCAACTGAATTGACTGCCGTCCCAACTGGGGGCACAGCAACATACAACGGTGGCTTCCTACGCTTTGCAGGTAGCATTGCTGACAACTTATTCCAAGAATCTGGTGCGATTACGGGTAACTTCACTGCAGAAGTTGACTTTGATGCTAAAACCATTTCAGGGCAAATCCGTAATGGTAATGGTGCACCAACAACTGTTGCCGAAACATTTGAAGGTACGGTCTCAAGTGAGGGATTCACCGCCGATTGGACCGATGGCGATACAGGCGATGGCTTAAAAGGTAACTTCTACGGTTCAACAGCCGAAGAAGTTGGTGGAACATTTGAACGTTCTGATTCCTTCGGGGTATTTGTTGGTAAGCAATAATAACTTCTTATCACTCCTCATTATTTAAATCCCCACCCCAGCTTGTGTTGCTCGCTGGGGTGTTTTGATCGTATGTATCTGCTGGCGTAACTGTTCAGTTATTGAAATGGCTAGCCCCTAGAATAGGGTAGTTAATGCCAATACCCATAGAATACTCAATACAGGTCCGAGTAATCCGATAATGATCCCTCCCAAGCGGAATTCCGATTGTGGAATCAAGCCTGTACTGAATGCGATGGCATTCGGTGGTGTTGAAACCGGCAGAAATAATGCACAAGAAGCACTTAAACCAATAACTAACGGCAATATTGACGGATCTATATCGGTGTGACCAACCATTGTCAGTAGGGAAACGCCGATAGGAATTAAAATGGTTGTTGCTGCCGTATTACTCATAAAATTAGATAAAAGCACGGTAATAAAGCCAAATAAAACCAGTAGCATCACAAAACTGAGCTGAATATGGCTGATTTGCTCAACAAAGTGAGAGGCAATTTGCTGTTCTTCGATCGCTAATCCCAACGCCAAACCACCGGCAACCAACATTAAGGTGTCCCAAGGCAGCTGACGAATATCTTTTTCATTAAGCACTCCCGTTATCGTTAAACCAACAATCGGAATACCTGACACCGCTGCCACAGGGATACCGATCCATTTGGAGGTCAACCAACAGAATAATGTGATTGATAAAATAATTAAAACAATTCCTTTATGCATTTTTTCCTGCGCACTGATTTCTGTTTTAGTGTTGGCGAGAAAATCAAAATCCAGCTTGTTTTGTTCAGCCACCTTATATTTTTTAATCAATACTTGCCAAAAAATAAATAATAAAAAAAATGCCAACGGCATACCGAATATCATCCATTCCAAAAATGAGATCGGATGTCCCATTTTTTCCAGTGCGCCTACTGCAATAGCGTTGGGTGCCGAACCAATAATTGTTCCCATACCACCCACCGAAGCGGCAGCTGGAATACCAAGTAATAATGCTCTAGATAAATTACCTCGTTGCTGCAAATTGGAGAAAAGCGGATTGATGGTTGCGATCATCATTGCCGTTGTTGCGGTGTTACTCATTAGCATTGACATGACTGCCGTAACCAACATCAGTCCCCATAGGACATTGCTTGGTTTATTCCCGAATTTCGGTAAAACCATTTTTAACAGCATAAAATCAAGTTTGGTTTTTTTCATCCCTTCCGCTAAGAAAAAACCGCCTAAAAATAGCCAAATAACACTATCTGACCAAGTTTGCAAATATTTCATTGCGTCATAGACTTCGCTTTTCCCCATAATCAATACAAGAAAACCGATAATTAAAATACTAACGGAAAAGGGAGGAATAGCCTCTGTCACCCATAGACCGATAGAAAAGAACAATAAAAATAACACGTAATTTTGTATTGTGGTAAAACTCGCACTAGACAATAACCATGTTAACCCTAATGCAAAAATAACCGAAAAACAAAAGAAAAACAGATTTTTATTAGGTGCCGCTCTTATTGATCGACAAAGCTGCCTAATCGCCATATGTATTCTCCAGTTGAAGCAATTGAATTGAATTTAATATTAATTATATTAGAAATATATTCGCAATAATGTGATCATATTCAAATAAATGGAAATTTCATTTTATTTATTTGCATGAATTGTAAATCCAAAGTGAATTTTGTTAAATTTAAGGGAGGATTATGTTATGCAATGTTAAACAACTAATTCATTTTTAACCTTTATTTACTCAATTCCAATCAACTTATGGGTTTGAATACTCAGTTGCCATTTGGGTTTATTTTGGCGTTGGTTAAGTAAGCCTAAATGTGTGATGGTTTGCAGTAGATTCATTTTGCCATTAATTTCACAAGGAGAAAGATAATAATCGTTGGCTTGAATTTTGCTTTCAATCAACTGGCAAAAATCTTGTACATTTTCATCTTGTTCATCCACCACAATACGGACTTCATGTGCAAACGGAATACAACGATTTTCGTATTTTTTGGCATACATAGCTTTAGGACTGGTGGCAATATAATCAATTTGCGACGGAATGGCTTTTAAACCGTTGGTTTCAATAGCTAAAAAATAGCCGTCTGCTTTTAAACGATCTAATAATAAAGCAATGCCGGCTTGAATAGTGGGTTCACCACCGGTGATAATAATATTCTTCGCTGAAAAAGACCGCACTTTTTGTAAGATTTGGCTCAAACTCCATTGCTCAAATTGGTTGTAATTGGTATCACACCAAGGGCAAGCCAGATTGCATTTGCCGAACCGTACAAAAATACTTGGCATGCCTGTATTTGCCCCTTCCCCTTGCAGACTTTCGAAAATTTCGACAATGGGAAATTTGGGTTCATTAATTAACTGCACGACTATGATTCCCGATATTCACAAAAGGAAGTCGGCGTTTCCCATAAACGAATAGCAGAAATAGGTAACTCATTTTTTAATTGATTAAATATAAAACGAGCCATTTGTTCCGCCGTAGTACGCATCGGAATACCAAAGGTCTTTGAATCTAATTCATTGAGGAGATTAGCAATTTTACATTCTCTTGGACTGTTGGTGTCATAAATAAAAGCATGATCCATAGGATCTAAAATAGCTTTTTTTACCACGGTTTTGACATCAGTAAAGTCAATTACCATGCCTTTTTTGGCTCCGTTAGCGACCAAATCACCACTCACTTCTACTTGTAATTTGTAAGTATGTCCGTGCAAATTTTGGCATTTACCATCGTGACCGTCTAAAATATGTGCCATATCAAAACTAAATTCTTTAGAAACTTTAAACATTGTTATCCCCCTATTGATGTGGAATTTACCGAATTGTTACGCCCAATTTCGTTGGCATTTTTCACCGCACTTTTTAAGGCTAAATATTCATTTAACCCTTTGTTACGTAATTGACAACTCGGGCATTCGCCACAACCACCGTCAATACCTAAATAGCAAGTGTGGCTATGTTGTTGGACATAATCTAATGCATCAAGTTCATCGGCAAGCTGCCAAGTCTGGGCTTTGGTTAAATACATTAATGGTGTGATGATGCGGAAATTGTAATCCATGGCTAAATTTAAGGTCACATTCATGGATTTAATAAATATATCACGGCAGTCTGGATAACCGCTAAAATCTGTTTCACACACACCCGTGATAATATCGGTAATGCCTTGCCCTTTGGCGTAAATAGCCGCATACAGCAGAAATAACGCATTGCGACCATCCACCAAAGTATTCGGCACGCCATTGTTACCCGTTTTAATTGGGCTGTCACTCATCATTGCATTGGCAGAGAAAATTTGCGTACTTTCCATATCAATTAGCGTTTGCTTGATCCCAAGATCTTGGCAAATCCATTGTGCTTTATCTAACTCAATAGCGTGGCGTTGTCCATATTTGAAAGTAATGGTTTCGAGATTTTGTTTACCGTATTGCTGAATGGCTTGAATTAAGCAAGTGGTGGAATCTTGTCCACCAGAAAAGATAACCACCGCTTTGCGGTCGTGATTTGGATTGAAAAGTTGCATTATAAGTCCTTAGTTTTTTAGCGTGGGAGGGTTGCGAACCACGGTTAATGTTTTATTGTGTAAAAGTGCGGTGCATTTTAGCAGAAATTTGGGAATTTGTCCTGAATTTCTCTCTGGTGAATAATGCAACATACCGAATTGAAAAAAGAAAAACAATGATAGAATGACGATTATTATTTGTAAAATAAGGAATTAATCATGCTGAAAAAACTACTTTTGGTGACGATGATTGGTCTGTCATTTTCCATCTCTATTTATGCCAATGAAATTGATGATCTGATGGTAAAAGCAGAACAAGGAGATGAGCAAGCTCTGTTTGATTTAGCTTTGAAATATTACCATGGTGATGGTGTAAAACAAGCTTATAAACAAGCAACATATTGGTATCAGCAGGCAGCGGAGCAAGGGGTTAGAAACTGAAAGATAAAATCTATAAAATTCTATAAATATCTAAATAATTTAGTACAATCAGTTCCGTTGATTCTATGCTATAATTTCCAAAATGAACAAACTTCTTTCCATTGGTCAAGCGAGCAAAGTGCTTGGCGTAACCATACAAACGCTACGAAACTGGGATAAAAAGGGCTTGCTTAAGCCCGATGAGCTCACAAAAGGCGGTGATCGCCGC
>Ga0192247_1168_pt1 | contig 5711 bp, 1 predicted proteins | sample Koala_Koa26_D3_FD_131276 | JGI IMG/M metagenome (GOLD analysis project Ga0192247, IMG submission 131276) | Enriched cells from koala feces incubated with labeled cellulose particles, San Francisco Zoo, California, United States - Koala_Koa2-6_D3 ...
AGTTTCATGTTGAGTGAATTTGTATGGCATAGGTGTATCCTTTGTTAGCTTCCTGTCGGCAATAGCCTATCAAGCCGCAAGCCTTCCTGAGGGTCAAGCCAGAATTCCTGTCCAGTCTCGCGCTTGACACGGCGCTTCATCCGCCGCTTGTAACCCGGATTCAACCACTCTTGCAGATTATATAATATCAGATGATTAGCTGCTGCACGAGTATAAAATACATTATTAAACGGCAAGAATCGATAGGCTTGGCTGACAGCTTGTGCTGCGTTAAAATCGCCTTCCTTGGCACGATTGTACATATCAAAGATGTTAGCCAAATCGCTATATTGCGGGCCAAAGGCAGTTGACCAGAACCCACTACCGTAGCTACTTTGTTCGGCAAATAGGAAATCACCAAGTATACCAACCCCACCACCTTGCGCCATTGCTGCTTGCCAAGTGTGCGGGTCATCCAGTGGGCGTATAGTTCTGCCGCTAAGAAGCTGTTTGGCCTGCATGGAAATCATGCCAAATATTGTTGTTCCAGCCAGCACCGCAAATATCCCACTGCGTTCACCAGATGGGTATCTTTTAAATGCGCCTTTCAGTCCTTCCCAAATTCCATCCGCTCCATAGCCATACACTTCACGGCCAAAGGTGCGCTGCACCGCAGCGAGAGGGAACCCCTTGAATTGCGTTGCGGCACGCAAGGCCTCACCTGATATGGTGCCTGAACCCAGCCCTTGGTGCATTATAGCGCGGGTACGGGCGTCAGGGTTGATGACAGCATAGGTGCCGCGATCCCAGAAGTATGCTCCAAACTTATCGGCAATCTCTGTACGAGCACGGTCAATCGCAGCACTGTTTACAGCGCGTCCATTACGGGAGAGATAGTTGGCAATAACTTCGTCCGATGCTTCATACACGCTTTGCGGGAGAAGGTAATTCCTGCCCTCAAGATCAATGAGATTGCCAGCACGGATAACATCCCATTCATCTGGCGTAATGCCAGCCATACTCAGTACACGTTGACGTTGTGGCTTTAAATTATCCCAGCCGAACTCTCTATCGAAAGACAGGTAATTTCCCATCTGGAGCACAGCAGACGCTCTACGATGGGTATCCCAGTTCTCAAGGCCAGTCCATTTAAATAGCACATCCTGCAACTTGGAAAGCCTGCCCGGCTCATCCGAGACGCCATTAAACTTATTGGCAATACGACCGGCCATACTATCGAAAAATACACCAGTTCCAGTAAGCGCTTTCCTGTATTCAGCAGTGCCATAATTTGTACGCAGTCGTGCCAAGTCATCGAACAATGTCCGAAGCATTGGCATCCCTTGGTAGCGGAATTCGGACATGGCTGTGCCGAAGTCACCTATCTGGCTGATAATCGCGCCACCAAGCATGCGGGTATTATTAAGGATACGCCAGTCTGACATAAATTTAGCGAATGCTTTATTGCCACCGCCAGCAATATTGACACTACCATCCAGCTCGTACATGATATTAGTGATTTTGCCGTGGCGACCAGTAGCACTTTGTAGTTTGTTCATGCCTTGTATATCGCCACGCGCACGCATATTATCAAGCGTATCACTGATGGTGCGGTCAAGGACAGAATGCGGGCTAGGACCAAGTTTACGCATCAGCCCAGTTGAACGAGCGTACCGTTCCAATTCGGAAGTAACCCCGTTATATATGGAACCTTTGCCAAACTGCTGATAATATTCAAGCCAGCTATCAGCATCCTTGAAATGAAGTAGCCGCTCATGTGACATGCGAGCGCCTTCGCTGCCAACTGTACCGGCACGGGTAAGCGGAATATCATCACCACGAATAATATAATGCCTGCCAGTAGACACGCCTTCATAAAATCCCTGAAGGAATCGTTCACGTCCTTCAAGGTCATTCAGGAATCTGCCATCACGGATTCTGTTCCAATCAGCACGTGATTCAACAAACCCCTTCCAGTCGCTAAAGCCAGCTTTATATATCTTTTCTTGGTCGTGGCTTTGATGAAGGATATAGCCACGTAGATCTTGGATATATGCGCCAGCATTATTTGCATCTGTCTTGGCAACATTTAAAACCTTGTGGTATATTTTGGCTAGATCCATGTATTCTTTAGGGCCATTGTATTTTACATCTGGATCGTTAAGTGACCACATGGCACGGGCGACGTGCATATCAACAGCCTCACCGGGGGCCTTGGCTAGTGCTTGGGTAACAGTATCCAGTTGTTTAATTTCCGCACCAAGCATACCAATATACTTGCCTTCCAGTTGGTTTTGTATCGCATCGACCGAAAATCTACTGCCCTGCCTAGGTCGTTGGATTCCACCGAGTGCAGCCATAATGCCATCGACTTCATTGCCAGCGAAATCATTAATGACGCTATCAAGAAGTTCAGCGCGCTTGCTATGATTAAGGATAGTGGCGCGTTGACGGGCAAGTGCTTCAAATTGTTTACGGTCAGTTACCGCCTTCGTCTTGGCCAGTATTTCAGCTTCATCCATCCCCTTGCTTGCAGCTACATTCACCGCCTGATAAAGGGCTGTTGCTTCCTCTGGCGTAAATCCTGCCTCCTGTAGTCTGGCTGTGATTTCCGGTTCGGTATAGCCGGACAGGACACCAGTAATAACGCCACGAGCAGCTTCGCTTTCGCGCTGGATATAGCCAAGGTCGTCGGTAATGCCTTGGAGTTCAGCTTCCAGTTCGGCGTATATTCTGCCAGTATTGACATCGCCCTGTGCTGCTGACCGGAAATTATCAAGCATTTCACTGTTAGTTTGGGCATAGTCACGGACGCGTGCCTCGTCAGACATATTGTCGATTTGGTTAATAGTAGATTCGGTCCGCGCTCCAATGTCCATGTTGGCCAGTTCTTCCTCGGTATTACGGGAGAGGAGATCCGTAAGCGCGTAGGCGAAATTCTGACCAACCTGTTCGGCTGGGATACTAAACATTTCGCCAAACACCTGCCGCATTTGCGGGCTGATTTCCAGCCCAGCGCTATCAGCATTGGCATAGACTTCACCAAACCACTGCTTCATCTTATCCATAACATCATCAAGGGCGGGGGATGGCGATCGGCCTTCAAACAGGAATCGTTCGCCAGCGCGGGCGAACCGTTCTTCCATCTCTGGCGTCCATATACCACCTTGTTTGGCTCCGGCGAAATCCTGTATCCGCTGCCATTGTGAGCGAGCCAAGGTAGTGGCATGAGGGTCAGCCGCAGTCTCTGCCATTTCACGGCGGAAAATATGGAATAATTCATGAGGTGCAGAGGTGAGGTCACTGTTTTGGAAAAAGCTGATAACAGCCCTGCCGTCCTGCCAGTTAATACGTGCACGGGTACGAGGAGTAGCGACTGGAGCTTCTGGCGTCCGCACGCTAGGCGCAGCACCAGTGACACGGGTAGCCTCATTGACCGCTGCTTCCAGCCTTGGCAATATCTCATTCGCGGCACGTACGACTTGCGTACCAACAGCGTCAGCAGCCCCGGTAATTTCATTGGCAATAGTATTGGCTAATTCGCCTACCGCCTGCACAGTTCGTGTCAATTCGGGAGCATTGAGGTTTATCTCGCCAGTGCGGGCAATATTATCGGCCAAGCGAACAGCATCAGGTGTGGCGCTCCGTACAGCTGCATCAATCGCGGCGCCGACTCTTTCGTTAGCAATACCGAGTACACGGCCAGAGACATCAAGGGCTTCACGTGAAACCGGGAGAGGTGCGTCCAACGCTTCCGCCACATTCGCTGCAGCGCGGTTAATATCAATACGGGTCTCTGGCATTACCTTGCCAGTGATTGGCTCTGTGGCCCTGACTCTGCCGCGCCGCCCATTGGCTTGCGCTTCACCTCGCGGCACCGCATATCCTTCGGCCTCAAGTCGGCGAGCAGCTTCAGCCACTGATATTTTATTTGCCTCAGCATACGACCGGACGGTGAGCTGTTCAGGAGTTAGGATATCAGGTTGGGTGTCGCGAAGCAGCGCGTATTGTTTTTCACGGTTCTGTAATTCGGGTGAATCGTCTACCGCAAGCACCTTAAACCCAGCTACTTCTTCTGCCGACGTATACCCTTTGGCATTTTTATCGCCACGGTACACAGTATAATATTCCTCGCCCGGCTTACGGTGAATGAAAATCTTGTCATCTTTCGCTGCGCCAATTTCCCTGCGAATATCATTCTTTATCTGATTCTCTCGCGGGAATCGGCCGCTCTCATCAATCGCTTCCGTCATCATCTGATAACGGTTCGGGTCAACCTGCGGCGCGCCCTCAATCACACTCCCGTCTGCGCCAATGCGATAATCAACTGGTTCCGGAGCTGCTACCGCATTCACTTCGCTTGCCGTACGGATACTTTCAGGAACAGGAGTCTTACTTATTGCCTCATCTGTAATACCAGCCCTGAATTCAGGGCCATACAGTCGATAGTATTCACTAACATTCTTGCCAGTATCATATGACCATGCGCGACTGCGTGCGTCAAATAGTGCGGCTGATGCCAGTGCGTTCTGCCGCACTATTTCTTCCGGCAAATCAACACCAGCAGCACGAAATGCCTCAAACTGCCTATTGGCAAAGTCCAGTCGGGACCGTTCAGTTACATCAGTGATTGGGGTAAATTGCCACGGTTGCCTGACGCCAGCGCGACCTAGCCGCCAGTCGGAAATACCGCCGCCGATAGCGCGCATGCCTGCGCCAAACAGGCCGCTGAATCCAAGATTAGTAAGGGAATCCATCCAGCCATATTCAGACTGGAATTCGCTGTTTTGGATTTGCTGAATAATGAATTCTTCAGGAGTATTAACCAGTACATTAGAGAGGAACCCCTCTCCAGCCCTAACAGCAAAACGGCCAACAGAAGATTTGCCATATTGCTGTAGCATTTGGGTAGCATATCTCCCTGCGCCAATAGCAGATCCCAGACGCAAGGCAGCCCAGTTAGATATGCTTGTTGATTCGACAAGCGCGCCAGTTGCAAGGCCAATGCCACCATACAACAAACTCTTATTGTGTTCGCGAACATACCGGTTCCGGAGTTCGCGCTCCCTGTTATCAAGACGTATACGGAGGGATTCGGTGTTCTCCCCCTCCATGGGTTTGAAATACCCATTCAGCCCACGCCGATCAATTTCCTCCTGCTGCTCATCCAGCGACAATGGTTCATACCCATAGTCGCCTTGCGCCCTCTTGGTACGCCACCAGTTAATAAGCGAGCCAGTATCATTTGTGTTAAACGTCTCGCTCGCTACAGCCCGGATATACGTACCCAAACCGGGTTGATAGTTTTCTGTATCACCTGTTATTGGTTCAGCTTGGGCGTATGGATTGGGTTGCGCTGGTGTCAGCGCTCCTTGAGTATATGGCATTATTTTTTCTTTTTAAGATTGGTGGTTATCCAGTCTTTAATCCACCCGTCATCCTTAAAGTGGCCGGGATCTATCAGTTCACGTATTTCAGTAAACTTCTGGTTTTCTGATTTGCTACTACCCAGTATTTCATAAATCTCATCACGCATGCGATTCGCTTCAGTCTGATTCATGCCGATCTGAATTGCAACTTCGCCATCCCTGCCGCTCTCTTGGAATGGTGCGCGCTCTATAATCGCATCTGCAGCCAATCTCTGCTTGGCTTCCTTGCCAATCCTGTCAATGTCTTTATTGTTCGGGATAAAGCCAAGACGATTGTCCATATCCATAAAATCGCCAGTCATC
>Ga0192247_1171_pt1 | contig 5651 bp, 6 predicted proteins | sample Koala_Koa26_D3_FD_131276 | JGI IMG/M metagenome (GOLD analysis project Ga0192247, IMG submission 131276) | Enriched cells from koala feces incubated with labeled cellulose particles, San Francisco Zoo, California, United States - Koala_Koa2-6_D3 ...
AACCGTACCAGAACCAATGACATGATTTGGCGTCAATCCCGTCCCTTGCAATGCTTCATACGTCAAAACATCAACCGGATTGCTGACAACCAAATAAATTGCATTTGGTGCATACTTTGTAATCTGCGGCATAACTGAAGACATAATGCCAACGTTTGTTTTACACAAGTCAATTCTTGTTTGTCCCGGCTTTCTTGCAATGCCAACGGTAATGATAACCAAATCAGAGTTCACTGCATCTTCATAGTCGCCGTCATATATGTCACACGTCGGACAAAATGCATTCCCCTGCATAATATCCATAGCCTCTCCCTTTGCCTTTGGCTTATTAATGTCTACCAACAGCATCTCGGAACATAGACCTTTAATTGCCATTGCAAACGCAATGGAAGCACCTACGTTACCGGCACCTAAAATCGTGACCTTTTTGCCTTTTTTCTTATTCTTTTCCACTTTGTAAATTCCTCCTAACTAGACTGAACGTTTGAAAAACGAAAAATGCATTTTCCAAAAACATTCTGCACACTTTTTTTACGAGTGTGAAACACTAAAAAAGCGTGAAATCTCTGTCCTGCAAAATAAATTGCAGCTTCTGTTATGCATTCCGCATATACAATATTATTATATCATGTATATCAAAATATTGCAAGAACGAATTATATATTTCATGATTTTTGTCGTTTCTTACAAAATTCACCCAAAGAAAAAGTGCATTCTGCCTACACCAAAACAAAGTAACTTGACTTTTCTTTTTTAAACAAATCTTCTAAAAAATTTCTCTTGTGAAATTTAAGTGAAATCGACTTGACAATTTCGTTAGATTGTGTCATAATAATGAAACGGAAAAGCTTTGCTGTTCGAAATATTTGTTCCTTGGTTTTTTCTTCAGAAAACACTGCTGATTTTTCAAAAATCAGTGCTTTCTGAAAAGACTGCCACTCCTTATATTACGTTCAGAATCGTTTTTCAAGCTTTGCGAAAGGAGGACTGCATAATGAATTGGTTCAGTTGGCAGTGCCGAATAAACGTCACTGATATATTCTCCACAACGATTTCGTCAAATTCTTGGTAATTTTTAGAATTGTTATCCATATGATTTTATCAGATTGATTTTGCAGTGCGTATAAAAGAAATCGCAATTTCACACGATTTCACGCAAAAAAGGAGTATGGAATACTATGAAAGATTTTTTATTCAATAATGACTATTCTTATTTGCTGCAAATTGCCATCATTCTTTTGACAACAAAGATTTTAGGATTATTTACCAAACGAATCAGTTTGCCGCAAGTTATCGGCGCACTTTGTGCTGGCATCATTTTAGGACCGATGGTTCTGAACGTAGTGGAACGCAACAGCTTGATTGAACAGTTGGCGGAACTGGGCGTTATTGTTCTAATGTTCAGTGCTGGTCTGGTAACGGATTTACAAGAACTAAAAGCGGGACTCGCCTCATTTGTCATTGCGCTATGCGGTGTTGTTATTCCACTAGTCGGCGGCTATTTCTTAGCAGATATTTATAATACGGAACAAGATCCAGAAATGGCGTCCCTTATGTGGCAAAATATCTTTATCGGTGTAGTATTAACTGCAACTTCTGTCAGCATCACGGTAGAAACACTAAAAGAATTAGGTGCGCTTAGCTCTCGAGCCGGAAATGCTATTTTGGGAGCTGCCGTCATCGATGACATTTTGGGCATTGTTGCGTTGACAGTAGTCATCAGTCTAGGCGGAAAAGAATCCGGCGAAAGTGAATCCGAAACAACACTCGGCAGTGCCATTCTCGGTGAAGGCGTACCGGCGGTAATTATCAACATCATCGCATTCTTCATCTTTGCCATTGCATTTGCTGTAGCATACCACATCATTTTTAAAAAATGGAGAGAAAACAGCAGTCAAAACCTACGGCGACACAATATTGTGACATTTGCATTCTGCCTGCTGCTCTCGTTCAGCGCAGAAATCTTCTTCGGTGTCGCCGACATTACCGGTGCATTTGTAGCTGGTCTGGCTGTTTCCGGCTTAAAGAAAAATGAATACATCATCACCCGTTTCAATACTTTGTCTTATATGCTATTATCTCCGATTTTCTTCGCAAATATCGGCTTAGCAATGACATTAGATGGATTAAACACAAAACTGATTGTATTCATGCTATTATTGATGGTAGTTGCTGTCCTAACAAAGGTCATTGGCTGTGGCGTAGGTGCAAAACTCATGCGTTATAGTACAAAGGAAAGTCTGCAAATTGGCATCGGTATGGTTTCTCGTGGTGAAGTCGCATTAATTGTAGCAAACAAAGGGGCGTCTGTCGGGCTCATGAATGAAAAGTTCATGACGCCGCTGGTTATTACTGTAGTTTTCACAACCATTATTACACCGATTCTACTAAAGTTCGTCTTTCCTAAAAACAACAATCCAAAGAACACGACAAAACCGATCGACGATATCCCATTAGCACAAGATATCCCCTCTATTGAAGCGATACAGTTAACACACAACTAAACGCATTTCTACATAAACACGCACAACGCCTGTATGCTGCTATTGCATATGGGCGTTTCTCTTAAGCACAATCCTAAATGCCAAAAAAGAGAAGCTTTTCCACTTTCTCATGAAAAATTGCAATAGTTCCACAAATTTCAAGAGATGTCTTGACAGATTCCTACATATATGCTATACTAAAATAAAAATCAGTTAGTGAAAACTAATTCCAATTAAAAAAGAAACGCTATGAAAAAACAAACACAAACTTTATGCTTAGTTGGTATTGTGGCTGTCCTACTCATCGGAAGTATCTTCGGCTGCGTATATGTCCTCCATAAGAAAAACCCACAAAAAATTGCAGAGATCTATCAAGACGAACAGCTACTCTATCAAATTGACCTATCACAAGTGACAGAAAGCTATACGTTGACCATCACAGGTGACAACGGAGAAGAAAATGTAATTTTGGTAGAACCCGGTCAAATTTCTATGCAGTCTGCAAATTGTGCAGATGCGCTTTGCGTCAATCAGGGTACTATTTCAGATGGAATGATTCCAATTGTCTGCCTGCCCAATCGTATCCGCATTTCTATATCTTCAGAAGAGGAGGAATCCTACGATGCCGAAGTCTATTAGACGATTGGTTTTGTTAGCACTGTTCACCGCTATGGCACTGACTATCTTTGTGATTGAAGCACAAATCCCCTTACCCATTTCCATTCCGGGTATAAAATTAGGACTCGCTAATGTTATCACTTTGATTGTCCTGGCAAAATTTCGTACCAGAGATGCACTGACCGTATTGCTCCTACGGATTTTGCTCGGATCTTTTTTTGCGGGTCAAGTTACTACGCTGATTTATTCTCTGTTCGGTGGTTTGCTCTGCTTTGGCGGTATGACAATTCTATGCAGGATTCTCAAACGAAAACATCTGTGGTTCGTTAGTGTAATCGGAGCAATTCTACACAACATTGGACAAACGATTGCCGCAATTCTCGTGATGGGAACAACACAAGTCCTCGTATACCTTCCTTTCTTAACCATTGCAGGCTGCATCACCGGCTTGTTCACGGGGTTTGTTGCTATGGAGGTCGTAAAACATTGGCCCACAGCCGTTGCGTTCTCTTTAGATTCCAAAAAAGAAAGCCACACAATCGAAAAAAAATAAAATCTTAAAAATTCTCTCGTATGTATGCAGAGAAGAATTTTTTGCTTAGTAGTTAGTCACTGCTAATTAGTCATAACTAATTTGAATTTCAAGTGGATCATTTTGCATTATGCGAAATTTAAGATACATAAATCTAAAATTTGGAGGTAATTTAATGTTCAAGAAAAATTGGAAACGCATCATTCCTACTGCGCTTACTGCAACGCTGGCAGCAACACAAGCGTTTTCAGCAATGCCTGCATTTGCAGAGGACGTCTCAACTTACGTCTACGGCACCGTTAATCTGCCCTACGCTGATTATTACTACGGTGAATTGACCGACGTAGCAGAAAATGATACCATGGACCTGAGTGCAGAAGACCCGACAGCTTCTCTGCGTGCAGAAGGGTATTGCGATGCTGTCACCAGTGCGACAAACACCAAATCTGTCAAGTATGACGCAACCTATTACACCGAAAACGAAGACGGTTCTGTCACTGTGGAAGGTATTTAGGGCGTGAATATCGCCGTAGAATCCAACCTATATGAAGCTGCTCTGGCTGCAATCGAATCCGGTGAAACCTGCAACAATCAACTTTTAGAAATTGTCGGAAGTATGACTGTCAATGAAGACCAGACTGTCGTACCAGACGAATACAAAATCCTGAATGGCGATGGCACATTGACCGCTATGATAGATTCCAATGAAGCGGTTACAGTTACTGATGCATCTATCCTTGTAGAAACAAACACCACTTATGGAAACAATGAAATCACAATTACGGAAGCAGATGATGCAGAAAGCTATCTGCCGGACTCTTCTAACATGGAGGGCGTTGTCATCACTATGACGGACGGCAGTAAATATGCTATGCTTCACGTAGACAATCTTTGGTTGAGAACAAATCTCATCGCTTGAGCAACAGAAGACGGTTATCTGGTACACAATCAAAACACACTGAAATACTTGTGCTTTGAAGATACCGTCGGCAAGACCATTGCAAGTGTCAAGTATATCATTCGTGATGGAGCAGATGTCACCTATGCAACCGAAGCGTATTTACCAGTATTACACGACGGCAGCGTTACTGCTGAAACTGCAGACGTTTCCTCTGGTTCGTTTGTAATCACATTGTCTGATTTGCCTACAGATTATGTACCGGCAGTTACAGCGGCAGATTTGCCGGAATCTACATATACGGATGGCACACTGACATATGATGCAACAGACGTATTGCCAGGCAGCTACACTGTTGAAGTAACCGACGAATCCGGCGTTTATGCATCAATTTCTACAACTGTTACATTGACTACGGACAACTTACCAGCCACATTCGATAGCGATAGCAATACAATTATTGCGGCAGATGACGCAAGTGAAATAGATTTCGCAAACTATCTCTCCAATATTTCAACTGCTACTGTGAACGGCACTTTATACAGTCTCTTCGGTCACGGTTCGACAAAGATACTGGATACTTCAACCGGTGCACTAAATCTCAGTCTCACTACGACCGACGCAGACGGCAACACGGTTTCGTTCTTTAAAGCAGAAGAAACCTATGAGATTACTGTTTCTGCTGCTGGATATTCTACAGATTTGACATTTACATTTTCAATTGCCCTTGGCGATATTGACAATGATGGACAAATCGGTATTCAGGATGCTTATGCTGTACAGGTGGAATTTGCAAATCTCGCAGCAGGCAACGATGCAAGCTTCACTGACGCACAAAATATTTCAGCAGACATCAACAGCGATGGGGTTCTTAACGTACAAGATGCATATTTGATTCAAGTATACTTTGCACAAGCCTCCGCTGGTTTGGATCCTACATGGGATAGCGTTTTAAACGCATAATCATTCTCCCTTTTTCATAAACACAACAAAAGCGGCAAGCACACGTTCTGTGCTTGTCGCTTTCTGCATTTGGGTTCCAATTGGTTGAAAATATCAATTGGAAGATGCCTGCGTGTCTTCATCTACTTCTACTTCAATTTCCACCTCATCCACGTCT
>Ga0192247_1185_pt1 | contig 4993 bp, 2 predicted proteins | sample Koala_Koa26_D3_FD_131276 | JGI IMG/M metagenome (GOLD analysis project Ga0192247, IMG submission 131276) | Enriched cells from koala feces incubated with labeled cellulose particles, San Francisco Zoo, California, United States - Koala_Koa2-6_D3 ...
CACGTCTCTCCCCCGTCGGTCGAGTAGGCAATCCAGGGGTGATAGTCGTCGCTGGTACTATATCCCGCCACCACGAAGCGCCCGCCTCCATAGGTAAGGGCGAAGAGCCGTCCGTGTGGCTGCTCCTCTTTCGCAGTAGTTTCGCTTTTTGTCCACGTCTCACCCCCGTCGGTCGAATAAGCAAGCCAGGGTTGATTGTCTTCTCTGGTATCATCACCGCTGGGGTCGTAACTAAATCCCGCTACCACGAAGCGTCCGCCTCCATAGGCAAGGCCCCAGAGTTCGCCGTGTGGCTGGCTCTCCTCGCTGGTTGTCGTACTTGGCGTCCACGTCTCTCCACCGTCGGTCGAATAAGCTATCCAGGGGTGATAGTTGTCGCTGGTATTGCCGGTGGAAGACTCGTCATATCTCCATCCCGCTACCACGAAGCGTCCGCCGCCGTAGGCAAGGGCATGGAGCGATCCATGCGGCTGGCTCTCCTCGCTGGTTGTCGTACTTGGCGTCCACGTCTCTCCACCGTCGGTTGAATAAGCTATCCAGGGGTGATAGCTGTCGCTGGTACTATATCCCGCCATTACAAAGCGCCCGCTGTAGTCGTCAATCTCCTCCCATGGGCATGCCTCTTCTTCTTCCGCGCGCGCCGAACCCATCAGCCGCACTTTGTTTACTCCGTCGGTTGCCTCTGAAAGGATAACCGACGACCTGTTTTGTTTTTTTGTTTCTCTGGTTTTCATTTTTTCGTGTGTCTGTTATTATGATGAGCACTATTCGTTACATATTGCCCAGGACGGTATGTCATCCGGTTCCGGCTCCGTGCAGCCCATCCAGGTGTAGGCGCAGGGTATTTCGTCTTCCGGATCGTCTTCCGGTTCGGTTGAAATAATAACGGCTACCCGCGCTGTTTTGTTTCCGCTCCGGAAATAAACGTAATGAGTCCCCAGGGCGGCCGTAAAGTCAGAAGAGTCCGCCGCGTCGCTTCCCGGTCCCGTATAGGTGATTTTGTAACGGGTTCCACTCACTTCACTATCCTCCTCCTTGCAGCAAGATTCCGTCCCCTCCTCATCACTGCCGTCACAGCGCTGAACCTGCAGATAACTATTTGACGTCGAACAAACAACACCCCGGCTACTTTGAACCGTTACACAGGCTTCGTGTATCTGTTCGGGGTCTTTCTCCTCCCCTTCGCATATCTGCCAAAAGGTGTGACAGTCGAAGTCAGATAATTGCCAATAGATATATGCGGGAGTGACTGTCAGCGTGGCACCTCCCACACCTGTGCCGTTGTAGTTCTGAGCATTCAGGCGCACCAGTGTGAGGTCCGAAAGTCCGTTTTGCCAGGCCGCTTCGTAAACACACCACACACGCGCCGAGGTACTGACAAGGGATAAGTTATTTAGCTGCATAAATTGGTAAAAGGGCATGGGGATTGTGACCTCGTACGTTGTTTTTTCCTGCAATACCCGGTTTAAGTCTTCGTTTTGCCCCATGTCAAAAGCGCGCAATGTACTGAGCGGAGAGCTGCAGCCGTTCCATATGGCGAGTGTGGCCTCACCCTCCCAACTGATATTGGTATAACTAATTGTACCCTCCTGTTCATCTACTTCGCGTGTATATCCGATATTTTTCAGATAAAGGAAGCTTCCCAGTGTGGAGCCGCTCGCCAGTGGCGAAGTATACCAGTCGTTCCCGGCGGTTAATGTGGAGTTAGGAACGCTGTAGTTGGTCTCATATCCGTCGGCACGTTCCTCGGTTAGCTCGCCTTCTGTGAACCGGATAAAGTTGCTGTAAGCCAGCTCCCCGACCCCGCGCGTTAAGGTGTCGCTTCCTAGTTCCTCCCCTTCGTAATAAACGGGGTTTACACTCGCTTCGCCTTCGTTGTAGTTATTACCGTCCGCCCAGTTATAATTAAAATAATGAAGGCACGGGACGCCCCGCTCGTTGTTCTTTAGCCCGAGCGTCCGCCCGGTAATAGCCCCGTATGTTAAAAACAGGTCGAGCGGCTCAACGTCCGGGAGGTTGTCCATCAGATAAAACATATCGCCTTGCTGTAGTTTATTTCCTCCGCTATCGACTGCCGTAGGCAGGACAATGACGAGCCATTTGCCAATTGTGTCATAATATTCATCCCCCTGGGCTGTCCATCCCAGATCCAGCTGAGCGGAAATGCTCTCCAATAAGTACATAAAAGACACACAGGGCATAAAGGGCATATCACCGGGCAGGGATGAAAGTGTAAGCGATATGGAGCTCCATGTGTCAGGAGTGTCGTTGTTGGCTGAATTCAAATATTTAATACCGTTCGCCCCCACCAGTACGGCTATTTTGTCGCTGTCACTATTGTCGTCGCCGTCATTGTTTATAGCCATCGCCCACCAGGTGTTGTTGCCGATGCTGATTTCGTTCTCTTCCCATTTCTTATCATTGAAAACGTTTTCACTCTTTACAAAATACCCGTGCCCATCTTCTCCGGCCACAATATAATAACCGTTCCAGTATCCACCGCACAGCATCGCATATTTTATTGTTTTGTTGTCATTTATTCCATTAACAGGAGAAAAAGAGGGCACACCCTCGCTTCCCGTGCCATAATACAACCGGGAGCCAACTCCCTTGTGTCCGGTTGTTGCGGCTATCCATTTCCCCCCCTCACAGGAGACAAACCAGCCGTTTTTTCGCTTCTGTAGTTTTCCGCTACTGGCTTTGTTGTCATCATTACTAACATTATATATCCATGCATTTCCGTGGCGACCGACGCCATAAACACAACTTTCCCCGTCCGTTGCCATAGAATAAGTATATTCACCGCTGGCGTTACCGCTGAGTTTTGTGGAGGTGGAGCTGTTATCACATGATTTATAATATACCTCCTTCCCGGAGGTGTAATATAAATTTGACCCGCACACACACAGAGGGGCGAAGGTGTGATGAGGGTTGTACCCCCTGGCTTTAATATCTGTAGAGCCCGTTTGTAGTCCAGAAACAAAATTTGTGAGCGCGCTAACAGCCCCTATACCCTGAAAGTAATAAATTGCGTTTGATTTCCGGACGTAATACGTAGTATTCCCACTCTCTTCTTTATCATAAGCCGCGCAGGCAAAAAAACCACTTGCAGAGGCGTCCAGAGTTTCCTCCTGCCCGGTTTTATAAATCTCCTCCCAGTGCATCCCGTCCGCGCTGGAAATAATAGAAGAGGGACCGACAGCCACAAAACCGCTTTTACCCCAACAGACGTCAAAAAACGTCCCGCCGCCTTCGCCTTCCGTGTAATATTTTTGAATACAAATGTTGGGGGCTTTATTTGTGCACTGAGTACCGTTTCGGCAATCTGCTGAATCGCTCCAATTCATGACAACCGACAACGTATAAGGATCCTCTACTGTATAAACGGTCCCCGTGCCCTCTTCTTCCTCTCCTTCCTCTTCGTCCGTCTCCTGAACACTACTCCCCAGGGCTGTTTTTAAATCCGTCGCCTCGGCCAGTGTCCGCAGGGCGGAAACACCACCAGAGAGTGTTAGACAGGCGTTATAAGCGCCGTTTGAATAGTCAACAACAGATATATTGCCATCTACTTGTCCAGTGTCATACAGAAGCGTGCACCCCATTTCATTTATAACACCATCCCCCGAGCTGGCAGGGTGTTCACTGAATCCAAGTACCGCATTGTTGTGGGGCGTGGCAGGAATGGAGATGTTAAACGAGCGCGTCATTTCCAGATCTTCATAACGAAAAAGGAGCGAGGTGTATTGGAAGCCGGTCTCTTCGTCATCTAATTCGATATAATTAAACTCGTCGGCCTCCACCTCGTCGGCCGTCTGCGCTCGGCTGCTGGCTGTATTGATAAACAGTTTAAACATAACTTATTTTTTTTGTTCCACGTGGAACATTAAAAAGCAACATGCAGCAGGTAGAACGTAACGGAAACATCCGAGACGGTGCCCCCTAGTGATACACTGGGGGCGCTTCCCACACGTGCGGGAAGATCGTCCTGTATCCAGTCCACTCTAAGGTCGTTTGCCACCCCGATATCAGCCAGATAACGGCGCTGCTCCATTGTGAGCCCCCGGCTTATACCTGTCACAGTCATCCGGTAGCCACTGCGGTGCGGATAGCCAATTGTTTCCATGTCGTAAAAGTCAACGTTATCCTCTGCCGTTAACTGCTCGGTGGTGGCTTCAAACACCCACGCTTTTTCAAAACCAAACATCCCCGTCCAACGGGCTTTGATTTTTTCACAGGGCTCCTGTAAGGCGCGCACTTTTATTAACCGACTTATACCGCCGGGTGCGGTAAACCGGTAGGAACCGACACCGAGGGAGGTACAAGCATACCACAGGAGCGCATCGTCGTCTCCATCCGCATCCCTCCTTTTCCGGGCGCGAAGCGTGTTCGTTTCCTCCTCCTGTATGTTTCCCGGCGGGTGACAAGTGTTATTACTCGTGCCGTACAGGGTGAGCCCTTTACCGACAAAATAAACAGGCTGCTCTTCGTCCGCATCTATGACGCGGTACTCGGTAAGGGGGTAAATTGTTTCGTGCGGTCGGATACCGCCATGCAGATAGATTGTTTTTTTCTCTCCCTCTTCCTCTTCCTCTTCCTCTACAATTTGCATAGTTATAAAGTCCATCCCGTAATTGTAAGCCGACCGGGCAAAGTCGCGAAAAGAAAACGTAATTTTGTCGTCAATCCACCCGTCAAGGGTTAACTCGGTATCAAACTGACTATAAGGGTCGTTTTCTTCTCCTTCCGTGTCACTACTCATCGAAAGCAGAACACTCACACTTTCTGTCTCCTCCTCGGATGTATCTTCGTCCCCGTTCAGCGATGTAATAACTGCAAAACAGGCATCATCTACCCAAACATCGGGGTCGACTGTTAACGTATAAGTTGCCATCGTTTTATTTTTTATTTCCGAATGTTCGCGTATTCTTTGTATAGCGCCGTTCGTTTCTGGAATGTCGTAAACTCTTTATAATCCATTACCGGCGCGGGTTGT
>Ga0192247_1025_pt3 | contig 4253 bp, 7 predicted proteins | sample Koala_Koa26_D3_FD_131276 | JGI IMG/M metagenome (GOLD analysis project Ga0192247, IMG submission 131276) | Enriched cells from koala feces incubated with labeled cellulose particles, San Francisco Zoo, California, United States - Koala_Koa2-6_D3 ...
TTAAATCAGTATCTATTTACTGTTGATGTGCAAAATGGCACATGGCTAATCAGAATAAAGGAATAAGTTAAGACCTGCGGAAACGCAGGTCTTTTTGACGGCGCGGCGTTGGCTGTTTCGCGCCGAGTTGTGCAGTTTGTATAATATTGGGCAAATTCCGCGCCAAAATTTGTGCATTTTTACCTATTGACTTTTTCCTGAATTGTGGTATACTATAATCAGAAAGAGGAAAGAGAGGCGGAGACCTCAACAGTACGGGTGGCGGGCTACTAGAATTAGTGGTCGGTTGCTTAGGAAGAGGCTCCCACTCTTTCCAGAAAAAAATAAAAAAAATGCTTGACAGCTACAACAAAAGGTGTTATAATTACATTATCAAATGAAAGAGAGGAAAACAAAATGTATAGAATTGATAGAATGAGAAGAGATTATGAAAGATTTACAGCTGCTGAGGGCTACGCAATCGGTTTTCATGTAGGAAATGATGTTTATCTTGCAATGCTTGACAAAATTCCGAGACGGTTTACAAAACTTCAAAAAGAATGTTCTAAGAATGGCGGTACAATGGGGCTTTACATCAATGTAAAGAGCAAAAAAGCAAAAAATGAACTGCTGAAAAAAGCTGTTAAAGTTGGCACACTTGAAGATATTACAGATGAAAAGTATAATAAAGGTGTGATGTTTGAAAAATTAGTGTATGAATTGAATGGTCAAGAGTTTAGAGGAAAAGACGCTGTTCCATTCTATCAGAGCGGTGATATTACAATAAATGGTAAAGAAATTCAAGTAAAGTATGAAAGAGCAAGAATTTGTTATGATACCACACTTACAAAATTGAAAAAAGGGGCTTGACAAACAAGCCCCAAAGAGGTATAATAATAGTATCAAAAGAAAGGAGAAACAGGATGTTTAATAATAAAAAAAATTCATTATTACAGAGTTTATTTTTTTGATGATGTTAGTAATAAAGAATTTCAATGTTTGTATCATGGAGAAATATCAGATGCTCAAACATTAAGACAAGCATTATGTTTATGTTATCCAAAATTTGCAATAAAAGTAATTAAAATTAATAAATTAGACTTTCTTTTTGAATTAAAACACCATTCACTTTTATTTATTGAAAAAAACACTTGACAAACAAAAGAAACAATGTTATAATAAATACATAAGATAAAGAGAAGGAAAACTCCAAACCCGACAATGCTTAGGTGACTCTCCGCAAGGTTAGCGCAACGGAAAGACCGAAGTCGCAAGTTGACTATGTAAGACGCTGTAATTCCAATGTCGTTAAAAAGTACACCAAAGACAACTCACAACCCTTGAAAGTGAGTGTGGACGGAGCGAGGGAGTTTTTTCAAGAGAGGTAAACACCATGGAAAAAGTTACACTTAAATTAAATAAGCCTTACAAGAGACAAACAGAGGACGTCAAGCGGATGTTGTGCGAGGAAGATTTCAACGCAATCCGCAATGTGTTAAACTGGCGCGCAAAATACAGAAATGAATTGCGGAAGTTGGTCAAGGGAGCGTAAAAGCTCCCTTTTTTTGTCGCGCCGCGCATGACCCTTGCGCGGCGAGTTTCCATTATAACATAGAGTAGCACCTTTTGTCAATGGGCAAACTGCACAAACTTTCAGGCGAAAAATTCCCGAATTTTGTGCAACTTTTTGCTTGACTTCTGCTCTTGGGTGTGGTATATTATACTTACAGAAAGGAAAGAGAGGTAAACACAATGACAAAGGCTTTAGTATTCGACATGGACGGAACGCTTGCTAACTTCTATGGGGTTGACGGTTGGTTAAATGATTTACAGAATGAAAAAACTCGTCCTTATGAGGTTGCACAGCCTCTTTATGACATGGACACACTTTGCGCGGTTCTCGGTTTGTTGCGGTGTTGTGGTTGGTCTATTGTAATCACAAGTTGGCTTGCAAAAAATGCAAATAAGGATTATGACAACAAAGTAAGACAGGCTAAAAAAGAATGGCTTGCAAAATATCATTTTCCGTATGATGAAATTCATTTAGTAAAGTACGGAACAACTAAAGCAAACTGCACACGCAAAAAATTTGATTATCAGATTTTAGTTGATGACAATGAAAGCGTTCGCAATGGTTGGCATTTAGGCGATACAATCAACGCAAACAATAACATTCTTGAAAAATTGGTTGACTTGCTTGTGGCGGAATACAAATAAACCGCCACGAGCAGCTGCAAAAATTTTAAAAATTTTTTTCAAAAAGTGCTTGACAAGTCGCTTGTGGTTTGGTATAATGTTACTAGAAAGCGAGGGAAACCGCATGAAAGATGAATTTAAAAGGGAAACAATGGTCGGTTTTACTGTATGGAATTTAAACGCAAAATGCGTTATAGTTAAAAAAACAGAAAAAAGACCGCTCAAATGGTCAAGCGTTCCGCAAGAAGAAAATTAAAAAATAATTTGAAAAAAAGTCTTGACAACTTAGATTAAAAGTGCTATAATTTACTTATCAAATGAAAGAGAGGAAACACAAAATGGCAAGAAAGAAAGAATACTTTTTAGTAGTAGACACGGAAACGGCAAACAGTATTGAACAGCCTTTCCCTTACGACATTGGCTATGCAATCTGTGATAGATACGGTCACATTGTATTAAAAAGAAGTTTTGTTGTTGCGGAAACATTTCTTGACTATCCCGACATGATGAAAAGTGCTTACTTTGCGGAAAAAATTCCTCATTATTGGGAAGATATTAAAAATGGTTCAAGAGTGATGAAAAGCGTTTTCAACATTCGCAAACAGATGAAAGCCGACATGAAACAATACAGAGTAAAAAAAGTTGGTGCTTACAACATGGCTTTTGACAAGAGAGCGTTAAACAATTTGATTAGATACTTTTCAAAAAGTTTAATTCGTTGGTGGTTTCCGTTCGGTACAGAATTTTTCTGTATTTGGCACATGGCTTGTCAAGTGGTGTTAAACTCAACAAGTTACATCAAGTTTGCTTTACAGAATGGGCTTGTGAGTGAAGCAAACAATATTCAGACAAGTGCAGAAGCGTGTTATAAATTTCTGACAAATTCGCCTGATTTCGTGGAAAGTCACACAGGACTTGAAGATGTAGAAATTGAAGTTGCAATAATGGCAAAATGTTACGCAACTCATAAAAAAATGGATAAAAGTATAAACTATTCATGTTGGCGTATTCCACAGAGAAAAAGAAAAGAGTTAGACTTGAGAGCGGTTTTCAAATAAACCGCTCTTTTTGCGCCGCTGTCAAGAAAAATTTTTAAATTGAGTATTGACAAAGACAATTTTCCCATGCTATAATAAGAGCATGAAAGGAGTTGATAAACATGACAAAAGAACAAGAGATTAAAAAACACATGGAACTTTTAAAAATCAGTCGTGAAGAGGCTGAACAACTTTACAATGATGACCACTCGGACGAGGTTTTGCCAGAAGTTGCGGAAATGGAAACAAAAGCAAAGCAATTAAAAAGACGTTACGAGGGAGACACTAAAGCGCGGAAACCCGCTCAACGCACCTTAAAGCCAGATGAAGAAAAAATTCGGCTCGTGCAAATCCTCAATGCTTGCTTGCAAGCCTGCGGAGAGGTGGAGAAAGTCAACATTGCTAATCAGCAAAAAGAAATCACCTTTTTAGTCGGTGAAAATGAATACTCTGTGACACTCACACGGCACAGAAAAAAGAAAGAGGGCTAACCCTCTTTTTTCTTGCCCTTCTAAGCGGCGGCCGCGCACGTTCCTTGCGCGGCCGAAATTCCATTATACCACATGGCTGGCACTTTTGTCAACTGGCAATCCGCACAAACTTTGGCGCTAAATCCTCCCGAAATTTGGTACTTTTTACCTATTGCATTTTTAAAAAATTTTTGCTATAATGTATTTACAAGGTAAGGAAAGAGCAAGTAAGCAAACAAAAAGAAATTTAAAAAATTTCAAAAAAGTGCTTGACAAACAAAAAGCCTTGTGGTATAATAAATACATAAGATAAAGAAAGGAAGTAAAGTCAATGAGAAGTCCGCCGAAATAAAAAAGAAAAAAAATAAAAAAAAATGCTTGACAAACAAAACTGAATATGGTATAATAAATACATAAAGAAAAACAAAATAAATTAAAGAAAGAGGTAATGAATTATGGCAAACACTAAGATGACTAAGAGAAACTGGTATGAGGTTCTGACTGCAATCGTTGAGGCTTCCAACTATGAGGACATTGAGGGCGCAAAGGCTTTCATCGCTCACGAGGTTGA
>Ga0192247_1211_pt1 | contig 3631 bp, 3 predicted proteins | sample Koala_Koa26_D3_FD_131276 | JGI IMG/M metagenome (GOLD analysis project Ga0192247, IMG submission 131276) | Enriched cells from koala feces incubated with labeled cellulose particles, San Francisco Zoo, California, United States - Koala_Koa2-6_D3 ...
CAGGCAAGCTGTGACCGTCTCCGGGAGCAGCATGTGTCAGAGGGCTTCACCGTCATCCCCGAAACGTGTGAGGCAACTGCGGTAAAGCTCATCGGAGTGGTCGTGAAGCGATTCACAGATGTCTGCCTGTTCATCCGCGTCCAGTTCGTTGAGCTTCTCCAGCAGGGTTAATGTCTGGCTTCTGATGAAGCGCGCCATGTTCAGGGCGGTTTTTTCCTGTTTGGTCACTGGTCTGATGTCTCCGTGTAAGGGAATTTCTGTTCATGGGAGCATGATAACTGTGACGCAGGCGAGAGTGATAAAGCTGAGTGAGCTGTTAGTCAGGGGCGCAAACATTCGAACGCGGCCAGTGCGATGCAGGATAGGGAAAACGCCGTAAAACGACGTCCCTTTCGGCAATAGCAATATCATGGCACAGCATATCAACTGATAAATAATCCCTGTGCAGTACAGCCGCTGTTGCATAAAATCTCGCTCTGCGGTGAGTATTGTTTAATCAAAAATCCCCGCAGTTCTTCCAGAAAAACGCGAGTCTGTTCTCATGCCTGAAATGCCCACACCCCACGCAAAACCAACTTTTTGCTGATTTTTCTTTATAAATAGAGAGTTATGACAAATTAGTTTCTCTTGCTCTCTTTGTGATATTTAAAAAAGCGGTGTCGGCGCGGTGTTGTAGCTGCGCCGACACCGCTTTGTAGGGGTGGTACTGACTATTTTCATAAAAAACATCATTTTATATTAGGGGTGCTGCTAGCGGCGCGGTGTGTTTTTTTACAGGACGCCCCCAGGGGCGCTGCTAGGGGTGTCTGTTCAGATATGTAGCAATGAGTCAGGGATTCACGAACTGAAAATGTCCGAAAATGTGTCTCATGGGCACCGTATGCGCCCAAACCGATCGCCATTCAGTTTCATGCATAGTCATGCAACGCGCTGAAAGCGTTCCTGACGCATTTTTCCGGTTTACCCGGTGGGAAACATCTCTTTTTGCGGGGTTTGCGCCAGAATCGCGCTCAGCGCGTTTTAACGGTGCGTACAATTAAGGGATTATGGTAAATCCACTTACCGTCTTCCCTCGTAGCCATCGAGATAAATCGCAGAAATCGTGTCAGCCAGCAGCTTCATTTTTTCCGGTGATGGCATATCACTGTTCGTGTATTTTCTGCCCGCAAAGGTGGTTGTGGTTCTCAGTGACTGAAGGAATTCTTCAGAGTGGAATTCTTTTATGCGTTGCTGTGCCGTTTCTGCTGATACTCCGGCTGCTTTGTCTTTCACCCCCATCTCCCGGAACTGCTGAAAGAACGGAATCATCATCCGTGTGGTGTCAGCTTTCTTGGTGTAGAAGTTAGGATCAAACCCATCATCTGAAGCATAAACATAATGCCGGGTATGTTGTTCCAGGCTGGTTTTTGGGGTACAGGCTGTGAGGGCTGCTGCCACAGTTATCAGGGCACTAAGATACATATAGCGTGTGCCGCCAGAACGTTTCATGCGAGTCTCCTTACCTTAAAGTATTTATTTTCGGTGAGTTATTATCTGATGGCTATCTTATCATCAGTCTCTGAGCGCGTTCAGCGACCGAACAACCTAGACCAGAATCCCCGTTTCTTTTCCTGCTCCAGCGCCTGCCTGAGCCGGGCTATCTCATTCTGTAGCTGTTCCCGTTCTGCTTCCTGGCGCCGGCGCTCCGTATCCTGGGCTTGTTTATCCTCAAGCATCAGCGTCAGGCATTGTTTCAGCTCGTTCAGCTCCCGGAGAATGCGTTCTGTCTGCTGATCATGAGGTTTTTCTGCCAGTCCCGCAGTGTGCCTTTCTGGTGTCTCATTCCGCTTTAATTCGCCGTATGCCCGGATCAGTTCACTGGTTTCAAACTCCCGTCGTCCGTCCTGGCTCGTACGGTAACTGACAAGGCCTGCGCGCATATCACGGTAAAACTGTGAACGCGATCTGCCCGTCATTTTCAGTGCGTCCTGGAGTGTGTGCCATGTCATGAAGTGACAGTGTCCCATTGGTGTCTCATATCATGGTTTCAGTAAAACATACTGAGGCCGGAGAACGGTAATGTTTGTGCTGGTTTTTGTTGCATCGGGCGGGAATAGCACGTGGTGTGGTTGGCTGTTTTTTTGATCGTTTTCACAAAAACGAAAATCCACAGGGTTGACAGGGAAAACGCAGCGGCGTAATTTTTAGGCTGTATATAAAACCAGTGGTTATGTATACAGTATTTGTTTTTAACGGTTTGTTTTACAAGTCAAAGAGGAGTTAGTTATGCCTGGATTTAATTATGGTGGACATGGTGACGGTACTGGCTGGAGTTCTGAACGTGGTGATGGTCCGGCTCCAGGAGGCGGTTCTCATGGGAATAGTGGTCGAGACGATCATCGTGGTGAAAGTGGTTATGGTTATCCTGGTCACAATGGGATATCTGGGCCTGTGAGTCTCAGGACAACAGATAGTTATGATGGTGATACTATGTCAGGTTATATTAACAACTTAATCAATCATGAAGGTTTTAAAAATACAATGTATAGGGATACCGAAGGGAACATAACTGTCGGTATTGGTCACTTGCTTTCATCACCGGAGATGGCGGCTGGATTACCGTTTAACCGAACTAGAATTACACATGGACATGGTGATGAAATGGAACATGAGTTTTCTGTATCGCGGGAAGATATTACATCTTCATTTAATGCATTGAGAGATAATCCTACAGCTATTTCTGGTATTCACCTTTCAAACGATGCAGTAATTGGTCTTGCTATTAGCGATGTAGAATCGACAATTTCAGGATTAAAAGGGCTTTATTCTGATTTTGATAGTTTCCCTCGTTCAGCAAAAACCGCATTAGTTGATATGGGGTTCAATGTGGGAGTTGGTAAATTACGATCGGACTTTCCAAACTTTAATAATGCTGTAAATAAGAAAGATTGGAATACTGCGGCTGATGAGTCTCATCGAACTAAGATAGGTGAAGGCCGAAATAATGATACGAAAGCTCAGTTCCAACAAGCAGCTAATGGTAACTAAGCATAAAGGATTCTACATATTTCATTCCTATACCACCTCTTTATGAGGTGGTAATTGATTGAATTATAAGAAACTATTTTCATCAAGTTCAGTGACTGTCCAGGGATGTGAATGATCATCATCTATACGCCAGTATGAGCGTGAGCTAGCTGTACCACCAATTGAATGCCCTGCTAAAATAACAATTTTTATTTCATCACCATCACTATTTTTAAAGTGATAATATTCAGGTAGTGAGTAGCTTGTGTATTTTTTTTGTGATATTGCTTTATTTTTATCAATAATAAGATCCGGTGTGTATTCTAAAATTGTCTTGTTGCTGTATTCACGAGAAACTTTATCCATTTCTTCTTGACTTATAAAATATGCCGCTGTTGCTGGAAAATTACTCAAAACGTCATGTATTGATAATGAGTCTTTGATTCTCGTCATTCGATGATTTGATATGTAATTTTGCATCCTGCATATAAATATTTTATTTTTTATATCATTGTAATCTGGGTCTGAAATGTTAGGTATTGACTCTATTTTTTTTCCTAGTGACATCTGATTCTGAAGGTCAGTGCAAGATAATATTTTTGCACTGCTCCCGTCATTAAAAATT
>Ga0192247_1228_pt1 | contig 3130 bp, 4 predicted proteins | sample Koala_Koa26_D3_FD_131276 | JGI IMG/M metagenome (GOLD analysis project Ga0192247, IMG submission 131276) | Enriched cells from koala feces incubated with labeled cellulose particles, San Francisco Zoo, California, United States - Koala_Koa2-6_D3 ...
GAGGGGTCTATAGCGGGGGTTCGCGAGATTGATCTTTGGGCGCAGGAATACGGGTACAATTTAGGCGACGTGTACTGGAATCAACTCCCAAACGGGGACTTATATGTGACATTACCAGAGGGGGAAAGGATATACTTGCCTGCGGCCGACCTGTTGGGGATGACTATATACGACGGAGAGCGTATGCGAATGCAAGACGCGCTAAACGCGATCGCAAAGACGCTGCGGCGCGACCACGCTGGCAGCTATGGCCTTTGGGGAAGGAAAGCGGGGTGGCGCTCACAGAATATTCCTCCGACGGAAAAGCAAATACAGACGATTGAAAGAATGGCGCGTTTTCACCCTGATGAACCTGTCGACTATGCCGCCTTAACCAAAGGTAGCGCGTCGGATTTGATTGGACGGTGGATTGTGGCATGGAAACGGTGATCTCTTTCACAATCCCCGGCATGCTCCCGAGCCTGAACCAGATGCTAAAACAAGCACAGCGCTCACCCTATGCTTATAACAAGCTCAAACAGGATGCTGAAGCCACCGTATTCCTCGCCATCCGGCGCGCCGGCATTCGGGAACTTGCGTGGCCAATTCGGCTGGAGGTGGATGTGTACGCGCCAAACCGGCGCATGGACTGCGATAACCTCCAGGCGGGAAGTTCCAAGTTCTGTTTGGACGCGCTCGTTAGCGCGGGTTGCTTGCCGGACGATAGCTGGAAGCACTGGCAAATGCCAGAGCCGTTCCGGTACCGCTTTTATGTGGACGGGAAGAACCCGCGAATCGAGGTGAAAATTTTTGAAAAAAAATAGCGAAAAGGGGTTGACATTCTGGCCGGGCTAGATTATAATATAATCACAGGGAGGAACCAAACCGACCAACAAGAAAGGAGGGCCAAAGATGACAAACAATGACCGCTGGGCACTCGAGAGCTATGAGCGGTGGTACCTGGAGCCGCTGGAGCCGGTCGATTGGGAGACGGGTGGAAGATGCCTATTGGGACGGAATCGACAGGCGGTATGAGGAGGAGCGCGAGGGGCGGCTGCTGGGGTTTTAAGCCCCACCGCCATAAGGCGGTATGGGAAGTGTTCTGAGCGCGGCTCTATGGGGCCTAGAATCCGTTTTTAGCGGCAACTCCATATAATCATACCAATCACATGTAAAACGCCGTATACGGCAAATTTGAAGGAGGTACAGAGATGGCAACATCAACCATTAACATCATCATCATCTGTGTAGCGCTGATTATTATATCCAGTGTAAACGCAAAGAAAAGGGGGAGGTAATAAGAAAATGGGAATGTGCGTATTGGTTCTAGGGCAGTCCGGGAGTGGCAAGTCAACCAGCCTGAGAAATTTTACCTCGGATGAGGTAGGAGTGCTGAATGTAGCGGGCAAGCCGCTGCCGTTTCGGAACAGCTTGCAGGTCGCAAACAACGTTAAGTATTCGGACGTTGAAAAGGCACTGAGCAGGGCGCAAAAGCCGTCGTACGCAATTGACGATGCCAGTTACTTGCTGACGTTCGACAGCTTCAACAGCGCTACGGAAACAGGGTACGCCAAGTATACCCGCTACGCGGTAAATTTTTACAATCTTTTGCGGGCGGCCGCCACAAAGACGCCGGACGACTGCATTGTGTACTTCCTGATGCATGAGGATGTCGACAGCAACACGGGGCAAGTAAAAGCAAAGACCGTCGGGAAGATGATTGAAAGTCAGCTGACGCTGGAAGGGCTTTTTACGATTGTTTTGAGGACACATGTGGCCGAAGTTGATGGGGTATACGCTTACCAGTTCGAGACGCAAAGCAACGGACTAACCCCATGCAAGTGCCCCATTGGCATGCTGCCGCCGGTTATGGAAAACGACTTAAAGGCCGTAGATGTGGCAATCAGGGAATACTATGGATGGGCAAAAGAAAGGAAGGATGGAAATGGCAAAGATGGAATGGCAGGAAAAGATTAATCTCGATAAGCTAGACGAGGGCGCGCGGGACTATCTGCTGGCACTGCTGCTAGAAAACCGGGAGCTAAGAAAGACCGCCGAAAAGGAGCGCGAAAGCCGGTTGTCTTGGTATAAACGCTGCGAAGAACTGGAAGACAGAATTAGCTGTAGAGTGGCGGCAATACCGCCCCAAGCAAAGAGGGCGCGGTTTGCAGTCCCCTAGCCCCCCTTCCTCCTACACAATCAATTAGCAACATCCTGTCCTTACCGGGCGCTTTTCTCAAGCCCCGCCCTACCATTTGCGCGTACAGCGTCGCGGAACGCGTAGGACGCGCAACCATGACCGTGCGAATAGAGGGAATATCCACACCCTCCGTCAACACCATACAGTTCACAAGCACGTCAATGCTGCCGGTTTCAAGGGCGGTAATTATCTCAGCACGGTTTGATGTAGCTCCGGTTATGACTGCCGCCGTTTCGCCAATCTCTTCGGCAATAGCATACGTATGTTCTATGCTCACCGCGAAAATCAGGGTTTTCCCCTCCGCGTAGTCCCAATAGGCTTCTGCCACAGCTTCGACCGCCGCGGGTTTTCCGTATTCGCAATCGAGGCCTTCTTGGCTGAAGTCTCCGGCTCTGATTTTCACGTCATCCAGATTAACGCCAATATCAACTGCGACCGCGTCAATATCGGCTAACCACCCGTTTTCAATTCCCCACCGAATGTCGCGCTGAAAAACGATCTCGTCGTAAATATCATATAGTCCCAACCCGTCGCCACGGTTTGGCGTTGCCGTAAAGCCCACCAGTTGCCGTGGCTGGAAGTAATCTAGTATGCGCCGGTAGGTATTGGCGGCGCTGTGGTGAGCTTCATCCACAATCACCGTTGAAAACTCATCGTGGGCAAAGTTTTCCAACCGCCGCACCATTGACGGTACCGACGCGCTAACCACATCTTCCCCCGCCGACCTGCTCAAACCCTGTTCAACGCCAAAGCTGCAGTCGAAATACCGACGCGGCTGGTTCACAAGTTCCTCGCGGTGGCTCAAAATCAGCGTCCTGCCATCCCGTGGCATAGCCGCGAAAGTCACCGTCTTGCCAAGCCCCGTTGCCATCTGCACCATCCACCGCCCCGTGCCCTTGTTTTTCACGGTCTCTATACATTCCTGCTGGTAATCACGTAGTTGTAATTGCA
>Ga0192247_1195_pt1 | contig 2899 bp, 2 predicted proteins | sample Koala_Koa26_D3_FD_131276 | JGI IMG/M metagenome (GOLD analysis project Ga0192247, IMG submission 131276) | Enriched cells from koala feces incubated with labeled cellulose particles, San Francisco Zoo, California, United States - Koala_Koa2-6_D3 ...
CGTATCCGTTCCAGCGTTCCCTTCCCTTCGTTGTCTTTATCGACATAAATCATTCCGTAGCGTTTTTTCATTTCTCCTGTTCCGGCAGAAACCAGGTCAATGCAACCCCACGGGGTGTAGCCAATTAAGTCAACACCATCTTCAACTACGGCTTTTTTCATTTCCCGAATATGGGAGGAAAAGTAATCAATGCGATAGTGATCGTTCACCGTGCCGTCAGCTTGTCTCTGGTCAACCGCACCAAATCCATTTTCGACAATAAACAGCGGCAACTGGAAATGATCCCAGAACCAGTTGAGTGAATAACGTAGCCCTGCCGGATCAATTTGCCATCCCCATTCGGATGTATCGATATAAGGGTTGCTGACCAAATCTCGTGGTTCAACATAATCCAGTTGCGGATTATCTGGCGAAAATTGCGTCGTAAAAGACATGTAGTAGCTAAAGCCGATAAAGTCGACACAACCTCTGGCAAGAATCGCGTTATCATCTGGTGTGATATCGAGGTTGAATCCTTTCCTTGCAAAGTAATTCAGCATATGTTGCGGATAATATCCACGAGCATGAACATCAGTAAACCAGTAACGACGATGCATCGCTTTCGTGGCCATCATCATATCGTTGGGTGCACACGTCAGAGGATAGATGGGGCACATAGCAATCATACAGCCGATATTAAATTCAGGATTGATCAGTTTTCCAGTCTGTACCGCCAGGGCACTGGCAACTAACTCATAATGTACCGCCTGGTACATTATTTGTTCGCGCTCATTGAGATCTTCCTCTGGCGAATACAAGATACCGGAATTAGTAAATGGACACAGGCTTTCGCTGAAATTCACCTGATTATTGATTTCGTTAAACGTCATCCAGTACTTTACTTTTTCTTTATAGCGCGTGAAGACCGTTGATGCGAAGTGGATAAAAAAGTCGATCAGTTTACGGTTTCGCCAGCCACCATATTTTGTCACCAGATGATAAGGCATCTCAAAATGCGAAAGCGTCACCACAGGTTCCATTCCCTGCTTCAGGCATTCATCGAAGAGATCATCATAAAATTGTAAACCCTCTTCATTCGGCTCCTGTTCGTCACCTTGCGGAAAGATTCGTGTCCAGGCAATGGAAGTTCGAAAGCATTTGAATCCCATCCCGGCAAATAACTGAATATCTGTTTTATAGCGATGATAAAAATCAATTGCTTCATGATTGGGATAATTAAGTCCGTCGATAACGCCTTCTGTCACTTCACGCGGCACCCCGTGAGCGCCAGCAGTCATTACATCAGCGATACTGATGCCTTTTCCTCCTTCATTCCAGCCACCTTCCAATTGATGTGCGGCTACCGCACCGCCCCATAAAAAATCTTCTTTAAATCCTGACATACACAACTCCTTAACTAAATAGATTACCACCAGACTTCCGCCTGGATGCCGGCCATAAACTCGTCTTTGCTGTTCTCATTAAACTTAAAATTCGATAATTCGTTATCCAGAATATTGATATACGTCCCGTAGAAGCGAATTTCTGGTCGTGAACCTAAAATACTTTCACCCACTTTCAATGCATGCCAGAGTGTCGTTTTATAAGCCGATTCATTTAGCGTTACCCCCTGCTGAGTTTTGTTCTGTTGCTTAAACCAGCCTAATTCAAGCCCCGTCTGATTCCATGTATTCCAGATCCAGGCCGGTCTTATTACGGTGCGAATACTGTCAAAATCACTATGAGCGCCACTTTCATAACTATAAACATCTTCGCCATGAGAATAGACAAGCGCGTTAGCCATAATAATATTGTCAGTCAGATACATCTCGCCCTGAGAGATTAAACGCCAGGCGATCCCATTGGTATGGTCACCATAGTAATAGCGACCATGCGCCATCGTATTACTGGCATCTGAGAAACTGGCAAAACTGCTGGCATAGGAATTATTGGCAACCTGTAACGTAAATTCATTAAACGTATCGCGTTGCAAGTTTTGCCGTAAAACAGAAGTCAGCATCCAGCTATCTTTCATTTCAAAATAACTGTCGTCATTTTCATTATCTTGTTGTTGATCCGTTTTATTAGGTGCGGAATATTTAGCCATTAATGACAACGTCGCATCATCCCATAACGGGATATTGCGATAACGAACATCCACAGAATTGGTATTCATCTGACTGGTACGCGTAAAATCACGAGAGTAAACATCGACATCATCTCGGCTTAAGGACATATCAAACAGCCCTACACCAAGCGCCCAGTTTTCAATCCCCACACCCGCGGCAACATCCGTGGTTAAGGTTTTCCAGTCCAGCATTTGGATCTCATATTGCGGGAGTTTATGTTTGCCGCCCCAGAATTCTGCCTCTCGTGCGAAGGGTAAAAAACCTCGCGTTGTCAGATAAATATCACTGAACTGCATGATATTTTAATTGGCACTGTCACCAAACCAGGCATCGTTATACTGCTGACCTACGTTTCCATCATAGGTAACGACCGCATTTGCCGTTCTACCGTCCTGATTATAAACACGCTGATTTAAGGTCAGGGCAAACCAACCACTCATCTCGTTACCAAAACGTCCCAGAGAACCCGCTGCATAAGTTTGTGGTGAGCCGTGATTACCGGTGCCCCAGCCTGAGCGGAAGTACCCCTGATAGCTGAATCCAATATCATCCTTTATATATTTACTGATATCTTTCAGGGTCACGCTTTCGATAGTGGTTTTATCGCCTTTACTTTCAATAACGGCAATTTGCTGCGATCCATTTATAGTATGTGCTGCGGCAAACGAGTTCTGTTCACCGTTTTCATTTTTGATGTTATCAGCAACGGGAGATGTCGCTGATATTTCGGCAAGCGAGGCTGATTGATATTTATTTTCTGTGATGCTTTTTTGTAATGTCGAAGGTCGGAA
>Ga0192247_1255_pt1 | contig 2352 bp, 3 predicted proteins | sample Koala_Koa26_D3_FD_131276 | JGI IMG/M metagenome (GOLD analysis project Ga0192247, IMG submission 131276) | Enriched cells from koala feces incubated with labeled cellulose particles, San Francisco Zoo, California, United States - Koala_Koa2-6_D3 ...
GTGCAGTTGTTAATAATCTGCGCCGCCCACTCAACGCAGGCCAAGCCGTTGGCGTCCACGTCCTCTGGAATTGGCTGGTTGGTGAGGATTTTGGCCAAGAGCTCGTGTTGACTCGTTCCCCGTGTAGCGTTGGCTGATTCCGTGCCAGCATTGCGGAAATGACGGCAATAAACAAGGGCAGGGAATGCAGATGGGGCGAAGATGGGATGATGGTTAGCCATATTAGTCCTCCGTATAATCAGCCAACCTGTGGCTGCAGTTGGGGTTGCGGCAACGAGAACACATTTCGATGCTGGGCTCGTGGAATTCGCGATCCCCATCATCATCTTCCTCTTCTCTGGCCATGAAGCGCCAGAAAATGTATTTGTGGAACTCAAGACCAAGATAAACAATGCAGATGGGGTAAATGCAGTACCAGAAAATATTATACAGTAGATCTGAAAGTGTGTGCATTAGTTTTCCTCCTCTTGTTCGAGAGACATGACATACTGTTTTGCTTTGGTAATGAAGCTGTCAAGTTTAGTTACAATCTTTTTCTTCTGACCAGTAGACAAGTTACGCCACGTTTGATGATTCTCTTTAATCCAGCCAATCTTAGTTAAATACATATTCACCGCTTCTTCGTTGGCGAGCAAGACTTCTTCCATGCCAAGAGATGCCGATTCCGGTTCGGGTTCAGGTTCCGGCAGCGCCTGCACAGGCGCCTCCTTTTGGGTTATTGGCTTGGCTAGGTCGAGTGTGCGGGTATGAGGCGCAATGTCTGATATAACTTCTTCTTCCACATAAAGCCCATGGATCAAGCCGGGAGCTATCATTCTAATAGAGTTAGATAAAAGACGCGCCCTCAACATATTTTTAGGGAATTTCACATAGGGGGAACGCATTCTGCCATTCGCGTCAACGGCAACTCCATTGTTAATTAACTCCTGCATTGTTACGCTTTGAACTAGGGGGTCCGGACACAGTTTTGCATGGCTAAACTCCGCTTCAGCAACTTCACTATCACTACGAATCCACCGGCAACGCCCACCACTGGCAATAAAATCGGCGTAGATCGCATCGGCCTTAACGCTTAGGCGGCCGCCTATAATATTATAACGGCGTGAGAAGGCGATAGGCGAGATATGCTCCATAGCACAGGTCATTGCCACGATGAGTCCGTCTGCAGGACTTGTAATGCCTAAAATATTGCTTTTAGAAAAGGCGGTCCCAAGTTCTTTAAGCGCTGTAAATGTGGACGCATCGTTAAGTTGGTTGTAAAGAGATGTTTCATTCATAGCCATTCCTCCTAACTATTATGTTTTATTTTCTCCTGTAATTTGGTTCTGTCAATGCGCGTTCGATGGGCCAGTGATATTGATTGATTCGCGCACTAAGCGTCTGCACTGATATATTTACTTCTTCTGCCCATTGCGCCATAGGTTGCGTCTTTTCATTAAAAGTGATGAGATGGTTATTCCGCTTATTCCTCGCTTGTTCCTTCCGTGTTACCCAGCGGCAATTGCTGGGCTCGTAATTGCCATTATTATTGATACGGTCAATCGTTAACCCTTCCCGCCAGCCGTTGGCTAGAGCCCAATCAATAAAAATCTTAGCGTCGTGCCATTCTTCGCAAACCCTGATTCCGCGACCGCCGTAGTCTTTATAGGTGGTAAAATTTGGATTTTCGCAACGCTGAAGCATGTCGTGCCATGCTAAATATACAGGGTGCCGTTCTCTCTGTCGTGCCATCCCGTGTGTAGTGTGCACTTCGGCTGCGCGTTCCCTATTATAACAACCGCAGGACTTTGTGGCGCCGGAGGTAAGGTGATCGCTTCTTCTATCCACCTCGTTTCCGCAATCACATTTGCAGTGCCAAACAACATTTCCATTTTTCCGCTCGCCGGTATCATATAACACCACCAACCTGCCAAACTTCTGTCCAACTAAGTCTCTCTTTTTACTCATGATATTTCCTCGTTTCGCTAATTTTCCTGAACAGCTCCCTGTGGCTGGTGAAGGGCGGCTCGCACCTCGTGTTGTATTCCATCAAAATATCCCTGCAGTCAGCATCATTTAACTGGAACTTATGAACTAACACGTAGCACACACGCAGCAACTGCGTATGCCCGCCCTGACCCTGAACTGCTGGCGCCATCTTCTCCACGTACTTCCGTGCTCGCCAGATTGTGAACTCGTAGTCCTCACCATCGTACTGTGCTGCCGTCTTTTTTTTGGCTGGCATGTCAATTTGCCTACTCGTATTACTGGCCAATCTTATTAGCCAATTGGGCGCGGATACGATTGCTACATCATCCAGTACTTCGTACCTTTTGCCATCAATTACCGACCCGGGAAGCAAAGTATAGCCAT
>Ga0192247_1257_pt1 | contig 2315 bp, 4 predicted proteins | sample Koala_Koa26_D3_FD_131276 | JGI IMG/M metagenome (GOLD analysis project Ga0192247, IMG submission 131276) | Enriched cells from koala feces incubated with labeled cellulose particles, San Francisco Zoo, California, United States - Koala_Koa2-6_D3 ...
ATTCATCTGCTCTACCTTTTGGCGATTTTTCACCACAAAGATTAAAAGCATGGCGGCGATAAAACCCACCATCAACTAAAATTGCTGTAGTGATTTCACGCTTTTATTTTACAATAATTTTTTGTGGTTCGTTTGCACTTTCCATATGATCACCTCATTACATCAAAAAACCCGTAGTCTCGTTTACGCCCCGGATAGTGGGGGAACTACTGCTACGGGATTACTATCAATATCATCATGGATGATATTATTATTATACCCACCTTTCGAAAAAAAGTCAATCGTTATTTTGCACAAAAAATACTGAACAAAATCGGCGCATTTAACAAATAGCAGGTAGGTGGATTTGCTGGATGGTGCAGACTAGGTAGAAGTCAAAACATGGCTTTCAAAATCTGACGAAAGAGTGCGAGAAATCCACGCTTATTTGAATGGGCAGATGGTTCATGCAGAAGGTGAATTTACTTCAAAATCCGGCGCAAAAGCGCAGTATCTCGGCGGCTTTGGAATAGCCGCAGAGGATATTAATTGCAGATGTACGGTCAAATATACCTTGATAAAAAAAGACGAGTTTTTGGCACAGGGTGGGGTTTTGCCGGATGGTGGAAAAAGGTTGACTTCTGGTAGAAAAAGTGATATAATAGAATCATGAAAAAAGAGCAACAATTCAAGAGAGGGTTACCGTTTTGTTTCTGATGATGAATTCAACAATCTTACAATTGCGGCAAGAAAAAAAGGTGCATATATTCTCAGAGGTGGCGAGGAAGTGGAAGCGCATCTTGACCGAATGGGTGCTGATGCTTTAATTGTTGGCGATGTGTTGATGTTTAGAAAGGACGCTTGCATAAGTGAGATTCTGGAAGAAACATACCATTACGAGCAAAATCTTAACGGGCTTAATAATGATAAAGATATAATTTTGCAAAGCATTTTAAATGAAATCGATGCAAAAGAGTATCTTATTGCTAATGCTAAAAAGTACAAAATTCCACGAAAAAAATGGAATTAACAAAGAAGCAACTTGAATTTTATCAGCAAGAGTTGCAGCAATATGAGGAGAAGTGATCTAAATGCTAAAAGTGATTGAGGATTTTCAAATCGATAAATATCGAATCTTGATATTAGATGGAAGTCGCTTTTCCACTGCCCTATATCAAAAATTCCTCATTGACGGGGAATCATATGAACCTGTTTCAATGTATGATGCAGACGATTCGATAATTGCAATCGAATCAAGCGGTAGCTTCGAAGGAAAAACGGTAGAATTTATATAAAAATCAAATATTTCAAAAGCACCTGCTTTAGGTGCTTTTTTATGCCTATTTAGATGGTTAACTAGTTCACGCAGAAGCAGAGTTCACCTCAAAATCCGGTGCAAAAGCGAAATATCCCGGCGGCTTTGGAATAGCCGCAGAGGATATTAACTGTCGATGTACGGTGAAATATACCTTGATGAAGAAGGGCGAGTTTTTGGCACAGGGTGGGGTTTTGCCGGATGGTGGGAAAGGGTTGACTTTTGGGGATGAAGATGGTATAATAAATATAGATTGGCAAGGCGAGCCCACAAAAAGAGATGTCAAGCTGTCAGACGAAGCGAAAAGCTATGATGAACAGCTACAGAAAAAAATCGGATTACATTACCGGAAAAAGCGGTGCATTTCGTGAAGATGATGTGCGGGTGGTTATCGGCGAAAAACGGCGTGGAATACGCTTGCTTGACGATTGGCGATGAATCCGTTTTGATTCGTGGGGATTCTGGAAGCACGAGTATTTCAGATGAGTTCTTTGACCGTCTTGTGAAGAACGGCGGTACGTTCGATTATCATACGCACCCGTATGATGGCGATATTATACCGTCACAGTCGGATATGGCATTAATGGGCAAGTTGAGCGGCTTGACAGGTCAAGAAACTAGTAAGATTATTTCAACTGATGGGCTGTACTCGACTTATACCGAATACGGTATAGTTGAAACCGGAACGGTCACGCGAGAGATCGACGACGATTATGCCGAATTTCTTAGTATGCTGTTTAGTTGATTGAGAAGGTGGCAAAAATGCTGAATAAATCAAAACTTATTCTTTGCGCAGGCACAAAAATGATGGACCTATTTGGCAAGGAGTACTTGAAAAAACATATGTTTAATGGCAGTTGCCATGCACAATCTGAGAATGATGGCTATTTTGAACTTTTCTGCGGTTTCGCCGGAGACGAAGCGACCAACAAATGGACTGAATTCGCATACGTCAGAGTACACACAGAGACAGGAGAAACCGAATTTTTAGATTATCGTTTACCTGACGGAACACGCATGA
>Ga0192247_1101_pt2 | contig 2015 bp, 2 predicted proteins | sample Koala_Koa26_D3_FD_131276 | JGI IMG/M metagenome (GOLD analysis project Ga0192247, IMG submission 131276) | Enriched cells from koala feces incubated with labeled cellulose particles, San Francisco Zoo, California, United States - Koala_Koa2-6_D3 ...
GGAGGGCTGGAACGGGATCAGCAGCTTTTTCTCCGACATACTCACCGGGATACAGACAGTGGTGACTACGGTGTGGACGGCAATCAGCACATTCTTCTCTACGATTTTCGACACCATTTACTCCACGGTGTCGACCGTGTGGAATGCTATTAGTTCTGTTATCACAACAGTGCTGAATGTGATAAGCTCCGTGGTCACAACCGTTTGGAATGCTATCCAATCTGTGATTGCCATGGTTCTGAATGCTATCAGCTCGGTAGTAAGTTCCGTTTGGAACAGCATAACAGGCATTATAACCAACGCGATGAATTCCATCCAAAGTACGGTGTCAAGCATCTGGAACAGCATCAAAAGCGGAGTTTCCTCTGCGATGTACGGCATCTACAGCGCAGTAAAATCCGGCTTTGACACGGCGGTCAACTATATCAAAGGCCTAGCGTCCTCCGCTTTCAGCTGGGGCGCTGATATCATAAACGGTATTGTCAATGGCATCAAGAGCTGTATCAGCAAGGTAAGAGACGCCTGTTCCAGCGTTGCCAGCACTATTAAATCCTTCCTGCACTTCTCCGTGCCGGATGAGGGTCCGCTGACCGATTTCGACGAGTGGATGCCCGACTTCATTGGGCAGCTCGCCGAGGGCATAGAGAGCAGCCGTGGCATGATCCAAAGAGCAATGGCCGGTGTGGCGTCTGATATGACCATCAGTCCGACCGCAACGATTACCGCAGCGCCCGTTGGGAACAGCACTTCTTCCACATCTTCTGGCTCGGCGGCAAGCGGTGAACCCACAACGGGTCCGCTGATTGAAATCAAGGAAATGAACGTGCGCAGCGAGGAGGATATCCGAAAGGTATCCCAGCAGCTCTACCGACAGCTGCAGACCACCCGCCGTGCCAACGGATACACTTAAGGGGAGATGAAAAATGGGGTTTGTGTTTAACGGAACGACATCCAAAAGTATGGGCGTCCTTACGAAAATGACGACGGAAAACCGTGTGCCGGACTTAAACAACTATACCATAGAGATTGCAGGAAAGAACGGGCTGCTTGACCTGGGCAGCGCTCTTTCCGAGCGGATTATTGAGATATCCTGCCTCATCCCCCCAAAGAAAACGGACGCAGCACTCCTTGCGGCAAAGGATGCCGTCGTGGATTGGCTGAACCCCGACAGGGATGTGTGCGCGCTCATCCTTGATACCGAACCGGAGCGGGTGTATTACGCCAGGCTTCAGGACGGCGTGGCCTTTAGCAAGGTGGCGCGCCACTCCTCAGAATTTGACCTGACCTTCTTTTGCCCAGACCCGTTTGGATATGCTATAGACGATGAGGTCTTTGAAATCACAAAAGAAGGAGCGGATACAGTCACCAGGAAACTTGGCAACACAAGCTCCGATCCGGTTTATCTCCTGCGGGGCACGATCGACAGCAGTTCCAGCAGCTATATCACCATCACCACCAACAATTCGGAACTGAAAATCGCCGGTGCGGGTCTCACGGCAGCTGAGATTTTTGTGGTAGATACGGATAAGATGACAGCTTATGTGACGGACAGTGATGGCAACATCCTGCGAAACGGTCTGCCATATATCGAGAAATTGAATTTTCCGACCTTAGCGGTTGGTGACAACAGTGTAATTGTGGAATGCGGCAATGCGACTTTTACGAGTCTGACCATTCAGGCAAAAAGCAGATGGAGGTGATGAGCGGTGGCACTGAAAAAGATATTAAATACACAGCCGGACTTCACGGGTGAGTTCCCTGCAGAATATGCCAAGAGCGGTCTGTGGCGGTTCAATGAAAGTACGGTGGACGATAACGACAGCGTTTCCGATTCCTCTGGCTGTGGGCGGTCGCTGAAATTCATCAACTGGAGCGGCACGACCGCCTATCTAACGGAAAGCCAGAAAGGAAACATTCGGCTTGCAGTAATCGGCAAGCCGCATCCTGGCGTACTCCAGCATCTGATAGGGATTGGTGAATGAGGAGCAGTCCAGTGAGGAGATACGAACCTCTGA